>Ga0193706_1000009_pt1 | contig 409716 bp, 352 predicted proteins | sample U3c1metaG_FD_160130 | JGI IMG/M metagenome (GOLD analysis project Ga0193706, IMG submission 160130) | Soil microbial communities from a riparian zone of the East river system, Colorado, United States - U3c1 | ecosystem: Environmental > Terrestrial > Soil > Riparian zone | place: USA: East...
AGAAAAACTCAGGCAGCCCTCGCCAAGATCCAGATACCGAAAGAGCCCCCGTTCCCCGATTATAACGACGTCCTGAGCTTCATCAAGTCAAACAAGACATCGTATAAGTCCCGGTTCATGGTGCGGCTAGGCCAGCGGATAGTAGCCATACCTTCCGAAAAGATCGCGTACTTCTACAGTGAGAATAAGCTAACGTACATCGTCGCCCTTGACAACAAGAAATTCCCGATGGATCAGCCGTTGGACGAGCTGATCGATCTCCTGGACCCGAAGCGCTTCTTCCGGGCCAACCGGCAGTTCATTGTTGCGTTCGATTCTATCGCGGAAATACATCCCTATTTCAAAGGGCGGATCAAGATCATGCTTCAGCCGAAGTCGGAAGAGGAGGTGGTTATCAGTTCCGACCGCACTCCGGAGTTTAAGAAGTGGATTGATCAGTAGGGCGGGGCATGCTCAGGGCGCGCTCAGGTTGATGCGACATCCTACAGGGCTGTCATTACCCGCTTTATGCGGGTAATCCCGTGGAAAGACAAAATCGTATCGGTTACCTAACTTTCCTCGGGGTCCCCCGGGCAAGGATTTTTCCCGATTCATCCCGCTGTAGTTCCGATCCATCCCTAACACCTTATTATACGGAGAACCTTGAGCCATCTTGGTAGTATAATAGGTCATTATGATTAAAACCTTTACTCACCAGGCGCTACTGATCACTCTCGCAATAGCCCCTTTGTTCGCTTCCGCCCAGGACGAACACTTCATTTACGGACGAATCACTTTGGTTGACGCCAAAGTTTACGAAGGCCCCATCCGCTGGGGCAAAGAAGAAGTTTACTGGAACGACATTTTCAACGCCGCAAAAGTCAGGAACGAAAACCTGCGCTACCTCTCTCATGATGAGCGCCAGGATCTCGACGACCGGCAGTACAACCACCGGCACGGCAGCGAAAACAACTGGAGTCGCTGGGCCGACAACTTCGGGTGGCGCTGGAGTGATGACGGCAACTTTGACCGCGAATACACCCACCAGTTTTCCTGTCAGTTTGGTGAGATCAAATCGCTGAAGCCCCAGGGCAGTAAATGGGTCGATATAGAGCTCCAGAACGGAATGAAGGTCGAGCTCAGTGGTGACGGGTACAATGACGTTGGCCTCGATATCCGGGTGATCGACAGTGAGCTGGGCGAAGTTGAGGTCTACTGGAACCGCATTCAAAAGATAGAATTTATAAACACACCCGGTAAGCTTGCTAATCGTTTCGGCCGTCCTCTTTACGGTACTGTGGAGTCATTCGGTAATAAATTCACAGGTTACATTCAATGGGATCATGATGAACGCCTTTCGGTTGATAAGCTCGATGGTGATTCCGATGATGGAGATCTGTCAATCGAATTCGACAAGATCAGCTCGATCACCCGTTTAGGCAGCCGCTGCCGCGTTGTGCTGAAATCGGGAAGGGAAATAGACCTGGAAGGCTCGAACGACGTTAACCGTGAAAACAGGGGTGTTATCGTCATGAACAAAGATGTTGCGGGCATCGACATTCCCTGGAGCGAGTTCGATAAGATCACATTCGAAGAGAAAACACCCGGTGCATTAGTTTCATACGCTCAATACAAGAATCAAAAAGAATTATCGGCTACCGTTAAAACTTCTGAAGGTGAATCATACTCTGGAAGGTTAGTATTCGACCTCGATGAAGAGTACGACTTCGAGCTTCTGCAGGGACGTCAGCGCGACTTCGAATACACAACCGCATTCAGAAACGTGAAAAAGATCAAGTCATTCGACGACGACCGTTGCGAAGTGGAGCTGAAGAACGGGGAGAAGCTTATGCTGACCGATGGACAGGATGTAAATGATCTGAATCAGGGCGTCCTGATATTCGCCCAGGGAAAAGAAAAACCACAGTACATACCGTGGAATAAAGTCAGCGAGATCGAATTCCGCTGACCGGAAGATAGTAGCGCCTTAAAAACCTCACCGCATAGAGGTACTCGGCGTTATGTTTAGGGTACACCACCTGCTCTCCGCGCGGGTGGTGTTTTTTTATGAATTTGTTCTTAAAAAGAGAAACAAATAACCGACCTTTGGAGTATAAGTATCCTGTAACATGAAAGTATACCTCGGAGAATTCGAAGAATTAGTGCTTCTCACCATTGCGACGCTGGGTGAGGAAGCGTACGGTGTAGCGATCAAAGACTCGATTGAACAAAGATGCGATCGCACGATAAGCATCGGCGCCTTGCACTCCACCATCACGCGGCTGGAAGAAAAGAAGTTCCTCCGTTCATGGATGGGTGGGGCGACGGCCGAACGCGGCGGAAGGAGCAAACGCTACTACGAGATCACTCAGGAAGGTAAAGCAGCTCTCTCCACAGCAAAAAGTCTCCGCGACGCGCTGTGGAGCGAATCTAAGGTCAAACTCTCGCTACAAAAATGAAACGTAAAACTCAGCCGCCACGCCTCGCCGAATGGCTATTCGATAAATATTGTGGCAGCGCAAATGTCGACGACCTGAGGGGCGATATAGAAGAGGTTTTTTACAGGAATGTTCAGAATAAAGGGTACTTGCACGCCGCGAGTGTTTACTGGCGCCAGGTGCTGTCGCTCGTGTTCTCTTACGCTATCCGGAAAAGGAAGAAGAACGCAAGCTATCATCAATACGCATCATCAAATCCGTTCGACATGTGGGGCAATTATCTTAAAGTCGGATTCAGAAACCTTTCAAGACACCGGTACTTCACCATTCTCAACATGGCGGGATTGGCAATCGGAATGTCGATCAGTCTGCTGTTCATTACACTGTTTGTTTCAGTTACCGACTACGATGAGTTTCATGTGAACAAGAAAAATATCTACAGGGTCATCACAAAAACGAACGACGGCAGAGACCATGCGCCTGCGCCTGCGATCCTGGGAGAAAAACTGAAAGAGGAATACCCCGGCATCAGGGAAGTTATTCATATCGGCCGGGGACTGTATTCTGACGAACCGCTGCCGAAGCTGCCTGTTTCGATCTTCGGACTCTATGTGGATCCGGCGTTCCTGGCAACATTCACGTTCCCCCTGGTTGCCGGCGATCCGAGGACAGCCCTGACTGACCCACGAAGTATTGTACTGACTGAAATGATAGCGAAAAGGATCTTCGGAGAAAACGATCCCATGGGCAAACAGATGATGTTGAGCACTGGACCGGTACAGGTCACCGGGATCATGAAAGACTTTCCGGCTAACACACATTTTTCATTCCACGCTATCGCACCATACTCTAGTATTGCCGGACAGTCGGCAAACATGGATGTTGAAAAAGCCTGGTCGGAGATCCAGAATAACTATGTCTACCTGCATCTCGAAGAAGGCACGGACATTTCATCCCTTCAGGCATATCTCGATAAGACGGCGGAAGACATTTATAAGAACAATCCCGATTTTAAAGCCCAATTTCAGCTTCAGGCATTGGGTGATATTACTCCCGGTCCCGAGCTCGACAACGAGATAGGTCCGCAATGGAGCTACCTGTCGTTCGCGATAGCAGGAGGCCTTGGACTATTGATACTTCTTCCCGCATGCTTTAATTATACTAATATCTCCATCGCCAGGGCGCTCAAGAGGTCGAAGGAAATCGGACTCCGCAAGACCCTCGGTGGAATGCGCCGTCACATCTTCGCACAGTTCATCGCGGAGACGGTTATTGTGACGACATTTTCATTGATCGGCGCTTGCGCGATCTTCTTCGTGATCCGGGGCGAGTTCCAGTCGATGCTTGTACATGCTTCGTCGCTCGATCTCAGTCTGACCTGGGAGCGGTTCTTTTACTTCCTGCTCTTCGCGATTCTGACCGGTTTTTTTGCGGGTCTCTTTCCTGCACTGCATTTCTCGCGACTCAATCCAATCGAGGCCATCAAGAACAACTTGCCGACGAAGTTTCTATCGGGCATCAAGCTGCGCAAGGCTTTGATAGTTTTCCAGTTCACCCTCTGCCTGACGTTCATACTCGGTATCGTCATCTTTCACAAGCAATACAGGTATGCCATGAATTTTGACCTGGGATTCGATGAAGAGAACATTCTAAACGTGGATCTCTATCAGGCGAACCCGGATGTAGTGACGAATGAGTTCTCAAAGCTTCCGTTCGTGCAAAAGGTCTCGATGTCTTCCGGCATTCTCGGACATGGCATTCCATCTACGTGGACGAGTCTCGATGGAAGCAAGGACAGTGTGGAGGTGTTCCAGATGTTTGTGGATGGCAACTTTATCGGAAATACGGGAATTGAGCTGTTGGCGGGAAAGACTTTCGAAGACAGTAAGAACGGCGAGACGTCCGTGATCATTAACGAAACCCTGATGAAGCGATTTTCTTTCGCAGGGCCGTCGGAAGCGCTGGGCCAGGTAGTTCATGTCGATTCTCTTTCGTTAAAGATCATCGGGGTCATCAAGAACTTCCACTTCTGGCAACTTCATGCGCCGCCCGGTAATTTCTTTTTCAGATCGAGTCCCGAGAAATACCGTTTCGCGAATGTGAGGATCGTCACCAATGATGTTCAGGGGTCGCTGCAAGAGATCGAGAGTGCGTGGCAGAAATTCGCGAACGGCAATTTGTTCACGGCACGTTTCCAATCGGAGGCTACCGAGATGGCTTTTGGAAATTATGTGACGCTGCTGAAGATATTCGGATTCCTGGGATTGCTTGCGGTCTCGATATCGTGTCTTGGCCTGTTAGGCATGGTGGTGTATACTGCCGAATCCAAGACGAAAGAGGTCGGTATACGAAAAGTGATGGGAGCGAGCCGGTGGAGCCTGGCAGTTCTTTTATCTAAAGGATTTTTGAAATTGATGCTGATCGCAAGTCTCTTTGCATTGCCCTTGACATTGGTCTTCAACAAACTGCTTTCAGGCCTCGATTACTATCGTGTAGCGATAACGTTCTTCGATATTGCTCTGGGACTGCTGATCATGTTTGCGTTAGGTGTCGCAACAATGGCGTCGCAGACGTGGAAGACGGCGTCGGTAAATCCGGCAGAGACGTTGAAGTATGAATGATTTTTTTAACACATAGGTCACATAGAAGGAAACAGAGCGCCAGATCGTAACTTTGTATGCCTATGTGAACTCTGTGTTAAAAAGGGTATTCGCCTTTGTCGATAACGTAATCTGCCACTTTGCGCCTGGCGATCTTAAGATTGTACGGGTCGATCTTCGTAAAGCGCTTCAATCCCATCAGCATCAAGCGAAGTTCGTCGCCTTCGGCAAATGATGTGATCGCACTACGTCCTGCCGAAGCAGTTTTTTCTACTGCACCGTGGAGATAGATGAGCGCCAGCTCTTTCTGGATATCGACAGCCTTCTCTCCTTTCGTGGCAACCATTTTCTCGACACGAAGCAAAGCCGACTCTGCGATGTATATCTCGATAAGCATGTCAGCCATGTTCATGATCACTTCCTGTTCTTCCGATAGCTTCATCATGAACTTCTGCACTGCCGCGCCGGCGACCATCAGACCCGCTTTCTTCAGGTTGGCGATCACCTTCTTTTCTTTTGCAAAAAACCCTTCACCTTCGGATGCGCCGAAGTCGGGAATGGCCATAAGATCTTTCTGAACTGCCATGGTCGGGTTCATCAAGTCGAGTGTGCCCTTCATGGCTCGTTTCATCAGCATGTCGACGGTGAGCAGGCGGTTGATCTCGTTGGTGCCTTCGAAGATGCGGTTGATCCGGGCGTCGCGGTAGGCGCGGTCCATTGGACCCTCTGCCGAAAATCCCATGCCGCCATATATCTGCACACCCTCGTCCACGCTGAAGTCAAGCACTTCCGATCCGTGGACTTTCAGTATCGCACATTCGATAGCAAACTCTTCCAATGATTTCAGGCGGGCTTTCGAAGAGTCCACACCCTGGGCGATAAAGGCATTGTAGGCGTCGTCTATATTCTGACCTGCGCGGTAATGGGCCGACTCACTGGCGAAGATCCTCGCAGAAACTTCAGCGATCTTATGTTTGATCGCGCCGAAGGTGGCGATCGCCACACCGAATTGTTTCCGTTCTTTGGCATATTTCGTTGCCTTACTGATCGTCATCTTGCTTCCGCCGACAGCGGCGATCCCAAGCTTGATGCGGCCAATGTTTAGAATATTTACTGCGATCTTGAAACCATTCTCCCTGTCGCTCAAAAGGTTTTCCACGGGAACGTTGCAATCGTTGAAAAAGATCTGCCTGGTCGACGAGCCTTTGATGCCCATCTTCTTCTCTTCTTCATTCATCGTGATTCCGCCGAAAGCTTTCTCTACAATGAATGCGCTGAGGTTCTTGTCCTGGTCGATCTTGGCGAACACCACGAAAATGTCGGCGAAGCCGCCGTTGGTGATCCACATTTTCTGTCCATTGAGGACATAGTGCTTACCGTCTTTGCTGAGTACGGCTTTGGTCTTTCCCGAGTTGGCATCGGAACCTGAATCTGGTTCAGTCAAACAGTAAGCTGCTTTCCATTCGCCGGTCGCCAGCTTGGGAATGTATTTCTGTTTTTGCTGGTCGTTTCCGTAATAAAGGATCGGAAGCGTACCGATACCGGTGTGCGCCGAAAGTGCGACAGCCACTGAATGTCCTCCGCCAATGACTTCTGCAACAAGCATCGTTGTGTTGAAATCCATGCCGAAGCCTCCGAGATCCTGTGGTATGGATGTTCCTAAAAGACCAAGCTCCCCGGCTTTGTCAAGAATGGCCGGCATGAGCTTCGTATCCTTCATGGAGTCGATCTCATCGAGCTTTGGATGTACTTCTTTCGTGAGGAAGTCTTTGCACTGTTGTGCGATCATTTTTTGTTCTTCCGTGAAATCCTCCGGCGTAAAGATATCTGCCGCGGCGGTTTCTTTGATAAGGAACTCTCCGCCTTTTATCTGCTTCTTAGTTTCAACTGCTGCACCCATACCTGTCATTAATTAAGTAATTCATAGATCCCTGCAACGCCCTGTCCACCTCCGACACAGGCCGTTACCATCCCGTATTTTTTCTTTTGTCTTCTGAGCTCATTAAACAACTGTACCGAGAGTCTTGCGCCGGAAGATCCGAGAGGATGTCCTACGGCGATTGCACCCCCATTCGGGTTGAGCTTCGAACGATCGAGGCCAAGTGTGCCGATCACCGCGAGCGACTGGGCTGCAAATGCTTCGTTCAGCTCGATGATGTCGATATCATCCTGCTTCAGACCGGCCTGCTTCAATGCCTTCGGAATCGCAGCTACAGGACCAATGCCCATGATGCGCGGCTCCACGCCAGCCACGGCATAGCTCATCATTCTCGCAATAGGCTTCAGGTTGAGCTGCTTCACCATGCGATCGCTCATCACGCAAACGAAAGCGGCACCGTCGGATGTCTGTGACGAGTTGCCGGCCGTTACCGTACCGTTCTGTGCAAAGACGGGCTTCAGCTTCGAAAGACCCTCTACACTGGTATCGGCGCGTATGCCCTCGTCGGTTTCGACAACAAACTCTTTTGTTTTTTTCTTACCGGATTCGTCAACGAAAATTTCCTTTACGGTAATGGGAACAACCTCGTCTTTGAATTTACCCGACTTCCATGCGGCCGCCGCTTTGTGATGCGACTCCGCCGAAAACTTATCCTGGTCTTCGCGCGAAACCTTGTACTGTCTGCTTATCTCTTCGGCCGTCAACCCCATGCTGATGTAGTAGTCGGGATGATCATGTGCAATGGTATAATTCAATGCCGTCTTCCATCCCATGACAGGCACCAAAGACATCGACTCGGTTCCACCGGCGATGATCACATCGGCCTGGCCGGCCTGTATCCGCGCGGAAGCGATAGCGATAGCCTCCACACCTGAGCCGCAGTATCGGTTGATCACCATACCGGGTGTTTCGATGCCAAGCGCCATCAGCGAAATCATCCGTCCCATCTGCATGCCTTGCTCCGCCTCTTGCACAGCATTACCCACGATGAGGTCGTCCACCATTTTGTTCTCGAGGCCGGGAATTGATTTTACAAGATGTTTAATAACATCTGATGCCAGATCATCGGGTCTTGTAAAACGAAATCCGCCCTTTTTGGCTTTACCGACACCGGTCCTAAAACCTCCTACAATGAATGAGTCCATAATTAATTTCTTAAAGGTTTCCCACCCGTCAATATTGATTGAATTCTTTCCAATGTTTTTTTCTCCCCACAAAGAGAAACAAACGCTTCTCTTTCAAGATCCAGAAGATACTGTTCACTCACTTCCTGCGGTGAGGTCAGGTCTCCGCCGCACATGACGTTAGCGATCTTCATGGCGATCTTCGCGTCGTGCTCGGAAACGTAGTTACCCATCTTCATTCCGTTGACACCTGCGGCGAACAAGGCCAGGCCCGTTCTTCCCTGTACTTTAATGTTCTTCGCTTGCGGCGCCATGGTATAGCCTGCTTCGGCCAGCTCGATCGCTGCTGATTTTGCATCGAGTATCTGCCGGTCTTTGTTCATCGTGATCCTGTCTTTGACACGAAGGATGCCGAGGTCCCGGGCGTCGTGCGCCGAGAGGGCGACCTTTGCTGTGGCTATGTTCATAAACGCATTCTGTAATGCGTTCAGTTCAACGTCGCCTTCCTGTGTGCGATCGCTGATCCGTTTGGTGAACTCTTTCGTTCCTCCACCACCGGGGATCAGTCCCACACCTACTTCTACCAGGCCTATGTATGTTTCGGCTGCTGCCTGTGTTATGTCGGCGTGCATAGCCATTTCGCAGCCTCCGCCGAGTGTTCTTCCATGCGGCGCGACGACCACCGGCACCGTCGAATAACGGATGCGCATGACTGCATTCTGGAATGCCCTCACCATGAAGTCAATCTCATCGTAGTCCTGCTCGATGGCGTACATGAACACGAGACCAAGGTTGGCTCCTAATGAAAAGTCGGCTCCCTGGTGACCGACGACAAGTCCGCGATAGCTTTTCTCTGCTGTCTCGATCGCTTTCGTAAGTCCTGTTACAACATCGCTGCCGAGCGTGTAGCTCTTGCTGTGCCATGCGAAGTTGATAATGCCGTCGCCGATGTCTGTGATCTTCGAGTCGGCATTCTTCCAGATAATATTGTTGCTGAGGTTATCAAGAATGATAAATGCATCGCGGCCCGGAATGTTTTTATACGACCTGGAAGGAATGTCGTAGTACTGTCGTGTGCCGTTCTCGACGCGGTAGAATGATTTGTTACCTGCGGCTACCATATCGTAAACCCACTGGTTGGGCTTATAGCCCATGGCCTCCATTGCTGAAATCGAGCTCTCGACGCCGGCAGCATCCCACGTTTCGAAAGGTCCCAGCTCCCAACCGAATCCCGCGCACACGGCATCGTCGATCTTGTAGAGCTCGTCGGAGATCTCGGGTATCCGGAAGCTCACATATTTGAAAAGGTCGTAGAAACAATCCCGGTAGAAATCACCAGCCTTATCTTTTCCTGCAAGCAACACTTTGAAGCGATCTTTGAGGTTGTCGATCGTCTTGGTGGTTTCGAGTGTAGCAAACTTAGCTTTGGCTTTCGGTTTATACTCGAGTGTATTCAGATCGAGTGTAAGGATCTCCGTGCCTTTTTCCCCTTTACTCTTTTTATAAAAACCTTGCCCGGTCTTATCACCGAGCCATTTATTCTGTTCCAGTTTTGTGACTACCTCCGGCAGCTTGAACATCTCGCGGCTTTCGTCGTTGGGAAGCCCGGTGTACAGGTTGTTCGCGACTTTGACCAACGTGTCGAGGCCTACCAGGTCGGAGGTGCGGAATGTTGCCGACTTCGGGCGGCCTATCACGGGGCCGGTCAGCTTGTCGATCTCGTCCACATTGAGGTCGTACTTGCGCATCGAGTCTATCACCTTTAGCAATCCCCAAACGCCAACGCGGTTACCGATAAACGCCGGAGTGTCTTTACAAAGCACTGTTGTTTTTCCGAGGTAGAGATCGCCGTAGTGCATGACGAAATCGACAACCTCTTTACTCGTGTGCGGGGTGGGTATCACCTCGAAGAGCTTCAGATAACGGGGAGGATTGAAGAAGTGGGTTCCGCAGAAATGGCTTTTGAAATCATCGCTCCTGCCGTCGGCCATCAGATGAATGGGTATCCCCGACGTGTTCGAAGTGATCAGAGTTCCCGGTGTCCTGTATTTCTCCACCTGTTCGAAGACCTTCTTTTTGATGTCCAGATTCTCGACCACCACTTCGATGATCCAGTCGGCATCCTTGATCTTCGGCATATCATCGTCGAAGTTTCCCGTGGTGATCCGCGACGCGAATTCCTTTTTCATCAGCGGGGCGGGATTCGATTTGACCGAACGTTCCAGCGAGCCGTTCACAACACGGTTCTTGACCGCTTTGTTGTCCAACTGAAGCCCTTTTTTCTTCTCTTCTTCTGTAAGCTCTTTTGGAGCGATGTCGAGCAGCATCACCTCGCAACCAACATTGGCGAAATGACAGGCAATGGCAGAGCCCATCACACCCGAACCGAGGACAGAGACTTTTTTAATAGATCTGTTCATAATGACTTATGGGAGATTTTAATTAGACCTCTACTCTTGCGTAGATGTTGTTCCTTTCTATCAGCTGATTGATCTTCTTCAGTACATCAAAGAAAGCATTCAGCTTTTCATCATCAATCTCCTCACGTACAACTTCATTGAAACGTAACACGGTGCTCTTGGCCTTCTCTTTGTTCTTCCGGCCCTCTTTTGTCAATCTTATCCTTACTGACCTCTTATCGTTCTTGTCTGTCTCCCGGTAAATCAGTCCCTTCTCTTCCATCGACTTCAATAATCTCGTGAGGCTTCTTGCCTCCAGGCCCATCATGGGTGCGATCTTCGTCGCCGGTGTTCCCTCTTCGGTATGAATATTCAACAACGCGAAGCCGATCGACATGGTGCCGCCGTATTTCAACGCCTGCTGATTATACATCCTGGCTATCGCATGCCACGAAGCCTTGATGTTGTAGTCAACTGTTTCTTCTCTCTTCATGCAATCGATAGCGAAGATAGAAATTTATATTATGCATGCAGAGTATTCCGGGAAATTTTACGGACGGGAAATCAGACCTCGCGTCCGAGCTTTTTCATGTACAGGCGGGTGGCTTGACCGACCCAGTTATCGCGGTGGATACGATCGGGATATACTTCGATCACCTCGGCCAGGCGCGCGACGCTTTCGCCATCGAGCTCACTGATCTGCCGGAAAGAATATATGTCGAGTAAGTAAAGCTTTCGCTGGAATGCCGGCCCTATGCCTTTGATCTCGGTGAGATCATCTTTCTCGTCGGCTTCGGCTTCGACAGGCCGGACGAAGGGATGGTCCGACCAGTCACGATGCTCGGCCTTCGGCTTGTTGTTGGCTTCGGCGAGCTCTTCCGACAGCTTGCCGAGCGACTTGGTCTTGTCGCTGAGGTCGTTCTCCAGTATCCTCAACCTGAATTTTGCCGAGCTATGTTCCCCGTTAAGTTGCTGGAGCTTTCCTTCGAGCTCGTGACTCTTGTTTTTCAGCTGCTCTTCGATAGCATTCAGCTCCGAAATGCGCAAAGCCAGCTGATCGCTTGCTATCTGGGCGTTGGCGGCCTTTTGCGCAGCTTGTTGGGCTTTTTGTTCAAGGTCCCGGATAGAATCTTTTTGATCGTTGAGCGCCAATTCAAGCTCCCTGACTTCGTACTTGGTATTTCTTAGCTCGTCGGTGGCCTCTTCGAGCGAACCGGTCCGCATGGCCCACGCCATTCCAAAACCGATCAGGAAAGCAATGGTGGTCATCACGATGATCTCGGCGATCGCCAAGGTAGTCGTGGAGGGTTTGATCAGCCCGGTGTTGTCGGGTAACCCCTTGACGCTGAACATATACCAAAGGGCGCTGAGGACACACCAAACTGCGAATACGAGAATGTACAAATAACCTTTCCTCATGATTTCGAATACGGGGTTTGCCCTGCATCAAGTGCGGGACAGGCCTTTGAAAGCCGATTGAATTTAAAGCTTTTCACGGAATCTGGTAAAATTTTGTCACGGCGTGCAACCTAATTAAAATAACAAGCGTCTTATGCATAACTCTCTTATGTATTACTGAATTATGCACTCTCCCGAATTATTGAAGGGCACGCTCCAAACAATTGTGTTGAAGGTGCTCAAGGACCATGGTAAAATGTACGGTTACGAGATCACACAGCGTGTGAAAGAGCTTTCGGAGGGCCGTATACTCTTAACGGAAGGCGCTCTCTATCCGACACTTCACAAGCTGGAGGCGGAAGGCCTTCTTAGCACCGACGTGGTAAACATAGGCAAGCGTATTCGTAAGTATTACTTGCTGACAGCCCCGGGAAGGGCGATCGCCAAAGACCGTGTCACGGAGTTTGTCGATTTCATCAACACCATGAGTTCTGTTTTACAAGTGAAGGTTGGTTGATTATCGTGCCGTTACTGACGAGCGAACATATTGACTTCATAATAAAAGACCTCCACAGCCGGGGCATGCTGCTTGACGATCTGAAAGAAGAAGTGATCGATCATGTGTGTACGGCGGTGGAAAAAGAAATGTCGTACGGCGCCCGGTTCATGGACGCTTATAAGAAAGTAATAACGGCGTTCGGAGGCAGTGAAGGGCTGCAGGAAACCCAGGACAAAACAATTCAATCAAGAAATAAAAATCTGGCAGCTATGCTTCAAAACTATTTTACGATCGCATTCCGCAACCTGAAGAAGCAAAGGTTCTACACACTGATCAATGTAACAGGGCTAGCCGTGGGTGTGGCTTCATGCCTGATCATTGTTCTGTTTGTGATCAATGAGTTGAGCTACGACAAACAATATTCTGACTACGACCGGTTGTACCGGGTTCATTCAGAAATAATATTTGGGGACAACCATCTTGTGATGGCAGTTACACCTGCACCGATGGCGGAGACCTTGAAAAAAGATTACCCGGAAGTCGAGGTGACTGCGCGGTTTTTTGACAACGGAACATCAATATTCAAACATGGTAATGAGAGTTTCAAGGAAAGCAAAACTGTATTCGCGGACAGTACAATCTTTGAAATTTTCGACCTGCCATTCATTGCCGGCGATCCACGAAAGGCACTTAGCGAACCAAACACAATGGTGATCAGCCGGAAGGCGGCCGAAAAATATTTCCTTAAAGAAAGTCCCATCGGTCAAACACTGGTGGGAACAAACGGCAAGTCGTGGAAGATAGTCGGCGTGTTTGAGAACATTCCCTCCAACAGCCACTTCTATTTCGATTTCATTCTATCGCTGATCACGATCGACGATAACAGAAATAATAACTGGCTAAGCAACAATTTCAATACCTATATAAAACTTGCCGAGGGAACGAAGCCTGAAGACCTGGAGGCCAAATTTCCGAAGATGGTCGACACATATGCCGGCCCGCAATTGCGCCAGGGTCTTGGAGCGGACTTCAGCCTGGAGAAGTTTCGTGCTGATGGAAACAAACTGGAATACACGTTGATGCCTGTTACAGATATTCATTTGAGGTCCGACCGTGTGGGTGAGTTGGGCGCCAATAGCGACATCACGTACGTGTACCTGTTCGGGACGATTGCAATTTTTATTCTTGTTATTGCTTGCATCAACTTTATGAACCTGTCGACCGCGAGATCCTCGAATCGTGCGAAGGAGGTTGGAATTAGAAAGGTGATGGGATCATTCAGGTCGCACCTCATTCGGCAGTTCCTTACGGAGTCGGTATTGCTGAGCATGGTTTCGTTTGCCGCCGCTATCGCGTTGGCGTGGGTGGCGGTGCCGTTGTTTAATACATTGGCGCAGAAGCACCTTTCATTGCCGTTCGGTTCGATGACCTTCTGGGGTTTACTGATAGCCGGTGCGCTCGTTACCGGACTGCTGGCGGGTCTTTATCCATCTTTTTTCCTGTCGGCTTTCCGACCCGTGAATGTGCTGAAGGGCAACGTAGCGCTTGGGACGAAAAGCGGTGTTATTCGTGGGGCGTTAGTGGTGTTTCAATTCTGGATATCCATTGTGCTCGTAGTGGGTACCATTGCGGTAAACCGTCAGCTGTCTTACATCCAGACGAAAAAGATCGGGTTCAACAAAGACCAGGTGATTGTCATACAGGACGCCTACGCGCTGAAAGACCAGCTTCAATCATTCAAGGAAGAAGTCGAGAAAGACAATCATGTCATCAGTGGAACGATCTCCGGATTTCTGCCGGTGAGTGGCACTGATAGAAGCGATAACACATACTGGCCGGCGGGGAAATCACCTACCGATGAAACCATGGTTTCGATCCAGACCTGGCGCGTGGACTATGATTATGTGAAGACGCTGGGTATGAAGATCAAAGAAGGGCGTGATTTCTCCAAGGATTTCCTTTCAGATTCATCCGGCGTGATCATCAACGAAGCTGCGGTCAGGATGTTCGGTTACACCGATGACCCCATCGGCAAGAAGATCGCATCCTTCGGAGGCGACTCACCGGACGTAAATAACTTCCGTTTTGTAACGATCATCGGTGTAGTCGAAGATTTTCACTACGAATCACTACGTCAGAATATCGGTCCCGTCGCGATGTTCCTTGAGCCCAGCACGGGCCGGGTATCCTTCCGCTTTGAAGCAAAGAATACCCAGGAAGTCATCCAGGCTGTCGAAACCCAATGGAAGAAGTTCGGTCCCGGGCTGCCGTTCGATTACACGTTCCTCGACGAATCGTTTGGCAACATGTATTCTGCCGAGCAACGGCTGGGCGACATCTTCACGGTGTTCGCAGTGCTGGCCATCATCATTGCCTGCCTTGGTTTGTTTGCACTGACTGCATTCACGGCAGAACAGAGAACGAAAGAGATCGGTATAAGAAAAGTATTGGGAGCAAGTGTCTCCGGCATTGTCGTCCTGTTGTCGAAAGAATTCGGGAAACTGATTCTGATAGCCTTCATACTGGCCGCGCCGATAGCCTGGTTCGGCATAGACAAATGGCTTGAGAGCTATACCTATAAAACTGAGATCGGAGTATGGGTGTATTTGCTTGCCGGGATAGCGGCGTTCCTTATAGCATGGTTGACGATGAGCTTCCAGTCGATTAGGGCGGCGTTGGCTAACCCGATAAAATCATTAAGAAGCGAATAGATTTCCGTGATCTGTGCGACCTGTATTGGCTAATCCAGTGAATTCATTGAGAAGTGAATAGTGAGCATATAGATTTCATCATAAAAGACCTCCACAGGAGAGGTATCATCCTCGAAGACTTCGAGGATGAGGTGATAGACCACGTTTGCTCGGCCGTGGCGGAAAAGATGTCGCAGGGTCAGAAGTTTAAAGATGCTTATGATGAAGTCATCCAATCCTTTGGAAATACTTCAGGTCTTCATAAAACACAGGAACAGGTAATTCGATCGAACCACAAGTCTATGTTAAAAAGCTATTTCATCATCGCACTCAGAAATCATTTGAAGCAACGATTCTACACCGTGATCAACGTTGGCGGACTGGCCGTAGGTGTTGCCGCCTGTCTCGTTATAAGCCTGTTCCTCATAAAAGAGCTCAGCTATGACCGGCATCTTCCGAATTCCGACAGGATCTACCGCATCCAATCAGAGATAAAATTCGGACCGAATCATTTCAAGCTTGCGTCAACATCCGGGGGAGTAGCGCCCGCGATGGCCAAAGACTATTCTGACGTTGAAGCTTGGGTCAGATTAGACAAACGGGGTCCGCAATTTGTTACGTCGGCCGGTCGGAGTGAAGCTTTCAAAGAGAGCGGCGTGTATTGGGCCGACAGCACGTTCTTCAAAGTCTTTTCGATACGCGTGCTCGAAGGAAATCCAGACAACGCGCTGACAGAGCTGAACTCGGTAGCGATCAGCAAGAGCATAGCAGAAAAATACTTCCATGGCAAAAGTGCGTTAGGGGGCACGTTGTCGTTCCGCGGCGGTCAACCCGACCTGAAGATCACGGCAGTTTACGAGGACCTTCCCGTAAACACGCACTTTCATCCGCAAATGCTGGTATCGATGGCCGGCAATAAGGGTTCCACCTCCGAATCGCTCGTAGGCGGCGGCGATTTCATAACCTACTTCCTGCTGCGTGAAGGAACCGATCCGGTTTCACTTGAATCGAAATTCGTTTCGTTCGTGGACAAGTATGTTGCGCCGCAGATCGGCGCTGTCGTGGGCGGCGACTTTACGATCGAAACCTTCCGGGAGTCGGGGCAGATATGGGACTATACACTGATGCCGGTAACTGACATTCATCTCCGGTCTGACCGCGTTGGTGAAATGGAAGCCAATGGCAGTATAACGTACGTAATGCTTCTATCATCAATCGGATTACTGATCCTCGGAATAGCATGCGTGAATTTCATCAACCTCTCCACAGCGCGGTCCTCCACCCGCGCGAAGGAAGTGGGCGTTCGGAAGGTTATGGGGTCGATGCATTCACACCTCATCAGACAGTTCCTGATCGAGTCGACGGTGCTTACCGTGGCTGCATTCACATTATCGGTTTTCTTTGCGTGGCTGTTCATGCCCTATTTTAATGAACTCGCTTTACAGGATCTTTCTGTGCCTTTCGGGAGTCCATTGTTTTACGTGATCCTGCTTGGCGCCGCATTACTGATTGGAATCGTCGCCGGGCTTTATCCATCGTTCTTCCTATCGGCATTTAAACCCGTAAAAGTGCTGACGGGTAACGTAACGCTTGGTGGCCGGTCGGGGTTCGTTCGGAGCTCGCTCGTCGTATTCCAGTTTATGATCTCCATTTTCCTCATTATCGGTACCATCGTCATACAACGTCAGCTTACTTACATCCAGGGCAAGAATCTCGGCTTCGAAAAAGATCAGGTCCTCGTTATTCGTGATGCTTATCAATTGCAGAGTCATCTCAGGGAATTTAAGGATGAAATCCTGACGAGCAGTTTTGTCAACAGCGCTACTATATCCGGATTTCTGCCTGTAAGCGACTCGTGGCGCGGCCGTGATACTTTTTCGAAGGAAGGCGGTTCGCAAAACCTGGATGAGATGGTATCTCTGCTGATCTTCGAGGTCGACGCTGACTACATTAAAACACTCGGCATGAAGGTGGTGGAGGGCCGCGAATTCAATTCGCTGCAGACCTCCGATTCGACTGGCGTATTGATCAATGAAGCTGCTGTCCGGGCGCTTGGATATGGAAAGGAGACACTCGGGAAAAAGCTCACTCAAATTGTTGGGAACAATCCTGACGGCACTCCCAATCCCAATGACACCAAGACCTGGACGGTGATCGGTGTTGTCCAGGATTTTCATTTCGAGTCCATGAAAGACGCGATCGCGCCACTGGCGTTTTTCCTTCGGCCAAGTACAGGTTCAATCGCCCTGCGTTTCGAAGCGTTGCACACTTCGGATGTAATTGACCTTGCAGAGAAAACCTGGAAGAAAATGGCCCCGGGAACAGAATTCGTTTATTCCTTTCTCGACGACGATTTCGAAAGGATGTACACGACTGAACGTCGCTTAGGAAAAATATTTGCAACATTCTCCGGCCTTGCAATTCTCATTGCTTGCCTGGGACTCTTCGGCCTCACAGCCTTCACCGCTGAACAGCGCTCAAAGGAAATCGGTATACGAAAAGTACTTGGAGCCAGCGTTCCGAACATCGTTATGTTATTGTCAAAAGAGTTCGGTGTGCTTGTCATGATCGCTTACGTGCTTGCAGCGCCCGCCGCCTGGTACTCTACGAACTGGTGGCTCGAAGGATACACGTATAAAACGGAGATTGGTGTTTTCGTGTACCTGCTGGCAGGCATAGCTGCATTCGGTGTCGCGTGGTTAACGATGAGCTATCAATCGATAAAAGCAGCAATTGCAAACCCGGTAAAATCTCTGAGAAGTGAGTAACTTCCCGGAATGAAATTATTCATTTCTGCAGTATTCTTTCTGATAACATTCGGCGCGCAGGCGCAGGTCGTCAACACGCCAGCAAAATCCTGGTACAAAGGCAACCTGCACACCCACTCGTACTGGAGCGATGGCGACGATTTCCCGGAGATGATCGTAGATTGGTACAAGACACATGGATATCAGTTCTTAGCGCTTTCGGATCATAACACCCTACAGGAAGGAGAGAAGTGGAAGCTCATCACGAAAAGTAAAACCTATCTCGACGGTTTCGATAAATACCTGACCAGGTTCGGAAAGAAGTGGGTTGTTTATAAACAGGATACGGGAAGGATCAGCGTGAGGCTGAAGACCCTGAAAGAATACCGTCCGTTGTTCGAAGACCGGAATTTTCTGCTCATCCAGTCGGAAGAGGTTACCGACAAGTTCGGTGACAAGCATGTACACATGAACGCCACCAACATTCAGTCGGTCATACCGGCACAGGGCGGAAATTCCATGCAAGAGGTTATCCAACGCAACCTCGATGCAATCATAAAACAGAGAAAAGATACCGGTGTCCCGGTCATGCAGCACCTCAATCATCCGAATTTTTTCTACAGCGTCACAACGCAGAACATCATCGACCTCAACGGAGAGCGGTTCTTCGAAGTCTACAACGGTCATCCGTTGGTTCACAATTATGGCGACAGTCTTCATCCGGGTACCGAACGGATGTGGGATGAGATCAATGTGGCCTACATCAAACAAGGTAAGCCGATGCTGTACGGACTCGCTTCGGACGACAGTCATAACTATCATCTCTTCGGAGCGAATGAGAGCAATGCCGGGAGAGGTTGGGTGATGGTTCGGTCTGCCGCGCTGACACCCGAAGCGTTGATAAACTCCATGGAGTCTGGAGATTTTTATGCATCGACAGGAATTGCCCTGCGAGAGCTGTTCGTGAAGAATAACATCATGCACATAGAAGTCGAGCCGGAGCGTGATGTTTATTACAACATAGATTTTATCGGTGTTCGAAAGAACGAAACGAAGTCGACAGTCATCGCGACATTTCCCGGGCCTAAAGGCCAGTTCGAGGTTACGAATGAATACCAGTTCGTGCGCGCGAAGGTCACATCTTCGAAAAAGAGATCCAATCCTTTAGCCGAGGATGAGAATGAGACTGCATGGATTCAGCCCATGAGTGTACAATAAAATCTCACTTTACTTTGATGACCGTGGTGTCGGTTTGCAAAGTCGGCACCTGGTAGCCACCGAATTCAATGGTTACTCCCGGAAGCGCTTCGCGAAGCTGTTGCTGATCGACAGTCGTGTTATAGAGGTTCAGGTACCGCAGTTTCGCGCATGCCTTCAGCTTTTTGACGCCGTCGGTCGTCACTTTGGTTCCTTCGAGATTCAGGGTGGTGATCGACCCACATTTCGTCAGCTGCCCGAGAGCCACATCCGTGATCTTCGTGCCCGAAAGATTCAGATTAGAAAGATTTTTGAAATCCCCCATCATCGACAGATCCTCGATGCTGGTTATTTTGAGTGACACAACGTTCGCTGCAATCGGCTTGAGTGTCTGCAATAACGCCTGCGTTTCTTCCGGTACACTCACGAAATTAACCTGGAGAAAATGACTGCCTCTTGCGATCGGTGTGATCGCGACCCCTTTTTCTATAAGACCCGTGATAAGCTCCTCATCCGGCTCTTTAACTTCAACATCCGGCAAGCTGACTCTGCTATCATTCGATGCCGACAGCTCGTTTAATTCCTTTTCATTCACCAGCTCGGTGATCTTTTTCGAAAAATCCACTCCGGTCGCGATCCATATCGAGATCAGTCTTTTCTCCTGGTCGGTAAGCTGTTTCTTCTCTTTCGGAGGCATGTGGTCTTCATCGTCCACAGGCAGATCGATACGTTTAATCAGGTCGCTTTCTTCCGGGTTGCCCGGCTCCAGGACCTTTCCATTCTTTCCGCCTTTCAGAATTGCTTCCGGACTGTCGAGGCGGAGCCGCCCCTTTTGTTTCGATTCACCGTGGCAGCTGTAGCACCGCGCTTCCAAAACAGGCTTCACGACATCGGCATAAAATACAGCGTTGTGAAGATCGATCTGGCTGATGTCGGGACCGGCTGGCTCCGATGCCGCGAGCAACGGCCCGTGCGTGAGCGTTCCTCCAAAGTGTCCCGTTGCGAAAATCAGAACGGTCATCAATATCGAACCCGGTTTCAATTGCGAGGCCGGAACAAAGTAAAGGACGATACTGACGGTCGCCAGGGATATCCCGAACCACTTGTGCACGTTGACGGACCCATAGTCGCCGCTGCTTTCGAGCATCAAGCCTGTAGTCACCGATGCTATTGCGGCCAACGCGCCTAAGCCTAATGAGATCCTGACAACTTTTTCGGATTCTTTCAGCCAAATAAAAATGACTGCGATCAGCAGAAAGCCGATCGGTAAATGAACTAGCAGCGGATGGAATCTCCCTGAGAATTCGAAAAGTTGATTCATCAGAGATACCTCTTACGAAAGGTATTCATCATGTGAACATTGATGTCCCACTGATCAGCCAGCGGTTGCCGGGTATAGGGCGTTGTCCACATGTAATCGGGGGGACCAAACTCCGTAAGGACAGTCAGGGCCTTGCCTTCTTTCTTCTTTGTTGCAACCACAGTGTCCCACCACGCGAAGTGTGCTTTCACGGCGCCGTCGAATTCGGGAGCTCTGGGCTCACTCACCTGCGGTCCTTCGGGGTGGCCGACGCGCGCGTGAATGTGATCCACACGCCCGAGCACCGTACTGATCGTTTCAGCCTGGTCGCCAAGCAATGATTCGTGTACGTTACACCAATGCGATATATCGAGTGTAATGCGGAGGTCTTTGTTTCGTTCGATCAGCTCGCGGGTAACGGGAGCGGAATATAATGCGCGGCCGCGGTGTGTTTCGTGATATACCGGAATGCCTGAGCTTTGTGAGAGCTTTGTCGTGAACGCGATGATCTCCAGTTTCTGGTCGGCAGTGAAGAAGTCTTTTCCTGAGTGGCAATTGATGTAGATCGGTTTTGCCTTCGCGATATCGTTCAAGGCCGCCTCGAACTGCGACTGGTTCTTTTTGAAATCCGCTTCGCCACTGCCCCAAAGGAATCCGAATTTAAGTCCGTGCTTGCTTAATGCTTCGAACATCTTCTCTCTGTCTTTCTGGTCGGTGGGCCACCAGATCTCGCATCCGTCGTAGCCAGCGGCTTTCGCTTTCGCGCAATATTCATCCCACGTCCCCGGAAAGCCCCAATTGGTTGCCATGATGGTGAGTGAAAATCCCGGAGCGGCTTTTACTCTAAGGGGTGTTGCAAGGGTTTCGAGCGGGTTCATGATAAGAGTGGCGCCGGCGGCGGTTGTAATTGAAAGGAAGTCTCTGCGAGAGGGCATAGGCTATTTTTTATGCAAGAACGTCACGGATAACAGTACCCGCCACATCCGTCAGACGGAACGGCCGTCCTTGAAACTGATAGGTAAATTCTTCGTGATTAAATCCGAGCTGGTTCAATATCGTCGCTTGAAGATCGTGCGGAGTCACGCGGCCCTTCAATCCTTTGTATCCGATCTCATCGGTCTCTCCATGGGTGTAGCCCTGCTTCACTCCTCCGCCGGCCATCCATATCGTAAACGCTTCTGTATGATGATCGCGGCCAATATACGGACTGTCTTTCCCGTCACGATTCTCCTGCATCGGTGTACGTCCGAACTCACCGCCCCATACTATCAAGGTTTCATCGAGCATGCCGCGCTGCTTGAGGTCGAGAATTAACGCCGTTGTTGCTTTGTCGATCTGCCGGCACTTGTTGACCAGGCCGGTATCGAGCGCTTCGGCAGCATTGGCTCCGTGCGAGTCCCATCCCCAATCGAACAGCTGTACAAACCTGACGCCTTTCTCGACAAGTTTTCTCGCCAGCAGGCAGTTATTTGCATACGACTCTTTGCCGGGCTTCGTGCCATACATCTGATGAATGTACTCGGGCTCGTCGTTGATGTTCATTACTTCGGGCACCGAGATCTGCATCTTGTATGCCATCTCGTATTGCGCAATCCGCGACAGTATTTCGGGATCGCCTGTTTTCTGATGATGAAGCCTGTTCACATCATTGATGGCGTCGATCGAAGCACGTCTTTCGTCGCGATCGATACCCTCCGGATCATTCAGGAACAGCACAGGCGCACCTTCCGATCTGCATTGAACGCCCTGGTACACCGAAGGGAGGAAGCCGCTCGCCCACACACTTTTTCCGGCATCCGGGTTTCGTCCGCCAGACGTAAGCACGACGAAGCCGGGAAGATTGCTGTTCTCGCTGCCTAGTCCATACGTTACCCACGAGCCCATACTTGGTCTACCAAGCCTGGGGCTACCCGTATGCAACAGCAACTGGGCGGGAGCGTGATTGAACTGATCGGTCTGCATCGCCTTGAGAAATGTGATCTCATCGGCGATGGATGAAATGTGCGGGAGGTTGTCGGATACCCATGCTCCGGATTGTCCTCTTTGCTTGAACGTTGCCTGGGGTCCGAGCATTTTCGGAACACCCCGGATAAAGGCGAACTTCTTCCCTTCCAGCAACGACGGAGGACAAAGCTGGCCGTGCAATTTTTGGAGCTCCGGTTTGTAGTCGAACAGCTCCAACTGCGAAGGAGCGCCGGCCATATGAAGATAGATGACTGACTTCGCCTTACCTGGAAAATGCGGAGCCTTCGGCAACAATGGATGTGCAGCCGAAAACAAGTCGGTCGTTTGCGATGGCTTCGAAGAACATCCCGCCAACGATCCGAGGGCCAGACTGCCCAGGCCGAATCCGCACTCCATCAGGAAATGACGGCGCGTTAGTTTTTCGAGATGTTCATTGTGTCCTTCCATGCTCAGTCCTTTGTAACAAACTCGTCGAGATTCATAATGGCGCTGGCGACAATGGTCATCGCTTCATTCTCCAATTCGAATTTGCCGGCTTGACCGGCGAACCCCTTGGAAGACGTAGACACCTTCCGTATCGTCGATCTGCCACTCACTTTCTCATGTAATTTCATCAACACACCGAGCTCCTGTTCGGACGCTTCATGTCCCATCGCAAACGCAAATCCGTTTTTGATCTGTTCTTTCGTCCCCGGGGCGCTCGCAATCATTCTCTTCGCAAGATTGCCGGCCGCTTCCACATACACGGAATCGTTCAACGTCACCAATGCCTGCAACGGTGTGTTGGTCCGTATCCTCCTCGCTGTACAAAGCTCGCGCGCTGAACCATCGAATGTCATCATGCTCGGATAAGGTGCGGTACGTTTCCAGTACGTGTAAACCGCGCGCCGGTATTGCTCGCCGTCTTTACCTTTTTTCCATTTCTGACCATTGTAGGGCGATAGCCAGATGCCATCGGGTTGATAGGGCATCGATCCGGGTCCGTACATCTTCGTGCTCAGCAACCCGCTTACGGAAAGGGCCTGATCGCGGATCTGTTCGGCTGTAAGGCGGACCCTCGGAGCACGCGCGTAAAACTTATTGAGCTGATCTTTTGCGAGATGATCCTCTGTGACTTTAGAATCCTGGCGATACGTTGCCGACATGACAATTTCACGCATCAATGCTTTAAGGCTCCACTGGTGATCGTTCATCAGTTTCCATGAAAGGTGATCGAGCAGCTCCGGATGTGTCGGTGGGATCCCTTGCGTTCCGAAGTCTTCCAGCGTCTCGACCAATCCCATTCCATAGATCTGTTCCCACACACGGTTCACAATCGTGCGGGCCACGAGGGGATTCTCTTTGCTGGTGACCCACATCGCCAGGCCGAGCCGGTTCTTCGGAGCGCCTTCGGGCATGTCTAACAACGATGCGGGCACATCGGCTTGCATGGTGTCGCCTTTTACCAGCCAGTTGCCCCTCTCAAAAACCTGCGTTGTGCGTCGAAGCTCCGCCGGGTTTTCCATCATCACCGGTGTCGAAGGGAAATCTTTCGTCAAAAGCTCCCAAAATACTTTCTTGTTGCGGGCATCCCAGGGAATGCTGCTATCCGTGAAGTAAAACCAATCAAATATGATCCCGCTGTCGTCGACATTTTTGATGTTGGGATTCTCGTATGAGAAGTACAGGTCATGCACTCCTTCAGCTGGAGTGATCGATATCTCATTGATCGTCCACTTGTCTTCAGTTTTGGGGACATTCACTTTGGCGATCACCTTTCCGTCATGGCTGCCGGTGCGTATCGTCCACACTCCGCCTTTGTTATATCCAATGAAGCGATAGATCAATTTGTCGCGGTTCGTCAGCGTCACGTTTTTCATTCTCGCTTTCGCGTGATTACGGAAGATCAGCCACTTGGTGTCGGTAAGCGCTGCATTTACAAACTCGTCAGACTGGATCGAATTGATGGCGGGTTGCCAGGTCTTCACGAATGTGTAGATCTCGTTGGCCTTCTCAGGGGACACTTCCTTGCTCACCCAGTCCTGAACATCGGTAAGCTTGGCCTTCGCCTCGTCATCGAGGTGTCGCAGCACCGGGTAGTCGTCGTAAGTGTCTTCGTCGCGTGAGTTGTTGAAGAATGCCATGAACTTGTAATACTCTTCGTGGCGGAATGGATCGTACGGGTGGCTATGACACTGCACGCAGGCGAATGTTGTTCCCATCAACGATTCCCAGGTGGTGTTCACCCGGTCGATTACGGCTGCGGTCCTGAATTCTTCGTTGTCGGTCCCGCCTTCGTCGTTTGTCATCGTGTTGCGATGAAACGCAGTGGCCAGGTATTGCTTGTCGGTTGGATTTGGGAGAAGGTCGCCAGCCAGTTGTTCTATCAGGAAAGAATCATACGGCATGTCGCGATTGAACGCATCGATCAGCCAGTCGCGATAGCGCCAGATCGACCGGATGTAGTCCCTCTCGTAGCCTTTGGTGTCGGAATACCTCGCGAGGTCGAGCCATACAGCTGTCCATCGTTCGCCGAAACGTTTCGAAGCAAGCAATGAGTCGACAAGTACTTCGTAGGCTTTTGGATCTTGCGAGCTCAGAAACTCCTTGCGAAGGTTTTCATCTGCAGGCATGCCGATAAGATCGAGGCTAACTCTTCGGAGCAATGTTTCCTTGTCGGCTTCGGAAGATGGTGCGAGGTCGTTCTCTGTCAGCTTTTCGAGTATGAACCGGTCGATATCGTTTTTAGTCCAGTCGGTTGTCGCGGGAGCAACTTGCTGCTTTACGGACTGGTAAGCCCAATGATCTCCCCACTCCGCGCCTTCTTCGATCCATTGCTTCAGGGTGCTGATCTCTTCGTTGGTCAAAGGATCTTTTTTGTATGGCATCCTGAACTCGGGATCGTGACTCGAGATCCGTCGTATGAGCTCGCTGTTGCCGGCGTCGCCGGGTACAATTGCAAACTTTCCGCTCTCTGCTTTGGCCATCGCCTCCTGGCGGAATAAAAGACTGAATTCCGCCTCACGCTTCACGCCACCGTGGCAGGTAATACACTTCTTGTTCAGGATTGGTTTAACCTGGGTATTGAAATCGACAGGTTCGGTTCGGGGAAAATAGTAAAACCCGGCGCCAATGGCGACCACAATTATCGTGGCTATGATTATCCGGGTAGAATTCATAAGGTTTTAAGACCCTACGAATTTAACTATTTAGTTGTTCTGCCGAAGCAGCGTCTCAAAAAACCAAAGGGTTTCAGAATAGCTTTTCAACGAAACCCGTTCATCAATTCCGTGAAAGCCGATCGGATCGGTCATTGGGCTGAACTTGATGATATTCTTCGATATGCCATCCATGTGCCGCGAGTCCGTGCCGCCTATCATCATGAATGGTGTTGTGACAATATTTGGAAACGTTTTGTGAACAACTTCATCCACCAGCTTATAACCCGGTCCGTCTTCAGGACTAACCGCCGTCGGTTCTGAAAAGAACGATCCAAGGTCTTTCACCGTCACACGTTCGTCGTTGATAATTTCTTTGACACGCTTATTCACCTTCTCGGATCCATCACCAGGCAACAAGCGAAAGTTTACTACCGCTGAGACCGTGGTCGGTACGACGTTGTCTTTCACACCAGCGTGAAAAATAGTAGGCACTGCCGTTGTCCTCACCAGCGCATTACCCCCGGGAGAGCTTTCGTAAATATTGATCACCATCGGTTTGAGCAACCAGATATTCGCGAAGGCCATCTTCTGAACGAATGGCAATTCCGGTCCCACGTGCTGTATAAACCCTTCGGTCGACGGCGTGAAGTCCGCCGGGAACGGATTCTCCCGCAGTACCACCAGTGCTTTCGCAAGAATATCCAGCGCCGTTTCTCTCTCAGGCATCGAAGAGTGGCCGCCATTCTTCTCAACTTTCAATTCAAGTGACAGATAACCTTTCTCCGACGTGCCAATCAATGCGGTTGGTTTCGTCATCCCCGGTACCTTATCAAGCGTAATAATCCCGCCTTCGTCCAATACGAGGTCGGCCGTAACATTCTGTGACTTCAGTTCCGCTGCGATAGCCTTCGCACCCGTTCCGCCTGTTTCCTCATCGTGACCAAACGCGAGATAGATCGTACGCTTCGGTTGAAATCCCTCCTTCAACAATTTCTCCACCGACTCCATTATCGCAATCAGGTTGATCTTGTCATCGCAAGCGCCACGACCCCAGACTAATTCATCTCTCACGACACCTTCAAAAGGATCTACTGTCCACAAATTTCTGGAAGCCTCTTCGATAGGCACAACGTCCTGGTGGGCCATCAACACATACGGAGCGAGCGAAACATCACTTCCCTCCCATTTGTAAAGGAGACTAAAGTTCGCGATGGTCTTAAGCGACAGCTTCTCGTGAATCAGTGGATAAGAGTTTTTAAGGTAGCGATGGAACTCCATGAATGCCGATGTGTCGACTAATGATGGGTCTGTGGATGAGATCGTCTTGAATTTGATTGAACCGCGGAAGTGCTCTAATGCGTCGGCGGTATATCCCGGCGCCGGCGTCGCTGCAATATCAAGCTGCTTCGACTTGAACGTCACCGTCCGGAACATCACCACGGCGACGAGGATCAGCAAGGCAACCCCGAGTATTTTCAGGATACGACGGATCATTACTTCATCGATTTGATCAGATCCTCGCTTTGCTGAACATAGTTGTTTCGGTTACCCTGCTCTTTGGCATATTTCGCCGAGAGATTGGCCTGCTCGATAGCCTCGGCTTTCTTTCCAAGGTCTTTCAGAATACGGGCCTTGTAGTAATATTGCCAGTAAGGCTTTCTGCCGGCTGCTTCGTTGGCAGCGATCGCCTTCTCTACCATCTCGAGCGCCTTCTGCATGTTGTGATCGTATTCGTAATAAAACTGCGCTGCAACATAGTAACCCGGCGTTGCTTTCTGCAGATCGGCCTCGACCTGCTTACGAAGGGTTTCTTTGACATTAGCCGTAACCGGTATCGAGATCATCCAGTCTTCCCACATCACGGCGATATCGCAGCTCTCCGGTTTCACGTTATCGACCTGGATCGTGAATGTCTCTACCGGCTTTCTTTTTCTTTCGGTCGTTACAGTAACCCGGGCTACGTCCTCCTCTTGTTTGTATTGATCGGAACCCCAGTTCTTTAAGCCCTTATTGAAAATTACAGTCCAGTCGCCCTTCTCTGCCGGTATCGTATAAAGCACATAAGTTCCGGAATCGAGTTTGTTTCCTTTGATCTCCACGGCGCTGTAGAAACGGATCTTCGTCGGGGCGTTGGCGCCCGTTCTCCACACGCTGCCATAGGGCTCATTGTAGCCAATGATCTTTCTGCCTTTCACTCCCGGTCGCGAATATGTTATCTCCACGGCCGACATGCCGAAGTTCTGACGGATGGTCTGTGTCGGACTGGGATTTGGAAAATCAACCTGGGCAATGGCAACGGCCGAAATGAAAAGGAACAGACAAGACATTAGCGGCATTAGTACCTTAGGCAACTTCATACGTTCGGGGGTTGAAGCGTAAATTTACAAAACAATGTCGTCGCCCGACCGGATCGGGCATTGTCATCACCCGGCTGTCATCACCCGACTTGATCGGGTGAGGGTGATTAACTCTCGGGCTTGAAATCACCGCGCAGCAACCGGTATCGCTTTCGCGCTTCGGCCACATAAACACTTCCGGGGAATTTGGTGAGGAAGTCATGGTAGATCTCCATGGCCTTGTCTTTATTCTTAAGTTGATTCTGATAAATGTCGGCTTGTAAAAAAAGAGCGTCATCGGAAAGAATGTCCTCGGCGAACTGATCGATTATCTTTTGAAGAATTGCTATCGACTGATCGAAGTGACCTTGCTTCATTTCCAGGTTGGCTTCGAGCCAGTAAAAATCATCCAGCATGGCAGAGCTCCGCGTGATTGGATTGTCTATCTGCACGGAGTCACCTTTTCTAGGCTCCGAACCCGTCAGCTCTAACAGCGTCGTTTCCGCATCGCTGACCCAGACCTTATCGGCGCCAGTGTAACGCTTCAACAACTTCATCGCTTCGACAGTTTTATTCTGCTGCAGCAACAGCTCGATCTTCGCATATTGTCTCAATGCAAACCCGATCGAATCGAAACCGAGATTTTCATTGATCCTCATACTGAGGTCCATCGCATCGTTGGCGATCTCGCGGGTGGTGGCCTGCTTCAGGATATCGAGATGCTCTTGCGCCAGGGCAAACTCGCCTTTGAAGTACGAAAGCTTCGCGTTTCTCAGTTTCGCTTCGTAGCCGATCGGCGCATCCTTCTGCATTCTCTCGACTTGCGAATACAGCAACGTGGATTCCCAGGGTTCTTCTTTCAACAAATAAATATCGCCGAGCTCGAGCTTTGCTTTCGACTTCAGGTATAGCGAAGCCCGCTGATTTTGTATGAGCTTATTCAATTTTGCGATAGCTGAATCTTTTTCGTCGAGGTAATAGGCAAATAACGATGCCTCGTTCAGCTGCGCTTCGTGGGCATTCGGATTCTCTGGATATTTCGAAATAAACGATTCGTATTCCGTCAGCAGGTACCTGATCGAGTCCCGGTTCACAGGATATTTCCGTTTCACCTTGGCCTCCCGGGCTTTGATTTGTCCGAGCCTCGCCGGCAAGTAATTTTCAGTGTTCGCATATTCCTTCATCACATACGAAAAGCTCTTGTCCGCATTATCGAAGTCATTATTGTTCAACGCGATCTGCGCTATCTCCAGGGTCTTTGGAGTTTCCTTTTTGAATCTCTTGTCGTATGCGCGCGATTGGATAAATGCCCCATAGAAATTTTTCTGTTGAAGATTCACCCAGATCAGCAGGTCCGAAAAAACTTCCGACTGCGGGTTCTGTTGTACCCGGTCGTACAAAAGCTTCTCGAGACTCTCGAGCTCTTCCGGTTTGCTCAACAAGATCTGGAGGAGATTTTTCACGTAGCCGATATTCGCCGGCGTCTGGGTAACGTAGTTCAGGTACTCATCCACCATCTCGTCGCGTTTTCCCTGGAGCCTGTAAAGATTTGCGAGCTCGAGCGTAAACAGAGAATTGTTGTGCAGGCTGTTTCGGGCTTCCAGCAGGGCCAACGACGCATACTCCGCCAGGTTGTGCGCCACCAGGTAATCTGACACGGAACGGATCCGGTATATGTCGGCTGAAACATTTTTTATCACAGATTTGAAATATCGATCGGCTTTTTGTTCTTCTCCACTCCGCAGATACACGAAGCCAAGGTCGAGTTTATAATTCAGTCTGTCATCATGTTTTTTCACCAAACGCTCCACATAACTTTCCGCATCGCGGAACTTGCCCATGTCGAGCATCAACGAAAGATAATTGTCGTGTATCTGTGGGATGTTCTCGGCGCGCTTTGCCAGCGTTTCATACATCGTTAGCGCTTTTTCCTTATCGCCTTTTAAAAAATACTCGTTCGCAATCTGGATATCCGAGTTGTCCTGAGAGAACGCAGGAAACGAGATAATACAAATAACACACACACACAGGACTTGTATTATCTTATTATATATAGTATTGATGTAATAGTAATTAGCGGTGTTCATTTGTGGATGACTTTGCCTTCTCCTCTTTTGTGCCTACCTCGTTGGTAAAGTGTTGGTGAATTATGGCCAGGTCTGCGCGCGTTCTGACCTTTAATTTACTATAAACATTTCAACACTCTTGTGAATAAATTATTCAACGTAAAAACGCAATGTTTGGTGCTGTGGACAACTAACGAGTTGTTAACATAGAGAACCCGGATTTGCCGGTTTATGCTCTGCCTCTACCCCGCTTGTGGGATTCCCCACATTTGTCCACAAGTTGTTCAGAACTTAAAGATCAAAGGACCGACTTCCCAGTTGGCTCGCAAGGGGGTGTCGGGTTTCTTATTAGTGTTTAAAAAGTAGACGATCTTTTCAGGCTCCCTGTTCTGGGGGTATATCGCTGTGTCCCATACACCGTTGGCATTCCTGTCGATGATGGCCCGGACCTTGAGCGTTTCCGGGTTCAGGTATTTGAAGGTCACCTTTTTCTGGTCGACAGCCTGCTGCACGACTTTGTTCGAAGCGTTCAGAAGTTGTATGATAAAGTGGGGCTCAGCCGTTTCGACATAGACGATCAGTATGGCAGTTGTCGGACCGTCAACAGGCTTTATTGCCGGGGTCATAACAGCACTACTGTCGTCGTCGATGCTGACAAGATAACCCGGAGCCAGAGTTACTTTCGGACTCATTGGGAGGGAGTCTATCCGGACACTTTCCTTTATTGATAACCTGTTGAACATCGTGTCGATTTTCAGAGACTTGAACGTCAGGGGTATTCGGGTCGTGCTGTCGTACTGGAGATAGATGCTGTCGGGGTTGATTGACTTAAGGGGTTTGCTGAAACTCATTGACATTTCGAAGACATTCGTTTCGAGATTGTAAGTCGGGTCGCTCGCGGATACATTAAACCTCTCTTTAATTTTGTCCCTGTCGTCCCGTTTAATGTAGATCAGGGTATCTACGATCTGTTGAGTACTGTCGATCGCCTTGATGGAGACCATCAGACTATCCACATCTATGTCGGGGTAATATGCAGTGACCTCCGTTTGATTGCTGGTGAAAGTAGAGACGAACTTATGATCCGAAGTGAAGTCGTAGTCGATCATGGACTTGTTGAACCGGATGATGTTCACGTTCGACTGGTTTCGGCTGCTCGTTAGTTTTGGGCGCCGTGTGTCGATGTTTACCATAGGGACCCTCAAGCTTTTCACCATCGTGTCAAGTCTGATGGTGTCGGCCATAAATCCGAATTTCTCCGAACGCGTTTCTGCCTTCAGATTTTTGTTCTTGTCCTCGAACGCATACAGCTTGTAATTTCCCGCCTTCAGGTTTGTGATCGCGAACCGCCCGTCTTTGCTTGATTTTGTGAAGTAGTCAGGGTTGTCTTCGAATATGTCAAAGGTGTCGCTGGTGTATAAGGCTACCGTGATGTTCTCAGGGATCTGCTCGTTGATCCCGTTGCTGACCGTTCCGGATATGACCAGGGTGTCGATGATCGCTCCGGTAGAGAACGCCAGGTGCAGGTCGGCCTCCTGTTCACCGCTTCGGTCTTTTGCGACGTTCCCTTCTGTGAGGTCCTTCACGCCTTCGCGAAAGTTGATGTTGTAAGTCGTGCTGTCACGCAATGGCAGTTCAGGAACTATGATGAGAGAGGTGGTCTTTAGTTTGAACTCGGTCTTTTTTCCTGTCGCGGGAATGATGATGATTTCGTCCTTCGGGTTGTTCAATACTATCGCTTCCGAGAATTCGATCTCTATTTGTTTCCCCTTGAAGTTGGTCTGGTTTTCCTTCGGAAAGTATCGCACCACCGTTGGCGGGATGGTGTCTTTCGGCCCGCCCATCGGCGTTGTCTGGGTGGCGCACGACATGGCCAGGTACCACAACAGGAAGATCAGCAGCCGCGCGTACTTCATGAACCGGCAATATATATTAAGCTCGAGTGATTGTCTCTTCCCGCCTTCATGTTCGACACCCATCCTCTCACGAAAGCCGATGCGGCCTTGGTCAGCCCGCCTTTGCCGGGATGTTTGTATCCTTCGCTGAGTAGACTTACATAATAGGAGTCGAACGGCATTGGTTGTATTGCCTGCAATCTCAGGTTGTGTCGGGTTAGTAACGTCTTGATGTTTTCCTTATTGAAATGCCAGAGATGCCTGGGAACATCATAGCCCGCCCAGAAATTTTTGTAGTATCGGGCGTCGTACGATTCATGGTTCGGTACTGCTATAAAAATTGTGCCATTGTTGGTCAGCAGTGATCTCATCCTTGCCATTGTTTCATTGAGATCGTGTACATGTTCAAGAACATGCCACATCGTTATCGCATTCACCTGGGTCTTTACTTTACTGATATCATTCACGACATCGAGATCCTTTCGCGCCCTGGTACGCGCATCATCCGAAGGCTCGACGCCAGCCACGGTCCACCCCGCGTCTTTGCATGTCGCCAGGAAGTCTCCGGTCCCACAGCCGTAGTCCAGCAGGTTGAATTTTGATTGATACTTATTGACTAGTCGAAGCTTTGATCGTAGCGTTCTGCTTCGGACCATTCTGTAAGCCTTGTCAATCAAAGTATTACCACCGCCGGTGTGAGAGATGTATCCCTCCGATTGATAATACTTTCCGATGGATTCCTTAGACGGTCTCGGATTGGTAAGAAGGAGAGAACAATTATCGCAACGCTGAATAGCAAACGACTCACGCGTAGTTGTGTAGTCTAATGCTTCCAGTTGTTTAGAGAAATCTTTTTCGCCGCAAATAGGGCAGGCGGTTACTTGTTCCAGCATTTACTTGCCAAGATACACTGTTAGAACCGATACATCCGCGGGTGAAACGCCACTGATGCGTGACATCTGCCCGATGGTTTCAGGACGTATCTTTTTGAGTTTCTCCCTCGCCTCCGACGAGAGCGCCTTTACTTTATCATAATCGAAGTCAGGAAATATCTTGAAGGCTTCGAGCGACCCGATCTTCTCGGCGAGCTTCTGCTCCCTGTCGATGTAGCTATCGTACTTCATGCTGATCTCAGCCTGCTCCAATACTTCGTCTGAATAATTGTTCAGAGTGGCTTCGATCGAAGCGCTCATTTTCTTCAGGTCTTTTATCCCAACTTCAGGACGCCGGATGAGGTTAGCCACCGGCATCTTTTCCGTGATCGCTGAGGTGACGAGATTCGAGAGATGTTCGTTCGCGAATGCAGGCTCGACCCGCATGTTGCTCAGCTCGTGCATCAGCTTTTTGATAGAGTTCTTTTTATCGACTACAGCGTGATATCTCTCATCGCTTGCGAGTCCATATTGATGTCCGATCTCCGTAAGTCTTAGGTCGGCGTTGTCCTGACGAAGTAATATCCGGTACTCGGCTCGTGAGGTGAACATGCGATATGGCTCCTGTGTGCCTTTGTTCACCAGGTCATCGATCAGCACACCGATGTACGCGTCGGATCTTTTTAGGATCAGAGGGTCGAGCTCTTTGGTTTTCCGGTGTGCGTTGATGCCGGCCATCAGACCCTGGCAGGCGGCTTCTTCGTAGCCCGTAGTGCCGTTGATTTGCCCCGCAAAATACAGATTATCAATTAGTTGCGTCTCAAGACTCGTCTTCAACTGAGTCGGTGGGAAGTAATCATACTCGATCGCGTAGCCAGGTCGGAACATCCTTGCCTTCTCAAAGCCTGGTATCTTTGTGATGGCTTCGTGTTGGACATTTTCCGGTAGTGAAGTCGAGAACCCATTCACATAGATCTCGATGGTGTTCCATCCTTCGGGCTCGACGAATATCTGGTGACGGTCTTTGTCGGCGAACCGGTTAATCTTGTCTTCGATGGAAGGGCAGTAGCGGGGACCGAGGCCTTTGATGCGGCCTTGGAACATGGGGGATCTATCGAACCCCTTTTCCAGTTCTTTGTGAACTTCGTCGTTGGTGTATGTGATCCAGCAACTGAGCTGCTTGGTCAGCGGCTTTGTGTCGGTGAAGGAAAACTTAGATGGCTCCTCGTCACCTGGCTGTTCTTCCATTTTGGAATAGTCGAGTGAGCGGCCGTCGACGCGTGGCGGGGTGCCGGTCTTCATTCGGCCCGATTCGAAGCCGAGGGTGATCAGTTGTTCTGTGATTCCGGTTGCTGCTTTTTCTGCTGTGCGGCCGCCTCCGAAGTTCTTCTCTCCGATATGGATGAGGCCATTGAGGAATGTTCCATTCGTAAGGACGACGGCTTTGGATTTGATCTCGATTCCGAGCGCAGTTCTGACCCCGACTACCCTTTTGTCTTTAACCAACAGACTGGTGACCATTTCCTGCCAGAAGTCGATGTTGGGGGTTCTTTCGAGGGCGATTCGCCACTCTTCCGAAAACCTGGCGCGGTCGTTTTGGGTCCTGGGGCTCCACATCGCAGGGCCTTTCGACCGGTTGAGCATCCGGAACTGGATCATGGACTTGTCGCTCACGATTCCCGAGTATCCACCCATCGCATCTATTTCCCGGACGATCTGCCCTTTGGCGACTCCGCCCATAGCTGGATTGCATGACATCTGGCCGATCGTGGTCATGTTCATAGTGACCAGCAGGGTTTTGGAACCCATGTTGGCTGCGGCCGCAGCGGCTTCGCATCCGGCATGACCGGCACCTACTACAATGACATCGTATTCCTGGAACATTCTTTTTGGGACTAAATTGTTCCACGTGAAACCCTATGAACTGAACTGAGGTTCCGTTCCACGTGGAACAATTTTGAGGTGTAAAGATAGGGCGAAAAGGAGCGTTTTGAGTGAGGGAGAATGGGTGTTTTGGAGGGGGGTTTGGGGCAAGGGGGGTGCCGACGGGCGGATGCGATGAGGGAATTCAGACGGATTTTATTGCATGCGCTCCGCGCACGGCTTTTTTAATAGAAAGTCATTCCACGGCGAAGACCGGGCAATTCCTCGCGGAGCTGGACTTGAGAGATATTTCGACCGAGATTTGGCTGCGCTTTCCATAGAAGAGTTCGCACTTTGGTGTTACGGGGGTCACGCCGCACCAGATCGTAGCTTTGATCTTCGTAGCCTTGGGCGTGATTGGCATTTCATAGTTAATGGCCTAACGGTCAAACCTCGACTACAACGCGCTGTCCCGACCCACCCTATAAAACACCGCCCTCAAATACATCCTCGTCGGGACCCCCTTCTGCCGCACGCCCTTTTATCACCCTCCTCCCAACCCCTTCTGCCGCACGTCTTAGGATCACTCTCCTCCTCCGAATCCCTTCAACCATACATCCTTTGAATCACCATCCTCCTCGGACCCCCTTCCACCACACGCCTTTGATCACCATCCTCCTCCGGACCCTTCAACCACCACGCGCCCAGACCTCACCCTGTTCCACGTGAAACTCTCAACTCCAAATACCCATCCTCTCTCTTCCTCATCTCTATTTTCTCCTTCCCCTTATCTCCATATCCCACCAAATGCAACACGCCATGTACAATTACCCTGTGAAGCTCTGCATCTAAATCAACCCCCAGCTTCTTCGCATTCTCTTTCACCCTCGGAACACTTATATAAATCTCCCCCTCAAGACTTCCTGGCTTTTCAGTGTAATCGAAAGTGATGATATCAGTAAGCGTATCGTGAGCCAGGTATTTTTTATTAATCCCCAACAGATACGAGTCTGTGCAAAAAACATAAGACAGCGACCCAATGGACGAGCGCTCCAATTTAACTACCCGGTCAAGCCAGGCAGCAGTCTTCTTTGGCTCGGGGAGCCGGAACGTAGTCTTGAAATAATTGAATTGAATATTGGACCCGGACTTCGCAGCCATCAGGCATCCATGTAGAAGCTCAGCTGAACCACCCGACCATTGTCGTCGAATGCAACTTCGTCGCTCAAATGTTTCATCAGGAAAATGCCGCGGCCACCGGGCTTCTCCAGGTTTTCCGGCGACGTCGGATCGGGAAGATTCGAATGATCGAAGCCCTTGCCTTCATCCTCCACCTTGAACTTGATCAGCCCCTCTTCGAAGGAAAGAGTCAGCGAAACGTTTTTTGTAGAATCTCCGCGATTGCCGTGTTTGATCGCATTGTTTACAGCCTCAGTCACAGCAATCATGATATTGCCGTATATGTCGTCGTCGAGATGATACTTTTCTTTGGCGTTGTCGATGAAGCTTTCGATCATCCTTATGTTGTCGGGCAGCGAAGGGATTTCTATACGGATGTTCTTCATGCTAGCCTGCTCAAATGTTTACTCCTGTGTTCCAATTCTCTTAAAATATTCGTTGACCTCTTTCTTGTAATAGGGGTACAATTTGGGAGGCACCGTCTTCAGCAATTCTACTTCTTTTTCCTTTAATCTTAAATATTCCTCGAAAGCACGCGGAATTTCTTTGTCATAGTCTTTCGCAGTCTCTCCTTTCCTCTCTTCATCCATGTTCTGCTCACGCATCGACTTCTCTGTTTCAAGCAATCGGGTTATGATCTCCTGCTGACGACGGATCGTCTGTTCAGTGATCTGCTTATTAACCAAATCCATTTCAGTTTGTTCCATCTTGCCCGGCAAATCACCACCCGGCACCTTACCGCCTTCCTGCCTCAACTTCTCCTGCATCTCTTGTAGCGCGCGGCGGATCCGCTCCTGCTCCGCAGCAACACGCGCAAGCTCTTCCGATAACTCACGTCCATTCTTCCCGCCGTTCTTCAACTGCTGAATTCTCTCGTTGAGCTGTTGTTGCATCTGACCAAGGTTCATCTGCTGGCCCTTTTGCTTTCCCTTACCCTTGCCAGGCATCTTCATTGCGTTGGCCATCATCTGCTGCATCATGTCGAAATGATCTTTCAACATCAATGCAAGGTTGTTGATGCTGGTCATCGATAATTGCATCTCGGTGCCGGCGTTTCCTTTACGACGCTCTCGTACATTCTCGACAGCCTTGTCCATGTGTGAATTCAGCTCACCGACTTCCTTTGTAACAACCGAGCTCATGAACGCATCCTTCTTTGCGAGAGATAATAGGCTGTCTTCCAATATCTTAGCATCATCTTTGATCTTTAACTGATCCTGACCCAGCTGCACGTACCTGGGGTCTGTCTGTTGTATAGGGACAAATTCCTTCATCAGGTTTTCCTGATCATATGAAAGCTTGATAAGTCCATGGATGATCTGGCGCAGCGATTCCATGTTCTGCATGTCCATCTCCATCTCCATCGAGTTTTGCATGCTCTCCATGTTTTGCTGCATCTGCTTCATCTGCTTGATGGCCTTCTGCTGTTGCTGCGATGACTGCTTCGACTGGCCTTTCTGCAGGGACTGCTTGCTCTGTTGCTGGGCGTCTTTCACCTGCTTCATTTCTTCCTCCGATGGCGCGCCGGATTCTTCTTCAAGCTCCTGATCCAATTCATTGAGCTCTTCTACGGCTTTCTCAAAATTCTCGAACTCCTTGGCGAGGTCTTCCTGCTTTTCGTCCAGGCTCTTGTCGTCTTCGGAATTCTGCTCGCCCTGTTGCTGGTCGCCGTCTTTTTGGTCACCCTCCTTCTGATTTCCATCTTTTTGGTCTCCTTCTTTATTGTCGGCGTCCTTACCCTCTTTCTGGTCACCTTCCTTCTGATCTCCTTCCTTCTGATCGCCCTCTTTCTGATCTCCTTCTTTTCCCTCCTTACCGTCTTTTTGGTCTTTCTGATCTTTGCCGTCCTTCTGATCTTTCTTGTCCTTTCCTTCTTTGCCGTCCTTTCCTTCCTTGTTGTCTTTATTCTCTTTTCCCCTCTCGTCCAGGGCGTCGGTTTTTTTCTGAAGGTCTTCCTGTTTTTCAGTTTGTTCTTTCAGCTCACTGATTGCCTGCTCCAATTTGTACTCGCGTTGCATCTGCTTGGCGAGTTCCAGCATACGCTCTAGCTCTTTTTCAAGATTGCTTCCTTTGCGATCCATCTTCTCCAGCATTCTCTGGATCTGCGATGGATCGGAATTTTCTTTCAGAAGCTTCTCAAGCTCTTCGAATAATTTCTTCGTCTCTTCATCCAGCAACTCGTCCATGAGCTTCTGGATCTGCTCCGACTTTTCTTTTATCCTTTGATTCTCTTCTTCGGAGAATGCATTCTTCTTTTCATCGAGCATCTTGTTCTCTTTCTGAAGCTCGTTGATCAGTTGATCTAGACTTGACTTCTGCTGAACAAGATCTTCGAGCATCTTCTTGTCCTGCCAGTCAAGGCTTTGTTTGCCTCTAAGTTTTTGTTGAGCCTGATCGATGGACTCCCGCAACTCTTTCGCTTTGTTCAGGCTCCGGTCGATCTTGCCTTGTGTGGCCGCCTGGGACTTGCTGATCTCGGCCTTCATTTCCTCCTCGCCGGGTAATGCAAAAATATACGTGGCCGACTTCGTAGCCTTATGTCCATTTACGCCATCGTTGTCCCACACCTGCATGTAGTAATTCAGCTGATCGCCGGGCTGAAGGTTGAGTGAGTCCAGGACCCATTGAGTGAAGAAGCTCTGCTGATTCGATTGTGAATTGAGCCCGATCTTTATAACCTTTTCGGCAGTCGGCTGTTTCTTTCCTTCCTTTTGAATATTGTATCTCAGCTCGAGGCCGGTAAGTCCATAATCATCGGCGATGGATCCACCGAGAAGAACAGTCTTAAACAAGACCGAGTCACGAACGTGATCCACAACGATCTCGGGATGCTGATCTTTAATGACCCTGATCGAGTAGGCGATCTTGTCTTTGTTCTTTGCCCGTTCGTTTTCAAGAGAAATCCAATAATCCTGGGGGTTGAAGAAATTGTTGCCGAACGTAAACAATTGATCACCAATAAGTTGCATGGGGTTTTCAGCCCCGCCGCCAAAAGCTATGCTTGCTGACTTCGCATGAGTGCCGCCAACGGTCCACGTTACTTTCGTTCCTTCCGGTATTTCAAGGTTTCCGGTATTAGTGAGCTGTTCCGCCTTCCGTCCAAGGTACCTGGGAAACGTAAGGTCTATTTTTAATCCTGTGAGCTCCGGCCGGTTGATAAGCTCGAGTGAGTATGTCGATGAGTAAAATCCCGATGCTTCGAACTGGAATGTCATCGGCGTCTGAAGCCGTTCGAAGGTGTAAGCAAAATCACCGGGCTTCAACTGTTCCATCTTCAGCCGCTGACGACCGGAGACGATGTAAGCTGACTCGGGAACAACGTCACCCTCCAGTCTCAGCTGAAGCGTATAGTCTTCATTAAAAAAACCGGTTAGCGTTCCCTGGGGAATAACGAACTGGAACGGCGCTTCCGGAGAGAACTCGGTGTTGAATTGTACGATCCGTTTGGTGCTCTGTGTGAAAATATTCTGATCTATGACCCACAGCGCGCCGATCAATACAAAAGGCACAGCAAAATATTTCAAATACTTTCTATTCTCACGAAGGTCGATCGCCTGTTCGAAAGAGATACCCTGCATGGAGCGGGACTTCTGCGCAATGCCGGCTTGGACAAGATCACTATTGCCTGGCAACGCGGCCAGTTGCAACAGGTTCAGCAGGCGGTCGCTGATAATCGGAAAATGCCGGCCCACCATCTGGGCGCTTTCTTCCTGGCCGAGTCCACGTTTGTAGAGCCACCAGCGAATAGGCAGTTTAAGAAATCTGTAAATGCAGAAAAGTACGAGGACGATAAACGAAGAGAAGATGACGAGGCGCGCACTCCGGCTCATCCACAAGTTGTATTCAAGCAGCGACGCAATGATGAAGTAGATCAGGACCAATGACAGCGTCAGGATCGTACCCCGGATGAAAAGATTCAGATAATACTTCTTCCTGAAAGAAGCCAGGTTATCATAAATCGGTTTAATGCCCTCCCCCATAACTCAAACGCTTAGGTGTGAAAACGTCAAGATCCCGAACTTAGTTTAGTCATTAAAGATAAGAGTTACTGCCGACTAGCGGGTATGGCGAAGTTAACAATACCGCGAGGCGGGTGGGGTGTTGAGGGTTCGAGGTTCGGGGTTATGATACCGGTCTGACTATATAGCAATCGACGTCCATGAGACGTCAGCAGGTTTCGATCTTAACATCATGATTTCTCTCGGCCCGTCAGACCAATTAAATCCGACGGTTATCAGAACCTCGAACCCCGAACAATTTCACGGGTTTTCCGGAGCGACCGGCTTCAAATCCCACCCCATCTCCCCTTCGAAATACTCTAAGACATGCATTTTCAACAGTTTCTCCTGCTCCAGAAGATCAAAGTGCGGTAATTTCTTCAACACCTTCCAGTGTGGCCACCCGTCCTTGTCGCTGCCGGTAAGCTCGTAGTAGCCCGATTGACTGAGGACCCGGCAGATCCCAATGTGCATCAAGTCCTGCTTTTCCTCTTTCGAGAACGGCTTATACCCCTTGCCCAACTCCTGCACGCCGATGATAAACAACACGCCGTTGAGGTCCTTCGGCTTTTGGCCAAGCGTTTTTTCGATTTCCGCCAGAAGCCGGTACCACTGACGTTCCAAATCGAGGTCTCTTTGAAACATAATGTTCAGAGTTGGATGTTAGGTATTGGATATTGGTCATTCAACGCATCCCAGTATTCGAATGCTCTTCGCAGGTGCGGGACCACGATCGTCCCACCGACCAGCGTCGCCACACCCATTGCCTCATGAACTTCTGCAGTCGTGAAACCCACCTCTTTGCACTTACCGAGATGATATTTAACACAGTCGTCGCAGCGAAGCACCAGTGAACATGTCAGGCCGATCAGCTCTTTCGACTTTACGTCGAGGGCTCCCTCCTGGTATGCATTGGTATCGAGATTGAATATTCTTTTTATGATCAGGTTATCGCCAGCCAGGATCTTTTCATTCATCCGCGAGCGATAATCATTGAATTGGTCTACAAGGCTCATGAGATCTTATTTGGGTACAAAAATGATCCGGTAAACCTAACATCCAAAATTTGCCGAAAGGTTCTGCAGGACGGAATTTCGTTATTCATGATAATCGAAGACTTTATCGCATTATTCTACCCGCGGGTTTGTGTGGCATGTCATGCTTCGCTCGTAAAAGGCGAGGAGGTCTTGTGCACGGGCTGCCTTACTCAACTTCCGAAGACAGCCTATCACAGGTTCACCGATAACCCGGTGAGCAACCGCCTGGCGGGCCGCCTTCCGTTGCAGTTTGCTTCGGCTTTCCTGAAGTTCCGTAAGGGTGGATTGGTCCAGTCGTTACTGCACGAGCTCAAATACAATAACCGTCCGGAGATCGGAATACGGATGGGACACTTGTACGGTCTCGAGCTGATCGACTCGGGAATGCAGCACAGCTTCGATCTCATAGTGCCCGTTCCACTTCACGCCTCCCGGATGAGGAAACGCGGATATAACCAAAGCGCCAAGTTTGCAGAAGGATTGAGCGGAGCGTTAGAGATTGCCTGGGAAGAAAGTATCTCGTTGCGCGTCAGCGCCACCAAAACGCAAACAAGCAAAGGACGGTCGGACCGGTGGAGCAATGTGCGGGACGCCTTCTCGGTTGCCGCTGTCGAGAAAGTCGCGGGAAAAAGGATCCTGCTGGTCGACGATGTCATCACAACGGGAGCGACGCTCGAAGCGTGTGGGCAGCACCTCATCGACTCGGGCTGTGGGTCGTTAAGTGTTGCCTGTATTGCGGAGGCGTAAGTGTTGCAGAGGCATGGGTATTGCGACACGGGATCGCGTCGATCCAGATTTTATTTACGCGCTCTTAAACCAGGACGCGATGACGGCAATAAAAAAACCCCGGCGTTGGCCAGGGTTTCTGTATGAACAAAAATCTTTGTTACCAGTTCGAACCGGCGCGTATCATTGCGCAGCGGAAGCCGATCGTTGCAGTAGAAGAGTCCTGATCGAGAAATCTCCTGGTACCAGGCGACATCCAGTAAGCAACGTCCTTCCATGAACCACCTTTGTAAACACGAACCTTATCAGACACGAGTGAAGTAAAGCCCTGGGGGTTTGCTTCTTCCCAGTCGTCGTTGTCGGGATCTTTCGCATTGAATTTCGCTTTCGCGGGATCCATCCTGGGATCTTTCAGTTGATAGTTGTTCCTGTAACCGCTCTTCGCATCGTCGAGGAAACCATCGCGACGGATAGGGTTAAGGTCATCGAAATCCTGGAATGACATAGGACGGTAAACGTCCATCACCCACTCGCTCACGTTACCGGCCATGTTGTACAGACCATAATCGTTCGGAGGGAATTCGTAGATATAAGAAGTAATAAGAGCGCCGTCATTCAAGCGACCAGCTATACCGGCATAGTCACCACGGCCTCTCTTGAAGTTTGCGAGGAAGAAACCCATTGTCTTACCGAAAGGATTACGAAGCGCGTGACCATCCCAGGGATAGATACGCTGGTACATCTGTAATTCCTCCACCCACTGGGTAGCGATAAGAGCCTGTGCGGCGTACTCCCACTCAGCTTCCGTAGGAAGGCGGTATGCGGGGATAACGACACCGGTTTCGAGAGGGATACGGCCACCGGGAGCAACTTCAGGAAGCTCTTCACCGGAGTCGGCGAGTAGTTTCTGGTTAACTGCAGTGGTCCTCCATTTTGCATAGTTATTTGCCTGGATCCAGCTAACGCCTACAACAGGGAAGTAGCGGAAGCCGGGATACCTCAGGTAATGATCAACATAAGGGTCATTGAAGGCAAGTTTTCCGATCCAAACTGTGGTGTCGGGAAGGGCTGCCTGGTACACTTCCTGTGAAGAGTCTTTGCTCAGATAGTGCATGTATTCGAGCCAGTGGATGTTCGCGATCTCTGTTTCATCCATGTAGAATGAAGCGACCGAAACCGTTCTTTCGATGTTGTCGCGATATGACATAACATCTTCTTCGAACGAACCCATTACTGCACGGCCGCCTTCGATGAATACTGTGTTAGGGGCATCAGGTTGTCCTTCGAAGGGCTTTACCTGGAAACCGCCGGCATCATCGTCGTTGTAGGCGAGTCCGGTGGCGGTACTCATCTGTCCTGGATTCGTTGCTGTGGGCTTACCTCCCCGATTTCCGAAGAGTGAACAAGAGGCGATAATCATAGAGCCGCCTACGAGAAAAAATAACCCCCTTAGGTACTTCATTTTCCTGGTGTTAGAGTTTAAAGAACTGCTAATATATATAGATAAGGCCGTGTTTTCCAAAGACTAAAGATTATAATCATAAATCCATAGTCCAAGTACCCAAAGTCGTCGCCAGACAGAAACGACACCCTCCTTTTTCTATTGTGCCGGTATGGAATCCAATTTTGGGAAAGGCCGTCCTGAAATGAGCAAAAATCCGCCTTAAAAGGGTCAAAAACTGCGTTTTCGGGTGGTGGCATACTTTTGACACCATGGGTATCCGTTATGAAAACAAAAGGGATATTCAGCATCGATGATTTCAAACGCGCGTCGTTTGAAAAGAAGTGTGATGTCGTTACTACACAATCGAACTACATCATGACGCGGACACTGGGTAACTGTAAAGTTTACCTCTACCACTCCGGCGAATTCTTTATCGAGGTTTTCTATTCGCCTATCTACAAGAAGGTTTTAATGATCAATGCCTTCGACGACGCGGCCAGCCTTCTCCCCTACACCGAGAAGGTTTCTCTTAGCGCGCTGGGTCTCGATAAATGTGAGGAATTATAAAAATGTGCAATGTACTATGTGCGGAGTGCGAGGAAGGTTGCAATTCTCGTCGCACGCCGCACGCCGCACTTCGCACCACGCACAATTAACTGAAATGACCTACAATACGCACATACCCCTCAAGACATTCAAAGAAGTATCAGTCGGTGATAAAGCGAAGGCCATTACGATGTTCGGCACCCTTCTCGCAACGACTTCGGCATATGGCATGAACTTCTTCCTGTACGCGATCGATAATTATTTCGTAGAAGTAACGTCCAGGCCGGGGACTGGCGACGTGGTCTACATACGGGCTACCGACCGGGTAGGCGTTCTTGATCTCTACCTCGACAACATCGGGTTGTCAGACATTCTCGAATAACTGAAGGGCATCGTTGACCGATCCGATCTTCTCTATCGTCAACGCCAACTTCCCGTTCGTGTCCTTCATCTTGCACCGCCTCGGGTTTGCCTGCACATAGTGAAGCACCTTGCCGAATATCTCGGACTTAAAGTATTCATCCTTTCCTGTAATAAACTGGCCTTTGAATTTTTCATTCTTCAGACTGATCCTTTCGAAGCCTAGCCTCTCTCCTACCCAACGAAGCCTTACCGAGTTGATCAGCTGATCGACGGACGAAGGGATCTCACCAAAGCGATCCTGTAATGAGCTTCGGTACTGCGCGAGTGATTCTTCATTCTTAATATTATCCAGTGTAGCGTACAACTGCAGACGTTCACTTGTGTTGCTCACGTATGTTTCCGGGATCAATATCTCGAGGTCTGTTTCGATCACACAATCCTGCGTGATGAGCTTTGCTTTTTCGGCGAGCTCGTCAGCGAAGAGGTCTTTGAACTCGGTTTCCTTCAGTTCCTGTATCGCATCGTCGAGGATCTTGTGGTAAGTGTCGAAGCCCAGGTCGTTAATGAACCCGCTCTGTTCTGCGCCGAGAAGATTTCCAGCACCACGGATGTCGAGATCCCTCATCGCCACTTTGAAACCATCGCCGAGCTCCGAAAATTCTTCCAGGGCCGACAACCTCTTTCGCGAGTCGGAAGAAAGAATAGAAGTCGGAGGAGTCAAGAGATAACAGAATGCTTTCTTGTTCGAACGACCGACACGGCCTCGCATCTGGTGCAGATCGCTCAATCCAAACATGTGTGCCTGGTTGATGATGATCGTATTGGCATTTGGAATGTCGAGGCCCGACTCGATGATGTTCGTAGAAACCAGCACATCGTATTCACCTTCGATGAACCGGATCATGACCTTCTCCAGCTTGTCGCCGTCCATCTGTCCGTGTGCTATCCCGATTCGGGCATCCGGCACCAGCTTAAAGATCACATTCGCTATCTGGTCGATATCACTAACGCGATTATGAACAAAGAACACCTGCCCACCTCTCTTGATCTCGTACGCGACGGCATCGCGGATGATCTCTTCGTTGTAGGTATGAAGCTCGGTTGTAACAGGCTGGCGATTCGGAGGAGGTGTGCTGATGATGCTCAGGTCGCGTGCGCCCATCAGTGAAAAGTGCAGTGTGCGCGGAATCGGCGTGGCTGTTAGTGTCAGCACGTCGACGTTGACTTTCAATTCTTTCAGACGATCCTTTACTTTTACTCCGAACTTCTGCTCTTCATCGATCACCAGCAGTCCCAGGTCCTTAAACACGACGTCTTTGCTCACAACGCGGTGTGTTCCAATGATAATATTTACAGTTCCTTCTTTGACCTCTGAAATTATCTTCTTCAGCTGCGCTTCCGATTTGAACCGGTTTGCGTATTCGATCCGCACGGGAAAATTCGAGAGGCGCTCGGTGAATGTGCGATGATGTTGCATCGCGAGGATCGTTGTCGGTACGAGAATAGCCACCTGTTTTCCTTCGGTCGTCGCTTTGAAGGCGGCCCTGATGGCTATCTCCGTTTTCCCGAAACCCACGTCGCCGCACACAAGCCTATCCATGGGATGTGGAGTCTCCATGTCGCGCTTGACATCTTCGGTGGCCTTAGCCTGGTCGGGAGTATCGTCGTAAATGAATGAGCTCTCCAGCTCGGCCTGGAGAAATCCATCGGGTAAGAACGCATGACCCGGCGCTGTCTTTCTTTTCGCGTAAAGCTCGATCAGCTCTTTGGCAATGTCTTTTACCTGCTTCTTGACACGATTCTTTTTGTTTTCCCATTCGCCGGAACCGAGCTTGCTGATAACAGGCGGAGTACCTTCCTTACCAGTGTACTTCGAGATCTTGTGAAGCGCGTGAATGTTGATGTATAACATGTCGTCGTCGCGGAAGACCAGGCGTATCGCTTCCTGTTCACGGCCGTTGACATCTTTCTTTTCGAGGCCGGCGAATTTGCCGATGCCATAATCAATATGTGTAACGAAGTCACCCGGCGTCAATGTCTGCAGCTCGCGGAAGGTCATTGCCTTTGACTTCGAGAATTTTTCTTTGGCTCTATAGCGATGAAAGCGTTCGAAGATCTGATGATCGGTATAGCAAACGATCTTCAGGTTGTGGTCGACGAATCCCTGCCGAAGACCGATATCGAGATTTTGAAATGAAAGCTCCGGATGGATCTCAGAAAAGACTCCATGAAGTCTTTCGAGCTGCTTTTGTTGTTCGCCGGTAATGAAATTAGTGTAGCCCTGCATCTGGTGATCGACGAGGTTCCCGGCCAGCAACTCGAAGTTCTTCTTGAAAGCCGGTTGTGCGCCTGACCGGTATTCTATCGTAAGATCGGCAGTGAAGTGATAACGGCTTCCGAATTCTATTTTCTTGAACTGTCCGAGGATACTCTCGAAGGATTCCCGTGTTTCGAATAATGCCTGTGGCTCCAGGGCCAACTTTGAATGGCCACTATCGTGAAGGAACTTCTCGAAGCCCTGGCTTACTTTCTGAAATGATTTTTCGATCACGTCGAATGTCAGTGCGGCATCTTTCACCCAGACTCTTGTTGCAGGCGAAATGAATTCGAATAACGACTGCCGTTGTTCCTGGACGAGCCGGGTCTGGACATTGGGCATCACGTTGATCTTGTCCATCTGCTCCACCGACAGCTGGGATCCCGGATCGAAGGAACGAATGCTATCGACTTCGTCGCCGAAGAGCTCGATACGATAGGGGAGCTCATGGGCAAACGAAAAGATATCAATGATGCCTCCGCGAATTGCAAACTGACCGGCTTCGTAAACAAAATCGGTCTTCTCGAAGTCGTAGGTGTGAAGGAACTCTTCCAGGAAATTCCGGTCGAGCTTTTCACCCACGGTGATGGCGAATGTGTTCGAAGCCAGCGACTTTTTGTTGATCACCTTTTCGGAAAGGGCTTCGGGGTACGTGACAATAATATTGGAGTGGCCGGGGACCGAGATCCTATTCAGGCACTCGGCGCGCATGAGGATGTTGGCGTTCTCGGTTTCGTCATATTCGTATGGCCGTTTGTAAGACATCGGAAAGAACAGGATTTCCCGTTGCCCGATAATATTCTGGAGGTCGTTCAGGAAATACGAGGCTTCTTCCTTGTCGTGGAGGATGATCAGGTGGTCTGATTTTGTGCCCCGGAAGACCGCGGCGAATAGAACGGCGTCGAGACTACCGTTCACTCCTTTCACGCGGATGACGGCTGATTTGGACGCACCTATCCCCTCCGCCAGGGTCCTCACCAAACCGTCGGCCTTGAAAATAGATAGAAACTCGTCCGCCCTCAACCTTAAAAAAGAGAGCGCAAAAATAATAGACTGGTTTGTATTTTTGCAATCCTATGACATATTATGCACTACGGCTCTTTCTCTACCTTACGATGGCGATGCTGCTGTTCATCGCAATCGGGTTGTGGCGACCGTGGGTTATGCTGTGGTGGGAGGACTTGTCAAATCGCCGGAAAGTGATCAAAGTATATGGAACGATCGCCATACTTTTCTACGCGATCTATTGGGGTCTAAAACTAATTCTATGAGAACACGGATTTTGATGATTGTTATTGCGGCAGCGGTAGCCGGAGCTTGCGGGAAAGAAAAACCGAAGGACGTTGTTTTGAATGCCGTTCCGACGGTGAACAACGAGATGCCGGCTTTCACCGTGTCCCTCACCGATAGCACGAAAGTTTTCTTTAAAGACCTCAAGGGCAAGGTGCTTCTCGTTTTCTTTAACCCTGACTGCGACCATTGTCAGCGCGAGGCCCAACTGCTTTCAGACAATAAAGCAATGCTTACCGGCTACAACGTGTACTTCGTTACCCCCGATCAGATGCCGGCCATCGGCAAGTTTGCGAGGGATTATAAGCTGATCGAGCCGAACATTCATTTCGGACGTGCCGCTGTGTCTGAAGTGATCCGGGCAGTGGGACCGATCAACCAGGTGCCGACGTTCTTTGTGTATAAAGAACAGCGACTCGTTTCCCGGAATGAGGGGGAATTGACGCTCGAGACGATACAAGGACTTCTGAAATAGATTTCTCACGGAAAACACGGTGCACGCTCTTTTTGAAAGCAGGCCCTTTGTAGAAAGGCTTTCCGTGAATTCCGTGCTTTCCGTGAGAGATTTTATCGCACACGAACCGCGGCGAACATCCACTTTTCTTTTACCCCGCTGCAGCCGATAAGGAACTGTTCGCCTCCTTCCTTGAGCCCCGTTTTTTTCTTGAGCTCTTCGACGGACATCGGGTAATTGCGGAGAAGTATATTGGCTTTCTCACCCGGGAAGCTCTTGCGGAGCTGTTTATCGGGCTTCATGAAACGCGAGATCTGAAAGACCTTGCCTGGAAAATCCTCGACAATGTTATAGCTCGTGTACAGATGTGTGTTCGGTGATAGCTTATAGACACCGAATTCCGCAGCAATCGATTTGAATGCCCCGCCCTTCATGATCGAAGCATTGGGCTCGTAAATAAATTTCAGCGGATCGGAAACGGGAGTCTCGGTTGAACGCTCTTCGGAAAATCTGAATTCGAAGGCGCCGGGTATCCTATGAGCTGTGAAGTTGTTCGGAAGGTTATAGCATTCAACAACGGGCTCGCCAGCCGACTTCCGGTCGCAAATAAATAACAGTTCCTTGCAGTCGTTATCGACGGAGACAACCAGGACGCGCGTAACATACTGCAGGTCTTTAATGCCTTGCTGGATGTCGAGGAGGGGAGAGGCTTTGATCATCACCCGGTCGGCATGACTATAGAGCTCTTCGCTGAAGCCGACCACATCGGGCTCACAATCGGAAAACTTGAAGACCTTCTTTTGTGAACCGGTCCTTCGAGAAGGATCGATATAGATAAGGTCGTAATGCTTGCCCGAGTGCGTCATGAAGTCGAGGGCGCCTTTGTTGTGATAATGAATATTTCCGGAGTGAAGTAGCTGGTGATTCTGCTTCGCCAGGTTCATAAGATCCTTATCGGGCTCGCTGAAATCGGTATAGGGGAATAGCGAAGAAATGAAAAGTGAGTCGACACCGAAACCGCCGGTCAGGTCACAGAATTTCTTTCGCCACGTGATCCACTTCGAAATAGTATAGGTTTTGAAACGCGCGGTTGCTTCGGAGCTGCTCTGTTCGAGGTTCACTGAAGGCGGATAAACAACGCCTTTTGTGTTGTGATAAGATGGCAGTTTGTAAGCAGCTTTCTTCCTCGCTTTTATTTGCACAGCGATCCACGCAGACGGAACATCGAGAATATTTTTTGACTTCAGTACAAGGCGGTCCTCGTCATCCTTTTCGTGTTCGAAGATGAAATTCTGAATATCAGGGTCAGCGAGTCTTCGGATGTCCAACTTTTACTGCTGCGTTCGATTTGAAGTGAAGATAGATATTCCGGGTGTAAGCCAACAGCCCAAGCGACTGTGCAACGAGTAACACGATATCATCGCGATAGATCGAGTACGTGACCACCATGAAGGAGGCAGCAAGGCTTATGATCCAGAAACCCAACGGCAACAGGGATTCACGAGCGCGTTCCGAAAAATACCATTGGTACATATACCGGAGATTGAGGAGCAGCTGGCCGATCATTCCCAACACCATGAAGGCATCAGTGAAATTGAAAGATGGAGTTGTAAAATTCAGGGATTGCGAATAAAGAAGCAGCGCCGGCGGAATGAACAGCATAGGGATCCGGATGTAAACCGGGATCAGCTTCCAGGCGCCCTTCAGCTGGAGGTTGCGAACATAGATGTAGAAAGAGATCGTTTGTCCCACCATGATCACCGCATCGTGACGGAACACACCGTAAAGCAGGAACAACGATGATCCGATGACACTGAAGACCCAGAAGATCACCGGCGATACCGATCGTCCTGCGCGTTCGGCAATGACCCACTGCGCGATGGTTCGTGCTCCGAACATCGCCTGCCCGAGGAATCCCAACGGGATCAGCCAGTAGTCACTGATGATCATGACGCAAAATTAATCTTCGCCGGCCGTATTCTTCACAGACCCGAGAAGATCGAAGGCACCATCGACAACGATCATCACGTCTTCGGTCATGCCGGGGAAATTCACTTCGACAAAACCGTTCTGCTCGACACCGGTAGTCGCTGCGATCATTTCAAACACCTGGTTTCCGCTGGTGGTTTCGCTTCGGGCTGCGAAAACGTATTTCTGACCTTCATATTCCACGACGGCTTTCGATGGAAGCACGTCGGCCTGCTCCGTACCTGTTTCAACATCTGCGGAGAGGAACATTCCCGGCAGCAGGTTCGCGTCTTCATCATCCAGATGGCAATGCACTTGTACGGTGCGATGTTCGTTTATCTCGCGACCGACGAGGTGGACGGTGGCCATCCTTGCTGAAGTCTCATTGGCGAGGACGAACCTCACCTTTTGACCGACCTTCAGCTTCATGACATCTTTCTCGAAGACGATCAGCTCGGCGTGCAGGTGTTCGCTGTCGACGATCTTCATAATGACATCGGTCGGGCTAACATACTTTCCGATGTTGGCATTGATCTCGGTGACGTAGCCGTTGATCGGCGCAAGGAGATTGATGGTGCTTCCCAGGTCTTTCCCGGCCTGTAGTTTTGCCGGGTCGATGTTGATCATTCTGAGCTTGGCCTTCAACCCGGCAGTCCGGGCTTCGATGGTTTCGTAATCGGCTTTTGCCTGTTGAAGGCTCTTTTGGGCGTTGACGTTCTCCTTCGCGAGGGCCTCCTGCCGTTCGAGCTCGACCTTGGCAAGCTGGCCCTTGCTCGACAGCTCGAGATAGTCTTGCTGGAGCTGGATGTACTCCGCGTTTTCCATCACGGCAACAACTTCGCCCGCTTTTACCCTTTTGCCCTCGAGCATGTTGGTGTTTTTCAGAAACCCACCGAAGGGCGCCGACACACTGACGAGGTTTTGCGGAGGCACGTCCAGGTGCCCATTCACATGAACAGCGCCGCTGAGCGCCATTCGGGAAATGTGGGTTGTCGTCAGCGCGATCGTTTGTATCTGATCGGGAGTCAGCTCGATGCGAGTAGTCCCCGCCGAGGCCTTATTATCAAGCTTTGACGCCGATTTGTCTTCTTTGGAGCAACCGACGAAAAGGATGGCTAGTGTTAGTATATAGAACGATTTTTTCATGATAGGTCAGGCTTAATTTTGATTGGTGAGGTATTCAAGGCGAACGATCGACTGATTATATAGGTCCAGGGCCTCGAGGTAGCCCGAGTAAAGCTCGTTGGCTGTTTGCATGGCCAGCATGAGCTCGATCGTTCCGGTTTCGCCGAGCTGGAACGCACGGAGCGATTGGTTGTAGATTGTGGACACCTGGGTTCGCCCATTTGAGTTGTAGTAGTCGAGCGTTTCGCGGTATCGTGCGATCTCGATACGAAGAGCGCGTGTACTCGCTTCGTGTTCTGTGATGCGCTGTTCGTTGGAGCTTTCGATTGCACGCTTGCGGAATTCCGATGACCGGACTTTCGCCATCTGGGGACGTAACCATAACGGCAGGCTTAACCCCACCTGGAATCCCTGGAACCGGTTCGATGTTGTGGCAAGCTCGGTAGCGGCGGGGTTTAAGGGAACACCGATCAGGGTCTGATTGAAGTAACCCAAAGTTATGTCGGGCAACAGCAGGTTTTTTTGAAGCGCCATTTCACGACCGGCGATCATAGATTGTTGACGATACTGTTGTATGTGGGTGGACCGGGAGCTGGTGTCCGGTGGTATCTCTAGGACAACCGGTTCCTGTGGAGCGGTGATCCTGTCGCCTGAACGGGTAAGAGCGAGAAGCCTTTCGATGTATCCTTCTATCTGCGCTTCGTTTTCACGCAAGGTGATCCGCACCCTTTGTGATCGCCCTTCGATCGTCAACTTCTCGAGTAAGGTTGTCTCGCCGGCTTTGTGTCTCGCGACAGCTGCGTGCAAATATATGGCGTAGATACTATCGAGTTGAACATAGCTTTGATGAAGAGCGAGCAGATGATTAAGATGATGCCAAGTTGAACGAACCTGGTATCGTACTTCGCCTTGGCGGTTCACTTGCGAGAGCCTCGCATCTTCGACGAGATCTTTGTTCAACCGGCCACGCGCCCCAAACACAGTCGGGAATGGAAGGGACTGGGAGATGGTGATGTTGTTGTCGTTTTTCGGATAACTATTGTATTGACCGAAAGTGCCGCTAACCAGCGTCTTTCCTATGTCTCCCGAGGTTTTTCGTTCTTCTTTTTGTGATTGCAGCAGGTATCCGGAAGCGGCAACGTCGCGATTGTTTTTCATAGCCATATCGACCGCTTCATCGGCAGACACCACACGCACGTCCTGCGCGAAAGATGATATTGACGCGATCAGTAACACAATCGTCAATGCCGTTTTGTTTATACGAACTCTTTTTTCAAGCCACATATAAAGACAGGGAAGAACGAGAAGCGTAAGTATTGTCGCGCTCAGCAATCCGCCGATAACTACTGTTGCAAGAGGACGTTGAACTTCTGCTCCGCCACTGTGTGACAACGCCATCGGAAGAAATCCCAGCGATGCAACGGCGGCTGTGAGAATGACCGGACGAAGCCGGGTCGATGTTCCTTTCAGAATGATGTCGCGGATGTCGGTAAGGCCTCCTGCCTTGAGACGATTGAATTCTGCAACGAGAACGATCCCATTCAGTACTGCAACGCCGAACAATGCGATGAAACCAACGCCTGCCGAAATGCTGAAAGGCATTCCGCGGACCCACAAGGCAAGCACACCACCGATCGCGGAAAACGGAATCGCCATGAAAATGAGAAGACCCTGTTTCAATGACCGGAATGTGAAATAGAGAAGGATGAGGATCAGCAATAGAGCTGCTGGAACGGCAACCATCAGTCTTGCGCTCGCTTGCTGGAGCTGTTCGAAGGCGCCGCCGTACGTGATGTAGTATCCCGGTGCGAAATTGATACGAGAGCCTACTTTACCCCGGATCTCTTCCACGACGCTTTCGACGTCACGCCCTCGGATGTTGAAGCCGACGGTTATTCGGCGCTTGGCATCTTCCCGCTGGATCTGGTTGGGGACGAGCTTGATTTCGATGGTGCCCAGTTGCGATAATGGCACGAGTGTACCGTCGGGAGTTTCTATCGCAATGTTTGCCAGGTCGTCGGCGCTCCGGCGTTGGGATTGCTCGAGGCGGACGACGAGGTCGAAGCGTTTTTCGCCTTCGTAAACAATCCCGGCTTTTTCGCCTGCAAATGCTGCACGGACTACCCGGTTCACGTCTTCTATGTTAAGACCGAAACGAGCGAGCTTCAGCCTGTCGGGGCGGACGACGATCTGGGGCAGACCAGCGGCCTGTTCTACATAGATATCCTGTACGCCGTCCACAGTGGAGGCAATGTTACCAAGCCTTCGCGCGTAGTTGGTCAGTTCGTCCAAATCTTCTCCGAATATCTTCAAAACCACATCCTGACGGGCACCCGTCAGCAGCTCGTTGAACCGCATCTGTATTGGCTGCTGGAATCCGAATGAAACACCGGGGAGATACTCTTCAAGCTTTGCCTTCATCTTCTCGGCGAGCTCGTTACGGTCGCCCGCAGAAGTCCAGTCGTCATGGTCCGCGAGGACGACGATCAGGTCCGCCGTTTCCATGGGCATGGGGTCGACCGGGATTTCGGACGTACCGATCTTACCGACCACTTCTTTTACTTCGGGGAAATTTGAAAGGAGGATACGCGAAGCCTTGCCGGCAACATCGATAGATTTTGTGAGACTACTGCCCGGCAGCACACGGGTTTCAACGGCGAAATCACCCTCCTCTAGAGTCGGGATAAATTCAGCGCCAAGCTGGGTGAAGATAAACATACAGGCGATGAACAGCGCAAGGGCACTCGTTGTGACAATTGCTTTGTTGTTCAGGACGAACCGGAGCACCGGTTCATACATGCGATGAAAGAACGACATCAGCTTGTCGGAGATCGCCAGGGAAGAAGAAGGTTCCTTTGAAAGAAAGCGTGCGCTCATCGCAGGCACATAAAACAACGAAAGGAGGAATGCACCGAGGATTGCGAATGAAACAGTCTGTGCCATCGGCCGGAACATCTTTCCTTCGACACCGACGAGCACCAGTATCGGAACGTATACGATCAGGATGATGATCTCACCGAAAGCAGCGCTGGTCCTGATCCGCGACGCCGACTCATAAACTTCAGCGTCCATCTCATCCTGCGTCAGCGTTCGCGTGAGCCCGCGAATACCAAGGTGGTGCATCGTGGCCTCCACAACGATCAACGATCCGTCGACGATGAGACCAAAGTCGATTGCGCCGAGGCTCATCAGGTTTCCGGAAACTCCGAAGAGATTCATCATACCGATGGCGAACAACATGGCGAGAGGAATGACGGACGCAACGATGAGTCCTGCGCGCAAATTTCCGAGCAGTAACACCAGCACGAAAATGACGATCAACGCTCCTTCCGCAAGGTTGACACCAACCGTAGTGATGGCGTTGCGAACGAGCTTTGTCCTGTCGAGAAATGCTTCGATGTGAATGCCATCCGGAAGTGTTTGCTGAATTCCTTGTATGCGCGTTTTTACGTTACCGATAACTTCCGATGAGTTAGCACCTTTCAGCATGAGCACGATGGCGCCGACGGCTTCACCCTGATCGTTGTAAGTCATCGCGCCGTAACGTATCGCTGCTCCCGCCTGCACCTGTCCTGCATCGCGGATCATGAGTGGAATGACCTCGTGATTTTTGATAACAGTGTTGCCGACGTCTTCCAGCGTTCTGATCAGGCCTTCGCTTCGAATGAAGTACGCGTTGGGATTCTTGTCGATGTACGAACCACCTGCATTCTCATTGTTAAGCTCTAAAGCAGAAAGGATCTCGTTGAAGTCCACATTCAGGCTTCGAAGACGGTCGGGATCGACGGCCACCTCGTATTGTTTGAGCTCACCTCCGAAGCTGCTTACATCGGCAACACCTGGAACACCCAGCAGCTGACGACGAATGATCCAGTCCTGGATCGTACGCAGGTCCATGATCGAATACTTGTCTTTGTACTTCGGATCGACCTTGATGATATACTGGAAGATCTCGCCGAGACCGGTCGTCAACGGCGCGAGCTCGGGCTGACCTAACGTAGGGGCTAGGTCGGCGCGAATGGAATTCAACCTTTCGTTCACCTGTTGTCGCGCCCAATACACATCGATGTCTTCATGAAAGACGATCGTGACACTGGAAAGACCGAACCGCGAGATAGAACGGATCTCTTCGATACCCGGAATAGTCGACATGGTTTGTTCCACCGGGAAGGTCACCATCATCTCCAGGTCTTCGGCGCTATACGACGGTGAGACGGTGATTACCTGTACCTGGTTGTTGGTGATGTCGGGCAGCGCGTCGATCGGCAGACGGGTGATCGAGTAACTTCCCCACGCAATCAGCAAAAGGGTAAGAAGTGCAACAAATAACTTGTTGTGAACGGAAAAGTAGATGATCCTATTTAGCATAGGAGATGTGTTTTTTTTGAGAAAATATAAATGATGATTGGCCGGCCACGCGTCGGAGACGCGCGGCAAGCGGCAATAATGGAATTAAGAAGAGGTTGTCAGGCCTTGGGTGGCTGGAATATGTCGTGGGAGAGGAGCGAGGGAGAGATCTGCTGATAAAAAGAGAAATGATCTCTATCGGGTATTACGACGGGTTCTTGTAAAGTGATCTTCTGATTGATGATGGCGACGGTTGACGTGGTCTGCGAGTGTCCGCAGCTCTTGAACGGCAGGCTCATGTCGGTATCATCGTGAGGAACGTCGGTCTCGTAATGCATCACAAGAAACTCTACGAATGTCATGTCGACAGCGCTGCTATGTTCCTGGTAATGTTTGAAAAGCAGGGGAAGCTTGAGTACCTGGTGGCACTCGGTGAACGACAGCGAGTAGACTGCGAGAAAGATGATGGAGAAGGACTTCCTCATTTAGTCCAAAAGTAATGAAATGCACCAAGGCATTTCTCACGGAATGCACGGAAAACACGGAAAGAGGCTGATCAATTCTAAAAGAGGCTTAACAACCCTCCTTTGCGGAATTTAGTGAGGTTGAGCGGCGGCATCGATCTTCCTTGAAAGTATTTCCGTTTGGAAACAGTGAATAGTTGATGGATGGCCTCGGCAATGTTGCCTTCGCCCGACATCCGTCTGCCGAACTGAGAGTCGTTCACATTGCCGTCGTGCAACGAACATATCTGATTCCAGACCTTGTCGAAGCGGTCGGGAAAATTTTTGCGAAGCCAGTCTTCGAATATCTTCCCGATGGAGCCGTTCAAACGGACGACAGTCATTCCGGCAGTTAATGCACCACTGTCGGCTGCAGCTTTCAGAATGACGGGGATCTCGTGATGATTCAGACCGGGAATGAGGGGAGCGTTCATAATGCCTACAGGAACGCCGGCCTTTGCGAGCTGCTCGACTGTGTTTAATCGTTTGATACCGCTGGCGGTACGAGGTTCCATTTTCCTTCTAAGGTCTTCGTTGAGCGTCGTGATCGAGATGTAAACCTGAACAAGGTTGTCGGATGCCAGATCTTTTAAAAGATCGATGTCCCTGGTGACGAGCCCGTTCTTGGTGATCATACTCACCGGATGACGATAACGGGCGAGTACTTTCAGCATGTTTCTCGTGATGCCGTACTTTCGTTCCTGAGGCTGATAGCAATCGGTATTTCCTGCAAGCATGATCGGTAGACCCTGCCACTTGGGATGGAGGATGAATTTCTCGAGGAGCTCCGGCGCGTTTTTCTTGACGATGATCTTAGTTTCGAAGTCGAGCCCGGCGCTGAAGCCGTAGTATTCGTGAGTGTTGCGTGCATAGCAATAGATACAACCGTGTTCACAACCCTGGTAGGGATTAGTTGAATACATGTTGCGCAAGTCGGGGCTGTCGATCTTGTTGACGATGGTCTTGGCGTTTTCTTCGAAGACCTGGGTCGCGGGATTTTCGAGAAGAGGTTCATCGAGGCCCTCGATGTGCTCGGTTACATATTGATTTTTGAGAAACTTGTTCCCGGTTTTTATCTGAGCTCCTCTTCCACTAAAATAGTCGTTCCGCTGCTCCATGATGCTAAATTACTAAAATATTTAGCTAAATGGATAGATTAAACTAAATTTTTTAGTTAAATTGATTTCATATTCAGACCCGCCAATCACAGAGTTTACTTACTCAGGAGTACGCGTTAGAGTACTTCATGAGTACCGGAATAATATTGCCGTCCCGGGAAACAAGTGGTGGAAATTAAAGAACAACATCGATCAGGCTAGAAGGGAAGGATGCGATACACTGCTGACATTCGGAGGTGCGTACTCGAATCATATTTATGCAACGGCAGCTGCGGCGAAGGAGGAGGGGTTCAAAAGTGTTGGGATTATAAGAGGTGAGGAGGTTGATAATGGTGTGCTGGGCTTTGCGAGGAGGATGGGGATGGAGTTGAGGTTTGTATCGAGGGAGGAGTATAGAAAGGTGAGGGAGGATGGGGATGGTAGGCTTCGGGATGGTACGCATCAGAGACGCGCACCAAATGTTTTTGTGATACCGGAAGGTGGAACGAATAAGTATGCTGTCGAAGGGTGCGCGGAGTGGGGAAGAAAATTACTGGGGATTGAATTTGATCAGGTGTACCTGGCGGTTGGTACAGGCGGAACGATGAGCGGATTGCTTGTCGGATTGAATGGCAACAGAGAGATTATCGGTGTGCCGGTTTTGAAAAATGATGGTTTTCTTGAGGATAGCATCAATGAGCTAACGGGAAGCAATTATTCCAACTGGAGATTGTTGAATGAATATCATCACGGCGGTTATGCAAAAGCGTCTAAAGAGCTCATCGCATTCTGTAAAGAATTCAAGCATGCGACGATCGAACCGGTCTACACCGGGAAGCTCTTTTGGGCAGTCGTTGATCAGATAGAAAAAGGAAATATCAAAACGAATACGACAATGCTCGTGATCCACACGGGAGGAATTCAGCTGATCAATTCCTGATGACCCCTCGCAGCCAGGTGAACACTTTCCACCGGTCTCGTTCGTCGGGGATGGCGCCGGTTTCGCCGGCAGCTTTCACGGGCTCTACGGTATAAAAAGCCGTTGGTATCATCCGTTTCAATTCGCCGATCAGGTCATCGAGACCCTCTCGTTTCAAAACAGTAAAGACAAGGTTCTCATGTCCGTCGGCACCTTCGGCATTCACCCGCGTATAACGAAATCCCTGCAGTGTAAGGAATGAGAGAAGCTCGCTAACGTCTTTTCTTGTGATGATCCGCACGATGACCTTACCATAAGCGATCCGTTCCTCGATCATCATTCCAACAAGGATTCCCATAGCGAAGCCGGCAGGATATGCAATGTAGCAGATCCAGTTGTCGAGGTGCTGAAAGATCTGGCGAATGGCCATCAGCCAGATAAATGATTCGAAGAACCCGAGTATGGTGGAGGTGTATCGACGCCCGCCCAGCATGTAGATGATGCGAATGGTGTTGATCGACACATCGCAGATGCGGGCAAAGAAGATTAGAACAGGAAGAAGAATGAAGCTGAAGGCTTCGTCTGAAACACCGAGTATTTGTGTGATGATCGAGCTCATAGTTTTAACCGAACAGGTCTTCGAAGATCTCCGGTAATTTACCAAATGCTTTGACGGAAATCCGGGTTTTCGTCAGGTCGAGTGATTTCTGACTGTATTTGGAAATATAGATCTCCGTGAATCCAAGTTTCTCTGCTTCCGATATCCGTTGGTCGATGCGGTTGACGGCACGGAGCTCGCCGCCAAGCCCCACCTCCGCCGCGAAGCAGATCTTGTCGTTGATGGGAATTTCTTCGAACGATGAAACGATCGACGCACAAATCGCCAGGTCGATCGCCGGATCTTCGACAGAGATTCCTCCGGCCATATTGAGAAAAACATCCTGTGTGCTTAGTTTGAAACCGCATCGTTTTTCCAGCACGGCGAGCAACATGTTCAGTCTCTTCTGATCGAAGCCGGTTGAAGTTCTCTGTGGCGTTCCATAAGAAGCCGGACTGACGAGTGACTGGATCTCGATGAGCAGGGGGCGATTTCCTTCGATGGTGGCGCCTATCGTTGCGCCGCTGACTTGGCCGTCTTTCTGAGAGATCAGGATCTCGGATGGATTGGAGACTTCACGAAGTCCGCTACCGAGCATTTCGTAGATACCGATCTCCGAGGTTGAGCCGAAGCGGTTTTTGGTGGTGCGAAGTATCCGGTAGGCGAGGTGCCGGTCGCCTTCGAACTGCAGAACGGTGTCGACCATATGCTCAAGCACTTTAGGACCGGCCAGCAGTCCGTCTTTTGTGATGTGACCCACAAGAAATACGGAGGTGTTGGTTTCTTTGGCAAACTTCATGAGCTCGCCGGCGCACTGTCGTACCTGGCCGACGCTGCCGGAGACAGAGTCGAGCAACGGTGAATATAATGTCTGTATCGAGTCGACGATGACAAGCTGCGGCTTCAGCTCTTCGATGACGGCGAAGATGTTGCGTGTGTTGGTTTCCGTGAGGACATGAAAGTTATCGCTGGCCTTTTTCTTTACTGTAGTTCTTTCGGCGCGCATCTTGATCTGTTGCTGGCTTTCTTCGCCGGAGATGTACAGTGTTCGCAGTTGCTCCATGCCAACGCCGATCTGAAGCATGAGCGTGGATTTGCCGATGCCGGGTTCGCCGCCGATGAGCACCAGAGAACCGGGGACGATCCCTCCACCGAGTACGCGATTGAGCTCGGCGTCCGGGGTGGTGACGCGTATCTCTGAAGCTGACTCGATCTCCGAAAGTTTCCTGGGTTGATTTTGTCTTGAGGATGATTCGGAGCGCCAGTCATTTTTTCCACTGTCTGATTTTGTGACAACCTCTTCCGCGAACGAATTCCACGCACTGCACGAAGGGCATTTCCCAAGCCATTTGGCAGACTCGTATCCACAGCTATTGCAAAAAAATAATGTCTTGATTTTGGCCATCAGCTACGGATCCGGTTTTTATGCGGGAATTTCAAATAAACCACTTTTCTGCCGAAGGATAAATGGGCATCTTTAGAAAACCTGACAACTACTGACAATCACCCTAAAGAGGTATTTGCGACCTTTGTTGAAAAGGCTTTCTTTATTTGGCTTTAAATCCCCGCCCGATGAAACGTAGTCTACTTACGGTATGTGTTGCCATGATCGGCCTCGCGGTTTACGCGAAGGACATAAAGTATCCTGTGAGTGCAATACCGGAAGCGTTAAAGAAAAATGCAAATGTTGTGGTGCGTGAAGATGAAATGATCTTCAAGATCCTTTCCAGGAAAAGCGCAACGGTTCACGTTCATTACGTTGCCACCATAATGAACCCGAACGGGAAGGACTACGCAGAGAGACAGATCTTTTACGACAAGCTATCGAAAGTAAGTGGGTTGAAAGCTGTTGCGTACGATGCCAACGGAGAGACAATAAAGAAACTTAAGGCAAACGAGATCCGGGACCGCGCGTCTGTCGATGGGGGGACGTTGTTTAGCGATAACCGTGTTAAAGAAATCGACCTGACACAGTCCGGTTATCCATATACCGTCGATGTGGAATACGACGTCGACTACAATTTTCTTTTATTCATCGGAGGGTCGGTCGTCGCCAGCGACGAACATGTTTCCGTACAGCATTTTGTTTACCAGCTCGTCTATCCAACTGAGCTTAAGCCGCGATATCAGGCACAGAACATCAGCCAAAAGCCGTTGATCGAATCGCCAGGTCCGGGTCTGGAGTCAATGAAGTGGGTCCTTACCGACGTTCCCCCAATCACCCTGGAACCACTCGGTTCAACGATAAAGCAATTTCAACTCATTAATGCCGCACCAACGACCTTTGAAATGGAAGGATACCAGGGAAGCATGGCCAACTGGAATGACCTGGGCTTGTGGATAAAGAAGCTCAACGAAGGGCGGGACAAGTTGCCAGAAGAGGCGAAGAAAAAGGTGCATGAGCTTGTCAAGGGATTGACGACTAATGAAGCGAAGGCAAAGGTCATCTATGAATATCTTCAGTCGAAGACCCGTTATGTGGGGATCCAGCTTGGCATCGGAGGGTTTCAGCCGTTTGAAGCCGGCACGGTCGACCAGACCGGATATGGCGATTGCAAGGCCTTGTCGAATTACATGGTTGCGATGTTGACAGAAGCCGGCGTGCCTGCCAATTACACGATGATCATGGCGGGAAGGGGTGCGTATATCGACCCGTCTTTTCCCAGAACAATGAATCATATCATTGTTGGTGTTCCCAACGGCAGAGATACCCTGTGGCTCGAATGTACTAGCCAGACGAATCCATTCGGATACATAGGCACATTCACGGGCAACCGTTATGGGCTCATGATAACAGAAAAAGGAGGCGAGCTGCGGCGCACAAAATATTATCCACAAGACCTCAATGTACAGTCGACCGTCGCGGATATCGATCTCGACCAGACCGGCAATGCGAAAGCAAAAATTGTTACAAATTACTCGGGCCTCGAGTATGAAAACGATGGACTGTCGTTTGTCGTGAATTATTCGGCGGACGAGCAAAAAAAATGGCTGGAAAAGAACACGCAGATCTCAAGCTTCAACATCGGGGCCTTTTCATTCACCAATAAAAAAGACAAAGTACCGACAGCGGTTGTGAAGATGGACCTCATGCTGAACAAATATGCATCGCTGAGCAACAAACGGATCTTCATGACGCCCAATTTGATGAACCGCTCGACTTTTATCCCGGAGAAGGTTGAGAATCGTAAGACGCCGTTTGCCCTGGGTCGTGCTTACACACACATCGACACCATCCGTTATCATATTCCTGAAAGCATTTACCCGGAATTCCTTCCGCCCGATACGAAGCTGACTTCACGCTTCGGAACTTACGAAGCCGGGTTTAAGCTCGATCAGGGATCGGTGATCTACATTCGCAAGATGACCAGGAAAGACGGAGAGTTTCCTCCCGAAACATACCAGGAGCTGATAGACTTTTACAAGAGTGTGAATAGGGCGGATAACACCAAGTTGGTGTTTTTGAATAAGACGTAGGTGAAATAGGTCACTGGGTTGGATACGCGTCGGAGACGCGCATCTATGGGGATTAGGTTCGTTAAGCCTAGGTGTTTACCGGCTTCCCGATACCGTTCCGGTTTCGGGCATGTTGCTCTTCTTTCTGAATGAACTGCAGGGTTTTCCTATCCATCCATCGGGGGAAGAACACGTTCAGCCACACGGCGAGCTTGCCCTGGAGGGTGAGTATGACGTCGCGCTTGCGACGAAGGACAGCCTGATAGACATTGTCCGCTACTTCTTCGGCGCTCATCATTTCAGTTTCGTCGATTGGCGTTTCACCCGTCACTTTTCCATTGGCTGTTAAGGCCGACCGGCGGATGTTCGACGCGGTGAATCCCGGGCAGACGGTAAGCACATGTACGCCGCGGTCCATCACTTCCGAACGAAGTGATTCCAGGAATCCGATCATTGCAAACTTCGATGCCGAGTAGGCACTGCGCGCCGGCGTAGCCCGTCGGCCATTCACGGACGAGATCCCGACGATAGAGCCTTGTGAGCGAACGAGATGCGGCAATGCATATTTGGTGATGTAGATCAACCCGAAGAAGTTCACCTCCATCACTTTCCGGAATACTTCGATCTGCAGGTCTTCGAAGAGTGCCCGCATGGAGATGCCGGCGTTATTGATGAGGATATCGATCTGCCCGTATTCTTTGATCGCGGTCTCCACAACCCGGGCACAGTCGGCTTCCACACCGGCATCGGCAACGACGGTGACAACTGAGATTCCGTCGCTCCTCAGATCATCGGCAGCGGATTCCAGCGGGTCTTTTTTTCTCCCGGTAATAACAAGCTTCGCTCCCTCCGCTCCAAACTTCGCGGCCAGGGCTTTGCCTATGCCCGACGACCCGCCTGTTATAATGATAACCTTGTCCCTCATAATTATCTGACAAGCTTTGACTCAAAAGTAATCAAAAACAAAAGGTATTTTTGGACATCATGTTTTTGCTTAAGGTAATTTCAAGGTTGCCCATTTCTGTCCTGTACGTTATTTCCGATGTCATTTTCTTTTTGACCTTTTTCGTGATACGATACCGGAGAAACGTAGTCATGGATAACCTTGTGAAATCTCTTCCACACAAGACTAAAAAGGAGCTTAAGCAGATCGAGCGAACATTCTTCCGCAATCTTTGTGACTATGCTGCGGAGACCCTTCGATTACTCACAATCAGCAGGAAAGAACTGCAAAGAAGAGTTGTGTTCACCAATCCCGATGTCATCAAAGAATTTACAAACAAAAATCACTCCGTTCTAATACTGGCTGCCCACCAGTTTAACTGGGAGTGGCTATTGGCAGCCGGATGTTTCAACTTACCCGTCCCGGTGGATTTCGTTTACCAGCCCCAAAGCAGTGACCTCGCCAACGCCTTTTCTCTCGCCATCCGTACGCGCTTCGGAGGACATCCCGTCAAGCGCGAGACCGTCGGCCGCGAAGCCCTTCGCAGGAAACAAATGATTCGCGCCACTGCCATTGTAGCAGACCAGTACCCCGGTCATTTTAACCACAGAAAATATTGGGCGACATTCCTCGGGCAACAAACTGCATTCTTCCATGGCATTTCACAGCTGGCAACTTTAACAGATGCCGGCGCATATTTCGCTGCCATCAAAAGGACTTCGCGAGGACACTACGAAGTGACACTGATCAAGCTCGCATCGCCGCCGTATACCGAGGAAAGCGGCCTTCGCATTATCGACAGATATATCGCAGAAAGTGAGAAAATGATCTACGATCAACCGGAAGGATGGTTGTGGTCGCATAAGAGATGGAAAAACTCTTAAAATGTGCGGGGTGCGAAGTGCGATGACTGTGCGCGAGATAACTTCGTTCGGAGGCATCATCGCACCCCGCACGACTACGCCAACATCAACTCGATATCTTCCCGTGTTAATTGTTTGATGATGCTCTCTTCGGTGGTGATAAGATTTTCCGAAAGCTTGAGCTTGTGTTTCTGCAGTTGAAGGATCTTCTCCTCCACGGTATTCCGGGTGATGAACTTGTAAGTGAACACACGCTTCGTCTGGCCGATGCGGTGTGCGCGGTCGATCGCCTGCGCTTCGACAGCCGGGTTCCACCAGGGATCGAGAATAAACACGTAGTCGGCCTCCGTAAGGTTGAGACCGAGACCACCAGCCTTGATTGATATAAGAAACACTTTCAGGTTGGGGTCCTTGTTGAATTTCTCCACCTGGTCTTTGCGGTCGTTACTCGATCCGTCGAGATAGGCGAACGGAACTTTCTGCTTGTGAAGATATTCTTTTACGATGTCGAGGTGCTTCACAAACTGACTGAACACAAGAAGCTTGTGACCTTCGGCCATGGCGCTTTCGAGCATGTGCGAAACATCTTCGAGCTTACCCGATTCGCCCGTGTACGTGGGGTCGGTCATCCTCGGGTGATTCGAAAGCTGACGAAGCTTCGTAAGGCCTTCGAGGATCATGAAGCGGGAATTGTTGATACCCTCTTTGTCGATCTGTTCCAGGATCTTGTTGCGATAGAACGCCTTTGCCTCTTCGTATTTCTCCTCTTGTTCGGGCGTCATGTTCGTGTAATGAACATTCTCCACTTTTTCGGGCAGCTCGGTAGCCACCTGGGATTTCAATCTCCGTAAAAGGAACGGCTTGATGATCGCGTTGAGCTTCCGTGTCTTCGCTTCATCCTGCTTCTTTTCGATGGGCACCTGGTATTCGTTCTTGAAGAACGTGTGACCACCGAGCAGTCCTGGGTTAATGAAGGTCATCTGCGACCACAGATCCAACGTTGTGTTTTCCAGAGGCGTGCCTGTCAGCGTGAGCCGGAAACGTGAACGCAGCTGTAGCACCGCCTTTGCAATGTTCGAAGTCGGGTTCTTGATCACCTGCGACTCATCGAGAATGATGTAATTGAAATAGAAGTCTTTCAGTGAATCGACATCGAGTCGGGTAATACCGTAAGACGTGAGAACGAGATCGTAGTTTTTGAACCTAGAGGTGTCCTTGTTCCGAAGCGTGCCGGTGTAGGTAAGGATCTTGAGCTCCGGAGCGAACTTCGAAGCCTCCATTTCCCAGTTATAAATAAGCGAGGTCGGCATGACCAGCAGGGTCGGTCCAACGTTGACTTTTTCCTTTTCAGATTGAAGTAGAGCCAGGGTCTGCACGGTCTTACCGAGACCCATGTCATCGGCAAGGCAGCCCCCGAGATGGAATTCGTTCAGGAATCGCAGCCAGTTGTACCCGGCCTTCTGGTATGGTCGAAGCTTTCCGGCGAAGCCTACAGGCAATGGATAATCCTTGATGCCGTCGAACGACTCCATGGCCCGGAAACGCTCGCTCATGTGAACCTTCGCGAGATTGCTGTCTTCCAGCTCCTTCAGAAGATTGAGATGGTATTTCTTGAGGACCGGCTTTTCATTGTCGCCATGAGTTTCACTGAGGGCAAACAGGTCGCCGTACTTCATAAGCCAGGCTTCCGGAATGATCGCGATCTCGCCGTTGGGTAATTTGAACTCTACTTTTTTGCGGAGGATCAGCTTACGAAGCTCCTTGAATGCTATTTCGAATTCGCCGAAGCGGATCTTTGCATGAATGTCGAACCAGTCGATGTTCTCTTTCACCTCGAGATCGAACACCGCCTTACCCACGAAGTATTTCTTGTCGCGGTTGTCGGGCTGACTTACTTCGAAGCCGAGATTGAGAAGGTTCACGCGGTTCTCATTAAGCCACGAGAAGGCGTGAGCTTTTTCGACAGCACAACGAAATCCCTTCAGGGGAAGGCCGAGCTTAATGAGTGTCTGTGCGTATTTCTTTTCTCCGTCGGTGTTCCGCTTTACCCGGTGGAAAGTATAGTCGTTCTCTTTCTTTTCGATGGTAACGCTTACCGGACCGAAGACTTCCCCGCGAAAGCGATGTTTCCCATATTTGAATGACAGGTCGAAGACGATCTTTCCAGCTTCGTCATCTTTTGCTTCCGGCTCGGGACCCTGGTCGAACAGGTCCGACACTTCTTTGGATTGACCCTGGTGAAGCTCCGACAGTGAAAGCAGGGGATGTGGATCGTAATTGCTGTGATTGATCTCGAAGCCCTCCACGTCGATGTCGTCGAAGGAAGCGATTAACGGAGCAACAAACCTGTTGTAATATGTCTCCTCCAGGTTCTTCGGGATCACCACGAATTTCTTGTTGAGAAACGGCTGAAGTTTTCGCCCGTCGACATGCTTGTCGAAGCCGTAGAGTTTTCCATTGAGTACCATCCACGCAGGCTCCTTGCAAATAAGGTATGCCTGGGGATTCGGGATATCGACTTTCTTTCCATCGTGGCTGATGGTAGGATAGTAATTGGTATTTTCTTCAGTACGGCGGAAGTGAAACTGAATGTTGGCACGTCGCTCGAGTACTTCTACTTGCTTCCAGGTAGGCTCTCCGTCGTTGCCCATTTCGAAGAGCATCTTGTTTTTCATCTTATCGAGGATCTCGCTGCGCTTGCTTTCGAGGTATCGTTCGATCTCTTCCTGTATCAGCTCGTTGCCCTTCTGTTTGTCATATACTTTGGCGAAGAACTCACCGGGCTTCATTAGTTTCATGGAGAATTTCTTCAGGATGACATCCTGGCTCATCTTATCCATCAGCTCGATGAGCTCGTAGTCGCGCGTGTCGAGGCCCTTCGAAAATTCGCGCGCATTCTTGGCCGAGATGTTCTGATGCTGGTAGGTGAGCTTGCCTTTCTCGTCGAGGTGGACGATAAAAGATTCGAAAATATAGCCCAGGTACTCGTGCTGGTAGAGCGAGTAGATCACTTGAAACGGCTGGGCAGCGGAAACTTTCATTTTTTCACCAAATCTTTACGTAAGTGCATAAAAAGCGGGAAAAAGAGAGGCAAAAGACTCATTTTCAGCATAATACGCACCACGCAGAATCGGTAATTTAAGCATTCTTGCTGGAATTTTTATCGCAATCTGTCTGGGGACCTTACACAGAAATTACCTACAGGTGGCGGATGCTGTAGGACTTTGCAGCCAGGGAGGCGGGGTAAAACGAGGTCAGAAAGGTCACGATCACGACCAATCCCGACGTCAAAAGAAAATCGACCGCCCTCATCTTTACAGGGTAGGATGTTACGATGGCGTTCTCCATGCCCATGCCCACAAGTCCGAACCGGTCTTGCAGGAAGCAGATAAGCCCGCCGAGTATGAGTCCGAGGATGGCACCCGTAAAAGAGATGATCGCGCCTTCGGAGACGAATATCTTTTTTATGAATTCGGGATACGCACCGAGGGCAAACAACACCGAAACGTCCTTCTTCTTGTCGATGGCAAGCATCATCAGGGAAAAGAAGATGTTGATCGACCCTACGACGATCAGCGAAGCAAGGGCCATCATGGCAAACAGCTTCTCGAGCTTTAGAAGCCGATAGAGATCCTGGTGCTGTTCTTCATTGGTGAGTACTTTGAAATTCTCCCCCAGTTTTTCACCGATCCTTTCCTTCACCGTTTCCACATCGGCATTCGATGTAGTTTTCACTTCCAGCCACGTTCTTTTATTCCCGTAATTCAGAAGCTCCTGAGTGAAGTCAAGGGGCAGAAAAACGTAGTTCTCGTCGTAGTTCTTTTCGATGGAAAAGACACCGCCGGGACGAATACTCTTTCGGGCATACATGCGTGAAGGATCGAGGCTTGCGCCGGATACATTCCTGATATAAAACACCTGCATGGTGTGCATGTCGTCGTTGACGTTGATGCGTAGCGAGCGCTTTACGCCTTCGCCGACGATGGCAAAGGGGATGCTGTCCTGGTGGAGGGCGAGCTTCCCGCTGATCATGTGGTTGTCGAGGCGTTCCTGCTGGGTGAAGTTGTCGCTGATGCCGCGAATGATGACAGTCATGTCGAGATCCATGTAACGCACGTAGGCATAGTCTTCGATCACTTCGGAGATGAGCGCCACGCCTTCGGTATCGCGGAGGTCGGCCAGCATCAGGTCGTTGACCTCAAACGTTTTCCGTTTCGACGCTTCGATTTTGAGCTCGGGGTCGAAGGAAGCATTCAATGAACGGAGGAGATCTTCGAGGCCGTTGAAAACCGACAGTACAATGATCAGTGCCGCCGTTGAAAATGCGACAACGCCCATCGAGAGAAGGGAGATTGCATTGATGAATGACTTTTTTCTCCTGGAGAGAAAGTAACGCCTGGCGATAAATAAGGAGACGTTCACTTTTTCTTTTTCTGTTCGTTTTCCGCGGGTGGAATGTTGAGGTTCTTGAGGATATCTTCCATACGCGCTGCGTTTTCTTCCACTTCATCGAGGAAGAAGGCGATCTCGGGAACAATCCGGACCTGGTTGCGGATCTTTTCACCCAGGGCGCGGCGGATCTCCTTTTTGTGCGTGTCGAGCTTATTGAGGATTGCCTGTTTGTCTTTGGCAAGCATCATACTTATATACACTTTTGCCACGGCCAGGTCGGGGCTCACCCTGACTTCAGCTATGGTGATGAATGCGTTATCTAAAAACCCGCGTTTATCCCGCTGAAAGATGTCGCTGAGCTCCTTCAGGATAAGGCGGGCGAATTTTTGTTGTCTTACTGTGCTACTCATATAAATGTGCGATGTGCGGGGTGCGAAGTGCGATGAAGGACTTCGACTGGCCAGTCGTCGCACCTCGCACAACGCACTTCGCACATTCTGCAAGATACAACGTCTCACGGTCATGTCGGAGTTCGCAATCAGTCATATATTTGCAGGTCAACTCCAAAAAGTGCTTCGATTCTTACGCATCAACGATCCGTACCGCCTGCTGGCAATACTCATATTCCTGATCCTGTTCAGTCTGCCGTTGATGATCAACCCGCCTGCCGTTACGAAGCCTGAGCTGCAGTCCATGGTGGTGGGCGAGGCGCTCCAAAACGGTCAGTTGATGTATGCCGAGGTTTACGATCCCACGGCGCCGCTCGCTGCTGGCGCATTTGGGGTAATCGACTGGATGATGGGACGCTCGGTAACCGGCCGGCAGATCATTGCCCTGATCCTAATTTTCCTGCAGGCAGCGTTTTTCGCCATACTCCTGATCAACAACAAAGCCTATAACGATAACACCTATGTCCCGGGGTTTATCTACGGGCTGTTGTGCTTTGTTTCTTTCGATTTCCTTTCCATAACGCCGGAATTATTAGGCTCGACCGTACTGCTGCTCGCCCTGAACAATCTCTTCCGCGAGATAGAGTTTCGCGTGGAACGCGACGGCATCATTGTAAACGTGGGATTCTACACGGGCCTCGCGTCTATCTTCGTGTTTTCATATAGCATTTTTCTGCTTGCGGCTTTCGTGATATTATTCGTGTTCACCCGAATAAGCTTCCGGAAATCCTTATTGCTTCTGTTTGGATTCTTTCTTCCACACGTCATTCTTGTGGTATTGTATTTCTATAAGGATGCCCTGCCGGCGTTGTGGAATAACTTCTATCTCGAAAACTTCCTGCACACCGACATTAATCTTATCTCTGGTAAGAGTTTACTCGTGCTGGCAGCGTTGCCGATATCGTACTTCGTGTACTCACTATTCATGATGACCCGCGAGGCGAGATTCACCAAGTACCAGTCGCAGCTCTTCCAGGTAATGTTCCTGTGGATCGCGTTCTGTGTGATCGAGATCTTCCTGACCCGTCAGCTTTCGCCACACAGTCTTATCATCATGATCCCAAGTCTCTCCTACTTCTTCAGCCACTATATGCTGCTCATCCGAAGGAGATGGATTGCGGAGATGATGCTGTGGCTGCTGATCATCGGCGTGATCACGATCAGCAACCTGGCCATGAGAGGCAATATCGGGTCAATCGACTATTCCCGGATGTTTGTAAGCGCACCGAAGCGTGTAGTGCCGGTAACCGATCAGAAGGTGATGGTTCTCGGTGACGACATCTCTGTTTATAGAAATAATTACCTGGGCGGATATTTTCTCGATTGGCCGTTGTCTGAAAGAACACTGAAAGGCACTCAATACTATGATAACGTGCTAAAGATCGACGCGATGTTCCAGACATTTCCCCCGGATGTGATCGTAGACCAGATGGGAATGTTCGGAGCACTGGCGAACAGGATACCGTCGTTGAATGTGAAATACACGAAACAGGGAGAGAATTTGTATGTTAGGAATGGGAGGAAATAACCAATGCCCAATAACCAATTGGGGGGCTAGCAAGCGATCTTGTTGACCCTCCTCTCGTGGCGGCCTCCTTCGAAAGCTGAGTTAAGAAATTTATCCGCAATTTTCATGGCGAGGTCGCTGCTGATGTAACGGGCAGGCAGACAAAGAATGTTGGCATCGTTGTGCTGACGGGCGAGTGACGCCAGCTCTTCAGTCCACGCAAGGGCTGCACGGATTCCCTGGTGCTTGTTGGCGGTGATACACACCCCATTGCCGCTTCCGCAAATAAGGATCCCCAAATCGAATTCCTTCTTCTCTACGGCCGAAGCGACCGGGTGTGCGAAGTCAGGGTAATCGGCCGACTCGGGCGCATAGGTGCCGAAGTCCTTGTACTCAAAGCCCGAGCGTGTTAGCCATTCCCGTACTTGTTCTTTGAGTTCAAATCCTGCGTGATCGGCTCCAATGGCAATTTTTGGCATCATTTTCATGAATTGCTTGATCCCTCGCGGGCTTCGAGCGCCTCAACCTTCAGTTTACGTCTGACCTCCATGCCCGATATTAAGATACTGATTTCATAAAGGAGGTACAAAGGCACGGCGATGATCGTCTGGCTAAGCGGGTCGGGGGGAGTGATGATGGCCGCGAGGATGAGGATAATAATGATGGCATGTTTCCTGTAGGTCCGGAGGAACTTCGGTGTAACAATCCCGATCCGGGTAAGGAAGAAGATCACGACTGGTAACTGGAAGAGCACTCCGCTGCCGAACACCAACGCAATGATGGTCTGCACATAAGATGTAATGTCGAACTCGTTGACGATAACAGTACTGATTGAATACGTCGCGAAGAACCACATGGACATGGGACAGAGCACGTAATAGCCGAAGCTTATCCCCAGAAGGAACAGGAATGTTACGGCGATGACGGCCCCACGCGAGCTCTTCTTCTCGGTGTTGTACAAACCGGGTTTAATGAAGCGCCAGATCTCCCAAAACACATACGGGAAAGCGATGATGAGACCGATCACGAAAGCGGCAGCAAACTGCATACTGAACTGGCCCGTCACGTAACGGCTCTGGATCTTGAAAGGAATGTCGGTGACGCACAACGCAGGGTTATCGACATATTCGGCCAGGCGGCACAACGCACGGAACGTCGGGAAGTTTGCATTCGCCGGGGCGAACACGATGTTATCGAATATCCATGGCGCGAAGACGAACGCGAGTATCATGAAGACCATGATGGCCGCCACCGACCTTACAATATGCCAACGAAGTTCTTCGAGGTGATCGAGAAAAGACATCTCCTTCTCTTCGCTATGCTGCTGGTCCAACGCCATCTGTGTTCCGGGGAGTAGATAAAATGAATATTATTTGTAAAGCGGGAATTTCTTCATGAGGGTGTTGACCTTACGCTTCATCGCCTTCAGATGTTTTTCATCCTCGGGTTTTTTCAGCGTCTCATCGATCAGGTCGACCACCTTCACCATATCTTTTTCTTTCAACCCGCGGGATGTGACAGCGGGTGTTCCGATTCGCATACCGGAAGTGACCATGGGCGACTGTGTATCGAAAGGCACCATGTTCTTGTTGATGGTGATGTCGGCTTTGATGAGCGCTTCTTCGGCAGCTTTACCCGTCAGATTCTTCGAGCGAAGGTCGATCAGCATGAGGTGATTGTCGGTGCCACCGGAGCTGATACGATAGCCGCGTTTCACAAACTCTTCTGCCATGGCCTTTGCATTGCGCGCCACCTGCACGATGTAATCCATGTATTCGTCGCTCAAGGCTTCGCCAAACGCGACGGCTTTTGCAGCGATGACATGCTCGAGCGGACCGCCCTGTGTTCCGGGGAATACCCCTGAGTCGAGGACAGAAGAGATCTTCCGCAATTCTCCTTTCGGAGTCTTCAATCCCCAGGGGTTATCGAAATTCTTTCCAACCATAATGACGCCCCCGCGTGGTCCGCGAAGGGTCTTATGTGTCGTCGTAGTTACAATATGACAATGTTCCAACGGGTCGTTCAGCAGTCCCCGTGCAATAAGGCCTGCGGGGTGCGACACATCGGCAAGCAATAATGCACCGACAGCATCGGCAGCCGCCCGTAGTTTTTTATAATCCCAATCGCGGCTGTAAGCCGACGCCCCGCAGATGATCATTTTGGGTTTTTCACGCTCGGCTACGGAAAGGATTTTGTCGAAATCGATCAACCCTGTTTCCTGTTCCACGCCATAGAATGTCGGCTGGTAAAGTTTACCGGAGAAGTTCACAGGAGAGCCGTGTGTTAGGTGTCCTCCGTGCGACAGGTCGAAGCCTAGGATCTTGTCGCCGGGCTTCAGGCATGCCAGCATGACGGCCGCATTGGCCTGGGCCCCCGAGTGAGGCTGAACGTTAGCCCAGCTAGCACCAAAGAGGTCTTTAAGCCGGTCGATGGCAAGTTGTTCGATCTCATCGACCACTTCGCAACCGCCATAGTAACGTTTGCCGGGAAGGCCTTCTGCGTACTTGTTGGTAAGGACTGTCCCCTGTGCCTGCATGACCTGGCGGGATACGAAGTTTTCAGAAGCAATCAGCTCAATGCCGCTCTCCTGACGGTCAAGTTCTTTGTTGATTAGGTCGAAAACGACTTTGTCCTTCTTCATTTAGCAGCTTTTTATGGTTCTCACGGAAAACACGGAAAGGGGCACAAGCTATCTACAGAGCTTCTGCATTTTCCGTGCATTCCGTGTTTTCCGTGAGAAATGCATTTTGTGAGAAACGCGCCAAAAATAGGACGGCTACGGGTGGTATGAAAAGGATTTAAGGAATAATTAAAACGGCCGATCCACCGTCAAAACACCCGATCTTCTCTTCATGTCAAGTGAGTGAAAAAGTAGTTCGCCAGCCTTCTGTGTTTCGGCAGGACGTGATATACTTCCGAGCCCTGTAATCCGCATAAGGGCCTTGTTCAGCAGGTTCTCACGCGGATCACCAAGCGGATAAAGATACAGTCCGTTGTCAACGTCGAGCGTTTGAGGAGAGAAACCATTGGTGTAGTCCGACTGGTTCTGACTGTTGAACATCTTTGTGACGATCGGTTGAATTCCCCAGGTGTTCTCAGGATCCTCTTCATCATAAAGCGAGATCGAGCCCACATTCTTTCCAACAGTCGTATTACCGATGAGGTATATGTCCATGAAAGGTTTGAGGCCGTTGATGATAAGCTCGCTGGCGGAGGCTGTACGTGAGCCGGTAAGGATATAAACGCGGCTGTCGCGAAGCATTGCTCCTACGTTCTCCGTCTTAGACAGGAAAGGGACGTTTAGGAATCCTTCACCGAGATCGGGATTGGACTTGATCTCGGCGGTTATTTGTTCGTTGTACTCGTGACGGGCAAACACGGTTGTCGAGCTTGCACCTTTTACGATAAGACTTGCAAGGTTTTGTGCGGCGGTTTCGGCGCCACCGCTATTGAAGCGGAGGTCGATGACAAGATCCGTGATGCCCTGCGATTTGAATGAACCGAAGATGTTGTTCATCTCGTTCGTGTATGTCTTATCGCCCGACTCCGGTCCTTCGGAGAAGAGATTATATACGTAGTACCCAATCTTCCGGTCGTTATAGGTGAAGACCTTGTTGAAGTAGTTAGGGTCCTCGGCATACTCCACCGGGGCGATGTTAACAGTCTGCGTTGCGCCGAGTGTCCGTGCCTCGTAGTCCAATGGCTTAAATGTGAGTGAATGATTTCCCGACAGCTTGCCGAGGAGAGACGTGTAGTTATCAATGGTGATCTGTGTTCCGTTGATCTGACTGATAATGTCGCCGCGTTTAAGGCCGGCAGATGACGCGGGTGAAGCGTTCTTGACGTATAGTACCTGTGCGATGACATTGTTGTTGTCGCCCGACTCGCGGTACAACGCGAATTCGAAGCCGGCTTCTTTGGATACGCCTCGGAGACTGTTCAGCAGTTCCGTGAAATCTTCCTGGATCCATGAGAACCGGTCTTCATCGCTTAACAATGATTCGAAGAATGGCTCGGGTTCTACGGATTTATCGGGATCGGCCGGGATGTCTGTTGTCCAGTAATACCAAGCCTTCATGTTGTCGTAGATCCACGAGTTTACGTGTTCGTTGGGACTGGCGGCGGGCGCCGGGTCGTTTTTGTCGCAGGCTTGCAGGAAGACTACCGCGAGGAAAAGTATTTTATAGGCTGATGATCGAAATTTCATGGCGTTTTAGGCTAGTCAACAGCTAAAACGAACAAAAAGTTATCAATATTACTTTTTATCATTCATCCAGGACACTTTCTGATTCGGGTGGTGATCCTTCCCGATAATATCGCGATAAAGGTCCGGGCGGCGGGCGTTGATGTACCGATTGCCGCCGGCCTTGGTCAGGTTGTCGGGGTCGAGTGTAGCGGTGGTAATGTCGTCGCCCAGTGTGCGGCATTCGGAGATGACGTTACCGAACGGGTCGATGATCATCGAGTTTCCGTTTTTCAGCTGGTCGTCATCCATACCGATGGGATTTGAGAACACGGCGTAGATGCCGTTATCGTATGCTCTTGCGGGCAGCCATTTCATCAGCCACTCGCGTCCTTTCAGTCCGTCGAATTCAGCGCGAACGGCATCGGGGTCCTTGTCGCGGTTGTGCCACAATTGCGGATCTACGAAGCCGGCCCCTGGCCTCGGCGACGGAGTGCACATGGTGACATGCGGCATGAAGATGATGTTGGCTCCGAGGAGTCGGGTCGCCCTCACGTTTTCAACAACATTATTATCGTAGCAGATAAGTATCCCGCACTTCCATCCTTTGATATCGAAAACACAGTATTCGTTCCCGGGTGTTAAGTATGGATTGATGAATGGATGAAGCTTTCTGAATTTTGCGACGAGCCCATTTTTGTCGACACAAACATAAGCCTTGAAGAGCTTGTTGCTTGAGTCTTTTTCGAAAAGACCTGCGAGTACAAGGATATTATGCTTCGCAGCGATGGATGTGAGTTTTTTAACGCTGTCGCCGTCTGGGATCAACTCGGCTAACTCCGTCATCTGTTCCCTTGAAAGATGTCTCGCGAACGTATATCCTGTTACCGAGCATTCATGAAAAGCGACAACGTCTGCGCCCTGCTCGGCCGCTTTAGCAGCAAGTGAATCGATGACGAATAAGTTATAATCCTTATCGCCACTTCTATTTTCGAATTGCGCCGTCGATACTTTTAACCCGTTCACTTCTGCTGTTCGATATTCGATGTTCTGCGGTTCTGCGGTTTACATTCAAACTACCAACTATCACTCGACCCTCCTCCCCCGGAGAACCCTCCTCCTCCCCACGACCCGGAGCTTCCTCCAAAGCCGCCACCTCCACCGCCTCCGCCGAGTCCTCCCATGGGAAGTATCCATCCTCCGCGTGACATATATCCGCCTTTGCCGCCGCCACCGCGACGCGAGGCGATAATGATGAAGACAAGTATGACTAACAATGAAACCCATGAAGTTGGTTTCTTGCTCCGGCGTTTTATCGGCTCGTCATTGGTGTACTCTCCCTTGATCGATTGAATGATGCCCACCACGGCGGCTTTTATCCCGCCGGCATAGTCACCCTGACGGAAATGCGGGGCGACCTGGTTCCTGTTGATGCGGCTTGACTGAACGTCGGTGAGCACGCCTTCGAGGCCGGCGCCGGGCTCGATACGCATCTGACGGTCTTCGATAGCGATGAGGAACAATACGCCATTGTCTTTCTTCGCGGTCCCTAACTTCCACGCGTTGAACACGCGGTTGGCATAGGAGGCGATCTCGTCGCCTTCGAGGGATGTCACGATGAGAACGGCGATCTGGTTCGAACTTGAGTCTTGTTCTGCCCGAAGGGTGTATTCGAGCATTGCGATGTCGTTGGCAGAAAGCACGTGGGCTTCGTCATGAACGAGACGGCCTGCCTGGTCGGGTATTTTCTTTTGTCCGTATGCTATCACTGAAAAAGTAACAGCCACCAGAACAACGATGGACTTTATAACAGTAGGTGTGAAGAATTTCATTTTTGTTTGACAGCGCTATTCGATTCTCAGCTCGTCCCCCAGTTCGTTGATATCATCTTCGGCACGGGTGAAGCCTTTCTCTAACAAGATCTCTCCGCTTCTTTTAATGGCTGCTTCCAGTCCATCGACAATCTGGTTTCTGCGAATGCCATCGATAATGAGACGGACTAATGCGTCCCACTCTCTTTGTTCTACAACTTTGCTGATACCTTTATCGGCCATCACTATGACCTCGCGTTCGAAGAATGAGACGAAGATGAGTATACCTGTTCGTTCCCTTGTGTTGAAAACTTCTTCTTCCAGGAATGCTCTTTCTGCCCTGACGCGTGTGTTGAAGTCGAGCTGTGGTTGTGTTACCAGCAATCGTTTAAGAGGAAGTATAAAGTTGGAGGCCAGGCCGCCGAGGACACCGGCAAGAAGGAATACGATCAGGATGATCAGTGGGTCGTAGATAGCAAACTGGGGAGCATAGCGGTCGAGGAAAATGATCGTAAGGAAAGCGCTGACGGCAGCAATGAATCCCCCGCGGTAGTTGGCAACGGTATATCGTCCGCTCGATTCAACGAAAACCGGGACGACCTCGCCGGAGATCTTGCTTTCGGCTTCGAAAACGGCGGCTTTGATGCGTGCCAGGTCTTCTGCGCTGAAACGATTTTTCAAAGACATCTAAGTGTTGATAAGGAGTTGCCTCAAATTTATTACAATTGACGGATTCTAAATGACTTTAGTTTTCCATCTCTCCGATTTCAGATAGAAATACGCCATACTGAACATGCTGATCCAGTAAACCCACTCGCTTCCCCAGCCCCAGGTAAGCGGTAAATTCATCACTTCGAGAACGATGTACACATAAAGGCTGTATACGACGATTGTAATGGATTCGATCGTAAGATTGACAACCGTGTTGCCCGTGCCTGTTACGCCGTTGAGCCACACGGTGGCGAAAGACATCATAAGAATAGCAACCGATACTACCCGTATGCTGGGAATAGCGTAGTTGACGTAGTCATCGCCTTGCCCATAGAACGATACAAACCACTGCGGCCAGATGTTCAGCGGGACAAACAAAGCAAATGAGAACAGTAAGCTGATCAGGCTGATCTTTCGAATCAACGGCAACACCTCGTCGTGACGCTTTTGACCAATGATGTTGCTTACCATCGCGCTGGTGGTTGAAGCGAATGCCCATGAGAATGTTCCAAACAATCCAAAGATCACCCGCATGCCGTTGGATACAGCTAGCGCCATCTCGCCGTGATGCTCGACCAGGATGTAGAAAAATTCCCAGCTGATGATACTGATCGCATATTGAACGATGAGCGGAGAGGATTGTACGAGGATCAAGCGGATCGTTGCGCCGTCGATTGTCGTTTGATCGAACAGCGCAAACTGCTGATGGATCCTTTTGAAGTGAATGACGATCCAGATGACGACAAGACCCGTTACCTCCGCGATGATCGACGCGTAAGCCGCACCATTGAAACCCAATTTCGGCATTCCGAAATGCCCATAGATGAGACTATAGTCCATCACGATGTTCATCGCCGCTTCGGCCAAAGTTCCAAACACGAGGATCTTCGTCTGGTTGGTACCGACGAGCAGCGCATTACGCATCACATACAGGTAAAGGATAGGCAAACCCCAGATGCGGATGTAAAGAAAGCTGACGACCTGGTCGGCGATAACGGTGTCGTGTAATGAAGCGCGTAGTATAACCGGTCCGAGGGTGTAAGTGATGACAATTCCAATGGCGGAAATCGCAAGCGCGACCCACACGCCGTTGAAGAACAACTTCCCGATATCCTTATGAAGGTTTTGTCCTGCGCGACGCGCGATGAGCGCCTGGAGCCCATTGTTCAGGCCGTTGCCAATCACGGCAAAGATGAGGTAATAGACACCCGTGATACCTGCGGCGGCGAGAGCCTGTCGGCCCAACCCGCCGAGGAAGATGTTGTTGATAATAAAGTTGATCTGCGGGACGAAAATGGCCATCGAAATTGGCAAGGCCATCTTCAAGATCTGCCTGGTGGTAACTTGTAAACGGAGGTCCTGCGGCGCCGACATTTTTCGTGAAACGAACGCGCAAACTAGTAAATTAGATGCTTACGCATTCGTTAAGTGCAAAGACAATATTAGTATGCAGACCATCCTCGGAGCCAACGGCGTCATCGCCACAGAGCTGTCGAAACACCTTCCGTCATTCAATACAACGATCCGGCAAGTAAGCCGCCATCCGAAAAAGGTGAACGAATCGGATGAGATCGTCGTGGCCGACCTGCTCGATTATGACCAAACGGAGAAGGCTGTCGCCGGAAGCGAGATCGTGTATCTCCTCGCGGGATTGAAATACGATATCAAGGTGTGGCGCGAGCAATGGCCCAAGCTTATGAGAAATGTGCTCGACGCCTGTAAGAAGCACGGGTCGAAGCTTGTGTTCTTCGACAATGTTTACTGTTATGGCCGCGTGAGAGGAGCGATGACCGAGGAAACTCCATTCAACCCGACCAGTAAGAAGGGGGAGGTGAGAGCAAAAGTCGCCACCATGTTGCTCGATGAGGTGAAGCAAGGGAATCTCCAGGGGATGATCATTCGCGCCGCCGACTTCTACGGACCCGGCGCCCTGCTGACCCTTACATATTCGATGGTGACAGAACGACTAAAGGCAAAGAAGGGGCCGCAGTGGATCGGGAACCCAAAAGCAATCCACACCTTTACCTATACACCCGATGCGGGAAAAACAGTGGCAAGGCTTGGCAATACTGCATCCGCGTACAATCAGACCTGGCACGCGCTCACCAATAAAGACCGAATTACGGGTGAACAGTATGTGCGCATTGCATGTGAGACGATGGGGGTCCCATACAAGCTTCAGGCGCTTCCCAAATTCGGGGTGAGCATCGTCGGACTGTTCATGCCGGTGCTGCAGGAATTTGTGGAAATGATGTATCAATTCGACCAGGATTATATTTTTGACAGCAGTAAATTTGAGAAGGAGTTCGGTGCTGCGGCCACATCCTACCAGGAGGGCATTGCAGCAACATTAAAATCCTAACCTGATCCCTGATCTTATGCTGCGACTCATTGTCCTTTCCCTGTTGGTCTTAATGATCTCGTGTAAGACGGAGACAAAAAAACGTCCCAACGTCATTATCATCATGACTGACGATCATGCAAAGAATGCCGTGAGCGCATTCGGCAGCAAAATGATCAACACGCCGAACATCGACCGGATCGCGAAGGAAGGCATCAAGTTTAATAACGCTTTCGTTACCAACGCTCTCTGCGGCCCTTCCAGAGCCGTGATCCTTACCGGTAAGTACAGTCACATCAACGGCTTTCGCGACAACCAGAGTGTTTTCGACAACCGCCAGATGACGTTCATCAAACTTTTGAAAGAGGCAGGCTACTATACGGCCGTTGTCGGCAAATGGCACCTCGTCACCGAGCCGACGGGCTTCGACTACTGGAATATTCTCGACGACCAGGGGTCGTATTACAACCCCGACTTCATCGAGATGGGCGATACCACGAGAAAGGTGGGATACACAACCGATCTCGTTACCGACGAAGCCTTGAAAGTTTTAGACAAGCAAACTGATGACAAACCTTTTTGCCTGATGCTGCATCAGAAGGCGCCGCATCGTAACTGGATGCCGAACTTCAAACACTTCGGCATGTTCGATAAGGACACTATTCCTCTGCCCGAAACTTTCTTCGATGACTACAGCACCCGTTCGGACGCGGCCCGTCAACAGGATATGGAGATTGTAAACATGTTCCGGTCATCCGACATGAAACTGATACTTCCCGCAGGAATGAAAGACCCCGGAAGCGGAGGCGGCAACGGCTTCGATGGGGCGAAGATATGGGCGGCGGACTACGAGCGCTTTAACGAGGAACAAAAGCAACTGTGGGATGCCTACTACAAGCCGATCTCGGATGCTTTCTACAAAATGAACCCGAAAGGAGATGACCTGAAGAAGTGGATGTATGAAAGATACATGAAAGACTACCTGGCCTGTGTCGCTTCGGTTGACGAGAACATAGGCCGCCTGCTCGATTATCTCGAACGCCGCAAGATGCTCGATAACACACTTATCATCTACACATCCGACCAGGGATTTTTCCTGGGCGAACATGGATGGTACGACAAGCGATTCATGTACGAAGAATCACTGGGAACGCCGCTGGTGATGCGTTACCCTCAACGCATGCCGGGCGGACTTGTCAGCGAACAGCTCGTACTGAATCTCGACATCGCACCGACTATACTCGAAGCAGCAGGACTGACGGTACCTGCCGATATGCAGGGACGATCGTTGCTACCGTTGATGAATGCCACTCCGCAGAAGGAATGGAGAAGCAGCGTTTATTATCATTACTATGAATTTCCTTACGGATGGCATAATGTGAAGAAGCACTATGGGCTCCGAACAGATCGCTATAAGCTGATACGCTTTTATAATGATATTGATGCGTGGGAGCTGTATGATCTTAAGAATGATCCGAAGGAGCTTCACAACATTTACGACGATCCGGAAAACAAACAGCTTGTCGATTCCCTGAAATTGGAACTCGACAAGCTGCGAACGGAGTTTAAGGATACCGTAGGTCTGGAATATCCAACATCCAACACCCCACACTAAATGTCGAAGGATTACTTCATCATTCGGTGTTGGGTGTTCAGTGTTCGGTGTTCTATCCTCTGACTACCTCAATGTTGAAGTGCATCTTCACATCATCGGCCACCACAAGATTTCCTGCTTCTGTAACGGCACTCCAACTCAGCCCAAAGTCTTTCCTGTTTATCACGCCGTTCACTTCGAATCCTGCGCGGGTGTTTCCCCAGGGATCGCCGGCGGTGCCGTTGTATTCCACTGAAAGCACTACAGCCTTTGTAACGTTCCTGATGGTCAGGTCGCCTTTGAGCTTATAATCGGAACCCGATACTTTTTCCAGGATGCCGTTCTTGAATTCAATAGTCGGGTACTGTTCGGCTGCAAAAAAGTCCGGTGACTTCAAATGTGTGTTGCGGTCGGCTACATTGGTATCGATACTGTCGACTTCTATGCTAAAGTTTACGTTAGCTCCGTCGAAATCTTCCGACTCAGTTTCCACTGCTCCACTGAATTTCCGGAAGAAACCGGTCACTGTAGCGATCACGAGGTGCTTCACCTTGAATTGCGCTTCACTGTGCGATACGTCTACACCCCATTTTGTTTTTACTGCTGTTTCTTGCGTATTCATGTCTTTGCTGTTTGATTATGATGTAAAGATCGCATCACAACAGGCGTTTTCTGTTGAACTGGGTTAAGAAGGGAGCGGTGTAACTTAATCTAGATTAAGATCGTGAAATCATTTCGACATGAGCCGCCTGCGGATCTTACTAAGGAACTCGGGAGTGACACCAAGGTAAGAGGCGATGTATTTCTGAGGGACAAACTGTTCGAGCGTCGGATATTTTTCGCGGAAGGATTCATATCGCTGTTCGGCCGTGAATGAAATGCTTTGCATGATCCGTTGCTGATGGGAAACCAGCGAGTTCTGAAAGAGGATCCGGAAGTACTTTTCGAATTTCGGAACACGTTCGAGCAACGAGTTCAATCCATCGATCGTCATCAGAAACACTTCACTGTCCACAAGAGCGCGGGTGCTGTAGATCGACGGCTCGCGTTTTGTGAAGCTGTGAAGATCACCGGTCCACCACGATGCTGTTGCAAACTGGAGGACTCTTTCCACTCCGTCGGTATCGGTGTAATAGGCCATCAGACAACCCATGCTCACGAACATGAAGTAGTGAGAAGTGTCTCCGGACTTTTCCATGAACTCGCCGCTTTTCAGCGACCTGGATTCGAGCAACGAAAGCAGTACTGCTTTTTCTACATCATCGAGCTTAATGTGTTTCTCGATGGCAGACAGTATACTTTTGAAATCGGACATGGCCTAGTCGGGCAGATATTTCTGCAAGAAACCGAATACCCACGTTCCTGCAAGGGCAGCTACCAATGTTGCGATGGTCGCCGTGTAACCCGATCCTATCTGCGCATACAGTGGTCCCGGACACGCACCTGTCATCGCCCAGCCGTATCCGAAGATCAGACTGCCGATGATAACGCCGTGATGATATTCTTTAGCAGGTATTTCGATCGCATCGCCGGCAAATGTTTTCAACTTCATTCTCCGCAGAATGATCAATGACAACGCGCCCACCGGTACAGCCGTCATGAAGATGCCGTACATGTGAAAGCTTTCGAAACGGAACATCTCTTGTATCCGAAACCATGAAATGGCTTCACCTTTTGTGAGTGCAATGCCGAAGACAATCCCCACCAGTAAGTACTTAAGGTTTTTCATAAGGTAAGGATGTACGGGAGGACGTAGTAAGAGAACAGGATCCCGCCTCCGAAGAACGACATGGTTGCGAGGAGAGAAGGCCATTGCAAAGCGGCCAGCCCCATGATGCCATGTCCCGAGGTACATCCGCGCGCATACCTTGTTCCAAATCCCACCAGGAATCCACCAACGATCATCAATATGAATCCGCGGGATGTGAGAAGCTCGCCCCAGTTAAACAACTCACCCGGCATCAGTCCTGTCTGTTTGGAGATGCCGAAGGTTTGCATGTACGCGAGTGTTGATGACGATATCGCTACGGGATCGGGATTTGCAAACACAACACCACCAATGAAACCGCCGAGCAATACTCCGCCCACGAAGTACAGGTTCCATATTTCTTTCCTCCAGTCGTACTTGAACAATGGTATCGACGCAGGAATACAAGCGGCGCAGATATGACGAAGGCTCGATGAGATGCCGAGCCGCTTGTTTCCCATCAAAAGCAACAGCGGTACGGTCAGGCCGATCACCGGTCCCGCGACATACCATGGCCAGGGCTTGTATAGAAATTCCATAGATGTAAATGTTAATCAAAGCTAATAATGTTTTATATCTTGTCGTCCATGAAAAAGTTAAGTTTCGCAATCCTCTTTATGGTTTCTGCATCTGTTGTCTATGCACAAACCACACCTCCACCGCCCGACCGCGTGCTTCCTGCCGAATCGTCGGTAGTAACAAATGCGGTGGTGACCATCAAGGGTGCGAAAGTTCCTTACAAAGCGACGGCTGGAACGTTGCCTGTATGGAATGCCGAAGGCAAAGTGGTGGCGTCGTTGTTCTACACTTATTACGAACGCACGGATATCACAGATAAAAGCAAGCGCCCGTTGGTGCTGTCGTTCAATGGCGGTCCGGGTTCGGCATCGGTGTGGATGCATGTGGCATACACCGGTCCGAAGATACTCGAGATCGACAAGGAAGGATTTCCTGTTCAGCCTTATGGTGTGAAAGACAATCCGTATTCGATACTCGACGTAGCAGACATAGTCTATATCGACCCGGTGAACACAGGCTTTTCGCGGCTTATCGACCTCAAGGCTGAACGCAAAGATTTCTTTGGCGTGAATGCCGACATCGCATACCTGGCCAACTGGCTGGATGTTTTTGTTTCGCGCGTGGGGCGCTGGACGTCACCGAAATACCTGATAGGTGAAAGTTACGGGACCACACGTGTATCGGGTCTTGCGCTTGCTCTGCAGAACCAGCATTGGATGTATCTCAATGGCGTGATCCTGGTGTCGCCGACGGAGCTTGGTATCCGTCGTGATGGACCGGTGAACGATGCCCTTACGCTACCGTACTTCGCTGCGGCAGCATGGTATCAGAAAGCGCTTCCGGCCGACCTTCAGCAGAAAGATCTCGATGACGTGTTGCCCGAAGTCGAAGCCTTTACGATCGATGAGCTTGTGCCTGCATTATCGAAGGGTGGATTTATAGATGAGGCAAAACGTAAGGCGATCGCCTCGAAGATTGCACGCTACTCGGGGCTGTCGGAAGAAGTTGTGTTGCAGAACAACCTCGCCGTGCCTACGAATTATTTCTGGAAGGAGCTGCTTCGGGATAAAGGACAGACCATTGGCAGGCTGGATTCACGATACCTGGGTATCGATAAAAAAGTAGCCGGAGACGCGCCGGACTATAACGCCGAGCTGACCTCGTGGCTGCATTCATTTACACCGGCCATCAATTATTACCTGCGCGAGGTCTTGAAATACAAGACCGATCTGCAATACAATATGTTTGGACCGGTACATCCATGGGACAACAACGGCGACAATACAGGCGAAAACCTTCGTCTTGCGATGGCTGAAAATCCCTATCTGAATGTGATGTTTCAGTCGGGTTATTTTGACGGCGCTACAACTTACTTCGAAGCCAAGTATACGATGTGGCAGATCGATCCGAGTGGGAAGATGAAAGACAGGCTCTCGTTCAAGGGATATCGCAGCGGTCACATGATGTATCTGCGTGCGGAGGACCTTGTATCGTCGAATGAGCACATCAGGGAGTTCATCAAAAAATCGACACCTGCGCCGGGGCAGCCCGCGAAGTATTAAGACAGCTTATTTTTCAAATACTCGGCTGTATACCCTTTCCCTTTTTTCACCATCGCTTCCGGAGTTCCTTCAAAAACAAGCTCGCCACCTCGTTTCTCGCCGCCTTCCGGACCAAGGTCGATGATCCAGTCGGCGCATTTGATCACTTCGAGATTGTGTTCGATGATGATAACGCTATGCCCTTCTTCAACAAGCGCATTGATGGCCTTCAACAACCGTGAGATATCATGAAAGTGAAGTCCCGTTGTAGGCTCATCGAAGATGAACAAAATATGATCGGTGTCGTCGGGAGCATTCTTACCAAGAAAGGAAGCAAGCTTCACCCGTTGGGCTTCGCCGCCACTCAATGAATTGGACGACTGTCCGAGCTTGACGTAGCCCAGGCCCACGTCGTTCAATGGTAGGATCCTGTCGTGGATCGTTTTTTTATCTTTAAAGAAGTCCAGCGATTCTTCGACCGTCATCTCGAGCACGTCTGAAATCGTTTTGCCTTTGTATTCGACTTCGAGTACCTCGTGTTTGAATCGTTTTCCGTGACAGACTTCGCAGGTAAGATAGATGTCGGCCATGAATTGCATTTCGACCTTGATCTCGCCTTCACCTTCACAGTTGTCGCACCGGCCACCTTCGACGTTGAAAGAAAAGTGCGATGGCTTATAACTTCTCTGCACCGACAGTGGCTGATCGGAATACAGTTGGCGAATAACATCGTATGCTTTCACATAAGAGATCGGGTTCGACCGGGAAGACTTACCGATCGGGTTCTGATCTACAAATTCAACCTGCGATATCCGCGCGAAGTCACCGTCCATGCGATCGTAACGGCCCGGCGATTCGGCTACAGAGCCGCTGAGTCTGCCTACGGCAGGATAGAGTATTTTTTTGATCAGTGTTGACTTACCAGAGCCGCTGACGCCCGTGACAACGGTCAGTACACTCAACGGGAACTTCACGGTAAGATTCTTCAGGTTGTTCTCACGAGCCCCGACGATGGTGATGGCGTCTTTCCACTTACGGCGTGTCTTGGGAACGGGTATGGTTTCGCGGCCCGACAGGTAATCGGTTGTGTGAGAGATAACCTTGTTTGGATTCAGTTCTTTCAACGCCCCCTGGAACACCAGCTCGCCGCCATGACTCCCTGCATCCGGACCGATGTCGATGATCTGGTCGGCTGCGCGCATGATCTCTTCTTCGTGCTCGACGACGATCACCGTGTTGCCGAGGTCACGCAAGGACTGAAGCACTTCGACCATGCGGGCTGTGTCGCGCGGGTGAAGGCCAATGCTGGGTTCGTCCATGATGTACATGGAGCCAACCAGCGCGCTGCCCAATGATGTGGCGAGCTTGATCCGTTGATATTCGCCACCGGAAAGGCTGTTGGTAAGACGATTGAGATTCAGGTAACCTAGTCCGACTTTGAGTAGATATTCCAACCTGAAGCGGATCTCCACCAGAAGTCTATCGGAGATCTTACGGTCGTGAGCTGCCAGTTTGAGATTCCCGATCGCCGGGTAGATCTCTTCGATGGGCATCAATACAAAATCGGTGATCGAATAACCTGCCACCTTCACGTAACCGGCATCTTTCCTCAGACGTGTACCGCGACAATCCGGACAAGTCGTTCTTCCGCGGAAGCGAGACAACATCACGCGGTACTGGATCTTATGCATCTTCGATTCGAGATACCGGAAGAACCTGTTGATGCCGTCGAAGAATTCGTTACCGTTCCAAAGGATATCTCTTTCTTTTTGGGTCAGCTCGCTGTATGGCCGGTGTACCGGGAAATCGAAACGGATGCCGTTCTTCAGTAATGGCTTCAGCCACTGTACGCTCATGACCTCTCCTTTCCAGGGGGCGATAGCGTTTTCATAAACAGAGAGGCTCTTATCTGGGATCACGAGGTCTTCGTCGATGCCTAGCACTCTTCCGAACCCTTCGCAGGTCTGGCATGCTCCGTAGGGATTGTTGAAGCTGAAGAGATTGACGGAAGGTTCGGTGAATGTGATGTCGTCGAGCTCGAAGCGGTCGGAGAATGTCACACTTCCGGCCCCTTCGACATGAATGTTACAATCGCCGTGACCTTCGAAGAACGCTGTTTGTACCGAATCGGAAAGACGGAACGTGAGATCTTCGTCTTCGGCATTGACCGCAGCACGGTCAATGAGTATTTCGAGTTCTCCCGTTATTGCCAGTTTTTTCTTTTTGCCTTTGGGATCGGTCGGATTGAGGAGCTCTTCCAGAAATTTCGCTTCTCCGCCGATCAGCACCCGGGCAAATCCTTTACTCAACAAAAGGTTGAGCTCGTCTTCCAGCTTTCGTCCCTTCTGAATTTTGAGGGGGCATGAGACCATGACGCGGGTGCCGGTATGTTGTTTATTGATGTAGTCGATGACATCGGTGACCGTGTCTCTTTTTACTTCCTCGCCGCTGACGGGCGAGTATGTTTTGCCAATGCGGGCGAAGAGCAGCTTCAGGTAGTCGTAAATCTCGGTGCTGGTCCCGACAGTGGACCTAGGATTCCTGGTATTAACCCTTTGTTCGATGGCGATGGCCGGCGAGACGCCGCGGATGTAGTCGACGTCAGGCTTCTCCATACGGCCCAGGAACTGGCGGGCGTAGGAGCTGAGGCTCTCCACGTACATGCGCTGTCCCTCGGCGAAGAGGGTATCGAAGGCGAGCGACGACTTGCCGGAGCCCGAAAGGCCGGTAATGACGACGAGCTTGTTGCGGGGAATCGCAACGCTGAGGTTTTTCAGGTTATTGACACGGGCACGTTTGATGATGATATACTCTTTGGGATCGAGGTCATCGAGGTACTGGTCGTTCAAAAGAGTAAGATCCATCAAGTTCGAAAATAAGAACACCACCCGGCCGGAAGGTGTTCAGCAGTAACTCTTTTTTTTGTGCGATGTGGGATGTGCGGGGTGCGATGTGCGATTACACTAGGCGAGATGAGCGTGCTTCGGAGGGTCATCGCACCCCGCACCCTGCACATCGCACCTTTGACTATCCGTCGAAGTCGGGGTCGTAGCTGGCTTCGCGGCTACGTTTTTCACCGCCTTCTTCGTCAAAATCATCGGAACTTTCCCCTCTTTCGGTGTCAAAACCCTCATTGGTGTTGTCGAAATCGTCGTCTCCTGCGGCGGCTGGAGCTGCGGGTTTCTCCGAATCTTCTCCGAATTCCCCCTTTTCGACGGATTCTACATCATATTCGCCCTCGCTGTTCTTGGTAGCGGGGATCTTAATCAGGTACGTTGCGTCCTCAGTTTCCAGTGGAAACACAAAAATTGGTTCTTTCTTGGCGTTAATAATCCGGGTGATACTCCCCTCATACCCGTTGGGGTATTGAGTCCTCAGTAGCTCCCTCAAATCTTCACTCAGTTTCTCCAAACTCTTTATAACGCGCTTTTTGCTCACAGCCATATATCAAACCACAAAAATTCTCGACAAGTAGTAAAACAAATTACATTGGTGGCAACATTTTTTGAATTTTTTTTGCCCTTTTGATAAAACTCATTATTTTTCTAAAACCAAATCAAAAAATCTCCAAACCCCCAGACACTATCGACCCGGAATTTTACGTTACCAAATTGTAAGCCAAATGATTGATAGCAGATGTAGTGATAGCCAGTTGGTTGCACTCTATCAGAAAGGTAACGAAGGGGCGTTTGAGATGCTGCTTCACCGACACAAGTCTCGTATTTATACGGCTATTTACTTGATAGTAAAGGATCGCTATGTAGCGGAAGATCTTCTACAGGAGACTTTCATTAAAGCGATCAATACGATCAAAGGAGATAAGTATAATGAGGAGGGGAAGTTTGCACCCTGGATAAGCCGAATCGCACACAATCTAGCCATCGACCACTTCCGCCGTGAGAAGCGATACCCCGAAGTGGTCCTGGAAGACGGAAGCAGGGTGATGGATTCACTGCAGTTCGCAGAGGAGTCCTTCGAGGACGTGCAGGTGTTAAAAGAAACCAAAAGCCGCTTGCGTGACCTTGTGAAACAGTTACCCGAAGAACAAAAACAGGTATTGATAATGAGACATTACCTGCAAATGAGCTTCCAGGAAATTGCTGACCGCACCGGCGTAAGCATCAACACAGCCCTAGGTCGAATGAGGTATGCGTTGATAAACCTGCGGAAGAAGATGACTCGAATTAATTTCGCCTATGATAAAACTCTTTACCCAAAACGATTTGATCAAATTCCTATACCACGAGACCTCGGTGGAGGAGACGAAGGAGATCAGTAAAGCACTGTTGTGCGATTCGGAACTTCAGGCAATGTATAATGAGCTGAAGTCTGTCATTGGACAGCTGGATCGGGATCAGACAGAGCCTTCGTCATCAGCCGTAATGAATATTTTGGCATACTCCAGGAGTTTGCAGGAGAAACAGGCGTAGGCCTTTAAAACGCGATTGCCCGGTCCCCCGGTCAAACCGTGGGATGCCCGGGCAATGACTGCGTCTTATCGGCGGCACGAACTATAACGTGACGACCTTTATATTTCTCCACCTAACCTTCACGCCACCACCGTCGTGAATCTGTAAGGCTATTTTGCCTGTAATGCTGCCTATCTTTTCGTCCGTCAGGGTGATCATCTGCTCACCATTGAGCCATGTAGTTACCTCATTTCCCTTAACCCGGATCTTCATCTTGTTCCATTCTCCTTCTTTCAGGAATTTTTGCTTGTCAGCGGTTGGCTTTATCAGCCACTCGCGACCGTACGATTCATAAATGCCGCCGGTGTCGTGGTTCGCGGGCGCTACTTCTGCCTGCCAGCCCGTAACCCGGGTTCCCTCGATCGAGCTATGGAAGAACACACCACTGTTTCCGTTCGTCTCTTGTTTGAACTCCAGCGTGAGCTCGAAATCCTTATAGCTCTTGTTGGTGGCAAAATACCCGTATTGCTTGTCGGGACCGCTTTCACATATCAGGTCGCCCTTATCCACATACCATTTTTCAGTTCCGTAAACGGTCCACCCCGTAATATCTTTTCCATTAAAAAGGACCTCTTCTTTCTGGGCAAATGTTGCCGCCGAAATAGTCATAGCCGCTGCTAACAGATAATTTCTCATTTATATTTGAATTTAGTTTTGAAGATACTCATTCTCCATCAGCATTTTAAAACGCCACAAACAGGCGGAGCGATCCGTTCGTGGTACCTGGCAAAAGGTCTCGTTGAGCAGGGACACAAGCCGGTGGTCATCACTTCTTACAACGAGAAAACCTATCTGCATACTACGATCGATGGTATTGAAGTACACTACCTGCCTGTTGCCTACGACAACGCGTTCGATTATTACAAAAGAAGTGTTTCATTCTTAAGATTCGTAGTACAAAGTATTCGAGTGGCAGCAGGCATCCGCGACGTGGATTGCATTTATGCAATATCTGTACCACTGACCATAGCCTTCGTTGCCAGGTGGGTAAGCTTCCGCAAGAAAGTACCCTATTATTTTGAAGTCGGCGATCTGTGGCCCGACGCCCCTATACAGATGGGGTTCATCCGGAACCCGTTGATGAAGTCGATGCTTTATTCACTGGAACGATCCGCCTATCGCAAGGCAGAAGGCGTAGTCGCACTTTCGCCGCCGATCAAGGATGCAATATTGAAAAAAGAGCCGTCTGCAAAAGTGACCATGATACCGAATATGGCCGACTGTGAATTCTATAAACCCGGAAAGAAGGATCCGCATGCCGAACAGAAGCTGGGCGTCGACGGAAAATTTGTGGTATCGTATATCGGCGCTACCGGACTGGCTAACGGACTCGATTATTTGCTCGAATGCGCGAAAGGCTCTTCGAGGGCGGAGCTACCTGTGCACTTCATCGTATGCGGCACCGGCGCTCTGTTGGAACGATTGAAAAAGAATGCGACAAGCCTGGGGCTTCAGAACATCACGTTCACCGGCTTTCTCGACCGGGATGGTGTACGAGGGATCATGAATGTGACCGACGCAGTGTTCGTATGTTACAAAGACATTCCGATACTCGAAACCGGTTCACCCAATAAGTTTTTCGATGGCCTGGCTGCCGGTAAGCTTATCGTGATCAATTTCGGAGGATGGATAAAGAAAGAGATCGAAGAGAAACGTTGTGGTATCACGATCTCGAAAACAGATCCGGGCGATTTTACAAGAAAGGTCCGGACCTTTATAACGGATCCGGACCTCTTATCTGAATATCAAATGAATTCCAGAAAGCTTGCTGAACAAAAATTCGAACGAACGATCCTGTTCAAGCAATGGCTTTCGTTATTTCGGAATTAGCCCTCTACCCTTTCTGAGATCTTTCCGGTCTTCTTGTTTTTCAATATCCACTTCTTTGCACCGTAATGTGTCACTTCTTCTTTCACGAGATAGTGATCGGCATCGTATTCAACGAGATGACTGTCTTTGGTGACACCGGTTCTCCCACGCCAGATGTCGAGCTTAACGGGCTCCCATTGCTTCGACTTAGCCGACTTGTAACAAGCGTCCAGCACTGCGTTTACGACATACCCGTCGTAGAATGTTTCTTTCGGAGCTTTGTTTGCCTCCATCGCGTCGAACATGTCTTTGAACATGTGGTTGTAACCGAGCTCGTTGAGCTCATCGCCAACGGGGAACAGCCAGCCTGAGTTGCTCTCTGCCTTTTCGGCAACATAGTCGGCGCCTTTGCCCGATGTGAACATCTCGAAGCCTGTGCGGAGGAAGCTGTTTATCCAGATGGTCCCTTCAGTGCCCATCACTTCATCGCGGAGGTCGAGGCCGCCACGGAAGGTCCAGCTTACTTCGAATTGACCGATAGCGCCGTTCTCGTACTTCACAAGGGCGATCGCGTGGTCTTCGGCGTCGATAGGCTTAACCTGGGTGTCGGCCCAACACATTACTTCCATGGGCTTGATGTCTTTGCCGATGTAGCTGCGACCGATCTCCACGCAATGGCATCCGAGGTCGAGCATGCAACCGCCGCCGGCCTGTTTGATATCCCAGAACCAATCGCTGTGAGGGCCGGGATGTGTTTCGCGCGACTTCGCCCAGAGGATGCGGCCAAGTGCTCCGTTCTTTACACTTTCGTGTGCCTTGATATGCTTCGGAGTGTAAACGAGGTCTTCGAGATAACCGTTGAAGATGCCGGCTTTTTCGACAGCCTCAAGCATTCTCTTCGACTCTTCGGCGGTCCGGCCAAGAGGCTTTGTACACATAACTGCTTTCTTGTGCTTGCAGCATAAGTTCACGGCTTCTTCGTGAATGTGATTCGGAAGGGAGATACACACCACGTCCACTTCGGGACGGTTGATAGCTGCCTCCAGGTTGTCGGTATGGAAAGCGACATCGTAGTCCTTCGCGAACTTCGCCGCGCTTTCGGCGCGACGTGAGTAAATGCTAACGATCTTGTCTCTGCTGCGGTACCCTTGCAGGGAGTCGGCGTAAAAGCGGCCAATAAAGCCGGAGCCGAGCATTGCAATCTTTTTCATGAGGTTTAAAAATTTATGCTGCTGTTTCGATTTGTTTTTTCTCCTTAAAGAAAAGTAAAAAGTAAATGAGGACGCCCACCGAGATGTATGCAGGAACCATCCAGATGGAATTCCAGTCAGGAACTTTATTGACTGAATAGTGATCGACGACCTCCCCTGACAAGTAAGTGCCGATGACCATACCGAGTCCGTAGCTGGCAAGTGTGAACAATCCCTGCGCTGCGTTCTTGATCTTCTCGCCTGCTTTCTTTTCCGTATACATATAGCCGGTTACGAAGAAGAAGTCATAACAGATACCGTGAAGGATGATGCCCATATAAATCATCCACATGTTGTCGCCCGTGTTTCCAAAAGCAAAGAAGACGTAGCGGAGCAACCAGGCGACGATGCCCATGATGAGCATATTCTTTACACCAATTTTATAAAACAGGAATGGTATCGCAAGAATGAATATTGCCTCCGACGCCTGACCTAAAGTCATTTTAGCTGCTGCATTCTCCACACCTAATGCATTCAGAAAGACGTTAGCAAAGCCATAATAGAATGAGAGAGGGATACAGATAAGTATCGCAGCGATGAAGAATATCAGGTACGCCCGGTTCTTGAATAGTACGAGTGCTCCCAAGCCCAGAGCAGACGACGCTGTCGAGCCCGAACTTTTGGCTTTTGGCGGTGTGTCGGGAAGTACAAAGCTGAACAAGCCGAGCAGTGCCGATGATATTGCGGCCATATGAAATGTCGATGGCGACTTTTCAATACCGAGCGAGCTGATCAAAATACCCGCCAGTATCCATCCGAGTGTTCCGAATACCCGTATCCACGGAAATTGTTTTCCGGGGTCGGCCATCTGGCTGAATGCGATGTTGTTCGACAAAGCAATGGTAGGCATGTACAGCATGCTGTAGATGAGGACCAGCCAGTAAAACGCCGTGTTGTCTGTGATCTTCGTGGCCAGGAACAGCAGGGCAGCACCGATGAGATGAAGCAATCCCATGATCCGTTGTGCCGCGAAGTATCTGTCGGCAATGAACCCGATGAAGAAAGGCGAAATGATAGTGGCTATGGCGAGAGCTCCATAGGCTGCTCCCACCTGTCCACCAGTTGATAGCAAGTATTCGCCCATGTAGGAACCCATGGTCACGTACCACGATCCCCAAATGAAATACTCGAGGAGCATCATTATGGAGAGCTGTGCCCGCACGCCGACGGTATAACCAGGAGAGATGCTCATAGAAGCGTTTTGGTTTGGTGCTTCCCAAATTAAACCAAAACGAGCGGGAGGCGTGTGACCGCCTGAAAAAAAATTATTTTGACACGCGAGTCAGCCCTTCTTTAGCATCCTTCTGCGAAGGGTCGAGCTTCAGTGAAGCCTCATATCTCTTCTTTGCCTCGGTTTTGTTGCCGCGCTTTTCAGAGATCTGTCCCAGTCGCATTTGTGCACCCGCATGCGCCGGTTCGGTAGGCTTGGGCTGGTAGGTGAGATATTTGATAAGGGACTCCTCGCCGCGATCCAGTTTTTCGCCCGTGATCGCACTGGTCCTGCCCATCTGATATACAAGAAGCATGTTGTCGGGCTGTGCCTTTATTGCATCCTCGAGGAATGTGAACGCCTTGCCGTTTTCCTTCCGGCCGATATAAAAACTGATGATGGGACTGATGTAGGTTGAGTTGCCTTTAAAGGCAAGAATGTACTCCTTCTCTGCTTCCGTAAACTTCTCCTGCTTGTTGTACACCATGCCATACGCCCGATGGCCATCAGCTTCGTTTATCTTCCGGATTGCTGCGGCCTGCTCCAGCGCCTTGTCCACACTTCCGCCCATGAATCCGGGCGCGGCTGTATAAAACTGGATCAATCCCCAGTATGCGTCGAGATGCCTCGGATCGAGCGCAACGGTTTTTTCGAATTCATCTTTGATCTTCGACGCCATCATTCCCTGCTTGAGCACGTTGGCGTTAGTTGCAATAGAACCGAATGTGCTGCCAAGCCAGTAATGGTATTCCGCTACTTTATCGTTTACTTCGATCGCCTCTTCGAAGTAGTCGGTTGCATCGTCGTACTCTTTTTGATCGAAGGCAATTCTACCCAGGTAGAACCTGGCGGCTCCATAATCTTTATTCCCTTCGGGGACTTTGAAAAGGATCTTCTTTGCCTCGTCATACTTCTTCGAATCGTAAAGAGATTTCGCCTGGTCGACGGGTGATTGAGCAAACAACAGGACCGGGATGAAGAAAATGAGAATGGTGAGAGATTTCATAAAAGGGTAGGGGTCGCACACAAGACGCGCTTTTGAGACTTGGGGTTGCTTCGACTATGAAATGTGATCCCCACGTTGTTTTCCTTGTGTCACCCGATCCCCGGTCAAGCCGGAGGATGTCGGGTGACGACAGCCTTGATGTAAGCTTGGTTGCCTAACGTACGCTCGACCCGCTATTCTATAGCGCTCTCGATCTCATCCATTTTATCTTCCGTGTACTTGCCTGAGGTCGCATACACGATCTTACCGGTGGGATCTAAAACAAAAAAATAAGGGATGTCCTTCTTTTCGAAGTCAAGCGCTTCTTTATAAGTCTTCAGCTCGCCTTTATAGAACAGGATGTATGGAAGCAGTTGCGGATCTACATTTTTAATTGCCTTTTTCTTGGCCGTCCCTTGGGCGGCGGCATTAACGCCGGTGAACATCGGTACGAAGTATACGTTCACATCGTAGCCCATGCCGGCCATGAGACCGCCGCTCGCTTTCTGAATGAATTTAGAGAAGATAGGGTTGAACCAGCTGTTAAGCTCATCTTCTGATTTCTTCGAATAAGCCAAGCCGAGCAGTGTGTACTTTCCTTTAACATCTCCGGGGAGTGTCACCTTTTTATCTTCGACGGTTTCAGCTTCCATATCCGGAAACATTTTCCCCACTACCTGGGCCGAAAGATTAAAGCTAAAAGCCAAAAGAACAGCAGTTAAAACGAGATTTTTCATGTTACTAATTTAATACTATTAATTCCTTTTATCCGTATAACTTCGCATTATGGAAGCCCTCGTCCTTCTCGGAATCGCTACTGCGCCTTGCGTGGCGATCGGGCTTTACATTTACCTTAACGACAAGCACGAACGCGAGCCGATCGGACTTCTGCTGAGAGCATACCTCTATGGTGTGCTTAGCATCGGGATCACTTATGTGATCAGCAAACAGATCAACCGGTTCATCACGATCGACGAGAAGGACCTCACAGAGCAGGCCATTCATGCTTTCCTGATCGTGGCGCTGGTCGAAGAAACGAGTAAGTTCATTTTCGTAAGGGGCATCCTCTATAACAATGTCAACTTCAACGAACCGTTCGACGGAATAGTGTACTCGGTCATGGTGGGAATGGGTTTCGCTACCTTCGAGAACGTTCTTTATGTGTTGAACGAAGGATTTAGCGTTGGTGTGTTGAGGATGTTCACCGCCGTTCCCGCACACGCCTGTTTTGCCGTGTTGATGGGATTCTATTTAGGCAAGGCGAAATTCGATCATAAAAAAGGATACTACGCCTTTTACGCATTAGGTGTCGCCACGTTGTTCCATGGCGCATACGACTATTGTCTTTTTGTTTCCTGGATGCCCGGTATCTGGATAGGGACTATTGTTGCGCTTGCGGTTGCTATTGCGCTCTCGAAGAAAGCCATTTTGATACACCAGATCGCGTCCCCCTTCCAGGTGCGCTACGAGGAAGAGTCGTTGAAGCCAGTTGAGTCGGTAGAGCCACCCGAGAAGTAATTTATGTTGATATAAATATGTTAAGTAAGATAATGTTTGCGGAGCGCACACAGTCGCATGATAAAGGGTTTCGATTCAGGGGCAAGGAACCCGGACGACTTGAAAACTTCAGCGACGCATGTTTTGCGCTTGCCATTACCCTGTTGCTGATTTCGACCTCGCCCCCAACCAGCTTCGAAATGGTGCGAAGGTTTGTGTGGGAGCTGGTTCCGTTTGCAGTCTGTATCATGTTCATCATTCTTATCTGGTATGAACACTTCCTGTTCTACTACCGCTACGGCCTTCGCACCGGTAAAGTTATCGTTCTGAACTCGCTCTTCATTGTGATCGTGTTGTTCTACGTTTACCCTCTTAAATTCCTCACAAAGCTTTTGCTTATTCCGATCAGCATGATGTTCGGAGCCACTGAACTCCGTGCAGAGGTCATGGGAATGATAAAAGGCACCGATGTCGGTGAACTGATGATCATCTACGGGCTCGGTGCGGCAGCCACTTTCTTTACGATGATGTTCATGTACCGTGTCGCCTTGTCGAAAGCAAAAGACCTTGAACTAAACGAGATAGAAGTGTTCGACACAAAGGCAAGCATTCGCACTAATTTCCTGATGGGGTTGATACCGTTGATATCTGTGCTCATGGCCATCATCTTTAAGGACAACCCGTTCCTTTCAGGAACCGTGCCCGGGTTTACCTATTTTCTTTACACGCCGGTGATGTGGATCAATGGGAACAAAACACAGAAACGAAGAGAAAAGCTTCTTCAGCAACAAACTGAAGTTCCAGGAGAGAACCAGGAAAGTCACTTCTCTTCATCGAAGGCCGGCGAGCCGATCTGAGGGCCGAAGAACAGTGCGTTGATGAACAGCTTGTTTGTTCCATACCAGTAACCCCGGAAGTTGGGGTCGTCTATAAAGAGTATAGCTCTTCCCTGTCCCACGCTGCTCACCATAAGCGACGGTGAGTTTTTGATCTTCTCAAGGTTCAAAGGATGAACGTATCCGCTGAGACGTGGGTTCGCGGTACACCTGGCAACGGTACTAAATGGATTCTTCGACGGCTCCAGGAAGTTGGTATGATTTCTCCACACCGGCAGGTTTCTCGAAGTGTATCCAAAGGCGAGCGGGTGTGTGATGTCGAGGTCTGTCATGTAAATCGATCCGCCGATGGCGCGTGATCCCTGGTGGTCGCGTGCCGCTACGAAATCGATCCGTTCCGTTTCTCCTTTCTTTTCGTCTTCCTTGCGAACCGTTTCATCGATCAGCTTTGCCTGTATCGCCCACGTAATGGCATTGCGAACTAGTATCAATGCGCCGCCTTGTTGCACCCATGCCTTGATCTTTGCAATGCCGGCTTCGCCAAGCGGCGTATAATTTCCCGAAACCAGTATGAGCGTGGTATAATCCTGCAGACGTAGCTGAGGGAACTGGTTCGTGCTTACTTTTGTGATCGGCATCCCGATCTTCGAATCAGTCAGGTGCCATACAAATCCCGCTTCGGTAGAGGAAACACCATCACCGATCAGCATCGCGACTTTCGGAGTTGTTACCGTGCGTATGTTATTGCTTCCCAGGTCGACACCTTCAAGATTGAAGCCGGTCTGCACAGGGAACGCATCCACGCCGGACAATTGAGAAGCTTCATTCACCAGCCTGTGAACTTCATCGGCCGGAAGATTCTGGTCGCCAACAGGGATCACCAACGTTCCATAACCGAAATTCATTTTCGTGTTCCCCACCGACGCCGCGAAGGGCTTAAATGCCGTTTTCACGAACACCTTATTACTCAACAGGAACCAGAGGGCCTTCGGAGCATAGTACTCGTTCCACTGCATCAGGTATGCGTACCCCGACTTCGCAACAGCAGCGGGTTTCACAGACAGCTCAGCCGCCGTCACGCGTTCTCCCTTCGAAGGATTTGAGCTCATCGTCTCGTGTGGCATGTTGTACGCCAATGCCATCGTCCACGTGGAAGCATCATAGAACACACTGTCGTGGAACTGCGTCACTTTTTCGAAGATGCTCTTCACGATCCTGTACTGTGTCTGATCACAGGGAACGACAAATGCCTTCCCTTTTTCGAATCTCGTCTTGCCAACGGTGACATCGCCCGTAAGATGATAGGTCTCCACCTGGTGTTTCAACAGGAGATCGGCGAATGCCCGGGTACGTCCGAGGTCCTTGCTGTCGCCGAATACATAACCCTTCACGGCAGACTTCTTTCCTTCGTCCAATGCCGACTTGAAAAAATCCTGCTGGTGTTTCAGTAACAGCTCCCGGTTTTCGACGGCAGCTTTTACCGTTGCGAGACTGGTGCGCAAGTGGTTCCTGATCGTGAAGGCGAAGGTCACGACTTTCGTAGAGCTCTGTTGTGCATGCCCGCGTGAGCTAGCCTGCTCGAATACCAGTCCCAGCCCCCCGTGAATGTCGGGATAGGTAGATCCGTAGCCGGGATAAGAATTATCGAACTCTTCTTTTGTGAAGTACAAAGATCCGATCTCGTCGAGGGCCTTCGAGAAATATTTGGCGAAGACGGTATTCAGTTGATCGTAGTTAGCCCTGGGGACGACCGGGTTCTCGGAACTGTAAGGTTTGGTCGGCTCGAAGAAGTTGGTGTTGTTAGTACCCATTTCATGGTAGTCGGTGCACACGTTGGGAAGCCATTGATGAAAGAAGGCAACCCGGTTACGACTCTCAGGGTGAGCGAGCGGCAGCCAGTCGCGGTTGAGATCGAACCAGTAATGGTTGGTACGGCCGCCCGGCCACACCTCGTTATGCTCGCGGTCCATCGGGTCGGTCACGGGCGGAAATCCCTTGTGCATATTAGCCCAGTTCGAGTGCCGGTCGCGGCCGTCGGGGTTGTAGTTCGGGTCGATATGAATGACTGCGTTGCGAAGGGTGCTCGCGGCTTCGTCGCCCTGGGCGGCGACGAGGTAGTAGGCCGTAAGCATGGCTGCCTCGGCGCTCGACGGCTCGTTGCCATGAACATTGTACCCGTGTGTGATGATGACGGGCATCGAGGAAGTATTCACCTGCTGGGAAGGCTGGGCGAGCTTGAGGTGTTCTCTCCGGATATCTTCGAGCTTCGCGTAGTTCTCCGGGCTGGTCACGGTCAGTACGACCTGTGGGCGTTGCTCATTGGTGTACCCGATGATCTGGAAGTGTGCTTTCGGGGAAACCTTCGCAAGCTCCCGGAAGTATTCTACGATGCGGTCGTGACGGGTGTGCCAGTCGCCTACCGGATAACCGAGGAACTGTTCGGGTGAGGGAACGGTGGGATCGAAGTTTGCGCCGGCAGGGAAGAAGTATTGATTTTGGGCGAAGAGAGTAGGGGCAACGAGCACCAGCAGAGCCAGAAACTTTCTCATACGGTAGAATTGAAAGACGTCTACTTAAAGGTTTACTTAAAGATAGGGTGAAAGTTATGGTGCTTGTACCGGACAATGTCAACATTGTGATAAGTGGCGCCCAGCAATAGTTTGCAGAGATTGACCCTAATCATTTGATGAGAGCAAAAAGCTTCTATATTTGCGCCCCAATAAGACACACTAAACACTTAACTAATTAATAAGCTATGACAAAGGCTGAACTGATCAGCAAGATTGCTGAAGACGCGGGTTTGACAAAGGCGACTGCCGGCACTGCACTTGAATCTTTCCTTGAAGCGGTAACAAAGACACTGAAGGCTGGCGACAAGTTGACGCTTGTGGGCTTCGGTACTTTCTCTGTTTCAAAGAGAGCTGCGCGCAAAGGACGCAACCCTTTCACAGGCGAAGAGATTAAGATCAAAGCCAAGAAAGTTGCCAAGTTCAAAGCGAGCAAGGACCTATCTGGGAAACTCTGATTTTTTCTCTCACGGATCACACCGATCCCGCGGATGAATGTCAAAATTGATCCGTGTTATCTGTGCGATCCGTGAGAGTTTGTATTTTTAGAAGCCGTCATCTTTTTCATCCGCCTTCTTGTCCTTCTTCTTGGCGGTAGTAGATCCCAGGTCGTAATCACTTTCGATACCCAGGTAGTCTTTCCTGAACCTCGAGATAAAAGCCAGCGTCTCCGGGTCGGAACCGGGGATGAACACTAACTCTCCCACTTTAGCTTTACTTGCGTTTGATTTTTTCGCGATCAAGTCGTTGAACACCGGGTCGCTGGATTGTATCATCAGGCGATTGTCTTCGTAACCGTAATAATACCAGGCATCGGGGCTTACTTTGAAGAACACGTGGAACACCTGCATTCCGTCTTCATTCTTTCTTAACTCCATGAAACCATCGAAAGCTCCATTGATGTCGTTCTTGCCGATGTTGCTCAAGCCGAGATTTCCGGTGCTATAGAATGCTTTGAACTTCTGTGACCACTTGAGGTTGACGCTGGAGAATACCAAAGGCTTCGCAAGGCCGGGGACGGTGGCGAGAGGTACATAGGCTTGCAGCGCCTTTGCTTCATAGTCTTTAGCTGCACGTTCACCCACGATGTCGGCGATCTTGTACAGCAACTCCGTCTGATCACCAAGAGCTTCTTCGGCAACGCCTTCGTTCTTGATCACCTCCATGATGTTCTTCGCCATCAATTCGTAAGCCTGTGAAGGAATGTTCATCTCGGCTATAATGAATGAGTTCATCTTGATGTCGTTCGTCTCGAGGTTGCCCGAGCCCAGCGCAGAAGCGGTGATCTTGAAGTCTTTTAAGCCGCCTTTGAAGAAATTCACAGGCCCTTCGAAACGCACTTCCTGTTTGTCTTCATTGTAGGCGAATACCTTTCCGGAGAGTTTTTCACCGGCAGCCTTCTGGCGATCCTCGATCCTGAACTCTGTGCTGTCGAAATACAGGGAGCCGCTGGGAAGGAAGAAGTCTTCGTCGTCCTGGTTTTTCTTGTCGAACACGAATGTGATGTAAAGACTGTTGTCGTCGGCAAAGTGGAGGCCGGCCTGGGCTTTAAGCCCCTCTTCGGTCGTCGCCTTATCGAAGTCGAGATAGATGTCTGTTTCGTCACCATTCTGTACGTGGTGTAGCCATGTGTTGTAGCCCTTGATCTTTCTCAGGTCTAGTTTCACGAAACCTTGTAATTGAAGAGCGGGCCTTGTGGCGTACATGGTCATATCGCCCTTGTAGAAAATACGGGGCGCTATCATGAGGTTGTCTTTATCGGCAACAGCACCGACACCGACCGTTTGTTGCGTCGCCTCGGTCACATGATGTCCGAGTCTCCTGGTGTGTGCTTTGTGAGTTTCATCGATCGGCTCGAGATGGAAGTCGGTCATCTTGATCGCGAATGTGTCGTTCAGGGCATTGACATACTGATATGTTGCATACCCGGAAAATTCCTTCCGCGACATGATGTCGACCACACCTTCCGTAAGCCTGTGAAAACTGTTGAGTGTGTCGAGAACGATAGTCGTGTTTTTCAACTGACCGATCTTCGAATTTTCGAGAATGAGAACTTCGTTGTGATCGGGTGTGATCTTCGCATCAGCCACAACGATATACGGAATACCACTTACCTTCAGTTGCTGTGTTTTGATGTCGTACTCGGCTTTCTCCGCATTGAACACCAATGAGTCGAGATCCTTGCGTGTCGTGTAGAAGTATGATTCTTCGAGCGGCACATCGGCGTCTTTCGTCATCGTTACTTTTTGAGTGTTCAGATCCCAACGGGCATCGGTGATCGACGTCTTGAACTGTGCATAGGGAAATTCGAAGGCTGCCTCACCTTCCATCTCCGGACTCAGCTCGGCGACGTTTTGTGCGAGGTCGAACTTTAATCGCACGTCTTTACCGGCAAGGGCCGGCTTGTCGGGATTGGTAGTTTTCACCTGGAAGGAGGCGTGGCGCGCTCCGAAGTCTTTCGCCGAGAATGTCATCTGGTCCGACTTAAGCTCGGATCCTCTTGTGATGATCTTACCCTTGCCACTCGTACCTGTTTTCGAAACGATAAGCTCACCTTCGAGCTGAGCGGTTGCATTGTAGAGACTGAATGGATCACGGAGGTTCTTCAGACTAAACTGATCTTGTTTCGGCAGCCATTTCAGCCTGAACTCAGGAAGCGTGATCTGCGGATACCATGCCGCACCGAACTGGCTTTCCTTCAATTCACCGACGTTCCCGCGGCCCACTACGGAATCGGGGTAGAACACGAAATCCTGCGATTCCACCGTCGCTGCGAGATATTCGATCTTCCCGGTAGCACGAATGCCCGAGTTGTCGAGACCCATTGCTCCAAACAATTTGCCGCCGGTGTTGTACAACTGATAGCCGCTCGCGGGAACAGCATGCGAGAAGCCGAGAGATTTATCAGCCTGGGTATGCAGCTTCTCTTTGAAACTTGGAAACATTCCGCTCGACACGAACGTGCCCTGGAAGTTGATGGCCGCCGGATCTGCATCGCTCAAGCTATCGAGCTTAAATGGAGGCACCACGAAGAACACCGACCTGTCGTAAGCGCCATCCAGCACCTCTTTCCGGTCGAAGTAGATCACGCCGCCCGCGCTGGCATCGAGCCGTGGGAAGTTGGGCACCTTTTCACGCCCCGATTTGTTGTCGGGCCTGTTGATGAACAACGTTCCTTGCGTTTTGTTGTGTCCGGTATCGAGCCCGCCGGCAGCTGCAGCTGTCGAATCGGCGCCCACCATCGCATTGTTCACTCTACGCCTGACGGGTTGACCCTTGGCGTTTAGCTCAGTCACATAAAAACGGATGGAGTCGATGTGATTGAGATTGATGAAGAAGCTGTCGTACTTCAGCATGAAGTCCTTTCCGTTGATCTCGAAGTTACCGGCAGTGATCTTTCCGTTGAACTTGATGTCCCTGTTCTGAAGGAGTGTGATCACACTGCTGTCGGGTTTGATGACAACGTTGAGTGAATCGCTGATCTTAAACTCTTCCACACCGCGCACTGTCATGTATCCTTTCGGAAAATTGATAGTGGCGTTCGCTGGTCCATTCACGATCGAATGGATCTTCATGTTGTCGTAGTCAGAGTCGTTCTTGCGGGCATCGTTGATGTGGAGGACTTTGTCTTTTACCCTGATCCGACCGGTATGCAGATCGTAGTCGATCATTCCTTTCTGTGCGAGAAATGTCATCGCGCCGTGAATTTCATTGAATGACTTCCCGGTCGGACGGATGAGGTCTGCTGAGTTGAACTCACGAACGCCGTTATTGTTCGCGTAATTGGCTACGATCACGAGCGGGTGGAAACTGAATCCGACACCTTTCAGTTGTTTGAAATCGTTCGGGTCGAAGAAGTCCTGCGATTCGAGGACCATCGGCGCCTGGCTCAACCCCGCCGACGTAAAGATATTAAGGCTGTCGGACCCGGTGCTGTCGCCTTTAAGGGCCCACCTGAGAACATCACCGGTGAAATCAACCCTGAAGTACGATGATGTGAAGGGAGTGTCTTTCAGCACACCCTTGCTTCTCTGCATCGTCAGCACCTTCCTGGCGTAGTTGTAAGTGAGCTGAACACCGGGGTGAAATATCGAATCATTGCCCTGGTAGATCTCGACGGCCGCGTTTCTCGAAACGATCGATGAATCGCGAAACTCGAAAAGTGACGACTGCGCTTCGAATTTCCTGGTCGTAAGTCCCATCACCTCGATCTTTGCACTACCTCCACCCAGCGACGCGCTGAATATCTTGCGGCCATTCAATGCAAACCCTCCGGTGTACTTAAGAGTTTTGTCACCGAGGCCGAGTATCGGTATGTTGCTTTCATACGATACAAATTTCGGAAACGAAGCAGCAAGTGAGTCCTTATGACGAACACTGTTGAATTCGAACACGCCATCGATCTGGCCGTCGACCTTCCCCTTGTAGATCATCTTCACCTGCTCGGCCTTCATCCTGGGCCGGCTGGCGTCGAAATAGTATTGTTTCATGTCGGCGTACACCGAGTCGGAGCTTAGCGACACCGAGGTCCAGTCGAACCGGCCGCCTTCGCCAATAAAAATATTGTCGGACATCTGGAACGTTCCCTTCGTGTTGCTTAGGAACGCGGAGTCGTAGGGTGTTGCGAAATTGAGTGTGACCTTATCGAATCTTATCACCGCACCGAAAGGTTGGGGGATATAGATTGGTTGTTGCCAGTAGGCCGTGGCGGCCAGTGAAGTCGTATCGGCAGCGGGCTCATCGTTCCAATTGGTGTTGGCCGCGTCGTTGGCGCTAAGGTCCTCGAGGGATTCGGCTTGCGTGGAGTCGTCGGGCAGCGGCGCCGGAACTTCGGTCATTATGTAATCGAATTCGTAAGAGTCGTCGCGCACGTAAAGGCGAGTGGATTTTTCGTAGTGGAGGGCATGGTGACGGAAAAAGGCGCGGCTGTTTATAAAGAAGGTCGAAGCCTTATTGGCATCCTCGTGTTCGATCACCTTACCGGCTACTTTCAGGTACGAAGTCAGCCGTTCGATATCCGCATGCTCGATGTTCATCGCATCGACCAGGGCTCCGAAGTAGTTTTGAACATGGGGGCGCATCCGGAAGCCCTTTTTCTTCATGAGCTTGGCCTGCTTGATGACGACAATTTGCAGATCCGATCCCAGGCCATTCCATACGTTGGAGAGGGCCATCCCTACGGCTGCAGCATCCGTGTTACGGGTGTTTTCGAGCGCCAGGCGTACGCTGTCCTGGAAAGGAAGCCTGACTCCCTTCCCATTGCCGTTTTGGGCAAATGAGGCAGAGAGGCTGAGGAAAAAGAGGATAATATAGACTGGACCCTTGTTCACGCGGCGAAACCTCACAAATTCGTCAAATTCCGGCTAAACGCCAATTGGTGGGATCTGGTGTAAAAGCCGATAGGATGGAACGAAAAAAGGGTGCAGGAAGTGTCCGGTTTATTTCTTTTGTAACAACACACACGCCCACGTCTCCATCTCACTTCGGCGAACCTCGGACAGCCCATGTTTTCCAGCCACAACCATCAGGTCGGGAATATCTTTCGTATAAAATCCACTGATCATCAGGTTGCCGCCGGGCTTCAAATGCCACGCATATTGTTCCATCTCCGCGATCAACACATTCTTGTTGATATTGGCCAGAACGATATCGAAGCTCTCGGAGAATTTCAGATCGCCGATGCTGCCCTGTTGAATATGGACATTAGGCGTGTCGTTCACCTCTGTGTTTTCTTTCCCATTGAGAATACTCCACTCATCGATATCAAATGCGTCTACTTCCTTGGCGCCGACTTTAGAAGCCATGACGGAAAGTATCGCAGTGCCACACCCCGCATCCATCACCCGTTTGTCTTTGTGATCGACCTTCAACTGGTTGCTCAACATCAGGTGCGTGGTCTGATGGTGCCCTGTCCCGAAAGACATCTTCGGAGTGATAATGATCTCGATCGGGAACTTGCGGTTTAGCTGATGAAAGGCTGCCCGCACCAGCACGGTGTCTTCTACGATGATCGGGTCGACGTTCTTCTCCCACTCCTCGTTCCAGTTTTGCTTCTCGACTTTTTCGAAAAGCAACAGCAACGGTTTTACGTGAGCGTATTTCTGCTGAATCTCTTCTATATGCTTGCGGTCGGCCTTGTTTTCTTCTGCGTAAGCTTCAAAACCCGTGTCGGTTTCCATGAACGTGTCGAAACCCGCTTCTGCAATCTCCGCCATCAGGATCTCCGAATATGAAGAGTCACAAATTACCTGCAAGCGAGTGTAGAAGTTGCTCATCTAGGCAATGCCCTTAATGATATCAACAAAATCCCGTGCTTTCAATGAAGCGCCGCCTACCAGTCCGCCGTCGACATCGGTGCACGCAAACAATTCTTTAGCATTGTCTGGTTTCACACTTCCGCCATACAGGATCGAGATCGACTCAGCAACGTCTTTCCCATACTTTGCCGCAATGTGTCCCCGGATGACTGCGTGCATGTCTTGTGCCTGCTGTGACGTAGCTGTCTTGCCGGTGCCGATTGCCCACACGGGTTCGTATGCTATCACGACTTTCTGAATGTCGGCGGCAGAGAGATGAAACAGACCATCTTCCGTTTGTTGTTTAACGAGAGCCTCGTGTGTTCCTTTTTCCCGTATCTCGAGCGCTTCGCCGTTGCAAAAGATCGGCGTGAGTCCCGCCGCCAGAGCCCGGTCCACTTTCTTCGCCAGCAACGGACCGTTCTCACCGAAAAACTGTCGGCGTTCACTATGACCGATGATGACGTAGGGGATACCCATAGACTTCAGCATTGCTGCAGAGGTTTCTCCTGTGTAGGCGCCCCATTCGTGTTCACTGGAGTTTTGCGCACCCACGGCGATCTTCGAATTGCCAAGCTGTTCCTTGATTTTAAGGAGGTAAGGGAACGGTGTACACAATACAACCGTCGCGTTGTTCTTTACTTCATTTTGTACAAGTGTGATGAGCTCGCCTGTCAGTATAGTTGCATCTGCCAGTGTCTTGTTCATCTTCCAGTTGCCGGCAACAATTTTCTTTCGCATAGGATTATTAAGTGTTTGGGATTAAAGAGGATTTACTTCGCAGGGAAAGTGACCGCGCCTGTCGGTTCGTCATTCGTGAGGCGAAGGCTTTTCACCTTGCCTTTATAATTCACGTTCACAAGGTTCGACTGGTCTTCGTGTGTTTCGAGGATCACTTTATTCGTTACTTCTATCGTGTTGAATTTTTTTACGTTCTTGATCTCTACATAGCAGATCATCGCAGGGCCCTCGATCTCATGACCGAGATAGTTGATCTTGCCGGCCTTCTTATCCACTTTGATCCTGACGACCTCGCCCAGGTATGCTTTCACGAGCGCGTCCGTCGTGCGGCCTTTTCCCGGATCGAGGAGGTCCAATTCTTCATCATTGATCTTGCTGCGGATCGACAGCTCGAGGTCGTCGATGAAAATGCGCATGGTGATCTGTAATGCCTTCGACTTTTCGTTGTGATCTATTTCTGTAATCGAAAGATGAATGGGATGAAAGGAGAGCAAGAGGCCAAAAACCAGTGAGATCATAGGGGTTAAAATTACAAGTATTTTGCTTTATACTTGCCCCCTCTTTATGGATCAGTTCCCACATTTCCTTCTAATCGGAAAGGATCACATCCTGGATAAAAATGGCTATGATCACATTCTTTTTGTGATCGCACTCTGCGCTGTATATGCCGTTCGCGACTGGAGGAAAGTGTTGATCCTGGTAACGGCATTTACCATTGGTCACTCTATCACATTGGCGCTGGCGGCCTACCGGGTCGTCGAATTCAGTTCTGCACTGGTGGAATTCCTGATACCTGTCACCATTTTCGTGACCGCCGTTTCAAATCTTTTCCGGAGTGAAGAAAGCGTAGCGCGGGCCAGTATTCACCTGAACTACGTTTTTGCAGGCGTATTTGGGCTTATTCACGGCCTTGGGTTCTCAACCCTGCTGCGAGAATTATTGGGAAAAAGTCAGAACATTGTAACCCAATTACTGGCCTTTAACATCGGTTTGGAGATTGGCCAGATAATTATCGTTGCATTATTTATGGCGCTCAGCTTTATTATTGTTGATCTTGCCGGCGTTTCGCGACGCGACTGGAAAATGGTGATTTCGTCGGCGATTGCCGGTATTGCCCTGATACTAATTAAGGATTCTGAATTCTTGACCTAAATAAACCTCTGCATATGAAGTTTTTTGTTTCCCTGTTTATGGCGTTAACCGCAATAGGCGCGGTAGCCCAGGAACAACCACAATGGAAAGGCAAATTCGAGCAACTCGATCAGATGCTGCCCACGCCTAACGAGTATCGTACCGGCTCCGGCGCGCCCGGCCCGAAATACTGGCAGCAGAAAGCCGACTACAACATCAGCATCGAGCTCAACGACGACAACCAGAGCATCACAGGCTCCGAAACCATCACTTATACAAACAAGTCGCCCGATGTGCTGAAGTACCTCTGGCTGCAGCTCGATCAAAATCTTTTTGCTAAAGACAGCAACACACCGAAGACTTCTACCAGCTCCGTGAAAGACTCTGTGAGCACGAAGGCGATCGCCGGTCAGCTTGGGCTGTTCGACTTCGACGGAGGCCACAAGATCAAAGCCGTGAAGGATGCTTCGGGCAAGCCACTTCCCTATACCATCAACGCAACCATGATGCGCATCGATCTGCCGCAGCCGCTGAAATCAGGCGAAAGCGTGTCGTTCGGTATCGACTGGTCGTTCAACATCGTTGACCGTAACATGCTTGGCGGACGTAGTGGGATGGAGTATTTCCCCGAAGACAACAACTATATCTACACCATCGCACAGTTCTTCCCGCGCATGTGCGTGTACGACGACGTAGTCGGCTGGCAGAACAAACAGTTCCTCGGCCGCTCGGAGTTCACAGTGCCTTTCGGAGATTATAAAGTACGTATCACTGTTCCCGCCGATCACATGGTGGCCGCAACAGGAATGATCCAGAATGCACAGCAAGTACTTTCGAACACCGAGCTCGAAAGATTCGAGCTGGCAAAGAAATCATTCGACAAGCCGGTGATCATTCGCACCCAGGCCGAAGCAACAGCCCTCGAAAAAACCAGGTCTAAAGAAAAGAAGACGTGGGAGTTCGCTGCCGAAAATGTTCGCGACTTCGCCTTTGCGTCATCGCGCAAGCTCATCTGGGACGCGATGGCCGTAAAGTTGCCCACCACACAGCCGCTCGCGATGTCGTATTATCCGAAAGAAGGAAATCCGCTGTGGGAGAAAGAATCTACGAAAGCCGTGAAGAACACGCTGGAGATTTATTCAAAGCACACCATCGACTACCCTTATCCCCAGGCCACATCGGTGCACACCGCGTCGATCGGTATGGAATATCCTATGATCTGTTTCAACTTCGGACGTCCCGAAAAAGACGGAAGCTATACAGACCGCAAGAAGTGGGGAATGATTGGCGTTGTGATCCATGAAGTCGGTCACAACTTCTTCCCCATGATCATCAACAACGACGAACGCGAATCTACCTGGATGGACGAAGGGATCAATAGCTTCGTACAGCACCTTACCGAACAGGAAAGATATCCGGAGAAACCTGCCGGACGCGGTGACGCCAAGGGTCTCGTGGCATACATGAAAAGCGATGAGTCGACCATGCGCCCGCTGATGACCGGTGGGGAGAATGTTGTTCGCATCGGCGATGAGCAGTACGGAAAGGCAGCTACGGCATTGAATGTTCTTCGTGAGACCGTGATGGGGAAAGAGGTATTCGACCAGGCCTTCAAAGAGTATGCTCAACGCTGGGCCTTCAAACATCCGAAGCCTTCCGATTTCTTCAGGACACTCGAAGATGCATCTGCGGTTGACCTCGACTGGTTCTGGAGAGGCTGGTTCTACACAACCGACAACTGCGACATGACCCTCGACCAAGTGAAGTGGTTCAAGCTGCGCAACAGCCAGGCAAACCTCGAATCGAAGACCAAGACCGTGAAGAAAGGCGAGCTCGGAGCCTCTGCCGGCAACGGCAAGAACGATAACTTCAGCAAAGGCCCCGAGTATTTTTCAGTGATCCCCACCGACGACCGGCTTTATGACGAGTTCCAGAATAAAGTGAACGACAAGGCCGTGATTACCAAGCTCGAAAATAAAAACTTCTACGAGATCACACTGTCGAATAATGGCGGACTTGTTATGCCGGTCATCATTCAGTGGACTTATAAAGACGGGACTACAGAGATCGAACGACTCCCAGCCGAGATCTGGAGACTCAATGAAACGAAGGTGACGAAGGTATTTGCAAAGGAGAAGGAAGTGGCGAATGTTGTCATCGACCCGAAGCAGGAGACGACCGATGTGAATGCGGACGATAATGCGTTTCCGAGAGTGGAGAAACCCAATAAATTCGAAGAGATAAAGAAGAAGAGTGGTACTAATTAATTGTTCAAAGTTCAAATAATTGTTCAAGGTTCAAGGGTTCAGTCATCTCTAAAGTGTTTATAGGATCATCTCAACCGGGAGATATCTCCAGGTTGATCAGATGAATCGACTTGCAGTTCTCTGAACTTTGAACCTTGAACAAAAGACACGATCATGAAGAGTAAAATAATATTGACGCTAGCGATTATTTGTCTTGCGATAGTCAACTGCTTCGCCCAAGACCAGAAAGGCTGGAAAGGCAAATTCGAGCAACTCGATCAATCCCTCCCCACCCCAAACAGCTACCGCAGCTCGTCGGGAGCGCCCGGACCGGATTACTGGCAGCAGCGAGCCGACTATGTGATCAACGTGGACCTCAACGATGAGACGCAGCTGATCACGGGCTCCGAAACGATCACCTATTACAATAACTCCCCCGAAACACTGACATATCTCTGGTTGCAGCTCGACCAGAATATACTTCAGACTAATGGCATCTGGGACAAGACAACTACGAACCAGGTGAAGGACTCCGTCCCTACCCGTCAGTTTGCACGGGCTGTTCATGGCTACGACTACGAAGGCGGTTACAAGATCAAGTCTGTGAAAGACGCGACAACCGGCAAGGACATTCCACACACGATCAACTTCACGATGATGCGCATCGAACTTCCGGCGCCGATGAAGAAGGGAGACACCTATAAATTTTCTGTCGAGTGGTCCTACACCGAATACGATCGTATGAAATTCGACGAACGTGGCGGCTACGAATTCTTTCCGGAAGACGGCAACTACCTCTATACGCTCGCACAATGGTATCCACGCATGTGCGTGTTCGACGACTATGAAGGTTGGCAGAACAAGCAATTCCTCGGCGACGGCGAGTTCACGCTTACCTTCGGCAATTTCAAAGTCAGGATAACTGTTCCCTCCGATCATATTGTCGGAGCAACCGGATGGCTTCAGAACCCAAAAGAAGTTCTGACCAAACAACAACAGGAACGTTTCGAAACCGCAAGAAAGACTTTCGATAAACAGACATTTATCGTTACCGAAGAGGAAGCGAGGAAGAAGGAAAAAGAGAGGGCAACCAAAAAGAGCACATGGGAATTTCACGCCGAGAACGTCCGTGATTTCGCGTGGGTATCTTCACGTAAATTCATTTGGGATGCGATGGCTGTAAAGGTCGGCGACAAAACTCCGCTCGCACAGTCACTCTATCCAAAGGAAGGGAACCCGCTCTGGGAAAAAGAGTCAACGAAAGCTATCAAGAACACGCTGGAAGTTTATTCGTCAAGAACATTCGATTATCCGTATCCGACAGCTTACTCGATCCATACGGCAAGCATTGGGATGGAGTATCCGATGATCTGTTTCAACTACGGAAGACCGAAGAAGGACGGAACGTATACGCAAAGAACGATCGAAGGAATGGTGGGCGTTATCGTCCACGAAGTAGGTCACAACTTTTTCCCTATGATCGTAAACTCGGACGAACGTCAATGGACGTGGATGGATGAGGGGTTGAATACATTTCTCGAAAGAGAAACGACCCGCACACGCTATCCCGGCTTCGACGTAACCGGCGGATCTCCGAAAGGCATAGCGAGCTTCATGCGCGGCGACAAAACACAGATGCGTCCGGTGATGGCAAGCTCCGACAACCAAGGCAAGAACTTCGGGCCGAACGGGTACACCAAGCCTTCGGCAGCGTTAACGCTTTTGCGCGAAACCATCATGGGTCCTGAATTGTTCGATAAGGCATTCAAGGAATACGCACAACGCTGGGCTTTCAAACAACCCAAGCCTGCGGACTTTTTCCGCACGATGGAAGACGCCTCGGCAACCGATCTCGACTGGTTCTGGAGAGGCTGGTTTTACACGACCGATAACGTGGATGTCGAGCTGGACGACGTGAAATGGTTTCGGGTAAAATCGAACGAGCAAGACCCCGAAAACAAGAATATCAAGGCGAAGCAGGGTGATCTCAGTTCAAGCTCGGGTGGGGGTAAAAACACCGATTTTAGCGCAGGACCGCAGGAATTCACGGTTATCAATAGCTCATCCGCCCAGGAAACGGCACGAAATTCTGAGTTCCGAAGCAGTATCAACGACAAAGCAGTACGCGGAAAAATAGAAGGTAAGAATATTTATGAGGTCACTCTCGTCAATAAAGGTGGATTGATATCGCCCGTTATCCTGGAATGGACGTATAAGGATGGTAGCAAGGAGACCGAAACGCTTCCGGCGGAGATATGGAGAGTGAACGAAGTGGAAGTGAAGAAGATGTTTCTTAAAGAAAAGGAAGTTATCAACGTGCGTGTGGACCCGGACCTCGAAACAGCCGATGTCAATGTTGATAACAATGTCTTTCCAAAGCGACCCGCCGCCAACAAGTTCGACCAGATGAAAAAGGGCAATAATTGAAATCACCCGCGCATGCGAGTAATCCTGCGGCGGTGAGGAAATCTGTATCTTAGCAAAAATTTTGAAACCAATATATGAGTAAAGGATTAGTTGTAACCCTCGTTATCGTTGGGGGCATTTTATTATTCGGATTTATTTTCTTCATGTGGGGCGCAGGCGTCAGAGACAATGCCGTGACCTTACAAGAGGACGTGAACGCCTCATGGGCGAACGTTCAAACAACCTATCAGCGTCGCGCCGACCTGATACCGAATCTGGTAGCAACCGTAAAAGGCGCTGCGGAGAATGAAAAGGAAATTCTGACCAGAGTGACAGAGGCTCGCGCCGGCATATCGAGTGCAAGGACACCCGAAGAGCTCGATCGTGCTGGTAAGCAGATCAATTCAACCATCGCGCTCGCGTTCGAGGCATATCCGCAGATCCGGTCCACTGAAAACTTTGCAGACCTGCAAGCACAGCTGGAAGGCACTGAAAACCGGATCAATGTTTCCCGCCAGAATTACAATGAGAGTATCAAGGGATACAATGCCTACATACGTGGGACCTTCAAAAGGATGGCATTGTCTTGGTTCGGAGGAGCAGAAGATGACTTTGTAGTTCGCAAAGGCTTCGAAGCAGCCGACGGATCGGAGAATGCACCGGCAGTGAAATTCTGATAGAATTCTGATAAATAAAAAAAGCCCCGATGACCGGGGCTTTTTTTATAACCTTTTTATAAGTTTTATAGGCTTTTCTTCACCTCTCGCATTTCGTAGCTCTCGATCACGTCCCCCTCATTCATATCATCGACGCCTTCGATGCTCATACCGCAGTCGAAGCCCGAACGCACTTCGGATGCATCGTCCTTGTGACGTTTGAGTGACGTAAGCTTTCCGGCATACACTACGATACCATCGCGGATAAGACGGATCGGATTCTGCCTTTTGATGTAGCCGTCGGTGACCATACAGCCGGCAACCGTACCCACCTTCGTGATCTTGAAGATGTTGCGTACCTCTGCGTTTCCGACGATAACTTCTTCCATCTCTTTCTCGAGCATGCCTTCCATCGCAGCCTTCACGTCATTGATGGCGTCGTAAATGATCGAGTACAGGCGAATTTCAATTTCTTCATTCTCCGCAAGACGTCTCGCGGCAGCCGAAGGGCGAACCTGGAAGCCCACGATGATCGCATCGGATGCCGAGGCGAGCAGTACATCGGATTCGGAGATCTGACCCACTGCCTTCTGGATAATGCTCACGGCAACTTTCTGTGTCGTCAACTTCAGCAGTGAATCGGACAACGCTTCGACAGAACCGTCCACGTCGCCTTTCACGATAACGTTCAATTGTTTGAACGAGCCGATCGCCAGGCGACGGCCGATCTCGTCGAGTGTAATGTGTTTCTTCGTACGGATGCTTTGCTCGCGGGCCAGCTGTGAGCGCTTGTTGGCGATCTCGCGGGCTTCGCGATCACTCTCCATGACGTTGAACTTCTCACCAGCTTGGGGAGCGCCGTCGAGGCCGAGCAGCTGCACGGGCGTTGCCGGACCGGCTTCTTTAAGCCTGTTGCCTGTGTCGTCGAACATCGCCTTGACACGGCCATAGTTCGCGCCGGCAACTACAATGTCTCCGATCTTCAGCGTTCCGCTTTCCACCATCATGGATGCAACGAAACCACGACCCTTGTCGAGCGAAGCTTCGATAACAGAACCTGATGCGGACTTGTCAGGATTGGCGCGGAGGTTAAGCAACTCCGCTTCCAGCAATACTTTCTCCAGCAGGTCGTCGATACCCACGCCTGTCTTTGCAGAAATCTCCTGCACCTGATATTTGCCACCCCAGTCTTCGACGAGGATGTTGATCTTCGACAGAGACTCGCGGACCTTCTGAGGATTCGCGCCGGCCTTGTCGATCTTGTTGATAGCAATAACGAGCGGAACGTTGGCGGCCTGCGCATGATTGATGGCCTCCTTGGTTTGAGGCATCACATCGTCGTCGGCAGCCACCACGATGATGGCGATGTCGGTAAGTTTCGCACCGCGCGCACGCATGGCCGTAAACGCTTCGTGACCGGGTGTATCGAGGAAGGCGATCTTATGACCGCTCTTGGTCATTACATCATAAGCACCGATGTGCTGTGTGATACCACCGGCTTCCTGTGCTGTTACTTTCGTGTTCCTGATATAGTCGAGCAACGAAGTCTTTCCGTGGTCGACGTGACCCATGATTGTAACGATCGGTGCACGGGGCTGAAGGTCTTCTTCCTTGTCTGCTTTTACTTTGATCTCCGTTTCTTCTTCGGCACTTGCAAACTGTACGTCGTATCCGAACTCGTCGGCGATCACGGTGATCGCTTCGGCATCAAGACGCTGGTTGATGGAAACGAACATGCCAAGATTGAGACATGTCGATATCACTTCGTTCACCGACACGTTCATCAGTGAAGCCAGGTCGTTAGCGGAAATGAATTCGGTTACTTTGAGAACTTTCGAAGCTTCCTGTTCCTGGAGCATTCTTTCTTCTTCGGCTTCCGAAGCAGATTGTCTCTTCTCTTTACGATACTTCGCACCACTGAATTTCTTCTGACCGCCGCTCAGCTTTGCAAGCGTGGAACGGATCTGATCCTGGATCTCTTTTTCGGTAGGCTCTTGTTTTTGTACGCGTGGAGGAAGCGGGCGCTTGCCGGGTCCACCTTGTCCACCACCACCACCACCACCCTGGCCGGGTACGGGAGGGAGTCGCTTGCGCGGACGTTTCTTTTTATCGTCGCGTAAGTCGGACGAGGCAACGGGTTGTTCTTTCTTCTTCTCCTTTTCTGCGGGCAGCTCGATCCTGTTGACGACCGTCAGACCCTTGAGTTTGTCTGCCTTGGCCTTGATGAGCTCCGACTCGGGTTGTTTTTCGGGAATTACGACTACAGGGGGCTCGGGCGCTTTTGTTGTCACCTTTCCTACAACTGTCGGCTGAGGAGGAGCTACAACAGGTTCCTCTTTCGGTTTTTCCTGTTTTTCGACAACCTTCTTTTCGGGTTCGAGCTCTATCTTACCAACAACCTTAATGCCTTCGAGCTTAGGCTTTTCGCTTTCGATCTTCTCGGGCTTCGGTTCTTCCTTCGGCTTGAAGAGTTCTTTCGAACCGAGGTTCTTGATCATGATACGATCTTCTTCTTCAGCCTTCTTGCGATGACCTTCCGTTTCGCTCTTGATCGTTACATTCTCGTTATGCTTCAGGCCTATGGTCAGGCCGTGTGCTTCGATCTTCTCGGAGGCAGACGATGCATACTCCTTCGAGAGCATGGCAAACTGTTCGGGAGTAAGCTTCGTGTTGGGATTATTCTCAACTTTGAAACCCTTCTTTGCAAGGAATTCCAAAATGTGGTCCTTTCCCACGTTAAGCTTACGCGACGCCTGCCCCAACCTTATCATTACATCCTCTGCCATGTTCAAATTTGACTAGTATTTTTGTGATTTATGAAATTTTAATATCAATTCTTACTCAAATTCTTTCTTCAGTATGGAGTGGAGAGCCTCTACTGTCTCTTCTTCCAATTCGGTCCTGCGAACCAATTCCTCTTTGTTGAGGGCGAGTACACTTTTGGCTGTGTCGAGCCCGATGCGTTTCAATTCGTCGATGACCCAGCTTTCGATTTCGTCCGAGAATTCGTCAAGGTCTACATCTTCCTCCTGGATCTCATCCAGTTCGCGGAACACGTCGATCTCATAACCAACCAAGCGGCTGGCCAGTTTGATGTTCAAGCCACCTTTTCCGATGGCCAACGATACCTGATCGGGTTTGAGGTAAACCGAAGCACGGCCGTTCTCTTTATCGATCTTGATGCTGGAGATCTTCGCAGGACTCAACGCTCTTTGGATGAAGAGCTCCATGTTCTCCGTGAAGTTGATCACGTCGATATTTTCATTCTGCAACTCACGAACGATGGCGTGGATGCGTGATCCCTTCATACCAACGCAAGCTCCTACAGGATCAATCCGGTCGTCGTAAGATTCAACGGCAACCTTCGCTCTTTCACCCGGCTCTCTTACAGCCTTCTTGATGGTGATCAGCCCATCGTACACTTCAGGCACTTCCTGCTCAAACAAACGCTCAAGCAATACAGGTGATGTACGTGATAACACGATCTTCGGATTTCCGTTCACCATCTCCACTTTATGTACGATAGCCCTTACGTTCTCGCCCTTACGGTAACGGTCCTTGGGGATCTGCTCGGAACGGGGAATTGATATCTCGTTTCCTTCCGCGTCGGTAAGGAGAACTTCCTTGCTGAGCACCTGATAAACTTCCCCGGAGATGATCTCGCCGACGATGTCTTTGTACTTCTGGAATAAAATATCTTTTTCGAGGTCTTTCACTTTTTGCATCAGCGTCTGACGGGCTGTCGTAACAGCGCGACGGCCGAAGTCTTCTATGCTCACCTGCTCCGACACTTCTTCACCTACTTCAAAGTCGGGCTCGATCTTGCGGGCATCGGTAATACTGATCTTGTCGTGTTCCCAGATGTCTTCAGAGTCGTCATCTACGATTCCACGAATACGATAGATTTCAAGGTCACCCTTGTCTGCGTTAATGATGATGTCGAAGTTGTCGTCAACGCCGTACTTTTTCCTGATCATGTTGCGAAACACATCTTCCAGGATCCTGATCATAGTGGGCCTGTCGATGTTCTTCTGTTTGGCGAAGTCCGCAAATGACTCGATGAGATTTGAAATATCCATGACTAATTCAGTTTGACTAATTCTTTGGTGTTTTTTTGATCAATTATGTTTAAATGAAACCATTACAAATGCTCTTTCTACGTCGTCGAATGTTACTTCAGTTACTTTAGTTTCCTTCTTTTCCACTTGGGTGATCGTCAGCTTTTCGTCGGACACTTCTTCCAACTTGCCCTGCACGATCGACTTATCCCTCAGATGCACTTTGAACTGACGTCCCTTGTTCTTGAAGTACTGCCTCTTCAACTTCAGTGGCTGATCCAGGCCGGGTGTCGACACTTCAAGCAGATAAGCGTCTTCGAGGACGTTTTGTTCTTCGAGCAACACCGCCAATTTCCGGCTTAGGTCCGCACACTGGTCGATCGTAACTCCGTTGTCGCCGTCCAGGATAACCATTAGGCGTGCCGGAAGGTGCCTGCCAAAGTAGAGCACCTCGACAATGAAATGTCCAGGTTCCTGCAGCGCCGATTCCGCCAATTCTTTGATTTTTCCGACCACATCCATAAAATTCTGAAATTCCGGATAATGAAAGAGGGGACTTTTGGTCCCCTCTTTGTACTTATTCAGATGGTAATGCAAATGTAGTACTTTTTTATTTTAGCACAAAATACCGATGCGACACGCCATCCTGCTCCTTTCGATCATAACCATTACGCTCACCGTATCGTCCTGTAAAAAGGCGAGCGATAGCTCTTCGGCCCCCACCTCTACAGTAGACGTTCCGAAATTCAACGCCGACTCGGCCTATATCTATGTTCAACGACAGGTTGATTTCGGGCCCCGGGTTCCGAACACAGATGCGCACCGGAAAACCGCCGCATGGCTCGAACAGGAATTGAAAAAAGCAGGCGCCCAGGTAACAATACAGTCGTTTAAAGCCCCAACCTGGAATGGCGCTACGCTCGAACTGAAGAACATCATCGCCTCCTTCAACCCCGAAAAACAAAAACGCATTATGCTCGCCGCACATTGGGATACCCGCCCATTCGCCGACAAGGATTCGATTCACCGTGATGCGCCCTTCGACGGCGCCAACGACGGAGGCAGTGGCGTCGGCGTACTGCTGGAGATCGCCCGCGCCATCAAAGCCAATCCTCCACGCGCCGGTGTGGACATTGTTCTATTCGATGGGGAAGATTGGGGGGAGAAAGACAATACCACCAACCGCGTACCCGTACCGGAAGAATGGGACGACTGGTGGTGCCTGGGTTCTCAATACTGGAGCGAGAACAAACACAAACCAAACTACCGGCCTTACTATGGCATCCTGCTCGACATGGTCGGAGCCGAAGACGCACGGTTCTTTCGTGAAGGCGGTTCCGTACAATACGCACCACGTATCGTCGACAAGGTTTGGAACGCGGCGAGTGCGCTCGGCTATTCAGATACGTTCATCAAAGCAGATGCGGGCTCGATCACAGACGATCATTACTTCGTCAACACCAAAGCACAAATCCCGATGATCGACATCGTGCAGTACGAATCAAATGCAGGATGGGGAAGCTTTCATCACACCACGGAGGATAATATGGGGGTGATTAGTAAGAGGATGTTGGAGGTGGTGGGGAGTACGGTGATGTGGGTGGTGTATCAGGAGGAATGAAATCGTTATTCGTTAATCGTTATTTGTTATTCGAGGTTTCGATATTTTATAGAGAAGCCACGAGAAACAGCTCGTTACCTTATTTTCCACATCGCGACTCAGAAAGAACTTCAGCTCTGCCGCGATTAACGATTAACGAATAACGATTAACGACTTACCGACTATAACTCTTAAAATCCTTATGATCCCTCTGATACAACGTCTCCTTCGGCAGCGACTTAAAATACTCATAAGTAATCTTCAGCCCTTCTGCCCTGCTCACTTTCGGTTCCCACTTCAGAAGCTGTCTTGCCTTGGTAATGTCAGGCTGTCGTTGTTTCGGATCGTCTTTAGGTAACGCGTGGTAAGTGATCTTCTGCGTTGTACCTGTAAGCTTCACGATCTCTTCCGCGAATTGCTTTATCGTGATCTCGGAAGGGTTACCGATGTTCACAGGGAACGCGTAATCAGACAACAGTAGTCTGTAGATACCTTCCACAAGATCATCGACGTAACAAAATGAGCGGGTCTGCGAGCCGTCACCGAAAATGGTGAGGTCTTCGCCGCGTAATGCCTGGCCAATGAATGCTGGGAGCACGCGACCATCGTTTAGTCGCATGCGAGGTCCGTATGTATTGAAGATCCTCACGATACGGGTCTCAAGCCCGTGAAACGTATGGTAGGCCATGGTGATGGCTTCCTGGAAGCGTTTGGCTTCGTCGTAAACACCACGCGGACCGACGGTATTTACGTTTCCGTAGTACTCTTCTGTCTGCGGATGTACGGTAGGATCTCCATACACTTCCGATGTCGATGCGATGATGATCCGGGCTTTCTTTGCACGAGCGAGGCCCAACAGATTATGAGTCCCCAGCGATCCGACCTTGAGTGTCTGGATGGGGATCTTCAGGTAATCGATGGGACTTGCCGGCGACGCAAAATGGAGAATGTAATGCAGCTCTCCGGGAACATGCACAAACTTCGATACATCGTGATGGTAGAATTCGAAGTCGGGAAGTTTAAACAAGTGCTCGATGTTACGAAGGTCGCCGGTGATCAAGTTGTCCATCGCGATCACCTGATATCCTTCAGCGACAAATCTGTCGCACAGATGGGAGCCAAGGAATCCGGCGCCACCGGTAATGAGCACTCGCTTCTTACCGACCATTCACTACCTCCCTTCCAATGCTGTAATAAGTGTATTTAAGATCGCGCATTGCGGGAAGATCGTACAGGTTACGACCATCGAAGATAACCTTGCCCTTCAGGATCGAAGTCAGACGTTCGAAGTCGGGGGTGCGGAACTCAGGCCACTCGGTTACGATGAGCACGGCGTCGGCGCCGTCTGCAGCATCGTAGGGATTAGAGAAATATTCGATCTGTGTGCCGAACAGTTTCTTTACATTCTCCATCGACTCCGGATCGTGTACTTTAAGCTTCACCCCTTCTTTGAGAAGCGCCCGTATGTTGTACAAGGAAGATGCTTCACGGATATCATCCGTATGAGGTTTGAAAGACAAGCCCCACATGGCGATCGTGAGCCCGGAGAGTTTGTCGTTGAAATGCTTTTTTATTGTAGGAATGAGCTTGGTCTTCATGCTCTCATTCACTTCCATCACCGAGTTAAGGATCTTGAACTGGTACTTCGCATCCGACGACGATTTCGAAAGCGCCTTTACGTCTTTAGGGAAACAGCTGCCGCCGTAACCGATACCCGGGAAGAGGAAACGCTTGCCAATACGGCTGTCTGTGCCGATGCCCCTGCGCACTTCATCAACGTTAGCGCCGAGCAGCTCGCACAGGTTAGCGATCTCATTCATGAAAGTGATCTTCGTTGCCAGGAATGAGTTGGCGGCGTACTTGGTCAATTCGGCAGAACGCTCGTCCATGAAAATGATGGGATTGCCCTGACGGACGAAAGGCGCATAGAGTGAGTCCATCACCTTCCTTGCTCTTTCAGACCTTGTGCCGATCACCACGCGGTCTGGCTTCATGAAGTCCTCCACTGCAACACCTTCACGAAGAAACTCCGGGTTCGACACTACATCGAATTCAACCTTAGCTTTTGCTTTAATCCTTTCGTGAACTTTATCGGATGTTCCGACAGGTACTGTGCTCTTGTCGACAATGACCGTGTAGTCTTTCAACAGCGGTCCGAGATCGTCAGATACTTTTAAAATATACTTCAGGTCTGCCGATCCATCTTCGCCTTCCGGTGTGGGAAGCGCGAGGAAGATGATCTTCGCATCCTGGATACCTTCTTCGAGGTTGGTTGTGAAGGACAACCTCTCCTGTTCGATATTCCTTTTGAAGAGGTTTTCAAGCCCGGGTTCATAGATCGTAATCTGACCCGAGGAAAGTTTCCTCACTTTTTCCACATCGATATCGACGCACGTAACCGAGTTTCCGGTTTCGGCAAAACAGGTTCCGGTAACGAGGCCTACGTAGCCTGTACCAACTACAGCAATTTTCATTGATTTATTCTAGTAAGATTTTTAAACAATATGCCCGACCCGAACAAAATTGGGGCCGTAAAATAGTCGATAATCGCCTCTTTTAAAAAAATAAATAGACAAACTAACATTCGTTCGGTTTCTGAAAATCGATTACTTTTGTAATCCGTAAATGAAATTTTTAAGACATGGAACTGGTAGCTGAAAGCAGTAATGGCGTGAGTTTTTTCGAGAGCGAGAACCAGGTGATGATCGCCCAAATGGTCCGCGACTTTGGTGCTCGCGAGATCAAACCCAAAATGATGGAATGGGACGAATCGCAGGAGTTTCCCATAGAATTGTTCCGCAAGCTCGGATCTCTTGGCCTTATGGGCGTATTGGTGCCGGAACAATACGGTGGCTCAGGGTTCGGTTATCATGAATACGTTACAGCGATCGTTGAGCTCTCCAAGATCGACGGATCCATCGGGTTGTCGATGGCAGCGCACAACTCTTTGTGTACCGGCCACATACTTCAACACGCCAGTGAAGAGCAAAAGCAAAAGTATCTTCCCAGGCTTGCCACCTGCGAATGGATCGGGGCCTGGGGACTTACCGAACCCAACACCGGATCGGACGCGGGCAACATGCGCACCGTGGCGGTCCGGGACGGAGATCATTATGTGATCAATGGAGCAAAGAATTTTATCACGCACGGCAGGTCTGGAGAAGTGGCGGTAGTGATCGCCCGTACGGGGGCTGTCGGCGATTCGCGGGCCATGACGGCATTCATCGTGGAGCGCGGAACGAAGGGGTTTGCCGGAGGCCGGAAGGAGAACAAGCTGGGCATGCGGGCCTCGGAAACAACGGAAATGATCTTTACAGACTGCAGGGTTCATAAGAGTCAAATGATAGGCATGGAAGGCGACGGCTTCGTACAGTCCCTGAAGGTCCTCGACGGCGGAAGGATCTCCATCGCGGCATTGAGCCTCGGTATCGCTCAGGGTGCCTTCGATGCGGCGCTGCGCTATTCGAAAGAAAGACATCAGTTTAACCAGCCTATCTCTTCCTTCCAGGGCATATCGTTCAAACTGGCAGACATGGCTACGAAGATCGAGGCGGCACGGTGGCTCGTTTACCGGGCAGCAGACCTTAAGAACAAGGGCATGAGTGTGACCAGGGAGTCGGCCATGGCCAAACTTTATGCTTCGGAAGTTGCCGTACAGGTGGCCGACGACGCGGTGCAGATATTCGGAGGGTATGGATACACGAAAGACTACCCGGTGGAGAAGTATTATCGCGACGCCAAGCTTTGTACGATCGGGGAGGGAACTTCGGAAATCCAGAAAATGGTGATTTCCAGGTCGCTTTTGAAGTAATTATAAAACTACTATCTTTGTCGCCCTAAAGGCAAAAGAACATGCTGGTAATCAACATCAAGGAGAACGAGTCGATCGATAAGGCGCTGAAGCGTTTCAAGAAGAAATTCGAAAAAACAGGCGTTTTGAGAGAATTGAGGTCACGGACCTCCTTCGAAAAACCGTCAGTACGGCGCAGGGGCACAGTTTTGAAGGCTGTGTACAAGCAAAAGCTGTACGCTGCGGACAACTACTAATAACGGCAAATTTTGAGTAGTCGGGGGTTGGTTGGACAATCCTTAGACATTCTATAAACAATCCCTCCGGTCACTTTAACCGGGGGGATTTTTTTTATAGATTGATATCTATAGGGTGCTCGTGCTGCGGATGATAGATACGTTCCTGAAATACCTCCAATACGAAAGAAGATACAGTCCGAAGACACTGATCTCTTACAAGACCGACTTGCGCCAGTTTGCGGCGTTTCTAAAACAAGAATTTGAGAGTAAGACCGAGGATGCCAATTACGGGATGATCCGTGGCTGGATCGTGTCGTTATCGGAAAAGGATCTCGATGCCTCATCGATCAATCGTAAGATCGCATGCCTTCGCTCGTACTTTAAGTTCCTCCGCAAGCGCGAGATCGTCACGAAAGATCCATTGCTCAAAATAAGAGTGCTGAAAGTGAAGAAGAAGCTGCCGCACTTTGTGAATGAGAAAGATCTGATCGACAATCTTGACAATCCGGTTGAGCGAAAGAGTGACAAGCGGAATGAGTTCGAGAAGTTGCGCGACCAGCTGACAATTGAAATGCTATACGGTACCGGGATGCGTCTGAGCGAGCTCATTGGGTTGCGCGACAAAGACGTGAACTTCGGCGACCGAACGATTAAGGTGCTTGGGAAAAGAAACAAAGAAAGAGTGATCCCTTTTGCCGCCGGCATCGTTTCACTATTAGAACGTTACCGTGATGTAAGAAACCGCGAAGTAGATAGAAAAGATCCGGAGCATTTTTTCGTTACTAAAGAGGGAAAGAAGTTGTACCCGGTGCTTGTATACAGGATCGTGAAAGTCGGCCTGGCAGGCACCAACGTGGAAAAGAAAAGCCCGCACGTGCTGCGGCACACGTACGCAACCCACTTACTCAACAAAGGTGCGGAGATTAATGCCGTAAAGGATCTCCTGGGCCACACCAGTCTCGCGGCTACGCAAGTGTACACGCACAATACAATGGAGAAATTGAAGGAGATTTTCGACCAGGCACATCCGAAGGCTTAGCCCTGAAGTTGCTGGTGTTTTGAACATATGTTTCACTTAAACTTTTTGCGTTATGAAAGTACAGGTTCATGCAGTCCATTTTAGCGCCGACCGCAAGCTCATATCCTTTATCCAGAAAAAGATCGACAAGCTCGAACGGTTTTACGACCGCATGGTTAACGGTGAAGTTTACCTCAGGATCAACAATGAGGGGATAGAAAATAAAACGGTGGAGATCAGGTTGAAGGTGCCGGGCAGCTCGCTCTTTGCAAAAGAGAATGCACGCTCGTTCGAACTGGCTACGGATATGGCCACGGATGCATTAAGGAACCAATTGAAGAAGTTTAAGACGCGACTGAGACCGGGGAGAGTATAGAATTAAAATGCAATCTCTCACGGATCGCACGGATTCCACGGATAGGAATTCAAACTTTACATTCGAATCTGTGCGATCCGTGTGATCCGTGAGAAACAAAAAAGGGCCGTAAGGCCCTTCTTTGTTTTTTAAGGTTTTGTCGCCGTAGCCGGCTTCTCCGTTACCCCCAATTTCTTCAACACCAATGGAGAGATATCAAACTTGTCATCGCTATACAGCAATATGTCTCCACCCTGTAGCAACTGCGGATTGATGATGAAAGAGAAACCATTCTCTTTCGCGGTTTCCTCGATGGCTTTACCAACTTTGGTGAACACGGGCTCCATCAACGCGTTCTGTTTGGTCTGCAGTGATGTTTGTGCATCCTGTGTGAACTTCTGAAGACTCTCGTTAAGCTGTTCGATCTCGCGTTGCTTGTCCGCGCGGATGGCATCCGGTGTGGTTGCAGCAAGACCCTGGAAAGCTTTGTATTTCGCTTCAAGATCTTTCTGCTTTGAGTCCATCTGCGTTTCAAGCTGCGCTCTGTGAGCCTTTAACTCAGCGTCGATCTGTTTAAACTCAGGCATCGCGCTGAAGATGCGGTCCCAGTCGGCATACCCGATCTTCTGAGTGACCGGGGCCGGACTTTGCGCAAATGCAGCAAATGCAACTGCTGAAAAGATGATTGAAAATAACGTTCTCATTTTATTTATGATTGATACAAAATTACAAAGTTATTTGATCTTATCGTTGGCGTCGCCCAACCCCAGCTCTTCAAGGACGAAGTCGGTGTAGTCGTGACGGGGATCGGTGTAGATCATCACCAGTTCACCCGATTTATCGAATACAATGGCGAGCCTGTTGGACTTCGAAACTTTTTCCACCGCATCCCAGACTTTATCCTGTAGAGGTCTGATGAGCTCCTGCTTTTTCAGGAAGAACAAACCGCCGAAGCCGAATACTTTCTTGTTGTATTCTTTAAGCTCGGTTTCTTTTTTTTTGATCTCGTCCATTCTCGATGCTTTCATCTCTTCGGTAAGCAGAACCTGTTCGGCAGTGTAAGAGCTATAGAGCGCTTCGACTTTTGTCTGCATGTCGGCGATCTCCTTTTCCCAGGCAGCCGAAAGCTGGTCGATCTCGTCTTGTGCCTTTTTGTATTCAGGCATCTTTGACAAGATAAAATCGGAGTCGATGTATCCGAATTTCTGTGCTTCGGCAATATTCAAGCCGAAAAACGCCACCAATACCAAAACCTGTAGCACCTTCATTTTAGCGGATTTGCTGGCCGATGGTGAAGTGGAATTGAGATCCGCTGATTTTGCCGCCAGAGTTTGGTAACGAGTCGAAGCCATAAGCCCAGTTCAACCCGATCAATCCAAATGCAGGCATGAAGATCCGCGCTCCAACACCGGCCGATTTGTACAGATCAAACGGATTAAACTTGATGTAATTGTCCCAGTTGTTACCGGCCTCTGTATACACAAACCCGTAGATCGTTGCGGCCTGGCCAGTAGTAATCGGGTAGCGAAGCTCCAGACTGAACTTGTTATAAACAATCCCGCCCTCGATCTGGCCTGTGGATGCTCCCGTACCACGCTTGTCATACAGTGGAGGAGTGATCTTGTTGTTGCCGTAACCTCTTAGGCCGATGATCTCCTGTCCGAGGACATATGAGTTGAAGCCGCCGGCCAGACCATCGCCACCGAGCAAAAATCTGCCGAAAGGGCCTGCACCCAGCGCTTTGTTATAACTTCCGATGAAGCCCATGTGAGCTCTTGCTTCGATAACGAGGCTGCGGCCTTCGGGCTTATTGCTGCCGAATAACTTGATATAATATTTCATATCGAGCATCCACTTGTGAAGCTCGACCCATCTGTATTTCTCTGCAGGATCGGCAAGGAAAGAAGGATCTCTCCAGGTCGACCACGGAGGTGTGATCTTCAAAGCCAATGAGAGCGTTGATCCCGAAGTAGGGAACATCGGGTTGTCGATGCTGTTTCGCGAAAGCGTTGTTTCGAGCGCGAGGTCAAATGTCTTTCCCACTGCCGGCATCTGCGCGGTCTGGAAATAATTCTTGTAGTTGTAAACAAGGAACGACACAGAGTTCACCAGGCTGAAATAGTTATCGGGCCATTCGAGACGACGGCCGAGACCTACTGTGATACCACTCTGTTTCAACGAGCTGTTGTCGCTGAACTGATAAGTCGTCGTCAGCAATCGCGATACGGAATGGTTTAAGCTTACTGTGAATGAATTCGGCTTACGGCCTCCCAACCACGGCTCGGTGAAAGACAGGCCGTAGCTCTGGAATGACTTACCGGTAGATTGTGCACTGACGGATAACCGCTGACCATCGCCAACGGGCAGGGGTTTCCACTTGTCGAAGTGGGGAATGTTTCTCGCGGAGAAGTTATTGAACGTGACGCCGAGTGTACCAACGAAGCCATAGTAACCACCCCAGCCGCCTGACAGCTGTATCTGGTCGTTCGATTGTTCTTCGAGCTTCCATTCGATGTCAACCGTTCCGTCGGCAGGGTTGGGGCGAATGTCCTGCTCGATCTTCTGGGGGTTGAAGTATCCCATTTGAGATAACTGCTGTTGGGTACGGATCAGGTCGGAGCGACGGAACTTTTGACCGGGAACAGTGCTGAGCTCGCGGCGGATCACGTGGTCGCTGGTGCGGTCATTACCCGTGATGATAACTTCGTCGATCTTGGCCTGGTCGCCTTCGTGGATACGCATCTCGACGTCGATGGAATCGTTTTGAACAGCGACCTCAACCGGAACTACGCTGAAGAACAGGTAGCCATCGTCCATATAGAGGCCGCTGATGTCGGCGCCCTTGGGATTGAAGCTTGTTTTCCGCTCGATCATCTCTTTGTTGTAAACATCCCCTTTCTTGATATCGAGGATCTTGTTGAGCGTGGACGCGCTGTGCAGATAGTTGCCGGTCCAGATGATGTTCCTGAAGTAATATTTTCTTCCCTCCGATACCTCAAACCTGACATCGATAGAGCGGGCGTCGTAGTTTACCACGGTGTCGGAAAGGATTTCGGCATCGCGATAACCCTGCGAGTTGTAGTAGTCGATGATCTTGACCTTATCGTCTTCGAATTCGGATGAAATGAACTTCGATGTATTGAAGACGTTGAGCTTCATGTGCTGGTTCAGGAATTCCTTCACACCACGCCATCCCATGTCGTTTGACGAATCCCTCCTGTAGTCGCGAAGTTGGCTGGGCCGGAAGGCGAAGATCTCACCGAGTATTGCGCGGTGTATTGTGATGCGCGCATACTCGTGGGTCTTTTTCATCTTGTGCTTCAGCGTCGTCCCGCTGATGTTGTCATTGCCTTCGAAGGAGATCTCATGGATCCTTACTTTTTGTTTGAGATCGACGTCGATGTCGAGACGAATGTTTCCGCGATTGAGCGTGTCGCCTACCTGCCTGATCTTAACCTTGGTGTTCAGGAATCCCTTCTTCACGAAATGCTTTTTCACCTGGAGCTCGGCATTGCGGACCATCGCATCGGTCACCACCTTACCGCGGATGAGGTTGAGGTCTTCCTTGAGACTTGTCTGCCTGCCTTTGCTGATGCCGGTGAAGTAAAAATCTGCAAGACGCGGGCGTTCTGCCAGCCTGATGATGAGGAACACATTCTGTCCTTCGATGCGTTCTACTTCGATCGACACATCGCCAACGAGACCGTGTTTCCAAAGCTTGCGTACGGCGCCGGAGATATGGTCGCCGGGTATCTTAACCTTGTCGCCGACCTTGAGGCCGGTCAATGACACGATGGCATTCTTATCGAGGACTCTTAAGCCCGCGACTTCGATGCCTCCGATAGTGTATTCGGTGGGATTGGCGTAGTTGAGTGTTTCGCCCTGGGGTGGTGCCGCTTCCTGTTGTTTGTCCCTGTTCTTTCTGAACTGTCCGTGAGATGGAACAGCGTAAGCCAGTATGCAAATTGTCAGTAGGGGTAGTAGCCTCTTCATCTTACCTCTTCAATCTTACGCGGTGCGTTCCAGTACTTTGCCAAATCTTCGTTCTCTTTTCTGGTAGGCGCATATAGCTTCGTACAAATCTTCTTTTCTGAAATCGGGCCACAGGGTGTCGGTGATAACGATCTCGGTGTAAGCGATCTGCCACAGCAGGAAATTGCTTATACGCATTTCACCACTGGTGCGGATCAACAGCTCCGGATCGGGGACACCTGCTGTTTCCAGGTACCCTGCCACCATGCTCTCGTCGATCTTTTCAGGATCAACGAGTCCTTGTTTTACTTCGGCAGCGATCTTTTTCATTGCCTTCACAATTTCCCACCGCCCGCTATAACTGAGGGCGATAAAAAGGGTAAGCCCCGTGTTGTTACGCGTGGCCTCTTTAGCCTCTTCAAGATTCTTCTGGCAGTTCTGAGGCAGATGGTCGATATCACCGATCGTGCGCAGCTTAACCTTATTCTCGTGAAGCGTTCCGATTTCCTTCTTAAGGGTGTTGACAAGGAGCTCCATCAGCCCGTCTACTTCTTCTTTTGGCCTGGCCCAGTTCTCGGTACTGAACGCGTAAAGGGTTAAATACTTAACTCCCAGCTCCGCACATCCTTCCGTTACAGCCCGAACCGCCTCTACCGCGTTCCGGTGGCCAAAGATCCGGGCCAAGCCCTTCTTTTTTGCCCACCTTCCATTGCCGTCCATGATAACGGCGATGTGTTCGGGTAAATTACTGCTGACGATATTTTCCTTTAAAGAAGCCACAAGGCAGCAAAAATAGCCCTTTTAAGCTAAAAGCTAATAGTGAAAAATTAAAAGTTGGACACCCGCTAATAAGGGTTTTTGGGGCAGGGTATGTCGTAAAACGTCCGCGTGAGCGTCAGACCCATAAAAAAGTAGGTGTCGTTGTCGAACCGGTTGCCATACTGGTAGTTCTTCAGGGTCGGATCATTGTCGGAGATGTTATCCAGGTAGTCGAAGAATGTACGGCGCACGGCAAATTCGAATGCCACATACCATTTGGGATTGAGGACGTACTTCATACCACCTCCCAGCGGGATGCCGATCTGCACATTACTGTATTCGGCATTCTTTGTAGGCACGCCGGAGATGCCAAACATCACCAGCCCCCCGACGAGATATGGCGTGAACCTGAGCTTACGCTTCGAATCCCTCCAGTCGAGGAAATGATACTCGAACACGGTAGACGCTTCGATGAGAGTGATATTGAATGAGTAACCCCGTTGGTTTGCAAAGGCATCAATGGGATGAGCTTTGTCGCTGGCTGTCAGCTTTCCGCCGGTAAGGCCCGCCCTGAAGCTGACCACGGTGCTGATGTTGTGACGATAGAATGCGGTGATCGCGGGCTGAGAAAAGCTCGGATTGTAGAATCTGACTAGGTCGCCCGTGTAATTGAACGTTCCGATACCGCCTCCGATCTCTGCCTTTTGCCGGAGCTGCGCGGATGTTTCTGCCGAAAGGAACATTGTGGCCGACAGTAGCAATGTCAGCTTGAGAATATTCCTTCTCTTAAGCATTACCTGAATTTAGCCTTATGGAATGTGGCGCCGATGATATAGGTAAGGCGGATGCTCGTGACCATGTAAACGTCACGATCGCTCTTACTGCCTCTGTTATTGGATACATTTTCCTCTCCGTAACCGGCTTCTACGACATAGGTCTGTCCGTTTCGTGCAACGTAAGGGTGATTGCTTGTAGCCAAGCCCAATTCATTGGTCCTGTAAGACATCGATTTGGCGAGCTCGCTGCTCAGCACGCCGAGGTCCACGTAGTTCCGGCTTACGTCATCGAGATAGTCTGTGAATGTGTACCTGAACCCAATGTCGGCCCAAAGGTCCATGACTTCGTTGAGGCGAAGCCGGGCGCCGAGACCGAACGGGATCGCTGCCTGAAGCAGGCCGTAGGGCTTGATGCCTGAGTTCGCGTCGGTGGCTTCGAGCGTTGAATATTGTCCTTCCGTACCGAGGGGCCGGAGCTTAACCCAGTCGCCAGCCTGTGGCAATGCTGTGCCATTGAGATCGGTAGCGGGTGCCTGTGCTTTGGGCTGGTGCATGAACATACCAATACCAACGAACGCATAGGGCGTCCATTTTACACGGGCTATATAATTTCCATCGTTTTTGAAAAGATCGAGTACAGCGACGGCGGAGAACTCTTTTATGTTATTACGGAACGAGAGATTTCGTTTGAAGCGATATACTCCGTTGTTCAGATCGTTTTTGTCGGCCGATTCAGCATCGGAGCCCCTCAGGGTTCCAAACATGAAAGTGCCCAGCACGGTGTAGCGGGGGCCGAAGCGGTGCATGAAGGAAACGCCGATGCCGGGTTTTGTAAAGGATATATCGGTGCTGACCTTGGAAGGACGGGGGGCGAGATCGCCATAGTAATTTAGCGCATTCAAAGAGACGCCGAGGGCAGAATAGGCTTTTTGCCTCCCGAAAGAGTTAGACTTTCCGCGGTAGCTGCCGATCTTCTTGTTATTTTTCTTAATCGCGTTCCTGTTGATCTGTGCCTCTGCCTGGAGGCAAAAGAAGACAGCAATCAGGGCCCACCACAACTTTCTCATAATGAGTACAATTACAAAACGTTAAAGATAAGGTTTTTTGTAAAACCGTGGCTACGCGCTTCGCGCGTGGTTGGCGGCGGGCGCTGCGCCCCCGTTTCGCCTGTTAACAGGAACTTCGCGGACAGGCTATTGAGCTAGGCTTTCGCGCCTGTTCCGGTCGTTTTAATTACGCACGTCCAGCCCCCAATTAAGCTTCTGGCGCAGGGTCTTGAAGTAGTGATAACCGGGCAGCAGCACCAGCTTGATCTTGAACTTCTCCTTTTTAACCGTAAGCTGGGTCTTCTCGTCCACGGTCTCGTAACGGGAGTCGAGTGAAATGAGGAATTTCTTGCTCCGGCCCTCAATCGAGAAAGTTATCTCCGAGCTATCGGATATCACGATGGGACGGGCAGTAAGATTGTGTGGACTGACCGGTGTGATCACAAAGCTATCGGACTTGGGGTACACGAGCGGGCCTCCGCAGCTCAGTGAATATCCCGTGGAACCGGTGGGCGTTGCCACGATGATGCCGTCGGCCCAATATGAATTCAGAAGCTCGCCGTCGACGTGAACATGCACGGTGATCATGGACGACGAATCCTTTTTCATGATGGTGAGATCGTTCAGCGCAAACGGAATGTTGTCAAACAGATCCTGATTGGTAAACAATCTTAACAATATACGTTCGTCGATATCGAAATTTCCCTCGAGCAGATCATCGATAGCCTGGTTGACCTCGTTGCGGTGTGTGGTCGCGAGGAATCCCATGCGCCCGGTGTTGATACCAAGGATGGGCACGCCGGACTTTCCAACATAGGTTACCGATTCGAGCAGGGTGCCGTCGCCGCCAACGGAAATAAGGAAGTCGACTTTGACGAGGCTGTCTTTATGATTGAATGATTTGAGCTTGAATTTTTTTCTGTCGCGCCGTGGAATGTGGTCCATGAGCTTGTCGGACACGATGACACTCACACCCTTGTCACACAAGTGTTCGATAAGCTTTTCCATGAAGCCGGTGGATGCACTGCGTGTGTCGCGACCGTGGATAGCGATTCGCATTAATTCGATTATATATTAAGATACCGCATCAGCATATCGAGCCGTTCCTTGTCGGTGCCCGCGCTGGTCCTGTTTTCCTGGTACCGTGCAATGACGCGGTACCCGAACCGTTCGAGAGTGGCCACGATCCTGGAAAGGTCTTCCTGGTTGATCTTCAGCGTGAGTTTTATTTTTCCCTTGTCGAGCGGGTCTTCAACCATCATGAAGCTGATGATCTTTGCATTGTTCTCTTCAACATAACGTGCAATCTCGGCCAGGGAATAGTCGATAAGATTCATCGACAGCACGATGATGCCTCCTGGCATCTGGACGGCTGCCGACTGCGCGAACGAAGTCATCACGTCCTGAATGGTGATCACGCCGACATAGTGATCTTCCTCATTGAGCACGGCAACGATCTGGAGCTTGTGATCGCTGGCAACGCGAAGGATGTCGTACACGTGTGTTTCATTGTGAACCGCACAGTCCTTGCCGACGAGCTCGAAACTGCTCAACGGCTTTTCGATATCATTCGCTTCGAGGATGATCTCCTCGGAGATAAAGCCCATCAGCTTTCCATCGTCGATAACGGGAAGGTGGATGCAGCGGAATTCGTCCATCCATACGATAGCCTTGTGGGCATCGTCGGTCACCTTGAGAGGTGGGATCATGTGATTAATAAGCTCCTCTGCTATCATTTAGCTGTAACTAAAAAATCTTCTACCAGCTCGTTGAATCTTTCGGGATGCTCCATCATTGGTGCGTGGCAACAAAGATCGATGAATTTCAATTCCGAATTGGGGATGAGCCGATTAAATTCATGCGCAACGATCGTCGGCGTGATTGTGTCATTTAATCCCCACACCAAAAGGGTCGGTACCTTAATATTATGAAGCTCTTCTGAGAGATTGTTACGTTGTGCCGACTTTGCAATTGCTACGATACGCATACACTTAGGTATGCTCTTGGTGGTTTCAAACACTTCATCGACGAGATCTTTGGAAGCCACCTTGGGATCGTAGAATGTAACCTCGACCTTCTCCTTCACGTAGTCGTAGCTGCCGCGCCGCGGATATGAACCGCCCATCGCATTTTCGAAAAGACCCGAGCTGCCGGTAAGCACGAGCTTCGAAACTTTATCGGGATTGGCGAGCGTATACAAAAGACCGACATGCCCGCCGAGGGAATTTCCCAGGATGATGGACTTCTCGATCTTCATCATCTTCACGAATTCTTCTACAAAACTTCTGAGGCCTTCGAGACCGGCTTCCCTGATAGGCATTTCGTAAATGGGAAGCATAGGGATCACAACTCTGAATCGCTTCTTGAAGCGGCCGACAACCTCTTCCCAGTTGCTCAGCGCTCCGAACAGACCATGAAGCAACATCAGGACCTCGCCGCTGCCCTCATCCACAAACCTGAATCCATCTCGTTCCTTCACATTTAATACCATACACAGAGTTTTCTTTACTTGATCTGGTTGAACTGATACGCGGTTCAACCACGCCTGTTAAGGGGAAATTTCGGATAAGTAACAAAAAAAACGGGAAATAAGGGGAAGCTCAGTAGCGGGGGAAGATTTCCTGTAAAAACGGCACAAATTGGGCAACCCACCGCGCCAGGCCGGGCGCCAAATGCGCTGTAAAAGGATAGAGATAAGACCCTTCCGTCCATTCAATGCTGAGTGAATGTTTGAACGAGTCTGCGATCCACAACACAACGCTGATCATAAACAGTGTCTTGAATGCTCCCAGCAAGCTTCCGAAGATCTCATCGACCCGGCCGAGAAATGTTTTGTCTATCGACTTACGTATGGCCTTACCCAGCCACGTCACCAGCACCACAATGATCACGAAGATGATGAGGAATGTGATGTACGGAAGCGCCTGTTTGTCGGCATGAAACTCATCCTGGAGGAACGACATACCCTCGCCGGTGAGCTTGAACGCTCCGAAGACACCCAGCACCAGCGCTAACATCGTGATGAGTCCCATCAGGAACCCATCCTTGTAACCGCGCCATGCCCCTAACAGAACAATGACCAATATTGCAATGTCGGCTTTACTCAAGATGCGAGAAGTTTCTTTACGATATCGGATATTACCTTGCCATCTGCTTTGCCGGCAAGTTGTTTGGTTGCTGTGCCCATCACCTTGCCCATATCCTGCGGACCTTTGGCACCGACCGTGGCGATAATGGTCTTAAGCTCTTCGGTGATCTCTGCTTCACTGAGCTGCTTGGGCAGGTAACGATTGATGATCTCGAGCTGAAGGAGCTCGCGTTTCGCGAGGTCTTCCCTGCCTTCTTTCTGAAAAATGTCAGCCGACTCCTTCCGTTGCTTGGCAGCCTTTGTAAGAAGTTTCATTTCAACGTCCTGAGGGATGTCACCAGAGCCGCCCTTTTCCGTTTCGGCAAGAAGGATCTGTGATTTGATGCCACGCAATGCTTCGAGCTCTTCCTTGGCCTTGGCGAGCATCGCTTTCTTGATATCGTTGTCGATCGTTTGTTTCAGGCTCATGAAGTTATATTAATATTAATTTTGTAATGCGATGACCAGACTGAGCGTAAATATCAACAAGATTGCCACACTTCGCAACGCGCGAGGGGGCAACAACCCCGACCTCATTAAAACGGCGATAGACTGCGAACGGTTTGGAGCCGAAGGCATTACCGTGCATCCCCGCCCCGACGAACGTCACATACGCTACAATGATGTCATGCAGCTGAAAGACGTTGTGACCACCGAGTTCAACATCGAAGGCTACCCGGACGAACGGTACTTGGAGATCATTGCTAAAGTACGGCCGGCACAAGCCACACTCGTCCCCGACGGGCCTCATGTTATCACATCAAACGCCGGGTGGGACTCGGTAGCACATCAGTCGTTCCTTGCCGATGTCACTAAAGAGCTAAAGAAACTTGGCGTCCGTGTGAGCATTTTTGTAAACCCTGATGTGAAGATGATCGAAGGCGCTGCGAAGGCCGGTGCCGACAGGGTGGAGCTATATACCGAACCCTATGCGAGCTTGTATCATAAAGACCGGGCGGCAGCCGTCAGGCCATACGTGGAGGCAGCTAAAGTTGGTCAACAGGTTGGACTTGGGCTGAACGCGGGACACGACCTGGACCTTCACAACCTGGCATTCTTTCATCAATCGATACCATCGCTGGATGAAGTTTCAATAGGACATGCGTTGGTATGCGATGCGCTATACCTGGGACTGGAGAATACGGTTAGATTGTATTTGAGAGCGCTCCAGTAACGATTCCAGGGCTTACCGCCGCCGATTCAGTAACTCATTTGAGCAGTTCGGTCACACAAAAGACCGTTTCGTCACATTCTTTTTTAACGCTGACAACTTAGGATGTACGTTTGGGTGTCAAATGAGCGCACTTATGTTTACGCGTCGAAAAATAACCCTTCTTGTAGGCGTGGCCATCGCGGTACTCGTGTGGCTGTCGACTGATCTATTTGGGATGGTGATTTGATCGCTGCTGCGGCTCTTTGAAGGGGCTCCGCTGCGCTATGCCGATAGTTTGGCTGAAATGATGATAGCGCGGGGCGACTGCCTTTAAATGCCTACATTTTTAATACCTCCAGCTTTTCAGATCTGCGCCGGCCGGGGCGGTTTCCGAGATCCTCTTCAATATGCGTGGCAGGTACATCGTGTTGTAGCGAAGCCGCGAGATCTGATTCGGATTTTCGTGATCACCGTTCCAGCAATGTTCTGCACGATCGCCATAGTCAACTTCTCCTCCGTAAAACGGATTCTTCGTTGACTTCAGGAAATCTTCCATGAGGTATACCGCATTGTTGAGATAGAAATTGTCCATGTCACCGCAGTAGATGTGGATCTTGCCCTGGAGCTTCGGACCAAGCTTAGCCCAGTCGCGCTGAAGTATATAACGGAGGTCGTAATTCTCTTTCCAATATTCGGCAATCTTCGGATTGATGTCGCCGGTGACTTTATCGAATATCCGCGCGGGATATCCGTCGGGCCCTTGCGGCGAGAACACAGCTTCCCAAATGTCCCACTGACCACCGGAACGTGTCTTGGTTCCCAGTGCAAGCTCGAAGTGATTACTGTGCTCGACTGTGCTCGTGAGCTGACCGAGGTAATTTCTCAGGCTTGGTATCGGGAGCTTCTTGAAATCCGCTTCGTAGTAGAATGCATTCTTTTGCTTATAGATATCGACAGTGCAATAGGCACGGAAATCTATCGGGTCGGGACATGCGGCAAAACACCCGTTGAAGTCATCGGGGTAAAACATCTGCACGGCCAAAGCCTCCCATCCGCCTGTCGATCCACCGTAGGTGAAACGTGCCCAGCCTTGTCCGATGCCACGGAACTGACGCTCGACTTCAGGCACCAATTCTTTCATGATCGCGTCGCCGTACGGACCGATGTTCGCCGAGTTCACCGCATAAGAATCATCGTAATAAGGATTGGCATGTTGTACCTCGATGACGAGAAACCGGGGAAAGTCTTTACTGATCCATTGCTTGTAAAAATTGTAGGCTTCCTGAGCCTCGATCTTTTTGTAACCGTAGATCCTGAAGCGCTCCGAGTAGTCCGTGGTGTCCATGTTAGCCGCCGGTGGCTCGGTGCTGAAGCCTCCGAAGTCGGCCGGGAAGTGACCGTGGTAAACCATAAGAGGAAACCGTGCATCCTTGTGTTCGTCGAAGCCTTCGGGGACGAGTACGTTAGCGCCGAGGAACATCGGTTTACCATAGAACTCCGTGAGCAGCTTGCTCTGGACCTTGATGTGACGAATGTGTTTTGTGTCTTTAGGTTCTTCGATGGGAGGAATGACCTGGTCCATAGTGATCTTGATGACCGTCGCCTTAGACTTGTCGAGCCTGATCTTGATTGGCTTGCTGTAAAAGTTGCCCGGCTTTGCATTCCACCGTTGACCTTCTCCTTTGTCCGGAGGCAGCTTCACGGTGTGTCCTGTCTTGAGCTTGAAAGTTTCATACCGGTTGATGAGCGCCTGAACGTAATATTCTCCGGGAGGAATTTCATTAAGGGAAGCGAACGGGAACCCGTATGCCTTCTGGTCTACGATAATCTCCTGGCCGGGCTTCATTCCATCGACGTCGATCCCAAACACAAGCTGAGCATTCAGGCCCTCGCTGATTTGAAACCGTGGTTCGGACTTATCGTTGTTGGCAAGCATGAGGAGCAGCCGTCCATCCTGTGCCTGGCCGTTGATTTCCTTTGGAAACGAAACGGAGAACCGGTAGGGAGTGTCGGTAACGTGCGCGCGAACCCTGACCGGGGTCCCGGCCTCCGGGGAGGAGAATCCGAATACAATAAAGAGCGCTGCGAAGAGCAGAAGGCTGGTGAGCTTCATAAAAAAGAAGGTTTTGGCTTAGGTAAGTTAACTATTTCTACTAACCGCAATCCTTAGTATATTGCGTGTCCAAAAGGCCCTTCAACAGCGCTATGGAAATCTACCTGATCGAAGATGACGAAATTTACGCGGAATTCATCCGTAAGGCGTTATTGAGTCAGAATACTGACTGGAAGATCAGGCACTTTATCTCGGGAGAGGATGCAGAGAAGGCAATCAACGGTAAGCTCCCCGAAGTACTGATCATCGACTACAAGCTTCCCGGCATTACAGGCATCGAGTTCTACGACAGGATCAAGTCGAGGGTAAAAGAAGACAACAAGGTTATCATGCTTAGCGCCCTCGACGATGGTCAGATGGTGTTAGGGTTTATCCAGAAGGGCGTTAGAGACTATGTGATCAAAGACGAGAATGTAGTTGATTCACTGAAGGCGATCCTCGACGGTAAAGAGGATGATCTTTATTTATTCAATTGAGTTTCTTCAATTGATTTCTTCAATTGATTTGGCAGTGTTACGGTAAAAGTAGATCCTACTTCCAGCTCGCTTTTACACACCACCTCTCCACCCATACAAGTCGTCAGGATCTTTACAATGCTAAGGCCCAGTCCTTGTGATGTTTCGCCTCCGGTTGGGCGAGGTGTAAGCTTCTTGAATTTCTGATAGAGGTTCGCCAGGTCGTCGGCATTCAGGCCCGGACCCTGATCGGTAACGGCAATCTCGACATGATCGCCGTGGGATTTCACGGTAACGAATACTTCCTTGCCCGGCATCGTGAATTTCAGTGCATTAGACAGGAGGTTTTCCATCACGCGACAGATGTAGTTCTTATCACTTGTCATCTCGATCTTTTCCGGGGTCTGATAGTTGACCTTTATCTTTTTCTTTTCAGCCAATACACTGTATTGCTTTATGATGGGAAGTATCACGGAAGGCAGGTTTAGCTTTTCCGGATATGGATCGGCGCCTTTCTCTTCGATCTTTCTTACATCGACGATGTTGCGGACCATATTCAAGCCATCGCCGATGATGTGGTACATTTTATTCAGGTACTCTTTCTGTTCGTCGGTGAGATTATTCGCGCCCATCTCGAGAAGTTGCGTGAGGGCATAGATCCGGTTGAAAGGCCCTTTCAGGTCATGAGATACCAGCATGATAAGCTGTTGCTTTTCGCGATTGAGGGCAGCCTGCTTCTGATTTTGAAGATTGAGCTCACGTATCTGCTTTTCTATCTCATTACTTTGTACGCGAAGCAAGATCTTTTGCGTTCGCATAGTGAGATAGAAATAAATCAGAAACGAGACGGCAATCAGTAAGAGTATCCCGAGGACGATCAGCCAACTGAGGGTCATGACTCTAATATAGGTGTAGATTTATGATTTACGAAGTACGATGTACGATGTACGATTTGGTCTGACGATCGATCTGGGGTCAAATCGTACATAGCACATCGTAAATCGTACATTTTATAAGTGTTTCAGGTCCGCTTCCTGATCCAGCATCCATCCGGTTACGCTTAAACGTTCTTTTTTGGACGCCAGCACTTCATGTTCGATCATGTCGCTCCGAAAGCATACCAGCCTTCCCGCCACCGGCAGTACGTCGACCATACCCCTTTTCAGGTATATCCTGAGCTGGCCACCAAGGTCTTCCGTCCAGTCTTTGTTCAGGTAGCAGATCACGGAGAGTTTGCGATGATCACCCGGTTTAAACTGGTCGAGGTGGCGTTTATAGTATGCTCCGGCAGGGTAGATGGTGGTATGCAGCTCGATATCTTTCAGGCTCAGGAACAGCGACCGGTTGATGAACCGCATCATTTCCGTGACCCGGTCGATGTATATTCTCAATGGTGAAGCTGCATTATTCTTATCTACCCACCGGATATAATCGCCCCTGATCGATTCGTTGATCCTGAAATCAGACTGTTGGCCGATGCCGGCCTTTTTCATGTGTAACAATCCGCTCCTGAATTCGTCGAGTTGTACCAGTTCTTCCGTTTCTTTGCCGCTCAGAAAATCGTCGACAACGGCATAACCCTGGTTGGCCAGGTCATCGGCGATGAGATCGAAATCCGGCTGGGAATTTGTATTCACGGCTCAAAGTTAAGAAGGAAATGAAGCTTAGATCATTAATAACAGGTTTGTTGCTGGCGTCGTCAATGTTGAGTTGCCTTCCGAAAAGTGCAATTGAGTTGCGTGGTGTCGAGAAATTCGGGATATCCACATTTGGCAAGACGTCCCTCACGGGCGACGCTGTTTTCTACAACCCGAACTCTTCGCGCATGAAGCTCCGCCAGATCAAGATCGATATCTATCTCGATGGCGAGAAGACCGCTGAAGTAAACCAGAATACAAAAGTGGTCGCGAAACCCCGGTCAGAGTTTACCGTTCCCGTCGCTATCGATTTGTCCGACAACGTGAAGATCTCAGACTTGCTTCTCAATGTACTGGGAGGGAAGAAACGGGAGGTTCATTATAAAGGACATCTTAAAGTGAACCTGAATGGTATTCCTATGCGAATCCCGATTGATCACAAAGAAGAATTCAATATGTCGATCAAATTCTAAAAATGCATCTCCCACGGAAAGCACAGAAAACACGGAAAAATGCAGAGCCTTCAATGCGGCTCGAAGTTATCTTGAAAGCTATTCCGTGTTTTCCGTGTATTCCGTGAGAGATGTATTTCCTACTTCGGGAACATGCTCTTATCCAACCCCGGTATCAACGTCATCGCATTTTTGTAGTAGATCTTCTTCAGCACCTCGTCGGACAGACCGAGACCGTACATTCTCCAGAATGCATGATAGCGTTTGTGATAAGGGAAGTATTCATCTTCGGTCTCGAGCACTCTGAAATACGTTTCATATTCGTCGGGCACCCAGCTGTCTTTACCGAACAACACCCTATCCTGGTATTTGGTGAGGAATGCTTTCGCGGCACGCGGTTGACGACCCAGCTCGGCAATGACGGCGCCGATCTCGGTGTACATGTTCGGGTACATATCGAGCAGGCCACCGAGTTTCTTCAGATCGTTGCCATACCAACCCAAATGCGCGTTAATGAATTTTGTCTTCGGATGTTTTTTAAAAATATTGTGCTGTTCGGCGATCACAGTTTCCCACTTCACCGGGTCGGTGTCGTGACGGCGGCCGGGATGCAACTTAAGCTCCAGCCATCGTTCGTTGTCTTTATCGATCGGCTGCCAGAATTGTTTAGGGTCTGCGGCGTGTATCAGCACGGGGATACCGAGCTCGCCGCACTTCGCCCACACAGGATCGATACGGGGATCGTCGATGGGAATGCGGTTGCCCTTGCTGTCCTTGTTGAAAAGGCCGAGGTTCTTGTAGATCTTCAGTCCTTTGGCACCGCGGCGAACGTCGTCTTCGAGTTGTTTGGCGATGCGGCCGGCCCACTCGGGGTTATCGATGTCGGTGAAGTCGACATTGGTGAACAGGATGAACCGGTTAGGATAATGAGCCTTGATGTTCTCGAATGATTTTTCGAGATGATCGCCGCTGCTGCGAAAGCCACGACCGCTTAGGTTCACCATGACGGCCATGTTGAGCTTGTCCATCTCCTTCACCCTTTCGGAGAGGTCGCCGGTGTTCATGTTGCCGTAATGATTGTGGATGTCGATAAAAGGAAACTTGGAACGGGTGAGGCGATGTTCTTCGACGACGAGTGATGAAGGCGGATCATAATCCTCGAAGTCCATCTTCATATCGAGAGGTTTTTCCTGTGCGATCGACTGGACAGAAATAACAGCTGTAAGAATTGTGGCACCTAAGAGTTGTGCCGGGAGTTTACTCATCAACATCTTGATCTACATTAAAAGCAAGCTTTCAAATTAAATCTTTTTAAATTGCTTGGCAATGAAATTGATCTGGATAGCTATACTGGTTTTTGTTAACGTTTTCTATACGAACGCCCAGGATGCGCTGGATGCGGCCCGGAAGAAAATAGAGGCGGGTGATTTCAAAGGAGCAAAGGCGGATCTCACGAAAGTGCTGGACGGTAACATAAAGAATAAGAATGCCCTTGTGATGCGTGGAATGTCGCGGATGGGGTTGGATGATTTTTACGGAGCTATTGCCGACTTTACTTACGCATTGGAGATCGACTCGACGTTGTCTGAAGCGTTGAACTACCGCGGCGAGGCCAAGACGGCATTAATGGACGACGAGTCCGCGATCGTCGATCTTGACAAGGCGATCAAACTCAATCCGAAGTTTACCGACGCATACACCAACCGGGGGCTGGCGAAGTATTACATCGACGATCTCGAAGGCGCGTACTTCGATTTCTCGAAAGCGCTCGAGCTCGGTCCGCCCGACGCCGACAAATATTACAATCGCGGTACCGTGAAAGCAGAGCTCGGAGAGTTCATCAGTGCGATAGACGACTATTCGAAGGCATTGGAGATCGACAAAGAGGATTTCGACCTTTACAACATCCGCGGTGTGGCTTACTACAATGTTGAAAGCTTCGACAAAGCGATAGCCGACTACGACCAGGCGATAAAGATGGATCAGAAGGATGCCGTGAAATTCGAGAACCGTGCTCTCGCAAAAGCGGCGAAGCAGGATTTTAAGGGCGCCCTGGAGGATTACACGAAGGCCGCAGAGCTCGATCCGGAAGACCCGGATACCTATAACCTGAGAGGCGTCGTGAAACACAACACGCAGGATTTCACGGGCGCGATCGCCGATTACACAAAAGCGCTCGAGATAGACGACACCAACCCGGTATATTACGACAACCGGGCGTTGAGCAAAGCAGAGAAAGACGACTACCAAGGTGCCATCGAAGACTATTCGGCTTCGATAGACCTCGATCCCGGCGATCCGGAAACATACTTACAGAGAGGGTTGGTGAAGCTGCTGATGAACAACAACTACGACGGATGTCTCGATTTGAAGAGAGCCGAAGAGATGGGTTCGCTGGAAGCAAAAGCAGCCATCAAGAAGAGCTGCAAGAGCAAATAGACTTTGAACATATCCATTATCCTCAATGGTGTCTCGCGAAAGCGAAATACTTTTTTACGGAACATCTATCCCGCCCTTCAAAAGGAATTTCAGTGTCACCTGTTCATCACGGAACATGCAGGTCACGCAGAGCAGCTGGCTATAGCCGCAGCTGGTAAGGGGCACGATATCATCCTGGCAGCCGGTGGCGACGGCACCATGAGCCAGGTGATCAACGGTGTTGTCAGTCTGCGAGACCGGGCGCCGACGGTAGGATTTATTCCGCTGGGATCGGGCAACGACCTAGCGCGATCGATGAACGTGACCGCAGACGCCGACAAGGTCCTGTCGCTAATCAGAAAGAATAACCCGATAGAGATCGACCTTGGCGTGGCTACCCTTCACGACGAAAAAGGCAAGCCCATCCAAAGATATTTCATCAATGAGTGTTCGATCGGCATGGGGCCGGAGGTGGTTCGGCAGATCAGCGACGGACCTAAGATCTATGGGGCGTCACTCACTTACCTGAAGGCGATTGTCACCACGTTCTTCACTCATAAACCGGAAAGAGTCAACGTAAAGTCGGAGGGTTTCGAATGGGACGGTGAAGCAAGGGTGCTTGCTGTCGCTAACGGAAAAGCGTTCGGTCACTCGATCTACATCGCACCCGATGCGAAGATGGATGATGGCAAGCTGAATATGTTCCTCTGCAAAGGGTTGCCGCTAGCGAAGTTCCTCCTGTACTTGCAGGCTATCAAGCGCCCTAAGAAGATCGACGACCCGAAATGGATCAATTACAGATTATCTGATTTTATTGAAATAGAAACCAGTGAACCGTTGCCGGTGGAAGCAGATGGAGAGCTTATCGGTTTTACTCCCCTAAAATGCGGGGTGCTCCAAAAGAGGATCAAAGTATTGGCTTGATTCCCGAATACAAATATCTTACACTCAAATTCACCTCGTATGCTCCGTTCTCTCCTCCTCCTGCTCTTGTGCGTGTCGACATCTTTTGCTCAAACCGCCCTGCAATCACCAGAGCAATTCCTGGGTTATAACCTCGGCGACCGTTTCACAAGGCATCACCGGGTGGTGGAGTATTTCAAGCATGTGGATGAAGCCTTGGGTAACGTGAAAGTTCAACAATACGGAGAGACTTATGAACACCGTCCGTTGATCTTTGCTGTGATCGCATCGCCGGAAAATTTCGCCAACCTCGAACAGATCAGGCTCGACAACCTGAAGCGCGCCGGAATGGCCGAAGGTCAGGGGTCGGGAAGCAAGGTTGCCATCGTGTGGCTGAGCTATAATGTTCACGGCAACGAAGCCAATTCAACCGAGGCTTCGATGAAGACACTGTATGAGCTCGTAAACCCTGCCAATCCAAAAACAAAAGAGTATCTCAAAAACACAGTGGTCATCATCGACCCGTGTATCAATCCCGACGGACGCGATCGCTACGCAAATTTCTATAATCAATACGGTCAGTTTCCTGCCAATCCCAATACCGACTCCAAGGAACACCGTGAGCCATGGCCCGGCGGGCGGACCAATCATTACATGTTCGACCTCAATCGCGACTGGGCATGGGAAACACAACAGGAGTCGCAAGGCCGTATCAAAGTTTATAACGAATGGCTCCCGCACGTGCATGTTGACTTTCACGAGCAGGGACACAACAACCCATACTACTTCGCCCCGGCAGTCGAACCCTTCCACGAGGTTATCACTACCTGGCAGCGCGAGTTTCAAACTATGATCGGTAAGAACAACGCGAAGTATTTCGATGAACAGGGCTGGTTGTATTTCACGAAGGAGGTCTTCGACCTGTACTATCCGAGCTATGGCGACACTTATCCTACCTACGCCGGTGCGATCGGTATGACGTATGAGCAGGGCGGAAGTGGCTTCGCAGGCCTGACGATCACCACGCGCGAAGGCGATCCGCTTACGCTGAAAGACAGGCTCACCCATCATTACACATCCGGTATATCGACGGTGGAGGTGACATCACAGAATGCAGTACGTGTGATCGACGAGTTCGAGAAATATTTTCGTGACAACATAAACTCGCCGGTAGCTCCGTACAAAACTTATGTCATCAAAGGAGACAACAACTCCGACAAGATCAACACCATCACCAAGTGGTTCGATACTCATTCGATCAAGTATGGCCACCCGGCAGCCGGCAAAGCTACGAAGGGCTTCGATTACCAAACGCAATCACAAGTCAACTTCAACCTGGCCACCGACGACATTGTGGTGAACGTGTACCAGCCCAAGTCGAGATTCATCACCACACTGTTCGAACCACAGTCGAAGCTTCCCGACTCCGCCACGTACGATATCACGGCGTGGAACCTGATGTACAATTATGACCTGAAAGCTTATGCCATAGCCGAACGGATCAATCCTTCGAAAAACTACCAGCCGAAGCCTGCTGATAATTCGTCGGTTGCTGCGAAGCCGTATGCGTACATCTTCCGCTACCAGAGCCTGAAAGATGTGGCGTTCCTTACCTCACTGCTGTCGAAAGACATAAAAGTGCGTGCCGCAAGCCAGCCGTTTGCTGCGGGGGGAGAAACTTTCGAGCCAGGAACGTTGATCGTCACCAGGCGGAATAATGAATCGACAGCAGACTTCGACAATGTGGTGCAGAACCTTGCGAAGAATGCAGACAGAAAGATCTACACGACCACGACGGGTTTTGTCGATAAGGGAAAAGACTTCGGTTCGAGCTATGTGGGTTACATCAAGGCTCCCAAAGTTGCCGTACTCTTCGGCGAACAAACATCGTCGCTGAACAGCGGTGAGATCTGGCACTTGTTCGAACAAACATTACATTATCCTATCGCCCAGATCGGTACCGATTATTTCCGCAATGTCGATCTGAAGAAATATGACGTGCTTGTGATACCCGAAGGATTTTACCGCATGTTCGACGAAGGAACATTGGAGAACATCTCCGGCTGGGTATCGGGCGGTGGTCGTTTGATCATTATTGCCAACGGCCTCACTTCGTTCGCAGACAAGAAAGGTTTCACACTGAAACAGTATGCTACCGACGATGAAAAGAGCCAGGTGGAAAAGAAAGACAAGGAAGATCGGGAAAAAGATATGCTGAAGAAATACGGTGAGGCGGAAAGAAGACAGATCTCCGAAGCGATCTCCGGTGCGATCTACAAAGTCACCGTCGACAAGTCGCATCCTCTGGCTTACGGTCTTCGCGACAGTTATTACACCTTGAAGACCAACGAGCTTCGTTATGGCTACCTGGATGGTGGCTGGAATGTCGGCGTGATCAAGGGAACCGCGAAGCCTGTTCAGGGATTTGCCGGTTATAAGATCAACAAAAAGATATCGAACAGTCTGGTGTTCGGCGTGGAGGACAAAGGGCAGGGCAGCGTGACTTACATCGTCGACAATCCCTTGTTCAGAACGTTCTGGGAAAGCGGTAAGATGCTTTTTTCCAATGCCGTATTCATGGTCGGCAATTAGGCATACCTACAAAGGGTGATTTTCTCATTGCAACCTTAATTTAATTAGGAGTGTCAAAATGAAACGGATAAAATTACGTTTATCCGTAGCCTTGACCTGCTCCTGATGAAATGGACTCTTCTAATACTGAGTGTGATGCCCTTGCTGGCATCAGCGCAGAAGTTTACAATCAATGGTTATGTGAAAGACGCCGCCACCGGCGAAAGCCTGATAGGCTCTGCAATTCTTAATCGCAAAACACTACAGGGGACAACCGCCAACGTCCACGGATTTTACTCCATCACGCTTCCTTCCGATTCCATCCACCTGGTTTATTCTTATGTTGGTTATGCGCCGATCGAAATCAGGCTGTTACTGCAACGCGACACCACCATCGATGTCGGCTTGACCAATACCAGCCAGTTGGACGAAGTGGTTGTGAATGCCACACGAGCCGACGAGATACAGGAGATCACCCAGATGAGCTCCGTCAGCGTTCCTGTCGAGCAAATGAAGGCCCTGCCGGCATTGCTCGGGCAGGTAGATGTGCTGAAAGTGCTGCAGCTGATGCCTGGAGTAAAATCGAGCGAAGGAAGTACGGGGCTATATGTCCGTGGTGGCGGGGCCGATCAGAACCTGATGCTACTCGACGGAGTTCCGGTGTACAATGCTTCACACTTGTTCGGTTTCTTTTCAGTGTTCAATGCCGACGCCATCAATCGTGTTGAACTGATCAAAGGAGGTTTCCCGGCCAGGTACGGAGGAAGGTTGTCATCGGTGATCGACATCAATATGAAGGACGGGAACATGAAAGAGATGCATGGAGAGGGGTCGATCGATATCATTGCTGCGAAGTTCACTCTGGAGGGTCCGATCAAAAAGGACAAGACATCATTCCTGATCTCCGGGCGCCGCACATACCTCGATGCACTGGTCGCCCCGTTCGTGAGGAGTGAGAACCCGGACGCGAGGTTCGGTTATTTCTTTTACGATCTGAACACCAAGTTCAATCACATCATCAACAAACGGAACAGGATATATCTCAGTACGTATCTCGGCGACGACAAAGCCTATGTAAGAGATCAGTCGGAAGACTCCTTCCGGAAGTACAAAGATGAGTTTGGATTGAAGTGGGGCAACATCATTACTGCCTTTCGTTGGAACAACGTCATAGGCCCGCGGTTGTTTTCCAACCTCACGGCTACCTACAGTCGCTACAGGTTCACGGTCTTTTCCAATAGCGAAGAAGAAACGACACATCCCGGCACCGGAGACGTCGAGAAAAGTAAATATTACACCGAATACTTTTCGGGTATTCGCGATTGGGCGTTGAAGATGGATTATGACTTCGTCCCGGACCCTTCACATTATATTCGGTTCGGTGCGTCCGGTATCGCCCACCGGTTTTCGCCCGGAGCTTTCACCTATAATGTAGACATGCCCCACGATACAACGATCGGCAGCAAAAAGATCGACGCCATCGAACTGTCGGCCTATATCGAAGACGATATCAAAGTCACAGAGAACCTGAAGGTGAATGCAGGTGTCCATTTTAGCTCATTCAATGTCGACAACCGCTGGTATTATTCTGTTCAACCCCGCTTCTCGGGCCGTTACCTCATCAACAAAGACCTTTCGATAAAAGCGTCATTCGCTTCGATGATGCAGTACATTCATCTTCTTACCAACGCCGGCCTGGGCTTGCCTACCGATCTCTGGGTACCAAGCACCGCCCTCGTGAAACCACAGCGCGCCAACCAGGTGGCTCTCGGTCTTGCCCGGAACTTTAAATCCGGGTATGAAGCAAGCATCGAAGGCTACTATAAAAAGATGTATAATCTTATCGAATACAAAGAGGGATCGAGTTTCATCGACGTACAGAGCGACTGGCAGGACAAAGTCGCCGTAAACGGCAAGGGTGAAAGCTACGGCTCCGAGGTGTTGCTTCAGAAGAAGACCGGTAAAGTAACAGGCTGGATCGGTTATACCCTTTCCTGGACAAACCGGCAGTTCGATGATCTCAACAACGGTAAATGGTTCCCTTATAAATACGATCGCCGTCATGACGTGAGTGTTGCAATGACCCATGCCTGGAACGACAGGATGGATTTTTCTGCAACCTGGGTGTATGGCACCGGTGCCGCCATATCGTTACCGACGGCGACCTACAAGTCTATGCAGAACAGTCCTTATGCCGGCTCTTACTTTGGACAGAGTGTTTATTACTACGGCGATCGCAATAGCTTCCGTATGCGCAGCTATCATCGCCTGGACCTGAGCTTCAGCTTCTGGAAAACGAAAAAGTGGGGACGAAGCAAGTGGACGATCGCAGTTTACAACTTGTACAGCCGTCGCAATCCGTTCTTCATGGATCTTACTTATGACGACGATGGCAATAGGAAATTTGCACAATACAGCTTGTTCCCGATCATTCCATCCATCAACTACAGCTTCAAATTCTAGGTTATGAGAAAACTGTGTTGGATCTGTCTGGTGTTGCTCATGTCATGCGAGCTGATCGTTGACGTCAAGGTGCCGTACGAAGGCGACAAAATTGTACTGAATGCGATACAAGGACCATCCGGCCCATGGACCGTCGAGCTGACGATGAGCAGGTATATCCTCGATAAGCGTCAAGACCGCTCGCCTTATGACCCTATTACAATAGCCGAAGTAACGATTTATGAGGAAGACGGGACTTCGAATCGGCTTCCTCACGGCGCTCTTGGATATTACTATATAGAAAAATTTCCAGAAGAGGGCCGCAAATACCGGATCGTGGCCCGGGCCAACGGTTTCAGCGACATCGATGCTGAGATGACCGTGCCGAAAACTGTAAAGATCATTGATGCGGAATGGGACTCGACAGGCATTGATCGAAATCCACCACCTCCAGGCCAGTCTCCTCCCTTCATTCCCGCTTTCAACATTCCACTTAGCGTTACCTTTGCCGATCCGCCGGGAATTAAAAACTACTACTCAATCCTGGTGTACACGCACTTTGTTAATACCTACACCAACGACCAGACGCAGGAGGTACAGCACGACTCGGCGACGGCCGTGACGCGCACCTGGATCACCGACCCCGCTATCGGAAATGAAGAAGATCGTAAGATGCGGTTCTCCGACAATGCCTTCGAAGGTTCCACGTACACGGCTAAAGTGATTGCCCAATCTCAATTGAGAGAAAGCTCCGCAGTGGACATTTACCGGGTGGAAGTAGTACTTGTGTCACTGTCGGAAGAATACTTCAGGTACGAGGAATCGCGTGAGCTCTACTTTCAAAACAACGGCGACCCGTTCGCACAGCCGATACAGACGTTTTCTAACGTCAACAATGGCCTGGGCATTTTCGCCGGGTATACGAACGATAAAATAACGTGGGACCGGTAACTACGGTTCGAGCACAACCTTTAAGCAATTTTCTTTTTTGTTAGCGAAGATGTCATAACCGGCGACGCCTTCATTTAATTTCATCCGGTGTGTGATGATCGAGGTGATGTCGTGTTTTTTATTTTGAACATAAGGCACCAACTCGTCCATCATCGACCTCGCGGGACAACGCCCTACCTTGTAAGTAACATTCTTATCGTACGCCTGCACCGGCGAGAATGCCATGTGTTCGTCATTGCAAACTCCCACGACCGATATCGTTCCACCTGGTCTCAACAGATCGTAAGCCAACTTGGCCGCCCCGCCACTTCCGACAGCCTCCATTACGGCATCAGCACCGCGCCCATCGGTTGCGTCTTTTATTTTGCTGATCGCATCCTCCCTGGATGCATCGATCGGAGTGGCTCCGAATTTTTTCGCCATCGCGAGGCGCTCAGGAACCGTGTCCACCGCGAACAACTTTTCCGAGCCATAATGCATTGCGCCTACGATCGCCATCAATCCCACCGGACCGCACCCGATCACCACCTGTGTTTCCACCGGGTTTATCCCCGCTTGTTTCGCACAGAAAAATCCCGTCGAAAGGATGTCACCGAGCAGCAACGCCTCATCCGGGTTTACTCCTTCCGGAATTTTGACCAATGTTCCGTCGGCCATCGGCACCCGGACAAACTCACTTTGCCCCCCTTGGAGTCCTTTGCCATTCTCCACCCAGCCAAACAGCTGACTGTTCACGCAACGGCAGGTAAGTCCACGCAGACAATAGAAACATCTACCACAGCTGGTGGTAAAAGGGCTCATCACCATGTCGCCCTTTCGAAGGGTACGGACGTCGTTACCGACTTCCACTACCTCGCCGGTGAACTCATGTCCCATGGCCGTATGGTGATCGATGCCATGCTCCCGCCCATAGAAGACATGAAGGTCAGATCCGCAGATCGCGCATTGTTTCACCTTCACGATCACGTCGTTTGTTGAACGTATCGCGGGGTCTGGTATGCTTTCGTAACGTATCTGTTGAACGCCACTAAATGTTAAGGCCTTCATATGTGTACTGAATACACTAAAACTATTAAATTTATGGCGTACTCAAGTTCACTAATGTACATTACCATTACCTCCCTCGAACTCAAGGGACCATTTCATTTTTTCAAACTGGCCGGCATGGCGCTACTGATCACCCGGCAGATGAAAACCACCGACGGCTTTGTTCAATACAAGTCAACCGGGTTTTGGACATCGCATTACACTATGTCAATCTGGAAAACAGAGAAAGATCTTAAGAGCTTTGCACGTTCCGGTGCACACCTGGATGGCATGAAACGCTACCGCGAGGTTGCCAGTGAGATCCGCACGCTCACGATCGCCGGGGAAAAATTTCCGGAATGGAGTATGGCGAAGGACATGCTGGTAAAGAATGGAAAAGTGATTGGCTAATTACTGAACAAACTGTTCATCTCCAGGTCGATCTTACTGACAATAGAAGCGAAGTCTTCGATACGCGCCACGAAGTCGAGATTGTTTACGTCTATCGTAAGCACCCGGCCGTGTTTATATCCGCCGATCCATTTCTCGTAGTGCTCGTTCAGATTTTTCAGGTATTCGAGCTTGATGTTGAACTCGAAGTCACGGTTTCGTTTCGAGATCTGGTATACAAGCTTCGGGATGTCGGCCTTCAGGTATATCAGAAGGTCGGGCGGCTCCACGAACGTGATCATCGAATTATAGATGTCGAGATAACTCTGGTAGTCTCGGTCGTTGATGTGTCCACTGCTGTGAAGGTTGGCTGCGAAAATGTGTGCGTCTTCGTATATGGTGCGGTCCTGCACGATGGTCCTGCTGCTCTCGCGGATCTTGCGCACCTGGTTGAACCGGCTGTTAAGGAAATAGATCTGTAAATGAAACGCCCATCGCGTCATGTCGCTGTAGAAATCGCGCAGGTAAGGGTTCTGATCCACCGATTCGAACAACGAAGTCCATCCGTAGTGCTTCGACAGCTTCTCTGCGAGGGTACTTTTACCGGAGCCGATGTTGCCCGAAACCGCAATGTGTTTGATCTTCTTCAAGGAGGTAATTAAGGGCTCCGAAGATCGTTAATCTCTCACGGAAAGCACGGAAAACACGGAAAAAATAAATGAAATCTGCATCTTTAGCGCTTAGTCTTATGAAAGGACGTTCGCTGATCTTATCACTTGTCACACTTGTTGGCCTCGCCGGATGCGGTAGCGACGAAAAGGAGAAATGCGCGTTTGTTCCCGATACTAAGAACATCACTATAGATCTTCAGTGGGAATCTCTCGAAGACTCGTTGCCAGCAATCACAAGTAAAGAACAGCTCGCTGGTTTTCTTACAAGACATCCGCACATTCGCGATAACTTTCTATCAGCCGGCCAATATCCTTCCGACACCGCCTTCATCAACGACCGCTTTCGTAAGTTCACCAATCCGCACATCGACACATTGCTTGCGGAAACCCATCGTGTGTTTGGTAAAGATGCTTCCGAATTGAAAGAGGAATTCAGGGCGGCATTCGCAAACATGAAGCACTACTATCCCGACTTTCAGCCCCCGAAGATCCAGACGATCGTCACAGGGTTCGAACGGGACGTGTACGTGAGCGACAGCCTCATCATCATCGGACTGGATTACTACCTGGGCGCCGGCGCGAAGTATGAAGTCCTTAACCTGTACGAGTACATGAAGCGTCGTTATCATCCCGGCTTCATCGTTCCTTCAGTGATGCTGCTATACGGCATCGATGAGAATTTTAACAACACCAATCCCGAAGACCGTACCATGCTCGCAGAGATGATCGGGTACGGAAAGGCGTATTACTTCGCCAAGCAAATGGTTCCATGTACGGCCGACAGCGTACTGATCGGCTACACTTCGGAAGAGATCAACGGCTCGCGGGCCAACGAAAGCCTGATATGGTCGCGGCTCATCGAAGACCAGGTGTTGTTCTCGACCAACACGCAGGATAAACAGAAGTACATCATCGAGCGGCCGAAGACTTTGGAGGTAGGTGAAAGATGCCCTGGCCGGATCGGTCAGTGGGTCGGATGGCGGATGATATTGAATTATCATGAAAATCATCCCGACAGAACGCTGCCGCAGATCATGCATGAATATGACGCGGCGAAGATGTTCAAAGAGTCGGGGTATAAACCACAACTTCAGCAACTCCCGTCCAGACCGAAAACGTGACGAGTGACGATGTGACGAGGTGACGAGGTGAGGAGGTGACGATGTGAGGAGGTGACGAGGTGTGACGAGGTGACGAGAGGAAGAGAATGAAAGGATAAAATAAAAGAAAATAAAAGAATAGCTATGAACTCCGTTCCCACTAAAGAAGATATCGTCAAGGCTCACGAAAGGATCAAACCTTACATTCATCGTACACCGGTCCTTACCAGTCAGAGTATCGACGATGTGGCGGAAGCGCAGATCTTCTTTAAAGGGGAGAATTTCCAGAAGATAGGGGCTTTTAAGGCCCGCGGGGCCATGAATGCCACCCTGAGCCTGGACCCCGCCGAGCTGAAAAAAGGAGTCGCCACCCATTCATCCGGCAACCATGCCCAGGCGCTGGCCAGGGCAGCCCGTATCCTCGATACACGATCGTACATCGTGATGCCGCGCACGGCGCCCGAGATAAAGAAGAAGGGCGTTCGTGCTTTCGGCGGCGAGATCTTCGAATGCGAACCGACACTCGAAGCGAGAGAGACCATGCTGGCGGAAGTGGTCAGGAAAACAGGAGCGACCGAGATACATCCATTCAACAACTATGATGTTATGGCCGGTCAGGCAACTGCAGCGAAAGAGCTTTACGAAGACATGAGTGATCTCAATGTGATCGTCACTCCCGTTGGCGGCGGCGGATTGTTGAGCGGCACAGCTCTCGCCACAAAATACTTTTCACCGAATACAATTGTGATCGCAGGCGAGCCCGAAGGCGCTGACGATACTTACCGTTCAATGAAGAGCGGGAAGATCGAGCAGTCGCAAGCGAACTCTGTTGCAGACGGATTGCTTACGTCACTCGGTGATAAAACCTTTCCGCTGATCAGGGAGCTGGTGAAGGAGGTGATCGTGGTTTCAGACAAGGAGATCGTCGCGGCGATGAAGCTGATCTGGGAAAGACTGAAGATCATCGTAGAGCCTTCGTGTGCCGTTCCGTTCGCTGCGGTATTGAAACAAAAGGAACGCTTCAAGGGACAGAAGGTCGGGATTATCCTGTCGGGAGGGAATGTAGATCTGGCGAGAGCGTTTAAGCTCTTTGAAGACTTTACTTAGGTACAGAAGGCACTCCACAGCTTCGGGATCGCCTGGTCAAGCCGGGCGATGACAGGGCTTCTGAGGGCATCGCCTGGATCCAAGGGCGCACGCCACGAAAGCCGCAGTCATCCCCCGCTTGACCGGGGGATGCAGGGGCCTACGAAGAGCGCATGCGTTTACGCGTACGCCTTATGCTCAGGCACTATGCGCACGCACTAAGCCGGCACCCCTACCATCTTCTTCGCCTTCAAATATTCTGCGATCTGAATGGCATTAGTCGCCGCTCCTTTGCGCAGGTTATCTGCCACCACCCACATGTTAAGCGTGCGGGGCTGAGACTCGTCGCGGCGCAGGCGGCCGACGAAAACTTCGTCGCGCTGGTGCGCGTTGATGGGCATCGGGTACACGTTGTTCTTCACATCGTCCTGTACGATGACACCCGGAGTATTTTCAAGTATCTCTCTCACCTCTTTCAGATCATACTCATTGAAGAACTCAACGTTCACGGCTTCGGAGTGACCTCCGATAGCAGGAACACGAACGGTGGTCGATGTAAGATTGATCGAATCGTCGCCCATGATCTTGCGTGTTTCGTTCACCATCTTCATCTCTTCTTTGGTGTAACCGTTGTCGAGAAACACATCGATGTGCGGAAGCACGTTCATATCGATCTTGTGAGGATATGCTTTGGGTCCGTCGATACCATTGCGTTCGTTCATCAATTGAACGACGGCTTTCTTACCGGTACCGGTAACGGATTGATACGTGGATACCACGATCCTCTTGATCTTGTATTTTTTGTGAAGGGGATTGAGTGCAACCACCATCTGTATCGTTGAGCAGTTGGGATTGGCGATGATCCTGTCTTCAGAAGTGAGGACGTGGGCGTTGATCTCGGGTACGATCAGCTTTTTGGTGGGGTCCATGCGCCATGCCGAAGAGTTGTCGATAACGATGCTGCCGACCTCTGCGAAACGGGGCGCCCATTCGGTTGAAGTGCTGCCTCCGGCGCTGAAAATGGCTATATCCGGGGCTATTTTCACCGCTTCCTCCATGCCGATCACGCTATACTTCTTTTCCTTGAACTCGATCTGTTTGCCTACGCTCTTTTCCGACGCCACGAGGTAGAGTTCATCAAAAGTAAAGTTGCGCTCCCTGAGCACTGTAAGGATTTCCTGACCAACCAGGCCAGTAGCTCCGACTATTGCGATTTTCATATAGCAAAAGTACTAGGTTTGATTCGTATGAAAAATATTTCCGTAGTCATAGTTGTCATATTCGTTTCAGGTTGCCTTGCGAACATGTGTTTGGCGCAAGCTGCATTTGATTTCAATGATAATGATCTGAGCTCATGGAATGGGAACACCTCGCATTTCATCATCAACACAAGTCATCAATTACAGCTTAACAACAATGTTGCCGCCTCATCCTTCCTCGCTACATCGTTTGCACCGGCACAAGCAGACCTCGAGTGGAATGTATACGTAAGGCAGGCCTTTGCGGGTTCGGGAAACAATTATGGGAGGATCTATCTGCTGAGCAGTCAATCCAACCTCACCCAGCCGACGGAAGGTTATTTCCTCCAACTGGGGGAGGCGGGTAGCAACGATGCCGTGGAATTATTCCGTCAGAGCGGCAGCGCCATGGTATCGGTATGCCGCGCCGCCGCTGCGACGATAGCTGCCGCCTTTACAATAAGAATAAAAGTCACGCGCGATAACACAGGGCTTTGGAAGCTGTTTATTGACTACAGTGGAGGAAACGAATTCGTGGACGCTGCGAGTGGAACGGATCTTACCTATCCGTCCGGCGTGTGGATGGGAATGGTGTGTGTTTATACCGCGGGTAATGCAACCAGGTTTTATTATGATGACATCTATGCGGGTCCGCCGAAAGTGCCACCACCTCCGCCGGAAATTGCGGAGCCGTTCGATCTCGTCATCAACGAATTCCTTCCGGACCCGTCGCCCCCGGCAGGTCTTGCCGATGCAGAGTTTGTCGAAATATATAATCGAAGCAACAAGACATTCGATCTCGTCGGATGGAAGCTCGGCGATGCAACGTCGGTTCAATCATTACCGGAGACCTCGATAGAACCCGGAGGATACCTTGTTGTGAGCAACTCCGTTTCGTTGAACAATTCGGGAGACGCCATCAAGCTGATCGACGATCATGGTGTGGTCATCGATTCGATCAATTACACACTGGCGTGGTACCAGGATGATTCGAAGTCGGGCGGAGGTCATTCGATAGAAAGGTTGAACCCGGAGATGTCATCGAATGACCCGACCAACTGGTATGTATCACAGAGCGATAGAGGAGGAACGCCCGGTGAAAGAAATTCTGTGTTTGGGCGGAATCCTGATTCGAAGCCACCGGTAATACGAACGATTGGTTTGCTGAATGATTCGACCATAGGTATAAAGGTCAGTGAACCGGTTGTGGTTAATAAAAACAACTATCAGCTGGCCGGTACCGGTTCGATTGGTTCGGTATTTTTCCAGGCGGCTGATACAGTCATTGTGATCGCCTTGACCAATCTGGTCAACGGCACGCCTTACATGTTAAGTATTACCGGGTTCGTGGATTTGGCAGGAAATCCGGGTGTTGGGAAGGATTTCGCATTTACTTTTTTTATAGCTCATCCGGTACATCCAAAGGATATCCTGATCACGGAGCTTATGGCCGATCCGGCTCCGGTCGTACAGATGCCCGAAGCTGAGTATATCGAGCTGCTGAACAGGTCTGTCTATCCGGTCAGCCTTGCAGGGTGGCGTATCGAGGACGCTACTACGAAAGGGTCGATACCAGCCGTCATACTTTTGCCGGGTCAATACCTGTTGCTTACATCGACTGCCAATGCTTCCAAGTTTACGACCGGGAAAGTGATCGGCGTTACAGGATTTCCATCGCTTGGTAATAATGCCGATAAGATCATGCTCCGCAACGATCATTCCGTAGTCGTCGATTCTGTTTCCTACAACACGACATGGTATCATAGCTCGGAGAAATCGGATGGAGGTTGGTCAATGGAGTTGATCGATATCAACAATCCGTGTGGTGAAGGTGACAACTGGACGGCCTCTGAAGATACAAATGGCGGGACGCCAGGTCTGGCTAACTCTGTGTTTGCAGACAAACCTGATTTAACGCCGCCGTTGCTTACCAGCCTTTTTGCAATCTCGGCGGATACCCTTGCGATCTCATTCAATGAAAAGCTGGGCGTGGCTGGAAGTTTCTCTATTCCGGGAAAGGCATCGTTTAAGGATCAAAATAAGCGTGAACTCGTTTATGTTTTGTATGAAAAGCTGTCGAAGGGAACGGAATATCCGATCACGATATCGGATGTCGCAGATTGTAACGGTAACGTGATGGAGGCCGTGACATTGCCGGTAGTACTGCCGGAGGAGGCAGGGATGAATGACATCGTAATCAACGAAGTATTATTCAACCCGCGGCCCACGGGGTCTGACTTTGTCGAGATCTACAACAGGACCGGTAAGTATATCGATTTGAAAGGATGGATGATATCGGATGAATTGATAACAACCGTTAACGACATCATCCCGCCTCATTCTTATCGTGCACTCACGTCCTCTATACAAAGTATTGAAACCGATTATCCATCGGCAACCGGGAAGCAGCTGGCGCAGATGCAACTGCCGTCCTTGCCCGACGACGAAGGCACGGTGATCTTGCAAAATTCAAATGGTGAAGTCATCGACCGGTTTTCTTACCGTGATGATATGCATGCTGCGATACTTGCCGATACGGAGGGTGTATCGCTGGAGAGAATATCGCCGGATGATTCGACCGCCAGTCAAACCAACTGGCATTCTGCAAATGCATCGGCGGGCTTCGCGACGCCGGGTGATGTGAACTCGGGCACGCGGCCGTTGCCGGGGCTGGAGGCAGGCCAGGTGATGATCATTCCCGAGGTCATCAGTCCGTCGTCCTCGGCTACATTTTCGCAGATCGCTTACCAGTTCGACCGTACAGGGTTGGTGGCCAACGTGTCGGTTGTCGACATAGAAGGAAGAGTGATCAAAAGCATCGCGGCAAACGAGACCATTGCGGCCCACGGATCTTTTCACTGGGATGGCGACCGTGACGAGGGCGGCCGGGCGCGTTGCGGGTATTACCTGGTGTGGTTTCAGACCTTTGATTTGGAAGGGAATGTGACAGTGTATAGACGAAGAGTTGTGATAGGCTTTTAAATCGTTCATTGCTGTCGGAGCACTTCAAGACCGAATCCTTCAAGTTTGGTAATTCGTTAGAGATAGATTAGAAAAATCAACAAGCAGATTATGAAAACAAATAGCAACGCCGACATTATCGCAAAATAGAGACGCGGATAGGAATTGAACTCCTTTGCCCGTGGTCTCTCACCCCCCAATCCCGCCATATCCTCTTTTTGGCACAAAACGCCCCTTTCATCCCCCGGGAATTAATCCCCATTCATTTTTTGTTTAGGGGGCTACCCTGTATTTTTGCCAATCTTTTTAAAAACCGTCAAAAGGGACGACCAATCATGGCCAAGACCAAGAAAAAGGCAGCTAAACCTGCCGCGAAAAAAGCCGCGCCTAAGGCTAAAAAGGCAGTAAAAAAGGTTGCTAAGAAGGAAGTGAAGAAAGTTGTAGCGAAGAAGGTAGCGCCCCCCAAAAAAGAAGCCGCTCCGAAGAAACCGATCCCTATGAAGAAGGCAGCCGTATCCGACCCTCCCAAGAAGGTCGTACAGCTGACCAAGAGGCAAGAAGCTATGGCTAAGCCCCTGAATTCACCTCAACTGAATATCTTCCCGATCCTCACCCAGCGCCCGATCGCCCACAAGCCTACCAAGGCCGTTGCCACGGACGACCGCACACGCTACAGCGATGAAGAGCTGAAAGAGTTCGAAACTCTTATCCTCAAGAAGCTTGACAAAGCCCGCGAGGAGTTCCGCATCCTGAAGGAGACTCTTAACCGCAACAACGATGCGGGCACCGATGCGACTTCAGGCGGCAACACCAAAGTTCTTGAAGACGGAGCCGAAACTGCCGAGAAAGAAAATCTCAGCCAGCTCGCAGCCCGTCAGCAGAAGTATATCATGAACCTGGAGAATGCACTGGTTCGCATCAAGAATCATACTTACGGTATCTGTACGGTTACCGGCAAGCTGATACCCAAGGAGAGATTGATCGCTGTTCCTCATACGACACAGTCGATCGAAGCGAAGATGATGCAAACCGACTAATCGAATTTCAACAGTATAGAACAGTTATAGAGAATGGATTTCCTGTTAAACCACGTCGAGGCCCTCATCTTTTGTTCGCCGATGCCTACGAAAGTCGCCGACATCCAGGCATGTCTTTCGGAGATGTTCAATGCCGACGTGCCCGAAGAAGATATTCTCAATGCAATTGCAAAGATTGAAGAGAAATACCTGAGCGACGAGTACTCGTTTTCGATCAGCAAGTCGGTGGGCGGATACCAGTTCCTAACGAAGCCCGCATACCAGGCGAGCATCGGCATCATGTTGAAACAACAGTCGAAGAAAAGACTTTCGACTTCAGCAATGGAAACTCTGGCCATCATCGCATACAAGCAGCCGGTTTCAAAGACAGACATAGAGAACATACGCGGAGTGAACTGTGATTATGCAGTTCAGAAATTGCTGGACAAAGGATTAATAGAGATCCTCGGCAAAGCCGACACCATCGGACGTCCGATGTTGTATGGAACAAGCCCGAAGTTCATGGAGTATTTTGGCATCAACGACATTACAGACCTGCCGACACCCAAGGACTTCACCACTGAAGTAAATACCATCGGAGAAGTACCCGAGAATTAACATCACTCAGGATACCTAGAAGCTCCGGGTCGTTATGAGACGGAGCTTTTTTATTATATTATAAAAAGAGGACAACATTATGGCAAATCAAGGAAGACCGCGTGGAACGGGTAGAAATACTTCTTTCGGCAAGAGACAGAAGGCGGATGACGATTTCCGCAAGAAGAAGAAAGAAGGAAGAACTTCCTCCTCTTCATATTCAGACCGGAAGAAAGACGGCGAAGGCGGTGAACGCAAACGCTTCAGCAGCAGCGGACCCTCTCGCAGTGGCCCTTCTCGCAGCGGACCCCGTAGCGGGCCGCCTCGTAGCGGACCACCCCGGCGCGGACCTGGCGGCAGCAGTTATGCGGGAGGTAAACGAACATTTTCGGCAGGCCCCCGCGACGAAAAGAGATCATACCGTAAAGACGAAGGAAGCTCATCCGATCGCGGCGAAAGGAAGTCTTACGGCAGACCCGAGAGAAAGTCCTTCGACGGCGGAGAAAAGAAACCTTACGGAGCAGGAGAGAGGAAGTCGTTTGGAGGCGGGGAGAAGAGACCCTACGGACGTGGCGAAAGGAAATCGTTTGAAGGAGGAGAGAAAAGATCTTTCGGAAGAGCTCAAAGCAGATCGTCTGAAGGCGGTGAAAGAAAATCGTTCGATAAGGATGACAAGAAACCCTTCCGCAAAAAGTCGTTCGAAGACAAGCCGGAAAAAAGACCCAGAAAGAAGGCTTTCGAGAACAGATCGTTTGTTGAATCGAAGGTTGACAGTCATCGCGAACGGGTAGAGAAACCGGAACAGACCGACGGTGAAACTGCGGGAGACGGACTGATCCGCCTCAACAAGTTCATTTCCAACAGTGGTGTTTGTTCGCGTCGCGAGGCCGACGAGCTCATTAAGCTCGGTGTGATCACGGTGAACGGTACGACCATCACGGAGATGGGTTACAAAGTGAAACCGACTGACGACGTTCGGCATGAAGGCAAGAAACTGACTGCGGAGCAGCCAGTGTACATTCTTCTCAACAAACCCAAGGGTTTCATTACCACGACGGAGGATCCCCAGGAAAGGAATACTGTGATGGGGCTGATCGCCGGAGCATGTAAGGAACGCGTGTATCCCGTTGGCCGTCTCGATCGCAACACAACAGGGTTATTGCTGCTTACGAATGATGGAGATCTTACCGATAAGCTCACACATCCCTCTTTTCAGGCGAAAAAGATCTATAAAGTGGAGCTTGACAAACCACTGACCAAAGACGACTTCCAGAAAATACTCGACGGGGTACATCTCGATGAGGGAAAAGCGCTCGTTGACGATCTGGCTATCGTGAGCGACGACAGCAAGACTGTTGGTATCGAGCTGCACATCGGCTGGAATCACGTGGTACGTCGTATCTTCGACGCCCTTGAATACTCAGTGATAAAGCTCGACCGCGTGGTGTACGCAGGTCTCGATAAAAAGGATCTGAAACGCGGGCAGTGGAGGTTTCTGAAGACCGATGAGATTGTAAGATTGAAGCATTTCAAGTAAGCGGAGCGTTCGGTGGCACTGCGCCTCCTATGAAATGCCATTGCCCGGCTTGACCGGGCAACCCCGAGGATGGTCCCCGGGGAAAGTCGCACGCGTGACCTTCCACGGGGTCCTCCGGTCAAGCCGGAGGACGACAGCGTTGTAGTTTCGCCCGCATGTCTGAACAGGCGCAATCAATCATTCGCTTTTCAAATTATCCACCGGGTTCACAAACGTCGCTCTCCATGTTTGTGAGCCTATCGTCCCGATTCCAAACAATATCAGCATCGAAACACCGAAGGCGATCTTCGGCAGGTCGACCACCACGTGGTAGGGAAGCAGCTCGAGCCACAGGGTGTTGATAAAATACGCGGCAGGCACTCCGATACCGACCGATATCAGAAGGATGACAAGAAACCCTTTTGACAATAAGTAAATCAGCGCCCCATTCGTGCTGCCGAGAATCTTCCTGATCGACACTTCCTTTAGCCTTGTTTCAGTAGCATAGGTTGCCATGCCCAACAGACCGAGGCATGATATTACGATAGCAAGAAATGCGATGAAGCCGAGCACTTGCACTGCGTCGCCGAAAATAGTGTTGTACAACAACATCACTTCTTCCTCCATCAGCTTCGCATCGACTTTCAAACCCGGGTTGGTAAGGTTGTAAGCCTGCGTGACCGCCTTCATGGCTTCGTCGTAAGTGCCCGAGTATTTTATCTGCATCACCGACCAGCGGGTTGGCTCGTACAACAGGACAAGAGGTTCTATTTTGTTCAGTAGAGCCTGGTGATTGTAATCGCGGACCACACCAACGACCGTTCTCGCAACTGAATCCTCACGGGAGTACAGCAGCGTTCCTACGGCTTCGTGAGGCGAGGAAAAGTGAAGCGCTTTGATAGCGGTTTCATTCAGTACGAGCATGTTTTTGTTCGATTCGCCGTTTGCCTCTTCGAAGAACTTGCCAGCCACGACCGTGAGACTGAGATTCTTCTCGTAGCCTTCATCGACGAAATAGTAATCTCCATTAGTCCAGTCTTTGTCACTCATGTTCCTTTTAAAACCGTCTCCAAAAGTAGTTCCGGAAGCCAGGATGTGTGATGCAGCCGACACACTCATGATGTTGTTGTGTTTGAGAAGCTCATTCTTTAACGGGCCGGACTGTGCCTTATTGAGCGACAGGGCGATCTGCTCTTTCATATCGAAGCCCTGGTCTTTGTTGAGGAGGAAGTCGAGCTGCTGATAAAGAACGGTGACCGACAGAATGAAGATAAGAGTGAGCGTGAATTGAGATACCAGTAACGCTTTCCTCAAGCCCATCTTCGAAAACAGCTTCATGTTCGTGAGACTCTTCAATACCTTGACCGGTTCGAATTTTGAAAGTACCAATGCCGGGAATGCGCCGGCGAGCAGTCCGACAAATACAGCAAAGACTGTAAACACCGCATAGACCTGGATATTAGAAGCGAGATCCCATCGGAAGATCCGCGCAAACGTGAGCTGAAGGATCAGCGGTTTTAAAAACATCAGCAGAACGAGTGAGATCGCAAGTGCACAAAGAGACACCACGACGGCTTCGGAGATGAACTGCGAGAATATCTGCATCCTGGAGGCGCCGTTTACCTTACGCACCCCGATCTCCCGTGCACGGGTGAGCGAGCGCGCGATCGAAAGATTAGTGAAATTGAAACAGGAAGTGACCATGATGATCGCAGCAAGTCCTGAGAGAACGTACACGAGGATCCACGGCAGCGACGGTCCGATCGGATTGTTTACCAACGGACCGGGTGTCATTTCTGTGAGGCTCTGCATTTGCATGCGCATCCCTGGAAACTCATCGTTGATAAGAGGCGCGACACGTTCGTCATAAACTTTGTCGAGGTACACCTGGATATCTTTTATTTCAACGCCGTCTTTGATCTCGATGTAGGTCCATGTGCTCCAGAAATCCTTCCAGCTCTCATCGCGTGCATCCACTTTGCCTTGTGCGTCGAGACTCATGAGTGAGCTCATGCTGGCGAGTGCTTCGAAGGCAATGTGTGTTTTGTTTTCTGTCTTCTTGAGAACACCTGTTACCGTGTACAATCCAAGGTCTCCGACTTTCACGGTCTTGCCGAGGGGATTTTCGTCGCTGAATAATTTGTCGGCAGCTTCGCGGGTAAGGACGACCGTGTAAGGATCGTTCAAAGCGGTGCTGGCATCGCCATATTGAAGATCGTATTGAAACATTTGGAGTGCACCCGGATCGGCGAAGTAGCCCGCAAGTGGAACATTGACGTCGTTATCTTCAAATTCCATCCAGCCATTGCCGAATCCCCTTTTGAAGCGTATTACATGATCGATACCCGAGTATTTTTCCAATTCAGCCTTCAGCGGCATTGGCGTCGTTGAATTGAGAAGCCCTTGCTCCATGTTTTTGGCCCGAAGCGAGTTCACACGGAAAATGAGATCCTTCTTCGTGTTGTATTGGTCGTACTGCAGCTGATCCGCAACCAGCATGATGATGCCCATGCATATCGACATCGCCATAGCAAGGCCGAAGATGTTGATTGCCGAAAAGAACCTGTGGCGAAGCAGGGTACGAATCGCCGTTTTAAAATAGTTGCGGATCATGCAGCGGTTATTTGTTCTTATTCTGAACGATGAAGTAATACGCCAGGAACCCCATCGAGATAAACACAGCCAGCAAACCATAAGGGAGGGGAGAATCCGGGCGAACATCCACGAACTCGATCGTCACCAGCGCAAGTCCCCCCGCAAGGACGATGAGACCCCATTTTAAAGAACTGTATTTTCCGTCGACGCTCAACTGGTTTTTGAAAATTGCCTGCGTGTCTTCGTTCACGAATCCTTTGTCGATCATCTTTTTCTTGAGGATATAATCGGTCATAACCTTCGTAAACAGGTAAAGCGATGCGCCCATTGTCCCAATGATGGAGATTGGCTGAAGTACATCTTTTAATTGGTCGTCCATTTTCTTTTGTGTTTTGGATTTGCACGTGAGACACGGGCTGCAAAGGCGATGTTGCAGTGTTTTTAAATTAATTTGAGCTGCAACAATATGATTCCCGCTTGTGTCTAACGACGAAATGGTTGACGACAGGGCCCTCGTTTCCCGTGTTTTAAGCGGGGATATGCAGGCTTTTCGTACTCTCATCAAGAAGCATGAGAGGCTCGTCGTGCACATGGTGGGAAGGCTTGTGAAACATGACGAGGACCGGGAAGAGCTCTGCCAGGACGTGTTTATGAAGGTGTACGAGAAGCTGGGTGATTTCAACTTCCAGTCGCAGCTCAGCACCTGGATCGCGACGATCGCTTACAGGCAGGCGATCAACCATGTGCGTAAGAAGAAAATGCAGGTGGCCGACCTGCCAGATCACGACAGCGCCCTGGCTGCCTTTGTTTCGCCGGACCGTGCCGACGAGCTTGCAGAACAGGATATTGAAGCATACCTGTTGAAAATGATGGACATGCTCCCGGTGCAATACAAAGCCGTTCTTACGTTGTATCACCTGGAACAAAAGAATTACGCGGAGATAGGCGAAATCACCAAAATGCCGGAAGGAACTGTTAAAAATTACCTGTTTCGTGCCCGGCAACTATTGAAAGACAAAGCAACGAAGTATCTTGGTAAGGAAGAATGGATATGAACAACGAGGAGCTACCGAAAGACAAAATTGAACAGGCAGTTTTCGATGCGCTGAAATCAGAGCCGCGCTTCGAGCTGCCCGCTAACTTCGCCGATCGCGTCGTCGCCATGGTAGACGCCAAGGTAAAACAGAAGGAAGCACAAATGGACCGCTGGTGGCTCGCGGCTGGGATCATTTCAATACTGGGTGCATTCATTTACGCATATGCTTCCGTTGAATTCAAACCGGAGGTCGGTGTCTTCACATTCTTCTCTGGTTACGGTGGTCTTGTAATTTTCGGCCTGGTTTTCGTTATTGCACTTCATCTCGTCGACAAGCTTCTCCTCAAGAAATCGCAAGAATCGGGTTGATCGCCATTTCACGTAAACGCGATCTTTGTCCTCATGAAAGACTGGGGACAAATCTGCGATTCATTGAACACACAAGGGTTCGCACGCATCAATAAAGCCATCACCGATACCGAATGCCGTCAACTGATCGACGGATATTTCAACGACAGCCTTTATCGCTCCACCATCGATATGAAACGATATCGTTTCGGTGAAGGGCAATACAGGTATTTCAATTACCCCCTTCCATCACTCATCCAGGAAATACGAACAGAGTATTATGGCCCGCTGGCAAAGCTGGCCAACGAATGGAATGAAAAGTTGTCGATCGACGTAAAGTACCCCGATACGCACGCTGAGTTCATAGAGGTCTGCCACAAGGCCCAGCAGCTTCGCCCGACACCGTTGATACTTCGATACGAAGCCGGTGGACACAACACACTTCACCAGGACCTTTACGGTGACATTTACTTTCCGTTCCAGGTTGTATTTATGCTAACGCAGGCCGGGAAGGATCACGAGGGCGGAGAATTTGTCCTCACCGAACAGGTGCCGCGGGCACAGTCGGTAGCTCGCGTGGTGGCGGCAGACAAAGGCGACGCCGTGATCTTCACGACAAACTTTCGCCCGGTGAATGGCGCGAGAGGCTATTACCGGGCGAAGCTGAAGCATGGGGTAAGTATGGTGTTGTCGGGAAAACGTTACGCGATGGGCGTCATCTTTCACGACGGCAAATGATCATTCGGAGCGGAGTGCTTTTACGGGATTCATCAGCGATGTAACAATCGTCTTGTACGCAACGGATATCCCCGCCACGGCAAACAAGGTTGCGATACAAATGCCGAGTGTGACGAGATCTATATTCTTGTAATACTCCCATATCGCATCCATCATCTTATCTCCCATCAGGAATCCAAGCCCGCCACCGAATAACGACGCAACGAGAAGGATGATGATAAACTCCGTGTTGATCACCCTCGCGATATTCGCAGCCGAGGCGCCAAGTATTTTCCTAACGCCGATCTCCTTCGTACGCTTGAGAATATTCAGAGACAAAAGGGCAAACAGGCCCGTCGCCGACAACACTGCCGCAACAATTCCCAGGAATCCGAAGATGCTCACGGAGTTCTTGTTGATCATTGCTGTTGTACGAAGATTGCCGTCGACGTAATTCCCGCTGTATAATGTATTGGGAGATATCTCCTGCCACTGTTCTTTCATGAAATCATTCACCGTGAATAGCTTCCCGGCGCCGGCGCTCACCACCATCTGCGTATACTTCTCCGGTCCGACATAGCGAAGCATTACGGGCTCTACCGGTTTCCAGAATCCCGCAGTCAGTATGTTCTTCGTGACACCTACAATGAACAACTGCACACTGTCCGACAGCAGCAGCCGTTTGCCCACGGCGCTTCCTTCGATATGCATCTGTTTCACAAACTCTTCCGATACGAGAACGGACTCTTTCTTATCGGTCTCCGAATCTTTTTCGAAGCCGCGTCCTTCGATGACCGCAATACCCATCGCCTTAAGATAGTCGTCGCCTATGTCGACTGTTTCTGCCGATAGCCCGGTGGTGCCGGATTTCAGCGCAGCCTTGTAGAAACGGTCAGATACGTGATCCTTCGATCCGGCGATAGCCAGGATGTCGTTGTTTCTTTCTAAAAGACTTTTATATGCTTCGAACTCCTGCTGATTGGCGATACCGACGGTGATCACACCATCTTTCGCGTACCCGATGTCGTAGTCGCGCTGGTATGAAGCGTTGCGGATGAAGGCAACACCACAGATCATACAAAGCAATGATATAGAGAACTGGAACGTCAGCAATGTTCGCGTGAACCAGCTCGTTCCTCCGAATTTCATTTTACCCTTCAGGATCGCCACGGGCTTGAATGAGGTGATGTAAAATGCCGGGTACATTCCAGCAAGGATTGCCGTGAACAACAACAGGATCGCGAGAAAGACAAAGAACATAATGTTTTGTGTATAGCTCAGCGTTAGCTTGATACCAGGCCACAGACTGTTGTATGCGGGCACGAGGATCTCGGCGATCATCACTCCTGCAACCAGTGCTATGAAGCAAAGCACCACGCTCTCACCCAGGAACTGCAGGATAAGCTGGACACGTACGCCACCCATCGTTTTGCGAATGCCGATCTCTTTCAACCTCCTGCCGGCCATTGCCACGGAGATGTTCGTGAAATTGAAACATGCCAGCAACAACAGGAAGATTGCCATCACACCGGGTCCGATCACGGCAGAAGGTGGAAAGCCCCAACGCATCTGTTCGCCCGACAGCCAGGTCTCCCCGTGAAAGCTCGAAGCCAGCGTCGCGAAATTCTGAAGGTAGTAGTCGGTCAGCTTGAAGTCGGGCAGCGCTTTGTTCTGTGGATCTATAAATGATTGCAGCTGGGTTGTGATGGACGGTATCCTCGATGGATCGGTGATCTGAAGGAATAATGTGCTCGAACTCTTCCAGTCTGTCATTGCCGTTGTTGACTCCCAGGGAATGATTGCGTCGAAGGCAAAGCTCGAATTGAGTGGTTGGACTTCAAAGACACCACCGACGTTGAATTCCTTCAACTGTCCGTTAATGATTTGAGTAACCTGTTTACCGGTAGCCTGTGTCGTGTTGAAATATTTCAGCGCCAGGTTGCCGCTGATGAAGATCTGGCTCTTGTCGTTGAATGCGGTGAAGGTTCCGTCGAGAAGCGTGAATGTAAACAGGTTGAAGAAGTCTTCATCCGCGTAAGCAACCGGGGTATTGAAAACCTCGTCGCCGACCCGCATATCGGTAGTGGCTGCCGTGTAACGCACGACCTTATCTACGTCACCGAAGTTTTCTTTTACGATCGAACCCAACGGTGTGGGGACCATCGCATGACGATTTTGTTTGCCCTTGTCTTCGTAATGCGCCTGTACCCGGTAGATGTCCGCTGACTTCAGATGGTTCCTGTCGAAGTTCATACTGAAATCCCAGTTGAGCCATGCCGTGATACAACAGGCGATCGCGATTCCCATGCCCAGCATGTTGAAGATGACAAAGGCTTTGTTCTGAAAGAGCGTGCGGAACGTGATGAGCAGGTAGTTTTTGAGCATGGGCCGGGTCTGTTTTGACCTTAGACTCCAAAAACTGTTTGGAGGTTACGTTACCTTTTTTGGTTTTCACGGTATCCCATAAAACTAAACAGGCACGAATGCCATCTGAGAAATATAAAAGCAACATGTTCAAAGCTATTTAACGGTCGCCTGGAGAATTCTCCTGAGAAACAAGGTATACTCGTTTGTCAATATCGGTGGCCTGGCTTTGGGCATGATGGGACTGGAAAACGAACTGAGGTAACGACACCGAACATGTCACCTAAATGATGTCATTCCACCCATAAACAATCCCTCCTCTCATAAGAGTTTTTTCCCTTAATTGCGCCTCTCCATCTTCAAATACTATACCTATGAAAAGGCTCACACTTCTATTAGCTTTTTCGCTGTGCGCAACCTTCTTGTTAGCCCAGGAAAAAGAGGAAAAGAAAGACTCCGTTGAAAAAGAAGACAAAAAGAAAAAAGACCTTCCGCTGAAGGTAGGCCGCCGTGTGCCTATCAAGGCCAACGAAGGCACATGGATGTCGCTGGACGTAAGTCCCGATGGTAAAACGATCGCGTTCGACTTCCTCGGAGACATCTACACAATGCCTGTTACCGGCGGCAAGGCCACCCAGTTCACCAAAGGCATGGCCTTCGACTCTCACCCCAAGTTTAGTCCCGACGGAAAAAAGATACTGATGGTCTCCGACAGGAGTGGTGGGGAAAACATCTGGTGGTTCACTGTCGATAGAACCGACTCACTGCAAGTGACGAAAGGCAACACCGACCACTATCAGTCGGCAGAATGGACTCCCGATGGAAATTTCGTGATAGGATCGCGCGGCACCCGCATGCTTAAGCTTTGGATGTTCCACAAAGACGGTGGTTCAGGCGCACAGCTGATCTCGAAACCCGATAATCTTAAAACTGTCGAACCGTCGTTCGGTCCCGACAGCCGCTACATCTGGTTCTCACAACGCACGGGCGCATGGAACTACAACGCACAGCTTCCGCAATATCAACTTGCCATTTATGACCGCGAGACCGGCGAAGTGGAAAGAAGAACCGACAAGTATGGCTCTGCTTTCGCACCGACACTCTCCCCCGACGGCAAATGGCTGGTGTACGGGTCGAGGTTCAACGACCAGACCGGCCTCATTCTCCGCGACCTGAAGAATGGTGATGAGCGCTGGATCGCTTACCCGGTGCAACGCGACGAACAGGAATCTATCGCACCGATGGGCGTATTGCCCGCGATGTCGTTTACTCCCGATAGCAAAGATCTTGTCGCGTCGTATGGCGGAAAGTTTTATCGCATGCCGGTAGCCGGCGGTAATGCTGTCAACATTCCTTTTGAGATCGATAGCGAGCTGCTTCTCGGACCGCGCGTAGATTTCAAGTATCCGATCAAAGACGACAAGGATATGACCGTCACTCAGATCCGTGACATTTCAGTGTCACCAACGGGAACACAACTGGCGTTTACAGCGCTGAATAAATTGTATGTGATGGATCTTCCGAAGGGCACACCGAAAAGGATCACCACCGTGAATCATACCGAAGCGATGCCTGCCTGGAGCCCCGATGGATCGCAACTGGCCTGGGTGACATGGGAAGGAACCTCCGGCGGTAATCTTTACAAACTAGATCTTAAAGTAAAAGGATCGAAGCCGCGGAAGCTTACGACTGAACCCTATGCTTACACCGAACCGGTGTGGTCGAACAACAAACGTATCGTCATGATCCGTACACGCGGACAACACTTCAAAGATCAAGACGGCCCGACGGGTTTCAATGCCGAGAACGAGATCGTATGGATCAGCGATGATGGAGGAACTACTAATTTCATTGCACGTTCTGCCGGAAGGTCTGCACCTCATTTTACCGAAAATCCCGACAGGATCTATTTCTTCAGCAACCAGAAAGGCCTGGTATCGATCCGTTGGGATGGTACCGACGAGAAGGTCCATTTGAAAGTCACAGGTATTACCACCTACGGCAGCACGCTCGACGAAACCCTGCATTGCATGATGGTGGAGACGGCAACGGAACCTCAGCGAGAGCCTTCCAATGCCGATGTGATCAGGATGGCTCCGAAAGGCGACCAGGCGCTGGCACAGATCAACAATGAGATCTATGTGCTGACTGTTCCGAAGACAGGCGGTGAGCCCCCGAAGATATCTGTTGCCGATCCCGAGAAGTCATCATTCCCGGCAAAGAAGCTTACGAAGCTCGGCGGTGAGTTCCCCGGATGGAGCGCCAACGCGAAGCACGTTTACTTCTCGCTGGGCAACGCGTTCTTCGCATACAACCTCGACTCAGCGAAATTGAAGGATGACGAGATCAGGAAACAGAAAGCTCTCGAAGAAAAAGCGAAGCCTGCATCGACCGAGGCAAAGAAGGATGACGATAAAAAAGACGACAAGAAGGACGAAAAGAAACCCAAAGAGTATAAGCCCGCAGAACTGCGTGTGAAAGTAACCGTGCAGAAAGACCTGGCGCAAGGCAAGATCCTGTTGCAGAATGCACGAATCGTTACGATGAAAGGAAACGAAGTGATCGAACGTGGCGATATCCTTATCGAAAATTCGAGGATCAAGCAGGTTGGCGCCGCAGGAAGTATTTCAACGGACGCCTCCGTGCAGAAGATGGATCTCGCAGGCAAGACTGTCGTTCCCGGCTTCGTCGATACTCATGCCCACATGTGGCCTTCGTGGGGATTGCATAAAGCGCAGGTGTGGATGTATGCTGCCAATCTCGCTTACGGTGTTACCACCACACGCGATCCGCAGACGGCTACAACCGACGTGCTCACGTACAGCGATATGGTTGAAACCGGCGAGATCATCGGGCCCCGCATATATTCGACCGGTCCCGGCGTTGGATTCTGGGCTTACAATCTGAAAGACTTCGACCAGGCGAAAGATATCCTGAAGCAGTATTCGGAGTACTACAACACCAAGACCATCAAGATGTACCTCACCGGCAATCGTCAGCATCGCCAGTGGATCATCCAGGCCTGCCGTGAGCAAAAACTGATGCCGACAACCGAAGGGGGTCTGGACTTCAAGCTGAACATGACCAACCTGATCGATGGGTATTCGGGCCACGAACATTCGTTGCCGATCTACCCGCTGTATAAGGACATGGTCACAGCTTTTTCCGAATCGAAGATAACTTATACGCCGACGTTGCTGGTTGCTTATGGCGGCCCTTGGGCCGAGAACTTCTACTATGCTACAGAGAATGTCAACGGCGATCCGAAGCTGAACCATTTCTCATCGAAGGCAGAGCTTGACCAGAAGTCGAGGAGGAGACCGGGATGGTTCATGAACGAAGAGCACGTGTTCACCGATCACGCGAAGTTTGTGAATGACGTTGTGAAAGCCGGTGGTGGCGCGGGCGTGGGCTCACACGGGCAGCTGCAAGGCCTCGGCTATCATTGGGAGCTCTGGAATATCGCCTCGGGAGGCATGAGCACCCACGATGCTCTGAAAGTTGCAACGATACTTGGTGCGACAGCATTGGGTCTCGATGGCGACCTCGGTTCGATCGAAGCCGGTAAGCTTGCCGACCTGGTAATCATGGATAAAAATCCGCTGGAGAATATTCGTAACTCGAATACGATCACGAAGATCATGAAGAACGGAAGGCTGTATGACGGGAATACGCTCGACGAAGTTTATCCGATTCAAAGGAAAGCCCCGTCGTTTGAAACAGAACAGATTTCGCCTGGAGCATCGTTACCGGGAGTTCGGTAGTCTTGGTTCCACGTTCGAGGTTCTGATATTTCCCTGGTCGAGAGATTCATTTGACTGGGGAGATATCAGAACCTCGAACCGCGAACCTTTTATATTTCATCAAGATCCCTATTCATCAATCCGTACCCCGACAGCAAAAACAGAAACCCAAAGATTAAAAGTATCCACGGACTAAAACCAACTATTACCGGCCCGAAAAATCCCAGCAATCCCGAGATCACCCCTGCAGCACCAACGATACTGAGCAACCAGGCCCCGACTTTCATCACATATTCTGATCCCATCATATAATTCAAACGTGTAATAATCAGGCCAAAGTATCCCGCCCGAAGTCGCTGTGAGCGCTTCGGCCAGGGCACCTGCCAGGATGGTCAGTGGTAGATTTTCTACAGACTAATTGGCGGCTGTGAACTTTGAAACGGAGTTTTTCATAGGAGTCACAGTTTGGAGGTAAGAAAATATCGCCTCGAGATCATCTTTCTCCATATTTGCATACATGGTCCAGGGCATGATGGTATTGAATTCTCCCGGCGCTGCATCGGGCAGCACGTAAGATGAGTCGGCGTATATCTTGAATCGCGTTACGAAAAGATCCGTTGTCCACGTACCAATGCCGGTTTCACGGTCGGGGGAGATGTTGGCTGACCGTACAACGGAGCCGTCGGGAAGCTTGAATTCCCTGCCGCCCGCAAATGAAAGCTCGCGGATGATTTGACCTTGCTTATCCTTCGTATGACATTCGACGCAACCGCCGGCGTTCGCGAGGTACGCTCCGTATGCGACCCGGTCAGACTTCGGAGGAATCGGTTGAGGCGTTCCTTTTGTCGGAATAGTATGAAGAATGAAGTTGACGGGAAAGTCGGCTTCGGAGTCGGGCACGGTGTTCTCGATCGGACTGATACTTCGAACGTAAGCTATGATGCTGTAGATGTCTTCTTCTGCCATACGGCCATAGTAGGGATAGGGCATGAGGGGAAACATGGGCCGTCCTTCTTTCGTGACACCTGCGGTGATCACGCGGAACAATTCTCCGTCGGTATAGCGGCTGAGGCCTGCAGGTGTGATGTTCTTGGAAAAGAAAACTCCGGGCATTCCTACAGACTGATCGAAACGGTCTCCGCCTTTCCCTAATGTTCCTTCTTTGAGCGGCCCTGAAAATTTCGAGAAGTCGCGTGTCGAATGACAGTCCATACAAACGGAAACTGAATTTGCCAGGTAACGCCCGCGTTCAACCCTTTCGGGTGTGTAGTCAAGGGTCAGATGTTCAGGCTCGCCGACGTTGGGCAGCGCGGTCTTAACATAGGTCAGCAGGCCGACGACGGCGACGATCAGAAACAGGAGAACGTAGCCGGCATACTTGAGAATTTTTTTCATACCGTAAGGTTTGGGGTGGAGAGAGATTTGGTTTTCGCGGTTTTCCATTCGCCGATCAGGGTGCCGACGATGTCTTTCATAGGGCGTATTGCTGTGACGTATTCGATGGCGGGTCCGGCACACCATACGGTTTTATAAGTAGCTTTTAATGCAGCGTCCTCGACGGCCTTCATGCCACGGAACGCGATAAACATCTTTGCATATTTTTTCAGTTGCTTGTTTCGAAGCAACATTCCTTCGAACCATCCTGCCTTTGTGCCGAGCTTCTGCACGTAAGGTGTGTTGATGACGGTGAGATGAGAACCTGAAAGCTTGGTCGTCAGCACGATGTCTTTTTCACCGTAGTCGACCATCGCCTGTTTGTATTCGAGCGAGATGTCTGCTTCTTCGCAGGCGATAAAGATCGTTCCAATGGACGCGCCGGCAGCGCCCCATTCGATCACCTGTGCGAGGTCGTGGCCGCGTGCGATGCCGCCTGCAGAGATGATCGGCAGCCCGCAGTTTTCTTTGAGTATCGTGATGAGCTCTTTCGGTGACGTTGGGCCGCAGTGTCCGCCGGCCCGGTTATTCACGGCTATCAATGCATCGGCGCCGAGCGCTTCCACCTTCTTCGCGTACTTCAGGTCAACCACATCGCAAAAGACCTTTATACCTAACGGTTTGCAACGTTCGATCACTTCAAGAGGGTTGCCCAGAGATGTAATGATGTAAGGAACCCTGACGTCCACTAAGGTATCGAGTTGCTTTTTGTATTTGAGATTGGACTTGTTGACGATGAGATTAACGCCGAAAGATTTTTTCGAAGCCGACTTGATGGTTTCAATGGCGGCGCGAAGATCGGCGTCCGTCCTGTAGTTCAACGCCGGAAATGCACCACTGATACCGCTGTCGAGCGCTGCGATAGTCATCTTCGTATTCGAGATGAGGAACATCGGCGCAGCGATCACCGGGTATTCGATGTCGAGGAGTTGCGTCAGAGAGGCAGGCATAGCTACTTCTAAGGTAACAAAGTGTAAGATATAGCTGTGAAGTATTTTCTACACAGCTGGAATTGTTTCTCCGTGCTGCGGCCGTTTTTCAAGCAATTTTCCTTTGAAAATACCGTTTTTCCGGTGGTATCAAACTTGTGTCAAGAAAAATGGATTTGATTTTCAACCAAAACAATTTTGTTATGAAGGTAGATGAAAAGGTTGATCTGGAGAGAGATAACATGACGGGCGAAAATCACACCGGCAAGTATCCAAACAAGCCGGTGCAATTTCTCACGGCCTCGTCGATCATTGGTGACAAAGTGTACAACCATCTCGACGAGGACCTTGGAGATGTAAAGGAGATCATGCTTGATGTAAGCAATGGTTCGATCGAGTACGTGGTGCTCGAATATGGCGGATTTATCGGAATGGGCAGCAAGCTGTTTGCAATTCCTTTTAAAGCGCTGGAACTCGATACCAAAAGGCATGCTTTCGTCCTCAGACAAAGCAAGGATGTGCTCGAAAAAGCACCCGGCTTCGATAAGGACCACTGGCCCGAAACAAATGCCCACACACTGAGCGACAGTTCTGCGTACTGGGGTGGTTTTATGGGTTCTAATACAGGCGCCGTGCCGTACTAGGACTTCTAGGTAAGCATTAGGTTATAATTGGTTTGTGAGTTAATTAAGGTACCGTTGTTGATGTCTGCTTGTGGTAGGGCAGCGCAATAACGCGTACCTTTCTTTATTATGTACGATGTACAATTTGCGATGTACGATTTTTCCTCCCGGCCACAGATTTGCTCCGAAGCCAAAAATCGTAATTCGTACATCGTAAATCGTACCTGCCTCGAGGTAGAAATAGTGCTTTCATATAAGTACATTTGATACCCCTAGCCCCCGTTGTATGATTTTTTCGAGGTTTTTCAAGATCACGGCTCTCGTGCTTATCGGAGCCGCACCCGCCATCGCCCAGATGGATTCCGTAGCCCTGGCGGACGAATATTATAAACAGGGAATGGAAGTGTTCGGCTTCGCTCATCGCAAACAAGCCGCCGAGCTGTTCATACTCTCGACACAGGTCAATCCCAGAAATTCGAAAGCACAGCTGATGGCCGGACAGTCGATCATGCTGAGTGTTCAGAAAGAGAAATCATTGGACTATTTCCGTCGCGCATGGAAGCTCGATCCTGATGTAGATCCGGATATCCTTTATTTCCTCGGGCAGGCGTATCACTACTCCGAAAAATTCGACAGCGCCATATTGTTCTACGACAGGTATACACGCGTTCTCGCACGATCACTCAACTACGAGAAATCGAAGAAGATCAACGAGGTGAATCGTAAGATATTCGAATGTCGTAATGCAACGGTATACATGGAACACCCTGTCGATGTGACCATCGTCAACCTCGACGCCAAGATAAACTCCGAATTTCCGGACTATGCCCCGACCATCAGTGAAGACGAGTCCGTGATGGTGTTCACCAGCCGCCGCCCCGGCGACAACATCAACGATCGCGTGGCCGTCGATCATGAATACTACGAAGAGATATTAGTCTCGGAGAAAGTGAATGGACTCTGGACTCCCGCAAAGAATCCCGGACCTCCACTCAACACCGGCTACCACAACGCGAGCGTAAACCTTTCGCCCGACGGAACAGAGATCATCATCTACCACGATACCAACGGCGGCGACCTTTTGCTGGCCACGAAAAAATCCGATGGAACCTGGGATAATCCCAAGTCCATGGAAGGGATCAACACCGAGTACCTCGAAAGCTCGGCTACGATCACAGAAGATGATAAGACGATCTTCTTCACCAGCAACCGCCCCGGTGGTTATGGTGGAACCGACATTTATCGCTGCGAACTCGGTAAGGGCGGCCGCTGGGTAAACGTACAGAACCTCGGGCCATTGGTAAACACGGAAATGGATGAAGAGGGCGTGTTCATCTCGGCCAGCGGAGAACACCTGTACTTCAGCTCGAACGGACTTGCAGGAATGGGTGACCTCGATATTTACCGTTCTTCGTTCGACGCTGTGAAGAAACAATGGTCAGAACCGGTAAACCTCGGGTATCCGATCAACTCCGTGGAGAACGACATTTATTTTGTTCTGACCGCCGACGAGAAGTTTGCTTACATCTCGTCGCTTCGCCGCGAAAATCTTGGAGAGCAGGATATTTATAAAGTGGATATGCAGAAGTGGAAGCCGGTTTATTTAGACAGGCCGGAGTATTCTGAAGTGTTTGCAGAGGCCACCGTTTCGCAGAAAGAAGCACCGGCAACAACCTCAGTTATGCCGCCGACAACCTACACCGAGACCCCAACTACCGAGACGAAACCCCCTGCACAGACAATCCCTACACCGTCTTATCGTCCTGCAAAGATCAAGTGGACAGTTACAGATGAAAACAACAAGCCACTTCTGACCGACGTCCGGATAGTAAACACCTCAGATTCTGTTGTCAATTACCACATCGTTATCACTTCGTCTAATTTCCCCGTCAATCCACAGGTAAATACCGGGTACGTCATGAACGTTTATTTTGCTCACGATGGTGTAGATCCAATTTCGTCTGAAGGTATCCGAAACCTCCTTGTAATGATGAAGAACTCACCGACCATGAAAGTAGAGATCAGTGGTCATACAGACTCGCATGGTCCTGATGGATACAATGAAAACCTTAGTCTTCGTCGCGCGCAGGCCGTAAGGAACATACTGATGAAAGGAGGCGCCCCGGCCGATCGTGTAACAGCAGTTGGTTATGGAGAAACCAAACCGATGGAAACGAATGATACGATGGAAGGACGGAGAATGAATCGGAGGATCGAGTTCAGGATACTAGAACCGTAATTTTCTCACGGAACACACGGAAAACACGGAAGCGTTTTCAAATAAGGCCGCGCCATATTGGTAGCACCTGCATTTTCCGTGCTTTCCGTGTTTTCCGTGAGAGCCCTTATCTGTCGTTATTAAGCGAAGCCTTGACCGTTTCGTAGCCTGTATTCGGCGCCAGCGACATATCGCACTGAAGAGACGCGGCTTTGGCGTTGATGTTGGCAACCCTGTTCTCGGGATTGGGGTGTGTACTTAAAAATTCCGGTGGCCTGCCACCCTGTTCTGCCTCCGTAAGCTTAATGAAGAAGAATGCCGCGCCGTTGCAGGCATACTCTGTCTTTGCAAGATACGCGACTGAGTGTTCGTCGGCTTCGGTTTCATATTCGCGACTGAATTTCAAGCCTGCCAGCTGGCCGGCTACCTGTGCGGCAATTTCCGCAAGAGCACTGGGGTCGCGACCCAGAGCGATTGACAACAGGGCCGCGACTCCATACGTTTTCTGAAGATTTCTAACAGTATGACGAAGGTCGGCATGGGCCATTTCGTGGCCCATCACACCGGCAAGGTCATCTGCGTTGTCGAGATATTTGATAAGGCCGGTGTACACATAAATGTATCCACCGGGTGTTGCGAAAGCATTCAAAGTCGAGTCGTCGTCGATCACATTTATTTCCCAGGCAAATTCGTCTTTGTAAGCGATCTCGCCTGAGTTCAGGATACCATCCCGAACGTGAGTAAGAAAATTGTAGACTTCAGGGTATGCTGAAGGAGAGAGGAGCTTCATCGACGGGTCTTTTTCGATCTCCGCCTTCACCTGCGCGCCAAGCTGAACGTCGTTCTCCACCGAGAAGACCACGAAGTTGTCGTTCTTGTCGCACGCAGCAAATACTCCCAGGAAGAGTATCAATATGTATAATCCTCTTTTCATTATGTTAGTGGAGATTTGCGAAAAGCATACCAATCAAAAACATACACTGAACAAAGGAATCGATGATCCCGCGAAGAGCTTTGTTGCTTTGCTGCCACAGTTTGTTGCTGACTTTGTCGGCTCACGCGCAATTTCAGATGGATACGCTGGGCCTTGGATGGTCGAAGACGTCCGTCAATGCCGTGATTTTTCGTAAAAACTCTGTTACCTCATTCAAGGACACTTCATATGTATCGTATTACGATACTACCGGACGCGTTGTGATAGCTTTCAAACGAGGGAAAGAACAACCATGGAGTTCGGCCCGGACCAGCTTTAAAGGCAATGTTGCCGATGCACATAATTCAATTAGTATGATAACCGATGGTGAAGGATACCTTCATCTCGCCTGGGACCATCATAATAATAAACTGAACTACGCTCGCAGCAATGGACATGGCTCGATAGAGATGCGACCCGGGAGAATGACCGGCAAGAACGAAGAGCATGTTACGTATCCGGAGTTTCACCGCATGCCGAACGGTGACCTGATCTTCCTTTACCGCGATGGGGAATCCGGGCGCGGAAACCTGGTGATGAACCGTTATGACATAAAAGAACACCGGTGGCTGCGCGTGCAAGACAACCTGATCGATGGCGAGAACGAAAGGAACGCATACTGGCAGGCTTTCGTGTCGCAAGACGGGACCATACATATCTCCTGGGTGTGGCGCGAAGAACCCGACGTAGCCACTAATCACGATATGTGCTACGCACGTTCGCGGGATGGCGGCGTGACCTGGGAGAAAGCTAACGGAGAAAAATACACTTTACCGGTCCGTGCAGGTAACGCAGAGTATGCACGAATGATCCCGCAACAAAGTGAGCTCATCAACCAGACGTCCATGTCGACTACGGCCGACGGACACCCGGTGATCGCCACTTACTGGCGTACAGCAGATTCAACAGTCCCGCAGTTTTTTATTATCTGGTACGATGGAAAATCCTGGAAACATGAACAAGTCAGCCGGCGAACACAGCCATTTTCATTGAAAGGTGGAGGCACCAAAAAGATCCCGATTTCACGACCGCAGGTTGTGGTATCAGGCAGGGTTAAAAAAATGAAAGTAAGAGTGATCTATCGCGACAACGAACGTGGTCACCTGGTGACAGTCGCCACTCGTAGCGCCAAAGGTTGGACATACGAGGATATGATCCCATGTGATGACTCCGCCTGGGAACCTTCGTATGATCATGAATTATTCAGGAGTACTGGTGAGCTCAGGTTGTTTGTTCAGGATGTGGGACAGGGAGATGGCGAGAAACTCTCAGATAAAAAGCCAACGCCGGTTGTCATTATGACCGTCAAATAAATGTGCGACGTGCTATGTGCGAAGTCGCGCCGATTCATCACTAGGTCCGCGTCAATCATCGCACTCCGATCATCGCACATCGCACATCGCACCTCGCACCTCGCACATCCTTAGTGCGCTTCGAGCCAATTCTTACCAACACCGACTTCCACTTCCATCGGGACTTCGATATTCACCGCATATTTCATGAGCTCCTGCACTTTGGGTTTTACCACCGACTCTTCGTCCCTGTGCAGATCGAAAATAAGCTCATCGTGAACCTGCATGATCATACGACTCTGTAGCTTTTCTTTCTGAAGCCAACGGTGGATGTTCACCATCGCTATCTTGATAATATCGGCGGCGCTGCCCTGTATCGGGGCGTTGATTGCGTTGCGCTCCGCAAAACCACGGGTGGTGATATTCCTCGAGTTGATGTCTCTCAGGTACCGTCGACGCCCGAGGATGGTTTCGACGTACTCCTTCTCACGGGCGAAGTTGATGCTGTCGTCCATGTAGCGTTTGATACCGGAGAATTCCTTGAAGTATGCATCGATGATCTCGGATGCTTCCGTTTTCGATATACGGAGATTCTGGGCGAGTCCGAATGCTGTACTGCCATACAGGATGCCGAAGTTCACTTCCTTCGCTTTCCGTCGCATGTCGGCGGTGACTTTATCGATAGCCACCTTGAAAACTTTTGCGGCGGTTGTGGTGTGGATATCGCGGCGGTTGCGAAATGCCTCGATCATCGTCTGGTCTTTGGAGAACGCAGCAGCGATACGAAGCTCGATCTGCGAATAATCGGCCGACATGAAGAGGAAATCCTTCGAGCGGGGAATGAACGCGCCGCGGATCTGCCTGCCCTTCTCGGTCCGGATGGGTATGTTTTGAAGGTTTGGGTTGTTCGAGCTCAGGCGGCCGGTGGCGGCGCGCGCCTGCTGGTAATCGGTATGCACACGCCCGTCGAGTGGGCTGACCATTGTCGGCAGTGCGTCTACGTATGTGTTGCGGAGCTTTTCGTATTCCCTGTATTCGAGGATCTTCTTCGCGATATCATGATCTTCCGCAAGCTTGAGCAGCACGTCTTCGCCCGTTGCATACTGACCCGTCCTCGTCTTTTTTGTTTTATCGAGCAACTTCATTTTATCGAACAAGACTTCGCCGAGCTGCTTGGGTGAACCAATGTTGAATTCCGTTCCGGCAAGCTTGTAGATCTCGGCCTGAACTTTATCGACGTCTTTCTTCAGCGATTCCGACATCACCTTGAGCGTCTGTTCGTCCAGCTTGACGCCTTCGAATTCCATGTTCGCCAATACAGTCACCAGCGGCATTTCTACATCGCGCATCAGCAAGGAGTGCATTCGCACTTCGAGCTCTTTCGTCAATCGTTGTCTTAGTTGCAAGATCACATCTGCCCGCTCACACGCCAGCTGTACAGGGTCGGTATCTTCCGGCGCGAGCGCGTAGTTCAGGTACAGGCTCGACAGTGTTCCGAGGTTATGCGCCGCCTCGGGTTCGATCAGATAATGTGCGAGCATGGTGTCGAACAGGTATCCTCGCAATTGAAGCCCCAGCTTTTTCAACGACACCTGTACGGCCTTGATGTTGTGTCCGGCCTTGCGGATCTTCTCGTCGGCCAGGAAAGTATCGATACCGCGCAAGTCTTCGGCGGCCTTCACGGGAATGAAGAAGGCTTCTCCGGGGAGCACAGAGATCGTGAAGCCCGAGACTGTGAAATCGAAATGATAAATGTCCTCTGTGACGACTTCAATGGAAAACTCTTTGTTGTCTTTTAATTTTTCGAGGAGGAGCGTACGGTCATCGGCAGACTTGACGACTTTATAGTTGACAGTAGAAGCATCGAACACGCGCTTCTCGGCTTCGACTACATCACCACCTTCTTCTGTCGATCCGCCAAACATTGATAGTTGAGAAGCTTTCGGGTTCACCGCCGCATTTACGGGAGTCCCGGCATTCGCTGGGATGCCGCCTGCCGAACTACCACTACTAAATGCCCTCGCAGCAATACCCTTGAATTCCAGTTCATCGAAAATCGGTTCCAGCTTACTTTTGTCCGGTCCCTGGTAGGTCAACTTCGCCTCGTCGAACTCGACGGGAGAGTTGATGTTGATGGTGGCGAGCTGCTTCGACAGCAATGCCTGTTCTCCGAATTCCACGACGCGCTCTTTAAGCTTGCCCTTTAGCTTATCGAAGTTCTTGACGACCTCTTCTACCGTGCCGAACTGTTTGATGAGTTCTGCTGCGGTCTTTGGCCCAACGCCGGGTATTCCCGGGATGTTGTCCGACGTGTCACCCTGGAGACCGAGGATGTCGATCACCTGCGAGACGTCTTTGATGTCCCACTTTTCACAGACCTCTTTGGGTCCGAGGATATCGACCGAATTGCCCATATATGCGGGCTTGTATAACCAGATGTTCTTCCGGACGATCTGTCCGAAGTCCTTGTCGGGTGTCATCATGTAGACGTCGAAGTCCTGGGCGGCAGCCTTGAGGGCGAGCGTACCGATGATGTCGTCGGCTTCGTAGCCGGATACTTCGAGTATGGGAATGTTGAAGCCCCGTATGATCTCTTTCACGATCGGGATGCCTGTACGGATATCCTCCGGCATCTCCTGGCGGGTGGCCTTGTACTCCTTGAAGATCTCGTCGCGGAATGTTTTCCCGGGGGCGTCGAATGCCACGGCGATGTGTGTTGGTTTTTGCTTGGTGAGGACCTCCAGCAGGGTATTCGAGAAGCCGAATGCCACCGACGTGTTCATCCCCTTCGAGTTGATGCGCGGATTCTTGGTGAATGCAAAATGGGCGCGATAGATCAGCGCGTAGGCATCGAGGAGGAAGAGTTTTTTTGGATCGGCCATCAGAGAGTTTCAAAGAAAGCACAAATGTGGCGAAAAAGTGCAGAGTGGCAATAGTTAAGGAGCCGGTAGCCAGGAGTCAGTAGCCAGGAGGCAGAACCTCACGGGGCTTCGCGCCTGTGGATTAATTGGAATTGTAATAGTTGACGATTTTGATCCAGCTTTCAACGGATTTTTGTTTTAGACGCTCTTTTTTGGCGAATTCTTTCAGGGATTCTGACCCCAACGCTTCATAGATATCATTTGCTGACCTCACTTCGGTAACCTTTCCATCAACGACAATCATGTGACTCACGTCGGTGACGAAATTCTTTTGGATGGTTGCCGAATTGTAAGGCTTCGTTTCCATGATCACCTTCCGGGAATACTTTACCAGCGTAGCCTTGCCTTCGCTTGAGATCACCTCGTAGAATGTATTCTTGGCCGCGGTCGGGACGAATTTTCTTTGTGACGGCGATTCCACCTCGACGGATTTGATCACTATGGGATTTGCCACCATTGCCTGGCCCTCCGCATCGAGAAACAGCAATTCGTTCGTCACGAGATTGAAATTTGTCCTGACACCCTTCAGTGCCTGGCCATTCTTCATGGTTATCGTCGAATTAGTCCAATCCTCAAACAAGTACGGCGTTCCATTCACATCGACGTATTGTTTAGGAAAGAATGGTTGCCCCGCGACATCCCGGAAATTCTCTACGGTAGATTGGGCGTAGGCTATGGATGTTGCGAAGAGGAGGATTAAAAGGGTGTGTTTCATAATTTATTGAAAAAAGTAGTAAGTAGCCAGTAGTAAGTAGCCAGGAGCATTATCTATAAAATGCGCAGGTTGCGCCAGTCTCCTACTACTTACTACTTACTACTGGTTACCACTTACTCTCCATACCCTGGATTCTGCTTCAAATTCTTATTCGCATTGATCTCCCTGATCGGTATCGGGAACACCATTGCATTCGCGTTATAAGCAAACCCATCGGCCGATCCCTTCAATCTCTTCAGGTCGTGGATGGCGGAACCCTCATGAGCTAACTCAAGCTTGCGTTCTTTCAGAATGGCAGCCAGCGTCAACTGTCCGGGCAGGAGATCCAGCAGGTTTACGCGGTCGCGGATCAGGTTGATGTCGTTCAACGGCAGGTCACCGATCACTGTTCCCAGGCGGAAATTGGCCTCAGCCCTGGTCAGGTACATTTCTGCTAAACGGATGCAGGGAAGTACGGTGAACTGGTTTTTCCACTTGCCACTACGAATAGCGCCATTGCCTTCGTAGAACATATCGAGACGTTCGTCACCATTTTCATAAAGGTTCAGGTGTTTATCGGTGATCTCAACGTCGCCATCGCGGCCTCCAAAATCCGGCACAGACCAATACAACTGCATGTTGTTGTTACCATCCTGTGCGTTGGTCTGCATGGCCATGATGTCTTCAGTCGAATTTTCAGAATTGTTGAACGCTTCGGCGAAGGTGGCAGTGAGCTCGTAAATTTCCGATTCGATGACGCGATTGGCAGCATCCCGGGCATTTGCGTAGTCGGCCATTCCAAGATAGACTCTTGAAAGGACGGCAGCGGCGGCATACTTCGCTGCGAATACTCCATTGGTTTCAGGCAACAATGACTCGGCGGTAGTCAGATCACTAATAACCTGCTGATACACCTGGTCGACCGTGGCCCTTGCCACAAGACTTTCCTCTGTGATGTCCTTTGTTGCCTCCAACACCAATGGAACCCCGGGATTAGTACTTGTAGCACCTGCACTGTAAGGCTGTGCAAAGAAACGTACGAGCTCGAAGTAAGCTACACCGCGGATAAACAAAGCTTCGCCTCTAACACGGTCCTGGTCTTCAGCAAGCACGTTGTCGATGGATTCGAGAATGTTGTTACAGATATTGATCGTGTAATACGCACCGGTCCAGTTGTTACGAATGTAAACGTTGTTGGTAAGCATTCTCTTACCAAAAACTTCACGAGGTTGGTTGAATGTTCCCACCCACGAGATCTCGCCATCGGCGGCAAGCAGCTCGGAGTACATGAAGAGATCGCCTCCCCAAAGACTGCCGAAGCTCGGGGATGGCAACAGGTTGGCATTATACCCGGACAATCCGTCGTATGCACCAAGTAACGCTTTCTTGATATTCGCGTCGCTGCTCATAGCAACCGATTCGTCAAGCGCCTGTTGAGGCTTAATGTCAAGTTCACCGGAACATGCGCCTAGTGCTACGGTCAATATTGCTATATATATCTTTTTCATTTCAGCTCTATTTAGAATGATACATTGACACCGAAGATCACCGACTTGATCTGCGGAGCAGAATAGAAATCGCCACCCTGGGAAGTGTTAGGAGTAGTTGTAGTACGATAGTCGGCGTTTACCTCAGGATCCCATCCGGGGTACTTGGTAAAGGTCAACAGGTTTTGGCCTGTAACGTAAACCCTTAAATTGGTGAGGTTCCAGCGGGTGATAAGCGCAGCAGGGAAGTTGTACCCCAGGGATGCCGTCTTCACACGAAGGTACGAGCCATCATAGACATACCGGCTTGATGCCGAAACACCGTTAGGGATCAGACCGCTCCAGTTCCAGCGAGCCTGGGGCACCTGTGTGATGTCGCCGGGCTTTTGCCACCTGTCTAACTGGTCGCGGGTTTGGTTATCAAACCAATCGCCGTTCGCAGACATAAATCCACCACCACCGTTGATGATCTTATTGCCATAAACACCTTGCAACAAGACGCTGACGTCGAAGCTGCCTATCGTGAACGTGTTGTTCAGGCCATAGATGAATTTCGGGTTGGGGTTTCCAACAATGAAATTACCGGCGTCGTTGTAGTTGGTAGTTGTAGTTTCGCCGTCCTCGGTGTAGTACAAAGCATCGCCGTTGGCCGGATCAACACCCGCGTATTTCGGTCCGTAGAACACACCGATGGGTTGTCCCACAACGAGTGAGTTCAAATAACGGCCATCGTTGCCGGGGATCTCTGTGACGTCGCCATCAAGGTTAGTAACCTTATTCATGTTGCGTGAGAAGTTGAACCCGGTGGTCCATTTGAAACTACGGGAATTCACGTTAACCGAGTTGATCACAATTTCGAAGCCTTTGTTCTGCATTGAGCCTACATTGTTCACGCGGTTTGTGAAGCCCGAAACTCCGGGGACCGGGACGTTGTAAAGAAGGTCTGTCGTATTCTTTACATAGTAGTCCAACTCACCTGAAACCCGGTTGTTAAACAATCCATAATCAAGACCAATGTCTACCTGGGTTGCCTGTTCCCATCCGAGTTTCTGGTTGGCAAGCTGTATAGGATTGATGCTTGACACGTTCGCATATTTTCCAGAACCCCAAAGTCCGAGGGCCTGGTTCTCCGGAATCTCTGCGTTACCGACTCGTCCGGCACTAGCCCTTATCTTTAAGAAGCTCACGGTGCTGCTTTCTTTAATGAAAGATTCTTCGGAGATGATCCATCCTGCCGAAATAGCGGGGAAGAAGCCGTAGCGGTTATCTGCGCCAAAACGCGATGACCCATCCACACGTCCGCTCAATGAAAGCAAGTATTTGTCAGCGAACTTGAAATTTACACGTGAAAAGTACGAGAGGAATGAATACTGTTGCTGGAATGACGTACCGCCTGTGATCTCACCGGCGCTGGCTAGCTTCTGTAAGTCGTCGCTGGGGAAATCCTGGCCAAGAACCGAGGTTTGATCGGTAACGGCCTTCTGGAACGACATACCCAACGTAGCATCGATTGTGTTCCTGCTACCGATGATCTTACTATAGTTGAAGAAGTTGTTGGTATTATAATTGAACGTTCTCAACCAATCGGACTGTCCGAAACCATTGGTGGATCTTGACTGAGTGCGTGATCCAAAGAACTGATCGTCGTTTTGTGTAAGCACGTCGTACCCGACTTCAGAACGGAAAGTAAAGCCTTCCGCAAGTTTCAATTGACCATAGAATCCGCCGAGGTTTCTGAAAATCGTGGATTTGTAATGACCATTTTCAAAGTTGATCAGAGGATTGTAGTATGTTGTCACAGGACGATCATACAGTTGTCCGTTCAGATCACGAATTGGAGTGATCGGAGCAAGGGCAACGATTTGCATCGGGGTACCGAAGTCGTTGTCTTGCGTAGTACGTCCCGTTACTGTTCTTGCCATCGACATGTTCATACCGATCTTGAAGATCTTGTTTACTTCCTGGTCGACGTTCACACGCGTTGAGATACGGCCGAACTTGTTGGCGATCAGGATACCATCCTGGTGTGAGGCTTCACCGCTAATGAAGAACTTCGTCTTGTCAGTTCCTCCGGAAGCGGAAAGGTTGACGATCTTCACCATCGGGTTTTTCTGATACGCCTCTTTCTGCCAATCGGTGTTTGTCTGGAGTGTTCTCCAGTCGGAATGCCCTGAATACCTCGTGAAACGGCCTTCCATGATCGACGTGTAGTCGTCGATAGCATCTTGCTCCGTTGCATAACCGTCGGGATTTCCGTTCCTGTTGTAATCGTATATGGCTCCATTGCGTGCAGCTTCCTTGAAGTAAGAGACGTATTCTTCGGCGTTCAGGAAGCCGCGGTCGGCGTTCGTTGGCGAGTTGAAACCATACTGCACGTTGGCGTTGATGCTCGTCTTTCCGGCTTTTCCGCGTTTGGTTGTGATCAACACAACACCATTGGCTGCACGGGATCCGTATATGGCTGCTGCCGATGCATCTTTCAGGATCTCGAACGACTCGATGTCGTTGGAGTTAATCGATGCCAGCGCGCTTCCATTGTTGGAAGTCGTTCCGTTCTGGGCAGAGTTGAGGTTCGATGTGTTGATCGGAATACCATCGATAACATAAAGCGGCTCGTTAGATGCGGTAAGGGAACCGGCGCCACGAATGCGCACCTTGATACCTTCACCGACACGACCGCTTTGACTTTCAACAAACACGCCGGCTGCACGTCCCTGCAATGCCTGTGTGAAGTTGGGTACAGGAATGTTCTTCACGTCATCACCCTTGACGCTGGCGATGTTACCCGTGAGGTCCTGTTTGATCTGCGTACCATAGCCGACAACGATCACTTCGTTGAGTTGCTGAACATCAGCCGCCATGGTCAGATCGATCACGTTGCGCGAACCGACCGTGACTTCCTGCGTCTGGAAGCCGATGAACGAGAAGATCAGCTGCTCTGCCGAAGCCGGAGCGGTGATCCTGTATTCTCCGTTACTGTCTGTAACGGTTCCATTCGTCGTTCCTTTTACCACCACGTTCACGCCTGGCAACGCCGAACCATCGTCGGCGGCGACCACACGGCCGGAGATCGTTTTCTCCTGCGCGAGCGCTGCGGTTAATGATAAAATTGAGACGAAGACAATGAGTAAAATCTTCTTCATAGATCTTTTGGTTTTTTGTTAGATGGACTCATCCCGCGGGCAGAATTGCCCAATGAAGGACTTGATGTAATCTATCTATATGAGGGGGCTATTAAGACACCACGATTACGTGATTTAATTGGGGGTATTCCTCACGTAAAAAGTAGTAGACGTTCGCTATTGAAATCCCGACAAATCTGGGTAAATAGATGAATGTCCGACCCACTATCGATGTTCTACAAATGGGAGAAAGAAACTCCCGGCCAGTTATTATTCCATCAACCTTTTCCCGAGGGAGCGCGCACTTATACCTATGCGCATGCCGGAGAGGAGATCCGGAGACTCGCCGCGGCACTGATAGCGATGAACATGCCGCCGCGAAGCCGTGTATCCATCCTTTCTAAAAACTGCGCTCATTGGATCATGGCCGACTTTGCGATATGGATGGCAGGCCACATTTCCGTGCCGCTATATCCGACGTTATCGGCTCACGCAATCCGTCAGATACTCGAACACAGTGAAGCGAAAGTCGTGTTTGTAGGTAAGCTGGATGATTACGAGCATCAACGCGACGGCATTCCGGCTAACGTCCGGAAAATAAGTTTCCCATTCTATGGTATCAATGAAGGCCTGTCGTGGAACGAGCTGATCGAGAACAACAAGCCCATCGAAACCAATCCAACGTTCGATCGTCATGAGATGGCGACTATTAAGTATACATCGGGCACAACCGGTGTTCCGAAAGGTGTTATGCTCTCGTTTCATTCCATCGATCACGTGCTGCCCCATGCATTTAACATCATGGGCACCGGCAGGAACGACAGGTTTTTCTCTTACCTGCCCCTCTCGCACATAGCGGAGAGAATGCTGGTTGAGCTCGGCGCGATCTACAACGGCGCGACGATCTACTTCTCCGAATCGCTCGAAAAGTTTGCCTCCAACCTGGCCCACGCACAACCGACGGTCTTCCTCGCAGTGCCGCGGATATGGGCGAAGTTTCGCGAGAAGATCCTGGAGAAGCTTCCGCAAAAGAAACTAAACCTGCTGTTGTCGATACCGATCGTCAGCACACTGGTGAAACGAAAGATCAAAACCAATCTCGGTCTTATAAAGTGTAACTGGGCAATCACCGGCGCCTCGCCGATATCCGTAGAGCTACTGGAATGGTATAAAAAACTCGATATCGTCATCAAGGAAGTTTATGGGATGACGGAAAATCTTGCGTGGGCAACCAGCAACATCAGCGACACGAAATTCGGAAGCATCGGAAAACCGTGGACCAACGTGCAGGTGCGGTTAACCCCTGAAGGCGAGCTGCAAACAAAAGGCGATGCAACGATGCTCGGCTATTACAAAATGCCTGACCTGACGAAGGAAACTTTCACCAGCGACGGATTTCTCAAGTCAGGTGACCTCGCCCAGATAGATTCACAAGGATTTTACTTTATCACCGGACGTATCAAGGATCAGTTCAAAACAGACAAAGGCAAATACATCGCGCCGCTTCCGATCGAAATGAAGTTCTCTTCGAATACCGATATCGAGCAGGTGTGCGTTGTGGGCATGGGCGTTCCGCAGCCGATGGTCCTGGTCGTTCTATCGGCAGCCGGAAAGGCGAAGGCGAAGGACGAGGTTATAAAAAGCCTGACCGAAACATTGGAGTCGGTCAACAAAGAGCTTGAGAGTTACGAGAAGCTCCACGCTGCGGTCGTCATGAAGGATGACTGGACGGTTCCGAATGGACTCATCACACCGTCGTTGAAAGTAAAGAGGAATGAAGTGGAGAAAATACATTTGCCGACTTATCCGAGATGGTACAATGTGGGCCAGAAAGTAGTTTTTGAATAATTCTTACAGGTTTCTCTTTTGGCTGATTGGTGATTGTTCAAAGTTCAGATGTCTTTCGGAGTCGAGGCAGATGACATCCATGGAGAGATCGGTTGGTTGCGATCGCGAACATTCTGATTTCTCCATGGTCCGGACCAACGATTAACTATGAGAAGCTTTGAACCTTGAACCTTGAACAGTATACCTTATTCCTTCCACTGCTTTGTAATCACCCTATCATACGTAATAAAATCCGTGTTGATCGGTTCGTAACCATTTTCCCGGAGAAGGAGCGCAACCTGTCCGCGATGATACGTGCCATGATTGACCAGGTGCATCATGATGTGCTCTACATTGTTTTCGTAGTAGTCTCCTACGTAGTTCTTGTATTTCAGAATGCGGTTGAAGTTGTCGGTTGAGTCGATGAACTCCAGCCATTGCACAGAACCGTCGTCCACCATCTGGCGCAGGCGTTCGATAGAATAGGTTTTCCAGAGCTCCACGTCGGGCGCGGGGAGGCCTTTGATGCGGTGAAGCCACAGGAAGTTGGCGGCGAGCTGGTGGCTGAAAATGCTGAGGGTCTTCTCATGGGCGACCTGCTGCTTTTCGATCGCGCCCAGCACGCGCCGGTTGGCCCATTCATTATACCGATAGAGCTTTTGAAAATACTCCTTCATATACATCAGGTTAAAAATGCGCGCCGAAGGTACAATCTTTAGATTATCTTCAAAGAAAATTAACCCCTATGTATAAGTATTCCCTGCTATCGATGTTTATTCTGATCGCGCTAACGGTTGCAGCCCAGGATAAATATCCCACGAAATCCATCGAGCCCTTATACGGCATCTCACTCACCGATGCGGAACGGGATTCGTTGCTTAGTAACCTGACCGGATTCCAGAAGGAGTATGAAGCACTGCATGAATATAAATTGAACAACGCGGTTCCGATGTCACTCGTCTTCGATCCGCTGCCCATGGGTTTCCAGGTGGAAACTACCAGCACGCCGGTGGATTGGGGTTTGCCGAAGGACGTCGCCCTTCCCGCTAACAAAGAAGACCTCGCCTTCTATCCCGTCTATAAGCTGGCGGTACTGTTAAAGAAAAAGAAGATCACGTCCACAGAGCTGACGTCGCTATACATAGCACGGATAAAAAAATATGCCGACACGTTACAGTGTGTGATCGCCATACTCGAAGAAAGAGCGATGCGAGAAGCGAAACAGGCAGACGATGAAATAGCGAAAGGCAAATACCGCGGGCCGCTGCACGGGATACCATACGGAGTAAAAGATCTGCTCGCCGTCGAAGGCACAAAGACTACCTGGGGAGCGGCACCTTTCAAAGACCAGTCGATAGAAACGACAGCCACGGTTGTCAAAAAACTGCAGGACGCCGGCGCGGTCCTCGTGTGCAAGTTTACAATGGGCTCTCTCGCCATGGGCGACATCTGGTACGGCGGCGTTACGAAAAACCCGTGGAACATGAAGCAAGGCTCCAGCGGCTCATCGGCCGGGTCGGCTTCGGGAACAGTGGCGGGCTTGGTCGCTTTTTCGATCGGCACCGAGACTTTGGGTTCTATCGTATCCCCGGCGACGCGCTGTGGCGCTACGGGACTGAGGCCCACCTATGGAAGAGTTAGCCGGACAGGCGCAATGGCGCTTAGCTGGAGCATGGACAAGATCGGGCCGATCTGCCGCTCGGCTATCGATTGTGGAATCGTGCTACAAACAATCATGGGCCCCGATAACATGGACAAGCACGTCCGGCAGGCTTCGTTCAATTACTCGGCAAAGAATGACATCAGGAAACTAAAGGTTGCGTACCTGAAGACTGCCTTCGACGGCACCTATCCTTCGAAGAAACAGGACGAGGAGTCTTTGAAGATCATCCGGTCTCTTGGTATCGAGCCGGTAGCGGTAGAAATGCCGCAAGGCATTCCGGTATCCGCCATCCGTATCATGCTCACAGCCGAGGCCGGCGCAGCATTCGATGAGCTCACCAGGTCCAACATCGACGATCAGCTCACCGACCAGAGAAAGAACGCGTGGCCGAATACTTTCCGGGCCGCAAGATTCATTCCGGCGGTAGAGTATATCAATGCATCGAGAGTGCGTCAGCAATTGATCGAAGAGTATTATGCGAAACTGAAAGATTTCGACGTTATCATATCACCCAGCTTCGCCAACGGACAGTTGTTGACCACCAATCTAACCGGTCATCCGTGCCTGGTGGTGCCGAATGGTTTCAACGAGCAGGGAAGCCCGACCAGTATTTCTTTTTTGGGTAAATTGTATGGCGAGGCGGCGCTGGTTGCGTTTGCGAGAGCATATCAGGATGGGAGTGAGTGGGATGAGAAAACACCGCCTCTTTTTGCGAAGTAGTCTCTAATTGGTCATTGGGTATTGAAAATTGGTTATTGGTCGTTATTCGTTATTCGCTACATGGATAAACTTCTTTACCACCTTCGATTTTCTTTCAGAGTGTTTTTGAAAGACAAGTTCTTTTCGGCGTTGAATATTCTTGGCTTGTCGATGGGGATTGCTGTCGGGATAATTCTTGTTCTCATTCTTAAAAATGATCTGACGTACGATCAGCATTATTCGAAGCACAAGAACATTTATCGGTTAGGATCGCATTATATGATTCCAGACGTGGATATGATGACGGGATTGACTGCACGCGAGCTGGGCCCGGTACTCAAAAACCATTATCCGGAAATTGAACAAATGGTGAGAGTCAGTAAACGGGACCTCGAACACCAGCTGGTCAAAGCGGAAGGAAAAGCTTTCTACGAAGAAAATATTGCGGAGACCGACTCCAGTTACTTCGCCGTGTTCGATCATGAATTTGTCGAAGGGGATGTCAACACATGCCTCGATGATCCCAACAATGTCGTATTGACCAGGTCGACGGCCAGGAAGTATTTCGGTGACGAGAGCGCCGTCGACAGGCTATTGACGATCGGCGGTAAAGTGAAAAAGGTAAGTGCGGTAATCGCCGACCATCCGGAGAACACCGACCTGAAATTCGATTTCCTTCTCGCCGGCTTACCCGAGATCCGGCCCACGTGGGAACAAACAGTCGAGAATGGAAAACCGATAACACTGGTGTTTTGGAATCCCGACAGCTACACCTTCCTGATGCTGCCCGATAACTATGATGTCAACAATTTCTATAACAGGTTTCAGCCTATTTTCGATGAGTACTTCGCCGGCCTTGGCGATGGACTGGTGAACACACCTGTATTGCAGGGCCTGGATGAGATCCACTTTTCAGGTTTTAATGGCGAGGCTTCCGGTAATATGACCTATCTGCTTGCCTTGTCGGGTATCGGAGTGCTGATCGTTATCCTGGCCTGTATCAATTATATGAATCTTGCGACAGCGAAAGCCATCAAGCGCTCTACGGAGATCACCATGAAGAGACTTTCGGGCTCCGGACGAGGCACATTGGTCATTTCGCTGATCGGCGAATCGATATTAATGTCGTTGATCTCGTTAGTGGTCGCCATCGGGATTGTTTACATCGTACTCGATCTTACTTCATTCGACACACTTATCGGCAAGCATCTCACGCTCGACCTGTTCAACGAACCGGGGCTGTTGATGGCCTCTCTTGCTCTGGCGATTTCGATCGGTATCCTTTCAGGTATCTATCCCGCATTGTACCTGACCGGTATTCCCCTCATCGCCTCGTTGAAGGGAAGTTTTAAGACCGGCAGAACAGGACTGTTCATGCGGAAGACACTCATTACATTTCAATTCTGTGTTTCAATGTTCGTGGTGCTCGTCACAGTTTTTATGAGCGATCAGCTGGAATTTGCGCGCACGAAAGACCTCGGCTTCGACAGGAACAACCTCCTGGTCGTGCCATTGCAAGACACGGCAACCAGGCGAAAGATCGATGTGATCACCAATGACATGAAGACCGATCCGCGAATCATTTCCGCTTCCGTGGCGGGCCAGATCTTGGGAACGGGCACCGGCGGTGAACAGATGTTCCTCGAGGGAGAAAAAGGAATGGAGCAGAAGGGGGCCCAATCGTTATATATCGGAGATGACTACCTGGAGACCGTCGGACTCAAGCTCCTGGTGGGCAGAGAATTTTATAAAGGCCGCGACGACGACGAGTCTTTCATCGTGAACGAGGCGTTGGTGAAAATGATGGGCTGGGGTGATAAGGCCATCGGCAAAAAGATGAGCTTCTTCATTGGACAGCATCCCGGTACCGTAGTCGGAGTCATCAAGGATTTCAACATGGGTTCATTACACGAGCGGATCGAACCATTGTTTATGATACAGGGACATTGGAGACCGGGTTTTTTACATCTCCGTCTCAGCGGCGACGACATCCCCGGCGTTGTAGAGCACGTAAAACAAAAATGGTCGGCTATCGAACCGGAGCATCCCTTCGAATACTTCTTCGTCGATCAGAAGTACGACGAACAATACAAGGCGGACATCACTCAAAATACCCTGCTCACGGTCCTTTCTTATGTATGCATCACCATCTCATTGCTGGGACTTCTTGGGCTTTCAGCCTTCACGGCCGTTCAGCGCACGAAAGAGATCGGTGTAAGGAAGGTTCTGGGCGCCAGCGTGCCCGGCATCCTTATTCTGCTTTCAAAAGATATCCTCCTGCTCGTGATCTTTGCAGCGGTCCTTGCCATTCCCGTTTCCTGGTTTGTGATCGACACCTGGCTGCAAGGCTTTGCCTACCGTACGCCTTTCAATTATTTGCTTTACGCGACAACATTAACAGGCGCATTGGCCTTTGTTTTATTAATTACAGCGTTCCAGTCCCTTAAAACAGCAACTGCAAACCCCGTAGATTCATTAAAATACGAATGACCCTCAACCCCGCCGCGATTAACGAATAACGAGTAACGAATAACGACTTTGCCGCGAACAACGAACAACAAACAACAAACCCTTAGATTCATTAAAATACGAATGACCCTCAACCCCGCCGCGATTAACGAATAACGAATAACGAGTAACGAAATCACCGTACCCACACCGACAACGCCTCGACCGGCCTCCTTTTATTATCAGGCGGACTGTAAGTAGTATTCCCAACATGAAAGAAGCCCAACAATTTATCCTCAGCCCCGAGATTAAAAAACGGCTTCGCTTCTTCGTAAAAAGTAATTCCGCCCGTGCTCAGGTATGCCCCAAGACCATATGCCGTCGCCGTGAGATACATATTTTCGACAGCGCAGTATATCGCTCCTATCTCTTCAAGCTCCGGAATGCTCTTCTTCTCATCCCTTTTCATCCCGATCGAAATGATGTGTGATGATTGCATGGGCTTCGTCAGCAGTCCTTCATATTTATCCTGTTCGAATTTTCCCTTCGCCGTGGCCACCTCCTTGTAGCAAGCTCCTTGGAATTCGGCGAGTTTTTTCAGCCCATCGCCTGTGAATATCATGAATCTCCACGGTTGGGTCATCTTGTGAGTCGGCGCCCAGGTGGCGTTCTCTAAAATTTGCTGCACAATGGCATCGTCAACCTTTTCTCCGGAGTAGTCCCGTGGAAAGATCGACCGGCGATGCCGAATGAGTTTATTGATGAGATTAACGTCGTACATAGATCAATTTCGTATGAATTTCTTTAAAATTATCGGTTAATTTACCCTCCCAATTTACACCCAATGTACAGACTACTTCTCTTAGTGACCTTAATCGTCACGTCATGCGCGCCGGCTTACATTTCCAACACCAGGAATGTACCCATGTTTGCCGAAGCCAATGAGTTTGCCGGCTCGGTAGCCTTGTCGTCGGGTGTTGATGTTCAGGCGGCTTATTCGCTCACGGATCACATCGCCATTATGGCCAATGCCAATGCCGTCTTCAAGGAATACACGCCGAAAGGAAAGGAATCGTTCAAACGCGACCATTTTTTTGGAGAAGGCGGCCTCGGTTATTTCACCCGGACCAAACAGTATCGCTTCGAGCTGTACGGTGGTTATGGGATGGGACAAGGCAATAGCTACGAATCATTTTTTTTCTTCGGTAAGGAAGAGTTGGTGGCGAAAGGAAAATATTCAAGGATATTTTTTCAGCCTTCGATCGGCACAAACAATAAGAAATTCAACCTCGCATTCACGGCAAGGCTCTCGATGGTCGACTTTTCGGAGTTCACAACAACCGACCCGGCGGCTGTAGCGCCAACATACAAACCTACCGACGGCATTCATACGTTCATCGAGCCATCGCTCACGGCAAGATTTCACCTTGCCGGAAATCTTCGCGGGTTCTTCCAGCTTGGACTTAATCAACCGCTCAACAGCGATGTGTACTTTAGTTTCGTTCCCATCCAGGCAGCGATAGGTATACAGATACATACTGGTCAGCTAAGCACGCGTGTCTATTAAGCCGAAGCTCGGTCTTTTCGACCTCACCATGGTTACGGTGAGTCTTGTTATCGGCATGGGTATTTTCCGTACGCCGGTGGAAGTAGCGAATAAGGCCGGAACGCCAACAGTGCTCTTCGCCGCGTGGATCGTCGGGGCGGTCGTCAGTCTTTTTGGTGCACTTACTTTTGCAGAGATCGGATCGCGGTATCATGTAACAGGAGGCTTCTACAGGATATTCTCGCATTGTTATCACCCCGCCTTCGCATTTATGGTAAACTGGATGACGGTGATCTCCAACGCCGGATCGACAGCCATCGTGGCTATTATCGGTGCAGAGTACATCAACCCGCTCATCCTGCCTAACGTCGACCGTGATCTCGGTATCAAGATCACCACTATTTCGGCGATCGTGATCTTGTATGCGGTAAATATGATCGGCATCAAAATGAGCGCGCGAACTCTGAACGTTCTCATGATCATCAAGATTGCAATGATGGCGCTGCTGATCACGGCCGTGTTCCTTCCCACCGAAGCGCATGAAGTGAAGGTAACGGCCATGCCTTTCGGAGATCAGGTGCACTCATTCTGGCTTTGCTTTCTCCCGGTATTTTTTACCTACGGCGGTTATCAGCAAACAATGAACTTCGGCAGCGATGTTCCCAATGCAACACGGACCATGCCGCGAGCGATCTTTTTTGGCATCGCGATAATATTGGTACTGTACCTTCTCCTCAATTTTTCATACTACCACGTCCTTGGTATGGATGGCATCCAGAACTCTACGGCGCTGGCGTCCGATATGGCTGCTCAGATATTCGGCCCGTATGCTTCGAGAGTGGTCGCCGTGGTGATGTTCCTTTCCGTGATGGCTTACGTCAATGCTTCGATCATGTCGAATCCGCGGGTGTATTACGCCATGGCCGAGGAAAAAGTGCTGCCGTCCGTATTCGCCCGGACTAACCCGAAGACCCAGGTATTGGAATTCTCCACCACGTTTTTCGTGGCGTTCATGGTGATCACATTGTTCCTTACGTCATCATTTTCGAAGGTGCTCAATTATGTTATGTTCTTTGATAGCATTTCACTAATAGCCGCATCTGCAGCGATCTTCGTGTTGAGGTACAGGGCAAAAAAGAATGGGGAGCAGCCGGGAGTCTATAAGATGCCGCTCTATCCCTGGCTGCCGGCCATCTTTGTGATCACGTACACCCTTGTGAACATTAGTATACTCGTGTCGAATCCATTTGCTTCGTTTATAGGCTTTGTGTTGTTCCTTTCCGGTTGGCCGTTGTTTTTGGGGCTAAAAAAGATTATCGCTACCTGATGTGCGATGTACAATTTACGATGTACGATTTATCGGGCAGCGATGTGCGTTGAGGTTCCAAAAAAATCGTAAATCGTCCTTCGTAAATCGTACATTCCTACATGAGTGACTTATCATACATCTTAAATGAGCTTGGCGAAGATCGTGACAACTATTTCAATGCCGTTGCGCCGCCCATTGTACAGACCAGCAATTTCACTTTTAAGTCTGTTGCCGATTTTCGCAAAGGCCTGAGCGACGAGTATAACGCCCTGCTCTACTCTCGCGGCAACAATCCCACCGTCGACATCCTTCGCAAGAAGCTCGCAGCCCTCGATGGCGCCGAAGACGCACTGGTATTTGGAAGTGGCATCGCTTCCATCGCCATTCCATTGATTGCGTTATTGAAATCAGGCGATCATGTCGTCAGCGTCGCAAAGCCGTACAGCTGGACGATAAAGCTCTTCGAAAAAGTTCTCCCCAAATTCGGCATCCATACTACGTTCGTCGACGGTACTGTCACCGCAAATTTCGAAAAGGCGATCACACCCGAAACAAAACTGATCTACCTCGAATCACCCAACACATTCACCTACGAGCTTCAGGACATCGCCGCCGTGACCGCCCTCGCGAAGAAGAAGAGTATCGTCACCATGATCGACAACAGCTATTGCAGCCCGCTCAACCAGCAGCCATATACAATGGGAGTGGACCTCGTCGCGCAATCGGCCACCAAGTTCATTGGCGGTCACAGTGATGTCGTCGCCGGCGTCGTCACCGGATCGAAGGAGATGATCAAAAAGATCTTCGATGGGGAATTTCTCAACATAGGCGGAAACATTTCGCCAATGAATGCCTGGCTGCTGATCCGCGGACTTCGAACGATCCATCTCCGGATGGAACGCGTTTGCAACACAACGAAGAAGGTTGTCGATTTTCTGGCAAACCGGCCCGAAGTCGAACGGGTGCTGTTTCCATTCCATCCTTCGTTCCCTCAGTATGAGCTCGCAAAGAAACAGATGAAAGATGCCGGGGGATTGTTCAGCGCGGTGCTCAAAGCGAAGTCGGTCAACGAGATCGAAGCGTTCTGCAATTCATTGAAACGGTTCTTCATGGCCGTAAGCTGGGGAGGACACGAATCGTTGGTGATACCGTCTGTGGTTTCTATCAAGCCCGAAGACTTCAATCTTTCCGATCCGAATCACCGGCTCATTAGATTTTATGTGGGCCTCGAAGATGCAGATTACCTTATCTCGGATCTCAAGCAAGCACTCGGTCAGCTTGGCCGGTAGTACTCGGCAATTTCTCTCAGTCCGTCCAGTGTCAGATTTGGCTCGATACTGTGGAAGAATCCTTTCAATGATGTGATCACAAAAGACAATCCGCCTGTGGCGATCGCCGGACAGTCGTCGTTCAGCTCTTTGCGAATGGCGCCGATCATGCTCCGCACCAGTCCGTCGTAACCGATCACCAGTCCCGATTGAATGGCAGTGATCGTGCTCTTCCCCAAGGCCGATACCGGCATTTCCAGGGGGACGTCGAACAGCCTGGCTGTGTTTTGTGATAACGCTTTGATGGCGGTGCGAAGACCGGGTACGATCGAGACACCGAGTATCTTTCCGCTAGCTGAAACCGTCGTGAATGTTAAAGCCGTGCCGAAATCCGCTACGATGCAGCTGCCTTTCACCTTCATATACGCACCCATGGCATTGGCCACCAGGTCGGAGCCGATCTCGTACGGGTTAAGCACCTCGATGGGAAGTTTTTCGTAGACGGTAGGCCCAAGCAGTAGCGGCTCTTTTTCAAACAAGTTCCGGATAACTTTCTGAATCTTTTCGGTCAGGCCGGGCACGACGCTGCTGAGCACGAGCGTGTTTACAGCGGAGACTTCGATGCCGGCTTCGAAGAAATAGTCCCTGATCTTTACTCCATAGAACAGCTCGGGTTGATGTGTGCGGGACGGAATGCGCCACGTGTGTTTCCACTGCGAGCCGTCCCAAAGGCCCATCGTGATGTCGCTGTTGCCAATATCGAATGCAAGTATCATCAGGGGTAATTATGGCGCTAAAAATAGATATTATATCATTGCTGACATAAGGTTGTCACATCGGCTTTTAGATTTGTTGTAACATGTCTTTCAGCAAATTCAATACGGTAGAAGAAATGATCATGAGCCTGCCTCGTGCCGAACAGGTCATTGTGAAGAAATTGCGCTCGCTGATCACAGAGTGTCTTCCGCAGGCTACTGAAAAATCATATTATGGAATGGGAGTTCCCTTCTACACGCATCACCGCCTGATCTGTTTCATCTGGCCCCCGTCGGTCTATTGGGGTTCTACTCCTCCGCCGGCGGGAAAAGGGCGAAAGAGCATATCGCTCGGCTTTAACCAGGGCAACCGGATGTCGAATGAGGATGGCGCTTTGCTCTCGGAAGGGCGAAAGCAAGTCTATGTGCTGTATATAGAATCGATAAAAGACCTGGATGAGAACCAGGTGAGAGCTTTGTTATTCGAAGCAGGTATGATCGATGAAGATTTCGGCAGGAAGAAGAAGCAAAAAAAGCGTCCGGCTTCGCCCGCCACCCGGCGAGTCCGAAAGACCGGACGCTGAACCAAACCTGAACCTTACACTCCTTTATTTTTGCTCTTATTTTCTTTGTGCATCTCCTTGTGTTCCTTCTGCTTGTCTTTATGTTCCCTCAGTTTCTCTTTATCTTCTTTCCTTAACTCTTTCTTAGCCTTCCTGTCACCTTTGCCAGGATCAAGGATCTCCGCACGCAATGTTGTCACAGTTAAAGCCGCCACTATTATTCCGATCATCAACACGAGTTTTTTCATTTTCCTGTGAGTTTGATATGGATACCCGGCCTCATTAAAAAGGTTACTAAAAATTCTTACCTTCTCTCTCCTAATACCTCCTAATCCACTTCCGATGAAGAAAACACTCGCCTTCGCGTTATTCCTGGCCGTCACCGCGTCCTTCGCGCAGACCACCTGGACCCCCGAAACCATGATCAAATTCAAGCGGGTGGCGGGAACAGACATCTCCCCCGACGGTAAACTGGTAGCCTATACCATCGCTCCACCGGTCATGGATGGGGACAACTCCGAGTTCCGCGCACAGGTCTGGGTAGCCTCGACCGACGGCAAGTCCAACGTGCAATTCACCCATAGCGACAGAGCATGTACGAACCCGAAATTTTCACCCGACGGGAAAATGCTGGCATTTACTTCTTCCAGGGGAAGCGATGGGAAAGCTCAAGTGTGGATCATGCAGTTAGCAGGCGGTGAAGCGAAGGTCGTCAGCAAATCGAAGAGCGGCGTTCAACAATACGACTGGAGCCCCGACAGCAAACGCATCGCTTATACTTCTATCGATGCAAACTCAGACGACGAAGACAAGATGCGCAAAGAAAAAAGAGACTGGAATGTTATCGACAAGTGGAAGTATGCCCACCTGTATGTCGTCAATGTACAGCCCAATGAAAAAGGCGAGCACGCGATGAAGCGCCTCACCAAAGGTGAGTTCCAGGTAAACAACTTCGATTGGTCGAAAGACGGAAAGACCATTGCATTCACATACCAACGTACACCCGAAGCAGATGAATGGCCCACATCGGATATTTCCACGATCCCTTCCGACAGCGGAGCCGTGAATAAACTCGTTACCGGGAAAGGACTCGATTCAGGCCCCGTATATTCACCGGATGGTCAGTGGATCGCCTTCGTTTCCGATGGAGGCGACTCGCATTGGGCCGGCATCCAGGATGTTTATGTGACGCCGGCAGCCGGAGGCAACGCAAAGAAACTTTCGGATACCGGTGACCGGCAGGCGCAGTTGCTCGATTGGTCACCCGACGGCAAAGAGATCCTCTATTCTGAAACCGATCACACATCGAATCGTGTATTCGCATTGCCGGTAAGCGGAGGTAAGCCCAGAGTTATCACCGGGGGCGCAGGCACTTTCGGTGGCGCTTCATTCAGCGCTGATGGAAAGACTATCGCATTCATTCATCAGACAACCGAAAATTCTCCGGAAGTATTCTCGACACTCGTTGCGAAATGGGACCCCAAAAAGCTTTCCGATGCCAACAAGGATTTCCCAAAGATAGCGATGGGAAAAACAGAGGTGATCACCTGGAAATCGAAAGACGGCAAACAGATCGAAGGACTTCTGACCTATCCGGTGAATTACAAATCAGGAAGAAAATACCCTTTGATCCTGAACATTCACGGCGGGCCTGCCGGCGTTTTTGTTCAGAACTATACTGCCGCCGGATCGGTGTATCCGCTGCAGACTTTCGCACAACAGGGATATGCCGTGCTTCGCCCGAATCCTCGCGGCAGCAGCGGCTACGGAAAAGAATTTCGTTATGGTAACGTGAACGACTGGGGCTTCGGCGACTACGACGACGATCAGACCGGCGTCGACAAAGTGATTGAAATGGGAGTCGCCCATCCCGACAGTCTGGTAATCTGCGGATGGAGCTACGGTGGTTACATGACATCATTCACCGTTACGAAGACGGATCGTTTTAAGGCGGCAAGCCTCGGCGCACCCTTAACAAATCTCATGACCTTTAATGGAACTGCAGACATACCCGGATTCCTCCCCAGTTATTTCGAAGGACAGTATTGGGAGAGGATGGAGATATATCAAAAACATTCGGCTATGTTCAACATCAAGAATGTCAAAACTCCTTCACAGGTCATTCACGGTGAACGCGACATCCGAGTGCCTCCTTCACAAGGGTTTGAATATTATTCTGCCATGAAGCGACTTGGTGTTCCCAGCGAGATGATTACCTATCCGAGGACCCCGCACGGTCCGCAAGAACCCAAGTTCATCCAGGACATCGGCGAACGTGTCGTGGGTTGGTTTAACAAATATTTGGGCAAAAAGACGACAGCGACGGCGGCATCTTACTAGAAAGAGTGTAGTTCATCTACTAAATTTATTGTTGATCTACAACATGTATCCCGTTTCGTTGTAGATAACGTAATTAAGACCATGAAAATACTCGCCTTACTCGTCTCATTGCTGGCTTCGTTCGTCTGTTACTCACAGGACGCACCAATCCTGGTATCAGTTCAATGGCTCAATGAACACAAAGCCGATCCGAAACTCGTCCTGTTGCAAGTCGGATATCTTCAATTCGATTACGATAAGGAGCACATTGCCGGTGCACAGTTCCTTTGGCCCGGCTGGCTCGCTCCAGATTCGCCAAGCGGCGCGTACAACATGCCCGATGCAAAAACAGCAACCACGTTGCTTCAGGGTTTCGGGATCTCCAACGACTCGCGTGTGGTCGTGGTCCATATCAGAAATGAAGTAAGTCCTGCGGCGCGTATGTTCCTTACTTTAGAAAATCTCGGACTAAAGGGGAAAGTATCCTTCCTCAACGGTGGCCTCGAAGCATGGAAGAAGGAGGGACACCCTGTCACCAAAGAGCTTTCCGTGGCTAAGAAGGGCAACGTCACTGCTAAGCCCGGTGGCCTGCTCGTTGATAAGGACTATGTTCTCAAGACCCTCGGCAATTCCGATAAGGGGGTGGTCGTCGATGCCCGTGCGACAATATACTATGACGGCGAACCGACGGGCAATCCCCGCGACGGCCATATCAAAGGAGCGAAGAACATCCCTTACCAGGGCATGCTCGACGAAAAGAATAACTACATGTTCAAACCCGCCGATCAGCTTTCCGGTTACTTTACGCCGGTGCTACCCGACAAAAGCAAAGAGGTTGTTACCTATTGCTTCATCGGGCAGACTGCCAGTGTGATCTATATGACCGGCCGTATTCTCGGCTACGAGATGAAACTATACGACGGGTCGATGCAAGAGTGGAGCAGGATAGAGGAACTTCCGATGGAGACAACGAAGAAGTAATTTCTCACGGGACCCACGGAAAAACACGGAAGCATTATAAATATGGCTCTGCGGCAAATTGAAAGCGCGTGTATTTTCCGTGCTTTCTGTGAGAGCCTGCATTTTAAAACTCCACTCTATAGCTCAACACCGGCAAGAACGGCATCTGGTACCACCGCTTCACCTCGCCACTGGGCGCATCAAAATACATTCCTCCGAGGTTTTTGTGATTGGAAGCATTCTGTATATCCAATGATAACGTTGTGGTCGAACGTGTACGATTTCGTTTCAGGCTAAGGCGAAGGTCGGTCCGGAAGTAATCATTCATTTGCTTCGTGTACGCCAGCGATTCTATAAATTCTGTTCGCCCTTCGAGTCTTGATTTTTCGAAGTCGATCGGCGTCATCCAGAAACCTCCCGCGTAAAGAGCCCGCACGTTCACGCCAAACGTCCTGTTTTTCCTCATCGTGAAATCTTTCCCGGCGGTAAAGCTCACAGCGCGCTTGCTGTTAAATCTGGTGTTTCTCCAGACGTCATCGAGTGCTCTGTATTCGGAGCTATACAACGAGGTCGAGAGCAGGAAGTACAGGTTGTTGTGCATGAACTGCTCAAGTGTGAACTCCACCCCATAGTTCCGGCCACGTCCCTTGTTGATGAGCGGGTCGGTGAGATACCCTTCTTCAATCACCAGTGTCGACACCGGGCTTGTCGGATCATTTTTCACCGCGATATTATACAGGTGCTGGTAATAGCCTTCCACCTTTGCGTGCAAGTGCCTCGTCAGCGATCTGTCATAGCCAACCACGAGGTGATGTGCCTTGTTGAACCCGATGTTCTTGTTCGGCTTCAGCCACGTGCCGTCTGTTTGCTCAACCTGCGCTTCGTAAACGCCCACGGGTTGCATCTGGCTGTGCAGGCCGTATCCGAGACTAAGCGATTGCCGATCATTGATCGCGTACTTCAGCGATGTACGGGGTTCCAGCGAAGACGTGCCGTTGCTCGTCATGTAGAGCAGGTGCATACCGTAGTTGAAGGTGAGCTTTTCCGTAACGCGATAATTCCACTGCGAGAATAGCTGTACCGTCGACGCGTCGCTGTTGACGTTGATCGGTTCCTTGATGGTGTTCGTGTCGTCGTCGACGTAACGCTGATGGAGATTGTAGAAATACTGATTTAAATAAATTCCCGAACGCATACTGTGCCGTGCGTCAAACTTGTGATTCAAAACGGAGCTTAGGGTTATTTTTTTGTTGATGAACTTCTGCACGTAGTCGAACTGGGGAACGTAGCTGTCGTCCAGCTTGTCTTCACTGAATCCATGGTTGTTACCGGAGAATACCAGCGCTGACTGCAAATACGTGTTCTGTCCGAGCGTGATCGAGTGTTTCAAGCCCGCAGCGCCCGTGTTTGAAAAATACTGAGAGCTGTAACGGCCCCCTGCATCGGACCATTGAAGGGAATCCTTAACCGCATCCTGATTTTGGTCGCTAAGGCCGCCGAAGCCGAAGAGCGAGAAGTTGCCGGCCCGTTCTGTCGGCAGGAAGAAATTGTACGACAGGTCCTGGAAGTTCGTAACGGCATCGCCAACATTGACACCAAGCTTCGACAGGATCGACAGTGTCGAGTAACGGTAATTGACCAGGTACGAGCCGCGATAGTTCTTCGAGAAAGGGCCCTCAACGGCTACGTCGGTGCCGAGGAAACCGGCCTGGAATGTATACTCTCTCTTCTCGTTATTTCCCCTCCGGAGATTGAGATCGAACACGCCCGCGAGAGCATTTCCGTATTCGGCAGGAAAGGCGCCCGTCATGAAATCGGAATTGCTGAGAAGCTGCGAGCTGAGTATGGAGATACCGCCGCCCGATGTTCCGGCGTTGGCGAAGTGGTTGGGGTTTGGTATGTCTACACCTTCCATTCTCCATAGTAAGCCGTATGGCGAGTTGCCGCGGATTGAGATGGTGTTACCGCCGTCGCCTGCAGTCACCACACCGGCGAATGAAAGCGCAGCGCGGCCGGGATCGTTCACGGCGGCGGCAAACTTCCTGGTTTCTTCCACACTGAAAGTTCTCGCGCTCACGGTAGCCATTTCGTTCAACGGCTTATTTTTTTCGGCGTCGGGTGTCACCACGATCTCTTCCATCAGCACGATGTCTTCTTCCACAGGCACGGTGATAACTACTTCTTTGCCGGAATTCACGGTGATGTTCGGCAGAGTGAGCTCTTTATATCCTATAAATGAAATACGAATGCTGTGCGAGCCTACGGGAACTCTCGACAGCTTGAAGTTGCCATCCGCATCGGTGGTGCTTCCGATCAGCGGCTCTGAGTTGATCAATATAACAGTTGCACCAGGCAGCGGTGTTTTCGAAATTACATCGACCACAGTGCCGCGAATGGTTTGAGTGAGCTGCGCCGTTGCAGCATAAGAGATCAAAACCAGGGTGAGGGTTTGAAAGAGTTTTTTCATTGTCAATTTGCTTTACGCGTGTATGACAATGAAGAATGAGGAGACCCCTATGTACTTAGGAATTAAAAATTAAAAAAAGCGGAGCGCGATCTTACCACCAACCCACATCTTCACGTTCTTATTATTCCCGAAACTATCTTCATAAAAAACCTTCGGTTGGAAATCAGGGAAGAGGTCAGGATCATCAGTGGAAACAATTCTCGTGAAGTATGCATTCAACGTGCCGCCGGCATATAGCGAGAAGCCCTTCGCCAACCGGAAGTCGAACCCAATCTGAAGTTTATTCAAGCTGCTAAGCCCTTCCGTAAAGCGTCCTTTATTTACCTGCTGTGATGTCAGATCGATGTTGAGATTCATCCAGTTGAAGATCTTGCGCGCAGTACCGAGGCCATAACCGAAGCCCCACACTGTCTGGCTGCCGAATGCACTTCCCGGCCGGTAGCTTGCAAAGATGATGTTGTGAAACTGACGGACACCGCTACGGAATGCGAGGTTCGAGTAAAACACTTCGTCTGCCGAAAGCTCGAGCTTGTGATAACCATGTTTTACAATGCTCAGGAATCCGATCGGTACGCCTGTCAGACTATCCGCTACGTTGATGAAACCGATCTGTGTTCCATAGACCTTCTTTCCATAGTTGAAGAATCCCGATATCTGTGTCCCTGCGATTCTACCCTTGCTGTTGATGTTGGTGAACCCCGCAATCTGCGGCCCTTTGAAGTTACCCCGGTGAATGTTCGCGAAGCCGGCCACGCTGACGCCGGCCGAGTTGCCATTGCTGTAGTTCATCATGCCTGCAACCTTCACACCATCGGCGCTCTCGAGATTGATATTTGCCATGCCCGCCGCCTGCACACCCTGGAAGTCGCCGAAGTTGATGTTGGTAAACCCTGTCATCTGGGCCGCCTTCGTCTCGCCGCCGTTGATATTGAAGAATCCCGATGCCTGGGCGCCGATCACATTGCCACCGACGATGTTTCCGAAGCCCGCAATCTGCAGGAAGCTTACGTCCTTCCGGTCGATGTTGAAGAAAAATCCAAGCTCGATTTGTTTTGTTCCCATTGAGTACCCGCCGAAGATGTTGATCGAATAATCGTTGACGACGTTTCCACTCATGCCTCCGTTAGATCCGACAAAAGGCAGTAGTGAGATCTGAATGTCGCGATAGAGTGTGTCGCGGATATTTTTAACATTGGGCGAGTCCGTGTACGGCATAGGAACTTCTTCCTTTTGTAGCTCCTCGTCGGGCATCATCTCCGGGTCGACCGATGCTTCGGTCAGGGAATCGAGCGCCACCGTGTCGGAGACTATCACCGCCGATTGTTCCAATCCAACCGTGTCCATCGGACGTATGGGACGGGTACGCTTCAGGGAAACGTGAAAATATTGGTTACCTGTTTCGCTGATAACGAGCGTTGTGTCAATAAAGTCCCGTTTGCTTACGGAGAGCATGAGATCTTCGTCGGTCTTTTTATCGAGCTTCAATCGGAAGAACCCGAATTCGTCTGTGACCACGGAAGTGATGGATGATTTCTCGTACACGCTGGCGTCGACGATCTTCTCGTTGGTAAACCAATCTTCTACGTAGCCGCTGATGATGATCGAAGTCGAGTTCGTTTTCACCTGCTGCTTCGTCGTCACCCGGTTGAGGATGAGGTGACGTCCCTTCTCTTTGTAAGTCATCGATCCTTTGAAGACTTCATTCAGGATCTCACGAACGGTAGCATTGGTCATGTCGATCGTCACCACGTCATCGTTGCTGACGATCGCCGAATTGTATGAAAATGAAAAGCCTCCGAGTTGACCGATCCGGTTGAGCACCGTGGTCGTTTTCTCGTTTTTGAAAGAGACATCCATGCGCTTGTCGAGTATCGGACCGCTGTTGGACTGCGATCTGGAAACAAAACCGCAAAGTAGGGCCAGGCTGAGGAGTATAATTATTCTCATGGGCATGTCTTTACCGGCAACCGGGACCGTTTAGAATGATCTCGTGCTTATCGTTGCGCTCGACCGTGAGCGAGAAGGATTCGGCGATGATCTCGACCACGTGATCGAGCTCCTCGTTCCGGAAGATCGTCGTCAACTGGCAGTTGGCGATGTCGTTGTTCGCCAACACGATCTTCGAATCGTACACTTCGTTGATCTGATCGATCACGCTCTTGAGATCCGTATTGTGGAAACTGAAAACTTTTGTCTTGTATGCCAGGACGTTCGTATCGGCCTTCGCCAGTTTGGTGAACGACCTTCCGCGCTTGGAATAAAAACCGGTCTCGCCCGCATTGATGGTCATACCGGGATCTTTCAACGTATAGAACTGTACGACACCGGTCTGTACGACTACTTCGATCGTGTCTTTATCGGGATATGACTTGATGTTGAATGATGTCCCAAGATCGCGGATCAGGGTTTCTTCCGTTTCGATCACAAACGGTTTTTCTTCTTCATGTTTTACATCGAAGAAACCTTCGCCCTTGAGCTTCACCTTTCGGATCTTTTTGCGGGGATTGTACTCGAATGTGATAGATGACTTTTTATTGAGGAAAGCTGTGCTGCCATCGGGCAATGTGTCTTGGACAACGTGATTGTCGGTAGCGAGCGCCATCGTTTGGGTCGGTCGATTGAACCAGCGCCAGGCGAATATGCCGGCAGTGATGATCAGGACGATACCTGCTGCGATACGAAGGGAGGTCCAGTTAGACCTTCCGGGCTGTGGCATCACAACCGGTTTAGCTCCATTTTGTTTCGAGAGCTTGTCTTTCACTTTCCTCCATGCGGCGTCGGTATCGAAATCGATCTTCACGCGGCTCCCGGCGGCCTTCGAGAAGATGAGCTCCATATCGAGGTAATACTTCTCGTTTTCAGGGGACGCTTTACGCCACAGCTCTACTTCACGGAGCTCTTCCGTGGTCGCTTCGTGAGAAAGCGCCTTGCCGATCAGGTCGTCGATATCGTTTAACTCAAATGCCACCTAACTTTTCACTTTTAACTTTTAACTTATATGTAGTCTTTCAATTGCACCCGCATGATCTTAAGTGCTTTTCCTATCTGGTTCTCCACTGTTTTCACGGAGATGTTCAATTGCTCGGCGATCTCGGCATACTTCAGCTCTTCGAAGCGGCTCAGCTGAAAGACAATACGACATTGCTCCGGCAGGACTTTCATTGCAACAGAGATCCGCTCTTCGAGCTCCGAAGAGATTACCGACTGACTTACACCTTCATGCGTCGATTCTGCATGGACCATTTCATGCGCCACGTGTTGCTTCTTCACCTTTTCGTGTTTGATCACATTGAGGCAGGAATTTCTTACGATTCTGTACAGATAGGCTTTGAGCGAAGTCTGGATCTCGACCTGCCCTTTCTTGTCCCAGATATTGATGAATGCCGACTGCACGACCTCTTCTGCTTCGTCCCTGTCGTTCAGGAATGAGTAGGCGTACTGGCAAAGCGGACGATAATAGGTTCTGAATAGCATCTCAAAAGCACTTTCATTGCCCTCCTTCAGGGTTGCGAATACCTGTTGTTCCAATAAATCCACTGCTTTTGATTATGAATTCAGTGCAATTTACGGTTTTAGGGCTCTGAGGTTATGACAACCGGGAAGAGATATACCCCTATCGAGACAGCTTTATTATTTACGATTTACGATGTACGATGTACGGTTTGGTCTGTCGATCATTTCGAAGGTAAAATCTAGATCGTACCTCGTACATCGTACCTCCTAGTTCGTACATCCTAATTCCGTCTGTCTTTCAGCTTATTAAGGTCTAAATCCTTTTTCAGATTGGCTTTTCTGAGCTTGGGCGCGGGATGCGCTGCGAGATATTTTTGCAACCAGTCGGCGGCAGGAGAAAACGATTTGAAGATCATTTCGGGATCGACAACGCCTGGAATGACGCTGGCAGCTTTCATTTGAGTTCTTACAAGGGGTTGAAGCCCCGAGAAGAGCACCAGTATATCTTTATTCTTCAGGTGACGGATGGCCTCTTGTAGGGCAACAATACCCGAGTGGTCGATAAACGGAACATTCTCCATCCTGAATATGATGGCCCGGGCTTCCGGAAATGCCTGCATGGCCTCACGAAAATGCACCGCGAATCCAAAGAACAACGGGCCGTTCAGTTGCTGAACATACACTTCACGCGACGTGTAAAATGGCTCGAGCTCCGGACTGTCGGATTCCTGTGAAGGCAACAACAAGACGGATTCCGTCTTTCTTAAAGACTGGTCGGCCATCTTCTTTACGAAAAGAACAGACGCCAGCACGATGCCTGTTGCGAAAGCCTGCGGCAATCCGAACACTACCGTTACGACCATCACAGCAACCATCACGACACCATCGCTGAAGGAGATTGCAAACACCTGCCGGAGTCCTTTGTAGTCGATGATGCTGATTCCGACTGTGATCAGTATGCCGGCCAGCACCGACAGGGGGATGACTTTTACAAATCCGATCTCAAACAATACGAGCAACAGCACCACGCATTGAATGATGACACTGACCTTTGTCCTGGCGCCGGAACGTACGTTGACAAGGGTTCTCAATGTGGCGCCTGCACCGGGAATTCCGCCGGCTATGGCCGAGGCAATGTTTCCCAGACCTTGCCCGATGAGCTCTTTGTTGCTTTTGTGTGTCGATCCCGTGGTGATGTCCACCACCAGTGAAGTCAGTAGTGTATCGATGGAACCGAGAAACGCGAGCGTGAGCGCGGGCAAGACCACTACCGACCAGCTTGCATGATCGTAGTCGACCAGGTGATCCCAACGCCAGGTGATCCAGTTATCGGGTATATCCCTGATCGTAGGCACGTCGAGTTTCAGGACAACGGCGATGGCTGTTGCACCGACCAGCGCTGCCAGTGTTGCGGGAACTTTCTTTGTAACGGCGGGAAAAAAGTAAATGATAAGAATGGTGATGATACCCAATGCGAGCGCCTGGAAATTCACTTCATCGGTGACGTTCCTCAGCAATTGCATGATCTCATTAAAATGGATCGATGAAGTGTGGCCCAGCAATGGAAGTATCTGAAAGATGATCATCAGTAAACCGATACCCGACATGAATCCCGAAACGAGTGGATAGGGAACGAACCGGATATACTGACCGACCTTGATCAGTCCGAAAAATATCTGGAATACGCCCGTCAGGAGGAAAATGATGAAGATTGTAGCGAGGGCGGTTTCCGTGTCGGGCGATTGCTCGAAGGAGCGTGCAATAACCAGTGAGCTGACGACCGTCATTGCGCCGGTAGGCCCGCTTATGAGGAGCGGTGTACCGCCGAAGAACGTGGCGATGATGCCGAGGGAAATGGCGCCAGCAATACCTGCCGACGCCCCCAGACCCGATTCTACGCCGAAGGCCATTGCAAGGGGCAAGGCAACGATGGCGGTGTTTAGTCCGCCATACAGATCCCCCCGCCACGATTCCTTCAGCGTGTCCATAGAATTCTAACCTATTCTTTCGAACCTATACACATCGGGCAGCTCTAAATTATCGTGGAACGTAACGTTGAGGTCTTTAATGAGACCTACTCCGATATCGTATACCCATCCGTGTACGAACGGGCCGTTGCGTTTTGACCACGAGTTTTGGATGATCGATGTCTTGCACAGGTCATATACCTGCTCGATAACATTGATTTCAGTGAATCTGTTCTCTCTTTCGGTTGGATCTTTGATGGCCTCCAGTTCCACTTCGTTCATCCTGTAGGCGTCTTTGATGTGACGGATCCAGTTGTCGATCACGCCGTATTGCTTCTGACCCATCGCAGCGCGTATCCCGCCACAGCCATAGTGGCCACAAACGATCACGTGGTCGACCGATAGTACGGTCACAGCGTAGTCGAGCACACTGAGCATGTTCATGTCTGTGTGCACTACCATGTTAGCGATATTACGATGGACGAACACTTCGCCGGGCTCGGTACCGGTGATCTCGTTAGCCGGCACACGGCTGTCGGAACATCCGATCCACAGGAACTTCGGTGTCTGCGTCTTCGACAGGCGCTTGAAGAATTCCGGATCTTCCTGGTTGCGTTGTTCAACCCAGGCTTTGTTCTGAAGCAGCAATGTGTTGTAATCTTTCAGGGCATTATTTTTGTCCATCATATAACTAAGTGTTTGAGTTCGACTTCTATTTGTTTGGTTTTTGAGGTCTCAATAAAATCGCGTATTGCTTCTTTGATATCCTGGTCTACGAAATGCGCCTCCGTTCCGTCGATCAGTACCGTGGAGTTGCTGGGGATTAAGAGGAATTTACCGCGAATAGTTGACTTGTTCAGGAAGGAAACGTTTTTGGTGAGCTTCAGCAGGAAGTTCTTCCCATCACCCACCATGATCACCGCCTCCTGGAAGTTGGTTTTCAGAATGAAGAAAACCGACACGAGAATTCCGATGAACACACCCAGAAGGAGGTTCGTAAACACGATCGCAAGCACCGTGACAATAAACGGCAAGAACTGCGACCAGCCTTTCCGAAACATTTCTTTATAGAGCTTCGGTGGAGTAAGCTTATAGCCCACCATGATCAGTATACCGGCAAGGGCCGACAACGGTATAAGCTGCAGAATGTTAGAAAGAAAAAGTACGGAAGCGGCGAGTATCACACCGTGAGTAATGGATGAAGCTTTGGTCCGGGCGCCTGCATTGATGTTGGCCGAGCTCCTGACAATCACCGATGTAACGGGAAGGCCGCCGAGCAATCCCGAGATAATATTAGCTGTTCCCTGTGCCTTAAGCTCGCGGTTAAGTGGCGTAATTCTTTTCAGTGGATCGAGCTTATCGCATGCTTCGATGCTCAGCAGTGTTTCCAGCGATGCTACGAGCGCTATCGTGAATGCGACTTTATATATGATCGGGTTCGCGAGCTGGCTGAAGTCGGGATACATAAGCCCGCCGAAATCCCCTGAAAAAAAGTTGGGTACAGTCACCATGTGTTTCGAGTCGATGGCAAGCGCAGGAACAGACGATTTAAAGACCTCGCTGAGGATAACGCCCACGATCACAGCAAGCAGCGGCGCGGGGATGAACGACAGCCATCCGCTTTTTTTGGCGACTATTTTTTCCCAAACAATGATGAGTGTGATCGTTACCAGTGCGACGACAACTGCGCCGCCGCTAAATGCTTCGAATGCCTCGATGATACTGGTGAAAGTGTTGCGGCCGCCTTCCTCGAAGAAACTTTCATCCCCCTCATAGTCGTTGTCGAATCCAACCGCGTGCGGTATCTGTTTGAGGATAAGGATAAGCCCGATGGCCGCAAGCATTCCTTTGATGACGGAAGCCGGGAAGAAATGGCCGATCGTTCCGGCTTTGATAATGCCCATGATGAATTGCAGAATGCCTGCGAGGACGACCGTGAGCACAAATGCTTCGAAAGAGCCGAGTTCTGCAATGGCTGCGATTACTATTGTCGTGAGGCCCGCAGCAGGGCCTGCTATACTAACGTTTGAGCCGCTAAGTGATCCGACCACAATTCCTCCTGCCACACCTGCAATGAGTCCCGCTTGTAACGGGGCGCCCGATGCCAGAGCAATGCCCAGGCAAAGGGGCAGTGCTACGAGAAAGACCACCAGTGACGCTAACAGGTCGTTAGAAAAATATTCTTTGAAATTCATAAATAAGGATCTTGAATAAAAAATTTGAAAAGTGCTGACGTGCCTGAATGGCAGCGCCTTGCTTTAGAATTTAATTAGAAGTGATTGCGATTATGCCCGGGGAGGGGGAATCACAACTTCTTTTTCAAGAGCCTTGAAAAGCTGTTCCTGGTAAAGGATATGGAGGTCGGTATATGCAGATCTCTCGCGGGAGATCAACCGGTGATCGAGGCCGGCGTCATCTTCGTCTTCGACAACGTCCTTGCCTTCTTCTTCGGCGCCGGATTGCTCTTCGCCTTCGCCCATGGGCATTTCGGCTCCGCCGAAGGTTTCATGCACCGTAATGGCCTGCGACGCGTCGGGACGCGGATCTGCCGCTGTCAGCCGGTTATTGGCCACAGTAAGGAGAAAGAAGACGAGCAGGAAGACGACTTTCTTCATAATTGGGTAGGTAAAAATACGAATTTTCAACGAAGACAGTTTCATTCTGTCGGCCCAATAAACGCCTCAACCTTACGGACATCACGCCTTAACACATCGTTAACTATTTTGGTCCCACCTAAAACAAGGGACACAATGAAAAGACTGTTTGGAGTAATCGTCATGGTAGTGGCTTTATCGGGTTGTAACAAGCAGAAGGAGCTAGCTCTCCAGAAGGAAGTAGACTCGCTGCGGGTCGAAGTGTCGGTCAACCGTCAGATGGCCGAAACGCTGGAAGAGGTAGGGTTGATGATCGATTCGATCGATGCCAACAGGCATGCGCTTCGTACCGATCTGGTGGAGGGTACAACGTATTCCGACTATGCGAACAGGATGCGGGAGATCAGTGGGTTTGTGGCCTCGACACAGGCAAAGATCGACGACCTGGAAAAGTCTCTCAAGAAGAGCAAAGGTTCCGCCAACAACTTCGCCTCGATGGTGAAGAAGTTGAAGAAAGACCTTGAGTCAAAAACGGCGGAGCTCACAGCGCTCACGGAAGCGGTGACTCGGTACAGGGCACAGAACGACACGCTCATTGCTACGGTCGATCTGCAAACAGCCGAGATCAACGACAAAGCAGAGCAGCTCACTGTAAAACAACAGGAAGTTTCGAAGCTGGAAGAGCAAGTGAAGCAAATCTCGGAGCAGGCCAAGGTCGACATGGCTGACGCTTACTACCAACGCGCTCTCGCGCTGGAAGAGACAGCGAAACGAACGCATTTTGCTCCGAAGAAGAAGAAGACTACACAGAAGGAGGCGTTAGAGTTGTATAAGCTGGCGGCTTCGGAAGGGAAGTTGGAGGCGAATGATAGGATAGCTCAATTGGAGAAGGATATCTAATTGACAGTTGTAATTGTTCAAAGTTCAAGGTTCAGAGATCCGGTAAGTCGAATGGATTTGTAGACCATGGAGAAATCATGTGGCCGTCATCGAAACAGCATGTTTTCTCCAAAGATGTTAGGTCGATAAGTTCCGTTAGTTATCTGAACCTTGAACAATTCTGAACCGGACGATTAAAAGTCCTTTGCAACCCCTTCCTCCAACGCAACAAACTGTTCTATCGCCAGCCCCTCTTTTAAAAGCGTCGCCCTCAGTCCCTCAACCGGATCATCCCCTCCATCATCCGCCAGCGGGAACGTCCCGAAATGACTCGCAATACTTTGCGGAGACTTGAGATCCTTGTGGATCTGCACCGCTTCCTCCGGAGAACAATGTATGGGTGACATAAACCACTCGGGCTTGAATGCACCGATCGGAATGATCGACAACGTCGGCTTCGTTCGAAGGCCGATCTCCTTGAATGTATCGGGATTATAACCCGTGTCGCCGGCAAAGTAGATGTTGCCATGACGACCGTGAATGCAGTAGCCACACCACAACGTCTGGTCGCGATCGAATGTACCACGTCCGCTGAAATGCTGTGCAGGAACACATTCTATTGTGAAACCGGTGCCGAATGCTTTAGTCTGCCACCAGTCTATTTCGCTGACAAGCTCGATCTTCTTGTTTTTCAGATATCCGCTTACACCCAGCGGCACGATAAACTGCGGATTGTACTTGTCGTGAATGTGTTTGACGGTAGCGATGTCGAGGTGATCGTAATGGTTATGGCTTAACAAGACCAGATCGATCTTCGGCAGGTCGTCTATCGCAATACCCGGCGGACGCATACGCTGCGGGCCGGCGAAAGTAAACGGACTCACCCGCTCACTCCACACCGGATCCGTGAGTATGTTCACGCCGTCGACCTGGATCAGAAAAGTCGAGTGATTCACAAAAGTTATCCGCACACCATTGTCATAACGCGGCAACGGCTTCGCACCGGGCTTGAGTTGTTTCTTTTCCCATTTTCCCCGCTTACGCTCACGCATCCATCTAAACACATCGGGCAATCCTTTAGCCTTAATGCCTTTCGGGTTGATGAATTTCTTGCCGTCGAAATGATCGGAGATGGGGCCGTGGTAGGTTGGGGCGGAGAGAGATAACCCGATGATGATCGGGGTGGCTACGATGAGGAGAAGGATGGCAATAGTAAGGAACATCGGGGAAGTAGTAAGTAGCCAGTAGTAAGCAGCAAGTAGCAAGGAACAAATAGCAAGCAGCAGTAACCAGCGGTAAGTGTACAGAGCCGCGACATCAGACTCCTTACTACTTACTACTGGCTACTTCCTTCTACTGTGCTATCGCCACAATCTTCGCCAGCTGTATCCCATTCGCCGCCGCCACAATCTCCGCTTCATTACTATCCTCCATCCTTACTGTCACCAACGTATTATTCATCGGGATCTGCAACTCGTAGTTAGTCTTTGCAGTCTCACTGTTGACGGTCTTTGTGAGGAGCGACTTGTATCCTTGAATTTTAACCTGCTTTTGATTTTCATCACGCATCATACCGCCGAGGATGGGAGTTGTCAGTATCGCCTGGATAGAGTTGATCAACGGTGAGTTGTTGATGATCTCGATCTGTCCGGATTTCGGGTCGACGCCGTAATGTCTCTGAACATAAAGCCCGCCTCCGTAACCACTGCCGCCGGTCAGGTTGTCCTTTTTCTCATCGGTTTTCAAGCTGCCGATCTGGGTGGGCAACAACTTCAGAATTTCTTTGCCGATAGCCATGTCGAGGTCGCGAAGCATTTGCTCCATGGCGAACCGTGCGTTCTCGAGGTCACCGGAACCGTATGACGAACGGGCTGTTGTCAGATTTTTGTCGAACTCTTGTGCTGAAGCTGTACTGGCTGCAATCACTAACAATATATAGAGTAACTTTTTCATGTTGTTTCGTTTACTGTTCGCCCAGTTGTTTTTTGATACCATCGATGTCGAGACCTTCGGCAGCTTTGATCATGTCGCCTTCGCTGGCGATGTTCACGCCCTCATACACGATCAGTGACGACTGGCCGAGGGGAACGCTGAGCTTATAGCCCGAGCTTTCGTCGTATTCGATAATGGCGCGGTTGCCTTTAACTTTCGTCTGCTTCCAGTTTTGCTGACCGTTGGTCTGCTGTGCGTAGCCGCCGTTCGTCAGGTAGGCATTCACACCAGCCATCCACGCCGAGTTGTTGGCGATGGTCACGCGGATCTCTTTATCTTTTGTGTCGTTGTACTCGCGGTGGATCGTGAGGCCGGCCCAGCCGTAGCCTGTGCTGGTCACCTGGTCGGCATCGACTTGTTTCTTCAGACCGCCGAGGCTCTCGGGAAGGGATTTCAGGATATTGTTACCGATCTCGAGCTCGACACCGAGCATTGCCTGCTGAACGGCGTAACGTGCTTCTCCATAGCTGGATTTCTTGTACGCAGTCTCCGCGTCGACGAGATTCTGCTTTACATCCGGAGGAGTGGATATCAGTCCGCCTCCGCTGTTGTTGGAAGGGTTGTTATTGGAACCATTCGAGCCGCTGGACGATCCGGTGTTGCTCTGGCCGTTTGCGTTACCTCCATTGGTGCCGTTCGTACCTGAATTCTGATTCTTTTTCTTCCCGCTAAACAGGTTGTCGATCGCTTCACCCGCCTTTTGTTCGCCTTTGCCCGCCACCTTGTTTTTCAACCGGTTGCCGACCTGCGCATGTCCCGTGTACGACAGCAAAATCGTCGCTGCCGCTACGAGAATAAGTTTCGCTTTCATGATTTTTAGGGTATTTAATGAGAAACAGTGAAGATACGAAAACGCAACTATTTTTGTTTCCGCGTTAAAGTCTGGCCGGTGAAGAAACCGTCCTTGATGAGCGCCATTAACTGCGCGGGCGTTGGGTTGATCTGATAAAAGGTATCGCCGTTACGCTGTACCTCGGTTAACTTAAACTTCTTCCTAAGCTTTTTCAGCTTGTCTTTTGATTTCTCGTCGTCCTGGATATCGAGAGAAAGAAATTCAATGTCACCGTTCGGTTTTTGCTTCACGAGTCTCAATGCCCATTGATCCTCAGAGCGAAAATTGACGAAGTAGACGTCCTTATAGAATTTGATCACAAGTGAATCGCTGATCACTCCGCGACCCAACCAGTCTTTGTCTTCCGAATCTTTAAAATGATAGCCCCACGATTCGATGATGAGCGTGTCGGCTTTTTCGTCCGGTGTCGGCGCGGGACCGTATTTGCCAAGAAGGGCTTGGGGAATTTCTTTGAGGGGTTGAACTCCCGCCGGTTGCGGTTCCCGGTATGTCACCTCTTTGCAAGAGGCGAACATCAGGGTCCAGAACGCTGCCAGCAGGAATACCCGGATGGTCAAAGCTTAAATGCTTTTTTTACCGTATCGACGTAGTCGAGCTTCTCCCAGGGGAAGAGCTCCACCTTCATTTTAAGCTCGTTGTGCTTTCCTTTGTTAAATACTTTCTCTACGATCTTCGGCTCACGGCCCATGTGTCCATAAGCCGCAGTTTCAGAATAGATAGGTGTACGCAGCTTGAAACGCTCTTCGATGAAGTAAGGACGCATGTCGAAGATCTTCTCGATCTTCGCAGAGACCTCACCGTCGCTCATCTTCACTTTCGATGTACCGTAGGTATTAACATATAATCCCACCGGCTTCGCAACACCGATCGCATAAGCAACCTGTACGAGGATTTCGTCACACACGCCTGCAGCAACAAGATTCTTCGCGATGTGACGCGTAGCATAAGCAGCCGAACGGTCTACCTTCGAAGGATCTTTTCCTGAGAACGCACCACCACCGTGTGCACCCTTGCCGCCATAAGTGTCAACGATGATCTTACGGCCGGTTAGACCAGTGTCGCCATGAGGGCCACCGATCACAAACTTACCTGTCGGGTTGATGTGGTATTTGATATCGCTACCAAAGAGGGCCTGTACACGTTTCGGGAGTTTTTTCTTGATACGGGGAATAACGATGTTGATGATGTCTTCTTTGATCTTGGCCAACATCGCATTGTCCTTGCCGAAATCGTCGTGTTGTGTTGAAACCACGATCGTGTCGATACGCGAAGGTGTGTTGTTGTCTGCGTATTCGATTGTTACCTGTGACTTCGCATCGGGGCGGAGATACGTCATTACTTTTCCTTCACGACGGATCGCTGCCATCTCAAAAAGAATAGAGTGAGCAAGGTCGAGCGGAAGAGGCATATAGTTGTCGGTCTCGTTTGTCGCGTAACCGAACATCATACCCTGGTCGCCGGCACCCTGGTCTTCTTTCTTCTTTCTTTCAACTCCCTGGTTGATATCGGAAGATTGTTCGTGGATGGCAGAGAAGATACCACAGCTGTTTGCCTCGAACATATATTCGCTCTTGGTATACCCGATCTTCCTGATCACCTCGCGGGCGATTTCCTGAACGTCGAGGTATGCCTTCGACTTTACTTCTCCGGCAAGAACAACCTGCCCGGTCGTAACCAAGGTTTCGCAGGCGACTTTGGAGGTCGCATCATAGGCGAGGAAATAGTCGATCAGCGCATCGGAGATCTGGTCGGCAACTTTATCGGGGTGACCTTCGGAAACAGACTCGGAAGTGAACAAATAAGGCATCTTTGTAACGGGGTTTTATTCGAATTTTAAGGGCGCAAAGTTAAAAAGTCCCTATAGAAAAACTACTATGACTGCGAAAGGAAAAGAAACACAGCGGGCTCCTTGGGCCATGATGCCTTTGACGATTGCCATTTTCCAATCGTTTGGGTGCGAATGCTTTCGCCTTTGCCCGTAATGTCGATAGCAACAGTAAGCAGGGTCGTTTTTTGAAGGGTTTTTAACGACAATTCGAAGATCTGGTTATTGCGGTACGGTGTCTCGATAAAGATCTGTGTCTGATTCTTCTTTTTCGACTCCTTCTCCATGGTCCGGAGCTGTTCGGCGGCAAGCTTCGCGTCAATCGGCAGGTATCCGTGAAAAATGAACTGCTGACCATTAAGACCGGATGCCATTAGAGCCATCAGCAACGAAGACGGGCCGACCAGCGGGACAACCCGGATGTTGTTGGCATGCGCCCAGGCAACAGCCAGCGCCCCCGGGTCTGCTATCCCAGGGCAACCCGACTCCGAGATCACCCCGATATTCTCGCCGTCGGCGATGGGTTTCATCAATGCCGCGATCTCGCCTGCAGGAGTGTCCTTATTCAATACGTGGAACGAAAGGGCTTCGATCTTTTCGTAAATCGACAAGCTGCTCAGGTACCGGCGCGCAGTACGGATGTCTTCGGCCAGAAAGATGGTTATAAAATGAAGTGTTCTCGCGACTTGTAAAGGAATGACCTGGTTTTGGGTTCCTTCGGCAAGGATGTTCGGAATGAGATATAACGTTCCCTTATTAGCCATTTTTGAAGTTAAAAGTTAATAGTTAATAGTGAAAAGTTTTGCCGTAGGTGTGCGATAACCCATTGACTCCGAAAGCAAAACTTTAGTTATTAGTTTTTAACTATTAACTCTTCCCGAGCCATTTCAAAACTACGTCAGCGAATTCTTTCGGCTTCTCGGCCTGTACCCAATGACCTGTGTCCATCGTCACCCATTCAGCTTTCGGAAAGTATTTGGCCACCGCCGTTTCATCGCCGGGTTTGAAGTAGTTCGATTTTCCTCCCTTTATGAATAATGTCGGTCCCGTGTACTGCCCTTCGTATTCCAACCCTTCACCCATACGTTCGATGTTCGCGTCGAGCGCCGGCAGATTGATCTTCCATTCGAAACCTTTCTGTTCATTGCGTGTGAGGTTCTTGAGAAGGAACTGACGAACGGCGGACTCCGGGATCAATGGCTGTAACAATGTTTCTGCCTCGCCGCGTGATTGCAGCTTGGCAAGGTCGATCGACTTCATCGCTTCAAGGATGTCGTCGTGGTGCAAAGGATATTGTTTGGGCATGATGTCCACAACGATAAGCTTGCCGGTACTCGCGGGATCTTTTAAAGCGAAGTTCATCGCGGTCTTTCCCCCCATCGAGTGGCCGAGGACAATGGGCTTCGTGAGATTTTGTTCTTTGATGAGATCTTCCAGGTCCTGCGTCAGCAGCTTGTAATCGTGCTCGTCGCTGTGGGGCGACTGTCCGTGGTTGCGTTGGTCGACCGTGAAAACGCGGAAGTGTTCTGCAAAGACTTTCGAAAGCGAGTACCAGTTGTCCGACGATCCGAATAAGCCGTGCAGGATGATCATTGGATCACCTTGACCTGCCTCACGAAAAAACAATTTCATACCGCCAAGATACGAACGGTTTGTATATTCGCGGTCCCCAACGTTTAACGTTCAAGATGAAACTGGAGTCAGGAAAATATTCGATACAGGGACTTGCTATCGACGGTATCTGCAAGCAATTCGGAACGCCTCTTTATCTATACGATGCCGGAAAGATCACCTCCCAGGTCGACAACCTACGGAAGGCATTCGATGGCGCGGAGCTGAAGATCAAGTATGCCATGAAGGCCCTTACCAACATCTCGATCCTGAAGCTGTTGGGCAAGCAGGGCGTCGGTGTGGATGCTGTTTCCATCAACGAAGCAAAGCTGGCTATACGCGCGGGCATCCAGGCCGCTGATATCAACTTCACCCCGAGTGGTGTCGATTTTTCGGAGATCAAAGAAGGCGTCGCACTCGGCCTGAATGTGAACCTCGACAACCTGCCAATCCTCGAAAAATTCGGGAAAGAATACGGCAGCAAGTATCCATGCGGCATTCGTCTCAATCCGCACATCATGGCCGGCGGCAACATCAAGATTTCCACAGGCCATGTGAATTCGAAGTTCGGCATCTCGATACAGCAGCTGGATCAGATCAAAGCGATCATCACCAAATACAACATCGTTCTTCAGGGTCTGCACATTCATACCGGTTCCGAGATCATCGAGACGGACGTATTCATGCAGATGTCGGACATCTTTTTTGGCATGGCCAAAGATTTCAAAGGGTTGAAGTTTATCGACTTCGGAGGAGGGTTCAAGGTAGCTTATAAGAAGGACGACAAAATCACCGATCTCCCGGCCATCGGCTCCAGGCTCTCTGAAAAATTCAAAGCTTTCGAAAAAGAAACGGGCCGGCACCTGCAGTTGTGGATAGAGCCCGGAAAATATCTGGTAAGTGAAGCAGGGTACCTCGTGGCCACGACCAACGTTGTAAAAGAAACGCCCACGCTCACGTTCGCCGGCGTCGACACCGGCCTCAATCACCTGGTGAGGCCCATGATGTACAACTCCTATCACGAGATCGTCAACATATCGAACCCCGGCGGTCCGGTGAAAACCTATACGATCGTAGGAAACATCTGTGAAACCGATACGCTGGGCTCCGACCGTGAGTTGAATGAAGTTCGCGAAGGAGATCTGCTGGTATTGAAAAACGCGGGCGCGTACGGATACTCCATGGCTTCGAACTACAACTCGCGTTTCCGTCCTGCCGAAGTTTTGGTAATTGATGGAAAGGCCCTCCTTATTCGTGAGCGCGATACGCTCGAGGATATCCTCCGTGGTCAGAAGGATGTCATTGACTAAAGCTTCATTGAAAGAAATATCCCCGGCCCGCGGTTGTACGAAGGCACTGCAGTGATATTCATCTTATTCTTATGCCGGTGCTTATGTCCCAGGTAAACCAGGTTGGTCGATAGAATTCCGATACCCGCACCAACAAGTACATCCGAGGCCCAATGCCTGTTGCTGACCATGCGGCACATACCTACGGCCGTCGCCATGGTATAACCTCCAACGCTGTACCAAATGCTCTTGTGCCCGAACTCTTTGTGAAGGAAAGTTGCGGCCAGAAAAGCCTGGGCCGTGTGTCCCGAAGGAAATGAATGTGAGCTGCCGTCGGGTCGTGCCTCGTGTGTGATCTGCTTCAACGGTCTTACGAGCGCGATCATGATCACCTCTGACTGCACAAGCATCGAGGTGCTCTTCAGGAATTTATGCTCGCCGTGATTGCCAGCGAGCGTGAGGCCCCATGCGAGAGCGATAGGTGCAAACTGTGTGAAGTCGCCGATGTGCTCACTCGCTTTGGGATTCTGTTCTTCGTTTTCGGGTCTCCTGAAATATTTTTGAATAGCCTCATTCTCGTGCCTGATAGCAATGCCGGCCGCGATGAATACCGCCGGGGCCGCAAGAGCCCGGGCGACACGGTGTGATTTAGCAGCAGCGAGAGAATCGGCGTACTGCGCCACAGCAGGCTGTGATATAACGACCGATATAACAAATGCCGCCAACAAGGGGGTATATTTCACGAATTCAGGTTTAGGACGATTTTGAATTACCCTTATATTCTACATATTCGGAAAAATTGAGCAGTGAAAAAACTCGTTTTTTTAATTGTTATTACTTCCTCGATCGCTTTTGTAACCTCGGCCCAGCGATACGACACCCTGGTCTATCGCGACTCCATCCACTTTACTCGCATGCAGGTATATCACGTGGAGGGCACCACGTTTATTTATCCGCGTCCTAAACCATTCGCTTTCATTACAAAGATCCCGGCGACGTTCGCCGGCGCTGCACGCATATCATTTAAAAAAGAAAGCTTAAAGAGCTGGGGAATCATCGCCGGGTCGACAGCCGTGTTGCTTCTCCTCGATGATGACATCGCAAAAAAGGTCCAGCAGGCTTCGCGATACATCGGTCTCGACAATACCCGCGTCTACCGCGACGGCCTGGCGTTCAAGATCGGCAGCACGGAGCTCGATATTTACGAGCCCCCGGGCAATCTAAATACCGCTATTTACTCTATGGGCGAGGGAGTGCCGCCCCTGGTGCTCAGCGCGGGCATGTGGGCCTACGGTCTGATAAAAAGGGACAACCGGGCCATTTCCACAGCTTCGCAGATCGTCCAGGCGACGACTGCAGCGGGTTTTATGACCCAGTTCCTCAAGCGCACGACCGGTCGCGAAAGCCCCTTCCGCGCCACGAAACCCGGCGGAGCCTGGAGGCCGTTTCCCAAGCCGTCGGTCTATCAAAAAAGCGTACCAATGTACGATGCCTTTCCCAGCGGTCACATGGGAACGATGGTGGCAACCTATGTTGTGCTCACGGAAAACTATCCCGAGAAAAGATGGATCAGACCTGTTGGCATTTCACTGATGTCACTCGTTGGATTGGCAATGATCAACAACGACGTGCACTGGGCAAGTGATTATCCGTTAGCTATTGGAATGGGCTACGCATTTGGAAAAGCGACGGTGAAATTGAACCGGTTTGTTAAAGGAGAACCGATGTTTAAAAAGTTAAAAACTAAAAGTTAATAGTTAAAAGTTGGCAGTAGGTGTGTGATAACGCCTTGCTCCGAAAGCCAACTTTTACTTTTATATTTTAACTTTCACGCCGGTTGTTCGAGGGTAACTTTAAACGAAGTCCCGGTTCCCTTGCGTGACCTGACTTCCACCGATCCTCCGATCCTCGCCAGCGTCTCTTTCACGATATACAATCCAAGTCCTGTTCCTTGCGATTTCTCCGAAGCGCGGTAGAACATATCGAATATTTTTTTGTGATGCACAGCGTCGATGCCTTCCCCGTTGTCCGCAACGACGAACGACACTTGTCCTGCAGCTTTCTCGAACTGCACCTCCACATACGGGTCGGGTTTGGAGGGTGAGTGATATTTCACGGCGTTGCTCAAGAGATTTCCCAGCACCATCTTGGTAAGACTATAGTCGCCAATAAACTTGTTCCCGGGGGACTCAAAGTAGCGGATCTCGATCTTTTTACCGTCCTCGAGGAATTTCACATCGGACATTGAATCCGCCAACAGCGCATTAAAATCGACGTTTTCGTACCGGAGTTCAGTTTTTTTGGCCCTGGAAAGGTTTAAAATGTCGCCGATCACCTGGTCGAGCTTCTGAACACGGCCTTCGATCAGTTTCAGGAACTCAAGTGACTTTGAATCTTTGGTGTCGATGCGTGCCACGTTGATCAGTCCGAGGACCGAGGCTACCGGCGCCCGGAGGTCGTGAGACGTACTGTAGATGAAGCTGTCGAGCTCGCTGTTGGTTTTTCGGAGCTCTGCCTGCTCGTCCTCGAGCAACCAGATCACCAGACCGAGTCCGATCAACGCGATCAACACAAGTTTGACGATGCCGGTCTGTGGTAACAGGAACCCTTCTCCTGTTATCGACATAGCGACAGCATTCACATCGTAAAGGTAGATGACGCCGTATGCTACAAAACATCCGGCAACGATTCTCACGCCGATGCCGCGAAGCGAGCTGGCGATCAGAAGAATCACGCCACTCGTTACGAACGATACGCCGGTGATAAGTGCAACTGATCCGATCTCGTAAATGAAATCTTTCGGGTCGATAGCAAAGGCGGCTGCCGTGATCGCGCCGGCGCCGATAGCGATAGCAATAAGCGATCGACGAGGAGTCTTCTTAACTGCCTTTTGCCAGATCGCTTCTGCGACACCGATAAACATAAGTACTATGTGTGTGTTATTGAATATCGACGACACCAACCCCCCGGTCGATCGAAGCAAAGGATCGGTGCTGAACGGCGACGTGAGATACGCGAACGTGATTGCGTGGACGCAAAACGTGTAAGCGCTGAACGACCACGTGCACAGGTAGATGCGCGAGTACGCACGGCCGAAATAAGATAGCATGATGCCAATGCCGAGGCCCAATACGAATTGAGCCAGGTAAAGAAATGGCGTCTGGCTGGCGACAACTTCACTCATCAATAACTGGGTTAATCTTTAAACAGACTGGCTCAGTATGAAGATAGGCAGGGTGGGATTTACGAAACAAGGCTGTTCACGCCCCGGTGTGTCGGATGTAAGAAAAAAGGCCATTCTGAACAACAGAAATGGCCTTTTTGGGTGGTGACGGAGGGAATTGAACCCCCGACACAAGGATTTTCAGTCCTTTGCTCTACCAACTGAGCTACGTCACCTTGTCCTCGCGAAGCGGGGACCCCGTATTAGCCGCAGAAGCTATCACGCGGGGATGCAAAAGTATAGAAATTTAGGTTCGACACAAAAATCTTATAAATATTGCCGTATGAGATCATTTGTGCCGATTGGGGTCGCGTTCATTATTATACTCACGGTGTCGTGTTCGTCGAATGAGCAGAAGGAGGAGCTCCTGGCAAAGCAATATTGCGCTGCCTGCCATGCATTTCCCGAGCCGTCGCGGCTCGATAAAAAAGCGTGGTCCAATGTGATGCCGCAGATGGCACTTCGTATGGGTGTCGACATGTCGCAACTCTCCATGATAAGCGAAGAGGATTATCCATACGTGATACAAACATTGCCCAGGAATCCGATGCTCACCGTGGAGGAGTTCGATGCTATCAAGAACTATTATCAGCGCGAAGCGCCGGACTCGCTTAGCCTTCCCGAGGATTTCGTTACGAAAGACCTCACACAGTTCGAGGTGACACCACACCGTTTATGGAAGCAACGTCCTGCAGTCACCATGCTTCGTGCCGACACGGTGAACAAAAGGATCTGGATGTCCACCCGGAAGTCGGGACTGTATCGATATGACTTTAATTTCAACCGCATCGATTCAACCCAGCTCACCAGTCCTGCATCCAGCATCGTGTTTGATGGCGGCGATCCCACGATGACACTGATGGGCATCATGGACCCGAATGATCAGCCGGCGGGAACAATTGGAACGATGAACGAAGATCTTTCATTCAACCAGCTGATCGATTCCATCAAACGACCGGTGCACATCGAGAAGGCCGACTTCAACAACGACAAGCTGGAAGACATTGTGGTGTGCGCATTCGGAAATTACGGAGGAGCATTGCTGGTGTATGAGAGGAGAAGCGACGGCAAGTACAACCGACATGTGATCAGCGGGCTGCCCGGCGCCCGTAAAGTGGTTGTGAGAGACTTCAACGACGACGGACTCCCGGATATCCTGGCCTTGTTCGCACAGGGCGACGAACAGATATCTCTCTATACTAATGCCGGCAGTTTTCGTTTCAGGGTTAATACACTGTTGAGATTCTCCTCCGTGGATGGGTCGAGCTATTTCGATATTACCGATTTTAATAAAGACGGACATTGGGACATAGTTTACAGTAACGGAGACAACGCCGATTACTCCATCATTCTCAAACCTTATCACGGGGTCAGGATATTTCTCAATGACGGGAAGAACCAGTTCACGGAGTCGTGGTTCCACCGCCTGCACGGTTGTTCGATCGCACTCGCCCGCGACTTCGATAAAGATGGCGATGTCGATATCGCTACGATCTCATTCTTTCCGGAGTTCAAGAAGACGCCTGAAAGAGCTTTTGTTTATTTTGAAAATAACGGCGGTAACCTGGAGCCATACACGACTCCCCTTGGCGCGGACGGGAGATGGTTGCTGATGGAGCCGGCTGATATTGATCAAGACGGTTACACCGATATCTTACTCGGAGCGCTCGACTTCGACAATGGCGTTCCGCCGGAGGCGAGACAACGGTGGTCCGATAATCCCGTTGACGTGCTGGTGTTGAAAAATAAAGGAAAGAAGTAGTACATTGTTATATGACGATTTTGCAACAGGTTGCCTTCCTGATCGTATTGGGGATCGCTGTATTTTTTGTCAGGAAGAGAGCATTGAGGATCAAGAGGAACATTGCCTTCGGTAAACACGAAGAGGCAACGGGCGACACGTCGGAGCGGTGGAGGAATGTATTGCTGGTGGCCTTCGGACAAAAGAAAATGTTCAAGCGTCCGCTTCCTGCGATCCTTCACTTCTTCATTTATTTCGGGTTCCTTGTGATCAATCTCGAAGTCCTCGAATTCATCATCGATGGCCTCGCCGGCACGCACAGGATCTTCGCCCCGTACCTCGGCGGTTTTTACACCGTGCTGATGAACATCTTCGAGTTTCTCGCCGTTGCCGTGCTCGCATCGTGTGTGATATTCCTCATCCGACGCAATGTTATCAAGCTTCCGCGGTTCCAGAATACAGAGCTCGATGGCTGGCCGCGTAAGGACGCCAACATTATTCTTTTCACGGAAATAGTGCTCATGTGTGCCATTCTTTCCATGAACACAGCCGACCAGGTGCTGCAGACCAAGCCGGAGCACGCGGATCATTTTGTCCGGACGGGCTCTATTTTCTTCAGCGCCATGCTGGTGCCGTTGTTCAGCGGGTTGGGCGACAGCACACTGGTGTTCATCGAACGTTTTGCGTGGTGGTTTCACATCATCGGCATCCTGGGCTTCGCAGTGTACATCACCTATTCGAAGCACCTGCACATATTCATGGCATTTGTCAATACGTGGTATGCACACATTCAGCCTAAAGGTAAAATGAACAACATGCCGGTGGTGACACGCGAAGTGAAGTCGATGCTCGGCATGCCTTCCGAACCGGCGCCGACCGGCGAACCCGGACGATTCGGAGCGAAGGATGTCACCGATCTTTCGAGGATACATCTGATGGCCGCTTATTCCTGTACCGAGTGCGGAAGATGTACATCGGAATGCCCGGCGAATATTACAGGCAAAAAACTTTCTCCACGGAAGATCATGATGGATGTGCGTGATCGTGCGGAGGAATTAGGGCGTGCGATGGAACGCGGGGGTGCCGGCCCATCGACCGGGATGATTACTGACGAAAGGTCTTTGCTGGGCAGCTACATCACCAAAGAAGAAATAAATGCGTGTACCAGTTGTAATGCTTGCGTCGAAGCATGCCCCGTTCTTATCAATCCTTTAGAGATCATCGTGGAGTTGAGGCGATATGTAGCGATGGAAGAGTCGGGATCGCCGGCACAATGGAACTCCATGTTTCAAAACATCGAGACGAACTTTGCGCCCTGGAAGTTTCCGGCGGCGGATAGATTTAACTGGGGTAAAAACATTTGATAACATCCAATAACCAATACCAATAACCAACAGGGAGATGACGGTACCAACAGTAGCCGAGTTCGTTGCGAAAGGAGAAACGCCGGAGGTGTTATTTTGGGTTGGATGTGCCGGCTCGTACGACGACCGCTATAAACGAGTCACCGTTGCGTTCGCCCGGATACTCGACGCTGCCGGTATAAAATTCGCCGTTCTCGGCACGGAAGAAAGCTGCACCGGCGATCCTGCCCGAAGAGCCGGCAACGAGTTTCTCTTTCAAATGCAGGCCATGAACAACATTCAGGTGCTGAATGGCTACGGCATCAAAAAGATCGTAACGGCGTGTCCCCATTGTTTCAACATCCTTAAGAATGAATACCCGGACCTGGGAGGCAATTACGACGTAGTGCACCACTCGGCATTCTTGCAGATGCTCATCAACGAAGGGAAAGTGAAGATGAAAGAAGGCGGAAGTTATGTGGGCAAGAAGATCACCTATCACGACTCATGTTATCTCGGCCGCGGGAACAATATCTATGAAGCTCCCCGCGAAGTATTGAAAGCGCTCGATGCCGACCTGGTTGAAATGAAGCGCTGCCGTACAACCGGACTCTGCTGCGGAGCCGGCGGAGCTCAGATGTTCAAAGAGCCGGAGAAGGGCCGCAAGGATATCAACATCGAACGCACCGAGGAGGCCATCGCGACGAACGCGACGACGATAGCAGTCGCATGCCCGTTCTGCATGACCATGATGAGCGATGGCGTGAAGAATAAAGACAAGGAAAATGAGGTAAAGGTGAAGGACCTTGCGGAGTTAATTTCAGAATCGATGGAACCACGGACTTCATAGAACTGTTCATAAAACCGGTCACAAAAAGAAATCATGTACGTACCATTCGATACTCTACCCGCCGATTCCCGCATCTGGATATACCAAGCCAACCGGCCACTGACTGCCTCCGAAAAAGAGGTTGCTGTCGCCGCCCTGGAAGGCTTTTGTGAAAGCTGGACGGCGCATCAGCATGCCCTTAAGACGAGCTTTACAATCGAACACGATCAATTCATCGTCCTGGCAACAGACGAAGACTACCATCAGCCCAGTGGGTGTTCGATCGACAGCTCGGTCCGGGCGTTGAAAGATCTGCAGGACCGGATCGGGTTGGATTTTTTCGACAGGTCACGCGTGGCTTTCCTGGTCAACGGCCAGGTGACAACCCATTCTCTGCCCCGCCTGAAGGCCGTTTTCGAAGCCGGCGAGCTGAATCCCGGAACCCTTACCTTCGATAACCTTGTGCCGTCCCGGGGCGACCTTGCCCAGAGATGGAAAACCCCCGTCGAAAAAACATGGCTGGCAAAATATTTACCTGATTCTACGTTAGTTTCTAACAGAAAACAGGAATGAATGCGTCGCTCACGGAAAGCACGGAGAACACGGAAGCGCGATCAAGATAGCTTGGCACTATCATTAAAGGCTCCTGCATTTTTCCGTGTATTCCGTGCTTTCCGTGAGAAACAGCATTCCCGGTTTTTCGTAGCTTTACTTAAGATTCCTGTGCGGAGTGCGATATGAAATTCACACCAATCATTTTACTAGTTATCGTTTCTTTATTGACCTCCTGCGGAGCGGAAAAGAAGATGACGAAGGCTTTCAAACAGGGGAAGTACGAGAAGGTCATTAACTACTATACCGACGTTCTTCAGAAGGACCCTAACAATGGCAAGGCTAATTATTACATAGCCGAGTCGTTTCGCCTCTCCAATCGGATCAAGATGGCCGAACCCTTTTATGCAAAAGCAAAAGGACCGGACAAGGTCGGGGATACTGTAAAACTTCATTACGCTAAAGCGCTCCAGGCTAACGGCAAGTATGATGAAGCCCGTCAGCAACTGAACGAGCTCGAAGCAAGCACGGAGGATGAGGCAATGAAGAAACGCGCCACAAAAGAGCTGGCCGGTCTTCAGGGACTCGAAAAGCTGAAAGAAAAGGAGAGCTTCTACAAGATCAAGAACCTCGAGGCGATCAACACTCCGTTTACCGAGTATGCTCCATCGTACATGAACGGGGAATTGTACTTCACCTCGTCGCGCGCCAATGCACGGATATACGAAGCTTCGGGGACACCTTATACAGATCTGTATAAAGCCGCGACGAAAGGCGCCAACGTCGATATCAATACTATTAGCGCTCTTCCCGCTTTCATCAACGATAGCAATGTGAACGAAGGTTGCGTGACCTTCACGCCGGACGGCCGAACGATGATCTTTGCGAAAGGCAACACAGGCAAGAGAAAAGGAGCCGACGACGTGGACCTCTACATCTCGCGTTTCCGAAGCGGTCAATGGACCGAACCGCTACCGATCAACATCAACACGCCCCTGTTCTGGGAATCGACACCGGCGTTGAGTCCCGACGGACGGACATTATATTTCTCCTCCAATCGTAAAGGCGGTTCCGGCGGCCTGGATATTTATTCGGCACAGATGGACTCACGCGGCAGATTTGGCCGGGTGAAAAATCTCGGCTCCGAGATCAACACCGCCGGCGATGAAATGTTTCCTTATGTAGCCGAGAACGGAAAGATGTATTTCTCCTCCGATGGACATTCCGGTTATGGTCAGCTGGACCTGTTTGTGTTGAATCGTGTGAATGGAAAGACATCTATCGAAAATCTTGGTCAGCCCGTAAACAGTACCGGCGATGATTTCGGGATCTTCCTCTTCAGACCCGACCGCGGGTTCTTCACATCGAACCGCGAAGGAGGTAAAGGCGACGATGATATCTACACGTTCGTGAACGAAGACCCCAACCTGAGGGTAATCAACTACTATCTGCAAGGCATCACTTATACCACCAAGGACGACAGCACCCGCGAAATCCTTCCCGACACCAAGGTGGCCCTGATCGATGCGAACGGTAACCTGATGCAGGATTTCGTTACGGGTAACGACGGCAAGTTCCTTTTCAGGGTTTATGAAAACGAGAATTATACATTGACCGGTGAAACCGACGGCTACATTGCCAAGCGCCAATTGTTTACAACGAACGGGAAGTCGATACCCCTGACTTCCGTGAAAGAGCTGGTGACGAACATCACACTCGATACATTGATAGTGCTCGACCGCAAGAATACCATCACAGCGTTCAGACTCCAGAACGTATACTTCGACCTCGACAAGTGGGATATCAAACCCGAGGCAGCCGCAGAGCTCGACAAGCTCGTGGAGCTGCTCAACGACAATCCCGACATTGCCCAGATAGAGCTGAGCTCGCATACCGACAGTATCGCCTCGAGAGACTATAACATTACCCTCTCGCAACGACGCGCCGAGTCGACGAAAAATTACATAGTGAAAAAAGGGATTTCGGGAGAAAGGATCGTTGCCAAAGGATACGGTGAGGACAAACCGATCGCCCGCAACACCAACCCCGACGGTACCGACAATTTCGACGGTCGCGCCCGTAACCGCCGCACGGAGTTCCGTATTCTGAAAATGGGTCCCATCCAGGAGAAAAATACCGATGAGGAGTTCGACGAGGATAAGTTCTTTAAGAACGACGCGAAGAACAACGATAACTGATCCCCCCGCCCCCGCCAAAGTTCGCTTTGCTATAATTTTTCTACCTGCATGGCCGGGCAAGCTGTATCTTCCCAGCAAATTTTTCGAGCGATGAAGCCATCCCTACCCTTATTGCTTTTATTATTAGTGACGGCCGCGCCTTCTTTAGCACAGAAGAAATCTACCGCGCCCGTTCAGAAAAAAGCGCTTTCCCACACTGTCTACGACCGGTGGAAAGAGATATCGTCGAAGGCACTTACGCCCGACGGTAACTATGCAGTTATCGCTATCAATCCCCAGGACGGCGACGGAAAGGTTGTCTTCTATAACCTCAAAACCGGTGCACAGGATTCCGTAAAACGAGGCGACAACATTTCACTTACCTACGATAGCAAGTATGCCGTGTTCAAGGTCAGGCCTCCGCAGGATGTCGTGAAAGACCTTCGCCGGAAGAAAAAGAAGAAAGAAGATATGCCGAAGGATACCCTCGCATTGTATTCGTTCGGTACGAGAAAGACTGAAAAGATCCCCGATGTACGGATGTATAAAGTGCCGGAGAAGGCTGGCAACTGGGTAGCGTACACGCTCGAACCAAAGAAGGAAGAAAAGAAAGAAGACAAAAAAACCGAGGCATCACAACCGGCGCCAGCCAAGAAGGCGAAGAAAGTAAAGAAGAACACCGACGACAATGGGTACACGCTCGTCATCCGTAATATCTCCGGCAATACGGGCGCTCAATATGGTTTCGTAAAGGACTTTACGTTTGCAAAATTTGGACAGGGCCTCTTGTTCACCACCACAGGCAACGACAGCACGTTGAAAGCGGGGATGTACTGGTATGATCTTGCGGCAGGTCAGCTGAAGACATTACACCAGGGATATCCGAAGTATAAATACAAGGGTCTTTCCATCAGCGAGGATGGAACACAGGCAGCATTCGTCGTAGATGCAGATACCACGAAGACTCCCGTCCGTCATCCGCAGCTGTACCACTGGCAGAGCGGCGAAGCCAGCGCGAAGCACTACGACGTCGAACATTCCATGGCATTACCGTTGAACTGGCTGGTGAGCGATTCGCAAACGCCACAGTTCTCGAAGGATGGGAAGAAGCTTTTCTTCGGGACCAATCCCACGCCGGTGCTACAAGACACCATGAAGCTCGCGGAAGAGATCGTGAGCGTGGAGGTGTGGGGCAATGCCGACAATCTTATCTATCCCCAGCAGAACCGCCAGGTGGAAGCCGAGCGCCGAAGGAGCTATCTCGCGGTGATGGATATCGGAGCAAAGGCCGTCACGCAGGTTGCCACGATAGACATACCCACCACGGAGATAGGTGATGAAGGCAATTCGTCTGTGATCTTGATGGAGACCAACAGGCCATACCAGCGGATGATCATACATGATCCCGGCGCGTACAGTGACTTCTACCTTTTCGACATAACCTCACGCTTACGGCTCGATATAGGCACGAGGATAAAAGGCAACGCACTGCTATCGCCCAAAGCGAACTATGTCTATTGGTACAGTCTCACCGATACCACGTGGTTTGTGTACAGCGCTGCAGCCGATTCTGCCACCAGGTTGAAAGGGCTCACGAACTTTGCGGATGAAGAAGACGATCACCCGGACTATCCTTCGCAATACGGCGCTGCGGGCTGGACGGTCAATGACGAAGCATTATTGTTATACGACCGTTACGACATCTGGTCGTTCGACCCCAGGGGGAAAAAACAACCTGTCAACCTGACGAAGACCGGCCGCCAGGAGAAGACGGTGTTCAGGTACCTGAAGCTGGATCCCGAAGAACGGTCGATCGATCCCAATAAAGAAATGATGTTGTCGGCGTTCAATGAGACAACGAAACAATCGGGTTTTTATAAGCTCTCTTTAAAGGATGGCAAATTGACCAAATTGGTCATGGACAACTACAGGTTCATCGGAGCCATCAAAGCCACCCAGGGAAACCAGATCTTGTTTACACGTGAAAGCTTCAGGGAGTTCCCGGACGTATGGACTTCCGATACCAACCTGGCGGGCATGAAGAAGCTGACCGACGCCAATCCGCAGATGAAGAATTACAACTGGGGAACCGTAGAGCTGGTGACCTGGAATTCACTCGACAACGTTCCGCTGGCGGGTATGCTGTATAAGCCCGAGGGTTTCGACCCGAAAAAGAAGTACCCGATGATCACTTACTTCTACGAGAAGGAAAGCGATAACATTCACGGCCACATCCCCCCGACACCGTTGCGTTCGTCGATCAATCGTTCAACATACGTGAGTGACGGGTATCTCGTTTTCGTTCCCGACATCGTATACAAAATAGGATTCCCCGGAGAGAGCGCTTACAATGCCATATTGCCTGGTGTCACTGCGCTGATCGCGAAAGGTTATGTGGATGAGAAGAACATCGGTATCCAGGGACACAGCTGGGGCGGATACCAGACCGCATACATCGTTACGCGGACAAACCTGTTCAAGGCAGGAGAGGCCGGGGCGCCCGTCGCCAATATGATCAGCGCCTATGGTGGCATCCGTTGGGAGACCGGCCTCAGCCGGATGTTCCAGTACGAACATTCGCAGAGCCGGATCGGCGGGACGTTATGGGAGAAGCCCATGCACTACATCGAGAACTCACCGATCTTTTTCGCGGATAAGATACAGACCCCGCTATTGCTGCTTCACAACGATGCCGACGGAGCCGTGCCGTGGTACCAGGGCATCGAGATGTATATGGCTCTCCGGAGACTGGAGAAGCCCGTGTGGATGCTGAATTACAATGGAGAACCGCATTGGCCTGTGAAACGGGAGAACCGGATGGATTTTCAGATAAGGATGAAGCAATACTTCGATCATTACTTGAAAGCTGCGCCGATGCCTTCGTGGATGAAGGATGGTGTACCGGCGACTGAGAAGGGGATAAAGACAGGATATTGAAATGCAGGCTCTCACGGAAAGCACGGAAAACACGGAAGCGCTCTCAAACTAGTTCTGCGCCGCATTGAAAGCCCTGCATTTTTCCGTGTTTTCCGTGAAAACTTTCTGACTTAAATGAAGATCCATAAAAAGCTCTCACGGAAAGCACGGAAAACACGGAAGCGCTCTCAAACTAGTTCTGCGCCGCATTGAAAGCACCTGCATTTTTCCGTGTTTTCCGTGAAAACTTTCTGACTTAAATGAAGATCCATAAAAAGCTCTCACGGAAAGCACGGAAAACACGGAAGTGCTCTCAAACTAGTTCTGCGCCGCATTGAAAGCACCTGCATTTTTCCGTGTTTTCCGTGCATTCCGTGAGAAACTGTATTGTATATTTCGTCGATGGGACTATTTGATCTAAAGAATAAGGTAGTTGCAATCACCGGCGCGGGTAGCGGCATCGGTCGTGCTATCGCAATTGTTTTTGCGGAGCAGGGCGCGAAGGTGAACGTGTTGGATTTTAATGAGACCGCAGGGAAAGCCGTAGCCGAGGAGGTCAAAGGAATGTTCTATCAGTCGAATGTTTCGGTTCAAGCCGAAGTGGATAAAGTGATTGGAGCTATCGTCGGGAAGGAAGGGAGCATCGATATTCTCGTGAACTCGGCAGGCATTGCGCAGATTGGTAATCTCGAGAACACCTCCGACACCGACATCGACAAAGTCTACCAGGTCAACATCAAAGGCACCTACAATTCCATGCACGCCGTAGTGCCTTTCATGAAAAAACAAAAGAAGGGTGTGATACTGAACATTGCGTCTGTAGCGGGGTCGGTAGGCATACCCGATCGTTTTGCCTATAGCATGAGCAAGGGCGCCGTGATGAGCATGACGCTGTCGGTGGCAAAGGATTTTGTGAAGGACGGTATTCGCGCCAATAGCATTTCTCCCGGACGAGTACATACTCCTTTTGTCGACGGGTTCATCAAAGCCAACTATCCTGGAAAAGAACCGGAGATGTTTGAAAAGCTTTCGAAGACACAACCGATCGGACGTATGGCAAGACCGGACGAGATCGCTTACCTCGCATTGTATTTGTGCTCAGATGAAGCGGGGTTTGTCACGGGGACGGATTATCCCATCGATGGAGGATTTATAAAGCTTAATAACTGATTCATGAAATTATTCAGGTTTGGCAATGACGGACAGGAAAAGCCTGGCGTAGTGTTCAATGGTAAGGATGTCGACGTGTCGTCGTTCGGAGAAGACTTTGGAGAAAAGTTTTTCGAAACGGACGGTCTCAACAGGCTTCAGAAATTTTTAAATGAGAAGGGATCTTCATTGCCCGTCATTTCGAATATCACCCGTTACGGATCACCGATCCTTCGTCCTTCGAAGATCATTTGTATCGGCCTTAACTATGCCGACCACGCAAAAGAGTCGAACATGGAGCTTCCGAAGGAGCCGATCGTTTTCTTTAAGTCGACCACGGCGCTCACTGGCCCTAACGACAAGCTTGTTATCCCGAAGGGGAGTTCGCAGACAGACTGGGAAGTGGAACTTGCTGTGATCATCGGGAAGAAGGCCTCCTACGTTTCCGAAGCCGACGCTTCGAAGTATGTTGCGGGCTATGCATTGCATAATGATTATAGCGAGCGCGAGTTTCAGTTGCACCGCGGAGGTCAGTGGGTAAAGGGCAAGAGCGCCGACAGCTTCGCGCCTATCGGGCCGTACCTCGTTACACCCGACGAAGTGAAAGACCTCGATAACACCAGGCTATGGTTGAAGGTGAACGGAAAGACGATGCAGGACGGTACCACTGCCAATCTTGTTTTCAAAGTTCCGTTCCTCGTCAGTTACCTCAGCCAGTTCATGACACTACTTCCCGGCGACGTGATCTCGACCGGAACACCTGCCGGCGTAGGCCTGGGGATGAAGCCTCCGCTCTACCTGAAGGCAGGCGACGTTATCGAGCTGGGTATCGAAGGCATGGGCGAACAAAAGCAGACCGCTGTAGCTTATAGCGGCAAATAATGATCTGACCCATGATCATCGATGCTCATCAGCATTTCTGGAGATACAGTCCAACCCGCCACGGGTGGATCACCGATGACATGGCGGCCATTCGCCGCGACTTCCTGCCCAAAGAGCTCGAACAGATCTATCGTCAGAACGACATCGACGGCTGTGTTGCCGTGCAGGTAGATCAGAACGAAGCGGAGAATGAATTTATTCTCGCCTATGCCCGTATGTACCCGTTCATCCGCGGAATAGTCGGCTGGGTAGATCTCCAGGCGCCGGACATCAAGGAACGACTGGATTACTATTCTTCAGAGAAAACGATCAAAGGCTTCCGTCATATCGTCCAGGGTGAAGCCGACCCGAACTTTTTATTGGGTCAGGATTTTTGCCGCGGCATCGCACTTTTGAAGTCGCATGATTTCACGTACGACATACTGGTTTATCATTATCAGCTGGTGCAGGTAGAACCTTTCATTGCCAAATTTCCGGGACAACAGTTTATCATCGACCACATTGCGAAACCGGCTATTGCGAAGCACGAGATCGCTCAGTGGGAAAAATATATGAGGGCGATATCGAAACACGAGAACGTTTATTGCAAACTGTCGGGTTTGGTGACCGAGGCCGACATCAAAGGCTGGACCTACGATGACCTTGCGCCGTATTTCGATGTGGTGCTGGATTGTTTCGGACCCTCGAGGCTGATCTATGGTTCCGACTGGCCGGTGTGCCTGGTAGCGGCAACATATGAAGAACAGTTCGGAGTGTTGCAGAAAGCTATCGATCGCTTGTCGCCGGCAGAGAAGAAGCAGATACTTGGTGAAAATGCGATTCGATTTTATCATCTTTAACGAATGCAATTTCTCACGGAAAGCACGGAAGACACGGAAAAATGCAGGTGCTTTTCAATGCGACGCGGAACTAGTTTGAGAGCGTTTCCGTGGTTTCCGTGTTTTCCGTGAGAGCTTTTTATGGATCTTCATTTAAGTCAGAAAGTTTTCATAGTAACCGGCGGAGCCAAAGGCATCGGTCGCGCCATTTGCGAGTTATTATCCGCCGAAGGCGCAGTTCCCGTTGTTGTCGACAAAGATGACTCCGCAGGCAAAGACCTTTCGAAAGCCTTACCTCGATCACATTTTATTTCCGTTGATCTCAGTGATAAAGACTTATGCCGCCAGGCTGTCGAAGAAACTGTAAACAAGTATGGTCATCTCGATGGTATCGTGAATAACGCCGGACGTAACGACGGAGTCGGCCTGGAGAAAGGCTCGCCGGAAAAATTCCTTCAGTCCATAGAAAATAACGTCGGTCATTTTTATTACATGGCTCACTACGCGCTGCCGCACCTGAAGACCTCGAAGGGCAGTATCGTGAACATCGGCTCGAAGGTTTCATTATCAGGCCAGGGCAACACCAGCGGTTATGCTGCCGCAAAAGGCGCGGTGCTGGCGTTGACTAGGGAATGGGCTGTCGAATTGCTTCCGTATTCTATTCGTGTGAACACAGTGCTGCCGGCAGAAGTCTGGACGCCACTGTATGAGTCGTGGATATCCACATTCAAAGATCCCGAAGAAAAGAAGAGACAGATCGAAAACAAGATCCCGCTGGAACGGAGAATGACGACACCACAGGAAATTGCAGATACGGTTGTGTTCCTTTTATCGGACCGCGCGAGTCATGTAACGGGTCAGTGGCTTTCGGTGGACGGGGGTTATTTACATTTGGACAGATCTATCAGCTGAAAAAATATTTATGGCGTCTATTCCTGCGGAAGTTAAAGTATCTGGTCCAAATGCCGGCAAGTCGTATACGCTTGCGTTTATTCTGGTAACGAGTTTGTTCTTTCTTTGGGGGTTGGCCAACAGTTTGAATGGCACTTTAATAAAGCACTTTCAAACTGCTCTTAATCTGAATCGCGCACAAGCTGGAATTGTCGATTCGGCCTTCTACATTGGCTATTTTGTGATGGCTTTGCCCGCTGCATTCCTCATGAACCGTATCGGGTACAAGAAAGGCATTCTCATCGGATTGTTTTTATATGTCCTGGGCGCCGTTTTGTTTTACCCTGCGGCGGAATCCAGGGTTTATAGTTTTTTTCTCTTTGGTCTTTTTGTGATCGCATGCGGACTCGCATTTCTTGAAACAGCCGCCAATCCTTACGTAACTGTTTTGGGTGATCCATCCGGAGCAGAAAGGCGCATTAATTTCTCTCAGTCATTCAATGGAACGAGTATCATTCTTGGTCCCGTTATCGGAAGTCTTTTCATTTTTTCCGATGTCGAATACACCAACGAAATGCTCAACGCGATGAATCCTGCACAGGCCGAAGCGATCCGTATTGCTGAAGCTCAATCCGTACAGGGACCATACCTTGTACTGGCTGGAGTTGTTCTTTTTGTAGCTATCCTGTTTGCATTAGTGAAAATGCCGGAGATATCTGACCCCTCAGAAAAGACCGCGACGTTCAAAGGAATCACCAGGCATCGACATCTGATGTACGGAGTTGTTGCGCAATTTTTTTATGTGGGAGCGCAGGCATCCGTTTGGGGATACTACGTTGACTTGAAACTTCATTTTGCCGCAGATGAGCAATTCGGCATCGTCGCCGCCCTCTACAGGTTTTACGAAGGCATGACGCCAACTCAAATGGCGAGCTTTCACGCGTCCTTTGCATTTGTATTGTTTATGATCGGGAGGTTTGCCGGTACGTGGCTCCTCACGAAATTCGCCGCCAATAAATTGTTATCCGTGTACGCTGCAATTTCCGCAGCTTTAATGGTATTTGCATACGTGAGCGATGGGATGGCAGCCGTGGCCGCCATCAGTGCATCATACTTTTTTATGTCAATCATGTTCCCGACGATATTTGCCCTTTCAATAAAAAATCTTGGAGACCAGGTGAAGATTGGATCAGGGCTTGTCATTATGGCCATCGTCGGAGGCGCAGTGTTGCCTCCGATCACGGGCTATCTTTCTCTCTTTGGAATTGAGAATGCATTGATCATTCCATTAATTGCATTCATTGTTATACTGTTTTTTGGGATCAAAGGATATAAGATTAAAGCTTCGTGAAACGATACTGCCTAGCACTGGATCTGAAAGACGATCCCACTCTCATTCAGGAATACGAAAAATACCATCAGGAAGTGTGGCCGGAGATCATCGAGAGCATTAAGACCTCCGGCATCCTCAACATGGAGATCTACCGCGCCGGTAACCGCCTGTTCATGATCATGGAAACTGAAGATGACTTTTCCCTGGATCACAAGGTACTCGTCGACCAGTACAACCCGCGCGTGCAGGAGTGGGAAACCCTGATGTGGAAATATCAGCAGGCGCTGCCCTATGCGAAGCAAGGTGAAAAATGGATGGAGATGACAAAGATATTCCAACTATGAGTGAACCGTTGCAAACATTTCCCGCGAAGGTGCTTGAAGATTTCTCCACGGAGACCTTCATGTATTTCGGAATTCCCGAGAAGGACGCCCGCCTTTCCGCTGAAGTTCTCAGCAAGGCCGACCGCCGCGGCATCGACTCGCACGGTGTAGCGAGACTCCATACATATTTTGATATGCTCACACTGGGACGGATCAATCCGAAGCCCAACGTGAAGATCGCCCGCGAAAAGAAAAGTGTCGCAACCGTGGACGGGGACAATGGTCTCGGTCTCGTCGTTGGCCCGAAGGCCAACGAGATCGCGATGGACAAAGCGAGCCAGCATGGTTCGGGGTGGGTGAGTGTCTTCAATACCAATCACTACGGTATCGCCGGATACTATGCATTGAAAGCCCTCGAGCGCGATATGATCGGCTGGTCGATGACCAATTCCACGAAGCTCGTCGCGCCGTTGTGGGGCGCTGAACGCATGCTGGGAACGAATCCCATCGGCATCGCTTTTCCCGGGCTGAAGAATCCCCCTATCGTCATCGACCTTGCCACCAGTGCAGCCGCTTACGGCAAAATAGAGATTGCCAAACGCAAAGGCACTCCCGTGCCGAAGGGATGGATCATCAACGACAAAGGAGAGATGACCACAGATCCGATGGACATGATCAACGGCGGAGCATTGCTGCCACTCGGCTCCGAGCGCGATCTCGGTGGACATAAAGGTTACGCCTTGTCGGCCATGGTCGACATTCTCACCGCCGTACTAAGTGGAGCCAACTGGGGACCGTTCGCGCCTCCATTTGCTCTACGCCAGGAAATTCCTTCGAAGAGTGTGGGTAAAGGCATCGGTCACTTCTTTGGAGCGATGGAGATCGACGGGTTTATGGAAGTGGAAGAGTTTAAGAAGAGGATTGATGAATGGATCGATGTTTTCAGGAATACGAAAACGGCAAGGCCAGATGTTAAAGTGCTGATACCGGGTGATCCGGAACGGGACGAGGAGATCAAAAGAGAGAAGACGGGGATACCGGTGTTGGGGCCGGTGGTGGAGGATTTGAAGGATATAGCTAAGCAGACGGGGATCCGATTTAATGCTTAATGCAAACCGCAGAATATTGAACACCGAATGTCGAACCGCAGAAGGGGCGGTGGAGAAAATGATTTGACTTAGGATTGTTCGGAGGAGAAGGCGATATCTTGGTTTTGAAGCTGGTAGGCTGCTGCGAGACGTTCTTCCAAAGTGGCAACTGAGGCAAATAAATTCGAAGTCAGAATTTTCTTTTTGTACTTCTTTAAGAGTTCCTGCTCTAACTCGGAATTGCTGATGGTGCGTGCGTCTTTGAGAATGTGAAGGATATCGAAGCCGTTGTTTTTTAGGTCGGCGGAGACCATCGAAAAACGGTGACATTCGAGGGGGTCGGCTTCGGCGCACATCAATGCAATCGTATAGCCTTTCTTAACGCCATCTTTTAGGCGATCGACACCCGCGCGGAATTTCGAAGACTTACGCATTTTTTGAAAATCGACCTTGCCGTTGGTGAGTAGCTCAGGCGAAGTCTGACGTGCTCCGAATTCGTCGGGCATATGTAGATAGGTGATGTCGGCTTCTTTCAAGGAGGCCGAAAGTTTGTTCTTGTTGTATTGTGGATTGAAGCGGCTTGCGGCCACACTTCGAACATCGACAACACAATTGATCGACCAGGTCTTCAACAAATCAATAAAATACCCGATTCCGTGCTTCGAATGCCCTATGGTGTAAATCGTAAGCTTCATCTCCCCACACCTTCTGCTCTTCTACATTCTACATTCTGCTGTTCTGCGGTTCAGTACTCCAGCGTCTCGCTACCCGTTTTTATCGTAAGCTTCTTAGAGTCACTCTTCTCGACTCTTCCCACAATCTTCGTCTCTACGCCAAAAGACTTAGCAATATCGATCACAGGTTGCGTAAACTTCTCCGGCAGGTAAATCTCCATGCGATGGCCCATATTAAACACCTTATACATTTCCTTCATCTCCGTGCCGCTCGCGCCGTATATCAATTTAAAAAGTGGAGGGATCTCGAACAGGTTGTCTTTAATAACATGCAGGTTATTGACGAAATGAAGGATCTTGGTTTGTGCCCCGCCGCTGCAATGAATAATGCCATGAATGTGCTGGCGAAGCTCTTTCAGCACGGGGATGATCACCGGCGCGTACGTGCGCGTAGGTGACAACACCAATTTACCCATGTCCAGCGGTGACTCCGGCAACCTGTCGGTCAGTTTATATTTTCCACTGTAAATAAGATCAGCAGGCACCGACGGATCATAGCTCTCCGGGTATTTGTCGCGATATTCCCTCGCGAACATATCGTGTCGCGCGGACGTCAGTCCGTTACTTCCCATTCCTCCGTTGTATGTGGTCTCGTAAGAAGCCTGTCCATACGAAGACAGTCCGACGATCACGTCTCCGGCAGTTATCTTTTTATTGTCGATCACATCCGCACGTTTCATACGGGCGGTCACGGTACTGTCGACAATGACCGTTCTCACGAGATCGCCCACATCTGCCGTTTCGCCGCCGGTGCTGGCGATGTCCATGCCGTGTTGGCGAAGCATTTCCAAAACTTCTTCTGTGCCATTGATGATGGCGGAGAGGACTTCGCCGCTTATCAAAGCTTTGTTGCGCCCGATCGTAGACGACAAAAGGATAGGGCCGGTGGCGCCAACACACAACAGGTCGTCGGTGTTCATCACGATGGCGTCCTGTGCGATGCCTTTCCAGACCGACAAGTCGCCGGTTTCTTTCCAATAGATGTAGGCAAGTGACGATTTTGTTCCAGCTCCGTCAGCATGCATGACCGTGCAATAGTCTTCGTCGCCGCCAAGCAGGTCGGGAACAACCTTGCAGAATGCGCCCGGGAACAGGCCCTTATCGAGTTTACTGATCGCCTTGTGGACGTCTTCTTTAGATGCGGAAACGCCGCGCTGGCTGTAACGGTCGGAATTCAAGTATTGAATATTGAATTGCAAAGGTGAGAATTTTGTTTCTCACGGATCGCACGGATCACGCGGATTTTTAATTCTGATTTGAGCGAATTATCCGTGTGATCCGTGCGATCCGTGAGAGATTTTTCGATATATCTCCCACACCACAATCCCCACGCATACCGATATGTTCAAAGAATGCTTTGTCCCTGACTGTGGTATTTCTATCGCAACATCCGCGTACCCGATCACCTCGTCGCTCACGCCGTTGATCTCATTCCCGAAGACCAGGCACAGCTTGTCTCCCGGCTGCGTTGACAATTTTTGCAGCTGCACACTTTCGGTAGTCTGTTCGACCACCACAATTTTCCACCCCTCCGCTTTCAGCGCCGCAACCGCCAGCCCTGCGTTTTCATGATACGTCCACGAAACCGATGCCGTGGCGCCAAGGGCGGTCTTTTCGATCTCTCTGTGGGGAGGTGTGCCCGTTATGCCCGTCAGAACCAACTTCTCGACACTGAATGCATCGCCTGTGCGGAATGCCGATCCAACATTGTGTAGACTTCTGACGTTATCCAATAGAATACAAACAGGTATTTTCTTTGATGTTTTGAATTCACCTATTGAAAGACGGCCGAGCTGGTCGAGTTTTAACTTCTTCATAACAAATGATCCGTGCGATCCGTGTGATCCGTGAGAGATTTGAATTTAAATTCGAAATTAATGAAATCGCTAAGCTTCATATTCATTCTTTTTTCATTGACCCCTGCGTTTTCGCAAACCGAGGACTACCTGAATGTATACACCGAAGCCCAATGGAAAGCCCGTGACGCATGGCAAAAAGCCGGCGAGATCATTAAAAAAATGAAGCTCGACAAAGCCAGTGTCGTCGCCGACATCGGGTGCCACGAAGGCTACATGACCTTCAAACTGTCAGACGTCACCTCGAAGGTCTATGCCGTCGACGTCGATCAGTCGAAGCTGGACAAGCTCACAAAACATAGAGACGATCGCAAGGTCACGACTGTGGTTGTTGTCAAAGGCGATTATGACGATCCCAAGCTGCCCGACAACACACTCGATGCTGTTGTTATCCTCGATACGTATCATGAAATGGACGACCATGACGAGATTCTTCGGCACATCATGGCCGCTTTGAAGAAGGGCGGCCGCCTGATCATCTGTGAGCCTATTGCCGGCAGCCGTCGCGATCTCGCCCGCAAAGACCAGGAACGCAAGCATGAGCTCGGGATGAAGTTTGCGCTGGAAGATCTTGCGAAAGCCGGATTTACCATCCAGGAGAAAACTGATCCGTTCGTCGATCGGGAAAAAGTAAAGGGGGATAAAATGTGGCTCATCGTAGCCACTAAGTAGTCAGGAAAACCTGATCTCGTCACGTCGTCAACTCATCCGTTCGTCATCTCCTTTCTTCTATATTTGCCAGCTATGGCCGGACCGGGCGCAATGGATACACCCCTCATGAAGCAGTACAGTGTCATCAAGGCAAAGTACCCGGGTGCGCTCCTGCTTTTTCGTGTCGGCGACTTTTACGAGACCTTCGGCCAGGATGCCATCGCTGCCAGCAAAGTGCTGGAGATCGTGCTCACGAAACGCGGCAACGGATCGGCATCAGAAATAGAGCTCGCCGGGTTTCCTCATCATTCCCTCGATACATATCTGCCGCGCCTGGTACGCGCCGGCCACCGTGTTGCCATCTGCGACCAGCTCGAAGATCCCCGCTCGGTGAAGGGTATCGTGAAACGAGGTGTAACAGAGCTCGTAACGCCGGGCGTTTCATTCAACGACAACGTTCTCGAACGCAAACAGAATAATTTTCTCTGTTCCCTGTTCCTGGGAAAGAATTCAGTCGGCGTCGCCTTTCTCGATATCAGTACGGGCGAGTTCTACTGCGCGCAAGGAACGGAACACTACGTATTCAAGCTCGTACAAAGCCTCAACCCTGCCGAAGTTATTTTCTGTAAAACACAGAGAGACAAGATCGAACATCACCTCGGCGAAGAATATGCAAACTTCGCCCTCGACGATTGGGTGTATGCGTTCGATTTCACGCACGATAAGCTCATCACTCAATTCAAGACCGCATCCCTGAAAGGCTACGGCATCGACGTCTGGACCGACGCCGTGATCGCCGCCGGCGCCATTCTGCATTACCTCGAAGCAACCGAGCACAAGGACACCCATCACATCTCATCGATCTCCCGCATCGACGAAGACAAATACGTGTGGATGGATAAGTTCACCATCCGCAATCTCGAGATCGTAACCTCACAGAATGAAGGCGGTGTTCCGTTGTTGCACATCCTCGATCGCACCGTTACCCCAATGGGATCACGGCAGCTTCGCAAGTGGATGATCCTTCCCCTTAAAGAAAAGCAGGCCATCGAAGAACGCCTCCAGGTGGTCGACGAGTTTTTCAAGAACGAGGACCTGCGTACCAAAGTGACAGAACAGCTCAAGCAGATCGCCGACCTCGAACGCCTGATCTCAAAAGTCGCCGTAGGACGGATCAATCCCCGGGAACTGCAACAACTCCGCCGGTCGCTGATGGCTATTGTGCCGGTCAAAGACATTCTCGAAAAACAAACGTCGCCTGAATTACAGAAGCTCGCGGCCCAGCTCGACAAGTGTGAATTCCTTCTCGAAAAGATCGGCAGGGAACTAAACGACGAAGCGCCGATGCTGATCCACCAGGGCGGGGTCATCAAGAACGGCGTCGACGGCGAGCTCGATGAGCTCCGTACGATCGCTTTCGCCGGCAAGGATTACCTCCTCCAGGTCCAGAAACGTGAAGTGGAACGGACGGGCATCAGCTCGCTTAAAATTTCATTCAATAAAGTGTTCGGCTACTATCTCGAAGTAAGTAACGCGAACAAAGACAAGGTTCCGCAGGACTGGATACGAAAACAGACACTCGTCAACGCCGAGCGGTACATCACCGAAGAGCTGAAAGTATACGAAGAGAAGATCCTTCACGCCGAAGAGAAGCTTTCAGTCATCGAGCAGCGACTGTTCATGGAGCTCGTCCGTACCGCCGCCGATTTCATTTCGCAGATACAGCAGAACGCCCGTGCTGTCGCCACGCTCGACGCCCTGTTGTCATTTGCCGTCGTCGCAAAAGCCAACCGGTATACGAAGCCAACGATAAACGACACCACTATTCTCGAGATCAAGGACGGACGCCACCCCGTTATCGAAAAGCAACTGCCTCCGGGCGAAGCCTACGTGCCAAACGACGTCCTGCTCGATAACGATAAGCAACAGATCCTTATCATCACCGGCCCGAACATGGCCGGCAAGTCGGCCTTGCTGAGGCAGACGGCCCTCATCGTTCTCATGGCCCAGACCGGCAGCTTTGTGCCGGCAGCGGCTGCAAATGTGGGGATGATCGACAAGGTCTTTACGCGTGTCGGAGCCTCCGACAACCTTTCCCGCGGCGAGTCGACGTTCATGGTCGAAATGACGGAGACCGCGAGCATCCTCAATAACCTGAGTGACCGCAGCCTGATATTGATGGACGAGATCGGTCGCGGTACCAGCACGTACGACGGCGTTTCGATAGCCTGGGCGATCGTGGAGTTCCTCCATAATCATAAAGACTTCAAGCCCAAGACCCTGTTCGCCACACATTACCATGAGCTCAACCAGCTCGCGGAAGACCATGTGCGGGTGAAGAATTTCAACGTCAGCGTGAAAGAGGTCGGTGACAAGATCATCTTCATGCGAAAGCTGAAGGAAGGCGGGAGTGAGCATAGCTTCGGCATTCATGTCGCACAGCTGGCGGGCATGCCGAACCGCGTCGTACTTCGCGCCAACGAGATCCTTCATTTCCTCGAAAAAGATAAACACAAGAACGAACGGAAGAAGAAGCTCGAGGAAATGCCAAAAGTGCAAATGAGCCTGTTCGAGCTCGACCCTAAGACAAAAGAGGTTCAGGAAATTCTCTCGAAGATCGACATCAACACGCTGAGTCCCGTGGAAGCGTTGTTGAAACTGAATGAGATATTGAGCATCTTGAAGAAGTCTTAATCTCTCACGGAATGCACGGAAAACACGGAAAAACGTCGCGAATAACGCGTAAGGTTGTCACATCTTTGCTCTTCGTAGCAGTATTTGCCACAGCGGAAGCCCAGGGTACGCTGGCGGATTATCGCCGTGCCGAAACTGCAGATACCGCTTATCTGAATAAAGTGTACAACCTGGTCCTTGGTTGGGACTGGACACAAAACGACACTCGCTTCTGGTACGTGAAAGTTATCGCGGGCGGAAAGGAATTTATGCTTGCCGATCCGGCAAAGAAGACAAAAGCAAAAGCCTTCGATCATCAGAAGCTCGCGAAAGCACTTTCGGATAAAACAAAGAAGATCGTCAACCCGAAAAAGCTCCCGTTCGAAGAGATCACATTCAAGGACAAGGGCACGGCCATCGAGTTCGTGTCCGACAGCGTTCGCTGGCAATGCAAGCTGTCTTCGTATGACTGTAAGTTCGTCGAGCGCCTGAAGCCCAGGACAAATCGCTACTGGGGTTCACGACAGGATGAAAAGAGCGGGGGCCCGGTGGTTTCACCCGACAGCTTATGGGCGGCGATCATCAGGACCGGGAATGTGTACATCCGAAACATCGAGACCAAAGAAGAGTTTCGTCTCAGCAACGACGGATCGGAAGGCGAATATTATTCGACCTACATGCGATGGTCGCCGGACAGCAAGAAGCTGATGGCCTACAAAGTACGACCGGGAGAAAGTCACCTGATCTATTTTGTCGAGTCGTCTCCCGCAAACCAGGTGCAGCCGAAATTACAGTCACGGGAATATTTGAAGCCCGGCGATGCGTTGCCGATCCGTATGCCGCAGCTGTTCCTGGTGGATGAAAGAAAACATGTGAAGGTCAGTCACGAACAGTTTGCAGACCAGTTTAACCTGACCGACTTCGAATGGCGGAAGGACAGCAAGTCATTCATATTCGAATACAATCAACGAGGCCACCAACGATATAAAGTGATCGAAGTAGCGGCCCCTTCGGGTGATGTTACCGTGTTGGTCGACGAACAGCCTAAGACATTCTTCGACTATGCAGGGAAGAGTTTCCTGTATACGATCGAGCTCAGTGAGGGCCGAGGGAACGAGATCGTCTGGATGTCGGAACGTGACGGTTGGAATCATCTTTACCTGTACGACGGAAAAGGTAACGTGAAGAACCAGATCACGAAAGGAGAATGGGTGGTTCGCAGTGTCATGCATGTCGATGCGAGTGCGAGACAGATCACATTCACAGCAAGCGGTATGGACGCCGGTATCGATCCGTACTTACGTAGCGTATTTCGTATCAATTTCGACGGCACGGGGCTGACGAGGCTTACCGAGCCGGGCACAGATCATACAGTTACTTTTTCACCGGACAAGGCGTCGTTCTTCGACATATCGCAACGCTCCGATCTTCCGCCCACTTACACCATCCGTCGCGCTTCCGATGGAGGCGAGGTGATGCAGATTGAGAAAGCCGACCCGGCCGCCCTGGTCGCGGCAGGCTGGAGGATGCCGGAAGTATTCGTAGCCAAGGGCAGGGACGGCGTTACCGACATTTGGGGACACATCCTCAGGCCGTCGAACTTCGACCCGAACAAGAAATATCCGGTGATCGAATACATCTACGCCGGCCCGCACAGCAACCATGTTCCGAAAATTTTCAATTCTTCATTCCGCGTATGGCAGCAGCTTACCGAGCTTGGTTTCATCATTGTGCAAATGGACGGCATGGGAACGTCCAACCGTTCGAAAGCATTTCATGACGTATGTTGGAAGAACCTGAAAGACGCCGGCTTCCCTGACAGGATACTATGGATCAAAGAAGCCGCGAAGACACGCCCGTACATGGACATCACGCGAGTGGGCATTTTTGGTAACTCGGCAGGCGGACAGAATTCACTCGGCGCGTTGCTGTTTCATCCTGACTTTTATAAAGTGGCGGTATCATCCAGCGGTTGTCATGACAACCGTATGGATAAGATCTGGTGGAACGAGCTTTGGATGAGCTACCCGGTGGGGCCGCAGTATGCGGAGTCATCGAACGTCACGCATGCAAAAAATCTGCAGGGTAAGCTGTTGTTGATATTGGGAGAGCTCGACGATAACGTGGACCCCGCTTCGACCATGCAGGTGGTGGATCAGCTGGTCAAGCATAAAAAGAATTTCGATTTCATTTTTGTTCCCGGTATGGGACACTCGATGGGAGGGGAATATGGTGAGAGAAGGCGGCGGGACTTTTTCGTGAAGCACCTTTTGGGAGTTGAACCGCCTTCCTGGCAAGAACGGTATGGTATGTAAGAACTTTTTTTAATGCAAACCGCAGAATATTCTGTTCTCGCAACGGTTTGGTTGGATTGATCCGTGCAGCCTTTAACGTCTGTGCTCTGGATAAACTTACTATAATCCCAAGAACAGTTTAATTGAGATGCCTCAGTCTGACTGAAAGTTTTCTAATTATTAAAGATTATCTCGTCCACGAAGAGCCACGCCCTCTTATCCTTCGTTTTCGGGTTGTTCGAAGGATGCCACTTAGGCAATTCAGCGACCGGCCAGGCGACAACCTTCCAGGTTTCATAGTTGCCTTCCACCGGGATCACCAGCGCCGCATTGCGGGTAGATTCCATTTTAGACGGCTGCTCCGGTTTCAGTTGCTTGATCAGCTTCAGACTCGATTCGTCTTTCCCACCCCATATTTCCATTTTAGCAGGCGGGAACAACCAGCCGCCCGTGCTGAGGTCGTAGCTGAGCGTGATCTTGCTGATATTAGTGCCGGGCGCAAACTTAAACTCGGCCGACAATGGATTTTCCTTGAACCCGATCCATGCTATGTCGTGATGGTCGTCGGTGAAACCTTTTTTGTTGTTCGATAGCGTTGCAGCTCCTTCGCCTTTGTAGTCTTTGTTCGGAACGGTGAACAGCTTTGTCTCCAATGGAGCCACTCCTTTTTTGTACAACACGTAAGTTCCCACCTTACTGCAGAACCACCCCTCTTTACATGCCATGGTCTTCAATATTGTGTAGCCATCGATATTGAAAGGGGCATCGTACATCAGGTTTGACGTTGAATCAGGATCGCTGCCATCGATCGTGTAGCGAATGACTGTTTCCGGAAGCTTGTGTGTGAGATATATCTGTTCGCCTTCGTCAAGAAGCGTCTTATCCGTCACCGGAATGGGCGGCGTGAGTCGTAACCGTTCATTGGCATCAGGAGCAAAGCCTGTGTTCCATGCCAGGGCGGGAAGATCTTTTTCCAACCTGGTGATATCCGCGGAAGCGGGCGTGTTCCAAACAAAGATCTCTTTCAGCTTTTTGAAATCTTTCAGTGTACTCATTGCCTTCCCGTCGAGCGTTGTACCCGCTACCGACAATGACCTCAGCTCCGGTAGTGACGACAGTGCCTGTAATCCTTTTATCGTGATCGAAGAGAAGTTGAGATTCAGCTTTTCCAGGTTACGGAACTTACCAATCACGTCGCAGTCGGCGTCGGTCACCGGCATCTTCGAAAGATTGAGGGAAACCAGCTGCTCTTTCACCGCCATGAGCTCTTCCAGCTTCGCCGGTTTGAATTCATTGCGGATGAAGAACGTCGCCGCGAGGGCCGGTTCATTCAGCGCTATCAGAGCTACCGTACGATACGGATCATTCAGCTTCTCGATCGTCTCCGACGATGCGGGCTCAAAGGTGTAGTGGACATCGGCGCTCGTGTGTGCTGCCGAACGGATGAGCTGCTCCGCTAACTTCCGGACAGAGTCCGAGGGATGATACGTCGTCCAGGCTTTGGCCGTATCGGCGCCGGAGATGATCCATTGGAACAGCAACTGTACTTCCGAAGCGGTAAGCTGCGCTTTGCCTTTCGGAGGCATGTGATCTTCATGGTCTTCGGGCAACAAAATGCGTTTTATCACCAGGCTGCCGTGGGGATTTCCCCCGCGCCATACTTCGCCATCCTCTCCGCCCTTCGCAATTCCAGCTAGTGTCGAGAGCACCAATCCTCCTTTCGATTTCTTTTCGTTGTGACAACCGGTACACTTCTCGTCGAACAATGGTTGTATGGCCGCTGCAAACAAGCTCGTACTGTCGCTGATGATCTTGGTATTTTGTTTTTTTGAAAGAAGCGGTTCAAAAACAAAGTCGTCGCCATGGGTGAGAATGCTTCCATAGTGCCCTGCAATCAACACCAGCATAAAACTGATTCCCGTCGTTATGTTTACCAGCTTTCTGTTTGAAGAAACAAAGTATGCGCCGGCGAGTATGAAGCTCAATAAAGCCCCGGAGAGCTTGTGTGCGTTCAGTGTGTCTTCGTTGTAGCCGCCTTCCATCGAAAGCACGACGCCCATGATCGCGGTCACTGCTGCCGTTGCTGCTGCCAATGCGAGCAGGCCCATTGTCACGTCCGCGAAACGGTTTCGGAAAAACAAAAGGACAACAACGATGATCACCGCTCCGATGGGAAGGTGCAACAGCAATGGATGTATTCTTCCCACAGCTTGTATCCATGCCGGGAATTCCATGCGATCGCCGAACAGTAGGAAGAACAGCAGCAACGCGTTCAGTCCAAAAAGGATATTCCCTGCTGTTCTATGGAATTGATTCATGAGGTCACACAAGTATGTCGTTCACGACCTTGCCGGCAACATCCGTGAGCCTGTAACGCCTGCCGAGATGTTTGAACGTCAGCCTTTCATGGTCGAGGCCCATGCGGTTTAGAATGGTCGCGTGGAAGTCGTTGATATGGACGGGATTTTTTGCAATGTTATAACCGAACTCATCGGTTTCACCGTAAACGATGCCTGGCTTGATACCTCCTCCTGCCATCAGCACCGTGTAGCAACGCGGATGATGATCGCGCCCGTAGTTCTCCTTCGAAAGATCGCCCTGGCAATAGTTGGTCCTGCCGAACTCACCGCCCCAGACCACCAGCGTTTCATCGAGCAATCCGCGTTGTTTGAGGTCGGTGATCAGTGCTGCCGAAGCGCGGTCGGTATCCAGTGCCTGCAAAGGCATTTCGCCAACAAGGTTTCCGTGCTGATCCCAACCCTGGTGATAGATCTGCACGAAGCGCACTCCCGACTCCGAAAGCTTTCGCGCCAGCAGACAATTCGCCGCGTATGTTCCCGGCACCAGGCATTCGGGCCCATACATCTTTATGATATGATCGGGTTCCTTCGACAGGTCGCTGATCTCCGGAACGGATGTCTGCATCCTGTAAGCCATCTCGTATTGCTGGACCTTTGTCTGGATCTCCGGATCACCGAATTCCTCGAAGCCCATCGTATTCAATTCCGCCAGCTTATCGAGCATCTTCCGCCTGCCTTCTTTCGACATGCCCGAGGGATCGTTCAGGTAAAGCACCGGTTCTTCACTGCTGCTGAACTGAACACCCTGGTGAATGGAATCCAGAAAACCATTGGTCCAAAGTTTCGAATAAACTCCCTGTCCGTTTCCTTTTCCGCGCGACAACAACACACAGAATGCGGGAAGGTTCTTGTTCTCACTCCCGAGACCGTAGCTCATCCATGAGCCCATGCTTGGCCTGTTGCCTTGCTGAGCGCCTGTCGTCATAAATGTCAATGCAGGATCGTGATTGATCGCTTCGGTGTGAAGCGTTTTTACAATACACAGATCATCGACGACCGAGGCGATGTGTGGGAACAGCTCGCTCACCCATGCTCCGCTCTTTCCGTACTGTGCAAACTTGAAATATGATCCGACCAATGGGAACTTCGATTGTCCCGATGTCATCCCGGTAAGGCGTTGGCCGTTGCGTATGGACTCAGGCAGATCCTGGCCGGCCATTTTATTGAGCATTGGTTTATAATCAAAGCTCTCAAGCTGCGACGGTGCGCCGTTCTGGTGGAGGTAAATGATCCGTTTTGCTTTCGGGGCAAAATGAGGCAAGCCCGGTGTCAATGCAAGCTCTTCTCCCGAAGACGAGAAGAGATCGGGTATGAGCAACGAACCCAGCGCGGCGCTTCCGATACCCAGACTCAGCTTTCCAAGGAAGTGGCGCCTGTTTACGTTCAGCCGGTTTTCGAAAAACTCGTTCATAGTTTTTTCATTTCATGCCTTCACGATAGCCTCTTCCATGTTATAAAGTGTCATGATCACTTCGATCATTGCTGCAAGGCCGGCCCTGTCGCCAACTTCCTGGTGTTTGTATTCGCCGATAGAGATCAGTCTCTCGCCGTCATCGGGCACTGTTTCGAAGGTCTTCTTTTCCGATTCGAAATAGCTGGTCAGGATACCGAGCTCTTTACCCGTACCCTTGCGGCATAGTACCAGCCTGAATGCTTTTGAGATCTTGTCGTCAATTGTTCCCCCGTCTGCCATCAGTGTTTCCGCTAGCACCCGGGCAGCCTCGTTCACCTGCGGATCGTTCATCATCACCAGCGCCTGAAGCGGCGTGTTGGTTCGAAGCCTTCGGACTTCGCATTGATCCCTGTTGCTCGCATCGAATACGAGCAGCGACGGAGGCGGTACCGTTCTCTTAATGAACGTATACAGGCCACGACGATACAGATCTGCTTCATGATCCTGGTTGTAATGCGTTAATCCCCGTCCCGAAGAGGCAACTTCCCAGATGCCTTTCGGCTGATAAGGCTTCACACTCGGTCCGCCGACCGCATCCGTCAGCTCTCCGCTACTAGCCAGCACAAGGTCGCGCGAAAGCTCCGCGTTGAGCCGCATACGCGGTGCATGTGACAAATAAATGTTCTCCGGGTCGTGCGCCATTTTTTCTTTGCTGATCACGGACGATTGGCGATATGTTGCCGACATCACGATCTGCTTCACGAGCCGTTTAATGTCCCAATTGTTTTTTGTGAAATCAGTCGCCAGCCAGTCGAGCAGCTCTGGGTGCGAAGGAAGCTCGCCCTGCATACCGAAGTCGCCGGACGTCTTAACGATTCCCCTTCCAAAGAGCTGTTCCCACATCCGGTTAACAAAAACTCTTGAAGTGAGTGGATTCGTTTCATCGAGCACCCAGTTGGCGAGGCCAAGCCTGTTCTTAGAGAATTTGGTGGTATCGAAGCCGAGTATGCGATCCGGTGTGCCGAAAGGGACAGTTTCGCCCGGCGCATCGTAGGCTCCACGCGTGAGGATGTGCGTGGGACGAAACACGTTGCTGTCGCGCATGATCATCACCTTCACGATACCGGAATCTCTCTTGTTCACAAAGTTCAGGATACCGTCGATGTCTTTCTGCCCGATCGTTATCCTGGGCACATCGGCGGCTGTTCCCGAAAAGATGTCGCCCTGGTAGCCCTTTTCAGCAACCTGGTTAAAGAATGCAAACGTGCTATAATACTCTTTCTGAGAGATCGGGTCGTACTTATGATCGTGACAGTGCGCACATTCGAAAGTAAGAGCAAGAAAAGCCTTCCCGAATGTGTTCGTCCGATCGGTCACATATTCAATTCTATATTCTTCATCGATCACGCCGCCTTCCTGCGTGATCTTATGGTTACGGTTGAAACCCGTAGCCAGCAGCATCTCCTTCGAAGGTTCGGGCATGAGGTCGCCCGCCAGCTGCCAGCGTATGAATTTGTCGTACGGATAATTTTCATTGAACGCATGAATGACCCAGTCACGCCAGGGCCACATCGTTCTCAAGCCATCGTCCTGGTAGCCGTGTGTGTCGGCGTAGCGTGCAACGTCCAGCCAATGGATGGCCATCTTTTCACCATAGTGTTTGTTAGTGAGCAACTCGTCGACAACCTTCTCGTAAGCATTGTCCGAAGCATCGGCAATGAACGCATCTTGTTGTTCGAGCGTAGGAGGCAAACCGACCAGGTCGAGGAACACGCGTTTCAGCAATCGCTCACGATCGGCTTCTTCGTTAGGCTCGAGGCCCTTCACGTCGAGTTGTTGGAGAACGAACTCGTCGATCTCGTTCTTCACCCAATCGTTACCCGACTCCGGCACATTCGGTTCTTCAGGCGGAACGAATGCCCAGTGTTTTTTATAAACGGCTCCCTGCGCGATCCATTTTTCTATCAGATCGATCTCGTATTGCGACAGCTTCAGGTTCGAAGTAGCGGGAGGCATCAGAAAAGAGGTGTCCGACGAAGAGATCCTGTTGTAAACCTCCGAAGCTTCGGGGTCGCCGGGGACGATAACGTGCGCAGAAGGATTGTCTTTCAGTGCGGCGTAGAGTCCCTGCTCCGTATCGAGTCTGAGTTTCGCTTTACGCTGGCCGGCATCGGGACCGTGGCATTTAAAACAGCGGTCGGAAATGATGGGCCGGATGTGGAAGTTGTAGTCGACGGTCTTCGGCATGCTGACCCCTTCGCCACCTGAACTCTTGCCAAGCAAAAGATAAATGAGAGCCACTGCTGCAATAGTGGCAGCAATAACGGTAAGTGTAAGCCAGTTAAGTTTTAGACGTATCATTCAGGCAACCCGAATGTACAAGTTAAGGAATTTGCTTTCTTCCGCGCAGTCATCGCGGCCCGGACTATGACATGCAAGTTTTACGACGAAGGAGCCGCGATCCCGTGGAAGCCAGGAAAGAGTTTTTCATAGAGACGTGCGCACGCTGATTTCCTCGGGGTCCCTGCTAGCTTTTAGAAGGGTCTGCATTCCATAGGTCGGGCAGGGACGACGTATTTCATAGAAATTACCTCCGTGAATGCCTCACGCCCTTGCTTTTGCGGTGAAAAGGTTTCTTGCCGCCGTGTCCGCCTTTCGGGTGTGATGTATTGTAGGCAGGGCCTGCGCCAAGCGCTTCGGGCATAGGAAGCTTCACAATGGTATCGCCGATCAGGTTTTCAATCGCAAGGAACTTGCGCTGATCTCTTTCATTGATGAATGTCACCGCGGTTCCCGTGGTTTCCGCACGTGCGGTACGTCCAACGCGGTGTACATAGTCTTCGGGGTCCGGCGGTACATCGTAGTTGATCACCAGGCTGATCCCTTCAACGTCAATTCCTCTCGAGAGCACATCGGTGCCGATGAGGATCGTTATCTGTTTGTTCTTGAATCCACGTAGTATTTCCTCACGTTCGGACTGTTCGAGGTCGGAATGGAACGCCCTTGCCGGTAAGCCTGCTTTCCTGAAAACATGATCGAGTTTCTTTACGGCTTCCTTAGTCGATAAGAATATGAGGACACTGTTCCACTTCACGGTGCGAAGCACGTGTTTCAGCAGCGCCCCTTTTTGTTCATCATAAACCACATACGCCTGCTGAAGGATACCCGCTGCAGGTTTTGCAATGGATATGGCGATCTCGTGTGGATTGTTGAGGATCTTGGTAGCAAGTTGCCGGATCTTCGGAGGCATGGTTGCCGAGAACAACAACGTCTGCCTTACCTTGGGCAGGTAGCTGATGATCTTCACAATGTCTTCGAAGAAACCCATGTCGAGCATGCGATCGGCTTCATCGAGAACGAGATGTTCGAGATGATCGAACTTAACGGTGTCGGATGCCAGCATGGCGATCAGGCGACCCGGGGTTGCAATGATAATGTCGGCTCCCTGTTCCAGTGCCTTGCGTTGCTGGTCCCATGTTGCTCCGTCGCCACCACCGTAAACTGACAGTGAGCTAATGCCAACAAAGTAGGAGAATCCTTCTACCTGTTGATCGATCTGCTGTGCAAGCTCGCGCGTGGGCGCAATGATGAGGGTATTGAGGTGACGTACCTCGGCGCTGACAATGTTATTCAGGATAGGCAGGAGATAGGCGGCAGTTTTCCCGGTGCCGGTCTGCGCGCAGGCGATCAGGTCGCGGCCCTCCTGTATCACAGGAATGGCCTGTTCCTGGATGGGCGTCGCGTTTTTGAAGCCCATGGAATCCAGACTGTCGGTTATCCGGGCGTCGAATTTAAATTCGTGAAAAGTCAAAAATTAAAGTGTATCGTTGAAAAAATAACTTTCAAAGATACGGAAAAATTGTTTACGCCGCCTTCTTGACCTCCTCCACATTGAGTTGCTTCTGTTTCGAGAAATCAATAATTCCCAGAAAATTCAGCACCCTTATGATCTGATAGGTCGGGTCGATCTCGTGCCAGCGGATCCCTCCGAAGTTAGCACTGGCTCCGTTCTTATGATGGTTGTTGTGATAGCTCTCGCCCATCATCAGGAAATCTACCGGAAGGAAATTCCTGGAAGTATCGCGTACCTCGAAATTCCTGTAGCCATACTTATGAGCAAACCAGTTGATGATCGCACCATGGATAGGGCTCATCAGGAAGTGTACCGGCAACAACAGGAAGAACCACGGCGAGGGAGCAAAGAACACGTACACCAGTGTATACACCACGGCCCAGAATAATCTTGCAGGCCACGAACGCGCAAACGTATCGAATGCAGTCCAGTCGGGTACACCGTCGGTAAATCGCTTGTCGACGACCATTTTCTTGTTGGAGATATCCGAGTAGATGGTCTTGGTCTTCCACATCATATTCCAGATCGTCTCGTCGTACGTCGGCGAATGCGGATCGTTCTCAGTATCGGCATATGCATGGTGCATCCGGTGCATGACACCATAACCGTAAGGACTCAGGTAGTTCGACCCCTGGAATACCCAGGTGAGGAAATAGAAGACCTTTTCGGTCGTTTTACTCATGGTAAATGCATGATGGGCAGCATAGCGGTGCAGGAAAAATGTCTGGAAGAAAAGCGACAGGTACCAGTGCGCCGCGAAAAATGCAAGAATGATGATCATAGATTAACTCCTCAGGGTTTTGGGCCTAATTACACCGTAAGACAGCGTTTTAGCGGGTTTGTGACAAATTCTCAGAATTTTTTTCGGATGGCCTCAGCGATGTCATCTTTTAGCTGTGCGACCAGGTCGGAGGCATTTTCCATCGTACAAGCTTTTTTGAAGCTGTCGAGCAGGTGCGACGGGCTGGGCAGGTCGTGTACTTTAGACGTCCCTTCCTCCAGCTTCTTGCGGGCACGAGAGAGCAACTGGCGGCAATGGTCCTTTTTCTTGTCCAGTGTCTTTTGAAGGGCTTCGTAATCGAAGTCAAAAACTTCCTTGAGTAAAAATACTGCCCTTTCGAGGGGCTGGAGCTTCTCCTGCATCACTTTGAATGCATACTTCAGATCTACTTCGAGGTCGAGGTGATTAAAGTTTACTTCCTTTAATTTTTGAACGAACTCGCTGGAGCTGATGCTCTCGATACATTCCTCTTTTTTACGCTTCAGCGCTTCGAGGTGTGAAAGGCAGTTGTTGGTAACGGCTTTTATCAGATAAGCCTTCGTATTTGCGATCTTCTGGTGGTCAATAGTAAGCCACCGTAAAAACGTCTCTTGTACGATATCCTCTGCGTCAGCCTTGCATTTTACAAGGTTGTAGGCTATCGAATGAAGCAGCGGTTGGTAGGTCGATATGGTCTGCGCTTGAGTCATCTAAATGACAAAGGTACAATTTGAACTTTTATTGTCTTCTATGCCTTTAAGAACTGGTCAAATCACAGTATAAAAGGTACTAAATAACAATAATTTTCAAGATTTTGATCCAAAAGCTCATTCTCTGAAGGAATAAAACGACCTTTGTAAACCCAAATTTTTCATGATGGGAAATCCGACAACTTTGCTCCCTGAGACCCGCCGCAAACCGATCCTTAAACAGGAGATCGCTTTTGGGGTGGTACACCTCATTCCGTTGGCCGCGATCTTTACGGGAGCGACCCTTTTCGACTGGATGGTGTGCATCTTCCTGTACGCGTTCCGGATGTTCTGGGTAACGGGGGGATATCACCGCTACTTCGCTCACAAATCATACAAGACATCACGTTGGTTCCAGTTCGTCATTGCGTTCATGTCGATGACCTCGGCACAGAAAGGTGTTCTGTGGTGGGCCGCCCATCACCGCCACCATCATCGCCACAGCGATACCCCCAAAGATCCTCACTCGATGCTGATCTATGGTTTCTGGTACTCGCACGTGGGCTGGATCGTTGGCCCCGACTTCAAAGAAACAGACTACAAGACCATCGGCGACTACGCAAAGTATCCCGAGCTCGTTTGGCTCAATAAGCACTATCTCTATCCACCCGTTACGCTCGCGCTGATCGTTACGGCGGTAGGCGCATGGGTAAACGGCGGAAGCCCGCTGCTGATGTTCACACACCACGGCCTGTCGACATTGCTGATCGGATTCTTCCTCAGCACCGTTATTCTTTATCACGGTACGTTCTCGATCAACTCGATCATGCACCACTTCGGCAACCAGCGTTATCAGTCGGGCGATGAAAGCAAGAACAGTCTGTGGCTTGCACTTCTCACCCTCGGTGAAGGATGGCACAACAATCACCATTATTACGAAGTCGCTTCGCGCCAGGGGTTCTTCTGGTGGGAGGTCGACATCACTTACTATTGTCTGAGGGCTCTTGCAGCTGTCGGTCTTATCTGGGACCTCAAAGAAGTTCCCAAACACATTCTGCATTCGAAAAACAAAGAGCACGCGCAGGAGCTGCGCAAACAATTCGACAATCGTGAGCCGGTTTCACGCAACGGGCCGTCCAAGGAGAAAGAGGAAGTGCTCGAACGCCTTGAGTAAATGACGCGAATGATGCTCCATAAGGCCCATGCATCATTGCTCATCGCAGCATTGATCTTTGGTCAGATCGGGGCAGGATTTCTCCACACCAAACACGACGCTCACGAAGCGTTAATTGATTTTGATCAGGATCAAACAGTGCTTCTCAATCATGGCGAGCATTGCAAGGTGTGCGCGGTCGACTGGCTTCAGCAATCAGACCTGATATTTTTTGAATTTGTTCCAGCCAAAACAGTCTATCATTTTTCTTTCCCAATCGAGATCAGCTCACTGACTGATCTTGCACTTATTTCACACAACAACAAAGCGCCGCCTTTTCTTAGCTAAGACTTTTTGTTTTAGTTAAGATCAATCATCGTAGCGCTGTTGAGACTCCTCATCGTATTCATATTATTTATTCCGTCGATTGCTTTCGGTCAAAGCGATTGCAATTACACTTTTTCCGGAACGGTCGTTTCTAACAAGGAGCCGTTACCGGGCGCCGCCGTCGTACTGCACGACGAGCAAAAGGGCGCCGTCACGGATGCGCAAGGCCGGTTCCGGATCAATGGCTTGTGCGCACGAACATACACGTTCGACATCCATTTCCTTGGCTACAAACCGATCGAATTGGAAGTTGAGCTAACCGGCAACGTCGACCGGACGATTTCACTGGAAGAAGAGTTGAAGAAGCTCGACGAAGTTATCGTCACCGGGAAAACCGAAAACGTCGAACACGTTCAAAACTATGTGACACTCGGTGAAAAAGAACTGGCGGCCACGGCGGGAAAGACATTAGGTGAATCTTTAAAGGAAGTCTCCGGTGTAAATACCATCCAGGCAGGGCCGGGGATATTCAAGCCCATGATCCACGGGGTTCATAGTACGAGGGTGCTGATCCTCAATCATGGTATCAGACAGGAGGGACAACAATGGGGGGCCGAACACGCGCCGGAAATAGATCCGTTTGTCGCTTCGGAGCTCGTTGTCATCAAAGACGCATCTGCGATCAAGTACGGCACCGACGCGCTCGGTGGTGTGATTGTGGTGAACCCCGCGCCTCTTCCCGAGCAGGCGGGTTTGGGTGGATCGATCAATGCTATCGGCCAGAGCAACGGACGGACCGGCACATTGTCGGGCATGCTCGAGGGCGGCATCAAAAACAGAAAGGGCTGGGGTTGGCGGCTGCAGGGTACGGCCAAGCGGGCCGGCGATTATCACGCACCGGATTATCAACTGACCAACACAAGCAGTAAGGAGCTCGACTTTTCTACAGCCACCGGTTATCACGGGAAAACATTCGGAGCCGAGATATTCTTCAGCCATTTCCAGACGGAGCTCGGTATTTTGAAAGGAACCGCCATCAGCAACCTCGACGACTTGCTGACGGCCATGGAAAAGTCACCGCCGCAATACACGTCATCGTTCAGTTACGACATCGGTGAGCCGCGACAGGAAGTTTCTCACAACCTTTTAAAGATCAATGCTCACAAGGAAACGGATAAGGGCGACTTTCATTTTCAGTACGGACTGCAGAGCAACAACCGGAAAGAATTCGATATCAGGAGAGGTTCGTTGTCGGAGCTGCCGGCCATCGACCTGAAGCTCAACACACACACCTTCGAGGGAGAGTGGGAGATCGGCAAAAAAGACAAGAGCTCGTTTTGTTTCGGAGCCAACGGAATGATACAACAGAACAACAACGTGCCGGGTACGCAACGTATTCCTTTCATCCCGAATTACACCAGCTTCTCGGGCGGGCCGTTTGCTGTCGCGAAACTGTTTGTAAAGTCGTGGACGATCGATCTCGGCGCGCGCTACGATTTTCGTGGTTACAACATTTCGGGGTACGATTTCAAGAACACACTCTACCGGTCCGATCTCCATTTCCGCAACGTGAGTGCGACGGCGGGAGCAACCGTGAAGCTGGAAAACAATCAGTCGCTGTCGTTCAACCTGAGCAGCGCATGGCGTCCGCCGCATGTTGCAGAGCTGTATAGTCTCGGCACGCACCAGAGTGCAGCTTCGATAGAGTACGGGTTGTTGCTGAACGACACGACCAACGAGGTGATGAGCATCGCCGACGTTGACTTCAGGATCGAGAAGGCATTGAAATGGGTGGGCACTTATCGCTACCAGCAAGAACGGCTGCAACTCGAGGCGACGGCCTACGCGAATTTCATTTTTAACTACATCTATTTGAAGCCGACCGGGGTCACGCAAAACATTCGAGGCACGTATCCTTATTTCAGATACACGCAAACCGATGCGTTGTTCACCGGCGTTGATCTTTCCGCGGTGTGGCAGGCGGGCCGGCGCCTTTCGATCACGCCGAAGGTATCGCTGATCCGTGCATCGGATTACACCAATCACGACTACCTGATATTCGTGCCCGGAAACCGTTTTGAGCTCGCCGCGCATTACGAGATAGCGAAATGGAAAAAGCTCTCGAACATTTTTCTCGAGTCGAAATGGAAATACGTAATGCGACAGGTGCGAGCGCCACGCGTGGTGACGGTGAGAGAATTGAAAGATGCACAGGAAGGCGGGACGAATCCGTTCCAGGACGATTCATCCAACTTCGACTTCGCGGCGGCGCCCGATGGGTACTTGTTGTGGAATATGTCGGCGGGCATTGCCGTTCCGGCAGGGAAAGGGCGGTACGAGTTTCGTGTGTCGGTAGAGAATATGTTGAATACGTCGTATCGTGAGTACACGAACAGGTTCCGGTATTATGCAGATGACCTTGGGAGCAATGTTATTGTTGCGGCCAAGTATGTATTTTAGCACAGTGCCTTCTGTGGTAAAAAAATTATGAGCTCCGACAACATCAAACTTTTCGCCACCTCAACAGCAACGGTTATTGGCGAAAGGATCTCTCAACATCTCAACCTGAAGCTTTGCCGTACGGTCGTCGAGAAATTTTCCGATGGCGAGCTGTTTGTAAAGTTCGACGAAAGTGTTCGGGGCAATGTCATCTTCCTGGTGGCAAAGGTCCACATGCCTTATGAGAATTTCTTCGAGCTGCTGCTGACCATCGACGCAGCCCGTCGGTCATCGGCAAAGGAAGTGATACTGGTGATACCGTATCTTCCGCACAGCAGGCAGGAGCGCAGGGAGGGGGTCCGCACTGCCATTTCTTCGCGAATGGTGGCCGATATGATCCAGCTGATGGGCGCCGACCGGCTGATCACGCTCGATCTTCACACCAATGCCATTGAAGGGTTTTACAAGATCCCGGTTGACCCGTTGTCGTCTTTGAAGTTATTTCTCGAGCACATCCGTAAACAGGCGCTTCCCGACCTCTGCCTGTGCAGTCCCGATTTCGGCGGTATCAAGAGGATCAAACAATACAGGAAGAATCTCGACTCCGAGGTGGTGGTGATCAATAAGGAAAGACTCAAGGCCAACGCGGTGGAGAGTATGGAGATCATCGGCGACGTGAATGGACGGAACGTGATCATTATCGACGACCTGGTGGATACTGCCGGAACTCTTTGCGCGGCGGCCGACCTGCTGGTGGCACGTGGGGCAAAGTCGGTGAGAGCTTATTGTACGCACGGAGTGCTGAGTGGCCGCGCCCTGGAGAATCTCGAGAAGAGCCGTATCGAAAAGCTATTCATCTCCGACACCGTCATCGAAACGGTCGATCATCCGAAAGTCGGCATCGTCAGCTGTGCGCCGGTGCTCGCCGGCGCGATCGAGAACGTGATGTCCAATAAAAGTCTCAGTCAGCTATGATCACACGCGCCATCGAAAATGCATTCCGTCATGCGAAGGACCGCAAGTGGACGAAAACCTACTGGGCATTCGATATTCATGGAACGCTTCTGAAGCCAAACCACCGGCGTGACGAGATCGCGACCGAGTTTTATCCATTGGCGATCGAAGTGATGCAGATGTTGAGCAAGCGGACCGATATCGTAAGGATACTGTACACCTGTTCTTATCCTCATGAGATCGACCAATATTTGGAACTGTTCCGGGCCAATGGAATTCATTTCCATTATGTGAATACGAATCCTGAAGTTGCGGATGGGGGATATGGTTATTACAGGGAGAAGTTTTATTTCAATGTGTTGTTCGAAGACAAGGCAGGTTTCAGCGGGGAGACGGATTGGGCTGTGGTGAAAGATGTGCTGGAAAAATACCGGTAAAATTAAAATCAGTATTTTGGTATTGAAACCCAATGACCCTGAGATACCTCGGCCTGTCTCTTATTGTTCTCGCCTGCTACGGTTGCTCCTCCGTGAGGAACTCGCACAAGTACGAATTGAGTGACGGCAAGTATTCGTTCCGGCAGCCGGGCGAAGAGTTCAGGAGGGTTTGGGCCTACGTGAAGGACGACAGCGTGAGTCTTTTCGCCGATGAGAAGGGTAGCCAGCCGATCGTGCCCCAGATATTCAAGGACGAGTACTTCATAAAAAGGAGCTTCGACGTCGACGTCATTGCTGTTCCATTCAAGTACCGGCCTGCATCGGTCAATCTTCCCCGTCAGCTTACGACCGACTTCAACGGAAATATCTTTTTAGGTTATCGTATCGATCGGTTCCGGCTGATACACAAGAATACACCGATCGGCATAAAGAGGATTTACAAACATCGCGCTCTTAGTGTAGGCGGCTTTGGTGGATTGGGAACCGCGGCGATAACACCCTGGACCACCAACAACATGATGACCGACGAATACACTGGCTTCGTTTTGAGCCGTGGCCTGGCCGTAATGGTCGGTCTGAACAATCTCACGTTCGGTGTTGGTGTGGGATGGGATAATCTTACGGATCGCGATAGGGCCATTTGGATTTACCAGGATAAGGCCTGGTATGGACTGACGATCGGTTTGAATTTGAATTGAAATTTCTCACGGAAAGCACGGAAACCACGGAAGAGCTTTCAAAATAACCACGCGCCGCATGGAAGGCTTGTGCATTTTTCCGTGCTTTCCGTGTTTTCCGTGAGAGACAAATTCACGACAAGATCATAAACACTGCTGCCGCCAGTGTCATCACTATAATAAACCACCGGTATGCTCCTTCGCTCAGTTTTTTCACGATGATGACCCCAAGCCATGCGCCGAGTGCGATCACCGGAAGCGTAGTAAGATCGAGGAAGAATGTATTCCATGTGATCGTCTGCCAGCCCCACACCTGGAATGGAACCTTAAACCAGTTGATGGCCATGAAGAACCACGCGCTGGTGCCGATGTATGCATTCTTCGGGAGGCGCATCGAGAGAAGATAGATCGCGGCGAATGAGCCCGCAAGATTTCCGATCATGGAAGTGAACCCTGCGGCGACACCACAAAGTGCGGCAAACCATAAGTAATCGGGGACATCTTCTTTGTGCCCGCGTTCCATCCAGACCATGATGACCACGCTGACAGCGATGATCGAAGCCATGACTATTTTGAACGCGTGATCGTCTATCTGTCCGCCCACGGCGGTTCCCAGGACTACGCCGAGAGCCGCCCAGCCCAGCAGTTTTTTCAGATGTGGCCATGAAGCATGACGATGATAATACCACACCCCCATTACGTCGGCCAGGCAAAGCATGGGCAGCATGATGCCGCTGGAGAGCTTGCCGCCGAAGATCACGGCCAACAATGGAACGGCGACCATACCTGCGCCGTGAACGCCAGTCTTCGATAGTCCGATGAAGAGCGCGACGAGGAAGAAGAGAGAAAGATTGAGGACGGTGAACTCGTACGAGAAGAGGGAGATCATGACTTGTTGTGTCGGGCCTAATCCACGTCCTTACCACGCACGGCCTTCAGCATCTCATACCAGTCCTGTGTATCGAGCTTCAAGTCGATGGCGCTGGCGGCTTCGCGAAGCCGTTCGGGTTTCGAAGTGCCGATGACCGGGAAGATCTTCGAAGGATGCTTGAGCAGCCAGGAGATGAAGAACTGTGTGGTAGTTGCATTGTTATACTTCGCCGAGAATTCGTTCACCTTCTCGCGTATCCTCCGGCTCGTTTCATCTTCCGCAATGAATGTTCGTCCACCTCCGAGCGGCGACCACGCCATGGCCGAGGCTTTGTGACGATAGAGCTGCTCGATAGTTCCGTCGAACAGCGGCGATGTGCAGAATAGCGAGAGCTCCACCTGGTTGGTGACGAGCGGGAATGGAAGGGCGCTCTGGAGCAGGTCGAACTGGTAGGTGGTGAAGTTGGATACTCCGAAGTGAAGAACCTTTCCGTCCTTCTTCAGCTGACTGAACGCTGCCGCAACTTCTTCGACATCCATCAACGGATCGGGACGGTGAATGAGCAGCAGGTCGATGTGGTCGGTATGAAGAAGTGACAATGAAGTTTCGGCGGAACGGATGATGTGCTCTTTCGAAGAGTCGTAATGTTTGACGCGGTGTTCCGGTTTTTTGGAAGAAGTGAGCTTGATGCCGCACTTGGTGACGAGCTGCATCTTACTGGCGAGCTGAGGTTGCCGGGCGACGGCTTCTCCGAAAGTTTTCTCGTTGCTATAGTCTCCGTAAATATCGGCGTGGTCGAACGTGGTGATGCCTTCGTCGAGAGCGGTTTGGATGAGCAGGTCGATGGTATTGGCGGGGATAGAGTTCCATCGCCATGCTCCGGCGATGATGCGGGAGAAGGTAGGGCCGGAAGGGTGTATCTGAAGTTGCTGCATGACCGTCTGAAGTTGGATATTGGTTATTGGTATTGGCTGTTGGTTATCACTATGGTTATTGGACGTTGGTTATTGATTATTGTAATGACTCCGGTATTTCACGAAAATAGGGTCATGACGTTGATTTAAGACTGAAATCGATGTTTTAATTGGATATTTCTGGCCGGTCATTAAATTTGCAGTCCCTTTAGGTCAAAAGGCTGCAATGGTGGTCAGAACCGAAAGGTTTTCCGTAAACGGCGGAGATTTTTTGAAGACTTTTATTGGGTAAATAAATGCGGGAGTAGCTCAGTTGGTAGAGCATCACCTTGCCAAGGTGAGGGTCGCGAGTTCGAGTCTCGTTTCCCGCTCGGAAGAGCAAAAAAAAGTGTGAGGTTCAGACCCGCACTTTTTTTATTTCATGAAGTTTCATTGTTTGACTGATCGGCAGCGATCGGGTCTGCCCGGGTGGTGGAATTGGTAGACACGCAGGACTTAAAATCCTGTGGCAAGTAATTGCTGTACGGGTTCAAGTCCCGTCCCGGGTACTTTTCTAAGTAAATCATGAAGCTCCGACCGGGGCTTTTTTTGTTTCCACGCAGAAAAACGATCACCAAAAAACGTACGATTTTCCGTATCTTTTATGGTACGTTATCGTTAAGCGTTAATTAGCATTTGGCCGGCTATTGGTCAAGAAGGATAACCGGAGAACATAGATTGGTATACAAAGTGGAGGGGAAAAGACCTGCAGAGTTGCTCACCATCATTCAAGCAAGATTTCGTTATTAAAAACGAAAGGCTGCTATGGGGTCAGCCTTTTTTTCATTTCACCACCATCTCCACATACCGGCACAACCCATTCGCCCATCTCATCTGATCGATCGATCTGCACTCCGGTTCCAACAATCTCATACTCGCAACCAAAATACTCACACTCTTCGCCCGGCTCGTCGCCACGTTCAGCCTGTTCGGACTAAATAAAAAACTCATCCCTCTCGGAGCATCCTCCTGTGACGAGCTGGTCATCGAATAGATCACCACCGGCGCCTCCTGTCCCTGGAATTTATCCACCGTTCCGACACGCATGCCGGGAAGTTTCTCAATCAACGCCGACACCTGGGCGTTGTACGGCGCTACGATCAAAATGTCGTTCGTGGTTAACGAATTCGTTTCACCTTTTGCATTCGTCCAACTTCCGTCTTTCAACAGCTTCGATACAATCTCCGAGACAACGTCAATCTCTTCTATCGATTTATTACTGTTACCACGATGTTCGACCGGCACATAGAATAATCCCGCTCCATCAAATTGTCCGGCGTTCGAGAGCACTTGCTTCTCCAGACCCGGTAGCGATCTCAACTTGCCTTCGTAAAAGATCTCTGACGTAAAGCGACAGATCTCAGGATGAAGTCTTCGCGTTATTCCAAGGAACAATCCCTTCCCTTCCGGTATCGTCGCGTGGCCATCAAGCAGGTACGTGAGCGCCGCCACGTCGCTGCCTTCGGGGTGCGCTCCTTTTTGAGGCTGTTCGAGTTGCTGAGGGTCACCCAGTAATATTAAGTTGTGCGCTGCGCGCGAAGCAGCCAGTGCGTGCGACAGAGACATCTGACCGGCTTCGTCAATAAACAGGTAGTCGAGCTTTTCCACCGAATCGGAGTCCGCCCAAAGCCAGGCAGTTCCCCCGGCAACTTTGCCCAAAGCAAGTCCCTGGATAACTTTCTTTGCATCGTCCGTTTCCGTGATCCCGTCGGGCACCTTGATGGCTTTCTCTTTTACTTTGTGAATGAATTCGATGCGGACATTTTCCTCGCGACTCAACTCGATCGTTTTATCAATCAGGTTTCGGATTACTTTGTGACTGATCGCCGTGATACCGATCTTCTTTCCCTTCTTGAACAACTCGATGATCATCTTCGCGCCCGTATAAGTTTTGCCGGAGCCAGGAGGACCCTGTATCGCAAGGTAACTTCGATCGAGGTTGACCGCTATGCGTATCGCAGCAGCAACCACTTCTTCACCGGGAACCATTAGCCCACCCTCTTTCACCAACGGCGGCCGTTTCATCAGAATATCTTTAGCTGCACGGTTCGACTCTTTGTGATTGAAGCCTGACTCGTCGATGTCGCCCGCAAGATTCATGATGGATGTCCAAAGGACTTCCGGATCGATTCGCTCATAGACGTGAACCGAATTCGGGTGGACATTAAGAGTCTTTTTTGTCTTCTTGATGTCGATCGTGCGATCTGCAAAAGAAATTGCCTCAACCTCACCTAGTGATACTCCGATCTTTTCTGTTTCACTGACACTATTTACCACAAAGAGCTTCTTGCCTGCGTCGACGCTGATTTCCTGCGGAGGGAACGAGTACCGGTGTGCCGGTATTCTATCTTTACCCTGGAGGGGTAGCTCTTTCACAAACTGTAGCCCGGTGATCCCTTTGCGTTCATCAAGCAGATCATCATCTTCAATTTTCTGAAGCCGAAAATGCTCCCACCATGCACTCTTGTCCTCACGTCGAAAATAATCCACCGTGTGCGCCAGGAGCCACTTCGCTTTATGATCTTCCAGCCACCCGGCCCGATCCTCGGGGAGCTTTCCGATCAAGGAGTTGTACAGACGATCAGACCAGATCTCCAGCTCTTTTAATTTTTCATTCGGAGCCGGCTCTCCTTTAACAGGTCGTGTGATTTCCTTACCCTGTTTGATCAATGCCGTTCTCACATCTTCAAGCCATAGATGCAAAGCCTCTGTCGCCAGACAATCATCCTCATTATAATCCTCCGTTGCCTTGATCGTCTCGGGCGCCAGCGACGGCAGCTCCCCGGTTTCCAAAGCCACCTCAACGGACTTCCTTGCCTTGCTCGCGTCGGGCAGGTCGACTTTGCGCGTGTATTTCGTGAACAGCTCCAATGCTTTCAATGAATAGACTTCAACGCTTGCCAGCAGCGCTTCTTTAAACACCGCATGCAGGTCGATGAACCTTTCTGCGCGAAGCAGATCGTCGACTTCTTTTTCGAAGACTGCATGTACCCTTGCCAACCTTTTGATCGCACTCGGTTCGTACGGAGCAAAGTGATAGATGTACATGTTCGGGAACCGCTGCCATCGCTCCGTCACAAACTGCATGAAGTTTTCGAAAGCCTTCTTTTCTTCCAGCCTATTCGAAGACCAATGGTTTTTATAGATCAACTCACCGCTGTCGTTCTTAAAAGCATAACCGAGAATGTACTCCAGTCCGCCATCGGGATAGTATGCATCGCCCTCAATATCAAAATACACGTCACCCTTGTTGGGTTCGGGCAGGCGATTAAGCCCGCGGCCCGGTTCGACCGGCAGGTCGGCGTGGATCAGTTGCTTCCTGATCCGTCCCTCGAGCTGGATCCTGGCCTGCGACTGTCTTCGAACATACGTTTCTATGTTACCTCTTTTCGGCTCCGCGATCTTTTCCAGGGTCGCGAACGCTTCGAGCTTGCGAATGCCTTGCGTCTTCAACTCTTCGATGTGCGCCGAACGGATCCCCGCCACCAACGACAAATAGTCGTCGTCGTGCCTTTGTGTATCGCATACCTTCCACCACCTGCAAACTCCGCAGTGTTCCGCCGGCTCCGGATATGTTTCCTTTGGCGGATCGACGATCGTTTTCTCGTAATTTCTTTTCGTGAGTTTGTAATACGCCTTGAAGTCGTCGAACCGGTATGACTCCGGTTCGAAATCAGCCACCGGTCGGATCACATGAAATTTTTCCGGTGACGCCCCTTGCAGCGCCGTCAGCAAGTCGGAGTACAGGCATAGCTGCAGTATTGTTCCCGCTTTCGTATTCTGTGCAAGCTTGGTATCCTGGACTTCGTAGCTCCAATTGCCAAATCTGCTTTTCCCATCAACTTTCCGGAGAATATCGGCAAGGCCCATCCACTGATCTTCCTCCAGTCTGCCTTGAACGATCACATCGGTGCCTTCACTCATTGCCTTCAGCGTCGCCGCCAGAGGCTGACCATGAAGGTGAACCACGGTGAGGCCGTCGCTCACGAGGAAATCAATATAGGCTGCTTCATGAGCCCGCCCCCGTTCTATCAACACGTCAAGCGAAGGATCGTGCCAACGCGGTGGGTTCAATTCTCCGCGCGCCACTTTTCGATTCAACTCGGTAAGGTGACGACAGCTGAGATGGTTCGACAAGTCAGTCGCTGAAAGTTGAAATATGTTATTATTAAAATTCACTTAACTTGATAATGTTCGCAATGTACTCCTCATTGGCCTTTATGAAATACGTCGTTTCCTTTTTTCTATTGTGTGTTATTTTTTCATGCTCCAATAGAAGCCAGTCGGTCGATTTCAACAAAGATTTCGTTTCGTCGATCACTTACGATTCACTTCAAACACTCGAGCCTGCCGTCACCGTTCAGAACATCGACTCAAATCTTTACCGTATTGAATTTAAATACTTCATAAAAGATTCCATTCACCAGGACGACTGGCACATCACCATCAAGCCATCGTTCGACGCCACCTTTCACTGGCAACCTCACCTCACACCCACCGACAATCACATCGTCGCTCAGCACGTTTTTCGCGCTCCTGCTGTGATCGCCGGTAACGATCAGAAGCAGTTAGTGGTGATATCCGACCTGCAACTGATCAACAACAGCGATGTGAAGTGGTACATGGATCTTGATGCCCGTACCGATATCATTACCATGGGAGTTTCGAAAAGCAAAGTCACCAGTCACGTACTGTTCGAAAAAACTCCCGGTCAGGTCATCCCTCCGGGAGAATTCAAATTTGCATTCTTCGTGATGACAAACAGTGACAAAGCGGCAATTACAGATCCCTGGCGTAAACCGTTGGCTTTTATGTGGCAGAAATACGGCGAGCCGCTGTACCAGCAAGGTCAGCCCATCAACGGGTCACTCGATCCCTACATCAAACACACCTACAATTGGGCCTTTAATTCCTGGAGCAAAAGCGTCTGGCAGGAATTCGAGGTCGGCGGGAAGAAAGTCGGTGCGCCCGTGTTTATCGTCAACATCACTCAAAGTCCCAACTATCCCGGCGAAGTGAGCGAGCGCGAGTTCCGCTCCGTCTGGAATCAGGCCTGGTTTAGCTCCCTCCGTTCCGCCGAAGGATTGTATCGCTATGCGCGACGAACCAACGACAAAGACCTTCTTCGCAAAGCAGACATGACGAAAGAGCTTGCCTTGTCTTTTCCCCAACGGGACGGGCTGTTCCCTTCCGTCGTCGGAACAGAAATGGAGATGATCGAGATCGGTGGGAAGAAATACAAGCGATCGAAAGGTTGGAACAAACGGTACTTCGGAAACTCCAATCGCAACCCGAGAAATCCATGGGGCGAAGCCAAAGACGCACCCTACCATATCCTCGACATGAGCTGGACCGCCTATCTCATGCTGGTTTGGCATGAAGAGCTGGAGAAGGATCAAAGGCTTGTCGAATACGCGAAACGGTATGCCGATAAGCTCATCACCCTTCAAGATGACAAAGGGTTTTTCCCCGGCTGGCTTGATACGAAAACATTGGCACCTCTCGAACTGATGAATGAAACACCGGAGACATCGATGTCGGCCACATTTCTTTTGAAAATATTTGAGGTAACTAAGAATGAAAAGTATCTGACGGCCGCCACGAAGGCTATGGATGCCGTCCGTACCAACATCATTCCCGTCAGCCGCTGGGAAGATTTCGAAACGTACTGGTCATGCAGCCGCGTATTGGATTCGCTGGTCGGCAAGAAGATCGAACGCAACGATGCATATAAGCAAAACACGCTGTCGATGTTTTGGACTACCGAGGCCTTGTACAATTTTTATAAGACTACCGGTGACCGCCGGTATCTCCTCGAAGGTCAGCGGGTGCTCGACGAGCTTCTGATGTTCCAGGCGACGTGGCAGCCTCCGTACATCCCTATACCTGTTCTTGGCGGCTTCGGCGTTATGAATGGCGACGGCGAATGGAACGATTCCCGTCAATGCCTGTTCGCAGAGACGATCGTGAAATATGGACAGGAGTTAAAGAATGACGAATACGTCCACCGTGGGGTCGCCGCGCTCCGTTCGGCGTTCGTCATGATGTACTGCCCCGAGAATCCGGAGACTAAACAGCAATGGGAGAAAGTTTATCCTTTCTTCAATGAAAAGGATTACGGGTTCATGATGGAAAACTACGGCCACGGAGGAGAGAACAACGCCGAAGGGCTGGGAATCGGAGAATTTACAATTTATGATTGGGGAAATGGGGCGGCTGCGGAATCGTACAATACCATTTTGGATCATCTTGGTGCCGAGTTACTTAGGTAAATACATCTCTCAGCCTGCCCCGCACTTGATGCGGGGGATCGCACGGATCGCACGGATACCTTTTATTGATCTGTGTGATCCGTGCGATCCGTGAGAGATTTTTCTGAATTCTCCTTTCAGGAACTAAATTGCCCTCCATTTTTGTAGTCCTTCCAAAATTCCTAATGTTTAAGCCATCCGCGGAGAAAAAAGTAGTCGATTCAAGTGGGCACGAGTTTATTGAAGTAATCGGCGCACGCGAGCACAACCTTAAGGACGTGCACGTTGCCCTGCCACGAAACAAGCTCGTCGTCATTACCGGGATCAGCGGAAGCGGAAAATCATCGCTCGCATTCGATACCATATACGCCGAAGGCCAGCGCCGGTACATGGAGAGCTTCTCGGCTTACGCCCGCAGCTTCATCGGCGACCTTGAACGTCCCGACGTCGATAAGATCAACGGTCTCAGTCCCGTCATCTCGATCGAACAAAAGACCACCTCGCGTAACCCGCGCTCTACCGTCGGCACCGTCACCGAGATCTACGATTTCATGCGACTACTGTATGCCCGCGGCTCGGAAGCATATTCGTACCTGACCGGCGAAAAGATGGTTCGCCAATCCGAAGATCAGATCATCGACGCCATACTGACGAATTACAAAGGAAAAAAACTCACCGTCCTTTCTCCGATCATCCGCGGCCGTAAAGGACATTACCGCGAGTTGTTTGTACAGATACGCAAACAAGGATTTACCAAAGTCCGTGTCGATGGAGAGCTCGTGGAGATAACTGCCAAGATGCAGGTCGACCGGTTCAAGATCCACGACATCGAAATGGTGATCGACCGGATCGTCGCCGATCCCAAAGACCGTTTGCGTATCGCACAATCGGTAGGCAAAGGGTTAAAGGAAGGCAAAGGTGTGATCATGGTCATGGAAGAATCCGGAGCCGTGCATCACTTCTCTAAATATCTCATGGACCCGAAGACCGGCTTATCGTACGACGAGCCGGCTCCGAATATGTTCTCCTTCAACTCTCCTTACGGAGCATGCCCGGTCTGTCATGGTCTGGGTATCATCGAAGAGATCACCGAAGAGTCGGTCATTCCCGATAACAAGGTCAGCATTAGTCGCGGTGGCATCCTGCCATTGGGCGAATACAGGGATATATGGATCTTCAAAAAGGTTGAAGCGATCCTGAAACGTAACAAGCTCACGCTCACAACCCCGATCAAAGACATTCCCAAGGACACGCTGAAAGTATTGTTGTACGGCGACGATGTTCCCGTGGCGGTGTCATCGGTCAAGTACCCGGGCACCGAGTGGAATACGAAGTTCGAAGGCATCATCAACTTCCTTCAGAAACAGAAAGACGAAGGCTCCGATTCGATCAAGAGATGGATCGAGGACTTCACCGTCATCAAAACCTGCCCCGAATGCAACGGCATGCGGTTGAGAAAAGAGTCACTCCACTTCAAGATCGATGAAAGGAACATCGCGCAGTTGTCGATGCTCAATATCATAGACCTCAGCAAGTGGCTGACTGGTCTGGAAAGCAGGATATCGGAAAAGCAACGGATCATTGCAGCGGAGATACTCAAAGAGATCCGTAAGCGCATCGGGTTCCTGCTGGATGTCGGCCTGGACTATCTGAATCTCAACCGACCCATCCGGACCCTCAGCGGCGGCGAGTCGCAACGCATCCGCCTGGCTACCCAGATCGGCACACAGCTCGTCGGTGTGTTGTATATACTCGACGAACCCAGCATCGGCCTTCATGCCCGCGACAACGTGAAGCTGATCAAGGCGCTGAAAGACCTTCGTGACCTCGGCAACTCCGTGATCGTGGTAGAACACGACAAAGAAATGATGCTCGACTCTGATTACATCGTCGACATCGGACCCGGCGCCGGCCGTCATGGTGGCAGCGTGGTTGCCGAAGGAACACCGGACGAGTTCCTGAAAGGAGGAAGTCTGACGGCCCAATATCTCAGCGGCAAAAAGTCGATCACGTACAGTAAAGTAAGGCGTAAAGGCTCCGGCCAACGTCTCGTGCTTTCAGGCGCTTCGGGCAACAACCTGAAAGATGTGACGATGGATATTCCGTTAGGCGCGTTGACCTGTATCACCGGCGTTTCCGGCAGCGGTAAGTCAACACTCGTTCACGAAACACTTTTCCCGATCCTGAACGGTCATTTCTACAATTCGCGGGTCGAACCGCTTGCATTCAAAAAGATCGACGGCCTTCAGCACCTCGACAAGGTGATCGAAGTAGATCAGTCGCCGATAGGCAGGACGCCCCGATCGAATCCCGCAACTTATACGGCAGTGTTCTCCGACATCCGCGACTTGTTCTCGCAGATGCCCGAAGCAAAGATCCGGGGTTATAAGACCGGCCGTTTCTCTTTCAACGTGAAAGGCGGACGGTGCGAGACATGCGAAGGCGCCGGGTTGAGGTTGATCGAGATGGAATTCCTTCCGGACGTACATGTTCCCTGTGAAACCTGTAAGGGCAAACGATACAATCGTGAAACACTAGAAGTAAGATTCAAGGGTAAGTCTATCGCAGACGTGCTCGACATGACTGTGGAGGAAGCCGTTTCCTTCTTCGAGAACCAGCCAAGGATCATGAGAAAAATACAGACCCTGAATGACGTCGGTCTCGGATATATTTCTCTCGGTCAGCATGCCACCACACTGTCCGGCGGCGAAGCACAGCGGGTAAAGCTTGCCACCGAGCTTTCGAAACGCGACACCGGCCAGACCTTATATATACTGGACGAGCCGACCACCGGTCTTCATTTCCAGGATATCTCACATTTGCTAGACGTGCTTCAAAAGCTTGTTGAGAAGGGCAATACCGTACTGGTGATCGAGCACAACATGGACGTCATCAAGGCGGCAGACCACGTGATCGACCTTGGCCCCGAAGGCGGAGGGCGTGGAGGAAAGATCATCGCCATAGGCACACCCGAAGCTGTTTCAAAGAATCCAGCCAGTTATACGGGCAAATTTCTGAAAGCGGAATTGAAGCAATAACTTTCTCACGGAAAACACGGAAAGCACGGAATAGCTTTCAAAGTAGTACGAGCCGCCTTGAAGTCTCCTGCATTTTTCCGTGCTTTCCGTGTATTCCGTGAGAGACAATAACCTGCATGGTAAATAAGAACCGTCTTTACTGGACATTGCAAATAGGAGGGTGGGTCGCCTATGCGGCCTTTCAGATCCTGTTCAGCATCCTGGCTGCCGGTGCAGAGGTAGGAACACCACGCATGTTGTTCTTCGTACTCGAAGCCTTGCTGTGTCTGCTCATCACCCATTACTACCGGAACTACATCAACGAGAAAAAATGGCTCCTGATGGGCTTAGCCCGGTTGATACCGAACGTGATCGCCGCAGTGCTGCTGATGGGTATCGTCACCTATTTTCTCCGGATACCGTTCTCTATCGCGCTGGGTACATTCATCCCGGAGAATGCATTCGCTCCCGAGCGGATGATCAATGGTATTTTCTTCTATGCTTTCTTCTTTTTCCTCTGGTCGGTTCTTCATTTCACATACAACTATTTCGAGCGCTACAACAAAACGCTTCAGCTGGAGGCATCGATAAAAGAGATCGAATTGAGCAACCTGAAGTCGCAGCTCAATCCGCATTTCATGTTCAATGCGCTCAACAGCATTCGCGCTTTGGTCGATGAGAACCCAGGTAAGGCAAAACAGGCGATCAACCAGCTCTCCAGCCTGCTTCGAAACTCACTGGTTTCAGAAAAGCGGAGCCTTACAAGTTTCGACGACGAATTGAAACTTGTTCGCGATTATCTTGGTTTGGAGAGCATTCGCTTCGAGGAGAGGCTTAAAACCGAGTTTGATGTCGACCCGGAATCCAAGGATTTTATGGTGCCGCCGCTCATGATCCAGACCCTGGTCGAGAACGGCATCAAGCACGGAATATCGAAGCTTACCGAGGGCGGACTCGTTCAAATAAAAACAAAAGTAGACGGCGATCACTTAAAAATTTATATCCGTAACAGCGGAAAGCTTGTTGTTAACGGTCATAAAAAAGATACAGGCGGCGGACTTGGCCTGGAGAACACCAAACAGCGCCTCAAGCTGATCTATGGCGATGAAGCCTCGTTCAGAATTCTGTCTGAAAACGATAATTTTGTGCTCACAGAAATTATTATACCCCACCTGTATTGATGTACGATTTAGGAATTACGATGTACGATTTGATGAGGTCTAACGAATTGTAGAAGGCTCAGACAGAACTCCCTGGCCGTATCTTATTGATTTACGAATTACGAATTACGATGTACGATTTAATCAGTCTAACGAATATCCAGACGGTCAGACCGACATCTCGGCCGCGAATAACGAATAACGAATAACGAATAAACGCACTCCCTTAAACCGAGCCGCGAACAACGAACAACAAACAACGAACACCAAGATGAAAGCACTCATTGTAGACGACGAGCGACTAGCCAGAAAAGAACTCATAAAGCTCCTAGAAGAACATCCATCCATAGAGATAGCCGGCGAAGCCATGAACGCCGACGAAGCGGAGAAGATGATCGAAGAGCTCAATCCCGACCTGTTGTTCCTCGACATTCAAATGCCCGGACGCACCGGCTTCCAGTTGCTCGAATCACTCGACTCCGCACCACTGGTAGTATTCACGACCGCATACGACGAGTTTGCACTGAAGGCATTCGAGGTCAACGCGCTCGACTATCTTCTTAAGCCCATCACCGCCGAGCGTCTTTCAGAAGCTGTTCACAAGATCCAGGATAAAGAGAAAACGAAGACTGGCCGCACCCGCGACAAGAAACTCGACCTCGAAGACCAGGTATTTGTAAAAGACGGCGAGCGTTGCTGGTTCGTCAGCCTGGCGAACATACGCCTCTTCGAATCCGACGGTAACTACATCAAGGTATATTTCGATACCAACCGTCCCATGATCCACAAGTCGCTCAACGCGCTGGACGAAAAGCTGGACGAACGCGCCTTCTTTCGCGCAAGCCGCAAGCACATCATTAACCTAAGCTGGGTCGAAGGAATCGAGCCGTGGTTCAATGGTGGATTGATGGTGAAATTGAGAGGAGGAGATAAGGTTGAAGTGAGCAGAAGGCAGGCTGCGAAGTTTAAGGATATGATGTCGCTGTGACGTAGTGACGAGGTGAGGAGGTGAGGAGGGGCGTGCTACTTTAGAACGAGTGCGATCAACTCCTGTTCAACCTTCCAGTCTCTCGCAAGTTTTAACATCGCAGTGACTTCCATCTCCGTCACATAACCCTTCAGGTTGTTCGACTGCCATACCATGTTGACGAGCTCCACCCTTTTCTCTTTGGCGTAGTCGCCTATGATGTCGTTGAGATAAGTCCTCGCCCTGTCAAACGCGGTCACATAGTCCTTTGCTATGAACTCGACCGCCCAGCCCAGCTCCGCCCCAGCATCCAGCCTGATCGCGGTTTCGTCGAGATCCTTCCTTTCCGGATCGTCGAGGCCGTGATAGTAGAATATCACAGCTTTCAAAAGCATGTAAACGCGTTTTTCCTGCTGAGTCATTGGAGCGCTGGCAACTGCAGCCATTAAACTTTCCGTGTTTTTCCGTGAATTCCCAGAGAGAGGTATTTCCTTGAGAAATATGGATTATTCGTCACTGACAAACAAATCCGCCGCTATTTTGTCGGCCAAAAGTTTACCCTTGTTAGTTAATTTTAACAGGCTCCCCTCCACGACCATTTTATCCAACCTCACCAGCTCGTCGACATACCGGCGGTGACGATCCGAAAAGTGAAAGCCATACTCCGACAGGAAGGTGAGATCGCAACCCGCCGATGTCCGGAGGCCAATAAGAAAATACTCATTGATTTTGTCGATCGTGGTCAGCACCTCGCGCTCCGAAGGGATCTCGCCCGATTCGATCCTTCGCGTGTAGGCGGCATTGTTGGCAATGTTGAACTGTCTCGATACGCCGTCGTATGAGTGCGCGCTTGGACCTGCGCCGAGGTACTTCGTGCGGTTCCAATAACTGCTGTTGTGTCTTGAATGATATCCCGGAAGCGAGAAATTAGAGATCTCGTAATGATCGTAACCTCGGTTGACGAGCGTGTCCATCAGGATCTCGAATTGCCCTGCCACCAGCCCTTCGTCCATTGGTGTGAGCTTGTTTGCAGTCTGCCATTTTCCGAAGACGGTGCGTTCTTCGATAGTGAGCGAGTATGCCGAAATATGTTCAGGGGCGAACTTCAACCCTTCTTCCAGGCCGGCCCGCCACGTGACGTCATCCTGTCCTGGCACACCATATATAAGATCGATGCTGATATTGTTGAACCCGGCAGAACGCGCATCTTCGATAGACCGGGCGGCTTCGGCACCGTTATGAGCCCGGTTGAAGAAGGTCAGTATGTCGTCGCGAAAGGATTGAATTCCGATACTCAGCCGGTTCACGCCCAACGACCTGAGCTCTTCCAGCTTTTGTTTGCTGAGATCGTCGGGATTCGCTTCGAGCGTGATCTCACTCTCCGGGTGTATTGTAAAATTTCGACGTATTGTGGTTAAGACATCGGAGATCTCCTCTTTGGTTAATAAGGAAGGTGTGCCGCCGCCGAAATAGATCGTTTCTATCTGCTCCCCGCCTAAATAATCCTTTTGCATCATGATCTCTTTCACGATGGCTGCGGTCAGCTGTTGCTGGAGACCAAGGCTGGTGGAGAAATGGAAGTCACAATAGTGACAGGCCTGCTTGCAAAAAGGTATGTGAATGTAAATTCCGGCCACGCCGCAAATTTATTCCGATCCGTGCGATCTGTGCGATCCGTGAGAGATGTATTTATATTTGTGAACTGTTATGCGTCTTCTCTTCGTCCTATCACTCATTACTTCACTCGGCTTTGGGCAACAACGCGTTCCCATTTACGACCTCTCTCAGGACTGGAAAGTAATGGAATCAGGAGCGTATGTAGACTACGGTCAACGTAACAGTCCGGCCGAAGCTTTGTATTTCAGCCTCGATGCCAACCGCTTTCGCGGATACGACCTGGAAGTGGACGGAGCGAGGGATTTCTCGGTCTGGGTGAATGGTAAGCTTATCCGTCAGGCGGGGGCGGGCGTGGTCCGTTTCGATATCGACAGCCTTTCGAGGTTGTATCGTACGCCGCTGACCGCCGGTGTGTATGCCCGCAAAGGACTTTCCCGGGTTAAAACATTCGTCGTCGCATATTCCAGTGTCGCCGGCGACGACATCGAACAGCTCCGGCAGAAGAACTATCTGCGTGATTTTTCCGTGCTCGGCGTGTTCATCCTGTTTCTCGGCTTTCTTGTCATGCTCCGCTTCAACCGCCGGTTGTTGTTCGATTACTTCGATATTACGAAACTGTTCTCCCTGCAGGAACGCGACGAGTCGCTGGTTGCCGGCCGAATCACGTCACGCTTCAGCATACTTATTTATGTCTACCTGTCGGCGTGGTGCGCTTATCTTTTCCTGATCACATTCCAGCACGTTGAAGAGAACTGGATCATTATAAATGACTTTACGATAAGAGGTGTAGGGGATGCATTCTGGAAATGGGGTCAACTCACCGTGGCCATTGGCGTGATTCTCTTTATCAAGGTAAGTATTGTGCTTTCTTTGGCGATTATATTCAGACTGCGTGAGGGCGGATCGGTCCAGGTGTTGAATTATTTCAGGTTGATCAGCTTCCTTCTCATGGTTTTGTCGGTGATCCTGGTCTTCTATTTCGTGCTCACGACAAAAAGTCCGTCTTATTACCAAGGGCTCATCATACTTACCGCCTGGATCATGGTGGGGTGGGGAATCCTCATATTTCTCAAATTATTGAATAAATCCACGTACTCGGTCTTCCATTTATTTTCCTACCTTTGCGCATCGGAATTTTTTCCGATGATCATCCTTTTCAAGAGCTTATTTTTTTAGCGATTTCGATTTAGCGAAGTATGACAGACACTGCCAATGACAGGATGCGGAAAGTGAAAAGCATCTTGATCACACAGGAAGCACCCACCGATATAAACTCGCCATACCTAAAGCTTGCCGAAAAATTCAATCTTAAGATTGATTTCAGACCGTTTATCCAGGTAGAGGGAGTGCCCTTGAAAGAATTCAGAAAGCAGAAGATAGATATCCTTCAGCACACCGCGGTTATTTTCACGAGCCGTCATGCTGTCGATCATTTCTTTCACATCTGCCAGGAGCTTAAGATCGAGATGCCTGCGGACATGAAGTACTTCTGTATCTCCGATCAGACTTCGAACTACCTTCAGAAATACATCGTCATTCGCAAGAGAAAGATCTTCACCGGGCTGAAGGACACCAAGGACCTGTTGGAGATCATCAAGAAACATAAGAACGAGAAGTTTCTTTTCCCCTGTTCAGATATCCGCAAGAACGACATCCCTGATTTTCTGCGGGACAACGGATACACCTTTACCGAAGCAATCATCTATCACACCGTGGCCTCCAACCTGGCCGACCTGAAGAATGTCTATTACGATATACTTGCCTTCTTCAGTCCTTCTGGGATCAACTCTCTCTTCGTCAACTTCCCTGATTTCAAGCAAAATAATACCCGAATGGCGGCGTTTGGAGCTACAACGGCCAAGGCTGTACGCGACGCCGGACTTACATTGGACATCGAGGCCCCCCTCCCCAATGCCCCTTCCATGACCGGAGCCATTGAGCTGTATGTAAAAAAAGCGAACGGCATTAAATAACCGGTTCACTGCTAAGTTTTTACTATCGAGTAGGTTTTATTACACTTTAATTACATGCCCTGGCAAAGGCAATAAGTTTTAATGTATATTTAAGACTCATTTTTTGATATACCTGTGAGAAAAGGCCTCTTCTTCCTGTCACTCCTTGTACTACTGGCAAAGTATGCGGAAGCACAGCAAGACCCTCAGTTTACACAGTACATGTTCAACACGCTGTACTACAATCCTGCATTTGCCGGCCTTGAAGGTGTGACAAAATTCACCGCACTCCATCGTTCTCAGTGGCTCGGGTATACTCCGACAGTCGGTTCGGGCGGAGCGCCAACAACACAACTAATAAGCTTTACTTCCCCGTTGTTCAAATTGAACAGTGGTATCGGTGCATACATCGTTAACGACAACCTCGGTCCGCAAACAAATCTTGAAGCACAGTTAAGCTACGCCTATCATCTCGCCGTGAAAGATGGAAAGCTCAGCCTCGGGTTGAGAGCCGGTATGTATTCACAGACGATCGACTGGGACAAGTACATTCCTATCGATCAGGACGATCCATTGCTAGGCCCCGAAGGAGCTAACTCGCAGCAACGCTTCGACCTCGCCGTCGGCGCATTCTTCCGCAAAGAGAAATATTATGCAGGCTTAAGCTTCAACCACCTTACCAAAGCCAACTTCGATTTCGATCTTGGACAACGGAGTGCGTTGCAAACGCACATGTACTTCACCGGTGGCTATTTTTATGATGTGAATTTCGACCTGCGCTTCCAGTTCATGACATTAATAAAAACCGATTTTACGAAGACGACTTTCGACGTAGGAGGAATTGCATACATAAAAGATACTATGTGGGGAGGTTTATCGTTTCGTCAATCGGAGGCTGCCATTCTTCTCCTGGGATACTCCTTCCTGAAGGACAAATCGCTGAAGTTGGGCTATGCCCTGGATTACGTGATCAAGGACCAGCAAGCAAAGCAACCCACGTCGCATGAATTCATGCTAACTTACGAACTGCCGGTAACGCCGCTTGGTAAAAAGGTCGTTAGGACCCCCCGGTACCGTCACTAGACGTGATTTTTTGGGTTTTTGTGGATTTTAATGAATTTGATTGGTACTTCTTTCAAAATAATAGGGTAAAACGTTTAAATTTCCATTCTTTTTCGACTCTAAAACACACCGTAATATGATCAGTAAGGTTTCTCCCAGGCTATTGAGCTTAATCACCATCCTCACACTAGGGGTGATCGCGGCAAGCTGCGGTCTTCTCGGTATAGGAGGGTCAAAAGGAGGCGATCAGGGCGAGCTGGTCGGAGTACCTAACCGCGAAGGATGGGTCATGACGATTCCATATGGCATGGTGCCGATACCTGCCGGAACCTTCCACATGGGACAGGCCGATGAAGATCCTGCGTCCACGCAGATCAACTTCAACAAGCAGGTCACGATCGGTCCGTTCTTCATGGACGACACCGAGATCACCAACAACGAGTATCGTCAGTTCACAAACTTCTTCCTGGTCGACAACAGTCAGACCCTCGAAGGATTCCCTACGGTGAGCACAGACGACTTCCGTAGGAGCTACTATCCTGACACTACCGTTTGGGTACGCGACTTCGCGCACCACATGGGCGATCCTGTTCAGGATTATTATTACTGGCACCCCGGCTATGATGACTATCCTGTGGTAGGCATCGACTGGGATGCGGCAGTATTCTTTGGTAAGTGGAGGACTGCTTATCTCAACGAATACCGCAAGACTGTCGGTGAGTTCCCGATGCCTGAGTTCCGCCTGCCTTCAGAAGCTGAGTGGGAATATGCATCACGTGGCGGCCGCGACATGAATAAGTATCCCTGGGGTAACCCTTATATCCGTAACTCGAAAGGTTGTATGCTGGCCAACTTCAAGCCCGGCCGCGGAAACTTCTACGACGACGGATTTGCTTACACATCACCTGTACAATCTTACTTCCCTAACGACTACGGTATCTTCGATACAAGCGGTAACGTGTCGGAATGGTGTCTGGATGATTTCTATGCTGCATCGGTACCTACTGTATGGGACTTGAACCCTCAGTACATCGATCCCCGCACAGATCCGGAAAGCAAGAAGTACAATGCCAAGGTCGCTCCCAAGAAAGTTGTGCGCGGCGGCTCATGGAAAGACGTTGCTTACTACCTTGAAACAGGTACAAGGACTTATGAATTCAGAGACTCAGTGAGGGCTTACATCGGCTTCCGTTGTGCAATGACACACCTCGGTCGCTCGTCTGGCGCTGAATTTTAATAATTCGAAACACTCTTTATCTTTATAGAAACTAATTGGCGAAAACTTAAATCTCTACCACAATGGCAAAGAAAAAAGGCGGATTCATGGAACTGATGTACAAAACTATTATGCCCAAGGTTTACGGCATTGGGGCAGCAGTAGTTATCGTCGGTGCGTTGTTTAAAATCCTTCACTTGAACGGTGCAGACGAAATGTTGATGATTGGTCTCTCGGTTGAGGCTGCTATCTTCTTCTTGAGCTCATTCGAACCAGCACACAAAGAACCGGAATGGGAAAAAGTATATCCCGAGCTTGCAGAAGATTTCGAAGGAGCTTCACAGCCTACCCGCATCAGCAACCGCCAGGGTGCAGGTGACTCGCCTCTTCTCAAGATTGACGATATGCTGAAAACGGCAAAGGTTGACCAGAATCTGCTCGATAACCTCGGCAAGGGTCTTACCAATCTTGCGACATCAGCTAAAGAAATGAACAGCCTGTCGAACGCTGCCGTTGCAACCAACGAGTACGCCGCTAATGTTAAGACAGCTGCTGCATCACTCGTTGAAATGAACAAGTCATACGGAAACGCAATGACTGCCGTTAAGTCAATGGCAGATGCTTCTAAAGATACAGGTGAGTACCACAACCAAATGAAGGCAGTTACCAAGAACCTTCAGTCGCTTAACGCGGTGTATGAAATGGAGTTGAAAGACGCCGATTCGCACGTTAAGAACATGAACAAGTTCTACGAAAGCCTTACTGGTGCTATGGCCGGCCTTACCAAGGTTGGTGATAACACTTCGAAGTTTACTTCGGAACTCGGCAAACTTGCCGACAACATGACCTCGCTGAACAAAGTTTATGGCAGTATGCTTACTGCGATGAAGGGCAGCGTGAACTAATAGCAGTTATAAAGACACCACTTAGTAAACTAAACTAATAAGATCATGGCAGGCGGCAAAGAAACCCCGAGGCAGAAGATGATCGGCATGATGTACCTGGTGCTTACAGCGCTGCTGGCGCTCCAGGTAAGTAATGCGGTACTTGAGAAGTTCGCCCTCATCAACGACGCACTCGAAACCCTCTCAGCTCAGACAAATGAGAAGAATCAGGCTACTCTTGATGCGATCCAAAAGGCGGTAACTCCAGATGCAAAGGATTCGATCAAGACAGCATATGCGAAAGCACAAGAAGTGCGTGCACTTACATCTAAGACCATTGCAGACCTTTCAAAACTCAAGAAGGAATTCCTCGTAATATCTGACGCAGCCGGTATCGATGAGAAGTTTATCAACGACCACAGCTCCAAAGTAGCTTATGCAATGATGGACCCTCGTCAGACTAAAGGTAAGGACTACGAAAAGCTCCTGAACAACTATGCCGTTGAGCTTTCAAAACTAACGATGGGTGGCCCCACGTTCGATAAGCTCGCGAAACCCCCGGCAGAAATGAAGGAGTTTAAGAACGATAAAAAGAATGCAAGGAAGGATTTTATCGAGTTCACGTTCGAGAACACACCCCCCATCGCAGCCTACGCCTCCGTAACTGAAATGGAATCTCAGATATATGCGTATGAGTCTCAAGCGCTTCAGAGACTGAACGATATAGCTGGTAATCTTACGCTGAAGTTCGACAAAGTACTCCCGATGATCATTCCCGATGCCAATAGCGTAATCGCAGGCTCGAAGTACACTGCAAAGATGTACATAGGAGCTTCGAACTCAGCTATTAACCCTTCGATGTTCATCGATGGCAAATCCCTTCCGATCGAAAAGGATGCCGCCGGTGTCTCTTTCGGTAAAGTGGAATTCGTCGCCGGTGGCGGTGGATACAAGAATGGCGTAGCAGAAAAGTCGTACACTGCCAGGATCAATGTTAAAGGCACCGACTACACTATTCCAGTTAACTATAAAGTGATTGCTCCTACCGTAAAGATCACCTCCGGCGCACTTTCGAAACTGTACATCAACTGCGGTAACGAAATGAACGTGGAGATCCCTGGCCTCGGCACAAACTTCGTTCCTGGCTACAGCGCCGGTACCGAAGCCGAAGTCATCAAAAGCGATAAGGTTGGACAGATCACTGTAATTCCTAAGAGCAAGGCAAAAGTGAAGCTTGCAGTTTCTAACTCAGGTACACCGATCGAAACCGTAACGTTCGACGTTCGCACAGCGCCTGCACCACAGGTACTCGTCGAAGCTGCCGGAAGAGAAATGAACTCGAAGGATGGTGTGCCGCGCGCTCAGCTCGGCCAGCTTAAGATTCGCGCGAAAGCAGACGAAGATTTTGCAAGCACTGTTCCCAAAGATGCTGAATTCAGGATCCGTAAAGGCCGCGTATACCTCCGCAAAGGTACCGCCCTCGGAACACCTATCGAATTCTCAGGCGAGGCACTCAACCTCGGCGCTTTCATGCAAACTGCAAAGCCCGGCGATGTTCTGTCTTTTGAATTGGAGAGCATCACACGCAGGACTTTTAAAGGTGAAAACGAACCGGTGGTCCTTACTACCGCGATCAAATACATCAGTATTCCCATTGCTAATTAAGATCTGAATATGAGAAGGTCGATCATTTTTTTACTGGCTGTCTGTTGTGCTTCAACACTGTTTGCACAGGAGGATATTCCTCAATACAACCCGAACTCACTTAACCCCATCCCCCGGTACGAGCAATTGTACAAGGTGAAGGTTTGGAGAGACATCAGGCTGGATGAAAAACAGAACAAAGGTTACTTTGCCCGTAGCAACGAGATCACCAAACTCATTCTTGATGCCGTCAACTCAGGCGAGCTCGCCGACATCTATGCCAACGACTCGTTGACAACCAAGATGGGGAAGGCAGACCTGACCAGGAAGATGCTTATCTCCGAAGGAACCAAGCCCGATCCCTGGTTGCCGGACAACGACTATTATGCAGACGATGTTGTTGACTTCAATGGCGTATACTACAAGTCGAAAAGAGATAACCGCGGCAAAAACCCCGGTGCTTCTGCCGACGATTGGGTTCGCGATAACTCCGCCGGCTCCGGAACCTATGCCATGCCATTCCAGCTTGCTTCCCTCCGTATGGTGGAAGACGTGATCTTCGACAAACGCAGATCCAGGTTGTACTACGATATCCAGTCCATCACAATCGTATGGCCCGGTGACAAAGACAACCCTCTCGGTGGTGACCTCGATATCGCTACGTTCAGGTACAAAGACCTTGTACAGGTGTTCCGCAATCACCCGAACGACGCCATCTGGTTCAACCGTTACAACACGGCAGAGAACAAGAATTACGAAGAAGCATTCCTTCTTCGCCTGTTTCACGGTGTGATCTACAAAGTGGAGAACCCCGACAACGAGACCATCTACGATGTGTACTCAGCCAACAACCGGCCTTACAAAGAAACGGTATGGGCCCGTGAGTGGGAGGAGATGAAGATGATGGAAAGGGAGCACAACCTCTGGGAATATTAAAAAGTTAATAACTAAAAGTTAATAGTTGAAAGTGGCCTCTCGGGGCCACTTTCAATTTCGGGACCCCCTTAGTTTCGGGACCCACTTTTAGTTTTTAACTCTTAACTATTAACTTCTTTTTGGCCGAGAATCAAATCGGTTTTCTTTTCTCCGATCAGCTTGACAAGCTCTTCTCGCGGAACCTCCTGGATCTTTTTCCACGACTTATACGTGGCAAGGAGCGTATCCGCAGTCTTCCTGCCAATACCTTTGATGTCTTCCATCCCCGTCTTTATCGTCGCATTGCTTCTCTTGAGCCTGTGGAAGGTGATCGCAAAACGGTGTGCTTCGTCGCGTATGCGCTGGATGAGTAACAGAGCCGGCGACTTCTTACTGATATGCAACGGGATCGGGTCGTCAGGATAGTAGATCTCTTCGAGCTTCTTCGCGATACCTACGATCGGAACCTTTCCGTACAAGCCAAGCTCCTGTAAGGCCTCGCAGGCGCTCGATAGCTGGCCCTTACCGCCATCGACAATGATCAGGTGGGGGAACACGCTGTTCTCTTCCAGCAGCCGCTTGTATCTCCTTCCAACGATCTCTTTCATCGAGGCGAAGTCGTCCGGACCCACCACCGTCTTGATGTTGAAATGACGATACCCGGCCTTGTCGGGCTTACCGTTCACAAACCTCACCATGGACGCGACCGGGTTTGTTCCCTGGAAATTAGAGTTATCGAAACACTCGATGATGTCGGGAAGAGCCGACAGACGGAGGTCGCGCTGCATGATCACCAGGGTCTCGTTTTGCTTGGCCTTACGTTCTCCCCGTTCGATCTCCTTCTTCGTTTTAAGGTGAAGCGCGTTGGTCAGGGACAGCGACACGAGCTTCTTCTTGTCCCCGATCTGCGGCACCAGGTTTTCGATATCATCCCCGGAAACAAGTATCGGTACGTTGGTATAAATGATCTGGTTACTGCTGCTATGCTGCTGCCGGAGCTCCTGGGTAGCCAGCGAAAGGATCTCGTCATCGGCTTCGTCGAGCTTCTTCTTCACCTCCAGGTTGGTCGAGAACACGATAGCCCCTTCCTTCACCATCATGTAGTTAATGAACGCCTCCTGTTCCGTGCTCACGATCGTCACCACGTCGATATCGGTAAGCTTCTGGCTGACCACTAGTGACTTCGTCTGGAAGCGGTCGAGGTATTCGAGCCTGTGCTTATACCGAGCGGCCTGCTCGAATTCCAGGGCCTCGGAAGCACGCCGCATCTCGCTTTTGAAATGATTCTCCACAAGGCTCATGTGGCCCTTGAGGATACTCCTGGCCTGGGCGATTTCATCGTTGTAGGACTTTTCGTCGACAAGGCCTTCGCACGGACCTTTGCAGTTGCCAATATGGAATTCGAGGCAAACTTTGAACTTCTTCTCGGCGATGTTCTCTTCCGAAAGCAGGAGGTTGCAAGTGCGGATCGAGTAAAGCTGACGGATCAGGTCGAGCACGTTCTTCATCGAGACCACACTGGTGTACGGGCCGAAATATTCTCCCTGGGACGGAATGTATTTCCGGGTTGAAATGATCCGGGGGAATCGTTCCTTAAGAATACAGAGGTAAGGAAACGTCTTATCGTCTTTGAGGAGGATGTTGTACTTGGGCTGATTCTTCTTGATGAAATTATTCTCGAGAAGAAGTGCATCGAACTCCGAATTGGATATCGTGTACTCGATTTTGCGGATCTCGCTGACGAGCTTCTCCGTCTTGCGGTTATAGACCGATTGCTTGTTGAAGTAGCTGGATACGCGTTTCTTAAGGCTCTTGGCCTTCCCCACGTAGATCAGGATATCCTCCCTGTCGTAAAAGCGGTAGATCCCTGGCGAATCGGGCAGGGATGCAACTTGTTCTTTAAGTGCATCCATCGTCACCCTTAATTGAACTTCCAGCGTTCCTGGGGAACAGCCTCGATACTGTCGGCATCATTGTGACGCGAGCAATCGCCCAGGAAGGGAAGGCCGGATCGCGGCTGCGGGAAGCGGCCTTTTGTGATTCCACTTTCTTTGTCTTCGTACACCTTCAATAGAAAGTTGGAGAAGATCGGGCGGGCAGTCTTAATGCCCTGTCCGAATGTCCATGATGGGAAGCGTATCGCGCGTTCGTCGCCGCCAACCCAAACGCCGGTAACAAGGCTGTGGGTGATGCCCATGTACCATCCATCCGACGCATCGTTGGTTGTACCGGTCTTGCCGCCGATTTCATTGTCGATCTTGAGCTCGCGGGGCAATCCACCGGATGTACCGCCTTCTTCTTCTACACCGCCGCGAAGCATGTGGATCATTTTATAGGCAGTCTGGTCGTTGAGGCCTTCCCTTGTTTGGGGAACAAAGGCTTCAATCACGTTTCCGTTCTTGTCTTCTATCCTGGAGATAAATGTCGGCCGGGTATAAATGCCGCCATTCACGAAAGTGGAATAAGCGCCAACCATTTCAAAAACCGAGACATCGCTGACGCCGAGGCACAATGATGGCACGGCATCCAGCTTGCTCTCGATGCCACAGCGATTTGCAAACTCGACGACGTTCTCCGGTCCGAGCTTCATCATCATCTGTGCTGTGATGGTATTGATCGACAGCGCCATGGCGTGTCGTATCGTCATTTCCTCGCCGGAGCCTTTCGATCCATCGGAGTTCGGAGGATACCACACCGTGCCGGGCACCGGGATCGCAGGGGAGATGTCGTGAAGCTTGTAGCAAGGCGAGTATCCCGATTCCATTGCGAGCCCGTAGACGAACGGTTTGAAAGTCGACCCAGCCTGCCTCTTTTGTTGTCTGACGTGATCGAATTTGAAGTATTTATGATCGATCCCACCAACCCATGCCTTAATAGCGCCTGTGGTAGGATCCATAGCCATCATGCCGGCCTGCAGGAATCGCTTGTAATAACCCAATGAGTCATAAACATTAAATAGCGTGTCACGCTCGCCGGTCCAGCTGAAGATCTTCATCGGTTTCTTTAGCTTAAGCAGAATGTTCACCGAGTCGCTTTTAGCGCCGAACCGCTCTACGTAGGCTTTGTATTGCGGAGTATTCTTGATGCGTTTGTTTAGAAAATCCTTGAATTGATGACCGTCCTCATCGAGCCAGGGATCCATTTTTCTCAGCTTCCACTGTTCCGTGAAGCCTTTCTGTAAACCGGCCATGTGCGTGGTGAGGGACTCCTCCGCATACTTCTGCAGACGGCTGTCGATCGTCGTGAAGATCCTTAAACCGGAGTTGTATAGGTCGATATTTCTCGCTTTGCAATATGCCAGGAGATAATTGCCGACTACGGTCCGGAAGTAGGTGGCCAGACCTTCATTCTGGTCCTGTATCCTGAACTCGAGTCCAAGAGGCAATGCTGCAATCGAGTCGTATTGTTCCCGTGTGGTGATCTTGTATTTGTGCTGGTAAACTTTCGCCAGTACCTCATTTCTTTTACTCAACGCACGTTCCGGAAACCTCACCGGGTTATAGCGGGAGGGATTCTGAAGCATACCGACCAGCAGGGCCGACTCCTGAAGGTTAAGACTGTCGGGCCCCTTACCGAAGTGAGTTTCCGAAGTTACTTTGATGCCGTATGAATTGTTCACGAACTCGGTCGTGTTCAGGTACATGGTAATGATTTCTTCCTTGGTGAAATTCCGTTCCAGGGTTACCGCGATGATCCATTCCTTGTTCTTTTGAACGATGCGCGCTGGCAGGTCGCCAAGCCTGGCCAGGTGGCCATCGAGCGTTTTCGTGGCATTGCGGGTGAAAAGGTTTTTGGCGAGCTGTTGTGTGAGCGTACTGCCACCACCCTGACTGGTGAATGTAAGCGCACCGAACAGCGCGCGGGCCATCGACTTAACGTCAACACCCGAGTGATCGCGGAAACGATGATCTTCCGAGATGAGAAGAACGTTTACCAGGTCGGGCGAAAGCTCTTCATAAGTCACTTGGCTGCGGTTGTAGCGGAAATACCTTCCCAACGAAACTCCGTCTGCAGAGATCAGCTCCGAAGACAGGTCGTTCTTGGGATTTTCGATCTCGCGGATATCAGGCATTCCACCGAACAGGCCAAAAAGATTGATGCTAACCAGGAAGAGGTATAGCGGCAGCCCCACCAGTATCACCCCAAAGAGGATCCAGGTATATTTGATAGCTAAACGAAACCACGGCTTCTCCAGCTTCAGTGCTCTACTGATTTTGGATTTTGTAGTTCCGGTCGTAGAAGGTGAGGTATTCATCCAGTGCCTTGGTTCGGTAAAAAATCTGGAAATTATCCTTAGTAATTACAAAAATATCGAATTTATAGCTAGTAAGCGACGGCCGTTGGGCCAGCCAGGAACTCAGTTTATCGAAATATTCCGTCGCATTTACCTTGTCCTTTAGCTCCGTTACCATCGTCAGGGCATTGTCGTCGTTGAACACCAGGTAGCTGGTCTCGAGCTTCTTGTTCCTGTAGTTCGATGCGTTGAACTGTTCGATGTCGCCGGTGATGGTGTTGGCGATCTTGTCCTCGATCCTGTACAACACTACAACGTAATGGGGGGCGTCTGGTTCATTTGCAAACCGGATGCCCTTGGATTTCTCGACCTTCTGCAGGAATGTCTTCGAAGCATCGAGCAATGTTTGTGCGTAGATTTTCATCGGTCCGTCGGTATACTTTTCCATGTACCGTTCCAGTTCCGCCTGGTACATGCTCACATCTTCCGTCTTACCCATGATCAGTATCCGCAATAGCTCGAGCTGAGAGGTGAATCCGGTTTCACCCAGGGCAATCGCAGATTGAGTTTTTTCCTGCGCTTCACGCAGATTGCCGGTGCGGTATGCTTCGTATGCCTCTTTGTATATCAACTTTTGTTTTTCGGTCGTCACGCTGGTCTCCTTCATATAATCGGGATTCAGCAGCACCCTGGTGAAAGTAGAGTGGGGATAGTTTGTCGTTAACAGCCGTGAATATTTATCCGGATCGCCGTCGGTCTTCTCTTTTTCAATCAGGTACAGCTTGTACAATACCTCCGGCGTGTGTTCCGAGGCCGGGAATCGTTCGATCAGTTTCTGGTACGACGTCGCCGCGTTCGCCTTCTCGTTGAGCTTGATGAAATAAAGATCGCCTAGCTGGAAGTAGGCTTCTTCGATCTTGCCTAGCGCCGTGGCTTTCTGTTCGGCTGTTACCGGGAGCTCCGAAAACACTTTATTGATCTCGGCAACTTTCGGATCGACTGCTGCGACAACTTGTTTCGGATCGCCACTTGCATCGGTGGGCGCCTCCGCCACGTTGTCGCCGGGTAGGGTTTGTACCGCGGCTTTGTTCGATCGCCTCCAGTTATCTTCGAGACCAACGTTGCCCCATATCCGCTGGAACTCGGTTTGGCCGGATGCAACCGCAGAAGGATTGTCGAAGTACCAGTTGGATGTGGCCGTGTTCTCGGCAACATTCAGCAGTCCGCCGCCACCTCCGCCTCCGCCACCGCCGATACCAAACCTTCTCTTCTTCTTTTTGGTGTCGTCTTTCACGAGGCGTTTCGTCAACGCTGAGTCAAGGGTCTTGCGGAGAACGGCAGTATCGATCGCGGCCATGTTCAGCAAGCTGTCCTGCCACCGGATGGTCTCGTTGTATTTGGCGAAATCGCCGAGAACTTCCTGACGCACTTTTATCCCGGCGTAGTTTTCGAACTCTTTGGGTAACGACTGCACGGCGCTATCGTAATACAACTTCGCCTGATCGTACTTCTTCAGCGAATCGAAATTGAGCTGGCCGACACGCAGGAATGCCATGCCTTGGATACGTTTGTTCTTACCGGCATGTGCAGCCAGCTTATAATCGTCTATCGCTTCGGGAAGATGGTTTTGTTTTCGTTCGAACTCACCGAGCTCATAATAGATCTTGTCTTTGAACTCGGCGTTCTTGGTATCGTCCAGCAGTTTCTGGAATTGCTTACGGATGGTTTTAACATCGCGTTGATTATCGAGACGCGCCACCTGCGCCATGTTGAGTCGTGCATAGAAGTCGATCTCGTATTCGGGATTGGCTGACAACACCTTCCGATAATAGTTGTAAGCCTCCGCACCGAAGCCGAGCTGCTGATACACCTGTCCGATGATGAAGTAAATGCGGGCCTTGCGGTCTGAGTTTGTTAGAAGTGAATCTGCCCGCGTGAGGTTCCTCACCATTTTGTCGTAGTCGCTCCTCACCTGGTAGTAATATGCTTTTTCGAGGTAGAGGTTCTTGGCGTTGACTTTACTCAGGTTTTCTTTTTCGAGGAACATAAAAGCCTCTTCGGCCTTTTCGAATTCTTCGTGCTCCGTAAATGTCCTCACCAGGTAGATCAACGCCTGGTGGCGAAGCGTGGCGCTGCGGCTTTTTGTATTGACGTACTTGAATGTCTGAATGGCATCCACGAATTCGCCGTCATACATACGGGCTCTTCCAACGAGGATGTAGTTTTCATATACCCACCGGCTGTTGGGGTGACGCTGGATAGAGATGGAAGCCATCTTGATGATCTCGTCGGTGTCCTTCTGATAGCTCTTGGCCAGCACCGTGTCGAGCTTGGGGTACAAGCGAAGGATGAGATTATGGTCGTCGTCGAGGCTTTTAAGGATGGTCTTTTCGACTTCGGCGGCCTTTTCGCGGGCGTAGAAGTATCCGTTGAAATGGGCGGTCGTGTTGTGAAAGATATTACTGGTAAAGGAGGTCTGTTCCACACCGCATGATATCAGAGCCAGGAACACAATAGCCGTTAGCCGCGAATAACGAATAACGAATAACGAGTAACGAAACAGGGCTCCGAACCGGCTCAACGGCAATTAAGTTTTACTTATCCAGTACAAACGTAAAAAACAGATATTCAATATTATAATCGGATAGAATATCTAATTTTGCATGAAATCAAGGCCTCTTGAAACCCAAAAAGACCCTCTCCGACAGGCTCACGACGCGGTACCAGCTCGTGATCAGGAACGAAGAGAACCTTTCGGAAAAAACGACACTTGCGTTCACTTACGCCAAGGTGCTCGTGTTCTCAGTGGTGGTGTTCGTGGTGTTGTTTGTAGTGAGTCTTTTACTGGCCCAAACACTATTGGCAAAGTGGTATGATCCCCGTCATGCCCAGCTCGAAGCCAACAAGAAACTCTTCGATCTTGCGATGAAGGTAGACTCACTGGCATTGGAGGTGGATCGCAAGGACAAGTTCATTCAGAATTTTCAGAGAATACTCAGCGGCGACACCGCCTCGGAGTTTGTCGATCCCGCGACGAGCCTCGCCGGTGAGCATCCCGTTAAGGTGATCGGATCGATGGACGCCGCTCAATCGGATTCCGTATTCAGAAAAGAGTTCGAGAAGAGTCAGCTCGCAAGTGTAACACTCACCAGCAACAAGTATCGCGAGCTGCAACAAACATTTTTCTTTACACCTATCACCGGATACATATCCGACCATTACGATGTGAAGACAGGCCACTTCGGCATCGACGTGGTTGCAAAGAAGAACGAGCCTGTAAAGTGTATCGCCGACGGTACCGTCATCATCCGCGACTGGACACAGGAATCGGGGTATGTGATCGCCGTTCAACACTCCGGCAACCTCATCTCCATCTATAAGCATAATGCCGAATTGTTGAAGAAAGTTGGTACTTTTGTCAACGCAGGCGAGATCATTTCTATAGTTGGCAATAGTGGAGAAATGACCGACGGCCCACACTTGCACTTCGAGCTGTGGTACAACGGCAGTTCTCTTAATCCTGAAGAATTTGTAACTTTTTAAACTTCTACCACAATGCTCACAACGAAGGAACAAAAGCGAGTAGCCGAAGAGATCAGTAACTCCAGCAACGTTATCGGTAAAGGAACAGTACTGGAAGGCAACATCGAAACATTCGGCAACATCCGTATCGAAGGAAAGGTGATCGGCAACATCAAGTCGAAGTCGAAGATCGCCCTCGGCAACAGCAGCCAGATCGACGGAAACATCATCGCACAGAACGCAGACATCGAAGGAGAAGTGAAGGGAAAGATCGAGATAGGAGAGTTGCTTGTGTTGAAATCCACCGCCACCGTTCACGGCGACATCCTCACGGGCAAACTTGTAGTTGAACCCGGCGCAGTGTTCAACGGCAGCTGCAAGATGGGCGCCGCCATTAAAGACATCAAAATAGCCGACGGTGGATCAAGGTCATTCAGACCCGAAGAAGCAGCCAAAGCCCTCTAACGGTTATCTCAGGTACTCACAGCTGGGTGTGCAGCTCCTGGTAACGATCGGGCTTGCAGCCTGGGGCGGTTACGCCCTCGACAAGAAACTGGGTCTTAAATTCCCTGCATTCCTCCTTACGTTCGTGTTCGTCGCATTCGGGGGATCGATGTACATGCTTTACCGGCAGCTTAACAACGATTCCGAAAATTGATCGCGTTCCTGCTGGCGCTTGTGGCGATCTCCGCGGCCCTGCTTTTTGGGCTGGCTCCAATACTGCCGCAAACTCCATCGTGGGCCACCGCCATCGTGATCTTTCTGGCGTTGACCACCGGCCTGGTCTACTTTTTTCTTCGGAAGACCGAGGGCGAAAAACTGACAAGAGTATACCTTTTATCCATCTCCGCGAAGATCCTCCTCTCGGGCGCATTCGTGATCATCTTCGTTCTTAAAGACCAGCAAGGAGCCGACTATAATGCGGTTTTCTTCCTCGCCGGGTACGTCATTTTTACTGCGGCTGAAGTCATTTTTCTTTTGCTGGGAACCGGGCCAAAAAAGATTTCCTGACGTTTCTTTTTGAGGTATTAATCCATAGTTTTGCAGTCGATTTAAAAAGCCTCACCAGGCCCTCATGAAAAGGCTCTTTTCACATCAGAAACACATGATTTTGGCGCTTTTGCTGCCACTTTTTTTCGCCTTTTTTTCGCCCGTTTTTGGTCAGCATGGCGATGGCGAACATCAGGCCGCGGAGCAGCATGCGAAAGCGGAAATGAACGTGAGTGATGTGATCATCGATCACGTGAAAGATTCACACGTATGGCACTTCACGGAAAGCGTCGTATTGCCACTCCCCGTTATCGTGTATACAAAGGAAGACGGATTGAAATTCTTCTCATCCGGAAACTTCTATGAGCATCACCAGGTCGTTCCCTACGGCGACTATACCATCGATCACGAACACATCTTCTATAAAAGCCAGCCCGTCCTCGACCTGTCGATCACCAAGAACGTTGCGATGCTGTTTATCAACTCAGCATTGATGTTGTTGATATTCGGCACGGTTGCAAGAGCTTACGGCAAACGCAAGGGACTCGCTCCGAAAGGTGTTCAGTCGTTCATGGAACCCATCATACTTTTTGTAAAAGATGAGATCGTGAAACCGAACATCGGCCCGAAGTACTGGAAGTTCCTTCCATACATCCTGACGTTATTCTTCTTCATTTTCTTTGGGAACCTTCTCGGCTTGCTGCCCGGAGCGGCAAACCTTACAGGAAATATTGCCGTGACCGCGTGTCTTGCCGCCCTTACGTTCGTGATCACGAATGTGAATGGCAACAAAAATTATTGGAGTCATATTTTCTGGACGCCCGGCGTTCCTAATGCACTTCGCATCATCATCCTTCCTGTGGAGATCATAGGAATATTCACAAAGCCATTTGCACTTACCGTACGTTTGTTTGTGGCGATCACCGCGGGTCACATCGTGCTGCTTGCGCTCACATCACTCACATTCATATTTCAAAGTTGGTTTGTCGGTATAGGTACGTCGCTGGTAAATCTATTCATTAGCTTGATAGAATTACTGGTGGCTGCTATACAGGCATACGTATTCGCGATGTTCACTTCCCTTTACATCGGGCAGGCCATCGAAGAACACGAGCATCACGACAGTCACTAATATTTAAGATATCCCAGGTTTGTTCCTGGGTTTGTTTCACGTTTAACTGTTTAGTTATGTTGTTTTCATTAATTCTCGACATCAGCTATGCAATCATGGGCGCAGGCATTGGCGCCGGTCTGGCAGCAATAGGCGCCGGTATCGGTATCGGCCGCATTGGTGGTTCAGCTATGGAGGCGATGGCACGTCAGCCTGAGTCTGCCAACAAGCTCCAAAACTCCATGCTTGTGATCGCAGCTCTTGTCGAAGTAGCGGCGCTATTCGCGCTCGTAATCTGTCTGCTTATTTCGTTCAAAACGGCTTAAGCAAAATTGAGGAACCTGCCTTAGGCACTGGGCCGGGCAGGTTCTTTACGAAGTACTTTATTGAATTGATCTTGTGCTGTGGATAGCACAAGGATAAAACAGAAAATATGGACTTACTAACACCGTCAACCGGTCTTTTCTTCTGGCAATTGGTTGTATTCATTGCCTTGTTCTCCCTGCTCGCTAAGGTGGCATGGAAGCCGATCCTCGCATCCTTAAAGGAACGCGAGGAGTCGATCCAGACCGCCCTCGATTCAGCCGAGCGTGCAAAGCTGGAAATGGCAGCGCTGCAGTCCGGCAATGAGAAGCTGATCAAGGAAGCCCGTGAGGAACGCGATAAGATCCTGCGCGATGCCCGCGACGCTGCGTCACGTCTGCAGGAACAAATACAGAACGAAGCCAAGAAGAGCGCCGACAAGCTTATCGCCGACGCGCGTTCCGTGATCAACACAGAGAAAGCTGCTGCGCTCCGCGACGTGAAGGCCCAGGTAGCCCTCTTTTCGCTCGAGGTTGCAGAACGTCTCATGAAAAAGAACCTTGCCGACGATAAGTCACAGAAAGAACTCGTCGATAGTTATATCAAAGACCTTAAACTGAGCTGATCGGATGGCTTCACGCGTTGCATCGAGATATGTAAAATCACTGCTTGACCTGGCCGTAATCCAGGGACAACTGGAGGAGGTGCATGCCGATATGAAGTTGTTTTCCGACGCGACCGATAAAAGTCGCGACCTCGGTCTGATGCTTAAGAGTCCTGTTATCAGGCATGATAAAAAGCGATCGATCCTCGAAGCAATATTCCAGGGAAAAGTGACGTCACTTACGATGGCATTCATCGACATTCTCACCCGGAAGAATCGTGAACCGTTGCTGGTCGAGATCGCAAACGAATTCCATAACGCGTACAATGCTCACAAGGGCATCGGCAAGGCCAGCGTGACAACTACTATCGCGATGGATGAAAAAACACGTTCGCAGTTTGAAACTATCGTGAAGAAGCTTGCCGATCGTAAGGAAGTTGAGCTCGAAGAGAAAATTGACAAAGAGCTCATCGGTGGTTTTATACTGAATGTGGAAGACAAGCAGATCGATGCATCGATCAGGAACAGTCTTAAGAAATTGAAATTGAAATTTAGCGAGAACCCATACATCAAGGATTTTTAGAATATCGAATAACGGACACTGAATAACGAACATCGAAGTTTATGGCAGAGATAAGACCCGAAGAAGTTTCAGCAATACTAAGAGAGCAACTCGCGCAGTCGAAGACCGACGCGCAACTCGAAGAGATCGGCACCGTACTCACCGTCGGCGACGGTGTTGCCCGCATCTACGGCCTTACTAAAGCACAGGCCGGCGAGCTCCTTCAGTTCGAAAATGGCCTAAAGGCAATGGCACTCAACCTGGAGGAAGACAACGTTGGTGCCGTGTTGCTCGGCGAATCTAAAGGTATCCGCGAAGGCGATACTGTGAAGCGCACAGGCGTTATTGCATCCATCAAGGCCGGCGAGGGCGTTTTGGGTCGCGTGGTTGATACACTTGCCAACCCTATCGATGGTAAAGGCCCCATCACAGGTGAGCTTTACGAGATGCCGATGGAGCGCAAGGCTCCCGGTGTGATCTTCCGCCAGCCTGTGAACGAACCCCTGCAAACCGGCATCAAAGCGATCGACGCGATGATTCCGATCGGCCGTGGCCAGCGCGAGCTTATCATCGGCGATCGTCAGACCGGCAAGACTGCCGTAGCGATCGACGCGATCATCAACCAGAAAGAATTCTACGAGAAAGGACAGACTGTATACTGTATTTATGTAGCAATTGGCCAGAAGGCTTCTACCGTTGCCGGTGTTGCTAATACATTGGAGAAAGCCGGTGCAATGCCTTACACGGTAATTGTTTCGGCGTCGGCCTCCGATCCGGCTCCGATGCAATTCTTTGCTCCATTCACCGGCGCGGCTATCGGTGAATTCTTCCGCGATACCGGCCGTCCTGCATTGGTTATCTATGATGACCTTTCGAAGCAGGCTGTATCTTACCGCGAAGTGTCATTGCTGCTCCGTCGTCCCCCCGGACGCGAAGCGTATCCTGGAGACGTATTTTATCTTCACTCTCGTTTGCTCGAGCGTGCGGCGAAGATCATCAACAACGATGAAATCGCTAAGACCATGAACGACCTTCCTCCTTCTATCAAACACCTGGTGAAAGGCGGCGGATCGCTGACGGCTCTTCCGATCATTGAAACACAAGCCAACGACGTGTCGGCATATATTCCCACGAACGTGATCTCGATCACCGATGGGCAGATATTCCTCGAAACGAACTTGTTCAACTCCGGTATCCGTCCTGCGATCAACGTAGGTATCTCGGTGTCACGTGTCGGCGGTTCGGCACAGATCAAGTCGATGAAGAAAGTAGCAGGTACGCTGAAGCTCGACCAGGCACAGTTCCGCGAGCTCGAAGCCTTTTCGAAGTTCGGTTCAGACCTCGATGCGTCGACCAAGCTGACCATCGAACGTGGACGCCGCAACACCGAAGTGTTGAAGCAACCGCAGTATGCTCCCGTACCTGTTGAAGAGCAGGTAGCTGTTCTCCTGGCATCGACCAAAGGATGGATCGACCGGGTGCCTGTAGTGAAAGTGAAAGAATTTGAGAAAGAATTTCTGAATCGGCTGAGGCTTCAGAACAAGACGGTGCTGGATAACTTCCGCGCAGGCAAGTTCGAAGATGCCGATGTGGATATCGTTAAGAAGGTTGCCCAGGATCTGGCCTCCAAATATTAAATTGTTCAGGGTACAGTGTACAGGGTACAGTGAGTGGAACTTCATTGGCCTGCACGCGAACCCTGCACACTGAACCCTGTACACTGAACATTAGAAAATGCCCAGTTTAAAAGAAGTAAAGAGCAGGATAACCTCGGTGATCTCCACACAGCAGATCACCAAAGCCATGAAGATGGTTGCTGCAGCAAAGCTTCGCAAATCGCAGGACCGCATTGTGATGATGCGCCCGTTTGCACAGAAGCTTAACTACCTGCTGAAGAACCTGTCGTCGGCTTCGTCGGATGGGATGGACTGGTACAATGCCATAAGAGAAGAAAAAAAGATATTGTTGGTTGTCGTTACATCCGACAGGGGTCTTTGCGGTGGCTTTAACAGCTCCGTGTTCAAGATGACCAACAGGGTCATACAAGAGAAGTACAGTGCACAGCTGAAAGCTGGTAATGTGACTGTTCTGCCGGTCGGTAAAAAGGGCTTCGAGTATTTCTCCAAGCGCAATGTGAAGTTGATCGACAAGTTCTGGACTGTATTCGGAACCCTTTCGTTCGAGCGTGTGGCAGAGATTGGTGATTTTGTGATCGACGCTTACAAGAAAGGCGAGTACGATAAGGTGGAGATCGTGTACAATGAGTTCAAGAACGTTGCCACACAAATATTGAGAACGGAGCAGATGCTTCCGGTGGTTGCGCCGAAGCAGGAGAAGAAGGGACAGGATGTGGATTACATCTATCAGCCCGACCGTGAGGAGATCATTTCCGGTCTGATACCGAAGTCGTTGAAGACGCAGTTGTACAAGGCCGTGCTGGATTCGAACGCAGCGGAGAATGGCGCGCGTATGACGGCGATGGATAAGGCGACGGAGAATGCGGGCGAGCTGCTGAAGGATCTGAAGCTGACGTACAACCGTACGCGCCAGGCGGCGATCACGAAGGAAATTTTGGAGATTGTTGCGGGTGCTGAGGCACTGAAGTCGGCTTAAGAGTAGTAGAAAAAGTTAATAGTTTATAGTTAAGCAGGCCTTGAGGAAACTCAGGGCCTTTTTGTTTGTACGGTTTCCATGATGATTTTCCCACTTTTCACGATTTCGCCATTGTCAGGTGAAGAACTCTTGGTTCCTTCGCCTATCGAGTTGAAGCAGGAGATCTCGACAGAAAACCTGACAATGACTCTTTCATTGACGTGATTTGTTTTCGGCGATGATGTTGTGTCCGTATGATTGCGTATTGATCGCATGAAATTATGGACCATTATTTAGAGCCAGAGTTTGATTTTTCCCGCTTGAATTTGATGAATTGAAGCAAATGGGAAACGTGACTTTGTTCTGATGACGTAAAATTTGCAGACGAATATGAAATTGGAAAGCTTTGGTGCAGCAAGAGCTCTCGATCCTGAGTTCTATGACAAGTATTATACCCCGGACGGCAAACCCCGCTGGGACGTAATTATTGCCAACCTTGAGCCCGAAACTCCGGAACAACATGAGCGAAGAATGGATTTCATTCGCAGGCTCGAAGAGAAGGAACGCAGGGAACGTGAGAAGCGGGAAAACGATGGTACCGCCGGCAGCGCCGGCAAACCAACCTAACCCTTGCGCCTCTATCACTTCCTCAACCTCTTAAGCATCGACGTCGCCCTCGGCGCCGTCGCCTCTGCCGCATTTTTCGGCCGGATACTCCACGTCCACGTCCTGCCGCAAGGCTTCACCCTTCTCGGCCTCATCGTTTGGCTCATCTACACAGCCGATCATCTCCTCGACGCCTGGTCCATGAAAGAAACCGCTATCTCAGAACGACACCGGTTTCATCAAAAACATTTCCTCATCATCATAATTGTCTTTGCCGTTGTCGGCATGATCGCCGTTGCCCTCATGTTCATGATCCGCGTTCAACTCATCACCGCCGGCATTGTCTTCGGAACCTTCGTCGTCACGTACCTGCTCGTCAACCGCTGGCTGAAATATTTTAAAGAGCTCGCCGGCTCCTTGTTGTACACCGGTGGCATATTGCTGCCCGCATGGACACTGCAAAACCAGTCATTTACAAACAACCAACAGTTGCTGATCGGCATCTTCACACTCATTGTCCTGACCAACATGCTCATCTTTGCCAGGTTCAGCATGGAGGAAGACAAGCTCAACCAACAGAAATCACTCGCTACAGTTTTAGGTGTGAGATCAATGAATGTGCTGATCAGACTCGTCGTAGCCAGCTGCGTGCTCGTAATGATTTACGCTCTTACGAAAGAGATCTCCGCAGAGCTCGCCGTCCTCTTCCTCATGGAACTGGCCCTCGTACTCGTTTTTGAATTGGAATACTTTCGAGTGAACGACCGCTATCGCGCCTATGGAGACGCCGTCTTCCTGCTCCCGGCAATCGTCATCTTACTTCCACCGCCTGCAGCAATTTTGCTTTCTCCTCCATCAGGAGTATGATCTTCTTCAAGTAGTCGATCTCCTTCTTAGCAAGCTCAAGCTGCGCCCTGCTATCCGCAAGGTCCCTGTCAAGCGGATGATCCACCTGTGTCTCAGGCGTCTTGTAATAATGAAAGAAATTATGGTCGAGCACTTCAGATATCTTGATCAACAAACCCGTGTCGAGATCCTTCTTCTTGAAGATCCTGTAAACGTTCTGTCTCACCGTACCTAGCCGATCCGCCAGGTCCGATAATTTAATATTGCGCGACTCGAATACCTCTTGCACACGCGCGCCGATCTGCACATCCGGAATGATTACTTTTTGTTCCATTTTTGCTGTCTGAAAAGACCAAATGTAAACAAACGAGTTACATTTCGTAAACTATTCGTTTACCCCAAGACACGGTATTTAAGAAGCATTGTCCATCTAATGATACCGCCAACGGGTATTTATACGTCGGCTAAAGGCATGATTGTTAACAAAGTCGAAGGCGGAAACAAAATAGTTGTGAGAACACGTATATCTGTGATTACCTGGATACGGGTATTGATATATAGCCTTAACTTGGAATCACCTTGTCGATAAGTCACAACCGAAACCAGCCGCGATTAAGTCGAGGCCAGTCACAGCGCTTTATGCCTGCAGTTACACTCTATTACCAGGATGAGTATGCTACGCTCGAACTGGATGAGTCGGTGCCCTGCGTCAAGCTGAAGCTCGATGGCATGCCGCGATTCAGCGAACACTATCAGTTCGTACAGACCAAGAGGCTGGAGCTTTTGAAGGAAGGACTGAAGCGTCACCGGATGCTTCACATGCTTACCGACAGCCGCACGGCTGGCCCGGTGCTTGAAGAAGATGTTAAGTATTTCCGCGAGCGCGTGCTGCCGGAAATGGAAAAGGCCGGGGTACGATACCTGGCCATCGTAATGCCCTCCAACGTGTTCACCAGGATGACCATTCAGGACATGACCTCGAACACAAATCTTGTTATCACGACCCGACTGTTCGACTCCATCCGGGAAGCCCGCGAATGGCTCCGCAGTAAGAGTCCTGAACTCCTGTAAACATTTCCCAATCTCATGTTTAAACGGATAATCGCCTCGCCGGCGATCACGGTCCGAGCATTCTGGATTTACCGGCATTTTCTTACCTGATTCTTACTCCCCCGCAAACAAATGGGAATGAAACAGTTATCTTGTTTTGTACTTTACCCGCACCATGAGCCATACAGTTGGCCTAACTCATCGTAGCAATCTCAAGCATATGCTGGATAAACTTCCAGCTGTGGTTTTCGAATACTCGGTGTTTCCCGATGGTTCACGCGATTTTACCTACATCAGTCCACGGTGCGAAGAGATCCTTGGCGTAAGCCAGGAAGTTCTCATGAGGGGCATCCTGCCCATGAAGAATTTTATTTATCACGAAGACTGGAGCCGGTTTCACCAAACCACGGAGGACAGCATTGCCAGCCTGCGGGAATGGAAATGGGAGGGCAGGCTCAATAGCCGCGGCGAGGTGATCTGGATCGAGGCGAGCGGAACACTGACCCGCATGCCCGACGGGGTTGTTGTATGTCATGGCATTCTTACAGATATCACGCAGCGTAAGCTTCTCGAACATCGGCATCGCGAATCAGAAAGGAAATACCGTGAGTTGGTCGAACACATTCCGTTGGGCATCGGCATTCACGCAGAAGGAAAGCTGGTGTACGCCAACCGGTATGCATTGGAAATGATGGGCGCCACGAGGCCCGAAGACCTCATGGGAAAGAGCGTCCTCGACCTGGTCCATCCCGACTATCGCGACGTCGTTCGGGATCGCATGAGGCTTGCCCTGCAAGGCATCGAAGTGCATGCTATCGAACAGAAGTATGTCCGCCTCGATGGCAAGATCATCGATGTCGAGACAGCCGCCTATCCGTTCTCTCATCATGGCACTCCGGCGGTACAGATCATCGCGAAAGACATCACCGAGAAAAAACAGGCTCTCGAGTCGATGCGAAAGACCGAGACCCTGTTCTCCCAGCTGTTCCAGAATTCGCCGATGGCGATTGTCATCCTCGACGACAAGGGCAATGTGGTGCAGATCAACCAGGGGTTCCACGAAATGTTCGGATACACCATCGAGGAGCTGAAGGGCCGGGGATTGAACTCATTCATCGTTCCCGAAGAGCTCGAAGCGGAAGGCAATGATCTCAACAGTCTTATTTCTAGCTACAAGGTTATCCGGATCGAGACCATGCGAAGGAGACGCGACGGTGAAATGCTGTCGTTGATCGTTTACGGCGTGCCGGTGCACATGGAAGATAAGACCATCGGTATCTTCGGCGTGTATGTGGATATCACCGAGCAGAAGAAGATCGAAAAAGAGCTGAAGATCAGGAATACGGAACTCGATAACTTCGTATACAAAGTATCGCACGACCTTCGTGCACCGTTGTCTTCGATACTCGGCCTGGTGAACCTCGCCAACATGCCCGGCAACGATGACAATCCAGGCACGTATATCACCCTCATCGGTCGCAAGGTGGAACAGCTCGATCATTTCATCAGCGACGTGCTCAGTCATTCCAAGAACCTCAAGCAGGACGTCACCATCGAGAGAGTCGATGTGAAACAGATCGTCGCCAACACATTTACCGACCTCAGTTATCTCCGCAATGCCGAGCTCATACACAAGGAGATCGACATCCAGGGTTCGGGTTTTTTCAGCGACCGCTGGCGCCTCGCCGAGATCTTCCGCAACCTGATCTCGAATGCCATCAAGTATAGGAGAATGGATATCGACAAGCCGATGGTCAAAGTAACCGTAAGGATCACCGAGCAGGAGGCCGATATCACTTTCAGCGACAACGGCATCGGTATCGAGCCCGACAAGCTCCTCAACATATTCGAAATGTTCTACCGGGCCAGCACCCAGTCAGATGGGTCCGGGCTTGGTCTGTACATCGTGAAGAACGCGGTGGAGAAACTGGGTGGTCAGATCGACGTTTTCAGCAAGCCATTGCAGGGAACGGAGTTTAAAATAATATTACCCAACCCGAAACCTGCGTAGATTTCTCACGGAAAACACGGAAAGCACGGAATTGTTTGAACTAAGAGAAGTCGTACGTCAGGATGATGTGGAGGCCTTTATAAGACTTCCTATTAAACTATACAAAGATCACCCACACTGGATCAGACCTCTTGACCAGGATATCGAAGCAGTCTTTAATCACGAAAAGAATAAAGCTTTCAGACACGGCGAGTGTATTCGCTGGATATTGAATGACGACAAAGGCCTGACAATAGGTCGCGTCGCCGCATTCATCAATAAAAAAACCACTAACAAGGGCAACGAACAGCCCACCGGCGGCATGGGTTTCTTCGAGTGCGTGAATGACCGTGCGGCAGCTTTTGCGTTGTTCGATTGTTGTAAGACCTGGCTTCAACAGAGGGGGATGGAGGCGATGGACGGCCCGGTGAACTTTGGAGACCGGGACCGGTGGTGGGGATTGCTGATCGATGGTTTCGACAAGGACCCGAATTACCTGTGTCATTATCACCTGTCGTACTATCGTCAGCTTTTTGAAGCATATGGTTTTCAGGTCTATTTCTACCAGTACACATTCGGGCGGCCGACCCAAGGGCCGCTAAGCGATCGTCTTTGGAAGAAAGCGAAGTTGGTAGAAGGGAATCCGGATTACTCGTTCCGGCATCTGAAACGATCGGAGCTCGACAAGCTTCCTTCGATGATCCGGTATGTTTACAACAAAGCCTGGGCTAGTCGCGACGAAATACCTGAGCTCACCGAAGCGCAAGCGAACAACATAGTGAACCAGATGAAGCCTATCGTCGACGAAAAGCTTCTTTGGTTCGGATTTCATAAAGACGAACCGGTTATTTTCTTACTCTCCCTGCCCGAGGTCAACCAGATATTTAAGTACCTGGATGGCAACCTGAACTGGTGGGGCAAGATCAAGTTCCTGTGGTATAAATTCAGAAAAGTAAACCGCAAAGCATTCGGGATCCTGTTCGGCATCGTTCCCGAACACCAGGGCAAAGGTGTGGACGGGGCGATCATCATTCATTTCCGAAAAATGATGCTGGATGACTACCGCCGGTATGACGAGTATGAAATGAACTGGATCGGTGACTTTAATCCGCAGATGATCCGCATCGCAGAACAAATTCAAACGGAGATCGTAAAAACACACGCCACGTATCGCTTTCTCTTCGACAGGGCAAAACCATTTAAGAGAATGCCTCTTATTTCAAGGTGAGAATTTTCTGTACCTGGTTCCGGTACAACGGCCCGATGGGAACTTCTTCTTTGCCGATGAACACGGCATGCGGCGAATAAGACGTGATCTTCCTGACTGACACGATGAATGATCGATGAACGCGGATGAATTCATCGGCGGGCAGCATTTCTTCCACCGCCATGATCGTCTGTTTCGTGATCAATGGTTGTTGGCCGGTGTGGATCTTCACGTAGTCTTTCAAACCCTCCACGTGGCTGATATCGTTCAACAAAACTTTCACCATTTTACGGTCGGCTCTGAAGTACAGGAATCGTGGCGACTCGTTCACATGATCTTCCGTCTTCAGCCCTTTCATGTCGGGGAGTACCGCCTTTTGTACGGCTTTCAGGAACCTGTCGAACGAGATCGGTTTCAGAAGAAAATCCACGGCGTTGAGATCGAATCCATCCATGGCATATTCCCGGTGTGCTGTTGTGAAGATCACTTTGGGCGGATCGGCGAGGGCTTTCAGGAGATCGGTCCCCAACAGTCGCGGCATCTGTATATCCAGGAAGAGCAGGTCGACGCGCTGGCGCTGGAGAAAATCGAATGCTCCCATTGCATTGTGACACTCACCGGCTACCTCGAGCATAGGCGTGTTGGCAATGTGCGAGCGAAGCACATCGAGCGCGGGCGGCTCATCGTCAACGATCAGGCACCGGATCTTCATACATCAGGCCGTGGGGACTGTTATTTTGTCGAGCATGAGGGTAAGGCTAACGACGAAAGTTTCCTCGTCCTCGCTGATACGTAAGTCGTGGCTTTGCGGATACAATAAATTCAGCCGTTTTTTCACGTTCGCCAGTCCAATGCCGGAAGTTGGCGGTTTAGCCTGGGTGTTCTTTCCGTTGATCAGCTTGAACACGAATTGATCGTCTTTGAGTACTATCGTAAGAGACACCCAAGCCTGGTCTTCGGCCATGTAGGCGCCGTGTTTGAAACTGTTCTCAACGAATGGGAGAAGAAGCAGCGGTGCGATCCGGTAGCCTGCCAACTGGCCCTGGATATTCAAAGTGTGGTCGAGTCTGTCACCCAAACGACTTTTCTCCAGCTCGATATATGTTTTGATAGCCTGTATTTCCTGTTCCAATGAGATCGCGGGTGTGTTGCATTCGGTGATCATATAACGCATCAGGTTCGAGAGCTTATGGATGGCATCTGCTGTTTGTGTCGAATTCCGCAGAGCCATGGAATAAATGCTGTTCAGCGTATTGAACATGAAGTGAGGATGCAGCTGGCCTTTCAAAAGTTCCAGCTCAGCACGAAGTTTTTCTTTTTCCAGCAATTCGTTCTCGCTCTTTTTCAGATACCACTGTTTGATCAGCTTGATCGCAACGAAAAATCCAGTCACCGTGAGCGCGCCACGCAGACCACCCATGAATGAAAAGAATATTGAATGCCATTTTGTTTCGGAGCCAATCAGCTTCCGGAACGGGTTGATGATATAGTAGAGCGTTAACGGCGCGAGGAATGCCGTGATGACGATCAATCCGATAACTGCCAGGAAGCCGGGCCAATACTTGCCCCGGAAGATCAGTTTGGGGAGAACGATGTAGTTGAGAGAATATGCGAGGGTCATGTGCATCGGCAGATACATCAGGGCCTCGGAAAAAGAGATCACGAACGTTTTCGCGTTGAGCTCCGGGTAAAGAAATCCATAGATCAAGCCCTGGAATGTCCACGCGGTAGCCCAAAAGAGGACATGCCGGCCTACGCGTGCCCGCCGGTCGTCGGAAAGGACTAGTCGTGTGAAGAATTCGTCCATAGTGCTCTCGTGATTTACTCCATTGTGACGACAAAGTTTCCGTTTAGGAAGATTTGTAGACCAAAGCCGCTCTTTGGGCGATGAAAATCATTTGTCGCCAGGGGCGGAGTCGTAGTCTAAAAATTTCCACTGTCTGTTTTCCTTCGGTATAATGTCCGCGAGGGCTGCGTAAGATCACGTATGAAGAAGATAGCATTGATGGTGGCTCTCCTCACGGTGTGTGCGGGAGCGTATGCGCAAAAATACTGGGTAGTCGAAACGGAAAGTAAGACCGCAAGAGTGTCCATCGTAAAGATCTACGACACGAGCAATAATCTATTGAGCGAGACAAAGATCGATCGGCTGATCGACATCAATAAAAAGAAGGAGAGACGCAGGCTTAACCGGATGGTCAGGCAAAGCAGCGCACTACTGTGGAGTAAGCGTTAATTTTTCCGCAGCGTTCTTTTCAATCTTTTCCCTGCTGAAGTACACAGGGAAATGCTGATCGTTGGCCCACATCGGAAAAAGGTTACGATAGAATGGGCTGTCGGGGTTTCCACTTTGTCCGGGAGCGTTGGTGAACATAGTTTGGTCCCAATCTCTTGTGTCGGCAACGATGCGAAACGAGGCTCCACTGACCTGGTTGTCGGAATTTCCCGTCATACCCGGCGTGGAGCCGTTACCCCCGCGCGGAAGTGGTCCCACTTCCAGTTTCTTTCGTGTCGCTTCATCGACGGCATTGCTTAGCGGGTGCTTGATAAGCACATGGTGATAGGAAGGCTGGCCGTATTGCCACTTCGTCATCTCGGGCCCGAGCTTTTTGACGAGGTCTTTCACTGCGTTTTCCAAACAACGGACAAGGAATGCATTGCGATCTTCGACGGGATTCTTTCCAAACTCCGGACGGGCTGTCGTGATCCATTCAACCATCCGTGAAACCGGAATGTAACGGTAGAGGCTCAGCGCTTTTGCAGGAACAAAGAGGGGTGTTATTGTTTCGCCAATTTTCTTTTCCCATGCGGAATAGATCCCGGCAGCGACAGAATTTTTATCCATCACAAAATTCCAGTCGAGCAAAAGTTGTCGTGCACCCTCCGTCTTCACATCGGCAGACTTTAGATCTTTCAGGAACGGCACGAGATTGCGCGCCGGTATGCTGAGATAATCGAACTGCAACCGCATCATGTCCGCTTGCGAGAATATTTTCCCGGAACCAAGAACTTCATTCACCCTGTTTGCCCGGTAAGGGTCGGCCCAGTTTGCACCGACTGCATTGTTGTGCGGATAATCGAGTGGAACGAGATTTTCATTAGCGGTAGCCCAAAAGCCTTTCGAAGGATTGTACGTATGAGGCAACTCGGTGATTGGCAAATATCCCGACCACTCGTACCGGCCGTCACCCGGAACGGGCACGAGACCACTCCAGTTTTTTCGTATGGGCGCGATGCCGACAGCCTGCCAGCCGATATCGCCTTTACGGTCGGCCCAGATCATGTTCTCGCCAGGGATATGACTGTACGAGCAGCCATTCCTGAACTCATTCCAGTCTTTTGCCTGATCGATCCGGAGACTTGCCAGGTACGGAGCGCCACCGGGTTCAAGCCAGGCACAACGGATGGCGTAAGCGGTAGTGTTCTTCTCGTCAACATAAGAAACCGGTCCATGTCTGGTGTAGAGATGATCAATGAAGACGTCGGCGCTTCCTTTCACATGTATGGTGTCTTTGACGACACGCATGTCTTCCCAGCGTCCCTGATATTTGTATTGTAGTTTATTCGAAGGGTTGAGCTCGTACACATAAAGATCTTCTCCGTCGATGGAGAAGATGGTGAGGCCCCATGCTCCGTAGTCGTTGTGGCCGACGGATATACCCGGAATAGTTGGTTCTCCGCCACCGACAACATTCCAGCCAGGTGCGTTGAGGTGAACCATATAGCGAAGCGATGGAGCCGCCAATGCACGGTGCGGATCGTTCGCCAGTACGGGATAACCGCTTTGCGATAACCCTCCGCTGATGATCCAGTTGTTGCTGCCGATGTCGTCGCTGTGGATCATCTTCTCGATCTCCTCTGCATCCTGCATCGCGAGCATTTGATACTCTCTCTTGTTAGTGTTGGCTGACACTACAAGATCTTCGGGTTTGATAGCCAATGATTTCCGGAATTCATTGTACAGCTCGATGACATTGTCGACGAGCTTTTCCTGATCGATGGCCGGATCGATGTCGAGTATGGGCTCGCCGGGTTCAAATACATCGAGCTCACGCGCCTTGCCGGCCCCAACCGCAGCTACCTGCTTGCCGGTGAGGATCTCTTCGCCGATGTTCCCTAGAAGTCCCTGGTGTCTCGAGATCACTACTTCCGGCGTCCATTCTTTTGGTTTGATGCCCAACAGTTTGAATTCCATCGGCAGCTTCGCAGGATCTTTCAAGGCTTCGCGGATGTAGGCATTCACACCGTCGGTAAACGCCCTGACGATAGCTTCTCCGTTGGTGTGATAGTGATTGAGCTCCTGTGAAAGATTTCCTCTGTACCTGAACCGACGTGCGCCGATATCGCGCTTGAGCTCTTTGGCACCGAAGATTTCGGCGGCAGTGCCTGTTGCCTGTATGCGCCACATCTCGAACTGGAACAGGCGGTCTTTGGCAGCGCAGTAGCCCTGGGCGAAGAACAGGTCATGTTCGTTCTTTGCGTAGATGTGATTGACCCCGTAGTGGTCGCGGATCACTTCAACAGGCTCGCGAAGACCTGGAATTTGCTGTGCGTATGAATTACCGGCCAGCGCACAGAAAAAAAACAAGAGTCTTCTCACGACAGCGCCACTTTCCCCACGGCTTCGATAAACCGGTCGAGATCTTTCGTGGTCGTATAAACATGTGGTGTCACCCGTACCGCGCTTACGTTCTCCCACACGATCGGCACCACGTGGATCTGGTATTTATCCATCAATGTATACGCGATGTCGGCTGGTTTCTGACCGTCGATGCTGAACGTGCCCAGCGCGCACGAGTATTCGGGTTTGAGCGATATGTGGAGCTTTACTTTCGGATTTTGAGTAACGGCTTCGCACCAGTATTTCTTCAGGTAATGGAGGCGCTCCTGCTTTCTTTTACTGCCGATGGCGTTGTGAAAATCTATGGCCTGTCCGATCGCTTGCTCGGGCGCGAATGAACGCGTACCCAGCGCTTCGAACTTACGGATATCTTCACTTTGCGGCTTATCGGTCGGGAACAACGGCCAAGTTTTCGAAATATGCTCTCTCCTGACATACATCATACCCGTTCCGAAAGGGGCGCACAGCCACTTGTGAAGGCTGGTACCGAAGTAGTCGCAGTTGAAATCGGAGATCTTGTAATCGACGTGAGCGAATGAGTGAGCTGCATCCACGATCGAGATGATGCCGCGCTTCCGTGCTTCGGCACAGAGCTTCGCAGCGGGAAGGATCTGTCCGGTCCACGTCATGAGGTGTGTGATGTGCCAGATCTTTGTCTTCGGTGTTGTCGCGTTGACGTAAGCTTTGAGGACAATATCGTCGTTGTCGATCGGCAGCTCGAGATTGATCCAGTTGATCTTCACGCCTTCTCTCATCTCGCGTTGTTTCCATGCGTGGATCATGTTTGGATAATCCTGCTTGGTCATCACGATCTCATCGCCGCGGTTCATATCGATACCCCACGTGAATGTGCCGAGGGATTCGGTGGTATTACGGTTGATCGCGATCTCTTCGCCCGACACGCCGGCAAGGTCTGCCAACTTCCGGCGAAGGGGTTCACGGCCTTTGTCGAGGATCTGCCACATGTAATATGTCGGCGCCTCGTTGCTCAAATGATAGTAACGATCGACAGCATCTTGTACAACTTTCGGTTGCGGGCTCACACCTCCATTGTTCAGATTGAGCATGTTCGGAGTTACAGTATACGCCTGGGCCATGCGGGCCCAAAGTTCTTCGTCGCCGACAGCGGCGGCGGGCGCAAGTTTTTGGAGCGAGACGAGTGCATCCGAAACATTGTCGGCTGCGGCGGCTGCCAGTGTTGGTGTCAGCGCCGCGGCCCCGGCGAAGCCAACGGTTTTGCGGAGGAAAGACCTGCGTGAATTCATACGGGTAAGGTTTACAGTGAATTTAGCAATCTCCCGTGAGATGAGAGCTACCGGCTACGTAACGTTTTGAAGCCGCCGCAGGGACTTCGAAAACCAGGAGATGGTGCTCACCACTGCTACAGTCATACACCCCCCGAAGATGACACTGGGAACCACGCCGATCGCTCTCGCAGCAACACCCGACTCGAACATACCGATCTCGTTCGATGAACCGATGAAGATATTGTTGACCGCCGACACCCGCCCTTTCATGTTCTCGGGAGTGAGCGTTTGTAGAAGCGTAAGGCGGATGATAACACTCACGCAGTCGAACGCGCCACTGGCAACCAACAGCGCCAGCGAAAGCCAGAATTCGGTGCTCAGACCGAAACCGATCATGCAAAAGCCAAAGCCGGCAACACACCACAACAACAGTCTGCCCATGTTGCGACGTATGGGATTGTGCATGACCACGAATGCAATCGCAAGGGCACCGATGGAAGGTGCCGCGCGGAGGAAGCCGAAGCCGACAGGTCCCACATGCAGGACCTGGTCGGCGAAGATCGGAAGCAGTGCGACCGCGCCGCCAAACAAAACGGCGAAGAGGTCGAGTGAGATCGCCGCCAGTACGATCTTGTTAGTGAAAACAAATCTCAATCCTGCTTTGATCTTATCATAAACACCTTGCTCTTCACTTTCGGGAGGCAGCGGTCTGCTGGCAACGTTAATGATCAGCATCAGTCCGGCTATCATCAGCACTACGTCGGCGGCGTACGAGACCGTGATGCCCAGGAGGCCGTATAAGAATCCACCGAGCGCTGGTCCGGCGATAGAAGCCGTTTCCCATGTGGTGCTGTTGATCGTGACGGCATTTGAGAACAGCTCCCGCGGGACAAGCTGCGGCATGAACGAGAAATTTGCCGGTGTCAGGAAGCCACGGGCAATGCCGCTGATGAAGATCACCGAATAGATCGGGATAACACCGTAGCTAAGCATAAACGCACCGGGATCGGTGGTGAAGAAAAGAAGACCGGTTGAACAGAACACCAGTGTCGACAGGCACCACAGAATGATCTTCTTGCGGATCACCACATCGGCAACGTGGCCGGCATAGAGCGAAACAATGATAGAAGGAACTGCTTCGGCCAATCCGATGAGACCTAGTGAAAAAGCATCTTTGGTGATCTCGTACACCTGGTACCCGACAACCACACCTTGTATCTGGATGGCTAGTGTGACACAGAAACGGGCGGAGATAAAGAACCTGAAGTCGGCAATCCGGAGAGCCGCGTAAGGATCATTCATTTTTCACCGGGATGAATTGCGCGATCGCAGCCATCGACTGTTCAAGGCGCTGTTGTTCGGTGCCTTTTATCTCGACGAAAGGCACCGGCTGATCTTTCATTTCCCTTAGATACATGTTGTACAACTCTTCGCGTTTGTCGGGGTGCTCGCGAAGGGGATCGCTTATCCAGGGAATATCAATATAGGTGAGAAGATATAAATCGTATTTGCGTGCGGCGATCAGGTCGAGGATGATCGGATCGCATTTTCCGTATTTGAAATCACTCCATACTTTGATCACGATAAGATTGGTATCGCAAACGAGTATTCCATTGGCATCGTAAACCCATTCGTCTTCCATGCGGAGCTGGCCATGGGCGATCTTGATCAGGTCGGCCTCAACATACGGTTTACTGAGCTTGTTGAGATACGCGCGCGCGTATTCCTGAACCCAGGCCGTCTTGAGATGGGAGGCGAGGGCTTCCGACAGCGCCGTTTTCCCGGTGCACTCGGGACCGATCACACAAACCTTACGAATATCCGGACGGGACGGAGCAGTCATCATTTCGAACACCAGCGGCCACCCGAAGGAAGGCCCTGAGGCGGGCAAAATTAGCACGGAACTGGGCTTTTAATAAGTCGGAAGGAACCTTTATCTTTCACGTTGCAAAGGCTCTGAAAGTGAAACGCAGACAGGCTATAAGACATCTGGGAGTTGGTTTTTCTTCGGCAGTCGTCGGTACGACGTGGCTCGCTTCGTGCAAGAAGGACGATCCGCTGCCCGAAATACAGTATGATGGCACTGTGATCGTCATCGGAGCAGGCCCGGCCGGCCTTTACGCCGCCGATATCCTCATCACCAAGGGCGTGAAGGTTGTGGTCCTGGAAGCCAGTAACCAGATCGGTGGCCGCGTCAGGTCGCTCCGCAATCAGATGGATCTACCTTACCAGTCTATCGCCGACTTTCCCATAGAGCTTGGCGCAGAGTACTGGCAGGGCAATGACTCGGTATTCGGAAAAATAGTCGCAAACCTTAACCGGGATACCGTAGAGCTTACCGACGAAAGTAAAAAGTATATCCTTGGAGAACAGGTAAAATCGGCTGCCGAGTGGGAGAACAACGGGGACTTTGCCGCGGTCCAATCATTTGTATCAAAGATTAAAACATATACAGGCCCCGCAACGTCCGTGAAAGACGCAGCCGGGGGACTGAGTGCCGATGCCATGGCGCTGATGAACTCACAGGCAGGTAACTTCTACGGCTCTTCCAGCGACAGGGTAGGCATCAAGGGCATCTCCGAGCAAATGAAGCTCGTCGATCACGACCTGAAGTATTATGTATTGAAGAGCAACACCATGCAGGACCTCGTCATCTCGAGGTTCGACAACGTATATCGTCACGTACAGCTGAACTCACCGGTGAAGTCGGTGAACTATACCAGCGATCCACTGAAGATCACACTCGAAGACGGAACGGAGATCACCGGTGACAAGGTCATCGTAACCGTTCCGGTACCCATTCTGAAAAAGGGAATTACATTTTCACCCGGACTTCCCGCTGCGAAGATTTCGGCGCTCGGCCGGCTCGGGATGGATCCTTCGATGCGCGTGATCCTGGATTTCAAAAAGAACTTCTGGGGCAACGAGGCTTCGTTCATCTGGGGAGGCATCACCGGCCCGCAATATTTCAGCGGCGGTATTGGCCGGAGTGAATTCTTCCAGACGATGTCCGTAACGATCCATGGACCGAAAGCGCTCGAGCTTTCAAACCTCAACGACGAACAAAAGGTCGTGACAACGATCCTCGCCGAGCTCGATAAAATATACGACAACCAGGCGACGGCATTTATCCGTAAGAACCTTCCTCCGGATGATGATAAAATGGTCTACTTCATTAAAGACTGGACGAAGGAGAAGTACATCCAGGGAGGATTTTCATATCCGCTCGCGGCAACCACACTCGACGACCGGACCGCATTAATGGAGCCGATCAACGACAGGTTGTTCTTTGCAGGGGAGGCGACGGATATCAGCGGAGAACCGGGAACAATTAGCGGAGCACTGGCGTCAGGAGAGCGTGTGGCGGAAGACGTCGTGCTGTCGATCAAGAAACTGAGCTAGTTTCTTTGAGGTGGTCTTTGAACCTGCGGACCAGCGCCACCATAAACCCTATCATCAACACTCCTGTTCCCAACCATAGCACATTGATCAGTGGGAATTCTTTAGCCTTGATCACAACCCAATCCTTCTGGCGTGTAGTGATCCCAAGGGTAAATGAGTTTGTCTCCGGGTGAATGTTGAGCAGGACAAGCTTCACACCGAGGTCGTTGATTTCGATGGGCATTACCTTCACCTCGCTTTTATTCTCGATGAGGAACACCGGCTCTGCATAATACTCTTCGCGTTCGCCCTGCACTTTAACTTTAGCCTGCACGGCTACATCTTCCGGTTTAAGCTGGTAGCCGGGAATGGTTTCGATACGCTGAACGTCTTCAAGAACGGCAACGTAGTCGTTCACAAAAAACTGCTGACCGATCGCGACGTTTACTTCCTCCTGCTTACTCCAGTCGTGACCTTCTTCGGGATTGTAATAGCCCGACACGTGGGTGTAAATATCGCGGCGCGCGTCTTTCTTGATATCGGGAGAGGCAATGAAACCACCCATTCCTTCATTTTGCTGAACTCTGGGGAATAGTGTCGCAGCAACCCGGTCATTCTTGCGAAACTCGATCTCGTAATAGATGTTTTCGGGATAGATCTCGAAGGTGTCGAGTGCATTGTACAACTTTTTGCCGGCGAAGAAGAGGTCTTTTTTCGCGATCACCACATACTGGTTAAACGTTGGCATCACGTCACTTTTCTTTATATATCCGCTCTTGTCGCGAAGCTCAAGGCGCTCACCCCGGTATTCTATCTCGTAATCGGCCATGGTGCGCGGCTCGTTGATAAACAGGAAAAGGTTGTCGCGATTGAATTCTGTACCCTGGTCTCTCGACATGATCAATCCGTTGTTGTTCAAGGAAACAACTTTCGACTGCCCCGCGGAGAACATGATACCCAGCAACATCATTCCGATGCCGATGTGCGCAACGGCACCACCCGAGAACCTGGCGTTGGTCTTCAGCACGGATACGAGGACTTTCACATTCGACACCAATATATAGATGCCTGTCAGAGCCAGCGCCATGTACGAAGGGTTCGTCACACGACCTATGGCGATCACAATCCCAAAAATCACAAGCGTTGCAAGCACTACCGGCATCACCTCTTTCTTCCACGACTCTTTCTCCAGCCGTCTCCACCAGAAGAACTGGCCAGTGCCCGACACAAATGCTACCGCTACTGCAAACCACAGCTGGAAGTTGGAGTAGAATCCTATCTGGTCGGCAGGCGTCGCGATGTTCGACTCTCCTCCGAAGAATGATACAAGTTTATTCCATACCGGGAACGATGTGGGTACCAATACCTGGAAGCCCATGAGGCAGAGGATCGTAGCGCCGAGGAATATCCAGAATTCACGCGAGTATGTGTGCACTTCCTTCTCGCTGGTGGGGATGTGTTTCCATCGCACGGCGATGAGGACGGTAGCAGCCACTACGAAGAACAGAAGGTAAATGAGAAGCTGTCCCGACAAACCGAGATCGGTAAACGAGTGAACGGAGGCATCGCCGAGTATGCCACTGCGTGTGAGGAATGTCGCGTAAAGGATAAGGATGAACACAGACACAACCAGTATCACCGAAGCTTTGAGCGCGGTGTTGCTGTTCTTGTAGGTGATCATGGTATGCATCGAAGCAATCAGTATGAGCCATGGCACATACACTGCGTTTTCAACGGGATCCCAGTTCCAGTATCCGCCAAAGCTTAAAGTTTCGTAAGCCCAGTATCCGCCCATCAGGATGCCAAGACCCAGCACAGCACCGGCAAACAGTGTCCATGGAAGCGCAGGCTTGATCCACTCGGAATACTTTTTCTCCCATAACCCTGCGAGACAGAAAGCAAACGGAAACAACGTCAACGCGAAACCCAGGAATAGCGTGGGTGGGTGAATGACCATCCAGTAATTCTGGAGTAATGGTTCGAGGCCATTACCGTCGTTCGGAACGAAGTTGGGTGTTGTTTTGAATATCGGGTCCTGGATTGCATCGCGGAGGAGGATAAACGGCGAGCTACCGATCTTGATGTTGAGCCACGGAATGACGATACCAAGTATCATCGATCCCAGGAAGGCTTGTACCAGCGCTACGATCACCATCACGGGCGCTTCCCACTGTCGTTGCGTAAACAGGATAACGATGCCGAGCAATGCCTGCCAGAAGAGCCAAAGCAGGAAGCTGCCTTCCTGGCCTTCCCAGAAACAAGAGAGCATGTACTGGGCCTGGAGATGAATTGACGAGTGACTATAAGCGTAATGGTATTCGAAGTAATGATTGTAAATGATCGTAAACAGTGTGGCAACCACGCCAAGTATCGAAAATACATGAACGTAGAATGCCACACGGCCATTGATGAGCCACGATCGTTTTTCAGCGAGGTCGTCTTTCGAACGCGCCTTCGTATATGCGAAAGCGCAAATGAGCGAACTAACGAAAGACAGGATTACGAAGAGATGCCCGAGGTCGCCGATCAGATAGTGAACAACTTTATCCACGATCAGGCGCCAGCGTTAATTTTCTCATCCACGTACTTCGAAGGACATTTCAGGAGGATCTTGTCGGCCACGAACGTGTCGTTGTGGTAGCTGCCGATCACTACAACTTTTTCGGAGCGCTTGAAGTCCGCAGGCATAGGCTCGTGGTAAACGACTTCCTGTTCTTTGCCGTTGGCATCGATCAGTAGGAAAGAGAATGATACTTTGTCGGCGCCGGGATGGATGCCGATGATATCGCCGGCTCCGTTCTTCTTCAACGCGCCCACCACATGAATGCTTTTCGCGCTGCCGTTGGAGGCAAGCTGGAAGGCCTGGTCGAACGTAACATACGTACTCGACTCGCCTGCCGTCTGAACGATAATCGCGATAGCCGCGGCAATGACCACCAGGGCGACGATGTAGGACTTTTTCATTGTGTTTCGGGCGTAAAACTGAGATTTGTACGGAATTCCAGCCCGCAAAGTTAACGCAAAAAACGTTAACGATTATCCTCGATTTTCCTTTCGAGACGAGTGATTTTTTTGTCCAGCAGGAACAGGTAAACAAGCAGCCCGACCAGGATTATGACAATGGCGGTCACCACCACGTATATTTTCCCGTTCGATCGCATGACATCGGCCATTTCGGGGTCCTGTTGTTGCGCAAAAGAGCTTGCGAAGGAGAATGTTAACGCGAGTATTGCCAGGAGATATTTCATGATAACGAATATTTTTCCTCAATTAATCTGAAGCGGATCCTTAACGATGCTATCCAAAAGCCAAGTAGTATCCAACCGATACAAGCCGGGTAGAACACTGTTTTCATGCTGTTGTCGAGGTCGTACATATTGAAGCCCGGATTTCCTCCGCTGCCCGGGTGCAACGAGTCCTGCATACGGGGTATGATGAACAACAATGGTATCATCGCAATGAAAGCAAAAATATTGTAGATCGCGCTGAGGCGGGCGCGCTGGTCTTCGTTCTCGATCGACGCGCGGAGCACAAAGAAGGCGCTGTACACGAGCAACGTGATCGCTGCTCCATTTTGTTTTGGGTCACCGTGCCACCATGAGCCCCATGCATATTTTGCCCACACCATCCCGGTTAAGATCCCGAGCATGCCGTAAGCGAAGCCTACGTTGGCTAACTGAACTGAATAGATGTCGTTGAATGTACCTGGGTTTCTCAGGTACCTGATCGCATACCACGTTGAAGCTGCGAACAGTGAGATCATCCCGAACCACATCGGAACATGGAAATACAGGATGCGAATGGTTTCGTTAACGATGTCGAGACGCGGAACGTACATCAACAGCCCGCCGATGAAGGTGTATAGCAGAAGCAGTACAGACAGTATTTTCCACCAGGAAGAGCGCATAGGAAACTAGCTGCGCCAAATATACGGGAAGAGTATGTAGGATAATGCCGCTACAAGGCAATTTATGGCCACAAGCGTAATAAGATCCTGCTGGCTGACGCTGCGGTCAAGGCCATCGATGCAGTTCTTGGTGATCTTGATGACCAGCAGGAGCACGGATATGATGATGGGGAAACTGAGAACGGGCATTACGATGCCACTGTTGTTGGCGCGGGCTGCAATTCCCGATAGCATGGTGAGCGATGCGGAGAACCCTAGCGCTGCGAGTACGATCACAAAGACGAACAGCCATACATCCTCCACCGGGTTTCCGAAGAAGAGCATGAACAATCCCATGCAGGCGATCGAAAGCAGTACGCACAAGAGGAAGTTGTATATGATCTTCGACAGGATGATCAGATGTGGGTCGAGGAGGGAATACAGGTAAATGTCGGTTCCGCGTTTTTCCCCGATGAAGCTTTTGGCGATTGAATGTATGCTGGTGAACAGTACTGTGATCCAGAAGAGCGAGCTCCAGACCACAGGCGACAGCGTGCTGCCCTTGAGCGTGAAGGTGATGTAACAGACGAACGTTGTGCTGAGAAGATAAACCGTTAACCCCGCGATGACCGACTGCCGTCGCAGCTCAAGGATGAATTCTTTTTTTAAAAGAGTGATCAATCTATTGCAGGTTGGCCAGGTACCTGTTGAACTGTCTCAGGAAAACGTCGATGTAAGCGATGGCAACGCCGATCAGTACGGAATAGAAAAGCATTCTCATCAAGCTCGCGCTTGCGGGCTCGCTGAATTGAGTAAAGCCTTCGACGACCTCGAAGTCGGGCTGCAAATAGAGCTTTCGTTCTACTTCCTGCAACTGGTTGTAAGTTTCCTGGTCTTGCTTGTAAATGTTGATCGGATCCGTTACGGCTTTGTCACTTAAGATCACGTTGTTGGAACCCTGGCGGCTCTGCGCAGCCATGTTGCGGTAATTCTCATAAATGACCTCTTTCAGGCTGTCGAGCTTTTGACCATCGCTGCTGAGCTTTTCTCTTCTTTTCTGAAGGCCTTCTTTGTTGATCTCGATACGTTTTTTGATGTAAGGATTGGTCCGGAAATAATTCACGATCGCGCTCTGCAGGTTGGGGATCACAGAAGGGTTAAGTGTACGGACGGTGATCTCGAATGCGTGACGGTTCTCTATCTCTATACGGTTAATGACCTGGTCGATAACTTCTTTGTTAGCTGAAGCAGCCTGTGCGCTGCGCAGCTGTTCTTTAAGAACTTCCAGCTCTATAATGTCATTTTCCGCCACGAACGGAGTTACCTCGAAACCGATGATATTGTCGGCGAGGGTGTCTTTCAAGTCGAGGGTTTTCATGAGTCCGTTCTTATTGGCTTCCGAGGCAAGCTGGTTGAGCTTGTCGACGGTGCTTTCTGCGAGCCTCTTGTTCAGATAGTCGGAGCTCAGGATCATCGTCGACTCATAGTAGTTCTTCCGCAGGAAATAGCTGAAAAGAAACCCTATTATGATGCTGGCGGAAATGATCGCTATAAACGACGCCTTGTTCTCGAATGGTATCCGGCGAATAAAGGCCAGAAGCCGCATCAGGCCAAGCCACCCCTCGCGGATTCCCTCACCGATTTTGGAGAATAGCCGCCCGAGATCTAGCTCATCGGAGGAGTTATTAGGCCTTTGATCATCCATATGCCCGATTTCCGGTATAAGTTGGTAATTTTAACGCCCGAAATTAGGAATAACTTCTCAGTGACAAAAGGCAGCAAAGTTTTAATTACCGGAGCCGCAGGGTTCATCGGATTCCATCTGTCGGACTTGCTATGCCGTAAAGGTTACAATGTGACCGGTATCGACAACGTAAACGATTATTACGATGTCAAGCTAAAGGAAGACAGGCTCAGAGTACTCCACAATCACAAGTCATTTACGTTTCACAAGATCGATATCTCGAAGAAGGAACCGATGGCGGAGCTGTTCAAAGCAGAGGGTTTCACTTACGTGGTCAATCTCGCCGCCCAGGCGGGCGTAAGACATTCGATACAACATCCGCACACTTACATTGAAAGTAATGTTACAGGCTTTCTGAACGTCCTGGAAGGATGCAGGCATAATGCCGTCAAGCACCTTGTATATGCATCGTCGAGCTCGGTCTATGGAGCCAATACGAGTATGCCCTTTTCTATTCACGACAACGTCGATCACCCTTTGTCGTTGTATGCGGCCACGAAGAAAGCCAACGAACTGATGGCACACTCTTATTCTTCACTCTACAGTCTTCCGACCACGGGATTGCGGTTCTTTTCCGCTTATGGCCCTTACGGCCGGCCGGACATGGCATTGTTTGTTTTCACGAAGTCGATACTGGAAGGCAAGCCCATCGATGTATACAATCACGGTAAGATGAAAAGGGATTTTACTTACGTAGATGACATCACTGAAAGCATAGAGCGATTGTTGCACAAGGTTCCCGTCGCGAATCCATCGTGGAATTATCACAATCCCGATCCTTCGACGAGCTATGCGCCATTTCGGATCTTCAACATCGGCAACAACGATCCGGTCGAGCTGGTGGAATTCATCGATCACATTGAAAAGAAACTCGGACGCCCCGCCATACGGAACAATATGGAGATGCAGGAGGGCGACGTACCCCAGTCGTTCGCCGATGTTCAGGATCTTTACGATGAAATAGATTTCAAACCGTCGACACCGATTGAGACCGGAGTGGGTAAATTTGTCGATTGGTATCTGGACTATTACCATAAATAGCATGGACCAGCTTGCGATCATAGGGATGGGTTACGTCGGACTGCCGCTTGCCGTGGAGTTCGGAAAGATCCTTGACGTCACCGGCTTCGATATCGATCGCGGCCGTCTCGACGAGCTCAGCAACGGCCATGACAAGACGAACGAGGTCAGCCGTGACGAGCTCAAGGCTTCGATAAAACTCAAGTTCTCTTCAAACCCTGAAGACATTGGCAAGGCAAACTGGTTTATCGTAACCGTGCCCACGCCGGTAGACGAGTTTAAGAAACCCGACCTTCGGCCGCTAAAAAGCGCAAGCAAGACTGTCGGCAAGGCCCTCAAGAAAGGCGACATAGTAATCTTTGAATCCACCGTATACCCCGGCTGCACGGAAGAAGTGTGCGTGCCGGTGCTCGAAGAAACAAGCGGACTGAAATTCAACGTGGATTTCTTTTGTGGCTATTCGCCGGAACGGGTCAACCCCGGCGACAAACTTCATCGGGTAGCAAACATTAAAAAAGTAACGAGCGGCAGCACGCCTGACGTCGCCGACAAGGTGGATAACCTTTACAAAAAGGTCATCACGGCCGGAACCCACAAAGCTTCGTCGATCAAAGTGGCGGAAGCGGCAAAAGTGATCGAGAACTCACAGCGCGATCTAAACATTGCGTTCGTTAACGAGCTGGCATTGATCTTCGAAAAGATGGGCATCGATACAAACGAAGTCCTGGAAGCTGCCGGCACCAAATGGAATTTCCTGAATTTCCGCCCGGGACTTGTTGGCGGACATTGCATCGGCGTCGATCCATATTATCTCACCTATAAAGCAGAAGGCCTCGGCTATCGTCCCGAAGTGATCCTGTCGGGCCGGCGGATCAACGACAACATGCCGAAGCACGTAGCCAGCTCGGTTATCAAGCTGATGGCACAGAACAAAATGCCGGTCCATAGTGCCGACATTCTCGTTCTCGGGATCACATTCAAGGAGAACTGTCCCGACACACGCAACAGCAAAGTGGTGGACATGGTAGAGGAGTTGCGCAGCTACGGGACCAACGTGGATATCTATGATCCGCGCGCGAACGCCGGTGAAGTGAAAGAGGAGTACAACCTGGAGTTGATCAAGGCCCCGGCAAAAAAGTATCACGCTGTCATTCTCGCGGTCAATCACAAGGAGTTCGACACCCTCGACTGGGATGCGATCAGGATGAAAGGAACTGTTGTATACGACGTAAAAGGATTTCTCGACCGGTCGATCGTAACCGCGCGGCTCTGAAACCCATACAATAATGAGCAAGAAGAAGATCTTAGTTACAGGTGGCGCTGGATTTATCGGCGCGCATACCGTGGTCGAGCTGACTGCCGCGGGCTATCAACCTGTAATTGTCGACAACCTGTCCCGAAGCGACCGCACGTTGCTGGAAGGGACGGAAAAGATCCTGAAGCACAAAACACCTTTTTACGAGGGTGATTGTGCTGACCGGAATTTTCTGAGCAAGGTATTCGAAACAGAAAAGGACATAGAGGGTGCGATGCACTTCGCCGCATACAAGTCGGTAGGCGAATCGGTACAATTCCCCGCCATGTATTATTCCAATAATCTTAATTCACTGATCACTCTGTTGAATGTGATGAAGGATTTTGGTGTTCGCGATCTCATCTTCTCGTCCTCTTGCACGGTGTATGGTGAACCCGATCAGATACCGGTGAACGAAGATGCGCCGATGAAACGTGCCGAGTCTCCTTACGGTGCAACGAAGCAGATGTGCGAACGGATCCTCGAAGACGTTTATCTTCACGGGATGAGAATAGTGTCCCTGAGATATTTCAATCCCATCGGAGCACATCCCACTGCAATGATCGGCGAGCTGCCGATAGGTGTACCCGCCAATCTCGTTCCATACATCACTCAAACAGCGATCGGCAAAAGACCGGGCCTGACCGTGTTCGGCAATGACTATAACACTCCCGATGGATCCTGTATCCGCGACTTCATTCACGTGGTCGACGTTGCCCAGGCTCATATCAAAGCGATGGAATTCCTTTCCGGTCAGACAACCACTCAGCTGTACAAGGTGCTCAACCTCGGTACCGGCGTTGGAGTTTCGGTGCTGGAGCTCCTGAACACGTTCGAAAAAGTGACGGGGATTAAATTGAATTATACCATCGGACCACGCAGGCCCGGCGACGTCGAGAAGACTTATGCCGACCCGGCAAAAGCCTTCAAGGAGCTGCAATGGAAACCGAAGTTCTCTATCGAAGACGGATTGCTTCACGCCTGGCAGTGGGAACAGAAACTCGCGAAAGCCTGACACTATGGAGATCAGGATGGTCGATCTTCATGGACAATATCTGCGAATCAAAGCAGAGATAGACCACGCCATTCAGTCAGTCGTCGATTCAACTGCGTTTATTAAAGGAAAGGAAGTAAAGCAGTTTACCGAATCACTCTCGTCGTACCTCGGAAATGCCCACGTCATCGCGTGCGCGAACGGAACCGATGCCTTGCAGATCGCCATGATGGCGCTGGGTCTTAAACCGGGCGACGAAGTGATACTGCCTGCCCACACGTACCCGGCAACAGCCGAAGTCATTGCTCTGTTGGGATTGACTCCCGTTTTCACCGACGTGGATGCGGATACTTTCAATATCGACGTCTCGCAGATCGAGAAGAAGATCACCAGGCGAACAAAAGCGATCGTCCCCGTTCACCTGTATGGCCAGTGTGCCGATATGGACCCGATATTGGAGCTGGCATCCGGGTATAAGCTAAAGACCGTCGAAGACGCTGCCCAGTCCATCGGCGCCACGTATAAGAAAAGCCATAGTGGAACTATTGGGGATATCGGTACGACATCGTTTTTTCCTACCAAGAATCTCGGCTGCTTCGGCGATGGCGGTGCGATCATTACCCGCGATGCACAGCTCGCAGAGAACCTTCTTATGATAGCCAACCACGGACAAAAAAAGAAATACCATCACGAAATCGTTGGCGTCAACAGCCGGCTCGACACAATGCAGGCCGCCATTCTAAATGTGAAGCTGAAGTATCTTGATGAATATCAGCGCAAGCGAAATGAGGCGGCATCTTACTATGACAAGGCATTGAAGGGCGTTGATGGAATCGGCATTCCGGCAAGGGCCGAAAATTCAACGCATGTTTTTCACCAGTACACACTTCGGGCGACGAGACGCGACGACCTGAAAACATATCTTCAGTCAAAGGGTATCCCGAGCATCATCTACTATCCTGTGCCCGCGCATCTTCAGCCGGCCTATCGGCAGGCCTCGGCACCGGAAGGAACGTTCCCGGTTGCCGAGCAGCTCGCGAAGGAAGTTCTGTCTTTGCCGATGCACACCGAGCTCACGGAAGAACAACTGGACTATATTTGCAGTACCGTTATATCTTTTTATCGTGGCTGAAAGTTACTTAGCACATCCAACGGCAGTGATCGACGACGGCTCGAACATCGGGTCCGGTACGAAGATCTGGCATTTCACGCACATCATGCCCGGCTGTGTGATCGGAGAGAATTGTAACATCGGTCAGAACGTGGTTGTTTCTCCCGGGGTGGTCCTGGGAAGAAATGTGAAAGTTCAGAACAACGTCTCCATATACACCGGTGTGATCTGTGAAGACGACGTCTTTCTCGGACCGTCGATGGTGTTCACGAATGTGATCAACCCCCGGAGCGCCGTCGTCCGCAAGGATCAATACATGAAGACGGTCGTGAAACGAGGGGCCTCTATCGGCGCGAATGCTACGATCATCTGCGGCAACGACATCGGGGCGTATGCCTTCATCGGCGCTGGAGCCGTCGTCACCAAGTCTGTTCCCGATTACGCGTTGGTAGTGGGAAATCCCGCGAGACAAACCGGCTGGATGAGTGAGTTCGGTCACCCGCTGAAATTCGATAAAGACGGGTATGCCATTTGCGAGGAGAGCAAACAGAAGTACTTTTTGAACAGAGGTAAAGTGACCAAAGCCGAATGAAAAAGTTTGCAATCATTGGTGTCGCCGGATACATAGCTCCCCGGCACCTTCAGGCCATACGAGATACCGGTAACGTCGTGATTGCTGCACTCGACAGATCGGATACGGTGGGCATTATGGATTCGTACTTCCCGCAAGCCCAGTTCTTTACGGAGTTTGAAAGATTCGACCGTCATCTCGACAAGCTAAAAAGACAGGATAATGGCGTGGATTACGTGAGCATTTGTTCACCTAACTATCTCCACGATTCACATATCCGTTTTGCTTTGCGACAGGGTGCAAATGCTATTTGCGAAAAGCCGCTCGTGCTTAGCCCGTGGAATGTGGAAGCACTGTCGCAGATGGAAAAGGAGACGGGTAAAAGAGTGAATACGATCCTGCAGCTTCGGCTTCATCCCAATATTATCGCGCTTCGCGAGCGGGTTCTCAACGGGCCGAAGGACAAAATATACGACGTGGATCTCACGTACATGACCTCGCGCGGCCAATGGTACCACATCAGTTGGAAGGGTGACGTTTCGAAATCGGGTGGTATCGCTACCAACATCGGCATTCATTTCTTCGATATGCTCCTGTGGATCTTCGGTCCGGTGAAAAATGTAGAGATGGAGAGTATGAACAATGAAAGTGCGAAAGGCTACCTGGAGCTCGAGAGAGCGCGGGTGAACTGGCATCTCAGCATAAACTACGACAACATCCCGGAAGCGGTCCGGACCTCGGGCAAAAGAACGTACAGGTCGCTGAAAATGGAAGGGGAGGAGATCGAGTTCAGCGACGGGTTTACGGAGCTCCACACAAAAAGCTATGCCAACATCCTCTCCGGAAACGGATTCGGATTGGCCGACGCAAAACCATCGATCGATCTGGTTTATCGCATAAGGAATTCCGTCTGATTCTCTTATTTTTACGGCCGATATGAAAGGCATTATACTGGCTGGTGGATCGGGAACGCGCCTCTACCCCCTCACAAAAGCCATTTCCAAGCAAATACTTCCGATTTACGACAAGCCGATGATCTATTATCCGCTGTCGGTATTGATGCTGGCTAACATCCGCGACGTTCTTATCATTTCCACACCAACCGATATTCACCTTTTTGAAGATCTCCTCGGCAACGGCAATCACATCGGGTTGAACATCATCTACAAGGTGCAGCCTTCACCCGACGGCCTCGCGCAGGCATTCCTGCTGGGGGAACAGTTTATAAGTGGCGACTCTTGTTGCCTTGTGTTGGGCGATAATATTTTCTACGGGTACAATTTCTCGAAAACACTGACCGACGCCAGCCAGATAAAGAAAGGCGCGACCGTATTTGGTTACTACGTCAACGACCCCGAGCGATACGGTGTCGCTGAATTTGATGATGACGGCAACGTGCTTTCAATCGAAGAGAAACCCAAAGACCCGAAGTCGAACTATGCCGTCACTGGTCTTTATTTTTATGACAACACCGTGGTCGCCAAAGCAAAGACCATCAAGCCTTCTAAGAGAGGCGAGCTCGAGATCACAGACCTGAACAGATTATACCTCGAGGACAAGACATTGACCGTAAAGCTGCTCGGCCGCGGTATGGCATGGCTCGATACGGGCACTCACCAGTCGATGCTGCAGGCTTCGAACTTCGTCGAGTCGATCGAGGAGAGACAAGGGCTTAAGGTAGCGTGCCTCGAAGAGATCGCCTTCCGCAAGGGATACATCACCAAGGAACAACTGACAGAGCTGGCGAAACCGCTCCTCAAAAACCAGTACGGCCAGTATTTGATGAAGATCATGAATGAGAAATTCATCCGCTGAAAGACCTTATGAACGTTCTATCAACCGGTTTCAACGGTCTTTTTATTCTCGAACCGAAAGTGCTCGGCGATGCGCGCGGGTATTTCATGGAATCGTATAACAGGCAGACACTGTTGAAGGCGGGTATAGACATTACATTCATCCAGGATAACCAGTCGAGCTCGAAAAAAGGTGTGCTGAGGGGTCTTCATTTCCAGCAGGCACCCTATGCGCAAACCAAGCTCGTTCGCGCACTGAGCGGCTCCATACTCGATGTTGCGGTCGACCTTCGAAAGGCAGAACCGACCTTCGGACAACACTTTTCAATAGAGCTGTCTGGGGAGAACAAGAAGCAATTGCTGGTACCGAAAGGATTCGCCCATGGATTTCTTGTGTTGAGCGACATTGCCGAAGTTTACTATAAATGCGACGAGTTCTATAAACCCGAAGCTGACGGAGGGATTCATTATAAGTCGGCCGGCATCGACTGGAAATTTTCCGACGACATGCTGATACTCTCCGACAAAGACAAGAACCTGCCCGATCTTAAGACTGCAAAATTTCAATTTTGAAAAACATACTGGTCACCGGGGGAAATGGTCAGTTGGGAAGTGAGTTAAGAGAACTTTCCGGCAAGTACCCTGCGTTCAATTTTACTTTTATCGACATCGCCGAGCTCGACTTGCTCGATGAAGCTGCCGTACGGAAATTTGTTTCATCGCAGCATTTCGATTTTATAATTAACTGTGCGGCTTACACCGCGGTAGATAAAGCGGAAGAGGACAAAGACCTTTGTAAAAAGGTAAATGCCGACTCCGTGCTGCTGCTTGCAGTTCTTGCGCGCGAAAATAATAGCAGGCTTATTCACATTTCCACCGACTACGTCTTCGATGGTGAATTCAATCAGCCGATTGACGAAACCGCGGTTCCGAATCCCGGTTCGGTCTATGGGAGAACCAAGCTCGAGGGAGAGCAACACGTGCTCCGTGAATTAAAGAATGCGTACGTCATCCGGACGGCGTGGGTGTATTCGACTTTCGGAAAGAACTTCGTGAAAACGATCGGAGGCCTGGCGAAGCAAAGACCGGAGCTCACTGTTGTCGCGGACCAGTTTGGTTCGCCCACGTACGCGCGAGATCTCGCGATTGCAATCATGGCAATCGTGGTGTCGGTTGCGGAGGGGAAGAAGGATGAGCCGGGCATTTATCACTTCACTAACGAGGGAGCAATCACCTGGTACGACTTTGCGGTATTTATCAAGGACCATTATGGTTTTGCCTGCAAGGTGAAGCCGATCAAGACGCACGAATATAAAACGGCTGCTGCCCGCCCCAAATTCAGCGTGCTTGACAAGACAAAAATTAAGAAGACATTTGGCATTGAGATTCCTCACTGGTCGCAAAGCCTGAGGGAATGCCTCAACAAACTCGAACTATGAGAACTATCCTCGTCACCGGCGGCGCCGGATTTATCGGCTCCAACTTTATTCCGTATTTCCTGGAGTCGCACAAAGACGTCACCGTTGTAAACCTGGACGCGCTCACCTACGCAGGTAATGTTGCAAATCTCAGTGAGGTCGCCGACAACAAGCGCTACATATTCGTGAAGGGAGATATTTGTGACAGGCCGCTGGTGGAGTCGCTTTTTGAACAACATAAGTTTGCCGGCGTTGTACACTTTGCTGCCGAATCACATGTCGACAACTCGATATCGGGGCCGGAAGCCTTCATCCGGACCAACGTGTTCGGAACCTTCACGCTGATCGATGTTGCACGCAAGGCATGGATGAGCTCTCCATTTGAATTCCAACCGGGGATGGAGTCGAACAGGTTCCTACATGTATCGACGGATGAAGTTTATGGAACGCTTGGCGCTACCGGACTGTTCACGGAAACCACACCGTATGCGCCCAACAGTCCTTACTCTGCTTCGAAGGCGAGCAGCGACATGCTGGTCAGAAGTTATCATCACACCTTTGGGTTGAATGCTGTCACGACAAATTGCAGCAACAACTACGGACCGAAGCAACACCAGGAGAAGCTTATCCCTACGATCATCAGAAAGGCATTGGCTGAACAGCCCATTCCGATCTACGGAGACGGAAAGAATATTCGTGATTGGTTGTATGTGCTCGATCATGCAAAAGGTATCGATCTAGCTTTTGAAAAAGGAGTTAGCGGCGAAACGTATAACATCGGCGGGAAGAATGAGCGCACCAATAACCAGATAGCAGACACTATTTGTTCGATACTCGACAAAAAACGTCCGCGTGCCTCCGGGAAATCTTATAGAGACCTTCTCTCATTCGTGAAAGATCGCGCAGGTCATGATCGTCGGTATGCGATCGACGCATCGAAACTCGAAAAAGAGCTTAGCTGGCGTGCCGCCGAGAACTTCGACACAGGCATCGTTAAAACCGTTGACTGGTACGTAGCACAGTCCTGATCCGGCCTGCCCTGGTGGGCGGCCGGCGTCCATGATTTAATGGGCATTCTGTATTATCTTTGCCTGAAATTTCAGGAGAAATCCAATTTTTTGTGAAAAAAGCCCTAATTACCGGCATCACGGGTCAGGATGGTGCATACCTGGCCGAACTGCTCCTCGCCAAAGGATACCAGGTTCATGGTATCAAAAGAAGAAGCTCCCTGTTCAATACCGACAGGATCGATCACTTGTATCAGGATCCCCATGAAAGTGCGGTGAAGCTGAAACTTCATTACGGCGATCTGACCGACTCGGCAAACCTCATCAGTCTGATACAGGAGATACAGCCTGATGAGATCTATAATCTCGGTGCAATGTCGCATGTGAAGGTAAGCTTCGATATGCCGGAGTACACTGCCAATGCCGACGGTATCGGCGCCTTGAGAATACTCGAGGCGATCCGTATGCTCGGACTGACGAAGAAAACAAAATTTTACCAGGCTTCTACATCGGAGCTTTATGGACTGGTGCAGGAAGTTCCTCAAAGCGAGAAGACGCCATTCTATCCACGGTCGCCGTATGCTGTCGCTAAATTATACAGCTACTGGATCACGGTGAATTATCGCGAGGCATACGGAATGTTTGCCAGCAATGGAATATTGTTTAACCATGAATCGCCGTTGCGCGGAGAAACTTTTGTGACAAGGAAGATCACAAGAGCCGCATGCAAGATCGCACTGGGTTTACAGAAGACTGTTTTCATGGGCAATATAGACGCCAAACGCGACTGGGGCCATGCAAAAGACTACGTCGAAGCCATGTGGCGGATACTTCAGCATGATAAGGCCGATGACTTCGTTGTAGCGACCGGTGTGACCACCACTGTACGCGAGTTTATCGCTAAGGCTTTCAAATGCCTGGGTATCATCGTCGAGTTCCGCGGAACAGGCATCGACGAGGAAGGTGTGGTGGTAGACACTACCAAAGAGGTGAGCGTTAAAAAAGGCGATGTGATCGTGAAGATCGATCCGGCTTACTTCCGCCCTACGGAAGTAGAATTGCTCATTGGCGATCCCTCTAAAGCAAAACGTGAGCTCAAGTGGGAATTGAAATATAACCTCGATAGTTTGATCGAAGATATGGTGTCGAGTGATTTCGAGTTATTCAAAAGAGACAGCTACCTCAAGGAAGGCGGCCATAAGATCTTTCAATATTACGAGTAGCATTGAGCATGGAGAAAAGTTCCAGGATATACGTCGCCGGTCACAGGGGAATGGTAGGTTCGGCAATAGTACGCTGGCTTGCACACGAGGGGTTCGATAATATAGTGGTCCGGACTTCTTCGGAGCTTGACTTGCGGGACCAGGTGGCGACGAGGTCTTTCTTCGAAAAGGAAAAGCCCGAATATGTTTTTCTTGCAGCAGCGAAAGTGGGTGGTATCATGGCCAACAACACCTATCGCGCTGATTTTCTTTACGAAAACCTGATGATTGAGGCCAACGTGATTCATCAAAGTTATTTAAATAAGGTAACGAAGCTGCTGTTCCTTGGCTCATCGTGCATTTACCCGAAGATGGCGCCCCAACCGCTAAAGGAAGAAACATTGCTTTCCGGATTTCTCGAGGAAACGAACGAACCGTATGCCATTGCAAAAATTGCCGGCATAAAGATGTGCGAGAATTACAGGCGCCAGCATGGTTGCAACTTCATTAGTGCAATGCCGACGAACCTGTATGGTCCTAATGACAACTATGACCTTCATAATTCACACGTACTTCCAGCGCTATTGAGAAAATTTCATGAGGCGAAAGTTAACGGACAATCAACAGTAACAGTTTGGGGCACCGGGCAGCCGCTTCGTGAATTTTTGCACGTAGACGATATGGCAGAAGCGTGTGTTTTCCTGATGAATAACTATTCCGGTTTGCAGTTTGTGAATGTTGGAAGTCAGTCAGAAATTTCAATTGCAGCCCTCGCGGAAATGATCGCTAAAATTGTTGGATATGAAGGGGCGATTGAATTCGACAGGTCCAAGCCGGATGGAACGCCACGTAAGCTTATGGATGCGTCGGTCATTCATGATCTCGGCTGGAGCCATAAGATCGACCTCCGTGAAGGTATCACACACCTTTACAGTAAAATTGAAATGGAAGTCAGTTAGATCCCCTCGGTATAGTTAACGGCGTTTACAACTAAAACAAAGAGTGTTTTGCGAATTCCCCGTTTAATCGCCGAAAATCCCCTGTATCGAAAAATTTTTGTGGAAACGGATGAAAGAAATTCCCGGACCAGGAAGAATATTCTTTTCTCATCGATTTATCGCGGATTTGGTATGCTGATCGGGCTGTTAATGGTTCCTCTTACGCTCGACTACCTGAACCAGGAAAAATATGGCGTTTGGCTAACGCTTATGTCACTGGTTGCCTGGTTCAATTTTTTCGACGTTGGACTGGCAAACGGGCTGCGCAGCAAGTTGGCGAAAACATTCGCAAATGACGACGCTCAGATGGCCCGACGTTACGTGAGTACGGCCTATGCCATACTTTCAATTATTGCAATCCTCCTGTTTATTCTGTTTGCCAGCACCTTTAACTTATACTCGTGGTCGGGGATCTTTAATGTATCTCCTTCCATGGAAGATGAGCTACGCCAACTCGTGTTTGCTGTGTTCTTTTTTTTCGCCATCAGGTTTGTCATCACCCTTATAACTACAATTCTCAGTGCAGATCAAAAGCTTGATCACGCGGGATTGTTGGATTTGGTAATCAATGCGCTGTCCCTCGCTGCGGTTTTTGTGACCAGTTCCCTGGCACCACCTTCATTGTTTTTACTTGGGGTTATGTTGAGTGGCATTCCGGTTGTTGTACTGCTCGTTGCCTCTTTTTGGTATTTTATCGGGCTATATAAACGCATAGCACCTTCGTTTAAGATGATCGATTTCGCATTAACGCGCGACATGGCAAGCCTTAGCCTTCAATTCTTTGCTCTCCAGGCGATGGTATTGCTTATCTTCCTCAGTAACAATATAATTATTGCGCAATTGCTTGGGCCGGCGGAGGTGTCGGTTTTCAATGTTGTTTATAAGTACTTCAGTGTCGCCACGACAGTATCCATTTTGGTACTCAATCCGTTTTGGTCGGCTGCAGCCGAGGCATATCATAAAGGCGAAATGAGTTGGTTAAGGTCCTCTGCTAAACTGTTGGTAAAAATATGGGCGGGAATAAGCCTGTTAGGCATATTCATGCTGGTGGCATCGCCTTTCATATATAAATTGTGGCTGGGCAATTCGATAGTAATCTCGTGGAGGCTCTCCGCACTCATGACATTATACGTTGTGGTGCTTGCCTGGCATAACAGCTACATTTACCTTATAAATGGGATAGGTAAAATACGACTACAGCTATACGTTTATATTTTGATGGGAATCATAGTTATTCCATTGTCGTATTTTCTGGTTAAAGTGGTCGGAATGGGCGTGGAAGGTTGCGTACTGTCGATGATACTTTGCCTCATTCCCTTTTCGGCATTGGCCCCTGTGCAGTTCTACGCAATTATTAATGGCAAGGCCACCGGCGTATTTGACAAATAGACAAATGAAACTTATACAAAAATTATTTTGGAAGGTGGTGGTAAAATTAACCCCGGTGCTCGACATATTGTTGAGTCCTTTTACCCTACTGGCCGCATTTTGGTTTCTTATAATAAGGAAAACGGGAGTTGAGCGCACGCCTTTAAGCCGCCAGATATTTTATGGGGTTGGGGTATTCCCCATTCGCGATCACTACTACGAACCTCTTTTCAACTCTAAGTACATCAAGAAGGACCGTAAACGAACTCTGCCCGGTATCGACCTTAACGTTGACGAACAAATACGTCTTCTGGCTCAATTTTCATACGGGGCCGAGCTCAATGCAATACCAATCGAAAAGCCTGACAATTTGCGCTACTATTACAAAAACCCCTCTTTCTTTGAAGGCGACGGAGAATACCTGTATAGTATTATAAGGTTGAAAAAACCGAAACGCATCGTAGAAATTGGAAGTGGATTTTCGACCCTTATGATGATGGAGGCAATCCGGGCAAATAAAACCCAGGATCCCAATTATGACTGCGAAGTCACTTGTATTGAACCATACGAGATGCCCTGGCTTGAACAACTGGGTGTAAATGTTATTCGCAAGCAAGCGCAGGACATATCACTGGACGAATTCACGAAGCTTGGCGCGGGAGACATTCTCTTTATCGATTCATCTCACATGATACGACCGGACGGCGATGTTCTTTTCGAGTACCTGGAATTGTTGCCCAATTTGAGACCCGGCGTTTTAATACACATTCACGACATATATACGCCAAATGACTATCCGTTTTCAAACTATGAAAAGTTCATTGTGTTTATTAATGAACAGTATTTAGTGGAGGCATTTTTGTCGATGAACGGTAGCTTCAAAATTATCGGCACTGTAAGTTATCTCAGACGAAATTATTTTAAGGAGCTGTCAGCGGCGTTCCCTTTGATCGCAAGGTTTAACGACCGGGAGCCAAGGTCAATGTGGATTGAGAAAATCGGATGATTGAACCCTTATGGACAAACCATTTAAAGCAGCTGCGTTAGAGATAAGGGTGAGGTTTTACCACAGATTTCTCCTGAGGCTCGCAAATTTTGTTACGATCAGTTACCCCTTTTTCTTCTCAGGTTTTAAGATATCGGTTTTGAATGCGATGGGTATGAAAATTTCAAAACCATGCTTTGTGGACGAGGGGTTCGATTGCTTTAGTCCGGGAAACATCAGCATCGCAAAGAATTGTTCATTCGGACATTATAACAGGTTTTGGGCATTTAATAAAATATACATCGGCCCTTACGTCCAAACCGCTATTGGCCTCACGCTGGTAGCGGGCAGTCACGACGCCGGAAGCTATGAGCCATTGTCATCCGGTATGGACATCGTGATTGAGGGAGAGAACTGGATCGGCGCTAATGTTACAATATTGGGCGGTGTTACCGTGGGAAGAGGGGCAATAATCGGAGCTGGTTCAGTGGTCAATAAAAGCATTCCGGCTTATACTATTGCGGCCGGAGTTCCCGCAAAAGTGATCGCCGAACGTGAGCCGTCCGACCAGGTGATTTCCCCGTTCGGTTATTACACCCCTGTTATCAGAAAAACGAAATGAAGCTTTTCGGGTTAGGCCTTAAGAACATAAAGAACTATGCACACGACTATTTCGAGTCCCGAAACCGCATACGTGAAATAAAAAGAAAGAACGACTTTAGCACGCTCACCAAGGTCACCATCACCGTAAAAGACAACATCTTTTCTCACTTCATTCAGGCCCAAACGCCAGGCCAGCTAGGCGTCTGGAAAAATTCAGCTTTCGTTACCGTACTCCAGCCGGATATTAATCTGGCGATCAATGCTCCGAATCCGTATGTCCGATATAGTTCCGATCCCGAAAAGAACTGGCTGCTGCACATTGAACCGCCAGCCTACATACAAAAGTCAGGCCTCGACAGCCCTGAGGCCTTGAAGAAATTCGGTCGTGTGTATACATCCCACCCGGCTCTTATTGCAATGGGAGGGAAGTTCATTGCATCTCCACCGTATGTGCAATGGCATATCGCCACGGGGGCTTATGCCGGTGACAAGAAGCCGACCCATGATTATGATTTCCTGGCAAGCGCCGAAATGCCAAAAAAGGAGATAGGGCTGGTTGCTATCAATTCAAACATGAGCCAACTTTCCGGTCACAAGCTGAGAGCGGACTTTATAACCAGGGTGCTCGAATCCGGCGTTGACATTGCGATGTACGGAGGATCCAACTGGTCGAAGTATAAACAGTACAAGGGCCGGGCAGCCGAAGGAAAATGGGAAGTGTACTCGCCCGCAAAGTACGTACTTGTAATCGAGAACGAGGTTTCCGATCTGTATTGGTCCGAGAAATTCACCGATGCGGTGCTATGCTATTGTACTCCGATTTATTACGGAAGCAGGAAGATAGGCGACTATTTTCCAAAAGGATCTTATGTGGCTTTGGATATAAATCGCGACGATGCTGTCGACCAATTGAATGAAATCCTTAGAAGCGATTTCTTTGAAAAAAATATCGAGCATTTAACGGCAGCCAGGAACCTGATCCTTACCAAGCATAATATGTTCAACATGATCAGCGCCGAAGTCGAAAAGCTCAAAGCATAACACCGAACCATGAAAGTGCGCTTTCTTCCGCTTCAGCCTCACTGCTTCGCCTTCGGAGGTTTCGAGATACAGATGCTAAGCACGCTCGACGCTGTGAAAGCAGCAGGCACCAATGCTGAAAAGCTTGACGTGTGGAGCAGGAGTAAGGATTTCGATGTCCTTCACGTTTGGGGGCTCGACCAGTCGCAATACAATACTATCTACTGGGCTAAACGCGAAGGGAAAAAGGTCGTTGTGACGGCGCTTCTCCCGTATATGGAGAGTGTTTATCAAAAGCTACGACATGTTCTCTTTTCGGAAATAGGTAACGAAAAGTACATGCGGAAGATCTGTTCGATGATCGATGCTCTGGTCCTGGTGAACGACCTTCAGAAAAAAGTTGCCATTAAGTACTTCGGGTCGAAGCCGGCTTCAACGTTCGAGATACCCAATGTGGTCTCTGAAGAGTTTTTCAAACACGACAAGAAATATTCGGATACCGGCCCCGGCGGCCTGACCGAATACGTACTGGTAACCGGGAATGTATGTCGTCGGAAAAATCAACTGTCGGTAGCACGGGCCTGTGCCCAATCTAAAACACCACTCCTGGTGATCGGACCGGTGCTGGCCGGGGAGCAGGAATACGGAAGCGAGCTTAGAAAGGTAGTTGAACAAAGTTCGAACATAAAATGGATCGAGGGTCTGGAGGCAGGCTCCCCGGAAATGGTGAGGGCAGTAGCAGAGTGCGCATTGATGGTCCTGCCGAGCTACACTGAACAGCAACCGATAAGCTTGCTGGAGGCCGCGGTTTGTGGTAAGCCGTTGGTCATTGCAGACCGTGAATATGCTCACCAGAAATATTATGAGAACTCGTGTAAGGTCGACCCCGACTCTATTGAGTCAATACAACAGGGAATAAGCAAAGTAATATCAGACCGTAATCGATTTACCGCGCCAGCTAGTGCTGTGGAGGCTTGCAGAGCTTCCTCCGTCGGACGGGAATATGTCCGTATCTATGGCTCCTTGCTCGCCTGATTGATTAATTGGCTGTAACAATAATTCTTTTACTGAATGGCTGCCGTGCGGCTTTTCCGAAAGGGCCGCTTTAAGTGCGGCCATAAAATGCGGAGCCACAGGTTTATGAAACAGAGCGCCTGGAAAACAGGTCCGAAGTTGTTTAGCGTCACCTGATAATACTCTGAAAAGTTTCTTCGATGCCCTGATACGCCGTCTAACGAGTGGAAGCTAACGATGATAGGATATGATTCGAATTTCTTTCGTCTTTTATAAAGCCTCTGATTCAGATCGTAGTCCGAATATATCTTATAACGGATGTCGTACCGGATGTCGTCAGACCGGCGATAGAACGCCGACTGGTGATGGACCGTATTGGAGTAACGAAGAGCGAAGGCGGACCGTGACATGAAGACCTTGCCATTTGATAGTTGGACGCCGAAGAGGGCCACGTCAACGTTATTGGCAAGAGCGTGTCGAAGGGATTCTTCAGGGATCTTCACCAATGTATCCCCGGCATTGAGGGTAAGAATGAAACTTCCCGTAGCTACTGCGGTGGCCTTATTTAAAGCATCATAGATCCCCCGATCTGGCTCGCTCACCCAGTACGAAATAGCATGTTCGTAATTTTTCAGGATATCGATCGTTCCATCCGTGCTGCCTCCATCTATGACGATGTACTCAACAGTACCCGATGGCCAGCCAATGATGCTCCGGATAGTTGCTTCAATAGTCGCCGCTGCGTTGAATACGACAGTCACGATGCTTACGAGCGGAGGACTCATATGTGTGTCTTAGGCGTTGGGCTTCGTACGTGATCCGCCAGTTGTATGTGCAAAATCAGCTGGCTCAATATTTTCTCGCAAAAATGGCTAAATTTGACGTTTGTTAAAAGCTTTTAGTTAAGCATAACTCCAAAGCGATCCTAAAGTTCAGCTTCCATAATCTTACATAGTTGAAGAAATACAGAATTGCCGGTGTTGTAATATTGTATTTCCCGCCGGCTTCGGTGGTCAACAATATCCGATCATATGTCAACGGCCTTGATCTCCTGGTCATGGTCGATAATACAGGGAAATCTAACGCGCAATTAGTTGCAGACCTCCTGAAGCTGGAGTGGGTGGAATACATTTGCAACGACTCAAATGCAGGTATTGCCAGCGCGCTGAACACAGGCGCTTCGCGCGCCCTGGAAAATGGCTGCGATTTTCTTTTAACCATGGATCAAGACAGCTTTTTCAACGGCGATGATTTCCAATCGTATCTGAAAAAGCTGGAAGTTTTGGACGTAGCTACACTCGGTATCCTTTCCCCCAGCCATGACCAGGACGACAAAGAAAATGCCGCGGCTTTGTCGATCGAAACCGATATTGTAATGACTTCAGGCAACCTGGTAAATCTCGAAGCCTACAGAAAGAAAGGCGCTTTCCTGGAAGACTTGTTCATCGATCATGTGGACCACGAATACTGCCTTCGACTGAGATCTGGCGGTTACAAGATCATGATCGACTCGTCTACGAGTCTGAATCACAGGCTCGGAGAGCTGAAACACGTTAAGATCATGGACAGCACCGTCTTCAGGTTCATTTCACATAGCCCCGAAAGGGCATATTATATGATCAGGAACGGAGCGTATGTTGCGGGGAAATACAAAGAGGTCTTTCCTTCCTTTTTTAGAAAAAACCTTGTTCTTTCTCTAAAGGAACTTGTCAAAATTTTTTTTGAGTCTGATAAGATCAAACGTATACGACTGTACTTTCTCGCTCTCAAGCATGCCCGGAAAGGAAGATTAGGTAAACTTGTCCATGATTAATCCCTATTACATCTATATAGGATCCTTCCTCATTTCAACACTTGTATACCTGTTGAATTGGTCGAGCATCTTCCCGACGCTTAAGCCTGCGCTCCTGGTGTTTTTGATAGGGACTATGATTCTCGCTCTTCCTTTGGGATTGCTGTTCCAGACAAAAAAACTCATCCGCGGCCAGGAAATTGGCTATCACTGGCGAACGCGTGCGATATTCAGGTTTATCATAATACTTTGGATAGTGGAGTTTGTTGAAGCGAAGGGTATTCCGTTGTTAGTTATATTGATAGGAGGTAACTATGACTATACCCAGTTCGGCGTGCCAACCCTCCATGTGTTCGTTGTAACCTTTACTTCTTTTTTTTCAGTTTATCTTTTCCATGTTTACCTCAGCACACGCACACGGCGGGTACTCTTTTACTACATAATCCTGATGACATTACCGCTTCTTATTATAAGTCGTGGAATGTTCATGATCAATGTAGCGTCATCTGTAATAGTCTACCTCCAATTTTCAAAAAAAATATCCGTAAAGCGAATACTCATTCTGGTGACTTTAATGTTGATCGTTCTCTACGGCTTCGGTGTAGTGGGCAATATCAGGTCGTCGTATTCAACAGATAAACAGTATTCATCCAATTATATATTGACAAATGTGTCGGCCAGGCCTGAATTTATCAATGGCCCAATTCCCAACGAGTACTTCTGGTCATACCTTTATATTGCGTCGCCGATAGGTAATCTTCAGCATAACATTGACATTGAAAACAGATTGTCGGTGACGGCAAGAAACAGCGTATTATTCATCAACAACGAATTCATTTTCGATTTTATCTCCAAACGGATCAACCGGTTGCTCCACGCAGACCGTGTAGTGTGCAAACGATTTGTCGATTTTCTTACCGTGGCATCAGTCTACACCAATAGTTACATTTATGCCGGCTGGGTAGGCCTGTGTCTTATGGCCCTGGCCATTCTCGTGTTCCCCATTTTTTACATGGGATTAATAAGACGCAGTAACACATTTTATGTCGTTGCCACGTCAACAATGTCTTCCATGTACTTGTTTATGATATTCGACAATATGTTCACGTTTACGGGTCTGAGCTTTCAACTGGTTTACCCGCTGGTTCTCGGGCGGTTTTTCCGCTAACGATTAAAACGCCGCGACGAAAACTTTTTTACTATTTTTGCGGCGAAATTTACCCTGTCATATTCTTTTACACAGTGAAACCTTAACGTCAATTGAACTTGACCGTCTCAGTTGTTATCCTTACATATAATGCGGAAAGGCATATCTCCGATTTGCTGGACAGGCTGGCAAAACAAACAATCAGCTTCGACCTTGTAATTATCGACTCCAGCTCGAAAGACCGGACAACGGAGATACTCAAGGAAAGAAAAGTAGAATATATCTCGATCCCGCAAAGCCAGTTCAATCATGGCAGCACAAGGAATCTCGCCCTGGACTATACCCGTGGAGACATTGTCGTATATCTGACCCAGGACGCTCTGCCCGATGACGAAAAGACGATAGAGAATATCGTTCAGGCTATCGCTCAGAGCGAGAAGATCGCGATCGCTTACGGGAAGCAATTGCCTTATCCCGACTCCACGACAATCAGCTCATTCGCAAGGTCTGCTAATTATCCGGACACGAGCAGGGAGAAGAATAAGTCTATGATTCCCCAATTGGGCATTAAGACTTGTCACTGTTCCAACTCTTTTGCCGCATACCGTGTCAGCATCCTGAAAGAGCTTGGCTCGTTTCCTGTACATTGCATCATGTGCGAGGATGTATTTGTGGGGGCCAGGGCGATCCTCGCCGGGTATTCGATCTACTATTCTGCTGAATCAAGAGTGTTGCACTCCCATAATTATACGTTGGCTGAGGAATTTAAGCGCTACTTCGATGTTGGCGTCTTCTATAACGGAGAGTCGTGGATCCTGGATAACTTTTCCCGGGCGGAGGGCGAAGGTGTGAAGTTCATTATTAACGAAATGAAGTATGTTGTGCGGCAGGGTAAAATGTATCTTATACCTGAAATAATCCTGCGGACCTTCGGAAAATATTTAGGCTACCTCCTTGGTAAATACGAGAAAAGGTTGTCCACGAGTTTCAAGAGAAAGATCAGCATGCATAAGTACTTCTGGAAGGAACCGGAGCAAATTAAAACACAGGCCTGAATTGGATGACTTTGCTTGCAGTATAAAAATTAATTGGTTTTGTCTATGTCCTTTTGTGTGATATTTGGCGGAGCGGGTTTTATCGGAACACACCTCGCGAAGCATTTTATTGAAACCGGCAGATTCTCGTCGGTACACCTGGCCGATATCCGTGAGAGTCCGCTCAAAGGAATGGCTGGCATCACCACGTCCGTTACCGATGTCCGTCAGTCGATAACACTTTCGTTCAACGAGTCACCCGGGTGGATCTTCAACTTTGCAGCCATCCATCGTGAGCCGGGCCATCAGGCTGTCGAATATTTCGAGACCAACCTGAAAGGCGCAAACAATGTCTGCAACTTCGCAACACAGACCGGCTGCCGTAACATCTATTTCACCAGCAGCATCGCAGTGTACGGGCCATGTCTCACGCCGACTAACGAGAGCAAGCTGCCCAACCCGATCTCTCCGTACGGCGGGTCGAAATACCCGGCCGAGCTGATACACCAGGTGTGGCTGAACAGCGAGAAAGGCCGGAGACTGATCATCTGCAGGCCAGGTGTCGTCTATGGTCCCGGAGACCCCGGTAACATCCTGAGGATGATAAAAGCAATCAAAAAAGGATACTTCGCGTTTCCCGGATCGAAAAAGATCCTCAAGTCATACGCTTATATCTACGGTATGCTCGAGAGTATCGACTTTACCATGAACCGCACGGAGCCGTTGTTGACATATAATTACGTGGAGGATCCCACCGAATCGATTGAGACCATTGCCGCCATTTCGCAGAAGAAGCTTGGAACTAAAGCGCCGATCGTCTCTATCCCGACTTCATTACTCCTCCCGCTTGCCTCGTTGATGCAGAAAATAGGAGGGTCGAAAAATCCCATCCACCCGGTGCGGGTAAGGAAGGCTGGTACGCCTACGAACATCGTCCCACAAACCCTTCGCGACCTGGGTTTCAAATTCAACTACGGGTTCGAACGTTCACTCGATCATTGGTTGGCGATATCGCCTTCCGACTTCGATTGAGAAATTTTCCCTCCGAAATAATACCAGGCAAACAGCGGCAGGAAGAACGCGAAGAACGTGATCCCCTTCTGACGAAGCAGGAGTGACTCGACTCCAAACGACATGATCATCAACACGCAAAAGCCGCAGAAGAGCACGTTGCGCATTCGAAGGGCCATGATACCGGGATAAACCACCATCACTGCCATACACACAAATCCCAATATCCCCAGGTCCAGCAAAGCAGAAAAATACTCGTTGTGCGGATTGTATTCTTCCGCAAGAGCGCGAACGAATCCTCGTTCCTTGTACATCGCTTCCAGCGCCTTTTGTCCCTCGCCCGATCCATAACCGATCCATGGCGACTCCATCGCGGTTTTTATCGTAGTGTCCCAAATGGCTAACCTCATCGACACACTGTTCCATTGGTGAGGGAACGGCGCCGTGATGTCATATTCGGTGCTTACACCGAAACGTTCCCTGATAAATGTGATCTTACTCAGCACGGTGACGATTGTCACGAACACAACGACCGTTGTTACCCAGGTCCACACGCCCTTTTTGATCTTGAATGCAATCCATATACAAATCAACATCACCATGCATAGTGTTCCCACTTTGGCTGCGGTCACAATGACAAACGTAATCAGCCATGCAGATAATAGCGCCTTGGCCCACCACCTGAGAGAGTCTCGCGTTAGTACAATAAGTAATGCCAGGTTGCAATACATGCTGAAATAGATCGGATCGATAGCCATGGGCTCAACGAGCAACGTGTATGACCAATAATAATAAGGGCGTTCGAGGCCTTCGATCGCATGAGCTCCATGGATCATCACGTTCTTTATAGCAACCACGACACATACCAATGTTGCAGCAAGACAGGCTGCAGTAAATGCTGTCAGTATAACAGTGAACTTCTTCCGATAATCGTTTTCCCGCAACGCCAGGAATGCAAGGGGCAGGATCAATAGCGGTAATTTCCTGAACGTCCTGTTGAGGCCGTCTGCGGGATCGTTGGCCATAAGCGCCCATGCAAAGTATAGCAGAACAAGGATCGCCGGCGCCAGCAGAAGTATGTGATACTTCTTTAACCGATCGACTATTCCGCGGTCCAAATTGATAAAGCAGAATACCGTGAAGATGATCACCGACGTGTTGGAGATCTGTGCATTTAAAAAGAGGCAGACCGGAACAAGCGATGCAACAATGGCAAAAAGCTTATCCGATCTCAGGAATGGCGGCACGGTCATTTGACAAAAGCCCGTTTGGTGAGATTAATAACGATCTGCATTCGTTTTGTGATCTTCTGCTGCAGGCTAAAATCGCTTTTTAATCCCGTTTTCGAAGCGTTTTTTCCGTGACGGCGAAAGAGTATCAATGGTTTCTTAACGATTGTAGTCCTGAAAAATGCCTCGGCAACCAAAGCAATCCAGTAGTCGTGGTGAAGCATGTTTCGGGGGATCGGCATTGCCTTGTCGAGAACAGTCTTGCGAAATGCAAAGCAGGCTCCGATATATGGACTTGGTTTCAGGAAGAGGTTGCGAATCAACCCGGTGCCGCCATCTACCATCCCCATAAATGATGGTGCGATCAATTCAAGGTTTTCATCGACGAGTGTACAATCACTGGTCACGAAATCATATTGCTTCAGCGCCTCCACCAACGTACTTACTTTGCCGGGTAACCAGACGTCGTCCTGGTCGGCAAGAAAAATAATATCTCCTTTAGCGTGCTTAAGGGCATTCTCGAAATTACGGGTCGGATTTCTGAAATTATTGCCGGCAAGAAATCTTATTCTCGGATCTGTAATAGACCGTATCACGGCCGCAGTGTCATCCGTTGATGAATCGTCGGATATGACCAGCTCGTCACCTTTTCCCAGCTGCGGCAGGATAGATCCCACCTGCTCCCGTACGTAAAGAGCTCCATTGAACGTTGCCATGCAGACTGAGATCATAATGCCAAAACTATAAAAATTAAGAATGATTGAAGGATTTAGTCTAAACCCGGTATTGTTATTTATTTTTGTCCATACAAGCAATGAACGGCCCCGCCAGTTTTTTTCATAATCACGGTCAGAAGATCTATCGGTGGATGGTGCTCGCGTTCATCTTCGCCATCCCGGTATCGCAGGTGCTCAGTGTCCGGCTGATGATCGGGGCATTGCTTGTCTCTTTTTTTTTACCAGGCCAAAAGCAGTCCTTCCAGGGATTTCTGTACGCATGCTGGGACATTGTTCTTTTTATACTTGTCCTCGCCGCGGGTCTGCTGTACACAAGCGACATGAAGACCGGCCTGGCATCGCTGGAGACCAGCTTTAGTCTCCTTGCAGTGCCGTTCGTTTTTCGTCACTATCATCGCCTCGGCTTTTCGATGCTGAAGGACATGTACCGGGCATTTACATTGGGTTTAATGACCGCATGCGTATTTATTATCGCATATGCGGCGTACTCTTATTTTCAAACAGGAGACACAAGCTTCTTCTTCTTCTACAAGCTCACAGATGTCATCAAGTCGCATCCGAGCTACATGGCATATTACCTGATCTTCGCCATTACGATGGGATTGTACCTGTACTACTACGAATCGGAACCGAAACAGTTCATTAAGTTACTTGTGCCCTCGCTGGTGTTCTTTGTTGTTCTGATCCTCACCGCCGGCCGTACAACGTACATCAGCATGCTCCTGGTGATATCTTTCTTCATACTGAAGTTCCTGCTGGAAGAGAGAAGTCAAAACAAGACCGTTGTTTTCGCGACGGCCATCCTGATGCTCGTGAGCTTGTTTGCCGTCAATACACTGGAGTCTGAACAAAAGGCCGCCGATCGGGAGACGAGCGATTACTGGGAGAGGTCGGCCTTGTGGAGGTCGGCCGTTCAGGCCAACCCTAACCCGCTGTTCGGTGTCGGCACCGGTGACTATAAAACGGAGCTCAACGAGTATTTTAAAACCAACCACCTCGACGAGTTTGCAAGCAGCAGCTTTAACGCCCACAACCAATTTTTACAGACGTATTTTTCAAATGGCCTGGTTGGGTTGTTGGCTTTAATGCTGATGTTTGGGCGTCCTCTCTATCTGTCGGTGCAGAGCTCGTTTCCGCTCGGGGTCCTGATCTTCTTTCCGTTGGTTATCTATGGGGTCACGGAAGTATTCCTCGGACGCTACCAGGGTGTGGTGTTGTTCATATTCCTTCACCAGATGGTAGTGCTGCATGGTATCGGCCTCCGCGCGGCGCCGGTCTTGAAATCCGCCTGACTTTTACTGATCTTACTGCGGAAATTTCTTATTTCATGTCAGGTTCCTTGCAGGGTATTTTCTTTCTGGGCGATATTTTATTGCTGAACCTGTCCATAATTGCGTCCCTGTATTTCGGCGACAGCCTCTACTGGCTGAGTGAAGGATCGAACAACGTATATCTACTCGTGTTCAGCAACCTGGCATGGCTGTTCCTGGTGATGGTATCCACCCCGTACAGGGTAACCCGCGGCTGGTCCATCAGCAAGATCTTGCGGAATCAGCTTGCCTTCGTTTTCATTCACCTTCTGGTCCTCGCATCACTCGTATTTTTCTTCCGTCAGCATTATTCGGTTCGGCAGATCAGCATTATCTACGCTTTATTCATCCCGCTGTTTTTTGCCTTCCGGGTTATTGCCCTTTATTTAAGAAAGCTGTTCACCACCGAATTATCGGTTAAGAACTACGTCATACTCGGCCGCAACGACCTCGCTTACGAGGTCCGCCGGTTCTATATGATGAATGCCGACAGCGGTTACCGGTTCAAAGGTTTCCTCGAATTCGACAACACCGAAACATCGATCGATAACATCCGGGATTTCTGTGTGCAGAATGACGTGCAGGAGATCTTCTGCTGCGTGTACGAGACTTCTCAGATGCAAACCATCATCCAGTTCGGGCTCAATTCTCTCATCAAGGTCAGGATCATCACCAACCCGCCGGGAAGTCACAACAGCGCCATCCAGCTGGGTCGTAACGAGCAACAGTACGGCATCGACCACTCCACGATCTCCCTCGACGACTCGAGAAATCAAGTCGTGAAACGGATATTCGACCTCGGCTTTTCTCTTTTATTCTGCCTCACGGTGATGTGGTGGTTTGTGCCGATCATCGGGCTTATCATTGTCCTCGATTCCAGAGGTCCTGTATTTTTTGTGCAGCTTCGCAGCGGCAGGGGCAACCGGCCTTTCAAATGCATGAAATTCCGGACCATGGTCGTGAATGTCGACGCAGACAGCCGCCAGGCATCGAAGAACGACACCCGGATAACGAAGCTCGGTCACTTTCTTCGCCGGACAAGCATAGATGAACTACCACAGTTCTTCAATGTCCTGATTGGGACTATGTCGGTGGTCGGCCCACGCCCGCACATGCTGCGGCATACGGATGAATACAGTAAGTTGATAGACCAGTTCATGGGACGCCATTATGTGAAACCGGGTATCACCGGTCTGGCTCAATGCATGGGATACCGCGGCGAGACAAGGGACATCGCAGATATGGAAAACCGGGTGCGCATGGATCGCTACTACATCGAAAACTGGACGTTCTGGTTGGACATAAAGATCATTTTCCTCACCGTCATCAGTCTCATCAGGGGAAGTGACAAGGCATTTTAAAGCATTTCCGTGAAACCATACCTTCTTATTGTTTACTCAGCATCGGCTTTTATAATAACATTCCTGTTTATGCCGGTGCTGATCAAACTGCTTTCACAATGGCGGATATTCGATTCACCGGGCAAACACAAGATACATCAGGGTTACACACCGTCGATGGGCGGCGTATGCATCGTTATGGGTGCGGCGTTTGCCCAACTGATCGGTCTGCCGTTCTCGGAATGGGCACACCTTAAATATTTCTACATCACGATCGCCATGATGTTCATCACCGGCTTGCGTGATGACATCCTCAGTTTGTCTCCGCGTCAGAAGCTCATCGGACAACTACTTCCTATAGTGATACTGGTAATATTTGGCGACACCGTACTGTGGTCGTTTTATGGTTTTATATGGGACGACGTCGTGTTCAACGAGATGATCGCATGGTCCGTCACCATCTTCACGATTGTCATACTGACCAATGCTTATAACCTGATCGACGGGCTCGACGGTCTCGCCGGTACGGTCGGTATCATCGCACTTACTTGTTTCGGGGTTTGGTTCTATCTTGTAGGAGATTATCCTGTTGCCCTGATCGCACTTTCATTCGCCGGCTCTCTCGCTGCATTTATGTATTTCAACTGGGAACCTTCCAGGATCTTCATGGGCGATACCGGCGCCCTGGTTTTTGGCCTGCTTCTCTCGTTCCTCACGATCCGTTTTATGGAGACCAATTACCATTTGGCTGACGGTCATCCAATGCGCTTCGCTTCCACAGTCGGCACAGCCGTCATGATCATCATCATCCCGATCTTCGACACCCTCCGGGTAATTATACTGCGGTTGCGAAAATTACAGTCCCCGTTTCACGCAGACAAAAATCACCTTCATCACCAATTCCTCCGGCTGGGATTTTCTCACGGAAAGACAGTGCTCGTCATTGCCGCAATACAATTACTGTTTGTTACGATCGCTTTGGCATTGAGGAACGTTACCGACAAAGTGACTGTGTCTGTTGTCATAGCGGGTTGTATCGCTATAAACTATTCCATTAAAATGATGCAGCGGCGATATGAGCGCAAAGGTGGAAAAAGCCTGATAGCGGAAAAGTGATTATAGATATCGCTCGACCGGCAGATGGAGGACGATGTCCGGTTTCGCAAGGTTGACCGTGTTTTGATCATAGGGCCCCCATACGTAGATCACCCTTCGGAAATGGCGCGAAATATATTGTATCAGTGCTTCGGTGTACGAGTCCCTGAACATCAGTAGCGTTCGTTGCTCGGGACATGTCTCGCAATGCGTAATAACGGTCCTTTCCGGAAATCCTTCAGACGACACTTGAGCGAACTGTAGCGTATCTTGTTTTAAGATGAAAGAAGGTATTGAATCCGGGAAAGCGCTCGCTCCTGTCATTAGTGCCAGGTCCCCATAATCGGAAAGGGACCATGTGATATCGAAATCAGACAGATGAAGAGGCTTGACACCTACTTCAGGAAACATTTGGTCGAACAGAGACTTGTACCCAATGTATGCGCCGTAGTTATTCCAATGCGAATCGAGTTTGCGATACAGCTGGACTTGCGACTTCGCTTCAAACATCGAGGGTCTGAGATCTATGAAGTTGAAGTTGGAAGACGATTGTTTTAGTGCAGCCATGATCTGGTCGCCACGCGACATAGTATCCCTTATCTGGATTTTCATGGCGTAGGGCATATATTCAGGGTAGATCGTCTGTGTTTGTGGACAGAACCCGAAAAAGTATTTTATGCCTTTTTCTTCGCACTCCTTCTTGTGAGCAAGCTGGCTGTTAACGTAAAATTCCAGATCCTGTTGTAAAAGGAGGTTGGTATGCGTATAGCTGCCGAATATTTCATCCGAACCGTCGGCGTTATTGTAATACATCCACCCTTGCTTGCCGACCATTGCTTTTTCAGGGTTAACCGCTACGTCGAACAGCGAGACTTTGAGCCAACTGCCGGCTTCAATAAGCTGACTTCGCAGCCCGAAATGATCGGTGAAATACGTTTCGAAGTCGTGAGCGTACTGTTTACTGAAAGAAAAATCCGGGACTTGGGAAAGTTGCCGCTTCTCAGCGTTTGTTGTTTGTGCCGGCGAAGACAGTGTGATGAAGGTCGGAATGATTAATATCAGCGCGAAGGAGCTTACAAATAGCAATATCGGCAGCGGAACCTCGAGTGGTGGAATGCTCACGAAAATGGCGATGGCAAGTGTAACATAAATGATCCAGCATGTTACCAGGTAGACGGGTGTGTCGGCAACCCTGAGTTGAGCGAGAATGGGAGATATGTCGTTTGAGAATATGTAGGGATCGTATACTCCGCCGGCCACTTGCGTAACCATAGTGCCGTCTTCCGAGAAGGAAGTGATCGATGCGCTGCGGGTAAAGTTGTTGACAAGGTCCTTCATCTCAAATGAAACAGTAGTGAATCCGTTTTCAATAGTCACTTGCTTCATGACGATAGTGTCCGTACCGGTGGAATTTGATGGTGAATTCCCGAAATCGAGTCGGAAGGACGTTATATCCAACGAAGCGGGTAATGAGTAAGATACTTTTTGAGGGTGTTTCGACCCTTGCAATACCTGCGCGATCGATGTTTCCTCGGAAAATGCGTTATCTCTGACGGCATAAAAAAATTGCATCACTCTGCTGGATGAGCTTTGACCTTCAAGCGAAAAGGTGAACTGCTCAACAGCTGGCCGGCCGACGTTGATGATATACTTCGCAACGAAAAAACTGCCTGCAATCAGCAGAATATGTATGAAGTATCTGTGAAGAAACGTCATCATTAGAATCTGAAGTAGATAAAAGGATTGTAACTCGCCTGTGCAAGTTCGCCGATAGCATACAAGAACAGGGAAAAGTAAATAATCGATGCGATGACCATTCTCGCCCGCGGTTGCGATACGGAGCTAAATGCCAGCTTCGACAGATACTCCCGTAAGGGCGTAACAAAAAGGATCGCTGTGATTAATACTGTCACGGTGTAGGTATTGACGTATATCAGGGGGATATAATTGTCCCCGTTTATCAATCCGAACATGCTCTTAAGATACCTGATGGCATGAGCGCCGGAATTAGCCCTGAAGAATACCCACCCGATGATGACCACCAGGACAACGTAAGAATGTTTAACAATGCGCGGCCAACGGTCTGTATTGAACACGCCAACACGCTCTAAAATAATAAACAAGCCGTGATACATGCCCCAGATTATAAAGCTCCAGTTTGCGCCATGCCAAAGGCCGGTCAGGAAAAAAACAAAAAGAAGATTAATGTATGTTCGGGCAACCCCCTTTCTGTTTCCTCCGATTGAGATATACACATAGTCCCTGAACCACGAGGAAAGCGATATATGCCATCGCCTCCAGAAATCCTGTATCGACTTTGCAATATATGGGTGATCAAAGTTCTCTTTGAAGGTGAAGCCAAACATCTTAGCCAGGCCGATTGCCATATCAGAATACCCCGAGAAATCGAAATAGATCTGCAACGTATAACAGATGATTCCGAGCCATGCCATCCCTGTAGGCAGATCGGGGGAGGATATGTTGAAAACCTGATCTGCAATAATCCCAAGGGTGTTGGCGAAGATCACCTTCTTGGCCAGACCTCTTATGAACCGGATACATCCTTCGTAAAACAATGGGAGGTTGATGCTTCGATGGCGAAGTTGCTCGGCTATGTCTGAATAACGAACTATTGGACCTGCAACGAGTTGGGGGAAAAAAGCAATGTATAATCCGAGGTCGATTGGATTTTTTATGCCAGGCAGCCCTTTCCGGTAGATATCGACCAGGTAGGATATGCCATGGAAAGTATAAAACGATATTCCAATGGGCAGAATGATCGGATTTTTCCCTTCAATCAGAAAGTCAAACGCGGGAAAGATCTCGATGAAAAAGTTAAGGTACTTGTAGTAGCACAGGAACAGTAGATTGATCGCGATGGCTATGCCCAACACGATCTTCACCAGTACTTTTCGTGTTGACAGCCCGCTTATACAAAGGCCCGCGAGGTAGTTAACGCACGTCGACAGGATCATAAGTACGACCAGGATTCCTTCCCCCCACGCATAAAATACAAGACTTACGCATAACAGGAGCAGGTTGCGAAAGCGGGGCGCTAACGAAAAATTCAGGAAGAGTACAATCGGTAGAAAAATGAACAGAAAGACTGTCGAACTGAAAACCATAACTCAAAAAAAATAGATTACCGGGGTTTTGCCTGCAAAATACGTATTTGCAGCATTTATTTGAGGCCCGGATCGGGCAACGACATTAGCGCATCCGGTTTTAAAGAACACACAGATACTGTAATTTTGCCGCCTGTATGAAGGACATGGAGGAAAAAGTACTATCACTGAAAAGTGAGATCGAAAGTTTCAACGGGACTTCTGAAGAGTTCCGTCTCAAATACACAAGTAAGAAAGGTGTGGTGTCGGTTCTATTCGAAGAGCTGAAAAATGTTCCCGTCGACCAGAAGAAATCCGCCGGCAAGATCCTGAATGAACTGAAACAGCTTGCGGAAGCCAGGTTCAAATCGCTGACCGAAGTACAGGACTCATCGACATCGTCCGGCACGGATATCGACCTCACTCTTCCTCCGATCGCCAACAAAACCGGCAACCTGCACCCACTGACGCTCACCAGGCTCCGGATCATCGAAGTCTTCGAGCGGCTCGGCTTCAGCGTATCCGACGGCCCTGAGATCGAAGATGACTGGCATAACTTTACCGCACTCAACTTTCCGCCCAATCACCCTGCCCGTGAAATGCAGGACACATTCTTCGTTGAGAAGAACCCCGAAGTCCTTCTTCGCACTCATACGTCCAACGTGCAGATCCGGCTTCTCGAGAACACGAAGCCTCCCGTTCGGGCTATCATGCCCGGGCGCGTCTATCGCAACGAAGCGATCTCCGCAAGGGCACACTGTTTCTTCCACCAGGTGGAAGGATTGTATGTCGACAGGAACGTAGGCTTCGCAGACTTAAAGCAGACGCTTTATCACTTCGCTAAAGAATTATACGGTAAGGACATAAAGATCCGCTACCGTCCTTCGTTCTTTCCTTTTACGGAGCCCAGCGCCGAGATCGATATCTCGTGCCTTATCTGTAAAGGAAAGGGTTGTAACGTATGTAAGCATTCAGGTTGGGTGGAGATCGCCGGCTCCGGTATGGTTCACCCCAACGTATTGAAAAACTGCGGCGTAGACCCCGAAGAGTTTACAGGATTTGCATTCGGTATGGGTATCGAGCGCGTGGCCCAGTTGTTGTATAACGTAAACGACCTCAGGCTGTATTCAGAAAACGACGTGAGGTTCCTGAAGCAGTTCAATACTCTTATCTAGTTCGCTATTTGCGTTCTTATTTGAAACCAGCCATCGCACATCGTACATCGCACTTCTCACCTCGCCTCTGGGCGGTCGTTCTGAGCGTTCTCTTCGCCTGTGAGCCCCAGCTTACGGACGATCCCATTCCACTCGTGACCTTCATGGACCAGGTATGCAACCTCGGTTTTCCTGAATTCAGCAGTCTTCGCGTCGATGGCGGTTATAAGGAGTTCAAGGTCGGTCTGCGGGGTATTATCGTATACCGGGTTAACGGCACGACCTTCCGCGCGTACGAGCGCAACTGCTCATACCACCCCAATGAAGCCGGCGCTACCGTGAACATTCATTCGTCAGGGCTTTACCTGGAGGATTTCAGCTGCGGATCGACATTCAATTTTTCCGACGGTCAGCCTACAGGGGGTCCCGCATGGCGGCCGTTACGGCAATATCGCACCGATGTTACGGGGAATGTTCTTACGATTACGTCGGAGGTAATTAACTGATTACTTCTTGTTCTGTAAGTGACTGTTCTTCTTGCCGTACGCAAAGTAGATCACAAGTCCCACCAACATCCACGCGAGGGCGACAAGCTGTGTGTTCCTGTCGAGAGTAATGATCAGCGCCGAGCAGATGATTATCCCCAGTATAGGTACGAGGGGAACCAACGGGGTCTTAAAAGCTCTCGGGACTTCCGGGTTTTTCACACGCATGATCCATACCGCAATGCAAACGAGCACGAAGGCGAAGAGCGTTCCGAAGCTGGTAAGATCGCCGGCAACTTCAACAGGAACAAACCCTCCGAAGATGCTGACGAAGATCAACAGGATCCAGTTTGACTTGTACGGCGTGCGATGTTGCGGATGAAGCTCCGCAAAGATCTTGGGCATCAGCCCATCGTTGGCCATGGAATAAAACACTCTCGACTGACCGAGCAGCATCACAAGGATCACCGACGAGAAGCCGGCAAGGATAGCCACGGTAATGAATGTCGACAGCCAGCCATACCCGGGCATGTATGTATCGATCGCATAAACGACGGAAGCTTCTTTTCCCGCCGTCAGGAAGTCTTGCCACGGAGCAACACCGGTAAGGACGTATGAGAACAACACGTATAGGAACGTGCAGAAAAACAACGAGCCAAGGATACCGATCGGCATATCGCGCTTCGGATTTTTAGCCTCTTGTGCCGCAGTCGACACGGCATCAAAACCGATAAAGGCGAAGAACACTATAGATGCGCCACCAAAGACTCCGCCAATGCCCCATTCGTTAAAGTCCTCGTGACCGGGTGTTCCCTCGGGGATCATTAAAGGTGTGTGAAAGTCGGGATTGATGAATTGCCAACCGATGGCAATGAAGAGCAGTACGATCGCCACTTTTACGATAACAATAACGGCGTTCAGTGTTGCAGAGCCTTTTGTTCCGCGAACGAGTACCATAGTTAGGAGCAAAAGGATGGCCAGGGCCGGAAGGTTTACGATACCTGAAACACCATTGGCTTCTTCGAAAGGGGAGTGGCACCATTGGTATGGTATCGCCCCCCCGAATAGACTATTAAGATACTGGCTCCAGGATATTGCCACGGTAGCCGAGGCCAATGCGTATTCGAGAATGAGTGCCCACCCGATAACCCACGCAAGAAATTCACCCATGGTAACATAGGCATATGTGTAAGCGCTGCCTGCCACCGGTATCATGGAAGCAAATTCCGCATAGCACAATCCCGCGAAAGCGCAACCTACAGCCGCAATAACAAATGAGATCACCACCGCAGATCCAGCGGCCTCGCCGGCAGCCTGGGCCGTCCTCACGAAAAGGCCGGCTCCGATGATTGCCCCAATGCCGAGCGCAATCAGGTTGGCGGGGCCAAGCGTACGCTTAAGACCCTTATCGCCACTCGCTGCTTCCAATAACTGCGCGAGAGGTTTTTTGACGAATAAACTCATAGATCCAGGTAGGTAGGTTGCTAATGTTAAGCCTTAAAAATAGTAAAGTTTCCGGGTTATCAAGGACGACCCGGCAACGGTAGTTTCGCCATCCTTCCTATGGAACGTCATCGCGCCCAGGCTACGAAGTGCGTGTTTATATCTGGCTCGGCGCGACCCCGCGACGGCCCTGCGCCCTTACTTACCGGTCTTTTTCAGACTATAATCCGTCAATCCCGTATTCACGATCAATATCTTTTCATCGTGCGGAACGTCGTTGCGAAGCTGGAGCAGCAAAGCAAGGCCTGCAATGCCACTGGGTTCACAGGCAATGTTCTGGCTGCGCGCAATGTTCAGGGCCTCGTCGATAAACTCCTCCTCCACATCCAGTATGCCCGATGATGAACCGATGCGCGCATTCTCTATCAGTGAGGTTAGGTAATCGTTGTAATCTTTTAGTGAAGGCAGGTAATAAGAGAACAACTTATCGAGCCTTGTATTTTCATTGTGCGATGTAGCCCCATAAAAATTACACTTGCTGATCACATTCATGTTGCCCCTGAAGCGCGGATCATGTTTGTAGATCCGGTTGTTATACTCGCGCTCCGCAATGATCATGATGTTAATGAACAAGTCGCCGGTACCAAACGGGATAAAACAATGGGAAGGGCTTTCATTCAGGATCTCGTACGAAAGCCAGTCGTAATAATTATCACTGTACCGGTCGAGGATCTCGCGGTAAGTGATGTCGATACCGGTATGGTTGTCTGTCAGCTCCTTGATCTCTTTACCGGTGAGCGGCTTCGAAGCCAGGTCGGTTTCGTAAACCCTGCACCCCATATCGACAAGCGCCTGCTTGATCTCGGGCTTGATCCGGTGATCGACCAGTACTTTCAATACGGTCGTCGCTCCGAAGAGATTGAAGAGATACTGGATGGCGACGGCGGCGCTGCCCGATGAGATCAGCGAGATCTCTTTGATCTGGTACCGTTTGGCTTTGATGAGCACTTCCCACGCCATCCTCGCTTTGTGAGTTCCACCGGGGTTGGTGCTCTCGTCTTTCAACCATACGTCGGCAAAGCCGGGCACATTTATCCTTCTCGTTTGCGAAGCCGGGAACTTTGGCGTAAAGAATGGCTTCGGCGGAAATTCAGGACGCTCGGGGTCGTTGAACGATGGGATGGTAATGTCCTCGACTTGCAGTCCCCCGGCAGCCTCAGTGTTCCACTTCTCTTCCATGATCTGCTTCTTCACCACCTCGATCTCCTTCGCTGAAAGCTTTTCGAGAAGCAAGTCGGCCACCTGGTTTGCAAAACGTTCCATGTTGGGAGTTACGGGCTCCTGGTGCTCGGCCTTGTCGGTGTCCATCAGCGAAGCATACTTCTCCGGATGGTACGTCTTGATGACTCCGTTCCAGTCAAGCTTCAGGTGAGTTGCATATAGGCACAGCAGGTCACGCAGCGACTTGGTGGCGCCGGGAGGACTTTTGAGATTGAAAGCTCGTCGAAGGAGATCTTCGGTGGGTCCGTGCGGATAGAGGAGGATGTAATTGGGCAGCTCGTCTTTACTCGTCTCCAGGAAATGATGGAGGGCCTTTTGAAGCAGGGGGATGAAGCTCCATTTTCCGGTGCCTCTCGATTTGAATACAAATTCCGATGCGTTGAACTCCTTCCGGACCAGGTCCAGGATCTCCTGCGGTATGGCTTTCGCGGTGGCTTTTTTCGACATGAAACAAAAAAAATGTACGATTTACGATGTACAAGGTACATCGTAAATCCTTTCTATCGTTTCTTCTTCGCTTTTGTTGGATCAAATTTCATCCGGACCCTCACGCTGCTTTCCACCGGCTTGTTGTCTTCGGTGGTTGGAGTCCAGGTGGGGCCTTCTTTCACAAGCCTGATCACCTCGTCGTCGCAGCCGTAGCCGAGGCTTCTCATCACCACAAAGTTTGTAATGGCCCCATCCACGCTTATGTTGAACTCGACGACCACACGACCCTTCACATTGTTTTCAAGAGCCTGTTGGGGATAGCGAAGATTGTCCTCCATATATTTATCGTATGCCTTGATGCCACCGGCTGGCTCTGCCAGTATTACTACAGGCTCTGCGTTGGCGGGGCGGGGTATTGCACTGCGTGTGATCACAACTTCGCTGAGCTGGGATACATCTTCATTCATCTTCACGTTCAGGTTCGCCTTGTCGTGAATGCTCACTTCACTTGTTTGCATACCGACGAACGAGAATATAAGTGAAGTACTGTCGGGCACGTTGAGTGAATACTTACCGTTGATATCGGTTGTCGTACCAAGCGATGTCCCTTTTACTTTGATCGATACGCCGGGCAATGGCAGTCCGTCTTCTGCAACGGTTACAGATCCTGATATTCTTTTCGAGGCAGATGAAGGTGGTGTGTCGGTTTTCGCTATTGCAGGAGCAACTTGGATGTCTTTCGCCGATGTTGTGTCGGGCGCTAAAACGAGAGGAGACTCAACGGGCTTGATCCTCTTCGTACTTGTTGATTCCTGTGCCGACTCCTGTTTGGATTCCTGTTCCTTCGGCTTCTCCGCAAGTGTCAACTGCTCTTGTTGTTTGGGAACACTGTCGGCAGGTGTTGTGATTGTTTGACTGGAGGTGTCTTCCGCCAATTGTTCCGTCGTATCAGGCCAGAACAAATACAAACCTGCTCCGATCAACAGAACGACGCCGGCAGCAATGCGTATTGGCGTAAAGATAATCTGCCGCTTTGGCTGGATCGCATGGTTGATCCCGGCCAGGTCTGCTTCAAGGTCTTCGATGGCGATGGACTCGGCGCCCTCGAGCGCATCGGCGAGGAAAGGATCGGACAACGCCCGCCTTTCGAGCTCATGCATTTCTTTGGGCGAGAGCTCACCGCTTCTATACTTCCTTATATCGTCTTTCAAGTCATTCATTCTTCTCCATGCAGATCTTCAGATTTCTTTTACCGTTCTGAATATGACTCTTTACTTTATTGAGGTCGAAGCCGGTTACTGTCGCTATATCTTTATAGGCCTGTTCTTCCAGGAAGAAAAGGCGCACGCACTTTTGCTGTTCGTCGGCCAGTTGTTGGATACACGTTTCCAGCTTTGTCAGGTCGTTCTCCAGCTCTGAGTCCTGTTCGTGATGCAGGAGGAGGTCGTTTTCCACAACCTCGCCGCTGATTTTTTCGGTCATTTTGGCCTTTTTTGCCCGGATTTGCATCAGGCAATGATTTCGGGTCGTGACGTACAACCAGCTTTTAAAATTAGCGATTTCGTGGGTTTTTAAGGCATTCGGCAGTTTTTCAAAAAGCTGCATCACGACGTCCTTGGAGTCGTCGCGGTCCCGGAGGTACTTGAGGCATACCCCGTAGATCATGGTTGTGTACCTGCCGAAAAGCTCGCTCACCAGAGACAGGTCTTCTGCGCTCCGGAATCTCGTGATGAGTTCCTGGTCGGTGAGTGTTCCGGGCTTCTGGCGAAAAAACATCCCCGGTAAGATAATAAATGTGCGTGGCGACATGCAATGCGATGAGTGTGTAAATCCGTACCTTTGCTGGTCAACGCCACGTGATGACGAAAATTAGCGCCGTCATAATTACATACAATGAGGAAAGGAACATTGCGAGATGCATCGAATCCGTAAGGCCGGTCGTCGATGAGATCGTAATCGTTGACTGCTTTTCGCAGGACCGCACCCGCGAGATCGCCGAGGCGCACAATGCTACGTTCTACCAGCAGGAATTCCTCGGCTTCGCCAAACAGAAGAACAGGGCGATGGCGCTGGCCACCCACGACATTGTGTTGTCTCTCGACGCAGACGAGTATCTCTCCTCGGAGCTGACGCAATCTATACTCGAGGTAAAGAATAACTGGACCAAGGATGGATACATGTTCAATCGTCTTTCGAGCTTCGAAGGATCGTGGATAACGACTTGCGGATGGTATCCTGATCAAAAGCTCCGGCTTTGGGACCGGCGCAAAGGCGCCTGGGAAGGCGACGGCGTTCACGAAAGAGTGGATTTGGAGAAAGGCGGCACGTCGATGGCCATCAAAGGCGTTCTGTTCCACAGAGCGTACGACAACATCTCCCAGTTCCTTCAGAAAAATCAGAGCTATTCCACGATTCACGCACAGGTAAATCGTTACAGGACTTCTTCCTCCGTAATTAAGATCATCTACAAAACGGTCTTCGCATTCTTTAAGGCATACATTTTAAGAGGGGGGATCCTCGATGGCTACAAAGGCCTCGTGATCTCCGGCTCGACGGCGCATTGGGTGTTCTATAAATATGCCAAGCTGCTGGAAGCCAACAGGAGCGTTCGCGTATCCCTCATCGTCGAATCGTCGGGAGAAATGAATGACCTCGAACGAACACTTACGTCGATCAGGAATCAAAAGGAGCTTCCGGCGGAAGTGATTGTGAATGGAAAGCTGGCGCGCGCCGCGACCAAAGTGCGGGGCATCGCAGCCAACTTCCCCACATCGATCCGCTTCGTTGATTCCGTTCAGGAGAACGACCTAAACGAGGCCGTGAACATTGCGAAAGAAGAGTATGTACTCGTTTTGAAAGATCATTCGAGGCTGTCTACTTCATTTATGACTCAGCACAAAGCGAGAGCATGGAAAGGCAAGGTTGTTTCGGGTGTGGAGGCAACACGCGTTACGGCGCTGAATCAGACTTCACAGTGGAAGAATATACTTGGCAACGGCACGGTTGCTTTCTGGAAAGAAGACTGGCAGAAGGACAATCAAAAGGCGCTGCCGACCCCTGTGTCGATCCCGGTAGAGCCTACAGGTACGACTACCGAAACCAAAGGGATCTCTGTGGTCATCCCGAATTTTAACGGAGCGCATTTGTTTCCCGAAACACTCCCGGGTGTTTTCGTTGCCCTGCGCAAGAGCGGGGTGCGTCACGAAGTTATTGTCGTCGATGACTGTTCCACGGACCAATCGGTAGCGGTATTGCAGAGAGACTTTCCGCAAGTGAGGATTGTCCGGAGCGAGGTGAACAGGGGATTTTCTCCCACGATCAATAAGGGGATCCGCGAGGCTGTCTTCGATATGGTGTTCCTGCTGAACAGCGATGTGAAGCTTGAGCCCGACTATTTCATTTATCTCATTCCCTATTTTGAGAAGAGCGACACATTCGGTGTGATGGGTCAGATCGTGAACTGGGGTGATGACCGCATACAGGACGGCGCCAAGTTGCCCACGTTCCAGGGTGCGAAGATCAAGACGTTTAAAAACTTCCTTCCCTCGGAGACGCCCATCACGGGCGGACTGTATACCATGTACCTGTCGGGCGCCGAAACATTGGTAAGTAAAGAGAAGCTCCTGCAACTGGGCGGCTTCGATGAGATCTTTGCGCCGTATTACATCGAAGACTATGAGATGTCGCTTCGTGCATGGCGCTTGGGTTGGAAATGTTATTACGAGCACCGCTCCGTTTGCCGTCACAAGACCTCCTCGAGTATCAAGTCGAAAGCAAGGAAGCAACACATACAGACTATCTACTACAGGAACAAGATGTTCCTTCACGCCATACATCTGAACTCATTCCAGATGATGATCTACTATCCACAGATGTTCTTCGAATGTCTTGTGCGCGTCGTTTCTTTCAGATTTCACTACGTGAACTCGATCATACTTTTCTTCAGGGGCCGTAAGAAATGCAAAGCTTCGAAGGAAAAATTCGAAGAACTTGCCGGCAAGGTTGGCACTAACCTTACGTTGGGCCAGGTCGCGAAGAAGATCGGCGACAGCCTGAACCGGACGATCATCTGGCGCTTTTAGCGTGGCCCGTCTCAATTTTATTTTACCGTCGCTTCCCACCAAGCCCGTCGGCGGCGTGAAGAACATGTTCCAGTTCGCCAACAGGCTCCGTGCAAAGGGTCACGATGTGACGATCTATTATTCCATCAAACGTCCTTTCAAAAAACAACGCACTCCTGTCTGGCTTAGACTGGCGATATCGAAGCTCAGGAAAGGCAAAGTGTCGTGGTTTGCGCTCGACAGCTCCATTCGCCAGGAGGTGGTTCCCGAAATAAATGACAATTATGTACGCGATGCCGATGCTACGATGAGCACCTGGTGGCAAATGGCATACGCGCTGAGTGAGCTAAGCCCCCCGAAAGGATTTAAGTGCAACTTCATCCAGGACTATGAGCTATGGACCGGACAGGAAGAGAAGGTACATGAGTCGTACCGGCTGCCCCTGAAACACGTGGTAATCGCGAAGTATCTCCAGGACATTGTAGAAAAGTACAATGGCACACGTCCTCCTCTTGTAAACACGCCCATCGATACGACCCGGTTCACGATAACAAAACCTTTGAAGGAGCGCCCTCCGGCGTCGGTGATCATGATGTATTCGGAGGAGCCAAGAAAAGGAAGTATGTATGGACTGGAAGCGTTGCAGCTGGTGAAGAAAGACATACCCGGATTGAGAGTAACATTATTCAGTGTTTACGAAAGGCCCGAGGATCTTCCCCAATGGATGGCGTTCCACCGGAGGCCGGACAACCTGCCGCAGTTGTACAATGAGCATTCGGTATTTTTTTCTCCGAGCCTGGGCGAAGGCTGGGGACTGCCGCCGGCCGAGTCGATGGCGTGCGGATGTGCAGTTGTTTGTACCGATATCGGCGGACATCGTGACTATGCCTTGCCTGACGAAACGGCACTATTGGTCGGTCCGAAGGACGTAAACGATATGGCTTTGCGGATCGAGCAAATAATAGAGGATAATGAACTCAGGTGGAAGTTGGCCGATGCCGGTCATGCGTTGATAAAAACAGAGTTCAACTGGGATAGCGCAGTGGCCAGGCTAGAGGGGATTTTGTTGCAAAACAGGAGCTAAGGGCTAGGCCTGCATTTCCGTGTTTTCCCCCGCAACAAGTGCGGGGCAGGCAGTACTTTCCGTGCGAAACTTTCTGTATTTTTGTGGCCCAATGGCTGAAGAAACGCAGGAATTACCAAAAACTCACTATTCTGAAAAGGAAAGGCAGGAGATCTTTCACGGCGAATTTATGCCTCATATCCATTCCATGTATAATTTCGGATATAGGCTTACACTGGATGGTGATGATGCGAAAGATCTGGTGCAGGATACATACCTGAAGGCATATCGTTTTATAGATTCATTCCAAAAAGGAACTAATGCTAAAGCATGGCTGTTCCGGATTTTGAAGAACAGCTTCATTAACGATTATCGTAAAAAGAGCAAGGAACCCAACAAAGTAGATTACCAGGAGGTCGAAACATATTATAACTCGGAGGATGTAGACCGGCAGATCACTCCAGACTTGCGAGTAGAGTCTCTCAAGGACATGATCGGCGATGAAATATCCAACGCACTTAATTCATTAGATGTAGATTTTAGAACAGTGATAATTCTGTGCGATCTGGAAGGATTTAAATACGAGGAGATGGCAAAAATACTGGACATTCCAATAGGAACGGTTAGAAGTCGCCTGCACCGGGCGCGCCAGCTTCTGAAAGAGAAATTAAGCACCTACGCTAAGTCGATGGGCTATAAAAATACCAGTTTATGAATCCTTCTACCCCCAATCCGTTTCTTGCCAACGGAAAGAAATCTACCTGCATGGAAATGTTGCAGGTAATCCTCGACGGTGAGGCAACCGGAGAACAAAAGGAATACTTTAAGCAGCACATGGATATGTGCATGCCCTGCTTTAAAGGCTATGAGCTGGACATGGCCATCAAACAACTGGTTCAATCAAAATGCTGCGGAGGCGATGCTCCATCCGACCTTGTTGATCAAATCCGGATAACCATCGCGCAAAAAATTTCCTGATGCCCGGAAAAGCCCTGATTTTCTCTGCACCTTCCGGATCAGGCAAGACCACCATCGTCAAACATCTCCTCGCAAGCAACTCCACACTCGGATTTTCGATATCTGCATCTACCCGCGACCGGCGTGGCCGCACCGAGCAAGACGGCAAAGACTACCATTTCCTTACGCCTGAAGATTTCAAAAGAAAGATAGACAATAACGAGTTTATCGAATGGGAGGAAGTATACGCGGGAAATTTCTACGGTACATTGAAGTCGGAGATCGAGAAAATATGGAAGGCGGGAAAGGATGTCATCTTCGATGTAGACGTAAAGGGAGGCATCAACCTTAAAAAATATTTTGGTGAGAATGCGCTCGCCGTTTTCGTAAAAGTGCCCTCCTTCGACGTACTTAAAGAACGATTGAAGTTCCGCGGCACCGAAACCGAAGAAAGTCTTTCGAGAAGATTGTTTAAAGCCAAGTTTGAGATGGCGTTTGCCGACAAGTTCGACGTGGTACTCTTGAACGAGGACCTGGCAAAGTCGACAGCCGAAGCACAGAGGCTTTACGATAATTTCAAAGACCGGGAACTTAGCCTGTTCTGATCGACTAAAGAACACCGGGCCGCGAATAACGAACAACGAACAACGTGAACATCGGGTTACTATTCGGCTCCTTCAACCCAATCCATATTGGACACCTGATCATTGCCAACGTGATGGCCGAGACCACGGACCTCAAGAAAGTCTGGCTCGTTGTGTCACCGCAGAATCCGTTCAAGCCTTCGAAAGGATTGCTTCACGAATTCGACCGGTATGATATGGTGAAGGCCGCCATTGCCGACAACTATAAGCTTGAGGTCACCGATATAGAATTCCACCTGCCGCGTCCCAGCTATACGGTCGATACCCTGACCCACCTGACTGAGAAAAATCCCGGAAGCTCCTTCAAGGTTATCATTGGTGAAGACAACCTGGTAAATTTTGAGAAATGGAAGAACTACCAGCAGATCCTCGATCAGTACGGATTGTATGTTTATCCCCGGCTCGCTGGCGCTGGTGTAACAAATCCGGAACTAAAACGTCATTCAAACGTAAAAATGGTCGAAGCGCCTCTGCTCGACATTTCGGCAACCTACATCAGGAGCTGTATCCGTGACAATAAATCGATCCGATATCTCGTTCCCGAAGCGGTTGAGCAGATGATCCGGAGCAAGCAGTTTTACCGGTGACCAAACGCTATATTTGAGGTTCTCCCGAACTTTACTTTTGACCCCCAAAAAGGCATGAGACCTTATGCGCTGTTTGTTATTGCCCTGCTGACCGCCACGGCGGCATGGGGGGCCGGCGGCATCAAGGGGGTCATTAAAGCCGACGACGGCACGCCACTGGCCTACGCCACCATCTACGTGAAGCAGACCGAGACCGGCGTCGCCAGCGACATGCAGGGCCACTACGAGGTGACCCTGACACCCGGCACCTACGACGTCCTTTATCAATACCTGGGATATGAGTCGGTTGTGCGGAAGGTGGAGGTGAAAGACTCGTTCATCGTGATCGACATCACCATGAAAACTCACGTCGTGGTTTTGCAGAATCTTACGATAAGGGCCGGCAAAGAGGACCCCGCATATACCATCATGCGTAAGGCAATAGCGAAAGCCAAGTTCCACACCCAGCAGCTCGACTCATATACCGCCCGTGTTTACATCAAGGGTCGGGGCCAGTTAAAAGACTACCCCTGGCTGGCGAAGAAAGCCCTCGAGAAAGAAGGGATCACCAAAGACCGGGTGTTCATACAGGAATCGGTAAGCGACATCACGTACACGCGACCCAACAAGTTCGAAGAAAAGGTGATTGCCATTTACACTACCGGCAAGAACGAATCCAAGCAGTCCCCCAACGCTTATGTGTTTGGAAGCTTCTATGAGCCTGAGATCGCCGAGACGGTTTCCCCGCTGGCGCCTAAATCTTTTTCGTACTATCGTTTCGAATATATGGGAACGTTCAAAGACCGCGGCTTCGATATCAGCAAGATCAAAGTAACGCCTCGCTCGAAAGGTGACAACGTCGTGGAAGGCATTCTTTACATCGTGGAAGACTGGTGGAGCATTCACAGCCTGGATTTCAATGTTACCAAGCTCGGCGTTTCCGCAAAGGTGAAGCAGATCTATAACCCGATCGATGATAAAGTATGGCTTCCGGTCTCGCAAATATTTAAAGTGAACGGTAAAGTGTTCGGGTTTGAATTCGAAGGAGACTACCTGGCTACTGTAAAAGATTATAAGATAACGCTCAACCCTGCGCTGCCGCAAGAGATGGTGGTGATCGACGAGAAGACTCAACCGGAAGAGGCAAAAGAGATCAAGGCCGAGAAAAAGAAACAACCCACCCAGAAACAGGTAAAGAATCAGAAGGCAGAGGACAAACTTAAGGAAGGAAAGGAAGTTACGGACAAGGAGCTTCGTCAGCTTGTAAAGGAGTACGAGAAACAGGAACTGAAAGAGTCGAAACAGCCGGACGTTATTTCGGAGTCGACTTTTTCGGTCGATTCCCTGGCGTACAAAAAGGACTCGACTTTCTGGAACGAGATGCGACCTACGCCGCTTACGAAAGAGGAGGTCAAAGGCTACGAAAAGGACGACAGCGTTCACGAGGTGGAACGTCAGCGCAACGAGGGCGACACCCTGCGGAACTCCAGCAAGAAAAACAAGAAGGGATTCCAGCCATGGGATGTTCTTATCGGCGACTCGTACAGGATCACGGAAACCTCCAGCTTCAGGATACACACACCCTTCGGCGGTTACAACACGGTGGAAGGAGTCAACGTCATTTACAGGACGAGTCTGTACAAACGATGGCTTGTAAAAGACTCTTTGAACAAAAAGACCCTGAAGACTTACCGGTTGGAGATAAGTCCTGTTCTGCGCTACTCATTCGCGCGGGAGAAGCTTACTGGTTTCATGCGGGTCGACTTTCGTGGGAAAGACTATAGGTTATGGTTGGAGGGAGGACGCTATGTTACGCAGTTCAATGCGAACGAGCCCATCCATTCTTTCGTTAATACATTCACTACCCTGGTTTTGGGTAATAACTACATGAAGTTGTATGAACGTGACTTCATAGATCTTAATTACCGGCACAGGTTCAACGACAAATACACTTTGCATTCAAACTGGAAACTGGCCGACCGTCGCGAGCTGATCAACAATGCCAGTTATACAATCTTCAAATCACGAAAGGAAAAACTGACGACGAACAGGCCGGAGAATGTCGAGCTGCCGTCAACATCATTCGAGCCGAACCAGTCGTTTATTGGCAGCGTGACGCTGGAGGCCCGGCCGTGGCAGAAGTATCGTATCCGCAATGGGAACAAGCAACGGGTACACAACAGTACGCCGGTGTTTAGTTTGGAATACCGGAAAGGTTTCGCCGATGTGTTCGGCAGCGACGTGAAATTCGACCAGGTCGAGCTGAGTGTGCGCAAACAGGTGAAGCTCGGGATACGGGGAACATTGGACGTCACAGCCAAGGGTGGGAAGTTCCTTAACAACGACAAGTTGTATTTCATGGATTACAAACATTTCATGGGTAATAGGACCTTCTTCCTCACCACCGATCCCACGAGCAGCTTTCGTCTTCTGGATTACTATCGTTACAGCACCGCCGATGATTATTTTGAGGCACACGCTCACTATCACTTCCGCAAGTTTTTGCTGACCTACCTGCCGAAAGCCAGGATGCTGGGGTTGTCGGAGAATGTTTTTGTCAATCACCTGGGCACACGCGCTGCGCATTACACCGAAGTAGGATACTCAATTGACGGTATTCTGCGGATTTTCAGGATCGAAGGGGCCTTGTCATTTCAGGATGTCAATTTCAGTGATTTGAATTTTGCTTTCAGGTTGGGGATAGCAACCGGTGTTATTGCTAATTTTAACGACTAAAATATGTACGATTTACGATTTACGAGGTACGATTTGGCTGCCGAATGATCGGAGGATAAATCGTACCTCGTAAATTGTACGTCGCACATCATGAATCTGTCTGATTTCCTGCTTCTCCGAAAGGATCTTCCCGTTGTCGATGTCCGCTCCGAAGGTGAGTACGCCGGAGGTCATATCCGCGGCGCGATCAACATTCCCATATTAAATAATGAAGAGCGCAAAGTCGTTGGTATCGACTACAAGCACTCTGGACAGCAGTCGGCGATCAAGAGCGGGTTTCGTTTGATCGGGCCGAGGTTAAGTCAGATTGTTGAGGATGCCGAGCGTATCGCGAACGGGAAGGAGATATTGGTTCATTGCTGGCGTGGCGGCATGCGATCGAATTACTTCTGCCAGTTTGTGGGCATGGGTCGTGTAAACGCGCATTCGTTGGAGGGCGGCTACAAGGCCTATCGTCAGAATGCGTTGGATTCGTTCCGGACTCCATTGAAGCTAATGGTAATCGGTGGCAGCACGGGAAGCGGGAAGAGCGAAGTGTTGAGAGCGCTGAAAGCAAAAGGTGAGCAAGTGATTGACCTGGAGTCGTTGGCCAGTCACAAGGGTTCTGTTTTCGGCGGACTGATGATGCCGCGGCAGCCGACGACGGAACAGTTTCAGAATGATCTTTTCGAAGACATCCATACTTTGGACCCTGAACGGAGAGTATGGATCGAGGATGAGTCGTTGGCGATAGGCAAAATTTTTCTGCCAGCGGATTTTTGGGAGTTGATGAGTCGCAGCCCGGTTGTAGAGATCGAAGTGGATCGGGAGCGCCGTATTGACAGGCTGGTGGACGAGTATGGGCCGGCGGATCGTAACGAATTCCTGGAGGCGATGACGAAGGTGACGAAGCGGCTAGGAGGGCAGCATTTCAAGGCGGCGAAGGAGAGCTTGCTGGCGGGAGATATTCGAACGACGATCGCGATACTGCTGACGTATTATGATAAGGCGTATCAATTTGGATTGGAGACGAAGGCTGGTCGGATAGTAGGGAAGATTGAATGGGAGGGTAGGGATTGCAATGATATTATAAATGCATTTAAACACATAGGCACATAGAGGGCGGATAGTAGCATACGAAGGTGTCAAGGTGGATTTGAGTGACTGAACTGTTGTGCGTGTTGGTGGGGCGTATTACGAGGGCACATAGGGAGTGGGTTATGACGTCGGTAGGCGTTACGAGGCGATTATGAGGTGGGTTATGAGGCTGGTAGGCGGCTGTAGATCTCGTTGACGAATGTTTTTTGTCCGTATTTGAAGATGTTTGTACAATTGAAATTGATCAGGATACCTTTTGGCACTTTCAGCAGCTTCATATAGGTTAAAAGTTGTGCCCCGTAGAGAGGGATAATTTTTTCAACGGCTTTAACTTCTACAACTATGAGGTCGTCAACCAACAAGTCACACTTCAGGATGGAGGCAATTTTTTGACCCTTGAAGTTGATGCTGATGCCCGTCTCTGTGGATACTTTAAAACCGTATTCAACTAACTCTGAAGCAAAGCAAGTATGGTATACGTGCTCAAGCAGCCCAGGACCAAGCCGTCGGTGAACGTCGATCGCTGCACCAATGATATGATAGCTTAGTTTATCAACTTGTTTGCGGGTCATGCGCCAAATGTCCGGATGATTCTATCAACCTGTTTTTTTTACTTCGGTGAGCTGTCCGGAAAACCTTCTATGTGCCCTCGTAATACGCCTCGCCAAAACGCACAACTGTTCAACCATTCAAATCCTTCTTAAGACCTTCGTATGTTACTATCTTCCCTGCTCAAGCAGTCCAGGACCAAGCCGTCGGTGAACGTCGATCGCTGCACCAATGATATGATAGCTTAGTTTATCAACTTGTTTCCGGGTCATGCGCCAAATATCCGGATGATTCTATCAACTGTTTTTTTTACTTCGGTGAGCTGTCCGGAAAACCTTCTATGTGCCCTCGTAATACGCCTCGCCGAAACGCACAACTGTTCAACCATTCAAACCCTTCTTAACACCTTCGTATGTTACTATCTTCCCTCTATGTGCCCTATATGTTAAAAAACAAACCCCATCACTATATTTACCTTCTCTTTCAAATCAACTCAGTGGTTAAACTCACTCAATACTCTCACGGTGCCGGCTGCGGATGCAAAATCTCCCCTGCAGTTCTCGACACGATCCTTCATTCCGATTTTCCGAAAGCATCATTTCCTCAACTACTCGTCGGCAACGAATCCAAAGACGATGCCGCCGTGATGGACCTCGGCGACGGCAGTTGCATCGTCAGCACCACCGACTTCTTCATGCCGATCGTGGACGATGCCGCGATGTTCGGCGCCATCGCTTCCGTGAACGCCATCAGCGACATATACGCGATGGGCGGCGAACCTATCATGGCCATCGCTATTCTGGGGTGGCCTATCAATAAAGTACCGGCGGAGGTTGCGAGACTGGTGCTCGACGGTAGCCGCAAAGTTTGTTCGGAGGCCGGTATTCCCCTCGCCGGAGGCCACAGCATCGATTGCCCCGAACCCGTATTTGGACTGGCCGTTACCGGTAAGCTCAAAAAAGAACATCTCAAACGAAACGACACCGCCAAAACCGGATCATTGCTTTACCTTACCAAACCTATCGGTATCGGAATGGTGACCACAGCACAGAAGAAAGGTATCGTCAAAGAGGAGCACCTGAAAAAGGCGACCGATACCATGCTCACACTCAATAAAGCAGGCGCCGACTTCGGCAAGCTCGAATACATTTCAGCGATGACAGACGTCACCGGCTTCGGACTGCTCGGACACCTCACCGAGATGTGCGAAGGCAGCGGGCTCTCCGCGCACCTGGATTCGACCAAAGTCCCGATGTTCGACTTCCTCCAGGAATACATTCAACAAAAATCAACACCAGGAGGAACGCAACGTAACTGGGACAGCTATGGTCAAAAGATCAGCCCCATTTCCGAAGACCTGCGCGCCGTGCTTGCCGATCCGCAGACCAGCGGTGGACTGCTAGTCGCTGTAGACGGAGATCATTCAGAACAGTTTGAGTCTTTCGTTCGATCGAAGTATGGATGGCAACTTAAGCCATTCGGAAAACTGGTGCCCCGCGATAAACATATTGTTACCGTCAACTGATGCTCGAGGAGTTTACACAGTTGCTCTGGGAGGCTGCAGAAAAGCGGCGTTGCTGCCGCATTCAATTGCGTGGCGAACCCCTGCCGCGGACCATTCAACCTCATGGCGTTTGCCGGTCATCGGCCAATAAAATTGTTCTTGTTTGCTGGCAGTCCATGGGGTTTACAAAACCCGGCGGCACTGCAGGCTTTCGAAACCTGATGCTTGAAAATTGTGAGGAGATAGAGATGTTAGAGATGCACTTCGTGGCACGGGAATCTTTCAATTCCAAAGACCCGCAATACAAGGAATGGGTCTTTCATATATGAATTTTATTTTTTTTTGAAAAATGATGAGTGGAATAGATCTTTCTATACTTGATTTATGAAAGAGAAGAAAAAATTTGGCTTTGAAACCCGGATGTTGCACGCCGGTCATATTCCCGATTCATACGCCGGCGCACGTGCCGTTCCCATCTTTCAAACCTCGGGCTATGTGTTCGACAGTCCGGAGCAAGCAGCCCAGTTGTTCGAGCTGAAACAGTACGGCAATATTTACACCCGTATCGCCAATCCAACCACTGCGGTCTTCGAAGAGCGGATCGCCTCGCTTGAAAATGGAACAGGTGCGTTGGCAACTGCCAGCGGCATGGCCGCCCAGCTGACGACGTTCATGACACTCCTCCGCCCGGGCGATGAGGTTGTTGCTTCATCCCACCTCTACGGAGGAACCTACACCCAGTTCGAGCACACCTTCAAAAAACTGTCGATCAAAGTGCATTTCGTCGACATCAGCGATATCAAAAACTGGGAGAAGGCGATCACACCAAAAACAAAAGCTCTTTACGGAGAGACGATCGGTAATCCCGCAGGTAGCATTTTCGACTTCGAAGGCGTGTCGGCTCTCGCGAAATCGCACGGCATACCATTGATCATCGACAACACGCTCGCCACACCTTACCTGTGTCGCCCGCTGGATGTCGGCGCCGATATCGTCGTGCACTCGGCCACGAAATTTATCAACGGTCACGGGAATTCCATCGCGGGTGTCATCGTCGACTCCGGCCGGTTCGATTTCAGTAACTACCCCGCGCTGACGACGCCCTCCATACCTTATCATAACCTCAATTTTTACGAGACCTTCGGGCACTACGGATTCCTGATGAAGGCTAGGGTCGAAACCCTTCGCGACACCGGCGGCTGCCTTTCGCCCTTCGACGCGTTCCTTTGCATACAGGGTCTCGAAACTCTCTCGTTGCGCATGGAACGTCATGTGTCGAATGCACAGAAGGTAGCGGAGTTTTTGAAACAACATCCACTGGTGGAATGGGTGAACTACCCGGGACTGAAAGATCATCCGCACTATGAACGTGCGAAGAAGTATCTTCCGAAAGGCCCGGGTGCGTTGTTTGCGTTCGGCATCAAAGCGAAGGACGGACGTGAGGCTGGAAAGAAGTTTATCGAAAACGTTCAGCTATTTTCACACGTGGCTAACATCGGCGACTGCAAGAGTCTCGTCGTCCACCCCGCCTCTACGACACACCAGCAGTTATCGGATGATGAAATGATTGCAGCGGGAATTAAACCCGGTTTGATACGGTTATCAGTAGGACTCGAAACAATAGACGACCTGTTATGGGATTTGGAACAAGCATTGCATGCGACATCTCGATGAACACCCGCCTTTCGGCGGAAGAGAGAAAGCTGTATCAGGATAGTGAAGTCATTCGCGACCTGCTTCATCGTGCAAACACGGTGGCGATCGTCGGCCTGTCGGACAAAAAAGAAAGGGCCAGTAATTTTGTGGGCTCTTATCTGAAATCGGAAGGATACAAGATCATACCTGTGAATCCGTTGAAAACGGAGATCCTCGGAGAGAAGTGCTACCCGGATCTAAAAAGCATTCCCGTGCCTGTCGATATCGTGGATATTTTCCGGAGACCAGATGAGATCATGACAATCGTCCGGGAGGCGATCGCAATAAGGGCCAAAGCAATCTGGATGCAGTTGGGCATCGTTAACCGCGACGCTGCGGAACTGGCGAGAGCCAATGGGTTGCTGGTGATCATGGACCGCTGCATGAAGATGGAACATGGCCGCTACAGCGGGGCGTTGCACTGGGCCGGAATGAATACTGAGATTGTGACGGCGAAGAAAGCCGGGAGGTTGATCTAGAGCTTACTTCGACCGTTCCACCTTCGTCACGAAATACTTCGTGTCGCCCCTCCACGCAAATGTCATAAACCTCTTTTTGAAGTGAAGGTTAACGCGCTCGCCGCTAAGGGCCACTTCATTCAGTAGCTGAATAGTCTCGGCGTCATTCGACTCCACCGAGAAATCGAATGTCTCCGCCACAGGGCTTACACCCTTCAGCGCTCCGAACGACTCCAGGCTCAATTTGCCTTCGAACGTCTTGAACATAAGACCCTTCTCGCTGATACGCAGCACTTTTCCGGCCATCACACCCCGCTCGAACACTCCCCAATAGAGGAATGACAGGATCGCTATGGCGATGATGCTACCAAAGATCAAAATGCGTTTCACGACTTTCAAGGTGGTTTTTTTGGCCCGCTGACCGAAGCTGTCGGTTTCCATGGTTATTTCTTATTCACTATCAAGTTAGCGTTTCTGCTCAATTTAACATAGAAGAAGGCGGCCACACTGACGATCAGTATCGAGATGAACTGTGAATTTGAAATGATGTCTTTTATAAGAAAACCCCGCTCGATGTCACCGCGGAACATTTCGATGATGCTGCGACCGCATGCATAGATGATGAGATAGACGAGAAACACCTGCCCATCGAAGGTCTTCCTGGGTCTTAGAATGAATAGCCCCGTCATCAGTAAAAAGATAAATGCCGATTCGTAGAGCTGTGTGGGATGAAGCGGCGTATCGAGTGGTTTAGCCTGGCACGTTGGATCGGTGAAGATAACGCCTAACCAGTTATCGGTGGGCAAGCCGTAGCAGCACCCTGCCATAAAACACCCGAGCCTGCCGAAGGCGTGGACGATGCAGGTCACGATCGCCATGATGTCGAGCATACCGAGCACCGGCAGCTTGTTTCGCTTGAAAAACCACAACATGGTGGGGATACAAAGCAGGAGTGATCCGTAGAACACAAAGCCACTACCGGAGATAAGCTTGCCGGGATTCCTTGCGTAGTACGCGGGATCTTCGAAGATCATGAAGAGCTTTCCCCCGACAACGCCGGCAACGATAAGAATTATGAATAATGTGTTAGACTGATCGAAGGTTATCCCGAACTGCCTTTTTCCCTGGCGGGCCATGTAGGTGAAGGCAAGGGCAGCGCCGACGGCTATGAGAAAACCATAGGTGTAGATGGTGACGGGGCCGGCTTCGAAGAGGATGGGGTGCATGGTCGGTATTTGTTGTTCGTTGTTCGACGCTAACGCTGAGTTTTTTTCGGAGCCGCGAACAACGAACAACGATCTAAACTGTCATTATCTCCCCCTCCTTCTTCTTCATCACCGCATCAATCTTCCCGATGAACTCATCCGTCGTCTTCTGCACAATGTCTTCCCCGTTCTTCACATCGTCTTCCGACACCCCTTTGATTTTTTTCAGTTGCTCGTTCGTCTCTTTACGGATCGCGCGGACGCTCACTTTGCCCGATTCGCATTCGCCGTGTGCCTGTTTTACCAACTGCTTGCGACGCTCTTCTGTGAGCATGGGAATGTTGATGATCACCTGCTGGCCGTCGTTCTGAGGCGTGAGGCCGATGTTGGCAGCCATGATGGCCTTTTCTATTTCCTGAATGAGGTTCTTCTCCCAGGGTTTTATGAAGATGGTGCGCGCTTCAGGGGTGGTGATCGACGACACCTGGTTGAGCGGACTCGTGGCGCCGTAGTATGAAACCATGATGCCATCGAGCATGGATGGTGAAGCCTTACCGGCCCTGATTTTTGAAAGCTCGCTCGAAACGTGGTTCAGGGTTTTGTTCATCTGTTCCCTGGCTTCTTCTAAGAAGAGTTCTATTTCTTCCATATTGAAAAAATTAGTCTTAGCTGATCAAAGTACCTGCTTCTTCACCGTTCGCCACCCTCAATAGATTCCCTTTTTTGTTCATATCGAAAACGATGATCGGCAGCTTGTTCTCCATGCAGAGGGTGAATGCCGTCATGTCCATGATGTTCAGATTTTTCTGATATGCCTCCTGGAAGCTCAGCTTGTCGTACCGCACCGCGTCGGGAAATTTTTCGGGGTCTTTGGTGTATACACCGTCCACCCGGGTTCCTTTCAGCACGACGTTGGCCTGGCATTCGATGGCGCGAAGGCTGGCAGTGGAGTCGGTGGTGAAATAGGGGTTTCCGATACCTGCACCGAAGATCACGATCCGTCCTTTTTCAAGGTGCCGGATGGCGCGACGGCGAATGAAGGGCTCGCAGACCTGTTCCATCTTGATGCCGGACATGAGCCGGGTGTACAGTCCGTGTCGTTCGAGGGCGCTCTGGAGGGCCATGGCGTTGATCACTGTCGCCAGCATGCCCATATAGTCGCCCTGTACCCGGTCGATACCGATGTTTTCAGCCTGTCCACCCCTGAAGATGTTGCCTCCCCCGATAACAATAGCGAGCTCTACTCCCTCCTGTTTTACCAGTTTGATCTCTTCACTGTATTGTTCCAGGACACTCGGATCAAAATTGATGCTCTTGTTCGTGCCCTGAAGCGCTTCGCCGCTAAGTTTGAGTAGGATTCGCTTGAACTTCATTAAAAATCGTGGCTAAAATCTGCCAAATATATCACGATTTGCGAACTTCCTGTCCAGCAGTTTTTATTAATATTGGAGAGGATTTTTAAATAACACAGTTATGTCAAAAGGTCAAGACAAAAAAAAAGAAGAGAAGAAGAAGCCTACCAAGACCCTGAAAGAAAAGAGGGCCGAGAAGAGAGCCAAGAAGGAAGGCAAGTAAAAAGGTAGGATTTAGGATGTACGATTTACGATGTACGATGTACGATTTGTCCTTCGATGAATTCGTAGCCTCAATCGTACATCGTACTTCGTAAATCGTACATTTTAGAACTCAATTAAGACCTGCCCCTTCTCGACACTGTCTCCTTTCTTAACCTTTAGGGTTTTTACAATTCCGCCGCCGGGGGACTTCAGTACATTTTCCATCTTCATCGCTTCCAGTATCAGCAGCGCATCTCCCGCATTGACCGTATCTCCGGCTTTGACCTTCAGGTCGATGATCAGTCCGGGCATCGGCGCCTTTATGTTGTTGACCTTCGACGATGCCGAAGCATTCATGCCCATCTTCTCCAGCAACAAGTCAAATTTATCTTTGACACTTACTGTCTGAACGACACCGTTCACCTTGATCACAAAAGTTTTTGTGTCAGCATCTGCCTTTACAACCTCCGCCCGGTAGCTTTTATTTTTTAATAAAATATGAAAAGAACCGGGCGCGAATTCTATCCAATCCCAGTTGAGCGGCTGGTTGTCGATCACCAGGCCATCGGATGTCTGGGTGATATCGAAAATTTTGTTGTTGACGTGCGCCTTGTACATATTCAAATGTAAGTATTACATTTGTCCTGTCGAAAGACAAGGGGTGCCAAAAATAACGGGCTGAGATTATACCCACTGAACCTGATGCCGGTAATGCGGCCGAAGGGAGGCAAAGTTTAAAACGTAAGTAAGGTACATTCCCCGATGTGCCTGCGGGTTTAAACGACAAAATCAAATGTTAAAAATGATCGCTGCAGCCATGCTGGCTGTGCTGTCACTATTCGCATACGCACAATCTCCCGATCAAGTCGGGAGACGACAGGTCGTACGTGGATACGTGAAAGATTCACAAACACAATCGCCTTTGCCTGGGGCCACCGTGTTCATCGCTCAGGTCACGTCCGACGAAGCTGCACGCGAAGCTCGGACCGCGAACAGCCTTTTCGCCACAACAGACGAAAACGGTTATTTCCAGATCTCCAACGTGGGCGCAGAAACAGTGCGGGCCGAAGTGAGATTCCTGGGTTATAAAACAAAAACAGAAGACCTCACTCCATCCGCGTCCGCAATCACAATCCTGATGGAGGAGGATGTCATCCTTACCGACGAGGTCATTGTATCGGCGACGAGAGCTACCGATAAAAGCGGTGCTACGTTTTCCACGATGTCCAAACAGGCGCTCCAGAAACAAAACTTCGGGCAAGACCTGCCGTTGGTTCTCAACTGGACGCCATCGCTCGTCACCACGTCGGATGCGGGCGGCGGCGTGGGATATACCGGCCTCCGTATCCGCGGAAGCGATGCCACACGGATCAACGTGACCCTCAACGGCATTCCCTACAACGACAGTGAATCGCAGGGAACATTCTGGGTCGACGTGCCCGATATTGCTACGTCGACGCAAAGTATCCAGGTGCAGCGCGGCGTCGGCACATCGACAAACGGCGCGGGAGCTTTCGGAGCATCAATTAATTTACAGACCAACGTAAGGAACGACAAGCCCTATGCCGACGTCATCAACTCGTTCGGTTCGTTCAATACTCATAGGCATACGATCGGTTTCGGGTCGGGGATCATCAACAACAAGTTTGTATTCGACGGCCGGCTTTCGATGATCCAATCCGACGGCTACATCGATCGCGCTTCGTCCAACCTGAAGTCATATTACATGTCTGGTGGATACTATGGCGAAAAGACAATGCTCAAGGCGATCGTCTTCGGAGGACAGGAGATCACCTACCAAAGCTGGAACGGCGTGCCGGAGTCGCGACTGAGGAACGACGCCGACGGAATGACCGTCACCGCCGCCGACCAGGAATGGAACCAGGAGCTGACCGGCAACCTGCAAAATTCGAACAGTCGCACGTTCAATATGTTCCTGTATCCCAACCAGGTCGACAACTATAAGCAGGATCATTACCAGCTTCACTTTTCACACCGGTTTAACCAGGCCCTGACGTTCAATGCCGCACTGCACTATACTTATGGCCGTGGCTATTACGAAGAGTACAAGTATGACGACGAATTCACGGACTACGGGTTAGCTCCGGTTGACATCGGCGGGACTGTATTTGAGAACGCGGATTTCATTCGTCAACGCTGGCTCGACAATCATTTTTACGGGTTGACATTTTCAGTCAATCATGAAACCGAAAAACTGACTTCGATCATCGGCGGCGGAGTCAATCGTTACGATGGCGATCATTTCGGTAAGGTCTTGTGGTCTTCGATCAACGCCGGTACTCCGGTCGATTACCGGTATTATTTCAATAACGGGCTGAAAGACGATATGAATGTCTTCATCAAGAATACCTACCAGCTGGCTGACCGGCTTTCCGGTTTCCTGGACCTTCAGTATCGCGGGATCCGGTATACGACCGGCGGCCGTGAGAACAAGCAGTTTGATTTCGACATCGACCGAAAGTTTTTTTTCTTCAATCCCAAGTTCGGCCTTACCTGGAGCATCACCCCTGCGGAGAGCATTTACGTTTCTCTCAGCCGCGCGAACCGCGAGCCGGTGAGGGATGATTTAGTAGACGCCGTTGCGGGTACCGAACCAAAGCCTGAGTCAATGAATGACCTCGAGGCCGGATGGAGATTCCGGAAGAACGGCTATGCGCTGTCGGCCAATTATTACTACATGGGCTACAAGGATCAGCTTGTACTTACAGGCGCTTTGAACGACGTCGGGGCATCGCTGAGGACGAACGTGGATCAAAGTTATCGCATGGGTATTGAGATGGAAGCGACGGGCAGGCTGAGCAGTAAGTTCTCGCTTGGCGCGAATCTCACGCTGAGCCGGAATAAGATCGGTGAATTCAGGGAGGTCGTGTATGACTACGGCGCTGATTTCGACGAGTTCAATGTTACCGAAAATAATTATTCAAACACGGATATTTCGTTCTCGCCTAATGTGATCGCAGGCGGTATATTTTCATACACGGTTTTCAAGGGGATGGAAGTGTCGCTGCTCACGAAGTATGTAGGCAAACAATATTTGGACAATACTTCGAATGAAAACAGGAGGATAGATCCGTATTTGACTAACGACGTGAGACTGGTGTATTCGCTTCATCCGAAGAACATGCGTGAGATCTCGATCAGCCTGCTAGCGAATAATATTTTCGATGAGAAGTACGAGTCGAATGGTTACACCTATGGTTATTTCGCCGGGCCAACCGAGATCCGGCAGAATTACTATTACCCGCAAGCGGGGAGGAACTTTATGTTGATGCTAGCGCTGAGGTTCTGATTCGCTTTCGACGGTGCAGTCATCCCCCGGCCATCCCCGGCCATCCCCCGGCTTGACCGGGAGACCCCCTGGCCGGGCCCCTAACTGAATATTTCCCTCAGCACCTCGACCGACTTCATCATTCCGAATCCCTCGACGTGCATAGAATAAAACCTCACCAGCGCGTCCAGGACATTTCGCCTCTGCACATTCGTTATAGGAATTTCCGTGTCGTAACCGGCATTGATCACTTGGGTCAGAACGCTCTCCTCATCGTAATCCATTACACGGCCGCCCAGGACTTCTGCTGCAGTCTGCGGTTGAAAACCCAGGTGCCTGCTGAGCTTCACCATGAAGATCAGGTGAAAGTTACCAGGCTTTGGCATGCCATCGAGATGCATGAGCGCCCGTATAAGGAAGTCGCACAGAACTTCTGAATGCGCTTCTTCCTTGATCGACTTATTGACAAGCTCTTCAATAAAGAGAGCGATCGTTGTCTTGTTTACATCGGTGTTGATATGCTGGTAGGGATGAAGGCACTTGATCTCCTTTATCCTCATAATGCCACCGGTTTCTTTGTGGTAGACGACCAGGTCGAGTAGTGTCAGCGGCTGATACAGTGCGATCCTTCCTTTTCCTGATTTGCTCCGGGCTCCGTTCACGATGTAGCTCTGAAGTCCGAACTCGGAAGTGAAAATGCTAACGATGATGGAGGTTTCACCGTATTTCGTGAGCCGGAAGACGATGCCAGTGGTTTTGAAAAGCACTTAATTCACTTTAAATGTGTTGCCGCAGTTGGAGCAACGATAGATCAGCAGGTTTTTCTTTATGGGAACAGAAAGAAGAAGTGATAGTGCCGTTGCGACAAAAGTTAATTCCTTAAGCTCCGATCCGGTGTACGTCACATTATTTGATTCGCAGCTCGGGCACCTTAAGACTTGCATAGCGGCGACCCGTTCACAAATTACGTTAGCTCGTAAGTAATCCGTTTCCTTGACGCGAATTTGTATTCCTTGTCGAAGATGAGGTAAGATCGTATTTATGTTTTCATTTGCTTCCATACATTGAATATCCTCGTCTGCAAGAGCCTTGCTAAGGAATTGCGCCTGGTAGATGTCGTCAACCGTGGTCAGCGTGATGTATCTCATTTCTTTTTCGCCTTCATGCCCTCCACGAAAGCCCTCCGGCTGCGTGCCTCATACTTGTCTTTTTCGCCCAACATCACTTGGGAGTTGTCCTGCGATAGCCTGTAGGAAAAAGACGCGAGCTCGCCTGTCTGCATACACACGGCATGAACCTTCGTTACAAACTCTGCTACCGCAAGCAGGTACGGCATCGGTCCAAAGGGTTTTCCTTCGAAGTCCATATCGAGACCGGCTACGATAACCCGCTTGCCGCTGTTGGCCAGCTTGTTGCAAACATCTACAATGGAGTTGTCGAAGAACTGTGCTTCGTCGATGCCCACCACGTCGCACTCACCGGCGAGAAGGATGATGTCGTCGGCAAAGTCCACGGGCGTGGAACGGATCTCACGTTCGGCATGAGAGACGATCTTTACTTCGTGGTAGCGCCGGTCGATCGAGGGCTTGAAGATCTCTACTTTCTGTTGGGCGATCAGCGCCCGGTTGAGACGACGGATCAGCTCCTCCGTTTTTCCGGAGAACATACAACCGCAGATCACTTCAATCCACCCGGCATGCTCGTGGCGATTGCTTCGACTGACCTGTGGTTCGATGAACATGGTGCAATATACTAATGCAAAATCTCTCACGGATCGCACAGCCTGCCCCGCACTTGATGCGGGGGATCGCACAGATCATAAAAACCCTATCCGTGTGATCTGTGAGAGCCTGCATTCAGCTATATTTTTCAGCTATATGTCATGTGCTTCAGCTTGAATTCCTCCGGCACCCGCAGGCATATATCTCCCCTCACCCGCACCTGGCATGTTAGCCTTTCATTAGAATGCAATGCACCCATGGCTTTATATTTCAACTCAGCCGGTGTTACCGGGGTCAGATTTTCACCACCGGCTACCACGATAGCCTTGCAGGTCGTGCACCTTCCTTTACCTCCGCAATCCGTCATCCAGTCGATACCCGCCTCCTGGATCAGGCGTAGCAATGGCTTGGTGGGGTCATTTACCATGATCTCTTTTTGCCCCAAATTTTCAATTACTATCTTTACCATCTGACCACGCGTTTCGAGATTTTTTTTCAATGGACGAACGACTCAGCCTCAAGGCAGTTGAAGATTACAGCGAGGATTTCGCCTCGAAAGTAACAGCTTCCTTTTTCTCAAAAAAAGATAAGATCACCGGCCCGGAGATCCTTAAGCTCAGCTCTGTCCACCAGGTAAATTTATTCGTTATTCGCGAGCTGTTAAGGGCTTGGCAGTACGAAGGCCAGAAGCTCCGCAGCCCGTATTTCGACTATGCCGCCGCGGAAGTGAAGGAGGAAATGGAACGTTTCCAGAACGTTCTTTCCAACCACATACAGATCAGTAAAGACAACTTCCAGCCGCTGCTCAAAAAGGCCGTCAGCCAGACGCTCTTTTTAGTGATCGATCCCTACGATTTCTTTTCCGATATACTCGACCGCCAGGGCAGCTCTCACGTGAGACTGACCGACCTGAAGAACGATATTCGTTATCTGAAGATCAACAAACCTCCGCTCGAACGGCTCGTCCAGCGAATGGGAGAAACGAACGTCGACATCATCGCCGGCAAGGAAGCGTTTGGTTTGCTCGATCAGATATTGGAAGAGGTGAGCTTTACGCCGGAGGACGTTGACGGATATATTGCCGAATTCTCGAAAATAGTGCCGTTGAAAATTGATTCTCTTTACGAAAAGAAGGCGGAGCCGATCGTTGTTAAGAAAGCCGAGCCGCCGCCACCAACACCTGCTCCGAAGCCAGTTCCGGTGCCTGCACCTGCAACAGTTTCTTCTTCTGCTCCGAAAGCCACTTTAGCCGATAATTTCAACCGGATCTCATCGATAAAAGACAGCCTGACGATCAACCAGAAGTTCATGTTCACCAAGATGCTTTTCAAAGGTGACTTCGAGATCTTCAGCGAAGCCGTGGAAAAGCTCGACCGCCTCGACAACCTCAACCAGGCAATGAAGTACTTTGAAGAAAACTATCCCGAATGGGACAGAGAGACTGAGGAGTATGAGGAGTTTTTGGAAATGGTGGAAAAGCGGTTTGCTTAACTTTCGATTTCGATGTGCGATTTACAATGTACGATGTACGAGTTACGATTTACCCTCCGATCGTTCGACAGACCAAATCGTACATCGTAATTCGTAAATCGTAAATTCTAATTCATTCTCTGCAAAACCTGCCCTCTATTCGCATCCAGTTTCAAAAGAATAAACAACAGGATCGTAAAGCTCCACAGCGCCGATCCGCCATAGCTGAAGAACGGCAACGGGATCCCGACAACCGGGAATAATCCGATCGTCATACCAATGTTGATCGCAAAGTGTGCGAAGAACAAACTCGCCACCGAATAACCATACACCCTGGCGAACCTGTTCTTTTGTCGTTCTGCGAGGTGCACCACCCGTAAGATCAGCGCGATGAACAATCCGATCACCGCCAGGCTGCCGATCCACCCGAACTCTTCACCGATCGTACAGAAAATGAAGTCGGTACTTTGCTTCGGCACGAAATCGAATTTGGTTTGAGTGCCGCTCAGGTATCCCTTACCCATAAAGCCGCCGCTGCCGATGGCGATCTTCGATTGCGTTACGTTCCAGCCTCCGCCCAAAGGATCGCTGTCGGGATTGATCAGCACCTTGATACGATCGCGGTGGTGGGGCTTGAGGACATTGTTGATGATGTAGCCTGTGCTTTCCACGAAGCCTATAATAATAACAGCCCCCAATCCCAAAATCACTATTCTCCGCACGGTTTTTCTTCCCAACAATATCAGGATGCCCAGGACAACGATTATCGCGATCTCCAGGTAAATGCGGTTGGGTACAAGCAGGGTCAGGATAAACAATGCCGCTATCGATGTGCCGACCACCAACAGGAACGGCGACATCCCTTCGCGATAGAATGTTAATAAGAACACACCGAATACCAGCGCGGTACCAAAGTCTTTCTGTAGCAGGATCAAGGCGATGGGTACGCCGATCATCGCGAAAAGTACAGCCTGGTTGCGCATGTTATCCATACGAAAACCGACGGACCCGATGAACTTTGCAACGGCCAGCGCCGTGGCGAATTTCGCGAACTCCGAAGGCTGAACCCCGAACGAGCCTATCCCGAGCCACGATTTGTTTCCACCAACCTCTTTTCCAATGATTGGCACCAGGATGAGCACAAAAATAGCAACGCCGAAAATAACGTACGCGATAGTCTCATAGAACCGCAAGTCTATGATAAGAATAATAATGATGATGAACATCGCCGCGCCGATGAACATCATCTGGCGCCCTGAGTTCGTGCTGAGATCGAATAATGACTTAGTCGAAGTTTCGTCGTACACTACAGCGTAGATGTTGAACCAGCCCATCAACACAAGCAGGAAGAAGAGTCCTGTTGTAGGCCAGTCCAGGTTGCCTGATATCCTTTCGTCGCGCTGAAGATTCACTTTGTCAGTATATAAAATGGCCTGCGAGTACGTACTGTTCCAGGTATGGACGTTTCACTTCTCCGTTGATATATTTTTCCATCAACAAGCTGGCGATCGACGCTGCAGCCCGTGCACCTTGTCCCGAGTATTCGACGTAAACAGAGATCGCGATCTTGGGGTTATCCCTTGGTGCGAATGCGATGAACACCGAGTGGTCTGGGCGGGGCTCGTTTTGCACAGAGCCGGTTTTGCCGCACACGATCATGTCGGGCATGCGGGCACGCGTCGCCGTTCCGTGATCCACCACTGCCTCCATGGCGTCGATGGCGATATCGAAGTTCTTTGAGTCGATCTTCGTATAATGTTTTTCGGTGTATTGTGACGGCGTCTTTCCGTCCCTGCCGATAGCTTTCACAATGTGAGGTGTGATGTAATATCCCCGGTTAGCAACGGTGGCCGCGAAATTTGCCATCTGTAGCGGCACCACGAGGTTCTCCCCTTCGCCGATGGAGATCGAATAAATATTCGAGAACTTCCAGGGCCGTCCGCCGTACCAGCGATCGTAATCTTCGGGTGTGGGGACAGAGCCGCCCTTTTCGTTGGGCAAATCGATACCAAGCTTATGGCCGAAGCCGAAGCTCCACATGTATTTGTTCCAGTCGGCCAGCCCGACACGAGTGTCACTGAATGGATCATTTGTTTCGCCTTTGTTCACCATCCTGCGCAGGACATTGTAGAAATACGGGTTGCATGAATTGGCGATCGCCCCGCGAAGGTCTTCATTACTGTGTGGACCGTGACAGTCTATGATCGAGCGGTCGCAAGGTATTCTCGTCTCCGGCGTAACAACACCCATCTGCAATGCAGTCATCGCCTGTGCGATCTTGAAGATCGAGCCTGGCCGATACTGGGCCATCAACGGCCGGTTGAACAACGGCTTCATGGTATCGGTGCTGATCAGCTTAAAGTTGTTGCTGTACTTCCGGCCCGTCAGCAGGTTCGGATCGTACGACGGCCCGGAAACGAGTGTGAGTATCTCACCGGACGAGGGCTCGATGGCCACGATGCTCCCGGCCTTGCCGTTCAGGAGAAACTCGGCGTATTGCTGAAGCTCGAGATCGATCCCCGTGATAAGATCCGTGCCGGGCACTGACAGTGTATCGTAAGCGCCGCTGTTCCACGAACCCTTTTCGACGCCCTTCACATTGCGGAGCTTGTACCGCATACCGCGTTTGCCGCGAAGCATCTTCTCGTAGTAAGCCTCGATGCCGCTCTGCCCGATGTAGTCGCCCTGTTTGTAGACGCGCTCGGTCGTATCATGGTCCAGCCTGTCTTTGCTGATCTCACTCACGTAGCCGAGTGCGTTCGCCAATGAGCCGGTGGAGTAAGCCCTGCTGGTACGTGCTACGATGTAGAACCCGGGAAACTCGTCCATAAAGTCAGACAGCCGTGCATATTCGGAGGCCGCAAGCTGGTCGATGAACACAGTGGGTTTGAAACGCGAATATTCTTTTCGGGCCTTCATGTCTTTGAAAGCCTTTTTGACCTCTTCCTTTCCCATCTTGAACACGTCGCAAAAACGGGCGGTGTCAAATTTCTTAACGTCCTGGAGGATGACCTCCACGTCGAACTCGGGAGTGTTGTATGCGATGAGCTTGTTATTGCGATCGTAGATCAATCCCCGCGAAGGGTATTCCACCTGCGGCAGGATGGCATTGCTGTTGGCGAGGTCCTTATACTTGCTGTCAACAACCTGGATAAAGAACAGCTTGAGCAGGAATATGATCCCGATCAAAACAAAAACGACCTGTAGTATTTCCCTTCTTCCCTCATTCATGACCGTGGCATACTAAAAAATTGAAGCATCAGCATTACACTGATCGTAAATAACAGGCTCGCCATGATCTTCAGCATGGTGAACCAGAACAAACCAAACCCTCCGGCTTCGATAAAAAATAAAAGCGCGAGGTGTACGAAAACAAGCGGCACCGTGTAAACCAGGAACCATTGCACCCCGTTTGCCAACGCCGGACTCGAACCGGCATCATAGCCGCCCTGGGGGGTAATGGAGCTCAGCCAGTAGTTACGCAGGTAGGCTATCGTCACCAACGCCAGTGCGTGAATACCGAGGCTGTCGTAAAATACATCTATCGTAAAGCCAAGTACGAATGCCAGCACCATCAGCAACAGGTTATTTGTTTCGACGGGTAGCAGGAGTATAAAAGCTACGTATAAAAAACAGAACGAGGTGTTAAAAAGTACGAGTCTTTTGAACAGAAGTACCTGCGCAATTACGTAAAGAAAGAAGTACACTACATTAAAAATGCCTGCCCTGTTCATTTTATATCGCCGATCGTACTTATTTCAAGAGAGTCTTTTTCGACCTTCTGGTAACTCCTCACAATCTCTACAAATGCCAGCCGCCCGAAGTCCTGGGCGAGTTCCACTTTGATCTCCCAGAACTGGGCTTCTTCCCTCAGGTTAACTTTACTGATGACGCCAACGAGTATGTCGGGGGGGAATACCGCATTATATCCCGATGTCACCACCGTATCGCCAACCTGCGGGGTGACGTGCCGAGCGATGTAATTCAGGTTGATCGTCCGCGGGTCGGTGCCGTCCCATTGGGCCGTTCCGAAGTGCCCCGTTCTTTTTATGGAACTCGACATCTGGTCGTCGACATTCAACAACGAGATCAGCACGGCGTAGTTATCCGACACGCTCTTCACTTTGCCAACGGCTCCCTTCGCGCTGATCGCAGCCATGCCTGGTTTTATACCGTCAGCGCGGCCTTTGTTTACCGTAATGTAGTTCTTGAACATCATCACGGAATTGTTGATCACCTTGGCGCTCACAAAGTCGAAGCGCCGGGTGGTATCGGTATACAGACTATCGACGGCCGCGTACCGTTCCAGCTGAGAGCGAAGATTCGCATTTTCCTCCGCCAGGTCGGAATTGATCCTTCTCAGCGAAAAATACTCACGCACGCCCTGGGAGAAGCTGATGATGTTGGCGGCTAGCCTGTTGGAAGAGTTAAAGTATCGTGTGCTTTGATATTGATTGTTCTCTACGATCAGCCATGAACAGAACAATACCAGCAGGAGAAAAGTGAAGAAAGCTCTGTACTGATAAACAAAATTTAAAAGGCGATCCATCTACGTCATCAAAACCTTCCGATAGTGATTGAGGTTCTTTAGCGCAGCACCGGTTCCCCTGACCACGGCGCGCAACGGATCATCAGCCACATGAATAGGGAGTTTTGTCTTTAGGGCCAATCGCTTGTCCAGTCCGCGCAACATAGCGCCGCCACCCGTCAAGTAGATACCTCTTTCATAAATATCAGCCGACAGCTCTGGAGGCGACAGCTCGAGCGCTTTCAACACAGCTTCTTCAAGCTTGGAGATCGACTTATCGAGCGCGAAGGCCACCTCCGAATACGAGATCTTAATGGTCTTCGGAATACCGGTCATCAGGTCGCGGCCACGGATCTCGAAATCATCCGGTCCGTCATCGAGCTCTGTGAGGGCCGAGCCTACTTCGATCTTCACCCTTTCGGCAGTGCGTTCGCCAATCAGCAGGTTGTGCTGACGACGCATATAGTCAAGTATGTCGCGATTGAAAGTATCGCCGGCAATTCGGATCGACTGGTCGCAGACAATCCCCGAAAGAGCGATCACTGCAATGTCCGTCGTTCCACCACCGATGTCTACGATCATGTTTCCAACCGGCTGTTCAATATCGATACCGATACCGATAGCCGCAGCGATCGGTTCGTGGATCATGTACACTTCTTTGGCATTGGCGTGCTCGGCAGAGTCGCGAACCGCACGTTTTTCTACTTCTGTGATAGCCGACGGGATACAGATGACCATCCGGAGTGATGGTGGGAATAGGCGCTTGCCGGTGTCGATCATCTTGATCATGCCCCGGATCATCATTTCGGCAGCATGGAAATCGGCAATAACACCTTCCTTCAGGGGACGTATCGTCTTGATGTTCTCGTGGGTCTTTTCGTGCATCTGCATCGCCTCGCGGCCAATGGCCAGCACCTTTCCGCTCACCCTATCCAGGGCGATGATCGACGGTTCGTCAACCACAACTTTGTCCTTATGTATAATGAGGGTATTGGCGGTGCCCAGGTCGATGGCAATGTCACTGGTAAAGAAGTCGAAAAGTCCCATTTAGGTTAGTCCCTCCGGTGTTGTGTAAAAAATCGACGCAAAGCTAATTAAATAATCGCGGCAAATTGATGCCAGTTGGCGGTAAAAACTTACATCTCAACTGTGCAAAGTACTGGGTTCAGGGTACAGCGTACAGCTTGCGCAAGCCTCCCTGTACTCTGTACGCTGTACTCTGAACAATTTAGTGTTTGAAGTGCCGATAGCCTGTAAACACCATCGACATCGAATGCTCGTCGCAATACCGTATCGAGTCCTCATCTTTAATCGACCCCCCGGGTTGTATCACCGTCTTTATCCCATTCTTGTCGGCAATCTCCACGCAGTCGGGGAAGGGGAAAAAAGCGTCCGAGGCCATCACTGCATTGTCGAAAGAGAACCCGAAAGAACGCCCTTTTTCCAGTGCCTGTTTCAGGGCATCTACCCGGCTGGTCTGACCCACACCGCTTGCCAATAACTGCCCGTCGACCGCCAAAATGATCGTATTGGATTTAGTATGCTTGCATACTTTGCTCGCGAACAGGAGGGCTTTGATGTCGCCCGCCGAAGGCTGTTTTTTGGTAACTACTTTGAGGTCTTCAGGCCCATCTGTCTTCCAGTCCATGTCCTGTTCCAGGATGCCGTTGAGGAGCGTCTTTGATTGTCGTTTGGTCTGCAGCTTTTGCTTTTGCTTCAGGATGATCCTGTTCTTCTTTGCCTGGAGCGTCTTCAGCGCATCGTCGTCATAGCCGGGCGCGATAAGGATCTCGAAGAAGAGCTTGTTGATCTCTACCGCGGCAGCGTTATCTATAATTTTATTACATGCCAGAACACCGCCGAAGGCGGAAATGGTGTCGGCCTGGAATGCCTTTTGGTAAGCTTCCAGAACCGAGCTGCCCGTAGCGGCGCCACATGCATTGGTATGCTTGACGATCACGAACGCCGTCTCTCCTTCGAACTCCGCTACAAGGTTTACGGCAGCGTCGACGTCTACAAGGTTGTTATATGAAAGCTCCTTTCCATTGAGCTGCCCGAACAGGTCGTCCAGCTTTCCGTAGAACACAGCCTTTTGATGAGGGTTCTCGCCATAACGAAGAGCCTGACCGCTACCATTGAAGTAATTGAAGATCGCCGTGTCATAGCGCGAAGTGGTGCCGAATGCTTTTCCGGCAAACAACTTCCGGTCCGCAAGTTCTGTTGTACAGTTTTTCTTCTCCAGGATCTCCAACAGTTCGCCGTATTGCTCGCGTGAGGAAACGATCAGGACATCGTTGAAATTCTTCGCAGCCCCGCGGATCAGTGCGATCCCGCCGATATCAATTTTCTCGATGATGTCATCTTCCGAGCCGCCCTTTGCAACGGTCTCCTCGAAAGGATACAGGTCTACGATCACCAGGTCGAGCGGGCCGATCTTGTACTGTTCAGCTTGTTTCACATCACCCTGGTCGTCGCGGCGGTAGAGTATTCCTCCGAACACCGCCGGGTGAAGCGTCTTTACCCGCCCTCCGAAAATGCTCGGGTAGCCGGTCAGGTCTTCGACACGCGTTACTTTATAACCCAGTTTCTCGATGAACTCCTGGGTACCACCCGTAGAAACGAACTCCACGTTGTTCTTTGCCAGCGTGTGAACGATGGGCTCCAGGTTGTCTTTATAAAATACGGAGATGAGAGCCCTGGTAATTTTCCTGGAGTGCATGCCTGGGTGTTTAGGTCAGGCTGCAAAAGTACTATTTCCCCCCGGCAACATTGCCGTCTGCCAATCCCTTTATGAGCGCGTAAATACCGATCACAAAAAGCACGGGCGGATAGAAAAATATGCGGTCAGCGGCAAGCCCTACGAAGAACCATACGAGCGCGATCGCGATCATCGCGATTCCGCCGAGTACTCCTTTCTTGATACCCTTCTGCTCCATCGAAAAAACACCTGAGGTTGTGGCCTCTTCTTCCGTCGCAGCCTTCTCGAGGGCTACAAGTCTCTGAGCTTCGGGTTCGTCCAGGTTGAATGTGACACATTTGACATCGAACGTTGGCTTGGCCATCGTCAGACTGCACACCAGTCCGGTGTTGAAGTCCATTTTCCTGTTAGTGCAAATCTTGCAGTAACGGAGTTGTTCGTCGAGGGTTAGGGGCATACCCTAATTTATTCAGAATCGCCTAAAAAGGAAACCTGTACTGTGCCGGTTAGCTAAGGCCTGTCGGGTGCTCCCTCTCCTCATATTCGCCTATTTCCAGGTTGAAATCATCGGCATCCAGCAACGCCTGAAATTTGTCGCGATACGCCTGCAGTGAGTTTGCGTTCAACTGGATAGTCTTTACGTCCTCAATTCCTTCAACGGAAAAAATAGCTTCGCCTTTTGGAGATATGACTTGTGAGTTGCCTATGTATTCGATACCCTTTCCGTCGAAACCGACCCTGTTCACACCGGCTACATAACTCAGGTTTTCAATAGCACGTGCGCGCAACAATGTATCCCAGGCATTGGCTCTCACCTGCGGCCAGTTGGCCACGTAGACCAGGAGGTCATAAGCTGGCTTCTTCAGTGTAGCGTTCCACCTGTTCCTGCTCCACACCGGGAAACGGAGGTCGTAGCATACCAAGGGACAGATCCTCCAGCCTTTCCAGTGACCGATCAGCTGGCTCTCGCCTTGCGAATACACCAGGTGCTCGTCGGCCATACGGAAAAGATGACGCTTGTCGTATGTCTTGAAATTTCCTCCGGGCTCCATCCACAGCAGGCGGTTATAAAACCTGTCGTGAACGTTCGCGATGAAGCTTCCCATCACCAGTGCGCCGGTTTGATCCGACACCATCTTCATCCACTTGGTGGTCTTGAGGTTCATCACCTCCGAAAGCTTGCGGGCTTCCATCGAAAAACCGGTGGTGAACATTTCGGGAAGGAGGATCACGTCGGTCTGCTCGCCGATACGCCATATTTTTTCCTCAAACATGGCCAGGTTGGCATCAACGTCCTCCCAGTGGAGATCGGACTGAATTAACGTGATTTTGAGGTCCTGCATAGCGCCCTGAAATGGACCCGCAAAGAAAGTAATGAATCGGGAAAAGTCTAGAGGTTTTTTAAAATCCTCCCTGCTTTTTCGAGAGTCTCCTCGCGTTTCGCGAAACAGAACCTTAACAATTGCTGGTTCGTGTTGTCCTTATAAAAGACGCACACAGGAATGGAGGCAACCTTGTGCTCTTTTGTCATCCACTCTGCCATTTCCACTTCGGGCTTTTTGCTGATGTTCCTGTAGGAAAGCAACTGGAAATAACTTCCGTAACACGGCAATGCCTCGAACGACGAGCCTTTGATCTGGTCGAGAAAGAAGTCCCTTTTCTGCTGGTAGAACTTACCCAGGTTCAGGTAATTTTCCGGGTTCAGCAGGTAGGTGCCGATGGCGAGCTGGACCGGCGTATTGACAGCAAACGTGATGAACTGGTGAGTCTTGCGGATCTCGTCGGTAAGATGACCGGGCGCTACGGTGTAACCCACTTTCCAGCCAGTTGCATGAAAGGTCTTGCCAAACGAAAAAGCAGCGACGCTTCGTTTCGATAGCTCGGGATATTTCAGAACACTCTCGTGTTTCTTGTCTTCAAAGATCAGTCGCTCGTACACTTCATCGCTGATGACGATGATGTCGTTCTCCACTGCGATCGCTTCCAGGATCTTCATGTCCTCGGTCGACATCACGGAGCCTGTCGGATTGTGCGGAGTATTGATCATGATCGCCTTCGTGCGTGCATTTACTTTCGATCTTACCTCATCCCATGGAACATAAAATGAAGGAGCTTTCAGGTTGATATGTACCGGCACGCCCCCATTGAGGCGGATCGAAGGATCGTATGAATCGTAAGCCGGGTCCAGGATTATCACTTCGTCACCAGGACGAACGAAGGCTGTGATAGCCGAATACAATGCTTCGGTTCCTCCCGCGGTGATAATGATATCGGTATCGGGGTCGGTAGGACGACCGTACGTTTCTTTGACAACCTTCGCGATGGATTGTTTCAGCGCGGGAGCTCCCGGCATGGGCGCGTACTGGTTGTGGCCCTGCCGCATATTCTGGTAAATGAGCTCGATCAGTTCTTCTGAAACCGGAAAGTCGGGGAACCCCTGCGAGAGATTGATGGCGCCATAGTCCAGAGCCATCTTCGACATAACAGTGAAGATGGAGGTTCCTACTTCGGGAAGTCTGGACTGTATCATTTGTTCAGGGTACAGGGTACAGGGTACAGGGTACAGGGTACAGGGTACAGGGTACAGGGTACAGGGAGGCTGGCGCAAGCAGTACACTGTACTCTGTACCCTGTACATTTTACTTTCTCTGGGGTGCGAGTATCCTATACTCCGTATCCACTTCCCCCTTACTGATATCATTAAGCTTACCCTTCAGCATCTTTTTTTTCAATGGCGACAAGTAATCGATGAACAGCTTGCCTTCGATGTGATCGTATTCATGCTGGATGATCCTCGCTTTCACGCCATCGTAGGCTTCTTCTTTCTGGTTCCAGTCCTCGTCGTAGTAACGAATAACTACACTTTCGGGACGCAGCACTTTTTCGCGTATGTTGGGAATACTGAGGCACCCTTCTTCGAAAGGCCACGGCTCTCCTTCGGACTTGACAATAACCGGATTGATGAATGCCTTTTTGAAACCCGTCATATCCTCCTCTTCATCGGTGAGCGAAGTTCCATCCACGACAAAAAGGCGCATACCTTTTCCTATCTGCGGAGCGGCCAGCCCGATGCCATTGGCGGCATACATGGTCTCATACATGTCATTAATGAAAGGCTTGATGTCGCTGCCTTTTTCAACTTCTGTCGCCTTTTTTCTCAGGATCGGATCGCCGTAAACGACTATGGGATAGACCATTTCTATAAATAATGTGCAAAGGTACTATTTCTTAGAAACAAGAAAATCCTGCAAAATGATCGTTGCCGATATTTTGTCGGCATTCCCCTTCACGCGCCGGTCTTTTTTCTTCATCCCGCTGGCGATCATGCTCTGGTGGGCAATGGCGGTGGTGAAGCGTTCGTCCAGGAAGTGTACCGGCTTGCCGGGAAAGGCTTTTTCGATCTGGCTGGCGACCGACCGGACCAGGGAGGTCATTTCGTTCTCCTCGTTCTTCAGGTTCTTCGGCAGGCCGATGACGACAGCGTCGACCTGTTCTTTTCCGAAGTATGATTTCAGGTAGTTCAACAGGCTGGGGCTCTCGATGACGTCGAGCGCTGTAGCGATTATCCGGAGTGGGTCTGTGACGGCGAGGCCTGTGCGTTTTTTGCCGTAGTCAATGGCGATGATCCTACCCACAAGAAGATTTACGATTTACGATGTACGATTTACGATGTACGATTTTGCGGCTCTTAGTTCTGACGTGTCTTATCGATGAACGTCTGCTTTACTTTATTCTCCAAAGCCATCGCCTTAGGGAAAAGTATTTCGTTCTCGATGCGTGCGTGTGTCTGTAAGTTCTTTTCGAACGTCACGAGCTCCGAATACATCACCTTCACATGCAACGGTGAGTCGGGAAACAGCTGGTAGTCGTTTGTGATCTTACGGATGCCGGTCATCTCATCATCGTGCGCTTCGTGGTCCATGGCAAAACGCTGGAGCGAATGTCTCTCTATCATATAATAGAGCTTTGCCGGGTTGTAATGACCGGCGGAAGCACGTTCGAGCACTCTGATATACTTGAACAGCGTGTCTTCTTCTTTATAAATATGATGGATAAAATCTTCGATGAACAAAGGGAAGAGGATCTTCAGGTCGCGCGCGATGGCATCATACCGTTTGTCTTCCGGCTTAAAGCCTTCGACCAGCCTGCCGATGAAGGGAAGCTTGTGTTTTACAAACAGGAAGTGTGCATGTTTCAGGTATTCGATGACCAGGTCGATCGGGTAGGAGATCAGCGGGAGGTCTGCCTCCCGGAAGTTTTCCCCCGGTGACTCGATTTCTTTCAGGACTTGCTCGATCTTGAGGCCTTTTTCCTGGCACACCTGTTCGAGGGTGTGTTCGGAGTATTCGTAAAACTTGATGCCGAAGTAAAAAAGTACGTGCGCGCGCACGTTGTCCTGGTCTACGAGCTCCCCAATTCGTTTATTTCTCAGCGCCAGCCTGTCCATAATCAGTAAATATACTACTTTAACGGGGGGAACTAATCTCCTCAGAGTCCGTTTATTTATAACCACGAATTGACTCCGTAGCGTATCATGAGCGAAGAAAATAATAACACAAAAAACCAGATCCGCCTCCCTCTCATCCTTTGTATTGGCCTCGCCGGCGGCGTGTTGATTGGCTCCAGCCTCAACGTCAAAACCGGCCCTAAAGAGATCGGCGACGAAATACAGAAGTTCAGGGAAGTGCTCTCACTCGTACAAAACGAATACGTCGATGAAGCAAAAACCGACGAACTGGTGGAGGAAGCGATAGAGCACCTGCTCACCAAGCTCGACCCTCACTCCTCGTATATCCCGGCAAGCGACCGCGAAGCCGCCAGCGAAGACCTCCGCGGCAACTTCGAAGGCATCGGCATCGAGTTCAATATTTTCCACGATACACTCGTGGTCGTGTCGCCACTCAGCGGCGGCCCGTCCGAAGCCGTCGGACTTCGCTCCGGCGATAAGATCGTGAAAGTGGACGATAAGCTCATCGCCGGCATCGGCATCAACAACTCAGACGTCTACAAATACCTCAAAGGCCCTAAAGGCTCCGAAGTCGCTCTCCAGATCGTTCGAAACGGTGCCCACGAACCAATGACTTTCAAAGTCGTGCGCGACAAGATCCCACAGTATTCCGTGGAAGCAGCCTACATGATCGATAAGGAGATCGGCTACATCAAGGTCCGCATCTTCAATGCCACCACGTACGAAGAGTTCAAAGCAGCGCTGTCGAAGCTGAAAGAACAAGGCATGCAAAAGCTTGTCCTCGACCTGCAAGGCAACCCCGGCGGTTATCTCAATCAGGCCATCGACCTGTCGGACGAATTCCTGAAGGCAGGCGAAAAGATCGTGTTCACAAAAGGAAAAGATAAACGCTACGACACGGAAGCCGTCACTACCGAAAAGGGCGACTTCGAAGAAGGTGACCTCATCGTCCTGGTGAACGAAGGAAGCGCCTCGGCATCCGAGATCGTTTCCGGTGCACTGCAAGACAACGACCGTGCACTCATCGTCGGCCGTCGTTCATTCGGCAAGGGATTGGTTCAAACTCCATTCGACCTCAACGATGGATCGGAGCTGAGACTCACCATTTCCCGGTACTATACGCCCAGCGGAAGGTCGATCCAGAAACCATACAACAGCGACGAAGAATATAACCGCGAAGTATACGACCGCTACAAACACGGCGAGTTCTTCCACGCCGACAGCATCAAGTTCAACGACTCATTGAAATACCAGACCGTAGGTGGCCGCACGGTCTATGGCGGTGGTGGTATCATGCCCGACTATTTTGTTCCGCTCGACACCACTCAGAACAGTGTCTATTTCAACAAACTGTTCAACGTAAATGCTCCGCGTGAACTCGCGTTCAAATACGCCCAAAAGAATAAAGAGCGCCTTGAAAAAATGGGCTTCGAAAAATATCGCGACGATTTCAAGGTCGACGACGGGCTTCTGAACGAGCTTGTGGAACTCGGCAAACGCGGTAACGTCGCCTCAATGCCGCGGGACCTCCAGGCACACAAGGCCGTGATCTCGAATTACCTTAAAGCCGAGATCGCCCGCAGGGTGTGGGGCAACGAAGGCTATTACCCCATCCTCAACGAGAACAACGAGATACTTCAACAGGCCATCAAGATGTTCGACCGGGTACCCGAGCTGAACAGGCAAAAGATGTAGCCTACTTGTGAACTATTAAAACTGTAATTTTACGGAAACGTTTTCCGTATGTATTACCACAGGCTCGGACAGATACCTCCCAAACGTCACACACAGTTCAGACAACCTGATGGAAGTCTGTACAAAGAAGAGCTCGTAAGCTCCGAAGGATTCTCCGGTATCTATTCAAACCTGTATCACGTCTACGCACCCACCAGGATCAAGGGTATCGACAAACAGGAACCCTACGGTGCGAAGATCATCGAAGACTATTCCCTTCGTCAGACACACCTCAATACTTCAAAGGTCGGCACCACAGGCGACGACTACCTGTCTGCCCGCAAGGTCCTTTTGAAGAATAATGATTGTTCGATCTCCATCTGCTCACCCACAAAGAGAAAGATGGATTACTTCTACAAGAATGCCGAAGGTGATGAAGCTCTTTTCGTCCACGACGGTGAAGGCGTGCTCATCTCACAGTTTGGAAAGCTGCCGATCCATAAAGGTGACTACGTCATCATTCCACGCACAGTTATTTATAAGCTCGAATTCGAGGAAGGTCCGCTGCGATTGTTGATCGTCGAATCTGCTTCCCCGATAGAAACCGTGAAGCGATATCGCAACCAGCTGGGTCAGCTGCTCGAACATTCTCCATACTGCGAACGCGATATTCGTCCGCCAAGCGAACTGATCACGGAACACGCAAAAGGTGAATATCTCATGAAGATCAAGAAGCAGGGATACCTGCATCACTATGTATACGATCATAGTCCGTTAGATCTGATCGGCTGGGATGGTTTCCTTTGGCCGTATGCTTTCTCGATCCACGAGTTCGAGCCGATCACTGGCCGCATCCATCAGCCGCCGCCGGTGCACCAGACGTTCCAGGGCAGGAATTTCGTGATCTGTTCATTTGTTCCCCGGCTTTTCGATTACCATCCGCTTTCGATACCGGCGCCATACAATCACAGCAACATCGACAGCGATGAGGTTCTCTATTACGCCGAAGGTAATTTCATGAGCCGGCGAGGGATCGAGCGGGGATCGTTCACGCTGCATCCGGGAGGCTTGCCACACGGGCCGCACCCCGGAACGGTGGAGAAGAGCATCGGCGCGAAAGAGACCCATGAGCTCGCGGTAATGATCGATACTTTCAGACCTCTTTATCTCACCACAGATTCATTGGAGTTCCTTGATAAGAACTACCCGATGAGCTGGACGGATAATGACCCGAAGAGTGGCTTCAATGAGGTGAATACGCCCTGAATCCCGTGGATCCTTTGAGGTCTGAATGGAGATCGTTGTTCGTTGTTTGTTGTTCGACGCTAAGCTGAGCTCATTCGCGTGCTACGAACAACGATGATAGAATACAGTATGCCGGCGCTGATATCAAGGATCACGGCCAGGGTATCCACCGCGAAAAGAACAGTCGTCGTGAAAAGAGCAGTCATCGCGTCCAAGCAATCATAGCAGCAGTCGTCGCGAAAAGTGCAGTCATCGCGGCCCGTCATCAAAGCGCAACGTCATCTCAATGCTTGCCGCGACCCCGTTGCGCCCTGCGCCTTATCCAGGTCCTTCAAATACTCCACAAGATCAACCAGCTCCGCTTCCGTCATCAGCTTCTGAAGGTCGGCCGGCATCAATGAATTCGGCAACTTCGTGCGACTCGCAACATTCCCCGGACTCAATGATTGAGATGTATTCATATACTGTAAGTCAATCTTATCACCCGTCTCCGATACAATTCGTCCGACAGCACTCGTTCCGTCATTCAGCTTGAACAGAACCCCCTCGTATCCGAAACTTATTCCCTGGTCAGGGTAGAGTATCGCCGTGTACAAGCCTTCGGGCGACAGCTTCGCGCCGATCTCGCTGAGGTCCGGACCGAAGTTGGTTCCCTTCCCGTTCACCACGTGACATTGAGCACAGGTGTTGGTGAAAACGATCTGGCCTTTCGAAACATCGCCTTTGTTTTTGACGAGTGTCGATACCGGAGGCAGCGGTTTGCCGTCTCTGTTGCCGGGTAACGTCAGGTAGTTAGAAGCCTCTTCGCGCAAGTTTGCCCGCCACACGGTTTGGAACATTCCCGCTGCGGCGGTCTGCAGCTCTGCCGGGATCTTTTTTTCTTTTGCGAGAACGAGCATCCTGTCTTCCGCCTCCCAAGGACCTCCGAAAGCACGTACTGCCCTCTTTCGCAATTCGATATCGCGCGTGGTATCCATCATCACACCTTCCATCAGCTTGATCGCTCTGCGATCGCCCATCGCCGCTGCATCGATCACTCCGGTGAGTGCCACCGCATTTTCTTTGTTATCCCCGTGAAGCGTTGCTTCCATCAAGTCCGCGCGGTCAAATGTAAACAGTGTTCTCACTGCTTCACGCCCCTGCAGGCTGTCGGGATATTTCAAGGCGAGTGAGAGAAGATCATTCGCACGGTCCTTCAGCTTGAAAGTAGTGATCAGTTCTACGAACTCGATCTTGTCCTTGTATTCGTTCAGGGTTTTCTGCAAAGCGGTATTGATCGCCGGAGTCATCTTCAGCTTCGAAGCATCCATGTGCTTGAGCGCATACAACACTTTTGCACCTTTCATCTGAATAGCAAGCTGAGACAAGACTTGTTGTTTAGAAGGGTCTTTTTGAAAATCGAATGCACGATAATATCTCAGCATGGTTGAATCGTCCGAGGCCCTAATGAGCTCTGCCAATAAAGGGATAGCAAACTTGCTCCGGCTTCGCCACACGATGTCGCGACCGGCAGAGGTGTTCCACTCAACGCCAGCGGCTTTCTTCCAGTTGTTAAAGTACGCATCCCAGTTTCCTTCAGCCGCAATGCCAAGGGCTTCAAGATACCAGCGGTCTTTCCCGTCGTATTGCATGGCGAGCTTTGTCCACGTCGCAGGGTCATTTATGTGTGAACCTCTCAACGCAATCAATACTTCTCTCCGAACCTGTGATGATGGATCATTCACCAACTGCTTCGCAATACCCGCCACGTCTTTTTGCAGCAGTCTCGCTCCGCGAATGCCCATGATCCTGAAATTGGCGTCGGTACTCGCGATTGCTTCCTTCAGATAGGCGTCGCCGTTCGGCAACCGGATCAGCAACCAAAACGCCATCGCGCCCTGGCGGGGATTTTCACCTGTCCATAATTTCTTCAATGCCTCTTCTGCCGAAGCACCCATTTTTTCTATCGCCTTATATCCCAGGTATCTCGTCGCCGGGTTAGGACTTATCAGCGCGGCTATCGCGCCGTCTGTAGTAGAAACATCTGCCTGTTTAACAGAATACTCAGACTTCTTTTTAGATACACGATAGATCCTTCCACGATCAAGATCACCAACCTGGTGTCCACCGACACCCGGATCGTACCAGTCCGCCACGAACAATGACCCGTCGGGAGCAATGGTCACATCCGCAGGACGAAACCACTGGTCCTTCTGCCCTTCGAGGATGTTGACAATCGTCGCTTTGTAACCTGCTCCGTCGTTCTCTACGGGATAAGCCCTTACCACATTGTGGCCCGGTTCTGCATGTATCATCTGGCCATAGAATACTTCCGGCAGCATGGTGCCCTCGTACATCGTAATACCTGTTGGCGATCCCGAACCGGTTTGCAGAACGTTGGGCACAACGCCCGGGTCGTTCAAATGCCAGTGCCGTGAGGGGATCTCTTTCTCCATGTTCGTCCTCCGCGCCGGCCACGATGCGCCGGTTATTTCATCCTTGTAGCCAAAGTTGCCAAACGGCATCACGTAATTAATACGCACCGACTTATTGCCATCATCGTCATTGTCCGATTGCCATACCGTGCCGTAAGGGTCGAGCGTGAGCTCGTAGTTGTTGCGGAAGTTGTGACCGAGCACTTCTACGTTGCTGCCGTCTTCATTCGCGCGCAGCGCCAGGCCATCGCGAAGGGGACGACCATTGGTGACCACGGTGCGTCCGTGTATGTCCACCACCGTATCGCCTTTCGCATCGAACATGATCTTGCCTTCATTGCCCATGTTAAAGTATAGCCGTCCATCGTGCCCGAAGCTGAATGCGTGAACAGCGTGGTCGAGATCCAGACCGCCGATGCCCTGGAACATGACTTCCTTACTATCGGGTTTATCGTCTCCATCGTTGTCCGTGAAAACGAAAATATTGGGGCTACATGAAACGATGACTTTATTCCCAAGCACACAGATACCTAGCGCAGCGTTGACGTCGGTTCCCTGGTAGAAGACCGTACTCTTATCGGCCTTACCGTCCCCATCGGTGTCTTCGAGGATCATGATGCGATCGCCTTCGGGCTTCATCGGGTTCTGTGGATTCCATTGATGGCGATAATTGTATGCCTCCGTTATCCATACCCGTCCGCGCGAATCGATGTCCATGTTGGTCGGGTTGCTGAACATCGGCTCCGACGCGAAGAGGCCCACCTCGAGGCCTTCGTAGACCTTTAGATCGGCGAGAGAAGTCTCAGGCGAATGTTCGTCAGGTTCTTTTTTGGCGCACGAAAAAAGCGCGATGGCAAGCAGGAGGGCGGTGATTCTCATAAGAGTAAAAATAACTTTAAAAAATCGCCGTATGAAATGGACCGATCGGTCTGTTTTTCCGTATAATTGCCCATCTATGCTCACAAAAGCCGACCGCACGCGTCAATTCATCATCGAGCAGGCTGCGCCGATCTTTAACCGGAAAGGCTTCGCAGGCACTTCGATGAGCGATATACTCGAGGCCACCGGCCTGGCAAAAGGCGGGCTGTACGGCAATTTCGAAAGCAAGGAAGAGATAGCGCGGGAGGCCTTCCAATACATGTTCGAGAAGGCCTACAACGAGGTCGTGGAAGCTGTTGTCAAAAAAAATAGCCCTATCGAGAAACTGATCGCAGTCTGCGATTATCATAAAGACTACACGAGGAAAGGCCCTGTCGAAGGCGGATGTCCCATTCTCAACTTCAGCATCGAGGTTGACGACACCATGCCGAGGTTAAAGAAAGATGTCAGATCGGCAGTCGAGCGGATGCTAAATGACCTGTACAGGATCATCGAGAAGGGAAAGAGGCTGGGAGAGATCAGGAAGGAGATCAACAGTGAGCGATACGCAGAGGTCATCTATGCGCAGATCGAAGGCGCGATTTTTTTGGCGAAGGCGATGGACGACCACAAGAAGTTAAATCAGTCGATGGAGTTTTTAAAAGAAATGATCTTGAAAGACATGAAAATAAATACATCTCTCACGGATCGCACAGATAACACGGATCAGAAAAAGCAATCCGTGCGATCCGCGTGATCCGTGAGAGATTTAAAATTATGGAAACATTGACACCACCTCTTATCAAATGGCCGGAGACAAACATGCCGATCCGGTTTTCAGATTGTGACCTCTATGGTCACCTCAGCAACATCTGGTATCTCAAGTATTTCCTCGACGCCAGGGAAGACCATCTTGCCAACTCGTACGGCCTGTCCCTCGGCGCTTTTGCGAAGCAGGGCATCGGCTGGGTCGTGAGCACCAACCAGATCTCCTATTTCCGTCCCGCGAAAGTGAACGAGCAGGTTGTGATTCGTTCGGCGGTCGTCGATTTTTCGCCGACCCATGTACTGGTGGAGATCCAAATGCTCGACGAAAAACGAACACACATCAAATCGGCATTGTGGTCGAAGTTCGTTCACGTAAACCTGAAAGACGGCAGGAAAACGGAACACGGTCGCAACATGATGGAATTGTTTGAAAAAATAAAGCTCGAAGACATAACCACGGATTACAATACCCGTATGCAGGAGCTGAAAGTCTCTAATCTCATTTCCTGATGGATATATACAAAGCGCCACTCAACATCCGCTGGGCCGATATCGACGCCAACCGCCACCTCCGGCATTCGGTGTATTATGATTTCGCTGCAGCCATGCGTATGAACATACTGAATGGCAAAGGACTCACTACAGAAAAATTGATCGAGTATCATATCGGTCCGATCCTGTTTCGCGAAGAGGCTATTTTCAAAAGAGAAGTGAAGCTGGAAGACAAGGTCGAGATCGACGTTCAGATCTCTAAATGCATGACCGACTATAGTCGCTGGTCCCTTCGCCACAGCATCACCAGGCCCGATGGCACGGTGTGCACGATCATCACTGTAGACGGCGCATGGATGGACCTGGAAAAAAGAAAGCTTACAATACCGAATGAGTTTGTACAGTCGATCTTCGCTGACTTTCCGAAGTCACCCGACTTCGAATGGCTGACACCAAAGGTTAAGGCATGAAGCGATTATTCGATCTAAGCCACACCATCGAGCACGGCATGATCACCTACAAGGGCCTCCCGGCTCCGGTGATCTGCGATTATCTCTCCCGGGAAAACTCGAAAGCATTCTACGAAGAAGGCACGTCGTTCCAGATCGGTAAGATCGAGATGGTGGCGAATACCGGGACTTATGTCGATGTTCCTTTTCATCGTTACGAAAACGGCAAGGACCTGAGCGACGTAGCGCTCGAGCGTTTTGCAAATATCCCCGCACTGGTGGTAAGGGTCGATACGATGCAGATCGGGTCGGAAGCTTTTGAGAAACATGACGTGAAGGGGAAAGCTGTCCTGGTTCATACAGGGTGGGCGAAATTCTGGCGAACAGATCGGTACTTCGAAAATCACCCGTTCCTCACTGCGGCCGCCGCCGAATACTTAAAACAGAAAGGCGCCAGACTGGTCGGTATCGACTCGCACAACATCGACGACACGAGAACGAAGTCACGGCCGGCCCACTCTATACTTCTCGCCAGCGAGATACTGATCGTGGAACACCTTTGCAACCTCGAAAATCTTCCTGATACGGAATTTCTATTCAGCGCCGTCCCCCCAAAGTTTAAGGGAGTCGGAACCTTTCCGGTGCGGGCCTGGGCTGCCGAGCTTTAGATCTGCCTGCTGTGCTTTTACCCATGCCTCGATAACGGTAGGATAAAAGTTGTATTCAAGCTTGTGGACTTTCTGGGCGATGTCCGCCGCGGTATCCCCCGCTTCTATCTCTACTATCTTCTGCGCGAGTATCTCACCATCGTCGTACTGGTCATTGACCAAATGAATTGTGATCCCGGTTTGCAGATCGCCGCTGGCCTTCACGGCTTCGTGTACATTCATACCGTACATGCCCTTGCCTCCATATTTCGGTAGAAGGGCGGGATGAATGTTCACAATGTTTCGCGGGAATGCTTTCAAAAGATTTTCGGGGATCAGCCAGAGAAATCCAGCCAGGACAACATGCGTGATCTTTTTTTCTTTCAGCCAGTTGACCACCTCGTCCGTTTGTCTGAACTGTTTCCGGTCGAAGACCTTCGACTCAACTTTGTGAATACTGGCGCGTTCGAGGGCATAAGCGTCAGGAGAGTTCGATAGCAGCAGAGAAACCTCGATGGCCGGATGGTCCTTGAAGAACTTCATGATCTCTTCGGCATTCGTTCCGCTTCCGGAAGCAAAAATCGCGAGCCTGTACGTCTTCGACATATCAGATGAGGGCCATACTAAACACTCCGAACAACATGATCACTTTGCATAAAACGCTAAGCCTGTAAAAGTCTTTCTTGGTGTCTGCCCGGACCAGGCTGACCACCAGCCAGGCAATCGGTGCGAAAAGGAACACGGCAAAATAGGTCATCGGTAATTGTTCCACCAACGAGTCGATGATGAACACGCTGGCAACGAAAGTTATCGTAAGAAGATAAATGGCATTCTTGGTTTTTCTCAAGCCCCAGACAATCGGCAAAGTTTTGCACCCAAACGTATTGTCACCCTTCAAGTCCTCCATGTCTTTAATGATCTCGCGAACCAGCGTCACGATGAAAGCGAACGTGGCATAGATCAGGATGTTGGTTTTACCCGCAAAGGGATACAGGAGCCACGGTATCGCGATTGCCCCTCCCGTGAGGAATGCGATCAGGAAATTGCCCACGAACGGGAGACGCTTAAGCTGATTGGAATACCACCACAGCATGAACACGCTGAAGAAGTTAATAGCCCCGATCTTCCAGTTGACGATAAGTCCCGCAAAGATGCCGGCAACACTCAGTACCACATGAAGAAGTATCGCGTACCTCCGTGATACTCCACGACCCACAACCACACGTTCCGGTTTATTGATGAGATCGATCTTGACGTCGTAGTAGTCGTTGATGATATATCCGCCGGCGGCGATCATCATCGTCGAGGCCGATAGCGCAAAAAGGTGCCAGTCATAGATCAGCTTTTCGTCGACCAGGAAGGCGACGGTGAAGTACTGGGCAATAGCAATAATGAGCAGGTTCCAGAACCTTGCAATCCTGAGGAGGGGTTCGAGCCGGGGAAGTGCTAGTGCCATGTCTCGTAAATTTACGGAGGCGCGGCGGATTCGGTTATTTTATTTCGAGACGGAGCGGCTCTTTTACTTTACTTCGAGGCGGAAGCCGATCCCGTGGTAGTTCACAATCTGAACATTAGGGTCTTCCCTGAGGTATTTCCTTAGTTTGGAAATAAAAACGTCCATACTGCGGCCCAGGAAGTAATCGTCGTCGCCCCAGACGGCTTTCAGGATCTCTTCGCGTTTCAGGACGCGGTCGCGGTTCTTGCAGAGCAGACCGAGCACGTCGGACTCCTTTTGGGTGAGCGTACGGGCGGCGCCGGGCCTTGAGAGGGTTAGATTGCTGCTGTCGAACTCGAAGTGCTGACCCAGCTTGAAGACGGTGTCTACGTTTTCCCTTCCGGTGGAACGGCGCAGGAACACTTCGATACGCATTTGAAGCTCTTCGACGCTGAAGGGCTTGGTGATGTAGTCGTCGCCGCCGGCGGCGAAGCCCTCGGTCTTGTCTTCGAGCATCGACTTGGCGGTAACGAAGAGGATCGGAACCTGCTGATTTTTCTTGCGGATATTACGGGCAACGGTAAATCCGTCTTTGCGCGGCATCATCACATCAAGGATGCAAAGGTCGAAGACGCTCTGGTGAAATGTGGACTCACCGCTTTCGCCATCATTGCACAGCGTAACGTGATAGCCCTTCATTTCAAGATTGTCCTTGATTACAAAGCCAAGACTAGGGTCGTCCTCTACCAATAGGATTTTCGTATTCATGCAACAGGAAGGATCAAAGTGAATGTACTGCCTTTACCCAATTCGCTGGAGAGGTTTATTTTACCCCTATGTGATTCGATAACGAGCTTAACATAGTTGAGACCGATACCGAAACCTTTTACATCGTGAATGTTCCCGGTCGGAACACGATAGAATTTCTGAAATATTTTTCTGTGATTTTCCGGGCTGATTCCGATACCATTGTCTTTAACGGTGATATGCAGGGAATCGTTCTGCTTCGTAGTGCTGATGACAATGCGGGGGATGTCCTTGCAATACTTAAGAGCATTGTCGAGCAGGTTAAAGAACACGTTGGTAAGGTGAAGCTTGTCTGCCTGCATTTTTGAATGAGTCGACCCGAGGTTAAGCTCGATGTTGTCTGCCTGTGTGGCCTTTCCTATCGAAATGTTTTTGACAGCTTCGCGAATGATCTCGTGGACATCGAGTACCTCTTTTTTGAGACCGATCTCCTCTTTATCGAGACGGGCCATCTGCAACACACGCTCAACCTGCTGCTTCAGCCGGTTATTCTCGTTCTGAATGATCGTGGTGTAGGTGAGTAATCTTTCAGGTGTATTGACGATCGAAGGATCCTTGAGCACTTCTGCCGATATCGCTATTGTCGAGATCGGGGTCTTGAACTCATGGGTCATGTTATTGATGAAATCGCGCTGTATCTCCGAAAGTCTTCTTTGTTTCAGGATAACGAACAGCGTATAGACAAAGAAGAATATCACAACAAGATTCACCGCCGACGAGAATAACCAGATGCCCATCTGGCTGATGAGATTCACTTCGAGGCGGGGAAATTGTACTCCGAAATAATATCCGTCCGCAGGTCCGGCTTCCCAGTGGGGGAGAGCGGCCTGGTTGACAAGCCGCTTGTTGCCCGGAGCAGGAGCGGCTTCTTTAGCCGCCATACATTTATAAATGCAGTCGTAAACACCGTATTCGAAATCGGCCTTGATGTTCCTTTTCTCAAACTCGGTGGAAATCAAAAATTCCAGCAGGTTTACATCGATCGGACCGTTAATGGTCACTACATAATAATTAGTGGAGATCTGGTTGACGGGATTATTAGCAGGCGACGGTGTGTTGTTGATCTCGAATATCCGGGTGGCAACGTTCCGCAGGGATGCGTTGACATCACGATAGAATTGATTTTCACGGATATCGAATGCCTTACGCACCCAGTAGATCTGGGTAAACGTAATGCCGGCGATGCTCAGGCCCGCCAGAATGATCACGATCCGCAATGTTAGTCTGCTCACGATGTAAAGGTAGTGAGTAAAAATAACGATGCTTTAACGTTTGGGTTGATGCCGGTTGAGGTTTAACAAGTCGTTAACATCATTTATAATGCGCTTAACACAGGGGCGCGGTTTTTGAAGCGAAGTTTGAAGGGTTCAACGGCAGGTATAGATTCTTATAAATTTTGTAATTTTGAGGCTCGCCGGGTTGAACGAATTATTCAACCAACTAAATCTTAACAAAATGAAGAAACTCTTTTTTCTGATGATCGTCCTCGGAGCAGTTGCCGTAAACGGCTTCGCTCAGACCGCCCCGGCGGCTAACGCGGATCTTGCAGTCGCAACGTTCGACGCCCAAAACTTTGATTTCGGAAAGATCAAGCAAAGCGTTCCTGTGACGCACGAATTCAAATTCACAAACACAGGTAAGGTTCCTATGATAATCACCAACGTTCAGGCATCGTGCGGTTGCACTACGCCCGACTGGTCGAAAGAGCCTGTCGCTCCGGGCGGTAAAGGATTCATCAAAGCGACTTATAACGCTGCTGCTGCCGGAGCTTTCAACAAGGCAGTAACGATGACCGCAAATATCCCGAACGGATCTGTTCAGCTGTTTATTAAAGGGGAGGTAACGACTACCCCGGTGAATAATAGATAGGGACGATGGGATGATGTGACGAAGCGCGTTCTTCGGAGCCCGATTCGTCACATCGTCATCTCGTCACATCCTCACCTCGTTTTCTAAAGCTCTCTGATCCAGATATTCCGGTAACTCACCGGATTCCCATGATCCTGCAGCTGTAGCGGACCTTTGTCGTGCGGCTTGTAAACCGGAAGTCCTTTGTATTCTGTCGGGCCCGTCAGCGCCGTGTGACTCTGAATGAGAACACCATTGTGTAGCACGGTGACGTAAGCGGGGATCAACATCCTTCCGCCTGTGCCGAATTTCGGGCCTGTGAAGATCACATCGTAAGTCTGCCATTCGCCGGGTTTGCGGCATGCGTTCACAAGCGGAACAGCTTGTTCTTGTTTGTAGATCGAACCGGCCTGTCCGTTTGAATAAGTTACACTCTCGTAGCTGTCCAGTACCTGCAGCTCATAAAGCCCCTGGAGGAAGATACCGCTGTTGCCGCGGCCCTGCCCATCCCCAACGACCACGGAAGGTGTACGCCATTCGATGTGCATCTGGAAATCGCCGAACGTCTTTTTAGTTTTCACGTCACCGCCTCCTTTGGTAACGGTGAATGCACCGTCCTTTACTTCCCACTTCGGTGCAGAACCGTCGGCAGCAGTCCACTCGTTGAGGTCTTTACCGTTGAACAGGATCGTAGCATCCGAAGGAGCCTCGCCTGGATTGGTACCGGGAGTGATCTTCGCCGGCTTGAGATCCCACACCTCGGTCACTTTAGGATCGAGCTGCTCGCGTGGAGTATTTTGAGCAAATGATGCTACCGTCAGGAAGCTTAAGAGTAATACAAATATTGATCGCATGGTATTGAGTTTTTATGTACGATTTACGATGTACAATGTAGACTTAGGCTGAACGAGTTCCAATTTTTTGACGGACAACATAAGCCGCCTGCCACAAATCACACATTTCTATTCACTTCTATTAATAATATCCTGGCTAATGAGCTCGTACATTTTGGCGAGGGCTTTCTCCTTTTTCAAAAACTTCAAATGCTCGTCCAGGATCTCCAGGTCGCCCCGGACAGCCGGGCCCGTTTGTGAGTATTCCGGTCCCACCGCCAGCGCTTTATTAATGGTTTCCAGCACCAGGGGTTTCAGCCAATCGAAATTCAACCCCTTCTCATCCATCAGCAGTTTGGAGATGCGAAGCATGTGATTGGGAAAGTTGGAAGCGAAGACCGCGGCCACATGGAGGCCTTTCCGTTCTTCGGAAGAGATCTTCTTGAATTTGGTCGTCAGCTTTTTCGCGATCGACGTGAGTTGCTTTTCCGCGTCGCTATCGCTGGCTTCGATGAATACCGGAACGTTCTTGAAATCCACGGGCCTTGCTTTGGTGAAGGTCTGAAGCGGATAGAACACACCGGTGTGCGGGGCGGCAGCGAACTGAAGTATTTCCAACGGCTGACTTCCCGAAGTGTGAACGAGAATGGCATCTTCGGGAAGAATGATGTCTTTGGCCACGTCTGCGATCGCCTCGTCCGAAATTGCAACGAAAAAGACCTTCGAAGGGCTGTCGGAAAAGTCGAGAGAGGTTTTTACTTCGGCCTGGTAAAGTCGTTCGGTCAGCGCGGCGGCGTTCTTGGAACGTGCACTGAAAACTTCTTTTACAACGAAGCCGAGATTGTCGAGGGCGGGAGCGAGATGCCACGCCAGGTTGCCGGAACCGATGAAGCTAACGGTTGGCATGCCGGGGCCGGTCAGACGCTGGAGATCTTTGTGCCTACCAACTCTGCAAGTTTTTCGACGACGGTATCGATCTCTGCAGCTTTGTTGTACTTACTGAAAGAGAAGCGAATTGCTCCGCGCTTCGATCCGGGATACAATGCTCCCAGCACATGCGACCCCGTAGTTGCGCCGCTCGAACAGGCACTTCCGCCCGAAGCGGAGATGCCTTGCAGATCAAGGTTGAACAGGATCATGTCGTTTTCTTCTGACTCCGGCAGACTTACATTCAAGACCGTGTACAAACTCTTTTGCATGTTGGACGAATCGCCGTGGAATGAAACACCGGGGATCTCTGCCTTCAGCTTTTCGATCATGCGTGCCTTGAGCCCACCGATGTATTTCGCATGCTCATCCATCTCGCGATAAGCGATCTCGAGCGCTTTCACCAGTCCAATGATACCATATACATTCTCGGTACCGCCACGCATGTTGCGCTCTTGCGCGCCACCGTGAACGAACGGATTGATCTTTCTGTCCTTCCGGATGTACATGAATCCGACACCTTTCGGTCCGTGGAACTTGTGAGCGCCGGCCGTCATTCCGCAAACATGAAGCTCTTTCATGTTGTGGCGGTAATGTCCGACTGTCTGTACGGTATCTGAATGGAAGAACGCTTTTGCCTCTTTGCAAAGATCGCCCACCGTTTTCAGGTCGAGGAGGTTGCCAAGCTCGTTGTTGGCGTGCATGAGCGACACCAAAGCTGCGGGGTATTGAGCCAACAGTTCCTTAAGATGATCGATATCGACGTGTCCGTTTTGATCGAGCTGCACGTTGTGCGACTGGATCACGCCGGCCTTTTCAAGGGTTTCAATGGTATGGAGGACAGCGTGATGTTCGATAGGCGATGAGATCACGTGTTTGATCCCATAGGTATGAACAGCGCTTATGATGAGAGTATTGTCGGCTTCCGTTCCACCCGATGTAAAGATGATCTCGCCAGGTGTACAGTTAAGAAGCTCCGCCACTTTCTTGCGCGACGATTCGATAGCAGCCCTCACCTTGCGCCCATGTGCGTGCGTCGAGGAAGGGTTTCCGAAGTCCTCCATCAAGAAGGGCTTCATGGCCTCGAATACCTCTGGGTCGAGGGGCGTAGTTGCTGCGTTGTCGAGGTAAATAGACATGATAAAGTATAATCTGACTACAAAACTACAACTTTATTATCTGTTGTATGTCGGAAATGATCTGCGCTGCGAGGCGGCCGGCCGACTGTTCATTTTTAGATTCCGCGTAGATGCGAATGATGGGTTCGGTGTTCGATTTTCGCAGGTGAACCCACTCTTTGGTCTTCTCAAAATCGATCTTCACGCCATCTGCTGTGTTGATTTCCTCCATAGAGTATCTGGACTTCACCTCTTCGAGTACTTTATCGACGTCGATCTGCGGAGTGAGCTCTATCTTGTTTTTGGAAATGAAGTATGCGGGATAGCCGGCTCTCAGTTCCGAAGCTTTCTTTTTTGATTTCGCGAGGTGTGTGAGGAACAACGCGATACCCATCAACGCATCGCGGCCGTAATGGAAATCGGGAACGATAATACCACCGTTTCCTTCGCCGCCGATCACGGCCTTCGTTTCCTTCATTGCGGCAACGACATTCACTTCACCTACGGCTGCGGCTGTGTACCTGCCGCCGGTCTTCTCGGTAATGTCTCTCAGGGCGCGGGTGGAAGAAAGATTGGATACGGTGTTACCCTTGCGTCTCGACAGGACGTAGTCGGCAACGGCGACCAATGTATATTCCTCACCGAATGGTTGTCCGTTTTCCTGCACTATGGCAAGGCGGTCGACATCCGGGTCGACAACGATACCAAGGTCGAGCTTTGATCGCTTTACAACTGAAATGATCTCCCCGATGTTTTCGGGAAGTGGCTCGGGGTTGTGGGCGAACTTGCCGGTCGGCTCGCAATTGATCTCGGTGACCTTTACACCGAGCTCTTTCAGAAGCTGAGGGACGGCAATGCCGCCGGTTGAGTTAACGGCATCGACGGCGATCTTGAACTTTGCTTTCTTGATCGCCTTTACATCCACCAGCCTGTGGCGGAGTATCAGCTCGATGTGACGCCGGATATAGGATGTATTGAACGTATGACGGCCCAGCTTATCGACAGGCGCAAAATCAAAATTCTCTGTGTTGGCAAGTTGAAGCACTTCGGCCCCGTCGGCGGCTGAGATGAACTCGCCTTTTTCGTTCAACAGCTTCAGTGCATTCCAGTGTGCGGGGTTGTGACTTGCCGTGAAGATGATACCGCCACCGGCTTTTTCGATCATCACCGCGAGTTCCACGGTCGGTGTGGTGGATAACCCGACGTCGATGACATCCAATCCAAGTCCTTTGAGTGTGTACGCGGCGAGGGCGCTGACCATTTCGCCCGAGATCCGGGCATCTCTTCCGATGACAACTTTACGTCCTTTCCTTTTTCTGACCCAGGTTCCGAATGCTGCAGCAAACTTCACTACATCGACAGGAGTAAGCGAGGTGCCGGGTGCGCCTCCAATGGTTCCCCTGATCCCGGAAATGGATTTGATAAGTGTCACCTATTTGGTCTTTGCTATGGAGGGCAACTCGATGCCGGCGGTAGCTTTTTCAGGATCTCCACATGCCTCACCTTCACCGATGGTTTTGCCGCAATACCCGCATGTGATCCCCTGCTTTGCGAGATAGGGACTTTGCGTGGCACAGGTGCCTCTGAACTCGCCGTTCTTCAAAAAAATCAGCCGGACTGACATCAGGATGAAGAAGAGAGCGAAAATACCGAGTGACAAAAGAAAGACTGCCATTTGAACTAAATTGCAACAAAGATATTTAAGTAGCCATAAAGTTAACAGCTACCCGGTGCTTTAAGTTCTGCCATGAAGAAGCCATTATCAGCCCCCGATCCCAACAGAAAAGCCAAACTTGAAGCATTTGACCGCCTTCTGACGGTCATGGACGAATTGAGGGAGAATTGTCCATGGGATAAAAAACAGACCTGGGAATCGCTCCGGCATCTTACCATAGAAGAAACATATGAGTTGTCGGATGCCATCATCGAAGGCGATTGGCAAGAAGTAAAGAAGGAGCTGGGTGATCTGATGCTTCACAATGTTTTTTATGCCCGCATCGCCTCCGAACAACAGAAGTTCGACATGTCGGACGTGCTCAATGCAATCTGCGATAAGCTGATCGTACGACATCCACATGTTTACAGCGATGTTGTTGCCGACGATGAGGAAACGGTGAAGTCGAACTGGGAAAAGATAAAGCTCAAGACCGGAAATACATCCGTGTTGCAGGGCGTACCGAAGTCGTTGCCTGCTCTGGTGAAATCAGTGAGGATACAGGACAAAGCGAGAGGCGTTGGATTTGATTGGGAAAAGAAAGAACAGGTTTGGGAAAAGGTGGAGGAGGAGCTGAAGGAGTTTCAAAGCGAAACAGATAAGGAAAAGAAGATGGAGGAGTTCGGCGACCTCATGTTTTCATTGGTGAACTATGCGAGGTTTCTCGATATCGATCCGGAAGAGGCTTTGGAACGAACGAATAAGAAGTTTATCAAGAGATTTCAGTTCTTAGAAACGGAGTCCGTGAAGGATGGAAAGAAGATGGGAGAGATGACGCTGGCGGAGATGGATGTTTATTGGAATAAAGCGAAGGGGCTTAAATGAGATTATTCGCATACGCGTACTTGATCAACCCCACCAAATTTGAAGCTCGAGGCTGTAAAGTGAACTGTGTCAAAGTGGAAAAATTACCAACTTTGATACAATATGAAAAAGAAAGAAGAGGAATTGAGTGCTGAAGAGCTAAAGAAGAAAGCTTTGAAGCAATTTATGTCAGGAG